>JAESFT010000015.1_pt1 | contig 653010 bp, 600 predicted proteins | sample 9269451 | NCBI WGS metagenome assembly JAESFT01 (sample SAMN14502557, study PRJNA617106) | algae metagenome | isolation source: Scytonema hyalinum WJT4-NPBG1 and co-occurring heterotrophs from well... | place: USA: Mojave Desert, Joshua Tree National Park, California | collected 2006-05-25
CCCGCCTCGCGGTGCCCGCCTCGCGGTGCCCGCCTCGCGGTGCCCGCCTCGCGGTGCCCGCCTCGCGGTGCCCGCCTCGCGGTGCCCGCCTCGCGGTGCCCGCCTCGCGGTGCCCGCCTCGCGGTGCCCGCCTCGCGGTGCGGCGCTCCCGCCCTCGCTGGACGATTCGGAAGTCGCGCTCTTCGCGCCCAAGCATGTGCTCTTACAAACAGCGCGGCCGCCTGTCGCCGACCCTCCGAGAGGCAAATCACACGTACGCCCGCACTTATCCCACCGGAACCCAGGTGTCCTAATGCCGTCGCTTGGCGGCATTTGCCTCCAAGCGACGCTATTTCCCGCGCCAGAATCGGGTGCTCCGCGCGCCTCGATACCCGGAGAATGCCGCCAAGCGACGTGATAGGCCTACCTCGCCGTGCCGCCAAGCGACGGCATTCTGGCCCTGTTTCTTGCCGCCAAGCGACGGCATTTCAGGGGCTCTCGGAACCGGACGCGAGACAGCGTGCGCTCGCCGTCTTCCGTCATGCCGCTGCGCATTCCGGGCAAAGCGAGCGACTCCTCAACCGCAGGCACGCACGGTGGCGTCGGCGCTGATGCGAAACGGCACGACTGGCCACGATTCCGCGCATCGGGACGGTCGCGCATCGGGTGAGGAGCACGCCCGCGATTCGCCGTGCGCGCAAGACGGCTCACGCATGCTCGCGCGTTTGGATCGGCGCATCGCGTTGTCTCTTGAGACGCTCGGAGGCACCCCGAAATCCAAACGGCGACACTGCATCGAGATAGACCCAGATGAACTGGGTCGAACTGCGGGACCTCCCTGCTTTGGACCGGCGCAGCCGCGAGAGTCTGAAGAACAAGGTCGCGGCTCTCCACTCCAAATCGTCGTCACTTAGGGGCGCGAACTGATTCGAACTGGGGCGAACCCCCGCTTCGGGCCAAAGCTGCGCGGTTATGCAGCAGCGCACACGCGAGCGCTCCCCAGCACGCTCCCCCCGGGATCGGCGCGCGGCCCGCGGCTCCCGTACGCTCGGGAAGCCCCCTTCTCGGAGTACATGATGAAGCGCATCCCCAGCACCGCGACCTTCGCCGAGGCCGTCGAGCTCTTCGACCGCAAGAACGTCGCGGGGCTCGTCCCCGACGGGCGCACCGGCGCGCTCGGCATGAAGTCCAAGAATCGCAGGCAGCAGATCGTCTCGAATACCCGTAACGCGCTGCGCGTCGCCTCCGGTGTCGAAGACGTCGACGACGTCGTTCTCGCGCCGTTTCTCGAGGTCCTCCCCGCGTGCGCGAAGCGCCACGGGAACGACCGCGATGGTGGAAGTGGAGACGCCGCCGCGTCCGACGTGCGCTGCTTCCTTCGGACCGTCGAGGGTCGCGAGTACAAAACGAAGCGTCGGGTCGTGCGCGAGACGTTCCTGCCGGCGTGGAAGCCGCTGGGGGATGCCCTGCTGGGCCCCGAGGGGACCCCGCCTGCGGTGCCTGACGACGTGGAGCCCGACCGCTGGCGACGCTACGCGGGGTGGCTCAGCGCTCTTCAGGACGTGCTGCTGCTCAAGGGTCACCGCTCGCCTTCCGAACTCACCGACCACGAGACCGCGATGCAATGGTGCCGCGAGGCGGGGTACAGTGAGAAGGACGCCGGCAACCTGTTCGTCGCCTACCGGAAGGCGCGCGAGCTGACGGGCGCCCTCCACCTGCCGCCGCTCGCCATCCCGCCGCGCGTCGACGCGCGTGGCATCCGCTCCATCCGCGATCTCGCCGAGCGGATGGCGCTCGGTGCTGCGCGCCTCGAGGAGGCGGGCAAGCCGGTGCCCGCCTCCTGGGTTCCGGATCGGCACGCAGCGGACATGCCGGTGCTCGACATCCTCGACCTCGTGGCGCCCCAGTTCGCGTGGGCGACCCGCAAGTACGCCGACTGGGCACGAGGCGAGGGGGCGAAGAGCGAGGCGTGGATCACCGAGATCGAGGACACGGCGAGCGTGCTCGTCGCGGAGCTCGCACGCATGGAGGAGGACGTGACGACCCTGGACTACATGGACCTCTACACGGAGCGGCGGCAGGTCCCGCGCACCGGGGCGGCCGAGGCGTCGGGGTCGAAGCGTGCGCCCGCGCTAGGGGCGATGGACGACGTGATCCTGATGCGGAAGCTGGTGGACACCGCGGCGCCGGCGTCGTTCGCGCGCTCGCCGCTCACGCTTCCCCGGGAACAGGCCATGGCGGCCGTGCCGTACTACACGCCGTCGATCTTCAACAACGTGATCGCCGTCTGGAGCGTGATGGCGCAGGTGTATGGCGTGGGGCTCGGCTACGCGGAGGCGGAGGGCCACGCGGAGCAGTGGCGGAGCATCGAGCGCGAGCACGACCGCTTGGTCAAGCACATGAAACAGTACAACGACAGCCGTCACATCGGCGGACAGAAGAACAAGGATCTCGTGAAGGTCACCTGGGGGCAGGCCGTCTGTGTCGGGCTGCTCGAGAAGTGGCGGGTCGCGCGGGAGCTGCGGACGGCGTGGCACCTGGCATTCGAGCGCAACGGCGGCGCCACCGAACCCCTGAAGGCGGCGAAGCGCCCCGCCGTCGAGGCAGCGCGCCGTGCCTACTGCTCGGCACTCCGCGCGTACATCCAGCCGGCCGTGCTCCTGGACGACGGTATGCGGATCCGAAACTACGCCAACGCGCGCAACCGCGTGAACGTGCACGTGGTGGGCGATCAGGACCGGGCAACGGGTCTCTGGCGGCGGGTGGACACGGTCACGATGATCTTCCGGGGCTACGACCGCGTCGCGGGGACGAAGAAGAAGCGCCAGGCCAGCACGGGCGCCGAGGGGAAGCGGACGCGCCAGCTCACCAAGGGCATCGTCGATCACGAGCTCTTCGCCGACTATCTGAACGAGTGCCGCATCGACGATCTGGTGCGGGCGCGGCTGCTCACCTCACGAGACGCATACGCGAGCGCGAAGGACCGCTGGGCGTTGTTCGTCAGCACGTCCGCCGGCAAGCAGAAGCGGAAGCGGAAGCACGGCGGGTACACGGAGGCTGCGCTCTCCAAGCGCTTCGGCCGGTTCCTTCATCGACTCTGCCGGGACCTCCTGGACCTGCGCGATGAGGAGGGGCGAATCATTCCGACGTGGCCGGAGCTGCGAGCGGACACGCCCGACGGCAAGGCGTTGCGCCTCAAGTGGCGCGGGCTGTGGAATGCGCACGTGCTCCGCCAGCTCATCGCCACCTTCATCGGAGGGCTGATGGAGAACTGGGTCGAGTGTGTTGCGCGAACCCACGACACCATCGCCACCCTGCAGAACATCTACCTCAACCACCAGGCGCTGGTGAACGACTTGAATAAGAAGGTCGGTATCCAGCGCGCCGACTGGTTCGTGCCGGTGTGCAAGCGGCTCATCGGGGGTGAGCAGATCGACTGGACGACGTTCGATCCGGAGCGCCCGGAGGCGGCGACGACGCAGCCTGCGACGTGGACGGCACAAGCGTCGTCCGCTGTCCGGAGGCAGCGAACGGCCGCTTGATCGTCGAGTGGCCGGCGGTGGGGAAACCCCTCTAGGAACTGGGGGCGGCGCGTTCGATGTCCCGACGTGCCGCTCCCCCTAGCCCCCGCCCGCCATGTCCAGCTCCATCCCCACGCCGTCCGGCAGCGCCGACGTGCCGACGAATCGCCGGCGCGCGCCCCGCCCGACCGTGTTCCCCGCCGGCCGTCTCGGCACCAAGGCGTTCTGTCGCGTCGCCGGGATCGGCCGTACCTCCTTCCTGACCAAGTACCGGCCCGATCCCAAGTACATTGAGCTGTTCGACATCAAGCTCGACGCGCTCGGTCGCCTCAACATGAGCGAGCGAGCCGCGCAGCGATACGCGCACCAGCGCGCGGGCGGGCGACCCCCGCACGGGAACGCCGGCCGGAGCCCGCAGCGGAAGTGCCCCCACTGCAGCGAGAAGATCCACCCGCGCCGCAAGCGGTGTCCGCACTGCGGGCGTGCAGTGAAGGACGAGAACCCGGACGCTGGACGGGCGCCGGCGTAGGCGGCACCGCAGCGCACTGTCAGCCTCGCATCAGACGGTAACGCCCCGCTGCGGCACAGACCAACTCTGCGCGGCGGCAGGGGCGTTACGTCCCGGCTGCCCGCTCTTTCACGGGCGGTCATGAGCGTCTCCATGCACCTCTTGGCAGTCGTCGCGTGGTATCGCAGACGGACTGCGATGTGCGGCTGACCAGTCGAGGAGCTCGCCGGGCGGTATCGCTGCTTGTTCGTCCACGCGCCCGACCTACGTCTTCGGTTATGCTCCCCAGCAATCAGCACGCGGCGCGGGAGGGCCAGTCATGCCGACACGCTTGTGTCGCGCCTGCGCGATGGCTGCGACGACCGCCATGTTCCGGCTGCGAGCCGGCTGCCGCAGCTGGGCACCGGTTGCGGCCCTCAGCCTTTTCGTCGGCCTACTGGTGCGCAGCGAGACCGTTGGCCGCTTCGAACGCGACCTTGAGCGCCCGCTGCAGGCACCCCGGGAGCGCACCGAAGGAGACCCACGACTGAGGCGGGTGAAAGGTCGGGGCGAGCGCGCGTACCTCGCGCAGGGTGATCGGCCGCTCGAACTCGAAGATCGCCGCGAGCGTGATCGCACTGCCTTCGGTTCGGTCCGCGAAGTAGGCGCGGAACTGCTCGTGGGTTACGCAGGCTGCTGCCGCCGTCGCCTGCCAGAGGGCTTGCAGCGGCGCCGTCGCGACATCATCCACAAGCGCGAAGCCGCGGACGGCCATCGTCGGCGCAGACTCGTAAATGAAGAGCACGTGCCCGTGGTGCACACGCGGCGCTCGTCGACGAAGCTCGACGGTTTTCGCCCCGCTGAAGATGTCGCGGGCGTGCACGGGCCGCACCGAGAGCAGTGACGCATTCATGGCGCCGTCAGCTGGGGAGCACTCGCGCTCGCGCGTCGCGAGCAGGATCGCGACGCAGATCGCGGTCGTGCTCCGGCTCACGCTCAACGACTGGCCGAGCCGGCGGCGCGCCCGACACCTCCCGCTGCTCGCCGGCGGCCGCCGCGTAGAGGTCGGACCACAGCCCGCCGTCTATCTTCGAGGGGGATTGCAGCACGGGCCCCCGCCCAGTGCGCGCACGCACCACATCCTCCAGCCGACGCAGCGGCAGCGGCGCCGGCAGGAGGTGCGAGTGCGAAAAGGTGAAAGCCATGATCGTTCCTTCGGGATTGCCATTTGCGCGAGCCAACGCGTGCTCCCACGAGAACACGCCGTACCGCCGGAACCGGCGGTAAAGCGACGATGCCGGCCCGGTGACGACCTCAGTGAGCGCAGAGGCCGCGGCCACGTGCATGGCCTGCGGGTAACCCTCGCCCGCGCTCACATACCACAGGACGCGCCCGGGCGCGCGAAGTATCGCGGGGCGCGCGGCCCGATAGTAGGCATTCTCTAGGCGGAGTACGCGCTCGGCGTCGACTCCGAAGAGCTGGCCTGCGGCGAGGTCACCACCGAAGAGTTGCGCAGCCCACCCAGGCCGGATAGGCACAAGGAAGGACGGCAGCGCGGCGTCGCGCAGCGTGAGCGGCCAGAGCGCCCGCTCCAGGGCCGACGCCTCCCCCGGGGCCGTCGCGCGCCATCCCGCGCGCAGGGCGCCCGTAACCGGGGTGAGCGAACCTCCAAGCGAGTACAGCGCGTCCGCAGCATCGACGCGCGCGAGCGCCTCGGCATACGTCAGCGCGCCTCGGACGTTCAGCTTGATCCAGTGGTCGCCCGCGCGGACGAAGCCGACGTCGCCGAGCGCCTCCTGGAGCTCGGAGGACAAATAAGCGTCGGTAACCCGGACGAGGTTCATGCCCCGCCGGACAGCGTCGTTCACCGCGCGCCAGAGCAGGTGGCGCGCGAGCGTCGGGCCCAGGGGGTGCCGTCGAACGCGCGCCGCGGTGATCGTCAGCACCCCATCCGCCGACGCGCGGCTTACGATCACGGCGGTCACGCCGCCAGCGGCATCGCGCACCACGGTTGTGTCAGTGTCCCGGCAGTCAGCAATGGCAGCGCGCACTACCGCAGCGAGACCGGATGCCGGCTCGCGAAGCGCCGCGTTGTGGAGCACGCGCACCACGTCCCGCTCGTCGGCCGCCGTGGCGCGCACGGTCGTGATATTCGAGCCCTCGAGCCGGGCCGGCATGTAGTGCTCCGGCCGGACAGTCACGTCGAGGCGGCTCACCAAGTCGACCGGCCGAACGACGACCGTGTCGAACGCCTCAGCGATGCGGTCGGCGGCGCCGAGCACGGACCCATCCCACGTCACGAAGAGCGCCGCGGCGCCGGCGATGGCGTGAGCGAGCTGACTGTGGTCGGACACGTCCTGCGTTCGCGCCGGGGCGCCGAGAAGCCCGCGGAGCGTGGCGCGGACGGCGGTGACCTGCGCGGGCTCGCCCGTCACACGCAGGAACGAGGACGCGAACTCCCGGGCGCGACGACGGCGCCCGGGGTCGCCCGACCTCGCGATCTCCGAGTAGACCTCCGGCGTCACCGCGAGTTGGTACGCCTCCCGCACCCAGGGCGCCGTGAGGGCACGCGACTCCTCCGCACGCGCCGCACCCGGGTCGAGGAGGTCGAAGAAGACGTTGGCGTCCATGACGACCGTCGGCAGGCTGCTCGTGACCGCCGAGAACAGGTCGGGGTGGTCGATGTCGAACCACCATGAACACAGCTTGCGACCCGGCTCCCGCGCGGCGCGCTCCCCCACGATCCGGAAGCCGAGTTTCGGCCACACAGCCGCCGCCGGGAAGTCATCGCGGCAACTCAGCGCCACGCCCCTGACGTGGGGCACCGCGGCCCTGAGCGCCCCGAAGAGCGCCGTCGCGACGCCGCGGCCGCGTGCTGCGTCGGCCACGCAGAGGTGCACGATCACCGCCCGCGCGCGGGCGACACGGTACGCCACGTACCCGAGCACCTCGCCGCCGTCCACGGCCGCGAGGATCCAGCCGTGCGCGGCGTGCTCGGCGAACGCCCCATCGGGGAAGAATCCGAGCGTGGCGCTGTTCGCACGCCAGAGCGCTCGAACAGACTCCAACTCGGCCGACGACGGCCGTACGGCGACGGTACGCATGACGGTTTGCAGTTACCTGGCGGTGGCCGGGCACGAGTGAGCGTCGGCGCGTGCGCGGCGCCGCGTACGGGCTGTCGATGTCGCGCCCCACTGGTCGCCGGCAGCATCGCCGAGCGTCCACCGCAAGGTAGGGCAGTGGTCTCATCCGCCACTAGCCAAGCGGAACGCCGGCAGCTAGCGACCGGCGTACGTCGCGAAGGAAGCTCGCGGCACCCCGCTGCGGAACACGCTGCCCCCAATCGCACGATGCTACAGCTTCCGCTACGTGCTCCACGCAACACGTGAGGGTCGTTTCGCGCGCCGGCTCACGCACGGCACTGTGGCGGCGCCTCGCCGTCGGCGGTTGAATCGATGCCAACATCGATGCCAACAGCGGTACAACAGGTGCCTCAAGCACCCGCTTTCGATGCTTGAGGCACCCTGGTGGTGCTTGAGGCATTTTCGCCGTATGTAGCCGCCATTCTTGTACTTGCGCGGAGCATCGCGCAACGCGGCTCTCCATGGCTACCACAGCCCCACATGTGGGAGCTGTACGCCGCGTGGACCTGGCTCCCCGCCTTCCTCGCCGCCAGCGTCGCCGCGCGCGACCCGGGCGCCGGCGCGCGCGGTGAGTCCATCGCCTCGGCCGTCTCGTTCGCCGCGCTCGCGATCGGCGGCGCGGGGTGCGTGTGGGGCGGCTGGATCGCCGACCGCCGCGGGCGCGCGTGGCTCGTGAGCCTCGCGATGGCGATCAGCGGCGCCTGCGCGCTCGGCGTCGGCCTGGCGTTCGGCGCGAGCCTGTGGCTCCTCGTGCCGATCGCGCTCGTGTGGGGCTTCTTCGTCATCGCCGACAGCGCGCAGTTCTCCGTGCTCGTGACGGAGAGCGTGCCGCCCGACGCGGTGGGCACCGCGCTCACGCTGCAGACGTCGATCGGCTTCCTGCTCACGAGCATCACGATCCAGCTCGTGCCGCGCCTCGCCGAATCCGTCGGCTGGGCGTGGGCGTTCCCGATCCTCGCCATCGGCCCCGCGCTCGGCATCGCGAGCATCCGGCGGCTGGTCGCGGGACGGCGCTGAGGAGCGGTCAGCGTGAAGCGATCAGCGCTCAGCGCTCAGCGTGCAGCGTGGCTCCGTCTCCGGGCCCCACTGATCGCGGAGCGCTGAGCGCTGAGCGCTGCGCAGCGACCGCTCGCCACTCACCGCGGCTCCCCCACCACCTGTCGCAGCGCCACCAGCAGCGCGTCCCCCGTGAACGGCTTCTCCACGTACGCCGTGCCCGGCCCGAGGTGCGCCACCAGCTGGTGGTCCGCATACCCCGTCACCAGCACCAGCGGGAGCTCGGGACGCTCGTCGCGCAGCACGGCGGCCAGCTCGCGCCCGCCCATCTCCGGCATGCGCAGGTCGGTGACCACCGCGACCACGTCCGCCGCGTGCGCGCGCCACAGCAGCAGCGCGTCGGCGCCGTGCCGCGCCTCGAGCACCGCGTACCCGTGCCGCTCGAGGATGCGGCGCGCGGTCGTCCGCACGATCGTCTCGTCCTCCACCAGCAGCACGATGCCGTGCGCGCCCGCCGACGCCGCCGCCGACGCCGCGCCCTCCCCCTCGTCCTCCAGCGACTCCGACTCGGGGAGCAGGATCGTCACCGCCGTCCCCTGCCCCGGCGTGCTGTCCAGGCGCACCGCGCCGCCGCTCTGCGCGACGATCCCGTAGACCGTCGCGAGGCCGAGCCCAGTGCCCGCGCCCACCGGCTTGGTCGTGAAGAAGGGCTCGAAGGCGTGCGCGCGCGTCGCCTGATCCATCCCGTGCCCCGTGTCGCGCACCGTCAGCCGCGCGTAGCGCCCCGGCGCGAGCGGCGCCCAGGCCGCGGCCGCGCGCGCGTCGAGCGTCAGGCGCCCCGTCTCGAGCGTCAGCGTGCCGCCCGTGCCGGGGTGGCCGTGCTGCGTGGTGAGCATCGCGTCGCGCGCGTTCACCGCGAGGTTCAGCAGCACCTGGTCGAGCTGCCCCGCGTCGGCGAGCACGATCCCCACGTCGGGCGCGAGCGCCGTCTCGAGCACGATCTCCTCGCCGATCACACGCCGCAGCAGCTTCTCCGCGCCGCGCACGACCTCGTTCAGGTCCAGCGGGCGCGGCGACAGCACCTGCTTGCGGCTGAACGCGAGCAGCTGACGCACCAGCGTGCGCGCGCGGTCCGACGCGCGCGCGATCTCCGCCAGGTCCGCCTGCGCCGGATGCTCGTCCGGCAGGTCGGCGCGCACGAAGCCGAGGTTCCCGCCGATCACCGTCAGCAGGTTGTTGAAGTCGTGCGCGACGCCGCCGGCCAGCTGCCCCACCGCTTCCATCTTCTGCGCCTGGCGCAGCTGCTCCTCCAGCCGCACGCGCTCGGTCGCGTCGCTCAGCGCGCCCACCACGCGCGCGTGCGCGCCGTCGCGCTGCGTCACCGCGTGCGCCTCCAGGTGCCGCACGCCGCCGTCGCGCAGCGTCACGCGGAACTCCGTCACCGACGGCGCCTCGGTCGCCCCGGGCGCGAACATCGCCGAGCGGACGCACGCGCGCTCGTCGTCCGGCACCAGCGCGAGGAAGTCGTCGGGCGTCGGCGCCCATCCCGGCGCCTCGCCGAGCAGCGGGCCGACGGTGTCGCTGTAGCGCACCGCGCCCGTGTCCGCGTCCCATTCCCAGGTGCCCATGCGCGCGGCCTCCAGCGCGAGCCGCAGTCGCGCCGCGCTCGCGCGCACCAGCTCCGCCTGCTGCCGCTCCTCCGTGACGTCGCGCGACACGCCGATCATCGCCACCGGCGCGCCGGCCGCGTCGCGGATCACGTCCCCGCGGTCGACGATCCACCGCACGCTGCCGTCTGGCTGCACGACCCGGCACTCGACCGCGTACTCGGCGCGCCCCGCGAGCGCGTCGTCGAATGCGGCCTGCACGCGCGCGCGGTCGTCGGGGTGCACGACGTCGAGCCGCGTCGCCCCGCGCACCGGGCGCGCCGCGCCGTCGCCCGCGAGGTCCCACCGCCACGTGGACAGCCGCCCCGCGCGCATCCCCAGCTCCAGCTGCCGCGTGCGTTCCACCAGGATCGCCTCGCCGAGCTTGCGCGCGCCGACGTCGGTGAGCGCGCCCGCCATGCGCGTCGGGCGGCCGTCCGCGTCGCGCGCGACGACGCGGCCGCGCTCCAGCACCCAGCGCCACGCGCCGTCCTCGCGCCGCATGCGGTGCTCGCTCTCGTAGTGCGGGGTGCGGCCGGCCAGGTGCTCGTCGCGCAGCGCCAGCACCTCGGGCAGGTCGTCGGGGTGCACCAGCGCGCGCCACGCGTCGGCCGTCAGCGCGCCCGGCACGCGGCCGAGCAGGCGGGCCCACCCCGCGTCCACGTGCAGGCGCCCCGAGCCGAGCTCCAGCTCCCAGGTGCCGTCGCCGGCCGCGTTGAGCGCCGCCTGCGCCGCGGCGCGTGCCGCCGCCTCCGCGGCCGCCTCCGACAGCACCAGCACGACGCCGCCCTCGACCGCCGCGACGTGGTAGCCCGCGCCGGACTCGGCGCCGCCGGCCGCCGCCACGCGCGCCACCGCGCCGCGCAGCGGATGCTCGGGCGCCACCCGGAGCGCCTCCCACAGCGGACGGCCGAGCAGCGCCTCGGGCGCGCCGCGCAGCCGCGCGGCGGCCGCCGCGTTGACCAGGGTGAGCCGCCGCGCGTCGTCGACGGCCAGCACCGCGTCGGGCAGCGCCTGCAGCACGGCCAGGGGCGTGGTCACGAGCATCGCGGGTCCGGGGACGCCGCCGACACGGGCGGGAACGGCGGGTTCGGCAGTCGGCATGGAGTCGGGGCCGCGGAGCGTCCGCGCGCCGGCGGGCGGGCAGGCATTCGAACGATGAGGCTGGCGCGGCTGCACGCCACGGTTGAGTCTACAGCACGCGCGCGCGACGGCCAGTCGCGCGCGCGCCGTCGACTCGATCGGCCCCACGCTTGCGGGAGCCGACGGCCCGATCCGCGGCCGCGCCGGCCTCTGCCCCGTTCGTCCCGCGCCCTTGCCGTCCTCCCCACCGCCGCACGACGCACCGCCCGCCACCTCCGACGCCTCGCGCGCGGACCCGGAGCGGCTGCGGGCGGACGCCGCCCGCGGGGTCAGCGCGCACGTGGTGCTGCGCGCGGGCGACGCCGAGGCCCGGCGGCGGCGCGCGCGGCGCTGGCCGCGGCGCTCGCCCCTGCTCGTGCTGGCCGCGGCGCTGGTGTTCACGCTCGTCGGCGCCGTGCTCGTCGCGCTGAGCGGGCGCAACCGGATCGGGGCGCGCTTCGAGAACGCCCGCCAGGGCGCCGAGGACCGCATCCGCGCCCGCCTCGAGACGTACACGGCGCTCCTCTACGCCGCCTCGGCGTTCTTCGCGGCCAGCGAGGACGTCACCGCCCCCGACTTCGCGCGCTTCGTCGCGCACCTGGACATGGCGCGCCGCTTCCCGGGCATGCGCGCGATCGGCTACAGCGAGCGGCTCGGGCCCTGGACCGGCGACTCGGCGACGGCCGCCGCGCGGCTCGCGACGCTGCGCGCGCGCGGCAGCGTCGCGGATCGCCTGTGGCCCCTCACCCCGCGCGACGAGCAGCACGCCATCGTCTACCTCGAGCCGCTCGACGCGCGCAACCGCGCCGCGATCGGCTACGACATGTTCAGCGACACCGTGCGCCGCGAGGCCATGGCGCGCGCGCGCGACACCGGGCAGCCGGCCGCCAGCGGCGCGGTCACGCTCGTCCAGGAGATCACGGAGCAGCGGCAGCGCGGCTTCCTCGTCTACCTGCCGATCTATCGCGACGACGTGCCGCTCGGCGACGTCGCGTCGCGGCGCGCGGCGCTGCGCGGCTTCGTCTACGCCGCCTTCCGCGCCGACGACCTGTTCGCCGGCATCTTCGGCAGCGAGGAGAGCCCGCGCGTCCTCTTCCGCGTGTTCGACGGCGTCGACACGACCGGCGGCATCCTGCTCGCCGACTCGCGGCGCCTGCCGGGCGCCCGCGCGGACCTCGCGCCCCCTCCGAGCCCGCTCGGCGCGCTCGCGGCGCGCCCGCCGCAGCAGCTCCGGCGCCTCGAGGTCGGCGGGCGCCCGTGGACGATCGCCTTCATCGGCCGCCCGGAGCCGGAGCGCGTGTCGCGCGACGTGCTCGCGCTGCTCACCGCGATCATCGGCACCGGCGTGAGCCTCGCGCTCTACCTGCTGTCGCGCGCCCAGGTGCGCGCCCGCGAGCGCGCGGAGCGCAGCGAGGCGATGCGGTCGCGCTTCTTCGCGGCCATGAGCCACGAGCTGCGCACGCCGATCAACGCCATCCTCGGCTACAACGACCTGCTGCTCGCCGGCGTGTACGGCGCGCTGCCGCAGTCGCACGAGGACGGGATCCGCCGCAGCCAGCGCGCCGCGCGCCACCTGCTGGAGCTGGTGAACGACGTGCTCGATCTCAGCAAGCTGGAGGCGGGCAAGATCGACGTCGCGATGGAGCCCGTGCGCCTCGACGAGCTGCTCGAGGACCTGCTGACGACGATCCGCCCGATGGCCGAGGAGCGCGGCTGCACGCTGGAGCTGTCGCGGGCGCCGTGCGCGCTGTCGATCCGCACGGATCCGCGACGGCTGCGGCAGATCCTCCTCAACCTGCTGTCGAACGCGACCAAGTTCGGCGCCGGGCATCCGGTGCGGATCGGATGCGAGTGCCTGCCCCAGGGCGCGGTCCCGCCGGGCGGACGGCGGCGGCGCACGGCGGGCGACGCGGTCGTCATCACCGTCGCCGACGGCGGGCCGGGGATCGGGCTCGACGACCAGGAGCGGGTGTTCGAGGAGTTCGTGCAGCTCCCCGGCGCGACGCCCGGCGGCACCGGGCTCGGCCTCCCGATCTCGCGGCGGCTCGCGGAGCTGCTGGGCGGGACGCTCACGCTCGTGTCCACGCCGGGGCGCGGGTGCGCCTTCCACGTGACGCTGCCGCGCGAGCCGCGGCGCCCCGCCAGACGCGCGGGGGCGTGACCCGGGTCACGGACCCCCGCTGCATCGCGCGCGGGTCCGGGCCAGACTGCGGTGTCTCTTGCTTGCATGACACCCGCGGGTGGCGACGGGCCCGGGCCAGCGAGCGGCCTCGGCCGCGGGATCGCGCCACCCGCGCGGCGCGATGCGTCGCGCCCGAGATCTCCTCTTCGCAGCGTACGATGCGCGTCCTGATCATCGAGGACGACCGGATGGTGGCACGACTGGTCGAGCGGGCGCTCGGCGAGGCGGGGTACGCGGTGGACGTGACCCGCAGCGCCGAGGAGGGAACCGACCGCGCCATGGGCACGACGTACGACGCCGTGCTGCTCGACCTGGAGCTGCCCGACCGCAACGGACTCGACGTCCTCCGCGTGCTGCGCCGCGAGGGGCGCGACGTGCCGGTGCTCATCATGACCGGCCGCGACGACGACCAGGACGTCGTGCAGGGGCTCGACGCCGGCGCCGACGACTACCTGCTCAAGCCGGTGAGCCCCGAGGTGCTCAAGGCGCGGCTGCGCGCGGCCGTGCGGCGCGGCACCGCCGCCCGCCCGAAGGAGCAGCTGGTGATCGGCGAGCTGGCGATGAACCGGCTCACCCGCACGGTCCACGGCGCGGGCCGCGAGATCGCCCTCACGCCCAAGGAGTTCGCGATGCTCGAGCACCTCATGCTGCGCGTCGAGGAGGTGATCCCCCGCAGCGAGCTGCTGGAGCACGTCTGGAACATGCGCTTCGACCCGGGCTCGAACGTCGTCGACGCCCACGTCGCGCGGCTGCGCCAGAAGCTGCGCGGCATCACGCGCCCCGAGATCCGCACCTCGCGCGGGGTGGGGTTCGTGCTGACGATGCGGGAGGCGGCGCGGGAAGGGCGGGCAGCGAACGGGGACCGGTGAGCGATCAGCGCTCAGCGTTCAGCGATCAGCGGGGGTTCCCCAGCCGGGACGGTCTGTCCTGGCCGAGGAGCCCCCGCTGATCGCTGAACGCTGAGCGCTGATCGCTCATCGCTGCATCGCTCCCCGGAACACGCCGCCGCGATCGGCGCTAACATGGAGACAGCGGGACGGGCCGTGGACGCCGTCCCTTCCTCCCGGTCCCACCGTCCGATGTCTCTCCGTCGCCGGCTGCTCGCCGTCGCGATCCCGTGTGCCGTGGCGCTCGCCCCCGCGGCCGCCGCCGCGCAGGGCGCCCAGGGCGCCACGCCCGCACCGCCCGCCGCCGCGCCGGCGGCCCCGGTGGCCGCCGCGCCGGCCCGCGCCGACCACCCGCTGGTCACCGAGGCGCGCGCCGCGCAGAAGGCGTTCGAGCGCTCGCGCCGCGAGGGGCTGCGCTTCTACAACGGCGGCGCCGAGGCGCGCTGCGAGGAGCGCATCGGGCGGCTGTGCTACTGGAACAACAACGGCGACGTGCCGCCGCTCGAGGAGCGCGCGAACGTCGTCACCGAGCGCGAGGAGCTGATCGCGCTGCTCGCCCGCGCGGCCGCCGCGGACCCGCGCGACGACTGGGCCGCGACGCAGCGCGTGCGCTACCTCGACGAGGCCAAGCGGCCCGACGACGCGATCAAGGCCGCCGCCGCCTGCGCCGGCACGCCCTGGTGGTGCGCGGCGCTGCGCGGCACCGCGGCGCACATCGCCAACCGGCACGGCGAGGCGACGGCGGCGTTCGACAGCGCGCTCGCGCTCATGCCCGCCGGCGAGCGGTGCGCGTGGCGCGACCTCTCGCTCTGGCTCACCGCCAAGGATCGCGACGCCTACCGCGCGCTCGACTGCGCGGGGACGACGACCGACGCGCGCGCCGGGTGGGAGCGCCGCTTCTGGTGGCTCGCGCAGCCGCTCTGGATGCTCGACGGCAACGACATGCGCAACGAGCTCGCCGCGCGCCGCGTCATCACGCGCGCGCACGCGCAGGGCGCGATCCCGTACGACATGACGTTCGGCGACGACATGGCGGAGAGCGAGCTGCGCTACGGCTGGCCCGTCGCGTGGTCGGTGCAGACGGCCGGCGCGCTGGACCCGCGCGCGCCCTCCGTCATCGGCCACGAGCCGACGCCGAGCTTCGACTTCACCCCGCGCGCCGCGGCGCTCGCGTCGCCCGTCACCGCCGGCGCCGACGCGTGGAAGCTCGACGAGGCGCTGCCGCGCATGCGCTACGCGCCCCGCTACGCGCCCCGCGGCTTCGTCCCGCTCTCGCACCAGGTCGCGCGCTTCCGCCGCGGCGACTCGGCGGTCGTCGTCGGCGCGTGGGACGTCGAGACCGATCGCGACTGGGGCTCGGGCACCGTGCGCGTGGGGCTCGCGCTCGCCGACAGCACGGGGCCGCGCCTGATGACGCGCGCCGCCGACCAGCCGCGCCGCGGCGCCGTGCGCGTCACCGCGCCCGCGCGTCCCGCGCTGCTCAGCCTCGAGGTGCTCGGCGAGAAGCAGGGGCGCGCCGCGCGCGCGCGCTACGCGATCGAGCCGCTCGAGCCGGGCGCGCTGCTCTCCGACGTGCTGCTGCTGAAGAAGGGCGCGGGGCCGACGCCGACGCTCGAGTCGGTGCTCCCCGACGCCCTCGGCGCGGCGCGCATCCGCGCGGGCACCACGTTCGGCATCTACTGGGAGAGCTACCGCCCGACGTCGCCGAGCGCGCCGGCGGAGGTGTCGCTGACGGCGACGCGCCTCAACACGACCCGGCTGGAGCGCGCCCGCAGCGCGCTGCGCGTGGGCAGCGCGGTCCGTCCGGTGGCGGTGCGCTTCCAGGACACCGGCCGCCCGGACGGGCAGTTCGGCCGCACGCTGACGGTGACCTGGCCCGAGGTGCCGCCCGGCGAGTACCGGGTCGAGCTCATCGTCACGCCGGCGGGCGGCGCGCCCGCCACGACGGTGCTCAACGTGCGCGTCGACCGCGCCGACGACTGACCGGCGCGCGCTCGGACGCGCCGACCGGTCGCCCGGAGGGGTTAGCTTTCGCGGCGGCGCGGCCATCCGGTCGCGCCGCCGCTCCGTTTCCGTCAGCCGCTCGCGCCGTGTCCGCTTCGTCGTCCCGCTCCGTCGTCACGCCCGTCCCGCTCGCCCCCGACACGCCGACCGTGGCGTGGGACGCGGCCGCCTACCGCGTGCTCGCCCGCGCGGCCGAGGGCGACGTGGCCGCGGTGCGCGAGGCCGCGCGCGCCGCCGCCGCGCGCGAGCGCGCCGAGGGGCTGCAGCCGGCGGCGAGCCCGTTCGCGCTCTGGCCGCTGCTGGCCGACGCGCTCGCGCCGCAGGACGACGAGGCCGCGCCGAAGAAGCGCCGCTCCACGGCCGCCGCGCTCAGGGCCGACGCGGCGCGTGCCGCGGACGCGACGTCGGGACCCGCGCGGCGCGCGGCGCTCGCGCGGCTGGCGATCGCGGCCTGCGTGGCGCACTGCGCGCCCGAGACGCCCGCGCCGGTCGTCCGCATCGACGAGGACGACGCGCCGGCCCCCGCCCCGCTGCCGGTCTCCGTCGACGATCCCGAGACGCTCCTCGTGCGCGTGGTCGGCGGCAAGGTCGTGCCCGGGCTCGCGGCGTGGAACGGCTACCTGCTCTCGGTGGCCGCGGAGCTGGGCGCCGATCCCACCGAGGCCCGCGCGCAGCGGCTCGCGGGGCCGCTGGAGCACGTGCGCGAGCGCGCGCAGTTCTCGGAGGGCGAGTTCGGCGACGAGCTGCAGGACGCGATCGTCGCCGCCTACGACGCGGCCGCCGGCGAGTGGGACGACGCGACGAGCGTCACCGAGCGGCAGGGGCGCGTGGCCGGGGGCGCGGAGGGGCTCGCGCGCGCGGTGCTCGCCGGCCGCGCGGCCCGCGCCAGCTACCTCGGCGGGATCGACGCGGCGCGCGCCGCCTCGCACCTGGCCGAGTCGAGCGCGACGGGCGTGGCGCTCTGGCGCGAGGTCGTCGGCGAGGTCGTGCGCGGCGAGATCGAGCTGGAGGGCGCCGCGTGGCGCCGCACGCTGTGGGCGCTGCAGGTCGCGTTCGCCGTCGGGCAGGTGCCGTGCGTGCTCGTGACCGCGGACCGCGTGGTGCGCGAGGCCGCGCAGCGGGCGGGTGTGGGCGACCGCGTTCGCGGCATGGGCGACGCCGCGCGCTGAGCCGGTCGTCCGACGCGCGCAGGGGGCTCCCGAGAACGGGAGCCCCCTGCGGCGTTCCGGCCGTGGGGTGGGCGCGGTCAGGCCGTCGCGCCGCGGCGGCGCCGGGCGGCCACGCCGCCGAGCATCAGCATGCCGCTGCCGAGCAGGGCCCAGGTCGACGGCTCGGGGACGGTGGAGGCCAGGGGCGCCGTGTCGGTGAGGACGAGGCCGCCCTCCTCCTCTGCCACGCGCTCGGGCGACATCCCGGGCGTCATGTCGGGCGACATCCCGGGCGCCGTCTCCTCCGGCGCGGTGAAGGTGGCGACGAAGCCGGTCTCGTAGTCGTGGAAGTCGCGGAACACGGCGGCGCCGGACGCGAGGCTGTACTTCCAGATCGGCAGGCCGTCGGCGTACGGCGCCGAGGCGGGGTGGTAGCCGAAGCCGCCTGCGCCGTCGACGCGCCGCGCGAGGAACGCGTAAGACATCCCCTCGTCGAGTTGCACGCCGCCGAGGTCGAAGTCGAAGCGCATCGGATCGCTCGCGCCGAGGTATCCGCCGCTCACGGTCTGGACGGCGCTCGTGTACAGCACCGGCCCGGTGAGCGCGAACGACTGCGTGTCGAAGCCCTGCAGGATCGCCTCGAACCGGAGCGCCGGCTGGCTCGGCGCGAGGTTGACGGCCCACACGCTCGCCGACTGCATGACCGTCGCCCCGGCCGGCGCGATGAACGTCTGCCCGGCCAGCTGCGCGTCGGTCGGCGACAGGTAGATCCAGACGCCGACCGGCGCCTGCCCCGCGCGGGTGTCGAGCGTCTGGGTCGGCTGGGCGCCGAGGGGAGTGAGGGCGGCGGCGAGGGCGAGCGAGGCGAGTGCGGCGGAGGCGCGCATGACGGGGCGGGATCGAAGTGGGGGCCGTCGGTCCATCGGCGTCCCGCCCGGCTCGCCGATGCCACGGGGCGAGCTCACGGTCGAGGACGTCACCGCCCCCTCAAGCAGGGATCTCGCCAGCCTCGACCATTTGCGCCCTGCGGCGCCGCGGAGGCCCGCGCCGCGCCCACGCGCCGGCGCCGCGCCCGGGCCCTTCTCCCTGCGTGGAAGCCGCCCACCGCCGCGAAACGGACGTCGCCGCCCCCCTCACCCACGTCGCGTCCGACGCGAGGGGAACCCGCCGATCGGGAGGTGTCGCGCGGGGGAAACTGTGGCGCGCACGCCACGGAAGCGTGGATCCGCCGCGGCGGAGGAACGAGGAGCGATCAGCGATCAGCGATCAGCGATCAGCGATCAGCGATCAGCGATCAGCGATCAGCGATCAGCGATCAGCGATCAGCGATCAGCGTGGAGCGTGGAGCGTGGAGCGTGGAGCGTGGAGCGTGGAGCGTGGAGCGTGGAGCGTGGAGCGTGGAGCGTGGAGCGTGGAGCGTGGAGAGATCAGCGGGGCCCCGCCCGAAGACGGAGCCCCGCTGATCGCTGAGCGCTGAGCGCTGAACGCTCCGCTTCAGTACTCCGCCCGCACCCCCAGCTGCGCCTGCCGCGCCGCGAACGCGTTCGTCGGCTGCAGGTAGTTCGCGATCGGTCCGCCCGCCGCGTCGCTGCGCCGCGCGCCGTAGCTCAGGATGTTGTCCGAGTTGAACAGGTTGAACACCTCCAGCGACGCGCTGAGCTTCGCGCGCCCCTGCTGCAGGATCGGGCGCGCCAGGCGCAGGTCGACCGTGCGGTACCAGTTCCGCCAGGCGTTCGACGGACGCACCGTGCGCGCGCCGTCGATGAAGTCGTCGAAGAAGACGTTGTTCGCGTTCAGGTCGCGCCCGTCCGTCACGGCGACCGGCCGCGGGCTGGCGACCGTGACGATGCTCGACAGCACGAAGCCGAACGGGATCGGGCTCGTCTCGCTCAGGACCACGCGGTGCCGCTCGTCGCCGGACACCGGTTGCATCGCGTACGACGTCCGGAACGGGAAGGCGTTCGCCAGGTTGCCGTCGAAGTCCGCGCGGTACCACCCCAGCGTGTACGCGAGGTTCAGGCGCGTGCGGTCGCGCTGGTAGGTGGCCTGGCTGATGACGCCGCGGAAGCTCGCGCGGCCGAAGTCGTCCCACAGCGTGATGTCGCCGTAGCGCGGCGTCAGCGCGCGGGCCCGCGTCTGCGTGTTGAAGTAGTTCGGGTTCAGGCGCACGTACAGATTCGACATGCGCTGATCCACGTAGTCGACGTTCACGCCGAAGGTGCTCGTGAACTGCTGGCCGACGCCCAGCGACCACTGCGCGTTCTTCGGCGTCTCCATCCGGTCCTTCACGAGGATCAGCGCCGGCGTCGCCGTCACCGCGCCCGACACGACGCGCTGCCGCAGCACCTCGGGATCGGTGGTGCCGGGGTTCACGAAGTTGTACGGGCGCCACGCGGCGTTCAGCCGCTCCTGGAAGCCGATGAAGCTCGTCGTGCGGTCGTAGACGATCCCCGCGCCGCCGCGCAGGAAGGTGCGGTTCTCCCCCGTCGGGTCCCACGAGAACGACAGGCGCGGCGAGATGTTGTCGAGGTCGTTCTTCCGGTCGCCGCGGTTGATCCAGCGGCCGTACCCCGCCTGCTCGAGCGCGCCCACCAGCGCCGCGTCGCTCGCCCACGGCACGGTGAAGTCGTTGTTGAGCGTGTTCAGCTCCGCGTCGTAGCGCAGCCCGAGGTTGAGCGCGAAGCGCGGCGTCGGCCGCCACTCGTCGTTCAGGTACGCGCCCAGGATCGTCCCCGACAGCTCGGCGCGCGCGTCCTCCGTGGAGGAGGGATCGAAGAAGCCGACGCCGAGCGTCGCCGCGTTGGGGAGGCGGCTCGTGTCGGTCGGGAAGCTGAACGAGCCGAACTGGTTGGTCGGGTTGAACTGGCTCGCGTTCACCCGGCTCGCCTCGCCCCCGAGCTTGATCAGGTGGCTGCCGCCCCAGCCGTCCTTCGTCCACGTGAGGCGGTTCACCGCGCGCCAGTGCGTCTCGCGCAGCTCCAGCGGGAAGCCCGCGGTGCCGATCGTGACGCTCGGATAGACGCGCGTCGGCCCGTTCACGAGCGGCGGCTCGTCGTGCGCCCAGCTCACGAGCTGCAGGCTCGCCTCGTTCACGAGGTCGGGCGTCGGCACCCACTTGTCGCGCAGCTGCGCGACGTTGATGAAGTACTTCTGGCTGATGCCGCCGTTCTGCGCGATCGTCGGGCCGAAGTTGCCCTCGCCCGTCATGTAGCGCGTCGACCAGGTGCCGTCGACGACGTGCGTCTCGCCGGGCACCCACGTCACGCGCACCACGCCCGCATGGTTGCGGTTGGGCGCGAGGAACGTCCCGCGCAGCGAGTCCCACTGCGCCGGGTTCGCGTTCGGCCGCCCGGGCACCACGTCGATGAAGTTGTCCGTGCGCGTCAGCTCGTAGCTCGCCGCCACGAACAGCCGGTCCTTCTTCAGCGGCCCGCGCACGTTGAACCCCGCCTGCTGCCGCCCGAAGTCCGGCGCCGGCGTCCCGGCGTTGCGCTGGATGAAGGTGCGCCCGATCGCGTCGGCGTTCTGCAGGAAGCCGAACGCCGAGCCCTCCCACCGGTTCGTGCCGCGCCGCGTCACCGCGCTGATGACGTAGCTGCCGGCGCGCGAGTACTCCGCGTCGTACGGGTTGAGGAAGACGCGGAACTCCTCGAGCCCCTCCTGCGGCACGGGCGATCCGGTCTGCCCCAGCCCGACGATGTTGCCGTTGAACATCGACTTCATCTCGACGCCGTCGAGATAGAGGTTGATGAAGCGCAGGTCCGGCGCCGCGCCCGCCGACGGCAGCGTGCGCCCCTGCTGCGGCGCGTACGCCTTGATGCCTGGCGCGATCGCCGCGAGGTTCAGCAGCCCGCGCGCGTTCAGCGGCAGGTTCTCGATCTCCTCGCGCAGCACCGGCGCGCTCACGCTCAGGCGCTGCACCTCGACCTGCTTCGGCCGCCGCGAGTCGTCGAGCACCGTGACGGCCGTGAGCTCCGTCGCGCCGCGCTCCAGCGCGAAGTTCAGCCGCGCGCGCTGCCCGAGGACGAGCTGCACCAGCTCCCCGCCCGGCCGGTAGCCGATCGCGCGCACCTCGACGGCGTAGCGCCCCGACGCCAGCCCGAGGATGCGGAAGCTCCCCGACGCGCCGGTGACGGCGCGCCGCGTCTCCTGCGTCGCGCGATTGGTCGCAGTGACCTGCGCGCCGGCGACGGCCGCGCCGCCCTCGCCGGTGACCGTGCCCTCGAGGGTGATGGTCGTCTGCGCGTGCAGCACGCCCGCGTGAGCGAACACCTGCGGGAGCGCGCGCGGGAGCGCCTGGGGCAGCGCGGGAGCGATCGCCAGCGCGCACGCGGTCGCGGTGGCGACGAGCAGGAAGCGGCGGGACATGGGAGGGGGGATGGAGGGTGGCATCCCGCCCGGCGGTGGTACCGAACCCGCCGAAGCGGAAGAGCAGTCCACGGCGCTACGTTGCACCCACCGCGCGGCGACGACAAGCCGCATGGCCGTTCCTCCTTCGTTCCGACTCCGTCGATGCCGCTCGCGGTCGCTCTCGCCGCGCTCGTACTCGCCACGGCCCTCGCCGGCCCGCTCGGCGCGCAGGCGACCGACGCGGCCGAGCTGCTCGCGCGCGCGCGCGTCGCGCGCCTCGCGCAGGACTCCGCCGTCCGCGCCTACGAGGCGCTCTCGCGCGAGCGCGTCACGGCCACCCTCGGCGTGCTCGGCGAGCTCGGGCCCGAGCGCACCGTCTTCCGCCAGGAGAGCGCGGCCCGCGTCCGCTGGACGCGCGAGAGCGGCGCCGAGGTCGAGCTGCTCGGCCGCCGCCGCTTCGTCGGCGTGCCGGGGATGCGCACGAACGACGCGGCGGCGCTCGACGCGCCGATCCCGTACTACCCGGGCCGCGACGCGCTCTGGATCGGCGGCGGCCGCTTCGTGCGCGCGGAGTCGCGCGAGGACGAGCTGGTGCACCCGTTCGCGAACGGGGCGGAGGCGCACTACGCGTACGCGCTCGGCGACTCGGTCGCGATCCGGCTGCCCGACGGCGCCACGGTGCGCCTGCGCGAGCTGCGCGTCACGCCGCGGCGCCCGGGCTGGCGCCTGAGCGTCGGCTCGTTCTGGCTCGACGAGCGGAGCGCGCAGCTCGTGCGCGCCGCCTACCGCACCACCGCGCCGGTGAACGTCTGGGATCAGGCGCGCGCGAGCGAGGACCCGACCGAGCGCCCGCCGCGCTGGCTGCCGTGGATCGTCGGCCCGGCGCACGGCGAGCTGCGCGCGGTCGCGGTGGAGCACGCGCTGCACGAGGGGCGCATCTGGCTGCCGCGCGCGCAGTACGCCGAGGGCGTGCTCGACGCGGGCGCGTCGCGCATCGGCATCCGCATCGAGCAGCGCTTCGAGTACGCGCACGTGAACGCGGGCGTGCCGGTGCCGCCGCTACCGCCGAGCGCCGCCGCGCTGGCCGCGTGGCGCGACTCGCTCGTCGCCCTCGACTCCTCGCGCACCGCGGCGCTCCGCGCGGCGCTCGCGGCGGTGCGCTCGTCGCGCGACTCGCTGCGGCTCTGGCGCGCGCACCGCGCCTGGCGCGACTCGTCGTTCCGCACGCTGAACCGCGCGCGCCGCGCCGATGCCGCCGAGCAGTGCGCGTCGGGCACGCAGTCGACGCGCACGCGCACGCGCTACGGCCGCCGCCTGCCGGCGCGCGTCGTCGTGCCGTGCGACGAGGCGGCGCTCGCGACCGCGTCGATCTTCACCACGCCGATCCTCGCCGAGGACGAGGCGGCGTGGCGCATCCCGGCGGCCGAGGAGCTCGCGCGGCTGCGCGTGATCGACCGGCAGCCCGCGTGGGCGCCGCAGCGTCCGACGCTGCACGGCCCGTTCGGCTACACGCGCTACAACCGCGTCGAGGGCCTCTCGATCGGCGGCGCGGTGCGGCAGACGCTCGGACTCGGCTACCGCTGGGAGGCGAACGCGCGATTCTCGGAGGCCGACCGCCAGCTCGGCGCGGAGGCGTGGCTGGAGCGCGGCGACGCGGCGAACCGGTGGCGCGCGGGCGCGTACCGTCGGCTGGAGCAGGCCGACGACTACGGCGCGGCGCTGCGCTTCGGCGCGAGCGCGCAGAACCTCCTGTCCGGGCTGGACGAGCAGTTCTACTATCGCGCCGCCGGCATCGAGCTGACCGGCACGCGCGCCGCGACCACCGCGGGCCATCGCACGCTCACCTGGCGCGCCTTCGCCGAGCGGCAGACCGACGCGCCGGCGCGCGCGCGCTTCACGCTGCAGCGCGCGTTCGGCAACGCGCGCGCGGCGTTCGACTCGAACGTCGTCGACACGATCCCGGCGCGCGCCGTCTCGCTCGCGGGGACCGCGGCGCGCTGGCGCGTGCAGCGCGGGGACGACGTCTCCCCGTGGCGCCTCGCCTCCGACGCGCGCGCCGAAGCCGCCGCGGGCACGGTGACGTACCTGCGCGCGGCGCTCGACCTCGGCGTCGACCGCACGCTGCCGGGGCGCGTGCGCGTCGCCACGCTCGCCGCCGCCGGCACGAGCGCGGGCACGCTCCCGCCGCAGCGCTGGTGGAACCTCGGCGGCTGGCAGACCGTGCGCGGCTACACCGCGGGCACGCATCGCGGCGACGCCTTCTGGCTCGCGCGCGCGGAGCTGCGGTGGGAGCGGCCGCCCTACGTGCAGCCGGCGGTCTTCGCCGACGCGGGCTGGGCGGGGGACCGCGACGCCCTGCACGCGAGCATCCGCCGCGCGACGATGCTGCGCAGCGCGGGCGCCGGCGTCGCGTTCTACAATGGCCTCTTCCGCTTCGACGTCGCGCGCGCGCTGACGCCGGGCGCCCGGTGGCGGTGGGATTCGTATGCGGTCGCGCGGTTCTGATGCCGACGTGAACGGCGCTGCGGACTGCGGGCTGCGGATCCTGAACCCGCAGCCCTCGTGTCCCCGAGCGATTTCCGTCGCAGCGCGACCGGAGAGCGAACGGCAGCAGGGATGAGAATCTGATAACGTCTGATGAAGATCCGATGGCTCCGCGTGGCGGCGAGGAACGTCGCACCACACGGAGCCATCGGACTTTTCATCAGATGTCATCCGACGTTCATCCCTGCTGCCTTCCGCAGTTCGGGATCCGGCGCGACGATGCCCGATCAGGAACCAGGATCCGCAGCCCGCAGTCCGCAGCGTAGCTTCCGTCATGCGCCATCTCGCCCCCGCACTGCTCCTGCTCGCGGCCACGACCGCGGCCGCCCAGGTCCCCAACACCACGTACGCCGACGCGTTCGAGGTGCCGCGCGCGCGGCGCGACCCGATCGTGTCGTACGCCGTCCGCGTCGACACCACGGACCTCGTGCGCTACGAGGTGACGATGACCGTGCGCCAGGCGCCGGCCGTGACGCGGCTCGCGATGCCGCGCTGGGCGCCCGGCGCCTATCGCATCGCGGAGTTCGGCGGCTACGCGCAGGGGCTCACCGTCACGCGCGACGGGAAGCCGGTCAGGCTCTCGATCGGCGCCGACGGCACCTGGCTGCTGGCGCCGGAGCCGACGGGCGGCACGCTGGTCGCGCGCTACCACGTGACCTTCCCGTCGCCGACCGCCGCCGCCTCGCCCAACAACCGGAACTTCCTCACCGCGCGCGGCGGCCTGTTCGACGGCCCGCTGACGTTCGCGTTCCTGCCCGGCTACGAGCGGCTCCCCGCGCACGTGCGCTACGACGTCCCCGCGTCGTGGCAGCTCGTCACCGGGCTCACGCCGACCGGCGATCCGCGCACCTTCTTCGCGTCCAGCTACGACGCGCTGATCGACGCGCCGACGCTCGCCGGGCCGCCGGACGCGCTGCGCGTCTGGCGCTTCCGCATCGACGACGTGCCGCACCGCGTGGCCTACTGGACGCAGCGCGGCGCGCCGGCCTTCGACTCGACGCGCTTCGTCTGGGTCGCCGACAGCGTCGTGCGCGCCGCGCGCGACATCATGGGCGAGCTGCCGTATCGCGAGTACAGCTTCCTCTTCGTCGACGGCGCGGGCGGTGGGCTCGAGCACCTCAACTCGACGACGATCGGCGCGCGCGCGGCGACGCTGGCGCGCGATCCGGCGGCCGCCGCGAGCGTCACCGCCCACGAGTTCTTCCACACCTGGAACGTCAAGCGGCTGCGCCCGCGCGAGCTCGGCCCGTTCGACTACCTGAACGTCGTGCGCACGCCCAATCTCTGGTGGAGCGAGGGCGTCACGGACTACTTCGCCGAGGAGATCCTCCGCCGCAGCGGGCTGCAGGACTCCGCGGCCGCGGTGCGCGGGCTCGCGTCGTCCATCGAGAGCTGGCTCGACAACCCGGGCGCCACCCGCGTCTCTCCCGAGCAGTCGAGCCGCACCGCGTGGGACCCGCCGGCGGCCAACCAGGGCTACAGCATCTCGTACTACCTGCAGGGCGCGCTGCTGGGCGAGCTGTTCGAGCTGCGCCTGCGCGACGCGACCGGCGGCCGGCGCGGCATGGACGACGTCATGCGCACGCTCTACGATCGCTTCGCGGGCCCGACGGGATTCACCGCGCCGGACGTCGAGCGCGCCATGAACGCGACGTGCGACTGCGACCTGTCGCCGGTGTTCGCGGCCCACGTGCGGGGCGCCCAGCCCATCGACTGGGACCGCTGGCTCGGCCTCGCCGGCTGGCGCCTCGACACGACGCGCACCACCGCCGTCGACTCGGCGGGCCGCCCCCGCGCCGACCTGCGCGCGAGCGTCGGCACCTTCGCGGGCATCGGCTCCGCCGGCGGCGCGGCCGGGTCGCGCCCGCGCCTGTCGATCCCCGGGCCGCACTCGGCGTGGTACCGCGCCGGGCTGCGCGGCGGCGACGAGGTCGTGTCGGTGCGCGGCCGCCCGGTGACCGGCGCGGACGACTGGCGCGCCGCGCTGGCCGGCGTGCAGCCGACCGACACCGTGGTCGTCGAGGTGCTCCGCGCCGGCACGCCGGTGCGCGCCACCGTCGTCCCCGGCACCTACCAGACGCTGCGGGTGCAGCTCGTCGACCTGCCAACCCTCACGGACCGGCAGCGGCGGTTACGGGCGGTTTGGCTGCGAGGGCCGGCGGCGATCAGGTAACGGCGCTGCGGGAGGCGGATCCTCGTCTGCTCCTTCATGCGCTCTCGCGCCGGACCCGAACGACCAAAGAGCAGCGGGGATGAGAATCCGAGAACGTCGGATGAAGATCGGATGGCTCCGCGTGGCGGCGAGGAACGTCGCACCACGCGGAGCCATCCGATCTCCATCAGATCTTGTCAGACTCTCATCCCTGCTGCTCTCGTCTCTTCGGGCCCGACGCGCGGCTGGCTGGAGGTGGAGCCGAGGCTCCGGAGCCCGCGCCCTGCACCCCGCAGCGGCGCTCACCGATCGCTTGCAGTGGTCACCAGCGCCGCCGGCGTCGGCGTCGCGTCGGGCGCCATCAGCCACGGCCACCACGGCTTGTTCGAGTACGGCGTGCCGAACACGCGGGCGAGCGCGGCGCGCGGGTCGTGCGCGACCACCACGGCGTCGAGTTTCTCCGAGACCAGCTCGGGCTTCGTGAACTGCCGGTAGCTCCCGTAGCTCTGGCAGAAGCACCACGGGCCGCGGCGCGTCAGGTTGCCCAGCCAGAAGTCGGGCAGCGCGTAGGTCATGCGGTAGAACGACTTGAGCGACTGGCCGCGGGGCAGGTCCTCCTCGCGGGTGCCGCGCGGCAGCGAGCCGTGCTTGCCCCACTGGACGTCCACCTCGACCTGCCGGTTGGCCCAGGGCGCGTGCAGCAGCGTGCCGTGCCAGTACGTCCACATGTCGGTCGGCTTGCCCGAGGCGTCGTAGCCCACCCAGACGATCTCCTCGTCGGTCGGCTTGGTGCCGGGGATCCACGCGCCGTACGCGTCGTCCTGCCAGAGCAGGTGGTAGGCGACCACGCGCCGCTCCGGGTGCACGACCGCCACGACGCGCGACAGCGGGAAGGGCTCGTCGCGGTGGAGGTAGAGCACCGGGGCGAGCGTCCGGGCGAGCACCGCCTGCGCCGAGTCGGCCGGGCCGGGGATCTCGAGCCCCGTCAGCGGAACGGGGGTGGCGTCCGTAAAGCTGTTGATCGGTCCGGCGCTCGGGATCATCAGGCGCCCGTCGGTGGCGCCCGGCACGGGCACGGGCCGGAGGGGAACGCGAGCGATCGGACCGCACGCCGCGAGGAGTGCGACGCCGGCGACGGCGATGGGGGCGCGCAGCTTCGAACCGAAGCGCGACAGGTTTTCAGCGAGCGCCACTGTGATTCCCACTCTTAGTAGGTTAGCGTTCACGTGCCCATCTCCGCCCGCTCGGATCGGGCGGAGGCGCAGTACCCATCAGGAGGGGACATGAGGAAGCCACGCCCGAACACGTACAACCCGGCCCAGGCGCTCCACCTCATCACGAGCGACCGGACAGGCTCTCCGTTGAGCTGTCCGTCGTGCTCCGGATCGATCGAGCGCGATCCCGGGTTCGCTCCTCCACCGCCGCGTGCCCACGTCACGCTCCGCTGCACCACCTGCGGCCGCTTTGCCCGGTACATCGCCGGCGCGGCCTGACGAGCGAAGCGAGACGTAGTGCCGCGGCGATTTCGTTCGCCGCCATCGCGGCCCCGAGAGCTTTCGAGCTCCGGGGCCGCGCGGCGTTTCGCCCCCGTTCCAACCTGCCCCGGCCCCTTCCAGCCGGTTACCGCCGGCTGTCGACGGTTACCCTCGCGTCCGGACGTGCGCATCCGCCGCCGTCGAACGGGACGGCGCGCGACGCTCCATCTGTTTCTACCCGCCGGCGGCCAGAGGTTTCAGCTCGACCGTACGGTGCCGTGCGCACTCCGGCCAACCGAGCGCCAGCGTGGCGTGCGCTCCGTCACGCAGCGCCGAAGTCTCGCCTGCGGTTGAGCTTGCACGGGACTTGCTCCCTTCCGCATCATCGTCTCCCCAACCCCGCCTGCCGCGCCAACGCGCGCCCGCCCGGGTCGATCCGGCCGGGAACGACGGCGCCACGGCGGGCCCCGCTCCACCGTCTGACCCCCGTTCGGGCATCAAGAGGATCGCGTTCCATGGCTCGTCTCACCGGCACCGTGAAGTGGTTCAACGACGCGAAGGGCTTCGGGTTCATCGCGCACGAGGGTGGCCCCGACGTCTTCGTCCACTTCAGCGCCATCCAGTCGCAGGGCTTCAAGAGCCTGCAGGAAGGGGATCGCGTGGAGTTCGAGATCGTCCAGGGCCAGAAGGGCCCGCAGGCCTCGAACGTCGTGAAGGCTGCCTGAGCGCCCCGCCGGTGGCCCCGGCCGTCGCGCCCGGGCCACCACCGCCGCGCCGGCCGCGAAGGTCGCCAAGGCCGCGCCGCGGACCCGCACGCCGTCCCTCCTCGCGCAGCTCCGGAGCATCGAGCGCGCGGATGGGGACGGCGTGCTGCGTTTCGAGGACGGGCGCACGCTCCCCGTCTCCCACCTCGGCAGACCGGTCTGGCCCGACGCGGGGATCACCAAGGGCGACCTGATGCGGTACTACGTCCGCATCGCCCGCACGGTCGTCCCGGTGCTCGCGGATCGGGCGCTCGTGCTCACCCGCCATCCGGCCGGGGTCGGCGGGCCGTCGTTCCACCAGCACGACCCGGGCGAGGACACGCCGGACGCGGTCGACGTCGCCCTCCTCCCCACGGCCGACGGCAGGCCCGCTCGGCGCCTGATCGGCTCGCTCGGCTCCCTCCTTCACGCGGTCCAGCTCGGCGCGGTCGGCGTGGACGCCTGGCACTCGCGGGTGGATGCGCCCGACGCGCCCGACTACCTGGTGCTCGACCTCGACCCGTCGGCCGACGCCCCGCCGAGTGCCCTGGCGACCCTCGCACGGGCGCTGCGCGATGAGCTGGCGCGTCGCGGGCGCGATGCCGTGCTGAAGACGTCGGGCTCGCGCGGGCTGCACCTCCTCGTCCCGCTGGTGCGCGGCATCTCGTACGACGAGTCGGCGGCGCTGGCGGAGTCGGTCGCGCAGGCGGTGACCGCGGCGCACCCGGACATCGCGACGGTCGAGCGGGCGCTCGACGACCGTCCGCCCGGCACCGTGTACGTGGACCACATGCAGAACGCCCGCGGAAAGACGCTCGCGGCCGCGTTCTGCGCCCGGGCGCGGCCGAACGCCCCGATCTCGACGCCGCTGGCCTGGACGCAGCTCCGTGCACGCATGAGGCTGCATCGCGCCACCGTGGCGACGGCACCGCCGCAGATGTCGGATCTGCGGCGTGTTTGGGCCGCAGCGTGGCGCGACGCGGCGCCGGATGGTGCCTGGCGTCCCATCTAGACGGATCGCCAACCGCTCGGGCTGTTGCGCGGGCGTGACGCCGGTCGTCGGCCTCGTGATCGTGACGGCGCCTTCATCCGTGGGTGCCCAGCCAGTCCCCGATCCGGCCGACCGATGTCCTCATCGCGCCCGCTCGTCTACACGCGCCCGCTGCCCGGCGGCGGCTTCGTCGCCATCGACGCCGAGTCGAGCGCCCAGGACCACCACGTGCGGCTGTGGGTGGAGCGCCGCGCGGACGAGGGGCGGCGCGCCGGGCACCCGCCGCCGGTGATCGCCGAGGCGCACGCGCCGGACCTGGAGAGCGCCCTGGCCGCGCTGCGCGGGATCGCGGCCGACAACGTGGCGCTCGCGCGCGCCCTCCGCGCCTGGCAGTTCGAGCGGCACTGAGCCGGACGATGCGACGAGGGGCCCGACGCTCTGCGTCGGGCCCCTCGCACACGTCAACCGTCGAATCGCCGCGCCGCGGTTACTCGAACCGCACGCCACGCGGCGCGTTGCGCCGGCGCTTGGGCGCGTAGCGGAACAGCTGCGCCGGCCGGCCGCGTCCCTCGGAGCGCCACTCGTCCGTGGGCTCGACGATGCGGGCGGCCTGCAGCGAGCGGCGGAAGCTCGCCTTGTGCAGCCGGCGGTCGAGCAGCAGCTCGTAGAGCTCCTGCAGCTCGCTCAGCGTGAACGTCGGCGGGAGCAGGCGGAAGGCGACCGGCGCCTGCCCGACCCGCTGCTGGACGTGGGCGACCGCGGCATCGACCATCGCGCGCTGGCGCGGCGCGAGCGGCGGCAGGTCGTTCACCGGGAAGAAGTCCCCACCCGTGTCACCGGGGAGCACGGCGCCCGCCGGGACGAGCCCGACGTAGGCGACCGAGAGCGGCGCCGGGCCGGGGTGGCGACGGCCGTCGCCGAACGCCCCGAGCTGCTCGAGGTAGTGCGGCGCGGCCCCCATCACGTCGCGCGCGACCCGCTCGGCCGCGTCCGCCAGCGACTCGTCGACGGCGCCGGCCTCCCACGGCACCAGCCAGCGCTCGCGCAGCCGCTCGCCCGGGCGCCCCTCGGCGCGCACGAGCGCGGCCGCGAGCTGGCCCTCGACGACGGTCAGGAGCACCACGTCCACCGAGTACCCCGCGCGGGGAGTGGCGCTGCGGCGGGTGCCGGCGCGCTGTCTGGGAGAGGCGAGGACGGGGCTCATGGAGCGCAATTATTAGCGAACCGCTACCAAAGTCAAGGGCGCCCGCGGGGAGTGCGGGCGCCCGACACGTGTCTCCAGGCAACGACGCCCGCGCGGTCGGCGCGGGCGTTGGGAACGTCCATTTCAGGGGGCGTGCCGGCCCATCACCGGCGCGCCGTTCGGCGGGCGATCGCCGGGGATGACCGCGCCGTCACCAGGTGACGGTGCCCTGCTTGGTCGTGTCGACCTCCTCTCCCGCGCCGGTCTTGAACAGGTAGGCGTCGCGGTTCTTGGAGAGGAAGGTGCGGGCCTGCGGGTCCATGAGGTTGAGCCCGTAGTGGTTGATCAGCATGGTCTGCTGCTTCAGCCACTGGGCCCAGCAATCCTGGCAGATCTCGCGCACGATCCGCTCGCCGGTGGCGCCGCCGACGCCCACGGGCGGGCGCTCGAAGCCGGCGCGGGTCTGGCCGCAGCGGGAGCAGGTGACGTCGGGCATTGGTCGGACGGGTTGAGTCGTGCCGGCCGAGGGTGGCCGACCCTCGTAACCTAACGCGCCGGCCACCCCCATGAACGGCTACGGGCTGCGGCCTGCGGATCTCTCCCCGTCGCTGGTGGAGAACCCGCAGTCCGCAGCCCGCAGCGTCCAGCGCTCGAAGCGCTCCGCCGGGAGGAGCCCGCCGGTTACGCGGCGCTCTGCACGACCTTGGCCGTCGGATCGTCCCCGCGGTCGCGGTCGTAGCCGGCGACGCCGTGCGCGTACTTCACCTTCGCCAGGCCGACGAGCGACATCAGGCGGATGTAGAGCCAGCCGATGTCGAACTCGAACTTCCGGTGGGCGAACTTCGCCGAGTGCGGGTCGGCGTGGTGGTTGTTGTGCAGCTCCTCGCCGCCCAGCCAGATCGCGATCGGGCTGATGTTCCGGCTCTCGTCCTTGACCTCGTAGTTCCGGTAGCCGAGGGCGTGCCCCACGCCGTTGATGACGCCGGCGGCCCAGAACGGGATCCAGATCATCTGCACCGCCCAGACGAGCGGGCCGACGAAGAAGCCGAAGAGCCAGATGTCGATGCCGAGCAGGAGGAAGATCCCCAGCTGGCTGCGCTTGTCGAGGATGTGCCGCTCGAGCCAGTCGTTCGGGGTCCCCTTGCCGTACTTCTCCAGCACGCCCGGCTGGCGGACCGCGTCGCGGTAGTAGAGCGCGCCCTTCAGCATGATGTTGCGCAGCCCCTCCAGGAGGGGGCTGTGCGGGTCGCCCTCCCGGTCGGCGAAGGCGTGGTGCTTCCGGTGGCAGGCCACCCACTCCTTCGTCTTCGTGGCGGTCGTCAGCCACAGCCACACGCGCATCGGGATCTCGACCAGCGGGTGGAACTTCACCCCGCGATGGGTCTGGGCGCGGTGCAGGAAGAGGGTGACGCACACGTTGGTGATGTGGCCGGCGATGACGACGAACAGCACCGGCTTCCACCAGTGGGACGCCCAGCTTCCGAACTCGAGCATTGTGACACACTCCGTGGCGAGGGGATCGAACGGCCGCGAAATCTATCGCGTACTGACCGCGTGGCCAGTGAGGGCTCCCCGACCCGACGACCGCTCCTAACGCGGGGCCGCGGCGCGCGAGCGCGCCCCGCCCGCCCCACCGGCGCCCCCCGTGTTCGTGACCGGGCCGACCGGCTGCGCGGGCGGCGCCTCCCCCCACGCGTCGTTGGCCGCGTTCCAGTCGGGGACCGTCGGGTCGGGCCAGAGGCGCGCGCCCACCACGGCCGCCGGCACCGGCACCGACACCCGCACCCGATCGCCCCCGCTCGGCCGCGCCCACACGTCGACCGGGAAGCGCACGTCGCGCGTCGTGCCGTCGGCCAGCCGCAGGCGCGCCGCCACGGGGAACGGGATGCTCGAGTGGCGCCGCAGCGCGAGCGTCGCCGTGCGCCCCGCGGCGTCCCCCGTCGTCTCGACGCCCTCGATGCCGATGTCGAGCACGTCGGTCGTGTACCAGAAGCTGCGCCAGAACCAGGCGAGGTCGGCGCCGCTCACGTTCTCGATGGTGCGGAAGAAGTCCCCCGGCGTCGGATGCCGGAACGCCCACCGTCGCGCGTACTCGCGGAACGCGCGATCGAACGTCTCGGGTCCCACGACGTGGTTGCGCAGCGCGAGCAGCACCGTCGCCGGCTTGCGATACGCGAGCGCGCCGAGCGCCACCGCGTCGATGTGGTCGGGCGGCGTCATGAGCGGCGCGTCGACGTTGCCGTCGCGCGCCTGCGCCCAGTCCTGGCGATAGCCCTCGTACGCGCTCGTGCCGGGATAGCGGCGCTCGTTCGAGAACGCGTTGATGTACGTGTCGAGCCCCTCGTCCTGCCACGCGTAGCGCCGCTCGTTCGACCCCACCAGCATCGGGAACCACTGGTGGCCCTGCTCGTGGTCGAGCGTCTCGAAGATCGACGCGGGATCGGCGCTGCCGTAGTGCACCATCACGAGCATCGGGTACTCCATCCCGCCCACCGGCCCGGCGACGCTCGTCGCCTGCGGATACGGATACGGAAAGAAGAGCCCCGAGTACGTGCGCATGCTCCAGCAGGTCTGCTCGGCGCCGCTCTCCCAGGCGCGCCCTGCGCGCGGCCACGGATAGAAGGCCTGGCAGAGGATGCCGTTCCAGCTCGTCGCGTCCCAGCGGAAGTCGGGTGCGGCGGCCCACGCCACGTCGCGCACGTCCTCGGCGCGGAAGCGCCAGCTGCGCGTGCCCGCGACCGGCGCGCGCGCGGCCGCCTCGGCCTCCTCGCGCGTGACGACGGCGACGACGCCCTCGTTGGTGCCGGCGCGCGCGGTCGACGCGCGCGCGCGCGCCAACCGCTCGCGCTGCGCGGCCGTGAGCACCTGCTCGGGGTTCTGCAGCGTGCCGCTCCCCGCGACGACGTAGCCGGCCGGCGCGGTGATCGTGTAGTCGATGTCCCCGTACTCGAGATAGAACTCGCCCTGGCCGAGGTACGGCTCGGTGTTCCAGCCGCGCACGTCGTCGTAGACGGCCATGCGCGGATACCACTGCGCGATCTCGAACAGCGTGCCGTCGCGTCCCATGCGGTCGGAGCCGTGCTGCGGCACCGCGAAGCGGAATCGCAGGGCGACGCTCGCGCGCCCGCCGCGCGGCACGACCGGCTGCGCGAGGTCGAGGCGCATCATCGTGTCGTCGACGCGCAGCGCCACGGCGCGCCCGTCGACGGTGACCTCGCTCAGCTCGAAGCCGCCCTGGAAGCCGCGCACGCCCCAGCGCGAGTCGGACGCGAACAGCGCCGAGCCCTTGCTGCCGGCGCGGTAGAGGTTCTGCTCGAGCTGCAGCCAGAGGAAGCGCAGCGTGTCGGGCGAGTTGTTCGTGTAGCGGATGGTGACCATCCCGCTCACGGTGCCGCCGCCCGCGGTGTCGAGCGTCGCGGTGATCGTGTAGTCGGCGCGCTGCTGCCAGTACGCGGGCCCCGGCGCGCCGCTCGCGCTGCGGTACTGGTTGGGCCCCGCCCACTCGCGGGCGTCCATCGGCGCGAAGGTCCGGAAGACGTCCGCGCCGCCCGCGGCCGGCGCGGCGCCGAGCACGGTCGACGCGTCGAGGCGGACGGGCGTCAGCACCTGGGCCGTCGGGCGCGAGGCGCAGCCGGCGAGCACGACGGCGGCGCACGCCACGCGAGCGAGGAGGGAGGACACCGGCATGACCGGCGTCGGGGGCAACGACGGTGCCACCCGCCTCACGGCCCCTCGTCCCCGGGCTTGAGCGCCGCCGCGCCCGGGTCCGGCGTCCACGGACGTGCGGGCTCGAACTCGCGCCAGAGCAGCGCCGACACGCGGCGCAGCAGCACGTAGCCCTGGTTCTCGGCGACGTAGGTCGTGTCGCGCTGGTTGCGCGTGATCACGGCGAAGACGTAGTCGCCCGACGGCGCGTTGACGAGCACCACCTCGGAGCGCGAGCGGTCGACCGCGCCCTGCTTCGACGCCGCCTGCACCCACGGCGGCAGCTGCGACAGCGCCTCGCCGTTCCAGTAGATGCGCGTGAGGTAGCGGTACATCTCCTCGCTGGCGGCGCGGCTCACCGCGCGCCCGTCGCGGATCATCGTCAGCAGGCGCGCCATCTCGCGCGGCGTGGTCTGCCCCCACCCCATGCGCGTGCGGTCGGCCTCGCGGCCGGGGACGCGCGAGTTCACGCGCGTCGAGTCGAAGCCGTGCGCCGAGAGCCAGGCGTTGACCGCCGCGCCGGTCACGAGCCCCTGCAGCCAGAGCGACGCGGTGTTGTCGCTGGTGGTGATCATGTGCAGCGCGACCTTCTGCAGCGGCACGCGCGCCGAGTCGCGCAGCTTGGCGATGAGGTCCGCGCCCGGGTAGACGAGCGAGTCGCGATAGACGAGCGACTGCTGCGGGTCGAGCTTCCCGGTGCGGAACGCGTCGAACACGCCCACGAGGATCGGCACCTTGATCATGCTCGCCGTCGGGAAGGTCTCGTCGGCGCGGATGGCCGCCGTGCGGCCGGTGCGCAGGTGCCGCACGTAGATCCCGACGTCGCCGTCGACCTGCCGCGCCAGCTCCGCGAGCTTCGCCTCGAGGACGGCGTCGCGGACCTCGCGCGGCTCGCCCGCGGGGGCGCCGGACGCCGTGGGAGCCGCGACGGGCGGCGCGTCGGCGGGCGCGGAGGTGCGACAGGCGGCGGGCGCGATGAACGCGGAGAGCGCGAGGAGCGCGGCGAGGCGGCGGACGGGGCGCATGCGTGGGCGGGATGGGGTGACGGGCGCCCGCATTGTCGCCGGCCGGGGCGCGCCGCGCCACCGCGGGGCCGCTCACGGCGTCGCTCGGGATGGCATGCCGGTGGCGCGCGGCGCGCCCTTGCTGCCCTCCGACCCCGCGGCGAGGTTTTCCGCGAGCCGCCGCGTCCTGCGGGGGCGCGCCGATCCGCCCCTCCTCCACATCCCGGAGCGCTCGTTGTTCGTCGTCACCGTCGGCGGCGGCCCCGCCGGGCTGTACCTCGCCATCCTCCAGCGCCGCGCCGATCCGTCGGGCCGCGTGGTCGTCCTCGAGCGCAACGGGCCGGACGACGCCTACGGGTGGGGCGTCGTCTTCTCCGAGCAGACGCTGGAGAACCTGCACGCCGCCGATCCCGAGACGTACGCCGAGATCGCGCGCCACTTCGTGCGCTGGGACGACATCGACGTGCACGTGCGCGACACGGTGGTCACGTCGGGGGGCCACGGCTTCGTCGGCATCGCGCGCCGCACGCTGCTGCGCGTGCTGGCCGAGCGGGCGGCGGCGCTGGGCGCCGAGCTGCGGTTCCACACCGAGGTGCCCGACGAGGCGGCGCTGGCGGCGCTGGGGCTCGGCGACGCGGACCTGATCGTCGCCGCCGACGGCGTGCACAGCCCGCTGCGCCGCGGCCGCGCGGCCGCCTTCGGCCCCGACCTCGACACGCGGCCCAACCGCTTCATGTGGTTCGGGACGACGCGCCGCTTCGACGCGTTCACCTTCCTGTTCGCGGAGACCGACACGGGCGTCTTCCAGGCGCACGCCTACCGCTTCGACGACGTCCGCTCGGCGTTCATCGTGGAGTGCGACGAGGCGTCGTGGCGCGCGGCCGGCATGGACGCGATGGACGCCGACGCCACCACGGCGGCGTGCGAGGCGCTGTTCGCGCCCTGGCTGGACGGGCACCGCCTGGAGGTGAACCTCGCGCCGCACCAGCGCGCGCACCCGTGGCAGCGGTTCACGCGCGTCGCGAACGCGCGCTGGCACGACGGGCGGATGGTGCTGCTCGGCGACGCGGCGCACACGGCGCACTTCTCCATCGGCTCGGGGACGAAGCTGGCGATGGAGGACTCGATCGAGCTGGCGCGACAGCTGGCGAGCGTCGAGCGGGGAGCGTCGAGCGTCGAGGATGCGCTGGCCGCCTACGAGGCGGCGCGGCGCACGGAGGCGCTGCGGCTGCAGAACGCGGCGCGCAACTCGATGGAGTGGTTCGAGTCGGTGCGGCGCTACCTGGCGCTGCCGCCGGAGCAGTTCGCGTACAGCCTGCTGACGCGCAGCCAACGACTGGGGCACGAGAACCTGCGGCTGCGCGACGGCGGGTACGTGCGGAGCGTGGAGCGGTGGTTCAGCGAACGGGCCGCCACGTCGACGCAGAGCGCTCATCGCTCATCGCCCGTGCCTGCGGAGCGTTCAGCGTTCAGCGATCAGGGGGCGTGCACCCCACCGATGTTCGCCCCCTTCGCGCTGCGCGCCATGACGCTCCCCAACCGCGTCGTCGTCGCGCCGATGGACATGTACAGCGCGGTCGACGGCACGCCGAACGACCTCCACCTCGTGCACTACGGCGCGCGCGCGCTCGGCGGCGCGGGGCTCGTGGTCACCGAGATGACGTGCGTCACGCCCGAGGGGCGCATCAGCCCGGGGTGCACCGGGATGTACGACGACGCGCACGTGGAGGCGTGGCGGCGCGTCACGCGCATGGTGCACCAGTGGTCGCCGGCGCGGATCTGCCTGCAGCTCGGCCACTCCGGTCCCAAGGGCGCGACGAAGCTGATGTGGGAGGGGAACGAGGAGCCGCTGGAGTCCGGCGGCTGGCCGATCCTCGCGCCGACGGCGACGCCCTACCGCGACGGCATGCAGGTGCCGCGCGCGATGACGCGCGACGACATGGACGCGGTGCGCGACGCGTTCGTGCGCGCGACGCGCATGGCGGTCGACGCGGAGTTCGACATGCTGGAGCTGCACTGCGCGCACGGCTACCTGCTGTCCGCGTTCATCACGCCGCTCAGCAACGGGCGCACCGACGCGTACGGCGGCCCGCTGGCGAACCGGCTGCGCTTCCCGCTGGAGGTGTTCCGCGCGATGCGCGACGCGTGGCCCGCCGAGCGGCCGATGTCGGTGCGCATCTCGGCGACCGACTGGGTGGAGGACGGCGTCGACGGCGGCGAGGCGGTCGAGATCGCGCGCGCGTTCGGCGCGGCGGGCGTCGACATCGTGCACGTCTCGGCGGGCCAGACGTCGCCGCGCGCGAAGCCGGTGTACGGCCGGCTGTTCCAGACGCCGCTCAGCGACCGGATCCGCAACGAGGCCGGCATCCCCACGATCGCGGTCGGCAACATCACCGAGTACGACCAGGTGAACGCGATCCTCGCCGCGGGGCGCGCCGACCTGTGCGCGCTGGCGCGGCCGCACCTGGCCGATCCGAACTGGACGCTGCACGCGGCGGTGGCGCAGGGCCACGACGCGCAGTGGTGGCCGGTGCAGTACCTGTCGGGCCGCAGGCAGCTGGAGCGCGCGCGCGAGCGCGAGCTGGAGCTGCGCGGCACGGCGGCGATCTGAGGCCCGCGATGGCGGACGCGGAGCGCACGCTGGCCGGCCGGCACGCGGTGATCACGGGCGCGTCGCGCGGCATCGGCGCGGCGATCGCCGAGGCGCTGGCGCGCGACGGCGCGGCGCTGACGCTCATGGGGCGCGATCGTGAGACGCTCGCGGGGCGGGCGGCCGCGCTCACCCGGCGCCATCGGGTGCGCGCGCTGCCGGTGGCCTGCGACGTGGCCGACGCGGCGTCCGTCGCGCGCGCGTTCGCCGAGTCGCGCGACGCGCTGGGCGACGCCGCGCTGCTGATCGCGAACGCGGGCGAATCCGCGAGCGAGCGCTTCGAGGACACCTCCCGCACGCTGTGGGACCGCATGCTGACGGTGAACCTGACGGGCGCGTTCCTCTGCGCGCAGGAGGTGCTGCCGGCGATGCGGGCGGCGCGCTTCGGGCGCATCGTGCTCGTGTCGTCGACGAGCGCACTCAAGGGCTATCCGCGCACGGCGGCGTACGCGGCGTCGAAGGCGGGGCTGCTGGGGCTCGCGCGCGCGCTCGCCGCCGAGGCGGCGCGCGACGGCGTGACGGTGAACGCGGTGTGCCCCGGCTACACCGACACCGACATGGCGCGCGCCGCGATCGACAACCTGGTGGCCGCGGGCCGCACCGCCGACGAGGCGCGGCGCGCGCTCGAGCGGCTGAACCCGCGCCACGCGCTCGTGCGACCGGAGGAGGTCGCGGCGACCGTCGCCTGGCTGTGCGCGCCGGACGCGGGCGCCGTCACCGGGCAGGCGATCGCGGTCGCCGCGGGCGAGGTGATGTGACCGACCGACCGTTCTCCCACCCGACCGAGATGTCCGAGTTCCTCGCCGCCGACTACCGGCCGGCGCACTTCCGCTGGTCGGTGGCCGACCGCGTGGGCACGATCACGCTCGACCGCCCGGAGCGGAAGAACCCGCTCACCTTCGAGTCGTACGCCGAGCTGGCGGGGCTGCTGCGGCGGCTGCCGCACGCGCGCGACGTGCGCGCGCTGGTGGTCACGGGCGCCGGCGAGAACTTCAGCTCCGGCGGCGACGTGCACGACATCATCGGGCCGCTGGTGCGCATGCAGGAGACCGGGGACACGCCGGGGCTGCTGCGCTTCACGCGGATGACGGGCGAGCTGGTGAAGGCGATGCGCGCCTGCCCGCAGCCGATCGTCGCGGCGGTGGACGGCGTGTGCGCGGGCGCGGGCGCGATCGTCGCGATGGCGTCGGACCTGCGCCTCGGCACGGCGCGCAGCCGCGTGGCCTTCCTGTTCGTGCGCGTCGGGCTGTCGGGCGCCGACATGGGCGCCTGCGCCCTGCTGCCGCGCATCGTCGGGCAGGGGCGCGCCTCCGAGCTGCTGTACACGGGGCGCTTCATGGCCGGCGACGAGGCCGAGCGCTGGGGCTTCTACAACCGGGTCGCCGCGCCCGAGACGCTGCTGGCCGACGCGACGGCGCTGGCGCGCGAGCTGGCGCACGGCCCGACCTTCGCGCACGCGATGACCAAGACCGCGCTGCACCAGGAGTGGAGCATGGGCGTGGACGAGGCGATCGAGGCGGAGGCGCAGACGCAGGCGCTGTGCATGCAGACGCGCGACTTCGCGCGCGCCTACCGCGCCTTCGCGGCGCGCGAGACGCCCGTCTTCGAGGGGAACTGACGTGAGCGCCGGGACGACCGCCGCCGAGCCGCTGCCGCATCTGGCCTGGCCCTTCTTCGACGCGCACCACCGCACGCTCGGCCACGCGCTGCGCGAGTGGGCGACGCAGGCGCTGGCCGACGAGGCGCCGCACGGCCACGACGACGTCGGCGCGGCCACGCGCGGGCTGGTCGCGCGGCTGGGCGAGGCGGGGTGGCTGCGCCTCGTCGTGCCGGCGGCGCAGGGCGGAACCTTCCCGACGCTCGACGTGCGCGCGCTCTGCCTGGCGCGCGAGACGCTGGCGCGCGCCGACGCGCTGGCCGACTTCGCGTTCGCGATGCAGGGACTCGGCGGCGGGCCGATCGCGCTCTTCGGCAGCGACGCGGTGCGCGCGCGCTACCTGCCGCCGATCGCCGCGGGAGAGGCGGTGGCGGCGTTCGCGCTGAGCGAGGCCAATGCGGGCTCCGACGTCACCGCCATGACTACCACGCTGCGCCGCGACGGCGACGCGCTCGTGCTCGACGGGGAGAAGACGTGGATCTCGAACGCGGGCGTCGCCGACCACTACGTGGTGTTCGCGCGCGAGCCCGAGGCGGGCGAGCGGGCGTTCGCGGCGGTGGTGGTGGACGCCGACGCGCCGGGCTTCGCGGTCACGCGCCGCATCGACGTCACGGCGCCGCACCCGCTGGGCACGATCACCTTCGACGGCTGCCGCGTGCCGGCCGCGCAGCGCATCGGCGAGCCGGGGCGCGGGCTGCGCGTCGCGCTCGGCACGCTCGACGTCTTCCGATCGACCGTGGGGGCGGCGGCGCTGGGCATGGCGCGCCGCGCGCTGGACGAGGCGCTGGCGCACGCGCGGCGGCGGCAGGTGTTCGGGAAGGCGCTCGCCGAGTGGCAGCTGACGCAGGCGCGGCTGGCCGAGATGGCGCTGGCGATCGACGCGAGCGCGCTGCTCGTGTACCGCGCCGCGTGGACGCGCGACGCGGGCGCCGAGCGGGTGACGCGCGAGGCGGCGATGGCCAAGCTGCACGCGACCGAGGCGGCGCAGCGCGTGGTGGACGACGCGGTGCAGCTGCTCGGCGGGCAGGGGGTGGCGGTGGGCGGGGTGGTGGAACGGCTCTACCGCGAGGTCCGCGCGCTGCGGATCTACGAGGGGACGAGCGAGATCCAGCGGCTCGTGATCGCCGGCGAGCTGCTGAAGGCGACTCCATGACCGGGACCATGAGCCACACATCGTCGTCGACCGCATCGGCGCACGTGGACGCGTTCTGCCGCGAGCACCTGCCGCCGCGGGCCCTCTGGCCGGCGCTGCGCTACGACACGCTGCCGGCGCTCGCCGCGTACCCGCCGCGCCTGAACTGCGCGGTGGAGCTGCTCGACCGCGCCGTGGAGCGCGGGCTCGGCGACCGGCCCGTCTTCCACACGTACGCGGAGACGTGGAGCTACGCGCGGCTGCAGGCGACGGCCAACCGCATCGCGCACGTGCTGGTGGAGGACCTGGGGCTCGTGCCGGGAAACCGCGTGCTGCTGCGCGCGCCGAACACGCCGATGCTCGCCGCCTGCTGGTTCGCGGTGCTGAAGGCGGGCGGCGTGGTGGTGTGCACGATGCCGCTGCTGCGCACGCGCGAGATCGCGTACACGGCCGACAAGGCGCGGGTCGCGCTGGCGCTGTGCGACGTGCGGTGCCTGGAGGACTGCGAGCCGGCGATGCGCACGCGCGTGGACGGCACGCCGCGCGCGGGCGGGCGCACGATCCCGTTCGGCGGCGACGGCGGCGCGGGCTCGCTGGAGGCGATGATGGCGGGCAAGCCCGAGACGTTCACCGCGGTCGACACGGCGGCCGACGACGTCGCGCTGATCGCGTTCACCTCGGGCACCACGGGCCAGGGCAAGGGGACGATGCACTTCCACCGCGACGTGCTCGCGGTGTGCGACTGCTTCCCGCCGCACCTGCTCGGCCTGCGCGCGGACGACGTCTGCTGCGGCTCGCCGCCGCTGGCCTTCACCTTCGGGCTGGGCGGGCTGGTGCTCTTCCCGATGCGCGTCGGCGCGTCGGCGGTGCTGCTGGAGCAGGGCTCGCCGCCGCACCTGCTGGACGCGATCGAGCGGTTCCGCGCGACCGTGAGCTTCACCGCGCCGACGGCGTACCGCGCGATGGCGGGCATGCTCGCGGGGCGCGACGTGCGCAGCCTGCGCCTGTGCGTGTCGGCCGGCGAGGCGCTGCCGCGCGCGACGTTCGAGGCGTGGCGGGACGCGACGGGCCTCGCGATCGTCGACGGGATCGGCGCGACGGAGATGCTGCACATCTTCATCAGCGCCTCGGGCGACGACATCCGTCCCGGCTCGACGGGGCGCGTGGTGCCCGGCTACGAGGCGCGCGTGGTGGACGCGCACGGCGTCGAGGTGCCGCGCGGCACCGTGGGGCGGCTCGCGGTGCGCGGGCCGACCGGCTGCCGCTACCTGGACGATCCGGAGCGGCAGCGCGGCTACGTGCGCGACGGCTGGAACCTGACGGGCGACTCGTACGTGCAGGACGCGGACGGCTGGTTCTGGTACCAGGCGCGCACCGACGACATGATCGTCTCGTCGGGCTACAACATCTCGGGCCCCGAGGTGGAGAGCGCGCTCCTGCTGCACGACGCGGTGCAGGAGTGCGGCGTGGTCGGGCTGCCGGACGAGGAGCGCGGCCAGCGCGTGACGGCGTTCGTCGTGTGCAGGCCGGGGGTGACGGGCGACGACGCGCTGGCGAAGACGCTGCAGGACTTCGTGAAGGCGACGATCGCGCCGTACAAGTATCCGCGGCGGGTGGTGTTCGTGGACCAGCTACCTCGCACGGCCACGGGGAAGCTGCAGCGGTACCGACTCCGGGAGGCGGGGAAGTGAGCGATCGGCGATCAGCGATCAGCGATCAGGGCAGCGTGGGGAGTGGAGCGGCGAGCGGCGACGACACCGCACCGATCGCTGATCGCTCGGCGCCGACCGCGTCCACGGTCGTCCGCCCCGAGGGCTGGCCGCGGCCCCACGGCTACGCCGACGGCGTGCTGGCCGAGGGACGCGTCCTCTCCATCTCGGGCCAGATCGGCTGGGATCCGGTGACGATGCAGTTCGCGAGCGACGACTTCGCGCAGCAGACGGCGCAGGCGCTGCACAACGTCGTCGCCGTGCTGGGCGCGGCCGGCGCGGGGCCGCAGCAGCTCGTGCGGCTCACCTGGTACGTGACCGACCGCGCGGCGTACGTCGCGGCGCGGCGCGCGATCGGCGCGGCGTACCGCGAGATCGTCGGCGCGCACTATCCGGCGATGTCGGTCGTGGTGGTCGCGGGGCTGCTGGAGGAGCGCGCGCTGGTCGAGATCGAGGCGACGGCGGTGCTGCCGGCGTGAGCACCGCGTGACGGCGGGCGAGGTGCCGACGGCGCGGCTCGCGCTGCCGTCTGGCGTGACGCTGGCGTACGTGGAGGCGGGCGCGGGCGAGCCCCTGGTCTTCGTGCACGGCGGCGGCAAGGACCTGCGCTACTGGCGGCAGCAGATCGCCCCGTTCGCGGCGCACTTCCGCGTGATCGCCTACAGCCGCCGCCACGCGGCGCCGCACCTCAACGCGCCGCCCGACGACGCGCACTCGCCGCGCGTGGACGCCGCGGACCTGCGCGCGCTGCTCGAGGCGCTCGACGTCGGCCCCGCGCACGTCGTCGCGGCGTCGATCGGCGCCGTCGCGACGCTGGTGCTCGCGCTCGAGCGCCCGCAGGCGTTCCGCTCGCTCGTGCTGGCCGAGCCGCCGGCGCTCGCGCTGGCCGACGCGACGCCACGCGGCGCGGCGCTGCGCCGCGCCTTCCTGACCGACGTGTTCGCGCCGGCGGGCCGCGCCTTCCGCGCGGGCGACGCGGCGGGCGCGATGCGCGGCATCATCGACGGGTTCCTCGGTGGCGGGACGTTCGACGCGCTGCCCGATCGCGCCCGCGCGCGCGTGATGCGGAACGCGCGCGAGTGGGAGGCGCACGTGCGCTCCCCCGAGCCCTTCCCCACCCTGCCGCGCGAGGCGCTGGCCGCGCTGCGCATCCCCACGCTGATGCTCACCGGCGACCGCACGACGCCGCTGCACGCGCTGGTGGACGACGAGCTGGCGGCGCTGCTCCCCGACGTGCGGCGCGTGCGCATCCCCGAGGCGACGCACGACCTCTGGGCGGACCAGCCCGACCGCGCGCGCGACGCGGCGCTCGGCTTCCTGCTCGGCCTCAGGGCGTCGGCACCGGCTCGGTGAGGCCCGAGCCGGCCGGATCGCGGCTCGCGACGCGCACCGGCACGGCGACGTCGCGGTCGAGCGCGAGCGGCACGAGCCAGCGCAGGTTGTCGATCAGCTCCGGCGGCAGCGCCGCGCAGTCGGCGCGGAACACCTCCTGATCCTCGGCCGTGTACGCGTCGAGCGCGGCGTCGTCGAAGGCGCGCACCGCGTGCATGCGGTACTGCGGATCCTCCCACACGAGGAACTCCTCCCAGTCGGTGACGTCGACGCCGGCCTCCTCGCGCACCTCGCGCCGCGCCGCGTCGATCGCGCGCTCTCCGGGCAGCAGCTTGCCGCCGAGCGCGTTCACGCGCCCCGCCTGCCACGCCGGCCGCGTCTTGCGCATGAGGACCACGCGCCGCGCATCGGCGGTGAAGAGGAGGGCGAGGACGTAGATGAAGTGTGGCATGGGGCGGATGCGGCGGGTCGGGTGAGGCGGGGTCGGGTGAGGCGGGGACGGGTGAGGCGGGGACGGGTGAGGCGGGGTCGGGTGAGGCGGGGACGGGGACGGCGGGGGCGAGAACTGCGGAACGCTTGCTCGACGCTTCGAGCGAAAGCTCACCGCGCAACCCTACCACGACACCTGACCGCGGCACGCAGCAGCACGCGAACGACGGCGCCCGCGCGGCCTCCGCGTCTCGCTGCGCCGCCGTGAGGTCAGGCCGAGGCGTCCGGCGCGTGGAGAGGCCGGGCCGCGCCCGCCGTATCCGACTCCGCCGTACCCGATCGCGCCTCACCCGACCCGCCGTCTCCGTCCCCGCCGTACCCGTCCCCGCCGTTCCCGACCCGCTCCACCCGATCCGCCTCACCCGGCCTCCCCACCATCGCGGTGATCGCCAGGTGCCCGGTGACGTTGGCGAGCGTGCGGGCCGCGTCGGGGATGGCGTCGACGGCGAGCAGGAGGCCCACGCCCTCGGCGGGCACCCCGACGGAGGTCAGCACCGGCGCGAGCACGAGGAAGACGCCGCCAGGCACGCCCGGCACGCCGAGGCTGAGCAGCACCGCCGTCGCGGCGACGCTCACGCGCTGTGCGACGGAGAGCTCGACGCCGGCGAGCTGCGCGAGGAAGAGCGTGCCGACGCTGATCGCGACCGTCACCGAGATGCGGAACGTCGCGACGGCGAGCGGCAGCAGCATCGCCACCGACGCCGGCGGCAGGTTGAGCTGCGTCTCGGCGCTGCGCAGCGCGGCCGGGAGCGCGGCCAGCGAGGAGCGCGTGCCCAGCGCAACCGCCTGCGCGGGCGCGGCCGCGCGCGCGAACGTGCGCAGCGGCACGCCGCCGATCGTCGCGACGGCGACGTACATCGCCGCGACCAGCACCAGGCAGAGCGCGATCGTCAGCACGACGTAGCCGGCGAGCGCGCCCGCCGCCGCGCCGCCCGCGCGCGCGCCGAGCGGCAGCGCGAGCGCGAAGACGCCGAGCGGCGCGAGCAGCAGCACCCAGCGCACCACGACCAGCAGCGCGTCGCCGACGGCGCGGAAGACGCCGACCAGCGCCATGCGCGACGCGGTCGAGATCCGCGTGGCGGCGGCGGCGAAGACGAGCGTGAAGACGACGAGCGGCAGCAGCGCACCGTCGGCCGCGGCGCGCACGGGGTTCGTGGGGACGAGCGCGACGATCCAGTCGCGCAGGCCGATCGGCGCGGCCGCGCCCTCGGGGGCCGCGGCGCCCGCGCGCAGCGCGGCGAGCGCCTCGGGCGGCGGCGTCGGGACGAGCGCGAGCAGCGGCGGGGCGACGAGCGCGACGAGCGCCGCGCCGGCCGAGAGGCTGACCGCGAACGCGATCGCCGCCCGCGCGCCGAGCCGGCCGACGACGCGCGCGTCGTCCGCCGCGACCGCGCCGACGAGCAGCGACACGACGAGCGGCACGACGGTCATGCGGATCGCGTTCACCCACGTCGTCCCGATCGGCTCGGCCACCGCGAGCAGCGACTCGACGGTGGCCGGCGGGAGCAACGCCCGCAGCGCGGCGCCGAGGGCGAGGCCGGCGGCGAGCGCGGCGAAGGTGCGGGTGCTCTGGGACATGGCGCGGGAAGTTGCCCCGCGCGCAGCCCCAAGCAAGGGCGGACCGCTCCGCGCGCGCTCCGCGGCCGCTCCGCGATCGCTACGCGATCAGCACGAAGTCCTTGCGGTCGAAGCCGCGCACGCGCGCGCAGACCTCGTAGCCCTCGCGGTGGCCGGCGTCGTTCGTGTTCCCCTCGATCGTGCGGAACACGTCGCCCTCGACCGCGGTGACGATGCCGACGTGCTCCCAGTCGTTGCGCGTGCGGCGCACGAGGAAGAGCGACCCGGGCGTGACCTCGCGCGCGCCCGGCGTGGCCCCACCGACGAAGCACTGGTTGGCCGTCGCGCTGCCGGCGAGGACGTCGCACGAGAAGGTGCGCGCCACCGGCACCGGCACGCCGAGCGCGTGCGCGGCCTGCTTGAGCACGAGCGTCGCGAAACCGGCGCACCAGGGCCACGCCGCGCCCTGGTTGCCGTCCATGTAGAGGCGCACCCACGGCCCCATGTTCTGCCCGCCGACCTCGCGCGGGTGCTGCGCGAGATGCTGCTGCGCGTACGCGACGACCATCTGGCCGAGCGTCGCGACCCGCAGCGGCAGCGGGGCGAGCGCGGCGCGCATCGGCGCGACGAGCGCCTCGAAGGTCGCGCGGTCCACGCGGTCGCCCGCGGGCAGCCCGCGCTTCGCGCGGAAGTCGCGCACCCCGGCGGCCGTCGCGGGGCCGTAGCCGCCGTCGATCGCGACGTGCACGTCGTGCAGGCAGAGCCACTCCTGGACGAAGCGCACGCGGGCGCCGCGGGCACCGGGCGCGAGGTCGGAGACGAAGGTCGCCTCGGCGGGGAGCGCGACGGGAGACGTGGGCGTGTACGCGGCACCGGGGCGTGCGGCCGTGCGGGGCATGACGCTCTCCTGGGATGCGGGTTGCGCCACCATGCGACCGGCCGGCGCGCGACGCAAGCCGAGGGTCGCGACACCGCCGAGCCCGGCGTGGCGGCTTCGGGCCATGCCCCGGCGCGAACGCGACGCGGGGGCGCGCGCCCGATCGGCGCACGCCCCCGCGGTCGTGACTCGTGCGGCGCGTCAGCGCATCACTCGTAGCGCAGCGCGATGATCGGGTCGAGCGAGGCGGCGCGGCGCGCCGGCCACACGCCGAAGACCAGCCCGACCGCCGCCGAGAAGGTGAAGGCGATCACGATCGACGGCGTCGACACCGACGTCGTCCAGCCGAGCGCCACCTTCAGCGTGAGCGCCATGCCGATGCCGAGCAGGATGCCGATGATCCCGCCGAGCACGCACAGCACCACGGCCTCGATGAGGAACTGCGAGAGGATCGTGCGGCGCGTCGCGCCGAGCGCCTTGCGCACGCCGACCTCGCGCGTGCGCTCGGTGACCGACACGAGCATGATGTTCATGATGCCGATGCCGCCGACGAGCAGCGAGACCGTCGCGACGCCGAGCAGCAGGTAGGTGAAGACCTGCGTCGTCTCGGCCGCCGTGTTGAGGAAGTCGGCCTGGTTGCGGATCTGGAAGTCGTCCGGACGCCCCGTCGGCAGCCGGTGCTCGCGGCGCAGGATGCGCTGGGCCTCGGCCATCGTCGCGTTGATCGCGTCCTCGCTCGGCGCGAGGATGTTGATCGAGCGCAGGTTGTCGCTGCCGATGACGCGGAAGCGCGCCGTCGAGAGCGGGATCACGACCTGGTCGTCGGGATCGTTGAAGCCGGTCGCGCCGCCCTTGGGGGCGAACACGCCGATGATCTCGAACTGCGTGCCGCCGACGCGCACCTCCTGGCCGATCGCCGCGTCGGGCGTGACGAAGCCGAGGTTGGACGCCGTGGTCGCGCCGAGCACCGCGACGCGCTTGCGGCCCAGGTCCTCGCCCTCGTCGAACATGCGCCCCACGCCGAGCGTGTACTTGCGCACGGTCGGGTAGTTGGGCGTCGTGCCGATGACGTTGACGCTGGTGTTCGTGTTCAGGTACTGCACCTGGAGCTGGCGGCCCATCTCGGGCTGCACGGCCACGAAGCCGCGCCCCTGCGCCTCCAGCGCCTCGGCGTCCTCGACGCGCAGGCGCGCGCGGTCGGTCGCGGAGGCGATGCCGCCGGTGAAGACCTGCCCGGGGTTGATCGTCACCAGCGTCGTGCCGAGCGACGCGATGCGGGCGTTGACCGCCTCCTTGGCGCCGTTGCCGAGCGCCTGCATCGCGATCACCGCCGAGACGCCGATGATGATGCCGAGCATCGTCAGGAGCGAGCGCATCTTGTTGACGCGCAGCGCCTCGAGCGACACGCGCAGGATCTCGCCGACCGGCATGCCGCCGCGCGCCGCGGCGGCCGTCGCGCGCCGCTGCTCCGCCGCACGGCGGGCCGCCTCGGCGCCCCCGACCGCGTCGACGCCGGAATTGACCGTCGTCGCCATGTTACGCGCCTCCGCGGCCTCCGCCGCCTCCACCACCACCGCCGCCGCCACCCGGGCCGCCGCGACCGCCGCCCGCGGGCGCGCCGCCGCCGCCGCCGCCCATGCCCGGCAGCCCCGAACGGCTGCGCAGACGATCCTGGAACTCGGTGCGCGACTGCTGCAGCACCGCGGCCGAGACGAGCGCGACCTGCTCGCCGTCCTTCAGCCCCGAGACGACCTCGGTGACGTCGAAGTTGCCCAGGCCGAGCGTGACGACGCGCGGCTCGAACGTCTCGCCGGTCTTCACGAACACGAGCCCGCGCTGCGCGCGGCCGCGGCCCATGCCGCCGCCCATGCCGCCGCGTCCACCGCCCGCACCCGCGGCACCGGCCGCCGGGCCGCCCGCGCCACCGCCCGCGCCGCCCGTGGCCTGCATTGCGCAGGCGCGCGCCTCGCGCGGGTCGACGCCGACGCTGTCGTAGAGCGCGCGCATCTGCTCGCGCGCCTCGGGGCCGGCGCCGCCGTCCTGCATCTGCTGGCGCAGCGCGCCGATGCGATCGCGGAGCGCCGGCTTGGCGGCCAGCTTCCGCGTGACCGAGTCGCACTGCGCGGGCGTGACGTTCATCGGGCCCATGCCGCCGCCCATGCCGCCGCGGCCCCCCGCGCCGTTCGCGCCGCCGTTCGCGCCGCCGTTCCCGGCCGGCGCACCGCCGCCCTGTCCGTTGGCGCCGTTCGCCGCCCCGCCCGGCGCGGCCGCGACCGCGTTGGACGTCGGCGTGTCGCCGCCCGCGCCCGGACGGCCGCGCCCCGCGCCGCCCTGCGACTGCACGAGCTGCTGCACCTGCGCCGGATCGAGGCCGAGCGCGGTCGCGGCGGTCGCCGCCTCGCGCAGCGAGCGCACCGCGTCGACCGGCACCGCGAGCACGTTGTCGCGCTCGTCGACGAGGATCGAGACGTCGGAGTTCATCCCCGGCATCAGCGCGCCGTCGCGGTTGTCGATGCGGATGAGCACCGGGAACATCGTCACGCTCTGCTGCACCGTCGCGCGCGGCTCGATCTTCTCGACGGTGCCGCGGAAGGTGCGGCCCGGATAGGCGTCGACGGTGATGCTCGCCGTCTGCCCGGGCTTCACCTTGCCGATGTCGCTCTCGGTGACGAGCGTCGAGTCGTAGACGGTGCCGAGGTTGGCGATCGAGAGCAGGATCGTGCCGCCGCTCGCGCCGCTCGTGGACGAGGTGATGACCTGGCCCGGCGAGACGTTGCGCGAGATCACGGTGCCGGCCGACGGCGCGGTGATCGTCACGTCCTCGAGCGCGATGCGCGCGAGCGAGAGCTGCGTGCGCGCGCTCGTGACCTGCGACTGCGCGTTGGCGTAGGCGAGGCGCGTCTGCTCCAGCTCCGGGGCGGTGATGACGCCCTGCTGCGAGAGCGAGCGGTTGCGGTCGTACTGCGCCTTGGCGACGTCGAGCTGCGCCTGCGCGGCGGCGAGCGAGGCGCGCGCCTGGTCGTAGCGGCTCTGCGGATCGCGCGGGTCGACGCGGACGAGCAGGTCGCCGGGGCGCACCTGCGAGCCGGTCTGCACCGGCATGTCGACGATCTGGCCGGACGCCTTCGAGCGCACCTCGACGGCGGCGATCGGCGTGATCACGCCGGTGGCCTCGACGTCGACGACGACCGTCTGCCGGCGGACCGGCGTGGTCTCGACGACGGCGGCGTCCGCCTTCTTGTCGGTGCAGGCGGAGAGGCCGGCGAGCGTGCCGGCGGCGGCCACGGCCAGCGCGGCGTAGGAGTACAGACGCCGCGAGCGGGCGGGGGACGACGAGGCGGACATGGCAGCCGGCGTACGGGACGGGAGGGGGGAGGCGGCGCTCACAGATCGCGCCCGATGATGGACTCGAGCTGCGCGCGGGCCACGCGCGCGTTCAGGCGCGCCTGGACCAGCGCGACCCGCGCCTGGTTGAGCGTCGTCTGCGAGGTCAGGACGTCGAGCAGGGTGGAGGCGCCGAGCTCGTAGCGCTGCTGCTGCACGCGCAGATCCTCCTCCGAGGCGACGACGGTGGCCTGCTGGATCTCGATCTGCCGCTGCGCCGAGCGCAGCGCGACCTCGGCCTGCACCAGCCCCTGCTGCGCGGCGAGGCGCGCGTCGCGCAGCTGCGCCTCGGCGTTCACCGTCGCGATGTCGGCGCGGACCACCGCCTCCTCGCGCGTGAGCTGGTTGAACAGCGGGTAGTTGAAGTTGAAGCGGAACTGGCCGCTGAAGCGCGGATCGTTCGGGATCAGGTCGAAGCCCGCCGACGACGTCGTCAGGTTGCGGCCGTAGCTGACCGAGAGCGTCGGGTAGTAGGGCGCGCGCGAGGCGCGGCCGGCCGCCTGCGCGGCGGCCAGGTTGGCGAGCGCCTGGCGCACCGACGGCGCGTTGTCGGCCAGCCGGCGCAGCTCCGCGGTGTCGAGCGGCGCGGCGATCGAGTCGGACGGCACGCCGGCCGGCGACGCGGTCACCGTGAACGGCGTCCCGACGAGGCGCGTGAGCGACGCGTCGGCCACCTCCCGCTCGTTGCGCGCGGTGAGCAGCGCCAGCTCGGCGTTGCTGACGGCGATGCTCGCGCGCAGCGAGTCGGAGCGCGTGACCGTCTGCGCGAGCACGCGCGCGCGCGAGACGCGCAGCTGCTGGGTGGCCTGCTCGAGCTGCGCCTGCGCGGCGCTCTCGCTCTCGCGGGCGGCCAGCGAGGCGTAGTACTGCTGCTTGACCTGGAAGGCGATGGTGAAGCGCTGCGCCTCCTCGCCGGTGAGCGCGGCGGCGCTGGCCGCGCGCGCGCTGCGCAGGTCGTTGAAGCGGCGGAAGCCGTCGAACAGGTCGAGCGTGGCGTTGAAGCCGGCGCTCCCGGCCCAGCGGCCGGCCTGGAGCTCGCCGGTCTGCTGGTTGACGCGCGCGGTGGCGGGGCTCTGCTGCGTGGTGTTCGCGTTCACCGAGAGCGTCGGGATGAACGCGGCGTACGCCGAGCGGATGGTCGCCTCGCTCGCGCGCAGCTGCCCACGCGCCTGCACGGCGCCGGGCGCGTTGCGCCGCGCGAGCTCGACGGCCTCGTCGAGCGCGATCGGGCGCGCGGCCGTCGACGCCGCGGCGGGCGTGGCGGCGGCGGGCTGCTGGGCGCGCGCGGGCATCGCCACGGCGAGCACGGCGAGCGCGAGCAGGCCGGCCTGGGCCGGCAGGACGCGCGTCGGCGTGCGGAAATCGTCGGTCATAGAGAAGGTCACGGGGCGCTGGCGTGGGGCCGGATGACGGCAGACGTCCGGCGGCGGCATTCGTTAGAGCCCCGCCCGACATTCACCCACCGGACGGCCGCGTCGCGCGGCCGCCACCGGAGCAGAGAACGCGCCCCGGTGCCCCGATGTTGAACCGGAACCGATCGCGCGATCCGCCTTAACGGAGCGGATTCCGGGGCGTCTCCTTCCTGTTCCCCGCGCGGCGTCCCCACCGGCCGACCGCGTTCCGCTCGCCTGCCCGCCACCGGAAACGCCCCATGACGCACCCGTCGCTCCGCGCGCTCGTCCGCGCCACCGCCGCCGCCACGCTGCTCGTCGCCGGCTCGGCGGCCACGCTCGCCATCACCGCGGCGCCCGCGGCGGCGCAGCCGCCCCAGGGCGGTGGCGGCGGCGGCCGCCAGATGATGCAGAACATGCTGTTCGAGGGGATCACCCTCACGGACGCGCAGAAGACGAAGGTCGACTCGATCCGCGCCGACTACCGCGCCAAGGCGATGGCCGAGCGCGGCAACGCGGGCGCCGGCAATCCGCCCGACAGCGCGACGATGGCCGCGCGCCGCGAGCGCATGCAGGCCGAGCGCACGGCTCTCCGCGCCGTGCTGACCGGCGAGCAGCAGGCGACGTTCGACAAGAACGTGCAGGCGATGGAGGAGCGCATGCGCACCATGCGCCAGCAGCGGGGCGCGGGCGCGCCGCCGCGCTGAGCGGCCGCACGACGGCGACACGCGCGAACGGGACGGGGGCGCCGCGGCATGCCGCGGCGCCCCCGTCTCGCATCCGACCACCGGTCGGCTAGCTGGTCCGCCGGCGCGACGACCAGTGGATCGCGCTGATCCGCCACCCGCTCGGCCCGCGCGTCAGCACCATCAGCTCCGCGCCGGCGCTGTTGACCGGCCGGCCGCGGAACTCGCCCTTCGACTCGCTGCTGCCGATCGCCCAGGCGACGTCGCCGCGCACGTGGACGCGGAGCGGCGCGCGACCGCCCGGGACCGCCCGCGCGTACTCGATGTCGGCCGGCAGGTGGTGCGCGCGGTACTCGGCGACGGTCTCGACCGCGCCGCTCTCGAGGATGGTGGCGTCGGGCGCGAGGAGGGCGAGGGCGGCGGCGCTGTCCCCCCGCTCGAGCGCCTGATGGAAGCCGGCGACGACGCGCGCGGCGTCCGCCGAGTCGGAGCGGACGGCGCCGGCGGGGGCGCCCTTGGTGACGGCCTGCGCGCCCGCGGCCCCCGCGGCGAGCATCCACACTGCGATGGCGGCGCCGAGCTGGCGCGAGCGTGACGTGGTGCGAGTCATGGGCGGGTGGGCGGGGTCGGCTACGGGACGACGTTCGTGGGGGTCGCGACGAGCACGGCGGTGGTCGCCAGGACGGCGGCGCCGATCGCCAGCTCGATCGCGGCAGAGCGGCGCAGCCGGCGTGCGCCGGCCTCGTCGCCGAGCGTGGGGCGGACGCGCCGCCAGTGGTACGCGCCGAGCGCGGCCACGGGGAGCAGGAGGGCCAGCTTGAGGAGCAGGGTGCGCCCGTAGGCGGAGCCCCACAGGGCGCCGAGCTCGCCGAGGTGGAGCCAGGCGGAGATGCCGCCGGTGACGGCGACCAGCGCCGCGCAGGCGAGCGCGAGCGGGGAGAAGGCATGGACCAGCTCGGCGGCGGCGCGACCGCGGGGCCCCGACGGCAGCCGGAGGGCGGCCGGGATGCCGACCGCGACGATCACGAGCAGGGTGCCGAGCCATCCGCCGGCGCCGAGGATGTGCGCCGCGTCGACGCCGATCGCGAGGGGGGCCAGGCGCGGGACGCCGGCGGCGTGGCCGGAGAGCGCCGTCGCCCCCGCGACGCCGACCGCGCCGACCGCGGCCACCGTCCACCCGGCTGACGAGCCGCGCCGGGCGAGCGCCGCGCCGGCGAGGGCGACGACGGCGGCGCCGACCAGCAGCCACCACGCCGTCCCCCAGGTCGTGCCGCCGAGCATCGCGCCGAGGCGGGCCGGGTCGCTCCAGGCCGGGCCGTTGAGCGCGACCGACTGCGCCGCCAGCCGCAGGAGGGCGACGACGAGCAGCAGCGCCGCGCCGGCGAGGGCCACGGCGCCCGCGCCTCGGCTCGCGGCGCCGCTCCACGCCTCCGGGGCGGCGGGCTCCGTCGGAGCGCGCCGCACCGCCGCGGGCACCACCATGCGCCCGAATCCGACCGCGCCGACCAGCGCCAGCATCGCGACGAACCCCAGCCACCGGATCGCCACGTACGCGGGCGACTCGGCGTCGAACCCGGTCGCGGCGGGCGGGGCGGGCGCCGAGTCGGGCGGGGCGGCCGGCGAGTCGACCGGAGGCGCGACGGTGGATGGCGCCGCGATTGGCGCGGCGGCGGCGGTGTCGGCGGGCGCCTGCCCGAGCCCGGCCGCCCCGCTGTCGATCGCGAAGCGGAAGCGCCCCCGCACCGGGTGCCCGTCGCGCCCGGCGATCTGCCAGGCCACGGTGTAGCGCCCGGCGGTCAGCGCCCCGGTCACGTCGGCGGCGATCACGGCCGCCGAGTCGCCCCGCCGCAGCGCCGAGAGCGCGACCGGCCGGCCGTCGGGCCCGAGCAGCTCCAGCCGCGCGACCGCCAGCTCCACCGGCTCGTTGAAGGTCAGCCGCAGCAGCCGCGGCACCGCCGTCAGCCGGGCGCCGCTCGCCGGCTCGGAGGCGCGCAGCACGCCGTGGGCGATCGCCGTCGCGGGCGACCAGAGCAGCGCGAGCAACGCGAGCGTGCCGGCGACGAGCGCCATCCAGCCCGCCGTGGGGCGCAGGATCCCGCGAGCGGGGCGTGCGGATCGGATCACGAAGCAGGGGCGAAGGGAAGCGCGAGCTGCGCCGAAAGCTATTGTTCGCCCCGCCCATGCGCCCCGCTCTCCCCGACCTCGCCGCGCTCGCGGCGACCACCGCGACGATCCTCGCGCCGTCGCCCGACGCGGTCGTCGTGCTGCGCGACCGCTCCGCGCCGATCGCGCGGCTGGGGCTCGCGCTCGAGCCGTCGCGCGGGCTGGCCGCGTGGGTGGCCCGCGAGGCGCGCGACGCGGTGCTGATGCACCGCCACTGGGGGCTGACGCTGGACGGCTGGCCGGCCGACGTGGGCGTGCTGGCGAGCCACGACGCGTTCGACCGCCGCTTCGGCTTCGGCCGCTCGCCCGAGCTGGCCGAGGCCCTCGCGCTCACGCTGGGCGGCCCCGAGCTCTCGCTCGGCGACCGCGACGGCCATCCGCTCGGCAGCGTGGGGACGGTGCGCGGCGCGTGCGACGTCGACGCGATCCGCGCCGCGCTGACGCGGGCCTTCGGCGGCGTGGAGGCCGAGCAGCCCGCGCCCGACGCGGCGGGCGACGCGCCGGTGCGACGGGTGGCGATGGCGCGCGCGATGACGCCCGCGCTGATCGCGCGCGCCGCCTCGCTCGGCGCGAGCGTGTACGTCACCGGGCAGCTGCGCGTGCCGGGGCGCGAGCCGGCGCGGCGCGCGGGGGTGCACGTGTTCGCGGTCGGGCACGCGCGCGCCGAGCGGTGGGGGATGGAGCGGCTCGCCGACGCGCTGCGCGCCGCGTGGCCCGCGCTCGACGTGCGCCTCGCGCCGATGGAGGACGCCGGGTAACGTCCCGCGCATGAGCGGATACGTCATGCGCGCCGACGCACGCCCCGACGACGCACTGCGCGTCGGGCTGATCGGCTACGGGCTCGGCGGCGCGGTCTTCCACGCGCCGTGCATCGCCGTCACCGACGGGCTGCGGCTGGCCGCGATCGTGACCGGCGACGCGGAGCGGCGGCGACAGGCCGAGCGCGCGCATCCGGGAGCTCGCGTGGTGCCCGACGCCGACGCGCTGTGGGCGATGGCCGACGCGCTCGACGTCGTGGTCGTCGCCGCGCCCAACGGGGCGCACGCGCCGCTCGCGATGGCCGCGCTGTCGCACGGGCTGCACGTCGTCGTGGACAAGCCGTTCGCGACGACGGTGGCCGACGCGCGCGCGATGCTCGACGAGGCGCGCCGTCGACGGCTGCTGATCGCGCCCTATCACAACCGGCGCTGGGACGGCGACTTCCTCACGCTGCGGCGCCTCGTGCACGACGGCGCGCTCGGCACGCTGCACCGCTTCGAGTCGCGCTTCGATCGGTGGCGCCCGAGCCCCAAGCCGCGCTGGACGATCGACGACGCGCTCGCGCGCGGCGAGGGGATCGACCTCGACCTCGGCACGCACCTCGTCGACCAGGCGCTCGTGCTGGGCGGTCCGGTGCGCAGCGTCTACGCGGAGGCCGACCGTCGGCACCCCGACGTCACCGTCGCCGACGACCTGTTCGTCGCGCTCACGCACGCGTCGGGGCTGCGCTCGCACCTGCACGCGAGCACGGTCGCGGGCATGCCGGGGCCGCGCTTCGCCGCGTTCGGCTCGCGCGGCGCGTACGTGAAGCACGGGAGCGATCCGCAGGAGGACGCGCTGCGCACCGGCGCGCTGCCCCTCGGTGAGACGTGGGGCGAGGAGCCGCCCGAGCGCTGGGGCACGCTCGGCGCCGGCGACGCGCGCGAGACGGTGCGCACGCACGCGGGCGGCTATCCGCGCTTCCACGCGGGGTTGGTGGAGGCGCTGCGCGGCGGCGGGCCGCCGCCGGTCGCCCCCGAGGACGCGATCGCGGGGCTCGAGATCCTCGCCGCGGCGCGCGTGTCGGCGGCGGAGGGGCGCATGGTGACGCTGGAGCCGTGAGCGCGCGCGTGCGCCCGGTCCCGCGGCGGCTCGCCGCGCTCGCGCCGCTCGCCTGCCTCGCGGCGCTCGGCGGCGCGCAGCCCGGCGCGCGCGTCGTCCGCGTGATCGACGGCGCGACCGGACGGCCGCTGCCCAACGCCGACGTGACCGACCTCGCGGGCGATCGCGCGCGGCTCACCGATGCGGACGGGCTGGTGCGCCTGCCCGGCGGCGGCCCGCTGCGCCTGCGGGTGCGGCAGATCGGCTACCGCGCGCAGGAGCGCACCGCCGAGGCGGGCGTCGACACGCTGACGTTCGCGCTGCAGCGCACCTCGTACACGCTGCCCGGCGTCGTGTCGCGCGCGAGCAGCGGCTGCCCGGCCGACCCGGACACGGCGGCCGCGCTGCGGTCGGCGGCGGCGCTGGAGCAGCTGCGTGCCGGAGCGGAGCGGTACGAGACGTTCCGGCGCGCGTACCCGTTCCGCGTGCGGCTGGAGCGGCGGACGGCGCCGCTCGGGCCGGACGGTCGCCCCGCGCGCATCGTCCGCAGCGTCGAGGAGACCGACGACACGCGCTGGGGCGACGGCTACCGCCCCGGACGCGTGGTCGAGTACGATCGGCGCGGCAGCTTCTCGGTCGGCATCCTGTTCCTCGCCTCGCTGGCCGACCCGCGCTTCTGGGAGCGCCACTGCTTCGCGGCGCGGGCCGGCGGCGCGCTGCAGGGCGCGCCGGTGGTGCGGCTGGAGTTCACGCCGGCGCCGCACGTGCGCGACCCCGATTGGCAGGGGGTCGCGTTCCTCGACTCGGCGACCAGCCTGCTGCGCCGCGTCGAGTTCCAGCTGGTCGGCGTGCCGGAGCCGCGCGAGCCGCGCCGGCTGGAGGGCTACACGACGTTCGCGTCGCCGGCGCCGTACCTGGTCATCCCCGACACGACGATCGCGATCTGGTGGCGCCGCAAGCGCGGCGCCGAGTGGGGCCCGCCGGACGTGGGGCAGGCGCTGTTCGTGACGGACGTGCGCTACCGCGGCGCGGCACCGTCCGCGCCATGACGCGCGACGCGGCGGCAGGACACGCGACGACACGCGACGCGACGCCGCGGCTCGTGCGCGCCGTGTGCTGGCGGCGCCTCGACGTGCCGGGACACGAGTCGGCGCGGCTGCTGCGCACGCACGACGGCTGGCGCCTGGAGGGCGACGTCGCGCTGTGGCACGACGGCGAGGCGGCGGCGCTGCGCTACGCCGTCGACTGCGACGACGCGTGGCGCACACGCGCGGGCACCGTGCGCGGGTGGATCGGCGCGCGCGACGTGTCACTCGCGATCGCGCGCGACGCCGACGACCGGTGGACGCTGAACGGCGCGCCGTGCGACGCCGTCGCCGGATGCGTGGACGTCGACTACGGCTTCAGCCCGTCCACCAACCTGCTGCCGATCCGCCGGCTGGGGCTCGCGGTCGGCGACGCGGCGCCGGTGCGCACCGCGTGGGTGCGCTTCCCCGAGCTGACGCTCGAGCTGCTGGAGCAGTCGTACCGCCGCCTGGACGACGCGACGTGGGCGTTCGCGACCGCCGACGGCGCCTTCCACGCCACGCTCGACGTGGACGCGCACGGGGTGGTGACGCGCTACGGCGACTGGTGGGTCGCCGAGGACGCGTAGGCGACGCGACGCCCGCGCGCGGTCAGCGCGCGAGGGTGAGCGTGAACGTGGAGCCCACCCCCTCCTCGCTCTCGACGGTGAGGTCGCCGCCCATGCCGCGCGCGAGGTCGCGGCTGATCGCGAGGCCCAGCCCCACCCCGTCCTGCGTGCGCGTGAGGCGCGGGTTCACCTGCACGAACGGCTCGAAGATGCTCGTCAGCTTGTCGGGCGACACGCCGATGCCCGTGTCGGCGACGGTGATGCGCACGCGCGTCGGCTCGACGACGCAGCCGATCGTGATGCGGCCGCCGGGCGCGGTGAACTTCACGGCGTTCGTCAGCAGGTTGAGCAGCACCTGCCGCAGCTTCTCGGCGTCCGCGCGCACCGTGAGCGTGCGGTCGCAGCCCGCGAAGTCGAGCGTGAGCCCGCGCGCGCGGACCTGCGGCGCGACGAGCGCCTCCGCGGTCGCGATCGTGTCGTCGAGCGGCACGTCGCTCATGCTGTAGTGCACCGTGCCCGTCTCGACGCGCGCGTAGTTCAGCACGTCGTTGATGAGTCCCAGCAGGTGCTGCTGGCTCTTGCGGATGCGCAGCAGGTCCTCGCGCTGCGCGTCGTTCACCGGGCCGCGCACGCCCATCTCCAGCAGCTCGGCGTAGCCGCCGATCGCGTTGAGCGGGGTGCGCAGCTCGTGGCTCATGACCGCGAGGAACTCGCTCTTGGCGCGGTTCGCCGCCTCCGCCTCCGCACGCGCGCTCTCGGCCTCCCGGCGCGCGACGCGCTCGGCGTCCAGCAGCCGCGCGCGCTCCTCGATGTCCATCACCGACCCGATGTAGCCGAGGTACGCGCCGTCGGGCCCGAAGCGCGGCGCCGCGGCGTCGACGGCGCGGCGGTACTCGCCGTCGGCGCGCCGCAGCCGGTACTCCACGCGGAAGGGCGCGCGCCGCGCGTTCGCCGACACGAACGCGGCCTCCGCCGCCGCGCGGTCGTCCGGGTGCGTCGCGTCCAACCAGCCGAAGCCGAGGCCCTGCTCCGGCGTCTGGCCGGTGAAGGCGTACCACTCGCGGTTGAGGAACGAGCAGCTGCCGTCCGCCTCCGTGACCCAGAGCATCACCGGCGCGTGGTCCGCCATGTTGCGGAAGCGGGCCTCGCTCTCGCGCAGCGTCGCCTCCGTCTCGTGGCGCAGGCGCGCGAGCGTCAGGTGCGCGCCCACGCGCGCCACCAGCTCCTGCGCGGCGAACGGCTTCACGAGGTAGTCGTCGGCGCCCGACTGCACGCCCTCCACGCGCGCCTCCTCGCCCGCGCGCGCCGAGAGCAGGATGACGGGCAGGTCGCGCAGCGCGGGATCGGTGCGCAGCTCGTGCAGCAGCCCGAAGCCGTCGAGGCCCGGCATCATCACGTCGCTCAGCACGAGGTCGGGGCGGCGCGCGCGCGCCGCGTGCAGCGCCGCCCGGCCGTCGGCCGCGCGCTCGACCTCCCAGCCCTGCGCCGTCAGCAGCCGCGCGATGTACTCGCGCATGTCGGCGTTGTCGTCGGCCACCAGCACGCGCGCGCCCGGCGCGACCGGCCGCACGCGCCCGTCCGACGGCGCGGGCGGATGCACGCTGCCCGGGACGATGATCGGATGCTCGCCGGTCGCGCCGGGCAGCCAGCGCATCGCCTCCTCGACGTACGGCGTGGCGCCGATCGCGCTCGACTCGCGCGTGCGCACCGCGCCGGCGGTGGCCAGCCGCTCCGCGGGCAGGTGGGCGGCGCCCGTGCGCAGCCGCACCGTGAACGCCGTCCCCTCGCCGGGCGTGCTGACGACCGCGATGGTGCCGCCGTGCCGGTGCACGAGCTCCTGCACGAGCGCGAGGCCGATGCCCGTGCCCTCGTGCGTGCGGCTGCGCGCGTTGGCGACGCGGTGGAAGCGGTCGAAGATGCGCGGCAGCTCGTCGGGCGCGATGCCGATGCCCGTGTCGGCGACCGTCACCTCGACGGCGTCGCCGCCCGCCGCCGCGCGCACGCGCACGGTGATCGCGCCGGCGAACGTGTGCTTGAACGCGTTCGACAGCAGGTTGAGCACGACCTTCTCCCACATGTCGTGGTCGACGTAGACCGTCGGCAGGTCGTCGGGGAGCGGCGGCGCGTCGACCACCAGCGCGAGCCCCGCGCGGTCGCACGCGGAGCGGAACGCGCTCGCCAGCTCGGCGGTCAGCCGCGGCACGTCGGTCGGCTCGTACACCGCCTCGATGCGCCCCGCCTCGATGCGCGAGAAGTCGAGCAGCGAGTTCACGAGCCGCAGCAGCCGCAGCGCGTTGCGATGGATCAGCGCCAGCCGCGGACGGTTCGACGGCTGCGTCTGCGGATCGCGCAGCCCGTCCTCGGCCGGGCCGAGCATGAGCGTGAGCGGCGTGCGGAACTCGTGGCTGACGTTCGAGAAGAAGGCCGTCTTCGCGCGGTCCAGCTCCGCGAGCGCGGCGGCGCGCTGCCGCTCGGCGGCGTAGGCGCGTGCGTTGGCGAGGCTCGCCGCCACCTGCCCGGCCACGAGGTCGACGAAGCCCGCGTACGCGTCGTCGAACGGGCGGTACGGGTTGAGCGCCGCGACGAGGAAGCCCGCGGGGCGCTCGTCGCCCTGCCGCGCCAGCGGCACGAGCGCGGCGCGCGTCGGCGGGCGGTCGGCGCCGTCGCGCCGCAGCGGGACGCCGCCGAGGCGCGCGGCGAGATCGTCGACCACGCGCGTCGCCGCCCGCGCGCGCATGGCGTCGGCGGGCCAGGGCGCGCGCGCGTCGCTGGCCGCGATGACGGCCGGCGCGACCGGGTGTCCCGTGACGATGCCCGAGGCGGCCGCGAGGCGCGCGTGGCCGTCGTCGTCGAACAGGTAGGTGAGCGTGAACGGCAGGTCGCGCCGGTTCTGCTCCAGGATCGCGGCCGCGGTCGCGGCGACGTGCGCGTCCGCGTAGCCGGCGGTCGCCAGCCCCGCCGCCAGCTCGCGCAGCAGCGCGAGGCGCCGCTCGCCGATGACGCGCTCGGTCTCCTCGGTGACGACGCACAGCAGCCCGACGACCGCGCCCGCGTCGTCGGCGAGGGGGCTGTACGAGAAGGTGTGGTACGTCTCCTCGGGATAGCCGCTGCGCTCGAGGAAGAGCAGGAGGCGCTCGTCCCACGTCGCGTGGCCGGTGTCGAGCACCGATCGGATGCGCGGGCCGATGTCGGCCCAGATCTCCGCCCACACCTCCTGCGACGGCCGGCCGAGCGCCCACGGGTGCTTCGCGCCGAGCGTCATGCGCGCGTAGGCGTCGTTGTAGAGGAAGGTGAGGTCGGGGCCCCACCCCATCCACATCGCGAAGCGCGACGTCAGCACGATGCGCACGGCCGTCGCGAGGCTCTGCGGCCACGTCTCGGGCGGACCGAGCGGGCTGCCCGCCCAGTCGTGCGCGCGCATCAGCGCACCCATCTCTCCCCCGCCCTCGAACGGGCGCTCGGCGGGCGACGCCGCCAGGCGGGTGGGATCGAACGCGGACGGAATGGCCATGCAGGGGTCGAGGGAGCGAGCGGCGATCCGCGCGGCGCGGTGCGGAACGGTCGCCACGCGGGCGGGCACTGTCCAGCGTGGCGGGCACGCGTCGTCGCGTGGGGCGTCATGCGGGAACGCCTGGCGCCGCGGGGTGGTTTCTCGTCGTGGTCCGGGCGCCCGTCGTAACGGCTATACTGTCCGAGCGTCCAGGAAGCACCGATGAGAAACTCCGCCGCACCCGCCGTTCCCGCCGTCCGCGCCGCCTCGCGCGCGCTGCTCGTCCTCCTCGCGACCGTCCCCGGGGTCGCCGCCGCGCAGCAGGTGCCCGACACCACGCGCCCCGCCCCCGTGCCCCCGGCGGCCGTCGACTCCGCGCGCCCGGACAGCGCGCCCACCTCGCCCGCCTCGCCCGCTGCAACGTCGGACAGCGCGCGCGTGGTGCGCCCGGCCGGCAGCGCGTCCGCCACGTCGGGGAGCGCGGGCGGGAGCTGGCTCGCGCCGGCGGCGGTGCGCGCGCCGGTGCGGCTCCCCGTCTCGGGCGGCGCGGGCCCGCGCGTCCTGCACGTGCAGGTGCTGCTCGGCGCCGCGGGCTTCTCGCCCGGGGTGCTGGACGGGAAGTGGCAGGCGGGCACGCGCGCCGCGGTGCGCGCCTTCCGCGAGGCGCACGCGCTGGGCACGGGCGAGGCGGTGAACGAGGCCACGTACGAGCGCCTCGTCGCGCTCGCGCACCAGCGGCCGGCGCTCGTGGAGTACCGCATCTCGCGTGAGGAGCTGCGCGCGCCGCGCCGGAAGCTTCCCGGCGGCTACCACGCGAAGGCGAAGCTGCCGTGGCTCGGCTACGAGACGATGGCCGAGCGGCTGGCGGAGCGCTTCCACACCACGCCGGCCGTGCTGCGCGAGCTGAACCCCGGGGTGGACCTCGAGCTGGCGGAGCCGGGGACGGCGATCGTGGTGCCGAACGTGTGGCGCCTGCCGCCGCGCCGCGTGCCGGCGCGCCTGGTGGTCGACAAGCGCGGCGGGACGCTGCGCGGCTACGACGAGGCGGGCGCGCTCCTGTTCTCGCTGCGCGCGAGCGTCGGCTCGGCGCAGACGCCGTCGCCCACGGGGCGGCTCAAGGTCCGCAGCATCACGCGCAACCCGTGGTACCAGTACAACCCGCGCGTGCTCGCGGGCGACCCGAAGGTGAAGGGGCGGATCGCCGACCTGCCGCCGGGCCCGAACTCGCCGGTGGGCGTCGTCTGGATCCAGCTCTCGCGCGCGCACATCGGCATCCACGGGACGCCGGAGCCGGCGCGCGTGGGGAGCGCGCAGTCGCACGGCTGCGTGCGGCTCACCAACTGGGACGCGCTCTATCTCGCGGGCGCGCTGGCGCCGGGCGTCGAGGTCGAGTTCCTCTAAAAGGGCGCTGCGGACTGCGGACTGCGGGCTGCGGATTTCCTGCGGCTGCGGGGCTGCGGAGCTGCGGAGCTGCGGCGGGGGGGTGCCCGGGACGCGCCGTCGCGCTCGGACCGAACGGCCAACGGCAGCAGGGATGAAAGTCGGATAACGTCGGATGAACGTCCGATGGCTCCGTGTGGCGGCGAGAAACGTCGCCCCGCACGGAGCCATCAGATCTTCATCCGACGTTATCCGACTTTCATCCCTGCTGCTGTTGGCCGTTCGGGTCCGGCGCGAGGATTCCTGATCAGGGCTCGGGATCCGCAGCCCGCAGTCCGCAGCGCCGTCAGTTCACCGCCTCGTCGCCTTCCAGCATCAGCGCCACGTCCACGAGCATGCGCGCGTCGCCGGCGAAGGCGCGGGCGCCGTGCAGCAGGTAGAGCGTGTCGACGGCGCGGAGGGCGCGCGCGGCGCAGGTGTCGACGGTCGCGGGGGCCCGCTCGCCGTCGAGCGTGGTGCGGACGAACGCCTCGGCGAAGCGGCGCACCTGCACCGGGCGGCAGCCGGCGCGGCCCGCGTAGGCGAGCGCGCCGAGGAGGGCGAGGGCGAAGCGCGTCCCGTCGAGGGACTCGCCGTCGACGACGGCCAGCCGCAGCTCCTCGGCGAGCGGCGTCCCGGCGATCAGGTCCTCGACCAGGCGGGCGATCGCCTCGGGGGTCTCGCACCCCTCGGGGCTGACGGTCGTCGTGGCCAGGTCGAGCTCGTCGCCGTCGAACGCCGCGGCGACGGAGGGGAGGCGGAAGCGATACGTCATGATGCGATCCTCGTGTGGGGGGCGCCGATCGGCGGCGCGAGGTCTCCCGCATCATGGGGCGGACGGGCCCGCGCGGGGCCCGTCTGAAGCACCTGTCACCCAGTTGTCATGCCGCCGTCATGGCCTGCCGCCGGCAGCGTCGAGGGAACCGCCCCAGACCCCGACGAGGCCGCCGGCACCCCGCCCGTGCCCTCGTTCGCGTCGTCGCCCGCGACCTCGCCACCCGCGTCGGCGGCGTCGGCGCCGGCGAGCCCCGGCGTCGCGCCCTCGGGGGCGCGCAGGCGGTAGCCGACCCCGCGCACGGTCTCGATGATCGGCGTGCCGGGCGCCTCGCCCAGGCGCTGCCGCAGCCGCATGATCGTCACGTCGACGACGTTGCTGCCCCCGTGGTAGCCCTGCCCCCAGACGTCGCGCAGCAGCGTCTCGCGGGTCTGCGGGACGTCGGCGTGCGCCACCAGGTGGGCGAGCAGCGCGAACTCGAGCGGGGTGACCGCCAGCGGCACGCCGTCGAGCCAGACCTGCCGGCGCCCCGCGTCCACGACGAGCGAGCCGACGCGGATCACCGCGCCGACCGCGCCCGTGCCGCGGCGCACGAGCGCCCGCAGGCGCGCCCGCAGCATGTCGAGCGAGACCGGCTTCACGACGTAGTCGTCGGCGCCGGCGTCGAGGACGCGGATGACGACCTCCTCGCGGTCGAGCCCGGAGAGGACGAGCACGGGGACGGCGTGGTCCTGGGCGCGCAGCAGCCGGAGGACCTCCAGCCCGGTGCCGTCGGGCAGCTGCAGGTCGAGGATCACGGCCGTGAACGCGTCGGCCTCGGTGAGCAGCTGGCCCTCGGCGACGGTCGGCGCGTGCACGACGGTGATGCCGTCGGCGGCGAGGCGACGCTGCAGGAGCTGCGCGAGGTTGCGGTCGTCTTCGACCAGGAGGATGCGCATGGGCGGCACGGAGACGCGGCGGGACGGGTGCCGGGGGCGCGCGGGGCGACCCCGACGGACGGGCGCGGCGGGGCCGCCCGAGCGAATTAGTCGGGAACGGGGCCGCCGCGCCACACGGCCCGGATGACAGGCCGATGAGATGCGAGTGAATTCCCCGTCATCTATTATGGTACGGAAGGCGGCTCCTCGCTGTTGTCATCGAGGCGCCGACGTGGCGCGGCGCTCGCCCGCGATCTGCAGCACCCCTGCGCGGCAGAGGGCCCGTCGCGACGACGGAGCGGACGGCGAGTGACGTGACTTCCGCGTCATCCGTCCCCCGAGCGGGGATGCGCGTGGCATCCTTCGAGGCGCCACCTGCCATACCCCGCTGGTCCCCGCCGGGATCGCCTTCCCGATCCCGTCCCCGCCCGTGACACCCACGCCGTCCCCCTCCCCCGCCGCCGCCTCGCCGTCCGAGCGCGTGCTCGCCGCCCTCGGCGAGTCCGTCGACGGCGTGCTGCTGGTGGACCGCGACGGCGGGTGTGCGTTCGCGACCCCGCGCGCCGGGGCGCTGCTGGAGGCGACCGGGCTGGAGGCGCTGACCGACTGGGACGCCTGGCCGGCCACCGCGCGCGAGGCCGTCCGCCCCGCGGTCACGGGCGCGGCGTCGAGCGGCCGCCCGACGGCGACCCGCACCTGCCCCGCCTTCCGCGGCCGCCCGCTGGCCGTGCGCGCCACCCCGGCCGGCGACGCCTTCCTCGTCACGATCGCCGAGGCCTCGGACGACCCGCTCGACCGCGAGGCGGCGACGACGCTCGACCAGCTCCCCGACGTCGTGCTGCGCTACGACCGCGCCGGGGTGATCCGCTACGTGAACGCGGCGATCGTCGGCGCCACGGGGCGGCCGCAGTCGCACTTCATCGGGCAGCGCGCCGACGCCACGGGCATGGCGCCCGAGCTCTCGGCCCGCTTCGCGGCCGCGCGCGCGACCGTGTTCCAGACCGGCCAGCCGGTGACCTTCGAGATCCGGCGCGTCACGGCCGCGGGCGACCGGTGCATCGAGTACCGCATGGTGCCCGAGCGCGACGCCGAGGGCCGCGTCGTCACGGCGCTCGCCCTCGGCCGCGACGTCACCGAGGCGCGCGAGGCGACGCGCGAGCTGCGCGAGAGCGAGGCGCGCTACCGCTCGCTGGTCGAGGCGACGACGCAGATCGTGTGGCACACCGGGCCGCGCGGCGAGATCCTGGCGCGCGACAACGGCAACTTCATCGCCTTCACGACCCCCGCCGAGCAGCGCGAGGCGCTCCGGGAGCTGAACTGGCTGGAGTCGGTGCACCCCGACGACCGCGCGCGCGTGGCGGCCGAGTGGCAGCACGCGGTCGAGACCGAGCGGCCGTACGAGTCGCACTACCGGCTGCGCCGCGCCGACGGGCAGTGGCGCCACACGCTCGCACGCGGCGTGCCGGTGCGCGACGCCGGGGGGCGCGTCGTGGAGTGGGTCGGCACCGTCACCGACGTCACCGAGCAGGTCGCGCTCGAGGCCGCGCTGCGCCTGAGCGAGCGGCGCATGGCCACGCTGCTGAGCAACCTGCCGGGCATGGCGTACCGCATGCGCGACGACGAGTTCTGGACGACGGAGTTCGTGAGCGAGGGCGTGCTCGCGCTCACCGGCTACCCGCCGGAGGCGCTCGTGGGCGGGAAGGAGGTGTCGTTCGTGGACGTCATCCACCCGGACGACCGCCAGCGCGTGCGCGACGTCGCGAACGCCGCGATCGCGCAGGGGCAGCCGTTCACGATCACGTACCGGATCGTGCGCGCCGACGGCGCGGTGCGCTGGATCTGGGAGCAGGGGCGCGAGGTGCCGCGCGACGACGCCGCGGAGGGCTCGCGCCCGCTCGAGGGGCTCATCGTCGACGTGACCGACCGCGAGGAGGCGCGCGTCGCGCTGGAGGCCGAGCGGGCGCGCCTGGAGGAGGCGCAGCGCATCGCGCACGTCGGCTCGTGGGAGATCGACTTCCGCGGCGGCCGGCACGTCGTCTCCGACGAGATCCTGCGCGTGCTCGGCACCGGCCCCGAGACGCGCGCCGATCCGTTCGGGGTGTTCCTCTCGCGCGTGGTGCCGGAGGACCGCCCGGCCGTCGAGGCGCGCATGGCGCAGGCCCGCGCGGGCGCGACGTCGTGGACGGCGGGCCGCTACGTCATCGAGCGCCCCGACGGCGTGCGGCGCGTGGTGCAGCTGCGCAGCGCGTGGACGCACGACGAGCAGGGCGCGCTCGTCTCGGGGCGCGGCACGCTGCAGGACGTCACCGACGTCGTCGAGGGCGAGGCGCGCCTCGCGCGGCAGCAGGCGCTGCTCGAGGAGTCGCAGCGGCTCGCGCACGTCGGCAGCTGGGAGTGGGACCGCACGACCGACCGGCTCACCTGGTCGGACGAGATGTTCCGCCTCGTGGGGCTGACGCCCGGCGCCGGCGCGACGCCGCGGCGCTTCGCGGAGCTCGTGCACCCCGACGACCTGGACGCGGTGCTCGCGCGCTTCCGCGAGGCGCTGACGACGGCGCAGACGCTGGAGATGGAGCACCGGCTCGTGCGGGCCGACGGCGCGTCGCTCGTCGTGCACGCGCGCACGCGCATGATCACCGACGAGTCGGGCGCGGTGGTGCGCGTGGTGGGCTCGGTGCAGGACGTGACCGAGCACCGCGCCGCGCAGGCCGCGCTGCGCCTGTCGCAGGAGCAGCAGCTCGCGCTGCTGCAGAGCATCCCGGACGCCGCGTGGCTGAAGGACATCGACGGCCGCTACCTGACGCTGAACGAGGCCGCGTGGCGCGCGCGCGGGCTGGAGCCCGCGGCCGTCATCGGGCGGCGCGCGCCCGATCTCTTCCCGCCGGAGCGCGCGGCCGACCGGCTGGCGCACGACCGCGCGGTGCTGGAGAGCGGGCGCCCGGTGCTGATCGAGCACGACGAGGTGGGGCCCGACGGCTCGCGCCGCTGGTACGAGACGATCAAGGCGCCGTACTACGACGCGACCGGCGCGGTCGCGGGCACCGTCGGCATCGCGCGCGACATCACGACGCGCCGCCAGCTCGAGGAGCAGGTGCGGCAGTCGCAGAAGATGGACGCGCTCGGCCTGCTCGCGGGCAGCGTCGCGCACGACTTCAACAACCTGCTGAGCGCGATCATCGGCGGCACCGAGCTGGCGCGCCTCGAGGTGCCCGACGGGACGCAGCTCGCGCAGGACCTGGACGACGTGCGCCACGCCGCGCAGCGCGGCGCGCAGCTCACGCGGCAGCTGCTCGCGTTCAGCCGCAAGCAGGTGAGCCAGCCGCGGCCGCTCGACCTGCGCGACACGGTGCGCGACAGCGCGAAGCTGCTGCGCCGCCTGCTCCCCGAGGACGTCGCGCTCGACGTGACGATCGGCGACGACGCCACGCGCCCGGCGTCGGCCGAGGTGCCGCTGGTCGTGCGCGCCGACGCGGGGCAGCTGGAGCAGGTGCTGATGAACCTCGTCGTCAACGCGCGCGACGCGGTGCTGGCCAAGCGCGAGGCGCAGCGCGAGGCGCGGCGCGGCCTGCCGCCCGCGCAGCTGGCCGCGCACGCGGCCGCGCACGAGCCGACGCCCGACGTGGTGACGATCGCCGCGGCGCGCGCGGTGCTCCCCGCCGGCGATCCGCGCCTCGCGCGCCGCGCCGCCGAGGCGCTGCCCCCCGGCGCGTACGCGACGCTGACGGTGCGCGACACGGGCGTGGGGATGGATGCCGCGACGCGCGCGCGCGTCTTCGAGCCCTTCTTCACCACCAAGCCGTCGGGGCGCGGCACGGGCCTCGGCCTCGCGACGGTGCTCGGCATCGTCGAGCAGAGCGGCGGCGCCGTGCACGTGGACGCGACGCCGGGCGCGGGGGCGGCGTTCACGATCGTGCTGCCGCTCATCGAGGGGCCGGCGGACGTCGTGGCGGTCGGCACGCGCACGGCGCTGCCGGGCGGCACCGAGACGGTGCTGCTGGTGGAGGACGAGGCCGCGGTGCGCGAGACGGCGACGCGCATCCTGGAGCGCCACGGCTACCGCGTGCTGGCGGCGCGCCACGGCGGCGACGCGCTGCTGGCGTGGGCCGACCACGCGGCGAGCGTCGACGTCGTCGTCACCGACCTGCGCATGCCGGCCGTCGACGGCAAGACGCTGGTGGCCTGCCTGCGCGCCGAGCAGCCGGCGCTGCCGATCGTCGTGATGTCGGGCTACGCGAGCGGCAAGGACCCGGAGGAGCGCGCGCTGCTCGAGCGCGAGCGGTTCGTCACCAAGCCGTTCAGCGCCGAGTCGCTGCTGCAGCAGGTGCGGGCCGCGCTCGACGGCGCCGAGCGCCGCGGGTGACGCCGCGGGCGGGGCGGCAGGCGCCGGGCGGGCGCCGTCCGTTGCGTGGCGCCGGTCCTGCCACCATGCTGCCCCGATGCCCGCGCCGCCGATGAATCCGAGCCACCCCCCGGGCGGCGCCGACCTGCGCGAGGCCCTGCTGGACGCGCTGTTCGCGCAGTCGCCGTTCAGCGTCGCGGTGTACGACCGCGAGGGCCGCGTGGTCACGGGCAACGCCGCCTACGAGCGCCACTGGGGGATCCGGCTGTCGGACGTCCCGCCGGACTTCTCGCTGTTCACCGACCCGCAGCTCGAGCGCCAGGGGCTGCTCCCGCTGCTGGAGCGCGCCTACGCCGGCGAGCACGTCGTGCTGCCGCCCGTGCGCTACGACGCGGGGCTGGCGGTCGGCGGCGCGGGCCGCACGGTGTGGACGCAGGGGCACTGCTATCCCGTGCGCGACGCCGACGGCGTGGTGCGCCACCTCGCGATCCTGCACGAGGACGCGACCGCGCGGCTGGAGGCGGCGCAGGCGCTCCACTCGCTGAACCAGCGGCTGGAGGCGCGCACGCGCGCCGCGGAGGAGAGCGCGGCGACGCTGGCGCTGAGCGAGCAGCGCTTCCGCTCGGTCGTCGAGGCGACGACGGCGGTCGTGTGGACGACCGACGGCGAGGGCGCGATGGTGCGCGAGAACCCGAGCTGGTCGGCGTTCACGGGGCAGTCGCCGGCGGACTACCGCGGGTGGGGCTGGCTGGAGGCGATCCACCCCGACGACCGCGCGCTCACCGCGGCGACGTGGCGCGACGCGCTGGCCGCGCGGGCGGCCTACACCTGCGAGTACCGGCTGCGCCGCGCCGACGGCGCGTACCGCGCGACGATCGCGCGCGGGGTGCCCGTGCTGCACGCCGACGGCACCGTGCGCGAGTGGGTGGGCGCGAACACCGACGTCACCGACCAGCGCCGGTCGGAGGCCGAGCGCGCGCGGCTCTACGCGGAGCTGGAGCACGAGCGCGCGCGGCTGGCGGAGGTGTTCCGCCTGGCGCCGGCGTTCGTGGCGGTGCTGCGCGGCCCGCAGCACGTGTTCGAGTTCGTGAACGACGCGTACTACCGGCTCGTGGGCCGGCGCGCGCTCATCGGCCTGCCGGTGCTCGACGCGCTGCCCGACGTGCGCGAGCAGGGCTTCGTCGCGCTGCTCGACGGCGTGCTCGCCACGGGCGTGCCGTACATCGGGCGCGAGATGCCGATCGAGCTGGCGCGCGTCGACGGCGCGACGCCGGAGCTGCGCTACGTGGACTTCGTCTACCAGCCGCTGCTCGACCCGGACGGGCAGCGCGTCGGCGTGGTGGCGCACGGGACCGACGTCACGGAGCACGTGCGCGCGCGGCAGCGCGTGGAGCGGCTGCAGGCGCTCACCGCGGCGCTGGCGGGCGCGCGCTCGCTGAACGACGTCGCCACGGTGGTCGTCGCGGAGATGGTGGTCGCGCTGGGCGCGCGCACGGGCGCGATGGGCGTCGTGGCGCCGGAGGCCGACGAGATCGTGCTCGTGCGGCAGGTGGGCTTCCCGGGCGCGGCGGGGGCGCGCGTGCAGCGGCAGCCGCTGTCCGGCCCGGGGCTGCTCGCCGAGGTGCTGCGCACGGGCGCCCCGGTGTGGATCGAGTCGCGCGACGGGCCGGACGGCTTCGACGCGCGCTTCCCGTCGCTGACCGACCTGTGGACGACGCTCGGCGTGCAGTCGGGCGCGGCGGTCCCGCTGGCGGTCGCCGGCGAGGTCGTGGGCGTGATCTCGTTCGGCTTCGCCACGCCGCGGACGTTCACGGCCGAGGACCGCGCGTTCCTGCTCGCGCTCGGGCAGCAGGCCGGCGTCGCGGTCGAGCGCGCACGCCTGTTCGACTCCGAGCACGCGGCGCGGCGCGAGGCGGAGGCGGCGAACCGCGCGAAGAGCGAGTTCCTCGCGGTGATGAGCCACGAGCTGCGCACCCCACTCAACGCGATCGGCGGCTACGCGGAGCTGCTGGAGCTGGGGATCCGCGGCCCCGTCACCGAGCCGCAGCGCGAGGACCTCGCGCGCATCCGCCGCAGCCAGCGCCACCTGCTGGGCCTCATCAACGAGGTGCTGAACTACGCGCGCGTGGAGGCGGGCGCGGTGCGCTACGAGACGACCGACGTGCCCGTGGCGGAGACGCTGCTGACGTGCGAGGCGCTGACCGCGCCGCAGCTGCGCGCGAAGGGGCTCACGCTCGACCTGTCGCGGTGCGCGCCGGGGCTGCGCGTGCGCGCGGACCGCGAGAAGGTGCAGCAGATCGTGCTCAACCTCCTGTCGAACGCGGTGAAGTTCACGCCGGCCGGCGGGCGCGTGGAGCTGCGGTGCGCGCCCGTTGGCGCCGCCGGCGCGTCGATCGCGATCACGGTGGCCGACACGGGCCCCGGCATCCCGCGCGACCAGCTGGAGCGCGTCTTCGAGCCGTTCGTGCAGGTGGACGCGTCGCGCACGCGCGAGCAGGAAGGCGTGGGGCTCGGCCTCGCGATCAGCCGGGACCTCGCGCGCGGCATGGGCGGGGAGCTGGTGGCGGAGAGCGAGCCGGGCGCGGGGAGCACGTTCACGCTGACGCTGCCGGCGGCGGGCTGACACTGCGGGCGGCGGGCTCCGGATCGTCGCCTGCGCGTGCCTGGATCCTCGTGCCGGACCGGAACTGCCAACAGCAGCGGGGATGAAAATCTGATAACGTCTGATTGAAATCTGATGGCTCCGCGTGGTGGCGAGGAACGTCGCACCCCGCGGAGCCATCAGATCTTCATCAGATGTTATCAGATCTTCATCCCTGCTGCTCTTCGTTTCGCGGCCGTCGTGCACCGGGCCCGAACGACGAACGGCATGAGACAGGACTGCACGGATTGGACGGATCGACAGAACTCGGGCCGCACCGGCGCACGATGCCTCGCGCCGGCGCGGCGACGATCGCGTCCCTCCTGCACACTCCGTCCGATGCGGTCCACTCTTGGACGGCTCTGCGACGGAGCCCGCTCCGTGTGGCGAGGGCCGCGCCCCCTGGATCCGCAGCCCGCCGCCCGCAGCCTCCGTTAGATTCCAGGGGCCGCACCCCACGCCGTCCGCCGTACCGCCGTGCCCAAGACCCTCGTCATCGTCGAGTCGCCGAACAAGGCGAAGAAGCTCACCGCCTTCCTGGGGCCGGGGTACACCGTCAAGGCGTCGTTCGGGCACGTCGCCGACCTGCCGCCGAAGGACTACGGCGTGGACCTCGAGACGCTCGAGGAGCAGTACGTGCTGCGCGGCAAGGGCGCCGAGATCGTGAAGACGCTGCGCGCGGCCGTGCAGGGCGGCGGCTACGACCAGGTGCTGCTGGCCTCCGACCCGGATCGCGAGGGCGAGGCGATCGCCTGGCATCTCGCGCGGCAGCTCAAGCTCCCCGCGCGCGCCGCGTCGCGCATCGAGTTCCGCGAGATCACCGCCGCCGCCGTGCGCGCGGCCGTCGCGTCGCCGCGCCCCGTCGACATGCGACGCGTCGACGCGCAGCGCTCGCGCCGGGTGCTCGACCGCATCGTCGGCTTCGACTGCTCGAAGGAGATCTGCTGGCCCGCGGGCGCGCAGTCGGCGGGGCGCTGCCAGACGCCGGCGCTGCACATCCTCTGCGAGCGCGAGCGCGAGATCCTCGCCTTCGCGGCGCGCACCTACTGGACGCTCGAGGCGACGTACGCCGAGGGGCTCACCGCGTTCGTGCCCGCCGACCCGAAGGAGCGCGCGGCGCAGGCCGAGAGCGACGAGATCGAGCCCGGCGAGCAGAAGGGGCGGCTCGTGCCCAAGCAGTTCGCGTCGCGCGAGGAGGCCGACGCGGTGCTCGCGACCGCGCGCGCGCACGAGCACCGCGTGCGCGCCGTGGAGGCGCGGCGCACCGAGCGGCGCCCGCCGCCGCCGTACACGACCTCCACGCTGCAGCAGGACGCCAGCCGCAAGCTGCGGCTGTCCGCGAAGCAGGCGATGGACGCCGCGCAGGCGCTGTTCGAGGCGGGGCTCATCACGTATCACCGCACCGACTCGGTGCGCGTGTCGGACGACGCGGTGGACATGGCGCGCGCCTTCATGGCCGCGCACCATCCCGAGACGCTCCCCGCGCAGCCGCCGCGCGCACGCGCCGCGAAGGCCGGCGCGCAGGACGCGCACGAGGCGATCCGCCCCACGCACCTGGAGGGCGGCGAGGCGCCGCCGCCGCAGGCCGCGAAGCTGTACGCGATGATCCGCGCGCGCTTCCTCGCGTCGCAGGCGCGGCCCGCGGTGTTCGACCGCACGACGGTGTGGATCGACAGCGGACCGGTGGCGTGGGTCGCCGAGGGCGCGGTGCTGCGCGAGGCGGGCTTCCTCGTGTTCTGGGGGCCGTACTCGCGGCAGGAGGACGTCGTGCTTCCCGCGCTCGCCGGCGGACAGCTGCTCTCGCCGACCGACCTCAAGATCCACGAGAAGGAGACGACGCCGCCGTCGCGCTACGACCAGGGCGCGCTGATCAAGAAGCTGGAGACGTCCGGCATCGGGCGGCCGGCGACCTTCGCGGGGATCATCGAGACGCTGCTCAAGCGCGACTACGTGCGCGAGCTCGCGGGCGGCAAGGGCAAGAAGTTCCTGCAGCCGACCGAGTTCGGGCTGCAGGTCGACGGGCTGCTGTCGCACACCTTCCCCGACCTCGTGACGGAGCGCTACACGGCCGACATGGAGGCGAAGCTCGACGCGATCGAGGGCGGCGAGGCGACGCGGCCGGCGTACCTGCGCGCCTGGTACGACGACTTCCGCGCGGCGATGCGCCGCGCGCACGCGCTGGGCGCCGAGTACCGCCAGCAGCACGGGCTGCGCGCGCAGGCGCCGCGCGGCGGCGGGGCGGCCGAGGAGACGACGGTGCGCTGCGACCGGTGCGGCGACGCCACCTATCGCAAGATCGCGCGCAAGAAGGGCAAGGGGAGCTTCCTCGCCTGCCCGTCGTGCCGCATGACGCGCGACGTGCGCGCGAAGGTGCGGCCGGGCGCGTGCCCGGTGTGCCAGTCGGCGCTGATCGAGAAGAAGACGAAGAAGCGCACGACGTTCTGGGGGTGCGTGCGCTACGGCGCGGCGGAGCGCCCGTGCACGTACGCGGACTGGAATGCCGCGCCCGACGCGACCACGGTGCCGGCAACGCCCGCGGCGGCGGCGTCCGGCGAGGCCCCGCCGCGCGCGACGCGCGCCGCGAGCAAGCGCACGACGGGCACGCGCGCGGCCGCGAAGCGCGCCACGCCCGCTCCCGCGACGGCCGCCGCTCCCGCGCGCGCGACGCCCGCGCGCCCCACCGCGCGCGACGCCACCCACCGTCCGTGCCCGCGCTGCACGCGCGCGACGCTGGACGTCGTCACGCCGAGCGGGGAGGCACCGTTCTGGGCGTGCACCGATCGCGGGTGCGGTTTCACGCTGCCGGTCGGCGCGCGGCGCCGCGCGACGGCGTGCCCCGACTGCGGGGGCGTGGTGCTGGAGCGGCGGCGGACCGACGGCACGTCGTACTGGGAGTGCGCGCGCCATCCCGCCTGCGCGTACGAGGCCGCGCGCGGCGCGTGATCGCAACCGCGTGACCGGAACCGGGTGACGGGAATCGCGTGACCGCGGCGCGCGAGCGTCGCGGGCGCTCGCGCGGGACGGGCGCCGCCGTATGTTGGTGGACCCTCGCCCTCCCTCTGCACCGCGGATGTCGCTCCGATCCCTCCCGCTCCTCGCGATGCTCGCCCTGGCATCGCGCTCCGCCGCCGCACAGGTCTCGGTCAGCGGCGTCGCGTACGACAGCCTCGCGCGCGGTCCGCTCGCCGGCGCGCGCATCCAGCTCGTCTCGGCCGACGATCCCGGGGGATCCGCGCGCAGCACGACGTCCGACTCGCTGGGGCGGTTCGCCATCGCGAACGTTCCCGCGGGGCGCTACACGGTCGGCTTCTTCCACCCGGTGCTCGACTCGCTCGGGCTGGAGGCGCCGCTGCGCGCCGTGCGCGTCGAGGGGAGCGCGGACGTGCGCGTCGACGTCGCCGTTCCCGGACCCGCGAGCCTGCGCGCGGCGATCTGCGGCGCGCGGCCGGAGACCGACGACGGCGCGGTCGTCGTCGGCGTGGTGCGCGCGGCGGAGGACGGGACGCCGGTGTCGGGCGTCGCCGTCACGGCGCAGTGGGTCGAGCTCGCGTTCACGTCGCGCGGGCTCGTGCGCACCACGCCCAAGCGGACCGTCACGACGGCGGAGAGCGGATGGTTCGCCGTCTGCGACGTGCCGCGCGCGGGGACGACCACGCTCGTCGCGGCGCGCGGCGCGGACAGCACCGCGCTGGTCGACGTGCAGGTCCCGGCCGAGGGCTTCGCGCGGCAGGCGCTGACCATCGGACGCGCGGGGCGCGAGGGGAGCGCGCCGAGCGTCGGCACGCTGACGGGCACCGTTCTGGACGCGACCAGCGTGCGACCGCTCGACGGCGTGCAGGTGCGGATCGGCGGCGCGACCGAGACGCGCACGAACGCGCAGGGCGAGTGGACCCTGCCGGGCGTCGCGCTCGGCACGCGCATGCTCGAGGTGCGCGCCGTCGGCTACCTCCCCGAGCGCCGGCCGGTCGACGTCGTCGCGGGCGCGGCACCGCTGCGGCTCACGCTCTCCTCGCTCCGGTCGGTGCTCGACACGGTGCGGATCACCGCGGCCGCACCGCGCCTCGCGCGCGCCGGCTTCGACGAGCGGCGCCGGCGCGCGGGCGGCCGCTACCTGACCGCGGAGGACGTCGCGCGGCGCGGCGTCACGGCCACGTCGCGGCTCTTCCTGTCCATGCCGGGCGTGCGGCTCGGGTTCGCGCAGGACACGCTGGAGACGGAGGCGAACTTCGGCGCGGGCTCCGACGACACCCGCACGCGCACGCCCGACGAGAACCGCATCCCCGAGCCGCTGATCCTCATGCGTAGCGGCAGCCAGCAGGTGTGGTGCGCGCCCGCGATCTACATCGACGGCCTGCGCTTCCCGCAGATGACGCCCGCCGACATCGACGACGCGGTGGCGCCGCACGAGGTCGCGGGGATCGAGGTCTACACCTTCGCCACGGTGCCCGCGCAGTTCGCGCAGGCGATGACGGGGTGCGGCAGCATCCTGATCTGGCGGAAGTAGCCGGCCGTCCGCCGACCGTCCGCCGCCCGCCTACCGCACCACGCCGTCCGCGTCGCGCTCGAGCGCGGCCAGCCGCGCCACCAGCGGTCCCGCCTCGCGCGCCGATCGCGCGACGATCACCCAGGTGCGCGCCCCGTTCGCGCGGCGCGCGCCGTAGAGCACGGGCCCCGCAGCCGCCGCGCGCCGCATCGCCGCCACCTCGCGCGCCTCGAACGCGCCGCGCGCGGCGAGCCGCGCGAGCGACGCCGCCGGCGCCACGACCACCGCGCCGATCCACGCATCGCGCTGCAGCGTCTCCCGCGGCATGCCGCCCGCCGAGTCCATCGCGACGGAGTAGTTGCCCACGTTCAGCTCGCGCTGCAGCGCCCGCGCGACCTCGCGCGGCTCGGCCACCCGCTCGTCGACGAAGCCCCACAGGTCGTGCAGCAGCGCGCGCGGGCGCAGCAGCCCCGGACCCATCGCCGTGGCGAGCGCCCGCTGGATCGCCTGGAGCGTCGCCGGCTCGCGCAGCGTCGCGCCCGCGCGCAGCAGCGAGTCGAGCACGGGCAGCAGCGCCTTCCCCGCCGCGTCGATCACGTCGTCGTTGTAGAACGAGCGCGGCCGCTCGGCGTACGCGGCGAACTGCGCCGTCGGCCGCAGCGCGCGCTCCACCAGGCCGTTGCCGAACGCCGTCGCGAGCCCCTCGTCGAGCAGCGCGCGCGCCGCGCGGCCCGGCACGCCCGCGCGCGCCAGCTCGGCGGCGATCGCCTGCCGCGTGCTGTCCGGCGCGACCGAGAGCAGCAGGTGCGCGAGCTCGTGCAGCGTGACGCCGACCTCGCGCGCGGGCGACGCCCCGGGCAGCAGCTCCTGCACCGCCGCGCCGGCGACCAGCTCCGCGCTCGTCGAGCCGCGCACGCGCCCCGGCCGCGCCACGAGCGTCAGCGACAGCGTGTCGTCGCGCATGGCCGTCGCGCCGTAGAAGCGCTGGGCGCCGTCGACCACCGCGCGCAGATCGGCGCGCGCCAGCAGCACGCCGAGCGAGTCGCGGCCGCGCACCAGCCCATCGCGCGCCTCGGCGTCCCACCACGCCTGGAAGCGCGGACGGAAGCGCGACAGCGCGTCGATCGCGCGCGCGCGGTCCTGCGGCAGCAGCAGGAGCGCGAGCCGCTCGCGGTAGTCGTCGAACGACCGCGCCTGCAGCCCGGCCAGCCGCCACCGCTCGCCGAGCGTGACCCAGCGCAGCTCGCGCCCCACCGCGTCCTGCGTGCCGGTCTCGATCTGCACCCCGGCGCCGTACCGCTCGCGCAGCGCGCGCCAGCTCTCCAGCGCCGCGGAGTCGGCGGCGTCGCGCAGGAAGCGCTCGCGCCAGAGCGCCGTGTAGTCGGCCGTCGCGCAGGCGCCGATGACGCGCGCGACGCAGTCGATCTGATGGGACAGGTCGGCGACCGGCGACACGCGCACGGCCACGTGCAGCTGCGCGCCGGCCGCGACGGGCGCCAGCGCGCACAGGGCGACGCCGAGGACCGCGCGGAGCGCGTGGAGGACGGATCGGGAGCGACGCATGCGACGGGAGTCGGGGTGACGGCGCGCCCCCACCGGCGGCACGCGTCGCGTCCTACGGCGGTCCGCCATCCCGGGTTGCAGCGTCGCCGGGAAGCGCCCGCGAGGCGCCCGCGCGGCGCCCGGACGCCCGGCCGACTCAGGGGCGCGGGCCGCGGCGCTCGCAGTCCGCGCGGTTCGGCTGGAAGCAGTGGTCGACGGCCACCGCGCGCCGCAGCACGAAGCTCGGCACCACGGTGGACTGCACCGTCAGCGTGGCCCGCCCCGGGCTGCGCGGCACGAGCCGGACCCCGTCGCCCTCGACCGCGCGACGCGTGGGTACGACCGCCAGCACCGTCGTGTCGCTCGACGTCCAGCGCACGCCCTGCGCGACCGGCGCCGTGTCCACCACCACCGGATCCGCGAGGAATCCCTCCAGCGGCTCCGGCACGAGCCAGAGGCGCAGCGTGTCCGTCGGGCCGCGGAAGAAGTCGGGGCGGCGCAGGCCGCGCACGATCACGGGCACGTAGATGGTGGCGTCCGCCCCGTCCGCCTCGGCGGTGACGGCGACCGTCGCGCGCCCCGTGTTCACGGCGGTCACCACGCCGAGCCCGTCGACCGAGATCGGCCACGGGTCCGGCGTCGTGAGCGGATCGACCCAGAAGGCGATCCGTCGCAGCGACCGCTGCTCGCGCGTCACGAGCGCCAGCCGCTGCTGCGTCTCGTTCAGCAGGACGAGCGGATCGGGCGTGGCGGCGAGGAGCGGGCGCTCCGGCGCCGTGCCGCCCTCACCGCCGCACGCCGGGAGCGCGAGCAGCGCGGCCCACGCGGCGACACGGTGAGCGGCCGGACGGGAACGGCGCATGGAGGACGGCACGGGCATGGGCACGACGGGCGAGGCGGGGACCGATGGCGACCCCGAATCGTACCGTCGCCGGCGACGCGAGTTCACCGGCCGGAGCGCTTCGGTGCCGTCCATCGCCCTCGGCGGAGCGGGTCCGGCGCACCGCGACGTCATGGAAGAGCGAACGGCGGGAGCAGGGATGAAAATCGGAGAAAATCTGATCGAAAGTCCGATGGCTCCGCGTGGCGGCGACGATCATCGCACCACGCGGAGCCATCCGATCTTCATCAGATCTTCTCCGAAGTTCATCCCTGCTGCTGTTTGCGGCTCGGGGCCGGCGCGAGGACGCCGCGGCAGGGGAGCCGCAGCCCGCAGCCCTACTTCCGCAGCCCCTGCGCGACCGCCTCCACCCGCTCCATCACGCGCAGCAGGTTGCCGCTCCACATCTGCGCGATCTGCGGCTCCGTGTAGCCGCGCCGCACCAGCTCGCGCGTCACGTTGATCGTCTCGTCCGCGCTGCGCCAGCCCTCCACGCCACCGCCGCCGTCGAAGTCGGAGCTGATGCCGACGTGGTCGATGCCGATCAGCTTCACCGCGTAGTCGATGTGATCGACGAAGTCGCGCACCGTCACCGTCGGCGCCGCGAAGCGCGCGTTCAGCTCGCGCTCCTTCGCGGCGAACGCGCTGCGGCGCGGCTCGGGGAGCGAGTCGGCCTGCGCGCGGACGGCGCGCATCGCGCCCGGTCCCGCGCCCGCCGGCACCGTGAGGCCGAACTCCTTCCACAGCTCGGCCATCGCCGCGGCGCGCGCCGCCGTGCGCTCACCGTCCTTCGCGGGATCGCACTTCACGTACGCGCTGAACGCCACCAGCTGCACGACGCCGCCGTTCCTCGCCAGCGCGCGCAGCTGCTCGTCGTCGAGGTTGCGGCTGTGGTCGCAGAGCGCGCGCGCGCCCGAGTGCGACGCGATGATCGGCGCCTTCGTGAGCTCGAGCGTCTGCATCATCGACACCTTGGACGGGTGCGACACGTCGAGCATGATGCCCCACCGGTTCGCCTCCGCCACCACCTGCCGGCCGAGGGCGCTCAGCCCGTTGTGCAGCCACACGCCGTCGCGCTCGCCCGTGTTGGAGTCGGAGAGCTGGCTGTGACCGTTGTGCGCGAGCGAGAGGTAGCGCGCGCCGAGATCGGCGAACTGCCGCACGCGCGTGACGTCGGTGCCGATCGGGTAGCCGTTCTCCACGCCGATGAGCACCACCTTGCGTCCGCTGGCGTAGATGCGGCGCGCGTCGGCGGCGGTGCGCGCGAGCCCCACGCGCGTCGGCGCGAGCGTGTCGGCCAGGCGGTGGATCGCGGCGAACTTCTCGAGCGCCTGCGCGTGCGCGCGCGCGTAGCCCGCCTCCGTCAGCTCCCCCTGCCCCACGTAGACGACGAGGAACGCGGCGTCGAGCCCGCCCGTCTCCATCTTCGCGAGGTCGACCTGCGTGCGTGGCAGGCGCGTGCCGTAGTTCGGCTGCCCGGCCTGGAAGTTGGCGGCGTTGATGTCGACGTGCGTGTCGAGCGTCATCACGCGCGTGTGGATCTCGCGCGCGCGCGCCTCGAGCGCGGCGTCGGAGAGCGGCTGCGCGGCGAGGGGCGCGGCGCCGAGCAGCAGGGCGGCGGCGGCGGACAGCGGGGAGCGTGGCATCGGCGGCGACGGCGGGAGCGGGGAGTGGTCCGGACGCCGGGGAACATGGCGCCCGCGACGCGGCGCGCGAAAGGCTCGCGCGTCGCCCGCCCCGTCCTCTCGACGCGCGCGCGGGCGCCCTCCGGTGGAAGGCGCCCACATGCGTGCCGTCGACGTGCGATCAGCGCACCGTGGCGCCGTCAGGCCGCCTTCATGCCGCACTCGGGGCAGAACTTGGACGCGGCGGGGACGTCGGCCTCGCACCCGCGGCAGGGGCGCGACAGCGCGACCGAGTTGCCGCACTCCGGACAGAACTTCGCGCGGCCCACCGGCGCGCTGCAGTGCGGGCAGCTCACCACGCGCGCCGTGAGGTCGTCCGCCGTCACCGTCGCCGACTCGTACGCCACCTCGCGGGCGCGGGCGATCTTCGCCTCGCGCGCGACCGCCGCCAGCTCGGCGTCGAGGCGCGGCACGCACGTGATGCACACCCCCTCCTCGGCGTTCCAGCACGCGTCGCAGTGGTGGTTGGAGCAGCGCGGGCAGCGGTGGAAGTGGTCCTGCGCCTTGCGCACCGCCTCCGCGAACGCCGCGTCGTGCGCGCTCTGCCACCCCGCGCTGCGCACGCGGTCCAGCGCCCCGCGCGCCCGTCCGAACATCCCCCCGAACAGCCCCTCGGCGACCCCGAGGACGTTGTCGATCGTGCCCGCGGCATAGCGATCGAAGGGGGAGCGCCACGCCTCCTGGCACCGCTCGCAGTGGAAGTCGAACTGGAAGCCGGTGTCGGTGGACTGGTCGCGGTAGTTGTCGGAGAAGCGGATCTGGGACATGGGACGGAGCCTCCGCCGCGGGGGGCGGCGCGAGTGGGGGATGGACGGGGCAGCGCGGCCGACTCGCCGCACGACGCAGTGTAGGACCGCGGGCCGCGCCGCACCTGAGCCGAACTTCCTAGAGCGTCCCACGATCCCCGGGGGGCGCCGACGGCGCGTTGGCGTTAACGCACGCGGGCAGGCCGCGTCCCACGGTCGCCGAGCTGCACGAGCTGCACGAGCCCCAGCGGCGACGGCCCTCGCGACCGCGCACCAGCAGCGAACGAACGATGATGGAGAGACTCTCGCCACGGACCGATCGCCGGCCGGGCGCGCGGATCCGGCCGGTCGCGGCGGCGCTCGTCGGCGCGCTGCTCGCTGCCGGTCCGGCGGCCGCCCAGCAGGCGTCGAGCGGGCATCACCACGGCGCCGGCGACCACGCCGGCCACGCCGTGCCGGGCGGCGCGATCCAGGTCACGCCCCACCTTCGCGCCACGCCCGCCCGTGCCGCCACGGCCGCGGACTCGGCGCGCGCGAAGGCGATCACCGACTCGCTCTGGCGCACGATCCAGAAGTACCGGGACGTGCGCGCGGCGGGGGCCGACGGCTACACGCGGCTCAACCCCGAGCGGCGCCAGCGCGTCGTGCACCTGAACCGGCGCGACAACGCCGCGTGGAACGAGTCGAGCTTCGACCCCGGCCGCCCGACGTCGCTGCTGTACCGCCGCGCCCCCGGCGGGGGGCTGGTGCTCGCGGGCGCGATGTACACGGCGCCCGTGACCGCGACGATGGAGGAGCTCGACGCGCGCGTGCCGCTGGGCATCGCGCAGTGGCACCTGCACACGAACGTCTGCACCCCGAAGCGGGGCGAGAACGCGCGCTGGCGCGAGCTGCGCGACGGCAAGCCGGTGTTCGGTCCGCAAGGCGGAATCGCGACGAGGGAGGCGTGCGACGCGGTCGGCGGCCAGTTCCGGGAGACGGAGTTCAACTGGATGGTGCACGTCGACTTCGCGGCCGACGGCACGGTGAGTTGGGCGCACTGAGGCGAGCGCCGATCGCCGCGGGCAGGCGCGCCGGCGGCGGATGCACCGAGGGGGCCGCGCAGATCGCTGCGCGGCCCCCTCGGCGTTCGCCCCGTCCGCGGCTCAGCGCGGGAACGCGACCAGGCTCTCGTGCCCCTCGCGGTCGACCGCGGCGACGCCGAAGAAGTAGTCGTCGATGATCACGTTCTCGAGCGTGAACTCGGTGACGTTGCCCACGAAGCGCGAGCGCGTCCAGTTCACCTCGGACGGCTTGCGCCAGTAGACGCGGTAGCCCGCGAGGTCGGGCGCGTTCACCGCCTTCCAGCGCAGCGTCGTCGACGGCGACACGGCGCCGCGGATCGTCACCGAGTCGGGCGTCGGCGGCGCCCACGCGAGCGAGACGAGCACCGCGGCGTCGAGCGCCGTCATCTTCGCCGCGTACGCGAAGTCGACGCCCTCGATCACGTCGCCGTACCTGATCCCGTTCTCGGTGCGCAGATCCTGGTGCTGCCGGTTGTAGTTCTCGTGCGCCTCCATCAGGCGCACCGCCGGGAAGCCCTGGTTGAAGAACGGCGTGTGGTGCCCGCCGCGCCCGTAGCGGTCCAGGCGGTAGATGATCTCGACGTCGAGGTTCGGGAAGTACGTGTCGGCCACGCGGTCGATGTAGCGCGCGAGCTGGCGCGACGGCGTGTCGAGCTCCCCACCGGTCGTCAGCACGCGGCGCAGCTCCGCCGGGGTGGTCGTCGGCGGGAGCCCGGGCGCGAAGACGCGCGCCTTGGTGTTCTCCGTGACGCCGTTGATCCCCTGCGTGTTGCCGACCATGTCGTTGTTGATGACCGCCTCCAGCCGCCAGTTCTCGGCCTTCGCGACCTTCGCCAGGATGTCGCCGCCCTGCAGCCCCTGCTCCTCGCTCGACAGGTCGGCGTACACGATGGACGCGTCGGGCTGGTGCTTCGTGAGCAGGCGCGCCGCCTCCAGCGTCGCCGCGATGCCGCTCGCGTTGTCGTTCGCGCCGGGCGAGTCGGACGTCCCGTTCAGCACGTCCGTCACGCGCGAGTCGATGTCGCCGCTCAGCAGCACGTAGCGGTTCGGGTCCGTCTTCCCGCGCTGGATGGCCACGACGTTGACGACGTTCACGTCCTGCTTGATGCGCCCGTTCGGATCGCCCTTCACGACGTCCGAGACGTAGCGCACCTCGAGGCAGCCGCCGCACGCCTGCGAGATGCGCGTGAACTCGGCGTGGATCCACCGCCGCGCCGCGCCGATGCCGCGCGTCTGCGACAGCGTGTCGGAGAGCGTGTGCCGCGTCCCGAAGGAGACGAGCTTGCGGATGTCGGCCTCGATGCGCGCGGGCGACGCGGCGGCGACGATGGCGTGGATGCGCGCGTCCTCGGCCGAGGGCGCGCCGACGGTGGTGACCGCGGCGGCCGCGGCGGCCGGCGAGGCGGGGCGCGCCTGCGCCGCGGCGACGGCGGGCACGAGCGCGGGGGCGAGCAGCAGGGCACTCGTGGTGCCCAGGGCGAGCAGGGACGGTCGGACGGAGCGCACGGAGTCTCGGGACGGAGCGGGGGGACGGCGGAACGCGGACGACGACACATGGAGTACGGCGGGGGCGGGCGCCGCGCTGGACGCCCGCCCCCGCCGTGCTGCACGATCGCCTGTGGCACCGCCCGCCGTCAGGCCCCCTGGAGGCCGGCGCTACGGCCGCGGGGTCGTCGACGCGGTCGCCCCCGGCATCCGCTCCTTCGCCGTCGGGAAGGGCGGCGCGGGGTACGGGCCGATCTTCTCGACCGTGTACTCGCTCGCCCAGAAGTCGGGCGGGCCCTCGCTGTCGGGGACGCGGTTGCTCACCGGCTGCACCCCGTGCTTGAGGTACGCGACGATGTCCATGATCTCCTGGTCGCTCATGTGCCGGAAGGCGGGCCACGGCATGGGCGGCGCGAGGTACTTGGGGTTCGCCGGGAAGTTGCCCTGCCCCGGCGTCGTCGACGTGATCTGGACGTCGGGCGTCTCGCCCGGACGCAGCCCGTAGCGCAGCGCGTTGAAGATCTGCCGCTCGCTGAAGCGGCCGAGCCCCGTGGCGTTGTCGGGCGTCAGGTTGCGCGCGCGCGTCTTGAAGCACGGCGTCGCGCCCGGCGTCGTCGCGCAGGGCCCGATCGGGAACTCCTGCATCGGCGTGCGCATCCCGGCGAGGTAGCCCTCGGCCGCCGGATTGGGGCCGCCGCCGTGGCAGTCGGCGCAGCCGTGGTTGATCGTGAGGATGCGCCCGCGCGCCACCGAGGCGCGCAGCGCCGACGACGCGTCGCCGCCGCGCCGCGACGACACCGTCCGCGTCGGCGGCTGCGCCTCGCCGCCGCCGGCGCCGCCGATCCCCGCGCGACTCGCCGCGTCGGCGGGGCGTACGCTCGTCGTGACCACCACCGTGGCCAGTGCCGCCATCGTCCACCCGAGTGCCGTGCGCGTCGCTCCCATGGGGCCTCCTGTCGTCAGGGCCGGACCTCGAGCACCCCCATCATCCCGTGATCCTCGTGATCCAGGATGTGGCAGTGGAACATCCACTTCCCCGGATGCCGGTCGTAGCGCACGACGAAGCGCGCCGACTCGTGCCGGGGCACGTTCACCACGTCCTTCCACGCGGGCTGCGGCTCCGGGACGCCGTTGCGGCTCAGCACCTGGAACTGGTAGCCGTGCAGATGGAAGGGGTGGTCCATCCCCACCAGGTTCTCGACCTCCCAGATCTCCGTCGCGCCGATGCGCGCCCGCGCGTCCACGCGCGCGTGGTCCATCGACTTCCCGTTGATGAGGTGCTGCGTCAGCACCATCGTGCGGCGCGCCGTCACGCGCGTCGTGTCGATCGGCGCCACGCGGCGCAGCACCGAGGGCAGCGGGACGGACGCGGCCAGCGTCACCGGCGGCTCGGGCCCGTACTGCAGCGTCGCGAGCGCGCGGGGGACGTTCCAGTCGGCGGGGCGCGTCTGCGGGATGTAGCGGTCGTACGGCAGCGCGCGCAGCACGGCGCGCGCGCCCGGCGCCCCGGTGCCGCGCACCAGCAGCTCCGCGCGCTCGCCGACGCCGAGCACCAGCTCGCGCGTCTCGACGGGACGCTCGAACAGCCCGCCGTCGGTGCCGACCTGCACGAGCACGTGGTCGTCGAGCGCGAGCCGGTACACGCGCGCCGCGGACGCGTTGATCACGCGCCAGCGCTGCACCTCGCCGCTGCGGATGTCGAGGGTCGGCAGCACGGCGCCGCTCACGAACAGCACGTCGCCCTCGCGCCCGTTCTCGGCGTCGATGCGCGCGGCGGGCGTGCGCGGCTCGGGGAAGTCGATCGATCCGTCGTCGCGGAAGCGGTTGTCGGAGAGCAGCAGCACGCGCTCGCGCAGCGACGCCGGCAGCGGATCGTCGGCGGCGCGCACGACGATCGCGCCGTACAGCCCCTTCGCCACCTGATGGCCGGTGCGATGGTGCGGATGCGGGTGGTACCAGTACGTCCCCGCCGCCCCGCGCCGGAGCGTGAACACGTAGTCGTGCCGGCCGCCGGGCGGCACGGGGTGGAACGGGCTCCCGTCGGCGACGAACGGCAGGTGCAGCCCGTGCCAGTGGATCGTGCTCGGCTCCGGCAGCTCGTTCCGGAAGTGCACGATCACGCTGTCGCCCTCGCGCAGCTCCAGCGTCGGGCCGGGCACCTGCCCGTTGTACGCGAACACGTCGGTCGTGCGGCCCGCGCGCAGCTCCAGGCGCGCGGGCGCGGCGACGAGCGTCAGCTCGACCGTGCGGCGGGCAGGCGGCGCGCGCTCCGGCGCACGGTCGGGGACGCGCCCGCCGCCGAGGACGACGGGCAGGGCGAGGGCGCCGAGCAGCGTGAGCGCGGCGCGGGTGGCACGTGCGACACGTGCGGCACGGGTGGCGCGGGGACGACCTCGGCGCGACGCGTGGATCGATCGCATGGCGACGATCTCCGGCGTGGACGGACGCGGGCGGCATCGGAGCGCCGACCGCCGCGGGCGGCCCAGTATCGTGCTTCCCCTGCGCGGCCGCCACCGTCCGCCGCGCACGCACCGGCGCTCGGGACGGCTGGCGAGCCGCGCGCGCCGCGCTCTGTGTCAGTGCGGTGCCGGCAGTGTCATGCCGACGGCGCGCTCAGCGCGGCAGCCCCAGCACCTGCGCGACGGCCTGCGCGAGCGCCTCGCCGGTGAACGGCTTCTCGACGAACGCCTCGCGCTGGTGCAGCGGCGTCGTGCCCTGATGCTCGGCGTAGCCCGACATGTAGACCACCGGGAGCGTCGGCGCCTCCGCGCGCAGGATCGCGACGAGCTCGTGCCCGCCCATCTCGGGCATGCGGATGTCGGTGACCAGGGCGCCGATCGCGTCGCGCCGCTCGCGCCACACGAGCAGCGCGTCCACGCCGTGCTGCGCCTCGAGCACCGTGTAGCCGCGCCGCTCCAGCAGGCGGCGCGCGGCCGTGCGCACGGCGCGCTCGTCCTCGACGAGCAGGATCGTCTCGCGCACGCCCGGCGCGTCGACGCGCGGGGCCGGCAGCTCGTCCCTCGCGGGCGCGGGATCGCCCTGGCGCGGCAGCAGGATCTCGACCTGCGTCCCCTGCCCCGGCGCGCTGTCGATGCGCACCGCGCCGCCGCCCTGCGTGACGATGCCGTACACCGTCGCCAGCCCGAGCCCCGTCCCCTCGCCCACCGGCTTGGTCGTGAAGAAGGGCTCGAAGGCATGGCTCATGGTGCGCTCGTCCATGCCGTGCCCGCTGTCGCGCACCAGCAGCCGCGCGTAGCGCCCGCTCGGCGTCGTGCCCCAGCGCCCCTCCTGCATCGCCGTGATCGTGCAGCCGCCGACCTCGATCGTGATCGTGCCGCGGCCGCCGGGGGAGCCGTGGCGCGGCGTGAGGATCGCGTCGCGCGCGTTGATCACGAGGTTGAGCAGCACCTGCTCGAGCTGGTTCGCGTCCGCCTCGACGACCACCGACTCACCGGCCAGCTGCACCTGCAGCACGATCTCCTCGCCGATCACGCGCCGCAGCAGCCGCTCCGCGCCGCGCACCATCTGGTTGAGGTCGATCGCGCGCAGCGAGAGCACCTGCTTGCGGCTGAAGGTCAGCAGCTGCCGCACGAGCGCGTGCGCGCGCCGGGCCGCGGTCGCCACCTCCGCGAGGTCCCCGCGCGCGGCGTGCGCCTCGGGGATCTCGTTCATCGCCAGCTCGAGATTGCCGCTGATGACGGTGAGCAGGTTGTTGAAGTCGTGCGCGATCCCGCCGGCGAGCTGGCCGATCGCCTCCATCTTCTGCGCCTGGCGCAGGCGCGCCTCCAGCTCGTGGTGCTCGGTGATGTCCTCGATGGTGCCGACGCTGCCGCACAGGTTCCCCTGCGCGTCGCGCAGCGGGGCGGAGCGCTTGCGCACGTGGCGCGTCGTCCCGTCGGGAAGTCGCAGGCGGTACTCGCGCATGTAGTCCTCGCCCGCGGCGAGCGCCGGGTGCCAGGCCGACAGCATCGCCTCCAGGTCCTCGGGGTGCACGCGCACCTGCCAGCCGTGCCCCTGCGCCTCCGACGCCGGCATCGCGAAGATCTGCTCGGCGCGGGGGTTCGCGTAGCGGACGCGCCCCTCCATGTCGGTCTCGTAGATGCCGAGCGGGGACGAGACGCTGAGGGAGCGGAAGCGGGCCTCGCCGGCGGCGAGGGCCTCCACCGCGGCGCGCTCGTCGGTGACGTCGACCTGCGCGCCCACCCACTCGCGGATCGCGCCCTCGGGGGTCAGCAGCGGGACCGCGCGCGCGACCATCGTGCGCCACTCCCCGTCGTGCCGGCGCACCCGATGCTCGATGTGGTAGTCGCCGCGGCGCGCCAGCGCGTCGTGCCACGCGGCCGCGGTGCGCTCGCGGTCGTCGGGGTGCACGGCCTCCAGCCACCCCCAGCCGGCCGCCTCCTCCAGGGTCTGGCCGGTGAACTCCTGCCAGCGGGGCACCGGCTCGACGATCGCGCCGGTGGCGTCGGTCCACCACGCCGTGGCGGTGGTGACGGTGGTGAGCGCGCTGAAGCGCTGCGCGCTGCGCTCCAGCTCCGCGCCCGCGCGCCGCGCGGCCGTCGTCTCGGTGAAGAGGATCAGGATGCCGTCGTCGGTCGGGAAGACGCGGTTCTCGAACCAGCGCTCCCACGGCCCGTACTGCGCCTCGAAGCACACCTCCGTCTGCGTGCGCATCGCGCGCTCGTACGCGAGCTGGAACGGCTGCCCCACGCCCTCGGGGAACTCGGTCCAGATGTGGCGCCCGATCAGCGACGCCGGGTCGCGGCCGAACAGCTCGCCGGCGCGCGCGTTCACGTACACGTAGTACCAGTCGTGGTCGAGCACCACGACGGCGTCCGTCAGGCTGTCGAGCGGCAGCGCGATGTGCCGGGCCGGCAGCTGGGGTCCGCCCCCTCCGCGTCCTTCGGTGTCGGGTGCGACGTCGTGCATGCGAGGCGTACGGTGCGAGCGCGGGCCGGCTGCGGCATCGGCCCCACGACCTGCCACGTGCTGCGTCGTCCGGCGCGTCGACGCATCGGACGGGGCGGCCGCATTCGTTGGGCTCCCGCACTTCCCGTGCGCCGGCGCCGACCGCCCGCGCCTTCTCCCTCGCGCCCGCCCCCGCGCTTCCAGGTGCCGCGGTGCGCCTGCTGCACATGGAACGCCGCACGCGCTAGCGGACCGCGCCCCCCGTCGACCGGTCGTCGGCCGTCGCGCACGCCAGCTCGGGGCGCTGGTAGTCGCAGGTGCACGCCCCCGCCGCGCACGACATCGCGCCCCGCCCCGCGCGCACGCACCGCCAGCAGGGCGCCAGCGCCTCCGGCGCCTCGGCCAGCCCCAGCACCCGCGACGCGGCGCGCCCGCCGTCGGGGCGCATCGCCTGCAGCGCCGCGCGCCCCGCCGCGTCGAACGACAGCTCCGCCACCGCGACGAACCCCGCCTTCCGGATGCCCGCGCCCGACGCGTGGTTCTCCGGCGCGTACGCGACCCAGAAGCGCGTCGCCTCCGCCGACTCCGCGCGCACGATCGCGTCGAGCAGCCGCGGATAGATCCCGAGCCCGCGATGCGACGGGCGGGTGACGAAGTTCCAGAGATAGCGCTCCCCCGCCGGCACGTCGAAGCGCGTGCCCAGCTCCCCGATCTCGGCGGAGCGCGTGGCGACCCACCCCCAGGCGGCGGGCTCGCCGTGCACGTGGGCGACGTAGGCGCGGTGGCCGCGCGCGAAGCGGCCGGCGATCTCGGAGGGGTCGCGCCCCTGCAGCGCGGCCATGCGCGCGGCGTCGTGCTCGCGCGCGACCGTGAGGCCGGGGAGCGGCGCGAGCGTGGGGTGCGGGTGGGCGTGGTCGCGGACGGCGAGCGGCATCGGAGGGGTCCTCTGGGAGAAGGTCAGCGCCGCGGCGCGGGCGGCGCGAGGTGGCCGGCGGGCGCGGCGAGCGGGCCGGTGAGCGTGTGCAGGAAGGCGGCGATCTGGCGCCGCTCGGCGGCCGAGAGGCGCAGCGGCTTCAGCTCCGAGTGGCCGAAGGGCGCGCGCGGGGCCGCGTCGTAGTGCGCGATCACGTCGTCGAGCGTCGCGTGCTGCCCCGCGTGCATGAAGGGCGCGCGCTGCGCGACGTTCCGCAGCGACGGCGTCTTGTACGCGCGCACCAGCTCCTCGCCCTCGGTGGCGGCGAAGCGCAGCTCCTCGCAGGCGTCGGCCGGCGCGTCGCTGTACCTGCCCGTGCAGCGGAACTCCGATTCGAGCGCCTGCCGCACGCCGACGATGCGCCCGCTGTCGGGCGGCAGCGCGGTGCGCGGGAGCGGCACGCCCGTGTTGTGGAAGTGCTGGTCGGTGAACAGCGCGCCGTTGTGACAGTTCACGCAGCTCGCCTTGCCGATGAACAGCCGCAGCCCCGCCTCCTCGTCGCGCGACAGCGCGCTCGCCGGCGTGTGCGCGCGCCCGGCGAGCTCCGCCTCGACGTAGCGGTCGAAGCGCGACGGCGCGAAGCCGATGCGGCGCTCGTAGGCGGCGATCGCCTTGCCGATGTTGGCGTACACGCGCGTGATGTCCTCGCGGCGCGCGGGCGCGATGCGCTGCCAGGCGGCGGCGCGCGCCGTGTCGGCGACCGGGCCGGCGTGGCGCGGCAGCCCCGCGAGGTCGGGCAGCGGGCCGAACACCGCCTCGTACTCGTCGCGGTGCGCGCTCGCGACCAGGTGCGCGTAGCCCGTGCGGTCGCCGCCGTGCTCCACCGCGCTCTCGAGCGGGCCGAGCGCCTGCGCCCACTGGCTGTCGGCGCGGCCGTCCCAGAACTGCCAGGCGCCGTGCGCGGTGCCCGCGATCGGCATCGTGCGGCGCGCGGCGACGCCCACGCCTTCGCCGAGCGGCTTGCCGTCCTGGAAGTCGCGCTCGGGGAGGTGGCAGGTGGCGCACGACACGCGGCCCGTGCTGCTCATGCGCGCGTCGAAGAAGAGGCGGTGCCCGAGCCGCGCCGCGGCGGTGTCGTCGGCGACGCGGTTGGACGGATCGGCCGGCAGCGGGCCGAGGCTCGCGAGCGACAGCGACCGCAGCGTCGCGCGCTCCGCCTCGCTCCAGCGGCCGCGCATCCCGAGCCGCTCGTCGACGCGCGCGTACAGCGCCGCGGCGGAGGCCAGCAGCAGGACGACGGCGCCGGCGAGCACGCGGCCGGTGGGCAGGTGGCGCATGGTCGGTCTCCGGTGGCGGGGCGCGGCGATCAGAGCTTCAGGTTGAACACGAGCGTGTCGCGGCCCGCGCTCGCGCTGACGGCGAACTTCACGACCCACCAGCCGCCCATGTTGAACTTCATCCCCTCGACGAGGTGGTCGCCGTTGTCGAGCTGGCGCGTGACGCGCGGCTTGGTGGGCAGCCCGTGGCCGTGCTGCGGCATCCCGCCGTCGACCGTCACCGTCGCCGGCGCGACGGGCGCGCCCTGCGCGGTCTCGAGGTGCAGCGTCCAGCGGTGCAGGCGCCCCTGCGGGATCGAGTCGCCCTGCGGGCGGATGGTGCCGCGGTACAGCCCCGCCTCGCTCACGCGCGTGCGCCCGTAGTCGAGATCCTTGGGCGGGCGCGCGAACAGCATGCAGCCGGTGGTGAGGCCGGAGAGGAGGGTCGCGGTGGCGATGCGGAAGAGCGAGAGAGCGAGCACGGGGACCTCGTCGCGAGGGGTGGAAATGCAGAGGAGCCACGTCGTGGGGACGTGGCTCCAAGCTGCGCGCGACGGATCGGGCGGACTTGAACGGAACGGCTGCGCGTTTGAACGTAGGGGCTGACTTGCGAGGCGCGGGGTGCGGCTCAGCGCGCGGCGGTCGCGGGCTCCGCGCGCAGCGGGCGGCCGAGCTGCATGACCGAGGGCGGGAAGCCGAACATGCTGCGCGAGGTGCGCGACAGGTGCGCCGCGTCCGCGAAGCCCGCCGCGTGCGCCGCCGCCGACAGCGACTCGCCGGTCGACACGAGCTCCCACACGCGCAGGAAGCGGCGCCAGAGGATGTACGGCCGCAGCGCCATCCCCGTCTGCTCCACGAACAGGTGGCGGAAGCGGCTCGGCGAGAGGCACGCCTCGGCGGCCACCTCCTCGAGCGTCAGCGGCGCGTCGAGATGCGCCTTGATGTACGCCACCGCGCGCAGGATGCGCGGATCGGAGACGACCGACGGCTCGACGCCGCCGGTGAGCCCGTGCACGAGGCGCGTGGCCGCGTCGATGACGGCGGACGCGCTGCGCGCCTGCCATCCGGCGAAGAGCGCGGGCGCGGCGTCGGCCAGCACGGCGTCCGGGATCGCGGCGATGCCGTGGCGCAGCCAGCGCTCGGCGATCGCGCGCCCCTCGCGCGTCTCGGGCTCGACGAAGAGCACCGCGTTCGCCTGCACGTGCATCGCGTCCATCGAGTGCGGCTGCCGCGACGGGATGATCGCGCCGCCGTACTCGGTCCACGGCTCGTCGTCGCGCGTGCGGAAGCGGATGCCGTGCTCCATCCCGAACGCGATCTGGATCGCGTAGTGCGCGTGCATGGGCACGACGATGCCGGCGCGGCCGATGAACATCCAGCCGTCGTCCCACGTCACGCAGTGCCCGACGTTCGGGTCGCCGCTCGTGCCGCCGCTGCTCATGCCGCAAAGATACGGCGCGGCGCGCACCGGGCAACGGAGCGCCGCGCCGCCGCGGGGCGCGGGACCCGGCGCTCAGGCGGCGGCCGTCGCCTCGCTCCCGCGCATCACGCGCCCGGCGACGTACGCGGCGTCCGCGCCGACGCCGCCGAGCAGCGCGGAGGTCATGCGGTGCTGGAAGCGCAGGCCGACGAAGTGCAGCCCCGGCACGTCGGGCGAGACGCCGCGGACGTGGCGCGGCCACCCGCCCGCGTCGAGCGCCGGCAGGTCGATCCACGAGTAGTCGGGCGTGAAGCCGGTGCACCACACGACGACGCGCGGCTGCAGCACCGCCTCCTCGCACACCGGCATCCCGCCGCGCGCGTCGGTGACGCGGCCCACGCGCTGCACGCCGCCCTCGCGGATCGTGCGCTCGGGGATCCCGACCAGCGGGTCGCCGCGCCGCGCGCGCTCGCGCAGGCGCCGCCCCATCGGCGTGTCGAGCGTGAGCGCGCTGAACGCGGGCCAGAGCCAGTCGTAGACGTCGCGGCCGAGCGCGCGGCGCGGGATGCGGCCGGTCTCGCGGCCGGCGAGCCACACCTTGCGGAAGCGCGCCAGCTCGAGCGCGATCTGCGCGCCCGAGTTGCCCGCGCCGACGACGAGCACGGGGCCGTCGGGAAGGTCGAACGGGCTGCGGTACTGGCTGGAGTGCAGCTGGTGCACGTCGGGCGACAGCCGCGCCGCCACCTCGGGGATGCGCGGCCGCTGGAACGGCCCCGTCGCGACGACGACCTGCTCGGCCTCGTAGCGCCGGTCGCCCGCGTCGAGCGCGAAGCCGTCCGCGGTGCGGCGCAGCGCGCGCACGCGCGTGCGCATCCGCACCGGCAGCTCGAATCGCTCGGCGTAGCGCGCGAGGTAGTCCGCCACCTCGTCCTTGTCGGGCAGGTGGTACGGCGGCGCCGGGAAGGGCATTCCGGGGAGCCCGCTGTAGCGCGCCGGGGTGAACAGGCGCAGCGAGTCCCAGCGCTGTCGCCAGCTGTCGCCGACGCGCGCGGCGCCGTCGACGATCACGAAGTCGGCGTCGCCTGCCGCCAGGTGGTGGCCGACCGCGAGGCCCGCCTGCCCGGCGCCGACGACGATGGTGCCGACGCGCTCGACGCGCGCGCCGCGCTGCTCGATGGATGCGGATGGATGCGCCATGGGCACAATCCTGCGGCCGCCGCGCCGTGGGCGCTTGAACGCAGGGGCTGACCACCGCCGCGGCCGACGCCGCCGCGTCATGGCGCCGGAGTTGCCGCTCCCCGCGCAATCCCCGACCCCGGAGCCCCGATGCCGACCGAGCGCGAGAAGATGCTGGCGGGCGAGCTGTACGACGCCCTGGATCCCGAGCTGGCGGCCGCGCGCGAGCGCGCCCGCGACCTGTGCCAGGCGCTCAACGCCACGCGCGAGCGCGAGTCGGAGGCGCGCCGCGCGATCCTGCGCGACCTGTTCGGCGCGGGCGGCGACACGGTGTGGATGCAGCCGCCCTTCCACTGCGACTACGGCGCGCACATCGAGCTCGGCGAGCGCGTCTTCTTCAACTTCAACTGCGTCGTGCTCGACGTGTGCCGCGTGCGCATCGGCGACTACACCATGTTCGGGCCCGGCGCGCAGGTCCTCACCCCGCTCCACCCGCTCGACGCCGAGCTGCGACGCCGCGAGGAGTACGGCCGGCCGGTGGACATCGGCCGCGACGTCTGGGTCGGCGCCGGGGCGTTGATCCTGCCCGGCGTGCGCATCGGCGACCGCAGCGTGATCGGCGCGGGCAGCGTGGTCACGCGCGACGTGCCCGCCGGCGTGCTCGCGGTGGGCAACCCGTGCCGCGTGGTCCGCGCGATCGACGCGGGCGACGACGCCGCGCGCGACGCGGCGCGCGACGTCGTGCGCTAGAAGCCGAGCCGCACGCCCCCGTTGAGCGTGAAGCCCGTCAGCTCCGACCACGCGTCGGTCGTCCAGCGCCCGCCGGGGCCGCGCGCCGGCAGCAGCAGCGGATCGTGGCGCGTCTGCCGCACGTTCCCGATGTTCTCCAGGTTCACGAACAGCCGCGCGAGGCCGGCCCGCGTCTCGAACGCGCGCTCGGCCAGCAGCCCGACGATCACGTACGGGCGGCTGACGTCGCGGTACGGGTTGTCGTCGAGCGCCTGCCGCCCCGTGTAGTAGACCTCCAGCCCGACGCGGCTGCGCCCCTCCTGCTCGACGGCGGCCACCACGCCCACCGCATGCCGCGGCGTGAGCGGCACCTCGCGCCGCGCGCACGGCGCGCTCGCTTCCGGATCGCACTCGGTGGAGCGGAGATACGTGTACGTGCCCGTCACGCGCAGCGCGGGCGGCTCCTCGCCCGCTGCGCCCTCCTCGCCCAGCTCGTGCACGAGGCGCGCGAGCAGCTCGCCGCCCCAGGTGCGCGTGGGCGCCGCGGCGTTGGCGAGCGCGATGCGCCGCGCGCCGCCCGCGGTGGTGCCGGCCGCGTCGCGCACCTGCAGCGCGTGCGCGACGCGCGAGCCGAACGCCGTCGCGTTCAGCTCCAGCCGGCCGAGCGCGGTCGCGAGCGGGCCGCCGACGTCGAGCGAGGCGCTGCGCGCGCGCTCGAGCGCGAGACCTGCTAGCGGCGCGAGCGGCGTCAGCCCCGTGGCCTCCGTCTCCTCGGTGAACGGCGTCGGCGCGAACGCGCCCGTGCCGCCCGAGAGGCGCGTCGTCCACCCGGCGAGCGCGCCCTCCTCGGGGCGGCGCAGCAGCAGCGACAGGCGCGGGCTCGCGAACGTCCCGTACGTGTCGTGCGCGTCCACGCGCGCGCTCGCCGACAGCGACAGCCAGCGCGCGGGATCGACGTCGGCCTGCACGAACGCGGCGGGCACCGAGAAGTCGTAGTCGAAGCCGGCCACGCTCGCGTTGCGATAGCCGTCGTGCTGGAACGCCGCGCCGGCCACGTACGTCACCGCGCCGCGCGGCACCGCGAGCGCCGCCTCGGCGAACGCGGTGCGGTGGCGGTCGTCCTCGCGCACGGCGCCGAAGCGGTGGCCGTGGCGCTGCTCCATCGCCGAGCCGCGCACGGTGAGGATCGCGCCGTGCAGCGCGCTCCCCTCGCCCATCACCCAGCGCGCGAGCCCGCCGACGTCGGCGCGGCGCGTGCGCAGCGCCTCCGCGTACGCGCCACCGCCGGGCAGCGTGCGCCCCGGCAGCGTGCCGCCGTCGCGGTCCTCGCCCGTGAAGCCGCCGGTGAGGAACGCGCTGCGTCCGCGGTCGTCCGCGAAGTGCAGGCGCGGGCGCAGCACCACGCGCCCGTAGCCCGGCATGTCGGTCCACCCGTCGCCATCGAGGTCGTTGCGGCGCTGGCGGTGCGCGCCGGCGAGCAGCGTGTAGCCCCAGCGCTCCGACAGCGGCCCGGCGCCGAAGAACACGCCGTCGGTACCGCCGCGCGTCGTCTGGTTCACGAGCGCGGTGCGCGCCGGCTCGTCGCCGGGGCGCTGCGAGACGAGGTTCACGACGCCGCCGAGCGCGGAGCTGCCGTAGAGCGCGGACGCGGTGCCCTTGATGATCTCGACGCGGCCGAGATCCACGGGCGGGATCTGCAGCAGCCCGAGCCCGCCCGCCTGCCCGCCGTAGAGCGGCAGCCCGTCGGCGAGGATCAGCGTGTAGCGGCCGCGCAGCCCCTGCACGCGCACGTTGGCGCCGCCGAGCGAGGGATTGGTGGCCTGCACGCGTAGGCCGCTCGTCTCGTTCAGCATCATCGCGATGTCGCCCGGCGTCATCGCGACCTTCTCGGCGATCTCCTCCTCGTCGATCACCTCGACGCGCAGCGGCGTGTCCTCCACGCGCCGCTCGCCGCGCGTGGCGGTGACGACGACCGCCTCGACCTCCGCGCCCTCCTCCTCGAGCGGCGCGACGACCGTCGTGTCCTGCGCGGCGCGCAGCGCGAGCCGCAGCGTGTCGGTGCGGAAGCCGAGCCGGCTGGCCACGAGCACGCGCGGGCCGGCCGGCAGCCGGAGCACGGCGACGCCGCGCGCATCGGTCTGCGCGCCGATCGGCCGCGGCAGGTCGACGGTGCGCACGATCGCGCCGGCGACGGGCGCGTCGCCGTGCCGCACGCTCACGCGCACCGTCGCGAGCGAGTCGGACGCGTCCTGCGCGGCGAGCGGCCGTGCGGGGAGCGCCGCCACCGCGAGCGCCGCCACGAACCCCGCTCCCGCCGAGCAGCCCGTTCGAGTGGGTGTCCTCATGCGCGCAATCGAAACGGTCGACGCGGCGACGTCCACCCGCACCGCGCCGGGAGGGAGGCGCCCGCGCGGTGCACCGGCTTCATTTCGGCACCCCCCGAGTCACCGCATCCCCGTCTCGATGACCACCCGACGCGAGTTCCTCCGCCAGTCGGCGCGCTACGCCGGCAGCGTCCCGCTCCTCGCCCCGTCGCTCGCGGGCCTCGTCGCCTGCTCGCGCGGTGTGCTGCCGAACGCCGCCTCCCCCGCCGCGTACCGCCGCGCGGGGCTCGGCGAGGGCGGCTACGGGCCGCTGCGCCCCGCGGGCCCCGAGCTCGCGCTCCCCGAGGGCTTCAGCTACACGGTGCTGAGCCGCGCCGGGCAGCCCATGAGCGACGGGCGCCCGACGCCCAACGCGTTCGACGGCATGGCCGCCTTCGCGCTCCCCAACGGCAACGTGCGGCTGATCCGCAACCACGAGAACCGCGACTCGGCGGCGAACGCACGGCTCAAGGGCGATCCGGCGAAGGCGTACGACGCGAAGGCCGGCGGCGGGACGACGTCGCTCGAGGTGCGCGTCGCGCCCGACGGCACGTGCACGCTCGTGCGCGACTTCGTGAGCCTGAGCGGCACGATCGTCAACTGCGCCGGCGGCCCGACGCCGTGGGGCACCTGGCTCACCTGCGAGGAGAGCACCGAGGGGCGCCGCGACGGGTGGCTCAAGAACCACGGCTACATCTTCGAGGTGCCCGCGAGCGCGGAGGCCGAGATCGCGCCGGAGCCGCTGATCGCGATGGGGCGCTTCGTCCACGAGGCGGTCGCCGTCGATCCGCGGACGGGCATCGTGTACGAGACCGAGGACCGCGTGATCGCGGGCTTCTACCGCTTCATCCCGAAGACGCGCGGCGTGCTGCGCGACGGCGGCCGGCTGCAGATGCTCGCCGTGCGCGGGCGCCCGAACTACGACACCGCCGACGGGCAGCGCGTGGGCGAGGCGCTGCCGGCGATCTGGGTCGACATCGCGAACCCGAACCCGGACTACACCTGGGACGACACGGGCGCCGTGTTCGCGCAGGGGTTCGACCAGGGCGCCGCGCGCTTCACGCGGCTGGAGGGGTGCTGGTACGGCGGCGCGCGCGACCACAGCATCTACTTCCACGCCACCAACGGCGGCGACGCGCGCTGCGGGCAGGTGTGGCAGTACCGGCCCACCTCGGACGACGCGGGCGAGCTGACGCTGGTGTTCGAGTCGCCGGCGCGCGAGGTGCTCGACTATCCCGACAACATCACGGTCAGCCCGCGCGGCGGCATCGTGATCTGCGAGGACGGCGCGGGCGAGCAGCACATCCGCGGGCTCACGCGCGACGGCGCGATCTTCGACGTCGCCAAGAACCTGCTGAACAACGACGAGTTCGCGGGCGCCTGCTTCAGCCCCGACGGCCGCGTGCTCTTCCTCAACATCATGGGCTCCACGCTCGACGCCGGGCGGTCGCTCGGCGTGACGGTGGCGATCCGCGGCCCCTGGGAGCGCGGCGCGCTCTGACGGCCGCGCGGCGGCGAGCGCGGTCGGTGGCGCACGTGGTCGGTGGCGTGCGTGTTGCGCCACCGCTTCCCGCCGTCCCCGATCGCGCCGTACCCGACCCCGCGCTACCCGACCCCGCGCTACCCGGCTCCGCCGCACCCGCCCCATGCGTCTCGTCGTCCGCACGCACTCGCACCTGCCCGCGCTCGGCCTGGCGTCCGCGCTCGTCGTCGGCCTGGCGTTCCTGTGGGACCGGACGCGCCCGGTCGGCACCGCCGGCGGGACGCTGCGCCCGGAGCGCCTGAACGAGGCGGAGCGGCGCGCCCTGCGCCGCCGCCGCGCGCGCGCCGCCGAGGCGGCGGCCCTCGCCAGCGACGTCGCCCTCGCGGACCAGTACGACCGCTACGCCGGCTGACGGCGGCGCGCCGGGCCACGCGGCCCGGCACGACCAGGGGAAGCCCGCTCCCATGACACGCGCGGCGGCATCGGTCCGGGAGCCGATGCCGCCGCGCGTGTCCGTCGGGGCCTCACGCCCCGATCACGTCCGATTCACGGCCGCCTCACGGCCGGTGGCCGGCGTGCGGGTCGGCCGGCTTCGGCGCGGGCCGCGATGCAGGCCGCGGCGTCGGCCGCGACGCCGGACGCGTCGACGCGCGCGCGGGACGGTCCGGCCTCGCGGGCGCGTCCTTCGTCACCGGCACCGCCGCCGGACGCGCGTGCTCGGCGTGCTCGGCGTGCTCCTCGGCCGGCAGGGTCGCGTGCAGCGCGTCCATCATGCGGCGCAGCGCGGTGTCGGCCTGCACGCGCCGGCGCACCACCGAGTCGGTCATCATGCGCGCGTGCAGCGAGCGCAGGTCGCGCAGCTGCCGGGCGTCGGCGTCCGCGGCGGCGGACGCCGTGTCGCGCGGCGCGGCGTGCCCCGCGTGCGCGTCGTGTGCCGCCGTGTCGCGCGTCGCGTTCGGCGCGGTCGGCGCGGTCGGCGTCGCCCCCGCGCCGTGCGCGGCGTGGTCGCCGCCCGTCGCCCGCCCGTGGCGGAAGCCCGTCATCGCGCCGGTGCGGTCGTCGTGCGACATGACCGCGCCGTACGTCACCGTCGGCGTCGGCAGCGTCGGCAGGAACCCGACCGACGGCCCGCCCATGTTCTCGACGCCCATGTGCCCCGCCATCGCGAGCCACGCCGGGCGCGACATGATGTACGACGTGTCGTCGCGGAAGCGGCGCGCCGCGAGCATGATCTCGTCGCGCTTTCGGTCGCGCGGCACGGCGTCGTTGGCGAGGATGTCGCTGATGACGTCGTGCATCGAGTGCAGGTTGTCGAAGATGATCGCCGCCTCCGGATAGCGCGCGGCGAACCGCGGCGCGACGGCCGGCGTCATCGGCATCTGGTACGGGAAGGTGCGCGGCGGGTCCTGCAGCATCTGCCAGAAGCGCGCGACCGTCGCCCGCACCCCCGCCTGCCGCTCGTCCGCGCTCCGCCCGACGAGCAGCGGCTCGTACAGCCCCACCTGCAGCCAGTGGTAGGCCCAGATCAGCCCGTTGAACTTCGGATACCGCTGCCGGAACGCCAGCGAGTACGGCTGCTCCTGCATCAGCTTCATGCTCTTCGGCACCGCGCTGAAGGCGACGTCGCGGCGCGACCGGTAGTAGTCGAGCAGGCGCCGCACCTCGCGGTCCTTCCCCGCCTGGTCCAGCCGCTCGTCGGCGAGGACGTCGTAGATCTGGCGGTGGAGGATGTGCGCCCACTCGAACATCTGCTTCGCCTCGGGCGCGAGCTGCGCGTACCGGATCTCGATCGCCGCCTCCTCCAGCGGCACGCGCGGCGGGCGCACGAGCACCTTCCGCGTGAGGTGGTCGTACTCCCGCTCCTCGAGCAGCGACGCGGGCGCGTCGGGCCTCGTCCACAGCCGCTCGTACAGGATCGCGTGCCCGTAGTCGAAGGCGTTGAACAGCCGGTCCGCGTGCTGGTAGTGGTCGCGGAACACCCAGTTGTGCGGCGCCTGCAGGTAGAACTGCTCGTGCGTCGTCACCCACTGCGCGCGCGCGGGCGCGGCGAGGAGCGCGAGGGCGCCGAGCGCGGCGCCGACGAGGGATCGCGCGCGCATCAGCGGCTCCTCCAGGGGAGGCCCACGACGACGGCCGCGCCGACGGTGGCGAACCAGCCGCGGTCGTGGCCCGTGAGGCGATAGCCCGCGCCGGCGTCGCCGGCCACGCGGGGGCTCAGCTGCCAGCGCACGCCGGCGGCGGTGTTCCACTCGACGTCCGCGCCCGTGCGCAGCGGCTCGCGCGCGAGCAGCTCGCCGGTGACGAGCAGCGAGCGCAGGGGGAGCGCGCGGTCGACGGCGACGCCGGCCTGCCAGCGCGACAGCTCGGTGGCGCCGGGGCCGACGTCCGCTCCCCCGGGCGCGTCGTCGGGCGCGTCGTCGGACGCGCCGGGGCGCTCGCCGAACGTGTACTGGCCGTTCAGGTGGAAGCGCGCCCACGGGAAGGTCTTGGTCGCAATCCCCTTCATCGAGGCGTACGCGCGCTCGGGCGCGAGCCCGCCGGCGGGGATCAGCACGTCGCCGACGACGGCGAGCGCGGGGAGCGCGGTCTCGATGTTCAGGTTGTGGAGCATCGAGACCTCGACGCCGGCGAGCCCCGACGTGCGGCGGCCGCCGCCGCCCTCGACGAAGGCGAGCGGGAAGCCGACCTCGAGCTGCGTGCGCGGCAGGAGGCCGACGGCGACCTCGGGCTCGACGCCCCAGTGATAGACGCCGCCGCGGGCGCGCTCCAGCCGCAGCGGCGCGAGCTGCAGCTCGACGGCGCGCCGCTCGACGGGATACGCGTCCTCGACGGTGATCGGACGCCCGGCGTCCGTGTTGTAGTAGTCGGTCTGCGCCGCGAGCGGCCGCGGAGCGCCGGTGGTGGCGGTGGCGCCGGCGGCGAGCAGCGCGGTGGCGATCGGGATCGGCAGCCCTCGGCGGGTGCGGGGCACCGGCGGGGCGGAAGGACGGCAGGACATGCGTCGACCTGGGTATGGGAGCGGCCGTGCGGCCGGCCGCGTCCACGCGGGCATCCGCGCGCGCGACGGCGTCCGCGCGGGACGCGTCGCGCACGCGCGGACGGAGGCCGCGGGCGCGGAACGAGGAGTCGCGAGACGACGCACGCCGGAGTGCACACGGCGCGCGGCGCGATCCTCAGGCGCGCGGAGGGGGCGGCTCCGGGGCGGCCCGGGTGGACGGCGGCAGCGCCACGGGCGCCGCATGGGCGCGCGCGTGCACCGCGGCCAGCGCGGCCGGCGTCACGACCGGGCCGAGGACGGCCACCGCGGCGCAGCCGGTGGCCGTCGCGCAGTGCCGCACGTCGCCGTGGTGCGGCGACGCGCCGCCCGATGCGTCGTCGGCCGCGTCCGGCGCGGCGTCCCTCGCGGCGTCGGCCGACGCGCCGGGGCCCGCGTGCGCGTCGTGCGCGTCGTGCGCGCCGCCGGCGGCCGGGGCGCCGGCCGCCGCGGCCCCGACGCCGTCCGCCCACGTGGGCGCGCACGCCATGCCGCCGCCCAACACGCTCACCTGGAGCAGCAGGACGTGGAACAGCAGGGCGGCGAAGGTGCGGAGGCGGCGCAGCACGGAGCGAAAGCTAGCAGGACGGGGGCCGGCGGCGGGATCCGCTACCGACTGTGCTTGTACATCAGGTCCACCAGCTCGTCGTACATCCCCTCGGCCTCCTCGGGGGTGCCGCGCAGCGCCGAGGTGGCGCAGTGCTTCAGGTGGTTGCGCATCAGCTCGCGCCCCACGGCGCGCAGCGCCTCGTGCACCGACGAGATCTGCGTCATGATGTCGGCGCAGTAGCGGTCCTCCTCGACCATCTTCTGCAGCCCGCGCACCTGCCCCTCGATGCGGCGCAGCCGCTTGAGGTTGCGCGCCTTCGCGTCGGCGTCCACGCCGAGCGCCTTGCGCCCCTCGGCGTCGTGCGCGGTGCCGCAGCCGCAGGCCACGCTCTCGTCGGTCGTCATGATGGCGGAGATTGCTGGAGGGGATCGGTCAGGCGATGCGCGCGTGGCGCAGCCGCAGGCTGTTGGAGACCACGCTCACCGAGCTGAACGCCATCGCCGCGCTCGCGAGGATGGGGCTCAGCAGCAGCCCGAACGTGGGATAGAGCACGCCGGCGGCGATCGGGATGCCGACGACGTTGTAGACGAACGCCCAGAACAGGTTCTGGCGCATCGTGCGCATCGTGCGGCGCGACAGCTCGATCGCGCGCGCCACGCCGGCCAGGTCGCCGCGCAGCAGCGCCACGTCCGCCGCCTCGACCGCGACGTCGGCGCCGCTGCCGACCGCGATGCCGACGTCGGCCTGCGCCAGCGCGGGCGCGTCGTTCACGCCGTCGCCGACCATCGCGACCACGCGCCCCTCGCCCTGCAGCCGCCGCACCTCGGCGACCTTGCCGTCGGGCAGCACCTCGGCGACCACGTGCGCGATGCCGGCCGCGCGCGCCACCGCGTCGGCGGTGCGGCGGTTGTCGCCGGTGAGCATGACGACGTCCAGCCCCATCGCCCGCAGCCGCGCGATCGCGGCGCGCGAGGTGTCGCGGATCGGGTCGGCGATCGCGACGAGGCCGGCCAGCGCGCCGTCGACGGCGACGTACACCGGCGTCTTCCCCGCGCCCGCCAGCGACGCGGCCGCCTCGGCCAGCGGCGCGGCGTCCACCGCCCACGCCTGCATCAGCGCCGCGTTCCCGATGGCGATCCCGTGCCCGTCGACGCTCCCCGTCGCGCCGCGCCCCGTCTCGGACGCGAACGCCTCGGGCACCGCGAGCGCGAGCCCGCGGTCACGCGCCGCGCGGACGATGGCGTCGGCGAGGGGATGCTCGGACATGGTCTCGAGCGACGCCACCAGGCGGAGCAGCTCGTCCTCGTCGGAGCGTCGAGCGTCGAGCGTCGAGCGTGGAGATGCCTCCTCGACGCTCGACGCTCCACGCTCGACGCTCGCGCCCACCGGGCGCGCCGCGAGCACCACGTCCGTCACCGTCGGCCGCCCCTCCGTCACCGTCCCCGTCTTGTCCAGCACCACCGTCGTCACGTCGCCGGCGCGCTGCAGCGCCTCGCCGCCCTTGATCAGCACGCCCATCGCCGCGCCGCGGCCCGTCGCGACCATCACCGCCGTCGGCACTGCGAGCCCCATGGCGCACGGGCAGGCGATGATGAGCACCGCGATCGCGGCCGCGAAGGCGCGCACGAGCGCCCCGCCCGCGTCGGCGCCGCCGGCGTGCGCGACGACGAACCAGGTCGTGAACGTCGCGATCGCGATCGACAGCACGACCGGCACGAACACCGCGCTGATCCGGTCGGCGAGCGCCTGGATCGGCGCGCGCGTCCCCTGCGCGTCGCGCATCAGCTTCACGATCTGCGCGAGCACGCTGTCGGCGCCGAGCGTCGTGGCGCGGAAGCGGAAGGCGCCGGTGCGGTTGATCGTGCCGCCGATGACGCGGTCGCCCGCCGTCTTCTCGACGGGCAGCGACTCGCCCGTCAGCATCGACTCGTCGACCGCGCTCTGCCCGCTCAGCACCTCGCCGTCGACCGGCACGCGCTCGCCCGGGCGCACGATCACCGTGTCGCCCGCGCGCACCGTCTCGACCGGCACGTCCACCTCCGCGGTGCCGCCGTCGGGCGTGGGGCGCACGACGCGCGCGGTCGCGGGCTGCAGCGCCGCCAGCGCGCGCAGCGCGGCCGACGTCTGCCGCTTCGCGCGCGCCTCGAAGGCGTTGCCCGTGAGGATCAGCGCGATGATGAGCACGACCGCCTCGTAGTACACGTCGGGCGCGAGCCCCGCGGCGCGGAAGACGCCCGGCGCGACCGTCGCCACCGCCGAGTAGACGAACGCCGCGCCCGTGCCCACGGCGACGAGCGTGTTCATGTCCGCCGCGTGGTGGCGGAAGGCCGCCCACGCGCGCGTGTAGAAGTGGCGCCCCGCCCACGCCATGACGCCGAGCGTGAGCGCGAGCAGCGTCCACGAGACGGCGACCGGCGGGATCGCGTACAGCCAGGGCGCCGCGCCCTGCAGCGCGGGCGTCAGCGACTGCATCGCCCAGCGCATGAACGGATCGGCGACGACGCCGTGGGCCGCCGCGCCGTGCGCGTCGCCCGCCATCAGCGGCATCGACAGCAGCATCGCGATCGCGCCGACGATGCCGCTCGCGATCGCCTTCGTGCGCAGCTCGCGGAACTCCTCGGCCTGCGCGCGGTCGCGCGCCGCCTGCTCGTCGAACGCGCTGACGTCGGGGCGCGGCAGCTCGGCGCCGTAGCCCGTCTTCTCGATGGTCGCGACGAGCGCGTCGGGGGTGACGGCGGCCGGGTCGTACGACACGGTCGCGTTGCCCATCATCAGGTTCACCGTGGCGTCGACGACGCCCGGCGTCCGACTCAACGTCCGCTGGACGCGACCCTGGCAGGCCGCGCAGGTCATCCCCGTCACGGGGATGACGACCCGCTCCATGTCGGAGCGGGGCGCGGCGGCCTCGGGGTGCGTGGTGCTCGCGGTGGTCATGGATCTCGACTCGATGGAGCGGGAGGATCGGAGGCGCGCTCGTGCGCGGTCGCTCACTCGGCGACCAGCCGGCCGCGCAGCATCCCCATCCCGCAGGTGAACTCGTAGGTGCCGGGCGCGGGCGGCGTCACCTCGACGACCGTCTGCTGGTGCGCCGGCAGGTAGCGCCGCACGCCGAAGTCGCCGAAGACGACCTCCTCGGAGCAGCCCGAGGTCTCGCGGCGGTCGAAGGTCAGCTGCACGGGGCGGCCGGCCCGGACGCGCACCACGGCGGGCGCGTAGCCGCCCTGGACGACGATCGTCGCCGTCTGCGCGCCGGCGCCCGCCGCGCCGCCCGCGGGGGCGGCGACGGCCGCGCCCCGCTCGGCGAGGAAGAAGTACCAGTTCACCCAGGCGATGCCGGCCGTGCCGCCGGCGAGGACCAGCCAGTCGATCGGGGACATGGCCGGCCTCCTCAGCCCTGGCGGCGGCCGAGGGGGGTGAGCGTGGGCCCGACGGGCGCGTCGGCCGCGGGCTCGCCGAGGGTGGCGCCGTAGCCGGCGTCCTCGACGGCGGCGATGAGCTGCGCGGGCGTGGCGCCGTCGACGGCGACGCGGGCGCCGCCCACGCGGACGTCCTGCACCTGGGCGCCGGGCACGGCGGCGAGCGCCTCGCGCACGCTGGCGACGCAGTGGCCGCAGCTCATGCCGGTGATGGAGAGGGAGACGGTCTGCACGGGTCCTCCAGGGTCGCGGAAGTGAATACCCCCATGGGGTATCTACAGTCTACGATACCCCCTGGGGGTACGCAAGTCTCCCGCCCCGGGATGCTTGCCGCGGGGTGGCCGCCCCTTCAACGTGTGTCGCCCGTTCTGCGGGTGCGGGACTTGCCGCCGGAGGCGTTGTCCGTCGTCTCCGACGCCGTGGCCCTCGGGATGCGAAGGGAGACGCCACGACCCCGAAACGCTGGACGCAGGCTGCACCACCCACCGCTGGCGACCGTACACGACACGTTTCGGGCGCAGACCACGGTCAGAACGGCCGCAGCGGCGACACCCCACAGATCCTCGGACGGAGAAGAGCACGATGCGCATGATGGGAACCGTGAAGTGGTTCAACAACGACAAGGGCTTCGGCTTCATCGCGCCCGAGGATGGCAGCAAGGACGTCTTCGTCCACCACACCGCGATCCAGGGCAGCGGCTACAAGTCGCTGGACGAGGGTGAGAAGGTCGAGTTCGACGTCGCCCAGGGCCAGAAGGGTCCGCAGGCCGAGAACGTGACCCGCCTCGGCGGCGGCACGCCGGGCGGCGGTGGCGGCGGTGGCAGCCGTGGCGGTGGCGGCGGCTACGGCGGCGGCGGTGGCGGCTACGGCGGTGGTGGCGGCGGCTACGGCGGCGGTGGCGGCCGTGGCGGCGACTACGGCGGCGGTGGCGGCGGCGGCCGTCGCGGCGGTGGCGGGCGCGACTACTGAGCCAGCCCGACTGACGCAGGCCGACGGGGTACGGACGACGCGTCCGTGCCCCGTTCGGCGCTCCGGGCCCCGGGGCCGCCGATGACCGGCGGCCCCGCGCGGCCCACGATCGACCGCGCGACGCTGGTCGCGCAGCTCGACGCCCTCGGCGTGCGCGCCGGCGACGTCCTCCTCGTGCACGCCGCCTTCCGCGCCGTGCGCCCGGTCGAGGGCGGCCCCGCCGGGCTGCTCGCCGCCCTGCGCGACGCCCTCGGCCCCGCGGGCACCCTCGTGCTGCCCTCGTGGGGGGACGACGACGACGCCCCGTTCGACCCCGCGGCCACGCCCGCCGCGCGCGACCTCGGCGTCCTCGCCGACGCCTTCTGGCGCCTCCCCGGCGTGGCGCGCAGCGCGCACCCGTTCGCGTTCGCGGCCGCCGGCCCGCAGGCCGCCCGCATCGTCGGCGATCCGCTCCCGCTCCCGCCGCACGCGCCGGCGAGCCCCGTGGGACGCGTGCACGACCTGGACGGGCGCATCCTCCTCCTCGGCGTCGACCACGACGTCGACACGACGCTGCACCTCGCCGAGCTGCTGGGCGGCGCGCCGTACCGCACGCCCAAGCACTGCACCGTGCGCGACGCCGACGGACGTCCGCGGCGCGTCGACTACGCGGAGAACGACCACTGCACCGCGCGCTTCGCGCTGGCCGGCGACTGGCTGCGCGCCCGCGGGCTGCAGCGCGAGGGGCGCGTCGGCCACGCCGACGCGCGGCTCGTGCGCGCGCGCGACGTCGTGCGCGTCGCCGCCGCGGAGGTCGCGCGCGAGCCGCTGATCTTCCTGCACCCGCCGGGCAGCGGGTGCGAGGAGTGCGACGCCGCGCGCGCGAGCGTCGCCCGCTGATCGGCGTCCGGGCGCGCGCCCTCGCGCCGCGAGACCGTCCCGAGCCTGTCCGTCGATCCCCGACAGCGCGCGCCGGAGCGCCCGCCCATCGTCGTCTCCTCGCACGCGGGCACCGGCGCCGGCGTGCGAGCGTGCATCGGGCGGACGCCGCGTCGCGTGACCCGGCCGCGCCTCCGCCACGCCCCCGCTACAGCCCCGCTACGCCTCCGCATCGGCCGCCGTCGCGTGCCCGCACGGGCGGCGGCCGCCCGTCCCTTCGTGCCCGCGCACAGGTGCTTCGTGGCCCACCCGCTCGCCGACGCCGCCGCGGTCCCCTCGCGCCCGCGACTGCCGCAGACGCCGCGCGCCGAACCGTCGGCGCCCGCCCCCACGCGGACGCGCGGCGTCGCGCGCCGGGGGCTCTGGCGGTTCGTGTGGCCGCTGCTCGCCGTGGGCGTGATGCACCTGGTGGTCGTGAACGCGATCGCGCTGCGGTGGGCGCCCGCGTCGGCGAACTTCCAGCACCTGCGCACCGTGTCGCGTTACCCGCGCATGATCACGCCGGGCGACTCGTGGGCGGTGATGGAGATGGCGCTGGTGCAGCTGCGCGATCGGGACCCGACGCCGGTGTACACCGCGCTCTTCTTCCGCGACCGGCGCAAGTTCCAGTATCCCCTCACGTCGCTGCTGCCGCTGCCGGCCGTGCGCCAGCTCCTGCCCGAGCGCTTCGGGCTGCGCGTGCCGCTCAACCTCGTCTCGATCCTCGCGCTCATCGCCTCGGCGCTCGCGCTGCCGCGCCTCCTCACGCTCGGCCTGCGCGACGCCGGCGTCGCGCGCTTCGCCGACGACCCGTCCCCGACGGGCGGCGGCGCGCTCACGCGCGGCGAGTACGCGGCGCTCGCGGCGTTCGCGGCGCTGCTCACGGTCACGTTCTACCCGACGATCTTCGCGATCAGCCTCGGGCAGATCCAGGCGTGGCTGAACGCGCTGTTCGTGGCCGTGCTCTGGTGCTGGCTCACGGGGCGACGCTCCGCGGCCGGCGTGCTGACGGCGCTCATGTGCCTCGTGAAGCCGCACCTCGGGCTGCTCTTCCTATGGGGCATGCTGCGGCGCGAGTGGGCGTTCGTGCGCGCGGGGCTCACCGTGGGCGCCATCGGCGGCGCGGCCGCCGTCGCCGCGTGGGGGCTGGAGAACAACCTGGACTACCTGCCGGTGCTGTCGTTCCTCGGCCGCACGGGCGAGGCGTACCTGCCGAACCAGTCGCCGAACGGCTTCCTCAACCGGCTGCTCAACGACGTCGACCCGGGCGTCTGGGACAAGCACGGCTTCGCGCCGTTCCATCCGGTCGTCTTCGTCGGGACCGTCGCGTCGACCGTGGCGCTGTGCGCCGGCGCGCTCGCATGGCCGTGGCTCGCCCGCCTGCGCCGCGCCCCCGCGGGGACGGCCGCTGCGGGCACTCCGGGCGTGGGCGCGCCGGGCGTGGGCGCGCCGGGCGGGGCGCTCGACCTGAGCATCGCCGCCCTCTCCGTCACCATCGCGTCGCCGATCGCATGGCAGCACCACTACGGCGTGCTGCTCCCCGTCTTCGTGTACGCGCTCGCGCTCACCGTCCGGTGGCGCCCCCTCGGCCGCGCCACGATCCCCTGCCTCGGCGCCGCCTACCTGCTCGTCGCGAACGACGCGATCTCGCTCGTGCACTGCCTCGTCGGGCTCCGGGGCACGCTGCTGCAGTCGTACCTGCTCTGGGGCGCGCTGCTCCTCCTCGCGGTGCTCTACGTCTTCGTCGTGCGCGGCGGCGCGCCGCCCGCGCCCGACCGGCGCCCGGCTCCGGCGCCGCCGCAGCCGACCGCGGCCTGACTCCCGCAGCGCGACGAGCACCACGGGCCGAGCGGGCAACGCCGCATCCGCCGGCGCATCACGCGCGCATCACCCAGCACGCCTGCGGCGCGGCGTGGATCCCCGAGATCCGCGCCGCGCACCGCGTCGCCCGCCGATTCCGCACGCATTTCCGGTCGGAACGCGCACGCCGTGACCCGACCGGCCGGCGACGTGACGACGCCGATGTGACCTTTCGAAAATTCGCGGTCGAGAATGCTAAAGGCGGAGTGCGTCCGTGCCGATACATGACGGCGAGGGCAGCAATGGGAGCGCGTCGACGCGCGCTCCAATCCCCCTCCAATACACCGTCACCTCCGGACACTTCATGTCGCCGCGACGCCATACCACGCCCACCTCGACGCACACGCGCCGGCTCGCCTCGCTGGCGACGCTCGGCGCCGTGGCGCTGACCGTTCTCGCCGCCGCGTGCGCCGACGCGCCCAGCGCGCCGCGCGCGGCCGCCATCGACGCCCCGACCGCCGCCCGGAGCAGCAGCCTTCTCGGCGGCGTGGTCGGCGGCGTGATCGGCGGCGTCGTCTCCACCGTGACCGGCGTGCTGACGCCGGTGACCGGGCTGCAGTGGGCCAAGCCGGCGACGGCGGCGACGGTGAGCGGCGTGATCGGCGCCGAGGGGGGCTCCATCGCGGTCCCGAACGGCGCGCGCCTGATCGTGCCGCGCGGCGCGGTCGCGGGGCCGGTGACGTTCAGCATCACGCGCCTGCCGGGCCGCATCGTAGCGTACGACTTCCAGCCGCACGGCCTCCGCTTCGCGGTGCCGGCGCAGATCGAGCAGCCGATCGGCAACGTCGACCTCCGCGGCGTCGCGACGTCGAGCATCGAGGGCGCGTACTTCGAGAGCGCCGCCGCGCTCGACCAGTCCGCGGGCACCGCGCAGGTCTCCGAGTTCCGCCCGACGGAGGTGCTGATCGGGCGCGGCGTGGTCCGCTTCACGGTCGACCACTTCAGCGGCTACATGGTCTCCACCGGCCGCACGCGCTGAGGAGACGACGCCGATGCCCACGCCCACGCTCCGCCCGTTCACGACCGGCGCGCTCGCGCTGCTGACCAGCCTCGCCGCGGTCGCCTGCGGCGACGTGCCGTCCGCGCCGCGCGCTTCTGCCGCGCCGTCGGCACTCGCTCCGAGCGCGGCGCCCGCGCGCGCGGTCTACACGGTCGGCGACACGACGGTGACGACGTTCACCTACAACCCGCTCGCCGGCCACGAGCAGACGTTCGCCGGGACGCACAAGCTGACGATGCCCGCGCGCGCCGTCTGCGACCTGCTGCTCTCGGGCTACGGCCCCGCGCTCTGGGACGCGCCGTGCGTGCCGACGCTGCTGCCGGTGGCCTTCACGGCGCGGGCGTGGCGCGACGCGGCGGGCCACCCGCACATCCGCTTCAGCCCCGACGTGCGCTTCGTGCCGGGCGCGGTGGTCACGCTGCGCCTCAAGGACCAGACGGCCGCCACCCAGGGGCTCGGCACCATCGTGTGGTGCCCCACCGGCCAGACGACCTGCCTCAACGAGGCGCTGACGGACGCCTCGATGCAGACGCGCTACGAGCCGCAGCAGGGCTTCGTCTACCGCCGGCTCAAGCACTTCAGCGGCTACAACGTGGTGGTCGACCGCGACGGCTCGGGCTCGGGCTCGGGCGACGAGGGCACCGGCCTCGGCGGCGGCTTCTGACCGCAGGGCACGGCCGGGGCGAAGGACCGGGGACCGGCCCGGAAGAAGGGGGAACGTCGACCGGGGACGTCGACCGGGAACGTCGACCGGGGAAAGCAGGGGGACGGAGCAGGACGGGCGATCGGCCGTCGGGGGACGGGCCGGCCGCCCGGGGATCGGGATCAGATCGAGTTCGAGATCGGATCGAGAGCGGGGGATGGAACGCGAACGGGGGCGGCCAGGCGTGGCCGTCCCCGTTCGTGCGTGCGTACGGTCTGCGTACGGTCTGCGTGCGGTCGGGATCCTCGTGCGCCGTCAGCCGGGCGGCGTGGATGCGCGCGGCGGGGCGCCGATCGCGACCGACTCGATGCGGCGCCCGGTCATGCTCACCACCTCCACGCGGCGTCCCGACCAGTCGAACGCGTCGCCGGGGCGTGGCAGCTGGCCGAGCCGCGCCATCACGAAGCCGCCGAGGGTGAGCACCTGCGTGCGCTCCTCGGGCGAGGCCTCGAGGTCGAGCCGGTTCTCGACGTCCTCCAGCGGCGTCGCCGCGTCGATGAGCCAGCTGCCGTCGGCGCGGCGCACCATCGCGCTCGTCCCGGCGTCGGTCGCGTCGTGCACCTCGCCGACGAGCGCCTCCACGAGGTCGTCGAGCGTCGCCAGCCCGGCCACCGCGCCGTACTCGTCGAGCACCACGGCGGCGTGCTGCCGCGTGCGCCGGAACGTCTCCAGCAGCCGGAACGCGGGCATCGTCGCCGGCACGAACAGCGGCGCGCGCGCGAGCGAGCGCAGGATCGCCACGTCGGCCACCGCGTCGCCGGCCATGCAGCGCACGAGCAGGTCCTCCGCGTGCGCGAGCCCCACGACGCGATCGAGGTCGCCCTCGCACACGAGGAAGCGGTCGCGCGCCGCCTCGGCGAGCTGCGCGCGCAGCGACGTGGCGTCGTCGGCGAGGTCGACCCACTGCACGTCGGGGCGCGGCGTCATGATCGCGTCCACCGTGCGGTCGCCCAGCCGGAACGTGTTCTCGACGATCTCGTGCTCCGCACGCTGCACCACGCCCGACTCGGCGCCCTGCTCGACGAGCGCGCGGATGTCCTGCTCCGTCACGCCCGCCTCCGTCACGGTGCCGAGGCCGAGGAGGCGCAGCACGAAGTTCGTGGAGCCGGTGAGCATGCGCACCACCGGCCCGCCGACGCGCGCGATGAGCCGCATGGGCCGCGCGACGAGCGCGGCGACGCGCTCCGGGTTGCCGAGCGCGATGCGCTTGGGCACCAGCTCGCCGATGATGAGGGAGAGGTAGGTGATCGCGGCGACGACGAGGCCGAGCGCGACGCTGTCGGCGCGCGGCGCGAGCCACGCGACCCCGCGCAGCTGCTCGGCGAGCACCTCGGCGATGCCCGCGCCGCCGAACGCGCCCGCGAGCACGCCGACGAGCGTGATCCCGACCTGCACGGTCGACAGGAACGCCGTCGGATGCGCCGCGAGGTCGAGCGCGGCGCGCGCGCCGGCGTCGCCCTCCTCGTCGGCCCGGTGCTCGAGGCGGGAGCGCTTCGCCGTCATGAGCGCCAGCTCCGACATCGAGAAGACGCCGTTGACGACGAGCAGGAGCAGGATGAGGACGACCTCGGTGACGATCGATTGCATGGGCCGACGGGAAGACGGACGGAGGAGCGGAGGAGCGGCGCGCCGCCGCGGTGGCGGCGCGGCGGCGAGTCGCGGACGACGTGCCGCCTACGCGCCGGTGCCGCGGCGCTCCGCGAGTCGCCGCCGCCGCTCCTCCTCCCGGCGGCGCTCCTCGTCGCTCCGGCGGTCCGCCGGCACGCCGGTCGTCGGCTCGACGAGGCGCAGCGTGACGGTGAACGTCGAGCCGCGCCCCTCCTCGCTCTCGGCGGCGAGGTCGCCGCCCATGCCGCGCGCGAGGTCGCGCGAGATCGCGAGGCCGAGCCCCACGCCCTGCTGGCTGGCGTGCGTGCGGTGGCGGTCGACCTGCACGAAGGGCTCGAAGATGCGCTCCAGCTGGTCGCGCGGGATGCCGCGCCCCGTGTCGGAGACGCGCACGCGCACCACGCCCGCGCCCCGGTCGGTCTCGCACGCGATCGCGACGTGTCCGCCGCGGTCGGTGAACTTCACCGCGTTCGTGAGCAGGTTGAGGAGCACCTGCCGCAGCTTCTCGGGGTCCGCGCGCACGACGTGCGGCTGCTCGGGCGTGTCGGGGGCGCAGGCGTCGTGCTCGAAGGTGAGCCCCTTGGCCGCGAGCTGCGGCCCCACGAGCGTCTCGAGGTCGGCGATGACCGGGGCGAGGTCGACGTCGGCGACGTGGAACTCGACCTGTCCCGCCTCGAGGCGCGCGAAGTTGAGGATGTCGGTGATCAGCCCCATGAGGTGCTGGTTCGCGCGGCGCACGCGCTCCAGGTCGTGCTGTTGCGCCTCGGTCACCGGCCCGCGCAGCCCGAGGGTGAGCAGCTCGGTGTAGCCCTGGATCGCGTTGAGCGGCGTGCGCAGCTCGTGGCTCATCGTCGACAGGAACTCGCTCTTGGCGCGGTTCGCCGCCTCCGCCGCCTCGCGCTGCCGCTCGGCCTCCAGCCGCGCCGCTTCGGCCTCGCGCCGTGCGGTCACGTGCGCCGTCACGTCCAGCGACGTGCTCGCGATCGCGTACACCTCGCCGGCCGCGTCGCGCAGCGGCTGGTAGCCGATGTCGAAGTAGTACTCCTCCTCCACGCTGTCGCCGTCGCGATCCAGCCGCACCAGCCGCTCGTGCGCGAAGTACGGCTCGCCCGTGCGGTAGACCTGCTCCATCAGCTCCGCGACGCCCTGCCCCGCGATCTCGGGCACGGCCTCGCGGAACGGCTTGCCGAGGTTGGCCGTGCCGCCGCGGATGAACGCCGCGTAGCGCGGGCTCATGACGGTGTAGACGAGCGCCGGCCCCGTGAGCACCGCGACCGCCACCGGCGCCTGCTCGAACAGGTCGCGCAGGCGCTGCTCGCTCGCGCGCAGCCCCGCCTCCGCGCGCTTGCGCGCCGTGACGTCCTGGTAGTAGACCGCGAGCCCGTCGGCGAGCGGGTACATGCGCATCGCCGCCCAGAAGTCGAGCGGCGGCGGGTAGTGCGCCTCGACGTCCACCGCGCGCCCCTCGCGCAGCGCGCGGTGCGCGCCCTCGTAGAACGGCGTGCCCACCGCCTCCGAGAACTCCTCCCACAGGTGCCGGCCGATCAGCTGCTCGCGCGGCCGGCCGACGACGCGCTCGGTGGGCGGGTTGATGTACGTCAGGATCCAGTCGCGGTCGACGGTGAAGAACGGGTCGCTGATCGCCTCGAACGTGTCGAGCATGCGCTGCCGCGCCGCCTCCGCCTCGGCGCGCGCGCGCTCCGCCTCGGCGAGCAGCCGCTCGCGCTCCGCGGCCGCCTGCAGCCGCGCGGTCACGTCGCGCCAGAACACCGCGAGGCCGCCGCCCGGCGCCGGATACGCGTCGACCTCCAGCATGCGCGTGGGCCCCGCGCCGGCGCCGCCGTACGCGTGCGTGAAGTGCGCCTCCGCGCGCTCGGTGGCCACCTGCCGGCAGTGGCGCTCCAGGTCCGTGCCGACGATGCCGGGGATCGCCTCCCAGAGCGTGCGCCCCAGCAGCCGCTCGCGCGGGATGGCGCTGCTGCGCTCCATGGCGCGGTTCACCGTCACGAAGCGGAACTCCGCGTCGAGGGCGAAGTGCGCGTCGGCCATGCCGTCGAGGATGGCCCCCGCGCGCGCGCGCTCCGCCTCGGCCTCCAGCGTGCGCTCCTCCAGCTCCGCGGCCGTGGCCTGCAACTCCACCGTCTGCGCCTCGAGCTCCGCGGCCTGATCGAGCAGCTGCTGGTTCGTGAGCTCCAGCTCGAGCCCCTGCTCCTGCAGGTCCGCGTTCCGCGCCTCCAGCTCGCGCGTCAGCTCGCGCATCGCCGCCTCGGCCGCGCGCTCCGCGGTGACGTCGCGCACCTCGACGACGGTGCCGACCGGCACGCCGTTCTCGACGATCGGGCTCGCCGCGCAGAGCACCGGGAAGAACGACCCGTCCTTGCGCACGAAGACGTCCGGATGCGCGCGCACGTCGCTGTTCTCCGGCAGCGCCCGGTCGATCGGGCACTCGGCCATCGGATACGCGGAGCCGTCGGGGCGCGTGTGATGGATCGCGTAGTGCAGCGGCATGCCGCGGATCTCGTCCAGCGTCCAGCCGGTCATCGCCTCCGCGGCGGGGTTCATGTACGTCGGATGCCCGTCGCGGTCCATCATGAACAGCGCCGACGTCGCGTTGCCGGCCACCAGGCGCGTGAGCGCGCTCTGCCGCGCGAGCGCCTCCTCCGCCTCGCGGCGCGCCGTCACGTCCTCGTGCGACAGCACGACCCGCGCGACGGCGCCCGACGCGTCGCGCACCGGATACGCGTGCGCCTGCGTCCAGGTGATGCGGCCGTGTCCCGTCGTGACGGCGACGTCGTAGCGCAGCGGCGGCAGCGAGACCGGCTCGCCCGCGCCCTCCGGCGTCGCCGCGCCGTCCAGGCCGAACGCGCGGCGCAGCAGCGGGAGCACGCCCGCCACCTCGAGCTGCGGATCGTCGAGCACCGAGTAGCCCGGCGGCAGGTCGGCGAGCCGCGCGCCCCACAGCCGCTCGAAGGCGGGGTTCACGGCCAGCGGCCGCCCCGCCGCGTCGTACACGATCGTGCTCACCGGCGACTGCAGGAACGCCGCGCGCAGCTGCTCGGCGAGCACGTCGCGCTCGCGCAGGAGCGCGGCGACGTCGTCGGGCGGACGATCGGACGGGGCGGCGGACGATGGGTCGGACGTCATGCGGGTGCGGACGGACGAGCGGTGCGCGGCCGCGAACGCGGCCGACGCGTGCGGCGACGGGACCGGAGCAAGATAGCCCGACCGCGCATGCGCTAGACGCGGGGCAGCGCGAGCGTGAACGTGCTCCCGACGCCGGGCGTGCTGCACGCGGTGAGGTCGCCGCCCATGCCGCGCGCGAGGTCGCGGCTGATCGCGAGCCCGAGCCCCGTGCCCTCGCCGGGGCTGTTGAGCGCGCGGCCGACCTGCACGAAGGGCTCGAAGATCGCCTCGAGCTGATCGGCCGCGATGCCGATGCCGGTGTCGTGCACCGCGATGCGGACCATCGCCCCGGGCGCGCCGGGCGCGGACGCCGCGTCCGGCGCGTCGCACTCCACCCGGATGCGGCCGCCCGGGTCGGTGAACTTCACCGCGTTCGACAGCAGGTTGAGCAGGATCTGCCGCAGCTTCTCCGCGTCGCCGCGCACCACGAGCGTCGGCGCGCACACCGTGGGCTCGAGCGCGAGCCCCTTGAGCCGCACCTGCGGCTGCACGAGCGACTCGACGGCGGCCACCACGCCGGCGACCGGCACGTCGGCCATGTCGTAGCGCACGCTCCCCGTCTCGAGCCGCGCGTAGTTCAGCACCTCGTTGATGAGCCCCAGCAGGTGCTGCTGGCTGCGCTGGATGCGGGCGAGGTCCTCGCGCTGCTGCGGCGTGACCGGCCCGCGCAGCCCCATCTCCAGCAGCTCCGCGTAGCCGCCGATGGCGTTCAAGGGCGTGCGCAGCTCGTGGCTCATGACCGCGAGGAACTCGCTCTTCGCGCGGTTCGCCGCCTCCGCCTCGGCGCGCGCCCGCTCGGCCTCGTGGTAGAGGCGCGCGTTGTCCACCGCGGTGGCGGCGCGCTGCGCGAGGTCCTGCACGAGCGCGAGGTCGGCCGCGTCGTAGCGCCGATCGGACTCGGTCATGCACACGGTGAGCGCGCCGAGCGTGACCCCGCGCGCGACGAGCGGCACGGCGATGAGCGAGGCGAAGCGGAGCGCGCGCAGGAGCCGCAGGTGCTCGGCGTCGCGCGCGCCCGCGACCAGCATCGCGTCGTCGATCACCGGCAGGAACAGCGGCGTGCCGTCGCGCAGCACGGCCGCCATCCCCGAATCGGCGGACCAGTCGGTGGGATAGCGCGTCGACAGCGCCTCGCCCAGCGCGAGCTTCGCCGGATCGGCGTGCGCGACCGCGACGCGGCGGGTCGAGGGGGGCCACGTGCGCGCCGCGGGGTCGTCGACGAGCGTGATCGCGCACCAGTCGCCGAGGCGCGGGACGGCCGCGTCGGCGACCGCGCGCAGCGTCGTCTCGTAGTCCAGCGAGTTCGCGAGCAGGCGGCTCGCCTCCACCAAGAACGCGGAGGCGTCCTGCGCCCGCTTGCGCGCGCTGACGTCCTGGAAGACGAGCGAGACGCCGTCGGGCGCGGGATAGAGGCGGGCCTCCACCCAGGTGCGCGCGATGGCGCTGTACGCCTCCACCTGCGCGCCGCGCCCCGTCTCCAGCACCTCGCGGATGGCGCGCGCGATCGGCGTCTCGACGCTCTGCGGGAACAGCTCGCCCAGCCGCCGTCCCAGCAGCTCCGACGCGGGGCGGCCGAGCAGCGCCTCGGCGCGCGCGTTGACGTAGGTGAAGCGCTGCTCGCGGTCGAGCACCGCGAACGCGTCCTGGATGGTCTGCAGGATCGCGGCGCGCGCCTCCGCGTGCCGCAGCTCCGCCTCGTGCAGGCGGGCGCGCTCCAGCGCGAGCGCGCACTGCTCGGCCAGCGTCGCGAGGAGCGTCCGCGTGCCGTCGTCGAAGCGCTGCGGGGTGCGGAAGCTGAACGCGAGCGCGGCGAGCACGCGGTCGCCGACCGCCACCGGCACGGCCACGAACGCGGCGAAGCCGCGCGCCGTGAGGTCGTCGGGGATCTGCGGCCAGCCGTCGCGCCAGGCCTCGGGCGACTCGACGAGGATCGTGCGCCGCTCGAGCACCGCGTCCGAGAGGGGGCGGCCGCGCTGCATCGGGAAGGTGCGGTAGCGCGCCGCGAGGTCGGCGTCGAAGCCCGCCGTCTCCACGACGTCGAAGCGCGCCGCGCCGCTCGACGCGTCGCCGGTCACGAGCGCGAGCGACCCCGCGTCCGCGCCGACGGCCTCCAGCCCGCCCGTGAGGATGAGCCGCGCGACCTGCGCCGGCGTCGCGGCCTCGTTGAGCCGCGCGGTGAGCCGCTGCAGCCGCCGCGCGTGCGCGGCCGCGCGCTCCACCTCGCGGCGCGCGAGCACCTGCGCCGTCACCTCCACCGCGAACACGAGGATTCCCTCGGGCGCGCCGCTCGCGTCGACGAGCGGCTGGTACACGAAGTCGAAGTAGCCCTCGTGCCGCGTGCCGTCGCCGTCGCGGTCCCACAGCAGCGGCGCCTCGCGCCCCTCGAACGGCACGCCGGTGCGGTACACCGCGTCCATGCGCGCGAGGAAGCCCTGCTCCACCAGCTCCGGCGCGCCCTCGCGCGCGGGGCGCCCGACGTAGTCGCGGCGCCCCAGCAGGCGCAGGAACATCTCGTTCACCGACTGCACGACGTGGTCGGGGCCGAGCAGCACGGCGACCGCCGCGGGCGTCTGCGCCAGCACGCGCGTGAGCCGCGCCTCCGCCGCGCGGCGCGCCGTGTCGTCCAGGCAGATGCACACGCCGCGGTCGGGCGACCCCTCCAGCAGCGCGCTCGTGACGACGACGGGCACGTGGCGGCCGTCCTTCGCCACGTACGCCTTCGGGTACTGGCCGTGCGAGCCGGTGGCGAGCATCTCGCGCACGTGCGCCTCGTCGCGCGCCGCGTACTCGGGCGGCGTCATGCGCCGCCAGTCCAGCCGCCCGGCCGCGAGATCGGCGCGCGTGTAGCCGAGCATCGCGAGGAAGGCGTCGTTGGCCTCGGTGATCGCGCCGTCGGCGGACCAGAAGAACAGGCCGACGATCCCGCTCTCGGCGACGAGGCGCAGCCGCTCCGCCGCCGCGCGCAGCGCGCCGTCCACGAGCCCGCCCTCGGCGACGAGCGCGGCGACGCCGATCGTGGCGCCGTCGCCGTCGCGCACCGGGTAGTAGCTGGCCTGGAAGCGCCGGCTCGCGCCGTCGGGCGTGTCGATCACGACCTCCAGGTCGAGCACCGGCGTGCCGTGCTCCAGCACCCGGAGCAGCAGCGCCCGCGTGACCTCGACGCCGGCGGGCGGGAGGACGTCGTCCACGCGGCGCCCGACGTGCGCCGCCGCCGGACGGCCGTTCATCGCCGCCAGCGCGTCGTTCACGCGCACGTAGCGCAGCTCGGCGTCGAGGACGGCGACGCCGACGCTCGTGGTGTCGTGCAGCAGCGCCGCGAGCGCCGCGTCGGCGACCTCAGGACGCATCCGCCGCCTTGGCGAAGCGGTACGCGCGCAGCGCCGTCTCCGCCGACTGCTCCAGCATGTGGCGCGTGACGAGCGCGCAGTAGCGCTCCGCCGCGCGCACCGCGTCCGCCGGGACGACGGCGCCGCCCACGCCGCCCGCGGCCGCGCCGACGATCGTCGTCGCGGCGCCGAGGGCGCGCTGCACCTCGGCGAGCAGCAGCGGCGTCTCGCGCTGCAGGTCCGCCTCGCTCCACCCCAGGCGGAAGCGCTGCGCGCCGTGCAGCTCGGACATCGTGCGCTGCATCTGGCCGCCGTCGCGCAGCAGCTCGGGCGCGCCGCCGTGCGTCTCGCCGATCACCATGAGCTGCGACGCGAGCAGCCCGAGGAACGGCGTCGCGTGGTCGCGCAGCTGCACCGTCGGCAGCTCGCGCGCGCCCGGGAAGCGGCCGTCCGCGCGCAGCGCCGCGACGTAGCGCTCGGCGATCGTCTCGGCGTCGGCGGCGAGGCGCACGCTGATCGCGTGCACGATGGCGTACGCGGTCGCGTCGAGCGGCCCGCCGCCCGCATCGCCGACGCTCGCGTCGCCGACCGCCGGCATGCCGAGCGTCGGCGTCTGCCGGCCCGGCGCCTCGGCGGCACCCGGGCGGCGCACCGCATCGACGGGCGACCCGCCGGGCAGCCAGATCGTGAACACCGCGCCCTCGCCCGGCCGGCTGCGCACCGTGATGTCGCCGCCCATGAGCCGCGCGAGCCGGCGGCTGATCGCGAGGCCGAGCCCCGTGCCGCCCTGCTCGCGCGTGAGCGCGCCGTCGCCCTGCACGAACGGCTCGAAGATCGCGCCCATCTGGTCGGCGGGGATGCCGGGGCCGGTGTCCTCGACGCGGATGAACGCCCACGCGCGCGCGCCCTCGACGTCGCCCGGCAGCCCGGTCGTGCGGCTGCCCGGCTCGGGGTGGTCGGCCATGCCGCAGGCGATCGTGACCTGCCCGCCGGTGGGCGTGAACTTCACCGCGTTCGACAGGAGGTTGACGAGCACCTGCCGCACGCGGTGCTCGTCGCCCACGAACGGCACGCCGACCTCGCCGGCGCCGAGGTCCATGAGGCGCACGCCCTTCGCCGTCGCCTGCGGCTGCACGAGCGTCACCGCCGCGGCCACCGCGACGCCGGTCATGAGCGTGTCGCGCCGCACCTGCAGTCGGTCGGCGTCCACCTTCGCGACGTCGAGCACGTCGTCGACGAGGCGCAGCAGGTGGCGCGCGCTCGCCTGCAGCCGCACGAGGTGCGCGTGCTGCGCCGGCGACGCGGGGCCGAGCACGCCCATGTCGAGCAGCTGCGCGTAGCCGAGGATCGCGTTGAGCGGCGTGCGGAACTCGTGGCTCATCGTCGCCAGGAACTCCGCCTTCGCGCGCGCGGCCGCCTCCGCGCCGGCGCGCGCGTGGCGCTCGGCGTGGTAGAGGCGCGCGTTGTCCATCGCGACGGCGGCCCACCCGGCGATGCCGGCGACCAGGCGCTCCTCGCGCTCGGTGAACACGCCCACGCGCTCGTGCCCGAAGAACAGCCCGCCCACCACCTCCCCGCTGCGCGAGCGCACCGGCACGGCGAGGTAGCTGCGGACCGGCAGGTGCCCCGCCGGCATGCCGTGGTGCGGCGGCATCTGGCCGTAGCGCGGGTCGCGCGTGATGTCGTCGCTGCGGACGATCCCCTCGCCCCGGAAGGTCGGCCCGAAGACCGGCGTGGAGCGCGGGTGCGCGAAGTTCGCGAAGTGCTCGCGCGGCACGCCCGCCAGCGTGTAGAGCAGGTACGCCTCGCCGCCACGCGCCGGGTCGATGACGTTGTAGAAGAACGCGCCGAACTGCGCGCCCGTCATCGCGGTCGCCTCGTCGGTCACGAGCTGCACGACGCGCTCGAGGTCCAGCTCCGAGGCGAGCGCGGTGCCGACGCGCTGCACGGTCGCGACCAGCGACGCCTCGTCGCGGAGGGCCGCCTCGCGCAGCGCCTGCACCTCGTCGGCGTAGCGGCGGCGCTCCTGCAGCGCCGCCTCGCCGCGGCGGCCGTGGATCTCGACGAAGGCGCGCACCTTCGCCTGCAGCACCTCGGGGTCGAACGGCTTGACGACGTAGTCGACGGCGCCGAACTGATAGCCGAGGTTCACGCGCCGGCGGTCGGCGTCGAGCGCCGTGACGAAGATGATCGGCACGTGCTCGCTGCGCGCCCGCTGGCGGATCAGGCGCGCCGTCTCGAGGCCGTCGGTGCCCGGCATCATCACGTCGAGCAGCACGACGGCGAGCGCGCTCCCCTCCTGCAGGACGCAGCGGAGCGCCTCCTCGGCGCACGAGGCGCGCAGCAGGCGCACCCCCGTCGTCTGGACGAGGGGCGCGAGCACGGCTTCGAGCGCGAGCAGGTTTTCCGGACGGTCGTCCACGAGCAGGACGGCCGCGTCGGTCGGCGGGACCGCGGCGGGAGGTGTCATGACGCGCGTCCTAACCGCAGAGCTTGGGCCGCGGTTTCCGGCCGGCGCGAAGCGGGGCGGGTCGGGCCGCCCCCGCCTGGCCCGAGCGCGTCTTGCCGCGCCCGCCGGGAACGCGTAGCCTGGGTCCGCCGGCGCCGCCGGCGCGGCGGGGACGGGCCCCGGCCGCCCCCTTCAGCGACGGAACGACGGGCATGCGCGGGCGCGGGACGAAGACGACGGTGTGGTCGGTCGCGTGGGCGCTCGCCCTCGGGGGCGGCATCCTCGCCCACCGGGCCGGGGCGCTCCCGTCGTGGGTGTACGAGGGGCGGCTCCGCGACGAGGTGAAGCGGCGCACGGGCGTCGACCTCGCCGACCGCTCCGCCCCGAAGCCGATCCTCGAGGTGCGGACGCTGCGCGGCACCGGCGGGCGCCATCCGTCGCTCACCGTGCAGGTGCGCAACGCGACCGACACGACGCTCCGCTGGCTCGACATGTGGGCGCGCTTCCACGTCGCCACCGAGCCGGCCGGCACCTCGCCGGTGGCGCGCGTGGCCCGCCGCGACAGCGCGCTCGGCCCCGGCGAGACGCGCACCGTCACGCTGCGCGCGGAGCACGCGCAGGGGCTGGGCATCACCACGCGCGGGCCGCTGCTGACGGCCGACCTGTACTGGGCGTTCAGCGACATCGCGCCGCACCGCCGCGGCCGCCAGCAGCCGCGGATGGCGATGATCCCGGTGGAGTCGGCGACGCGCTAGCCGCGCGGCGGCCGCTCCGCGGGCCGCGTCACGCGTCGGCGACCGGCCAGCGCAGCTGGAACTCCAGCTCCTGCACCCCCTCCGCGCGCTCGTGCTCGACGGTGAACTCCGCGTCGGCGGGCACGCGCAGCCGCTCGTTCGCGACCTGGATCACGAACGGCGCCCCGGACTCGATCGCGTCGGCGAGGCGGCGCAGCTTCTCGACGAACTGCGCCCGCGAGTAGGTGCGCTCCAGGTCTCGATCGCGCGGCGTGGCCATGGGAGGGGGAGTGGAAGGGTGGGATCGATCGCGCGTCGGCGAGCGCGAGTGGAAGCTCGCCGCCCGCATGTCGCAGGAGAAGCGCTGCAGCGCGCACGCGTCGCGCGGTCGCCGGACGACACGCCCGCGCCCGCCTGAAATAAACACTTGACGTCACGGACATCGCGGTCCTACCGTGGCCGGCCCTCGATGCGGCGCGCCTGCGGGCACGCCTGCGGGCACGCCTGCGGGCACGCCTTCGGGCACGCCTTCGGGCACGCCTTCGGGCACGCCTTCGGGCACGCCTTCGGGCACGCCTTCGGGCACGCCTGCCGACCCGCCGCGTCCGCCGTCCGCCGCACCGCTCGCCCAGGATGTCACGATGATGAGAAGGCCCGCACTGCTCGGCGCGTCCCTGCTCGCCACGTTCGCGATCACCGCCTGCCAGGACCAGGTGACGCAGCCGATCGCGCCGACCGTTCGCGACCGCGCGACCGCCACCCTGCAGGCCGGCACACCCGAGGCGGGGCCCGATCGGAGCCAACTCACCCTGCCGGCGTTCGGCACCGTCCGCGATCTGCCGGTCGTCGACGTCGCGGCGCGCGCGATCAACCCGACCGACTACGCCTGCTCGTCCGACTCCCCGATCAACGGGTGGCTCGACGACGCGATCGTCAACTCGCTCACGGTCGAGCGCAGCCGCTTCCTCACCGCGTACAACCTCCTCGCGGACCTGATCCCGACGTACGAGGCGCTCTTCTTCCAGAGCAGCGCCACGCCGCAGTCGTTCGGCATCGACGGCGCGCACACGAAGACGATCGTGAAGGCGGAGCGCGACCTGAAGCGCTTCTGGGACATCCCGTCGTCCGACATCCAGGTCGTCGCGATGCACGGCGACGTGCTGGTCGACACGCTGCGTACGGCCGCGACGTACCGGCTGCTCGGCGTCGGCGCCGCGCAGGCGCGCACCTACGCGCGCACGCTGCGCAGCGCGATCGTCGGCTCGCAGACGATGGTGAACGGCAACCACCCGCTGTTCACCTTCAACGCGGTCGCGTTCACGACGTTCGGCGGCCCGTTCGCCGACAAGATCGTGATGGGCGACGGCATCCTCGCCGGCTACGACGCGCTCGGCTTCGGCGACGTCGCGCCGCTGGCGATCTTCGCGCACGAGTTCGCGCACCACGTGCAGTTCGAGAAGGGCTACGGCCTCTCGGGCCCCGGCGTCACGCCCGCCGAGGAGACGCGCTTCGGCGAGCTGAGCGCCGACGCGATGGCCGCGTACTACCTCACGCACAGCCGCGGCGCGACGCTCAACCAGAAGCGCGTCGCGCAGTTCCTCGAGGTGTTCTACCAGATCGGCGACTGCGGCTTCGCGAGCGAGGGGCACCACGGCACGCCGAACCAGCGCCTCGCGGCGGCGCGCTTCGGCTTCGCGCTCGCCGACGGGGCGCAGAAGCAGGGGCACATCATGAGCCCCGACCAGGTGCACGCCGAGTTCCTGAAGGCGTTCCCCGGGCTCGTCGCGCCCGACGCGCGCTGAGCCGGCCGGCGCCGCGCGCGCGGAACTGTACGAACGGGCGCGACCCCAGCCGGGATCGCGCCCGTTCGCGTCAGTCCTCGCCGCGGCTCGAGCTGCCGCCGAACTCGGGCTTCTTGCGGCTCCCCTTCTTCGGGGCGAGGCCGGTCGCCGGCTTCCCCGGCGCGGCCTTCTTGGCGGCCTTGCCGCGCGGGGCGTCCTGGCGCGACGCGCCCCCGGTCGACGGCTTCCGCGGCCGTCCTCCCTTCCCTCCCTTCATGCGGCTCCTCCGTGGCGGTGTGCGCGTGCCCGTGCGCGGGCACGCATGCGGGAAGCGTGCGCGCGCGACCCGTGCGACGTCGAGGCCGACGAGCGTCGGCCGCTCACGGCGCCGTCACCCGCGCGAGGAGCTCGGGCATCGCGTGCAGGTGGTCGACGTGATCGGGCGCCGAGTTCCCGGCGAAGCCGAGCAGCGCGAAGCGGCCCGCGCCGGCCTCGCTGAGCTGCTGCATCCCGCGCGGGCCCCAGCGCAGCACCGGCGTGCGGCGCAGGCCGAGCGCGCGGAGCAGCCAGTCGGCCGTCTCGGTGGTGCTGGCGAAGGTGCCCGGGAAGATCTCGGAGTGCGTGACGACGAAGCGCTTCTCGCCGCGCATCGCCGCGCGCGCGAACGCCGCGAAGGCGACGAGGTTCGTCGTGTCGAGCGTGGCGCCGGTGGCGAGCGGCGCGCCCTCGGGCACGTACGACGTGTGCATCCCGTCGAGCAGCAGCACCGCGTCGACGCGCGCGAGGTGGCGCGGCTCGCGCAGGATCGCGCGGATGGCGCCGTGCCCCGCCGAGAAGCCCACGAGCGTCACGCGGCCGACGCGGACGTCCGCGCGCGCCGCCGACAGCGCGCGCGCGACGCCCGCGAGCAGCGAGTCGAACGCCGCCGGATCGGTGAACGCGCGGTGATACGCGCCCGACCCCGCGCCCAGGTTGACGATCGCCGCCGCGTGCGGCGCGCGCAGCGACGCGACCGCCTGCGCGGGCAGCCACGACGCGCCATGGAAGTGGACGACGAGATCGACCGCGCCGCGCGCGCGATCGGGCACGAGCAGCTCCACCGGACGGCCCGCGGGACCGGGGACGGTGCGCAGCGCGAGGGGCGGCTCGCGGCGCGCGAGGCGCTCGTGCGCGCGCGTCTCCTCGACCATGGGCGACGGGTTCTGCGCGGCGGCCGGCGGCGCGGCCGGCGGCGCCTGCCCCTGCGCGGCCGCGGCACCCGGGCGCGCGAGCGCGGCCAGCAGGGCGAGCAGCGCGACGATCGCGGGACGCGCGGCGCCCCGCGCCGACCGCACGCTCATCGCGCGCGCAGCGCGGCCGTCACGGAGTCGACGGTCGCGAGGTACGACGCGACGACGACCCGCGGCAGGGTCGCGACGAGATCCGCGCCCCCGTGGCCGTACTGCACCAGCCGCACCGACAGGCTGTCGCGGCTCGCGCGCAGGAGCGCGTCGGGGACGCGCACGCCGAGGTACTCGTACGGCGTGCAGCGGCCGGGGGTGAGGCAGTAGTCGGGATCGCGCACGATCCGCCCCGCCTCGAGCTGCCGCCCCGCCGGGACGATGGTGCGCACGAGGCGCGAGCCCCCGCCGGCGACCACCGGCGCGATGTCGACGGCGCTCACGTACAGCGTGTGCTCGCCGTCGAACGAGCCGTCGCGGCGCACCTGCGTGCGGATGCCGTAGGCGGCCGCCTCCGCGGACCAGCCGAGGATCATCACCGTCGGCGAGCGCGGATACTCGCGCACCTGCACGACGGCCGACGCGGTGTCGGCGGACGCGGTGGCCGGATCGGGCGGCACGACCTTCACCTGCGCGGTGCGTCCGCCGTGCGCGCGGCAGCCGCCGAGCAGCGCGCCCAGCGCGCAGAGTGCGGCGGCCGCGGCACCCGTGCGCGCGGCGCGGTTCCAGCGGGGGACGGCGGCGGTCGTGTCGCGCATCGGAGCTCGGGTGTGGGGACGTGGGGCGGCGGCGCGTCGCGGTCACCGCGGCGCGGGATGCTGCGGCGCGGGACGCGGCGGCGCGATGCCGGGGAGTTAGCGCGGCGCCCCGGGCCGCGGGAGCCCCGGGTCGTCAGTCGTCGGACACGTCCGACGGGGAGAGCGCGTCCCGGATGCGCGCGGCGGCCGCGTCGAGCGCGTCGCGCGGCGGCAGCGTCGCATAGTGTGGGCCGAAGCGCAGCCCGAAGCCGTCGCCCGCGAAGCGCGGGAAGACGTGCAGGTGCACGTGGAGGACCTCCTGCATCGCGGCCCTCCCGTCGGCGAGCAGGAGGTTGACGCCCTCGCACCGCAGCCCGCTCGCGCGCAGCGCGGCCGCCAGCCGGTGCGCCACGGCCATGAGGTGCCCCGCGGTCGCGCCGTCCAGGTCCGCGAGATGCGGCGCGTGCCGCGTGGGGACGACGAGCAGGTGGCCGGGGTTCACCGGCTGGATGTCCAGGAACACCGCGCACCGCGCGTCGCGGTACACGAACGACGCGGGCAGCTCGCCCGCCAGGATGCGGCAGAAGATGCAGTCGGTCATCCCACCCTCCGGTGCTCCGCCGGCGCGACGTCGAGCGCGGCGCACGCCTCGCGCACCGCGCGGCCGATCGACTCGGGCGGCGCGTGCGCATCGTCCAGCGCGTCGCCCAGACGGCGCAGCACGGCGCGCTGCTCGCGCGTGAAGTCCTGCTGCGGGCAGTCGAGCTCCAGCCGCACCGCGTCGGCGCAGTCGGCGACGAGCCGGCGGCCCGCGTCGCCCGAGAGTTCGGCCGGCGGCAGCGCGGCGAGCGCGCGGAGGGTGTCGACGAAGCGCGCGATCACGCGGGGCTCGGTGCGGGGATCGCGGCTAGCGGTCGAGCACCGGCAGGTACGCGCGCCACGGCCCGACCGCGTCGCGGTACTGCTTCGCGAGCACGCGCGCCGTCTGCGCGAGATGCCCCAGGTCGTGCGCGACCCAGGTCGCGAGCAGCTGGCGCAGCGTGACCGGCCCGAACGCGGGATGCTCGCCCCGCAGCGCGAGCTGCGCGTCGGTGAGCGCCCAGCCGCGCAGCGTGTCGAGGTTCTCGGCGCGCAGCCACGCGAACTCGTCGAGCAGATCGACCAGGGGCCGGCCCTGGCTCTCGCGGTAGTGCGCGAAGCGGTCGTACGGCTCGAAGCGCACGCTCGGCCCCTGCGCGAGGATGATGCGCGCGCGCGGGATCCAGTCGGCGCGCTCGCCGTGGAGCAGGTGCCCGACGTTGTCGTACGCGCTGAACGTCTCGGGGCCCTCGTTCGGCGCGGTCCACGCCTCGGAGAGCCCGCCGAGCAGCGCGCGGAGGGCGGCCGGGGTGCGCTCCAGCACCTCGAGGGCGTGCGTCAGCTGGAAGTCCATCGCTCCTCCCACTCGCGGCGCAGCAGGCCGTAGAGCACCGCGTCCTGCCACTCGTCCATCAGGTGATAGCGCTCCCGCTGATGTCCCTCGCGCACGAAGCCCAGGCGCTCCAGCGCGCGGATCGATCCCGCGTTGCGCGGATCGGCGTCGGCCTCCAGACGATGCAGCCCGAGCGTCCCGAACGCGAACGCCAGCAGCGCGGGCAGCGCCTCGGCGACGTAGCCCCTCCCCCACGCGGCGCGCGCGAGCGCGAACCCCAGCTCGGCGCGGCGATGCTCGGGCGAGAGCGCGGCGAGCGTGCACGTGCCCACCACGACGTCCGACTCGCGCTCGGCGATGCCCCACTGGAAGAGCGTGCGCTCGGCGAACGATTGCGCGATCTCGGCGTGCAGCGCGACGGCGGCCGCCGCGTCGGGCAGCGGCGGGCGGCTCCAGTAGCGGCACACCTCCGCGTCGCCGAAGATGGCGAGCAGCGCGGGGACGTCCGACGGCGTGATCGCGCGCAGCCGCAGGCGCGCCGTCGGGAGGGTCGGCAGGTGCTCGGCGTCGGGCAGGTACATGGGCGTGACGGCGCGTCGTGATCGGTCGTGGCGAGCGGTCGTGTCGGTCAGGCGAGCGTGGGCGCGCCGCCCTGCCACTCGGGCGCGAGCACGGCGTACGACGCCACGTCCTCGAAGCGGCCCCACCGGCGGTACGCGTCGCGGTGCACGCCCTCGAGCTGCATGCCGAGCTTCTGCAGGACGCGCCCCGAGGCCGCGTTGCGCGTGAAGTGGCGTCCCTGCACGCGATGCACGCCGAGCGTCGCGAAGGCGTACGCGATCAGCGCCCGCGCCGCCTCGGTCGTGTAGCCGCGGCCCCATGCCTCGACGCCGATCCAGTAGCCGATCTCGCCGTGCGCGTGCGGCATCGCGAGCTGCAGCCCCACCGCGCCGAGCGGCGCGTCGGGGCCCGCGCGCTCGCGGATGGCGAGCACCAGCCGCTCGCGGCGCGCCCACCCCTCGGCGTGCGTCGCGATCCACGCCGCGCCGCCGCCCACCGGATACGGGTGCGGGATGGTGAGCGTCGTGTCCGCGACCTCGCGCGCGCCGGCGAGCCGCTCGACCGTGGGACCGTCGGCGGGCACGAAGGGCCGCAGCAGCAGGCGCGGCGTGACGAGGCGGGGCATCTCCGACATGCGGCGTTCCGGGAGGCGTGGACGGCGGATCGCGGCGCGCCGTCAGCCGCGCGCGCCCGACGCGGGCCGCAGCTCGAGCACGGTGAGCTCGGGACGCGCCAGGAAGCGCACCTTCGGCAGGTGCGCCTCCATCCCGATGCCGCGATTGACGTACATCCACGTCTCGCCCACGCGATAGCGCCCCCACTCGAAGCGCTTGCCGTGCGCGGACGCGGTCCAGAGCGCGCCGTAGCCCGGGAACGCGACCTGCCCGCCGTGCGTGTGCCCCGCGAGGTACAGGTCCGCGCCCCACCGACTCAGGTCGTCCGCGCGATCGGGCGAGTGCCCCAGCACGACGGCGACCGTGCCCTTCGGCGTCGCGCGCAGCATGGCGCGTACGCCGCGCCACGCCTTCGGCGTCGCCGCGCCCACGAAGACGAGGCGATTGGGCCCGTCCTGGAACCCCGCGGTCGCGCCGTCCAGCTCGACCGCGCCCGTGCCGTCGAACAGCGGCGCGCCGCGCAGCACCACGTCGCGATTGCCGCGCACCGCGTACGTCGGCGCGATGGTGCCCAGCCGCGCGAACAGCGCGCGCGCCGCCTCCAGCCCCGCCGGCGTGTTGACCGCGTCGCCGGTGAAGACGATCGCGTGCGGGCGCAGCGCGCGCACGCGCGTCGCGAGCGTCTCGTGCAGCGCGAGGTTCGAGGGGCTGTGCAGGTCGGAGAGCTGCACGATGCGGATCGGCGCCGATCCCGCCGCGAGCTCCGGCAGCGGGATCGCGACCGTCGTGACCTCCAGGCGCCGCGGCTCCGCCCACCGCCCGTACGCGAAGAGCACCGCGCCGACGGTGGCGGCGCCGAACAGCGCGCGATCGGCGGCGCGCGCCGCCGGGTGCGCGGCCGCCGAGCGGCGGCGCAGTCGCAGCCCGAGTCGCACGAACGCCGCGGCGTACAGCAGCACGACCGCGAGCAGCACCAGCAGGACGAGTCGCACGGAGGGCGGCGAACGGGAGGGACCGGACGTGGCGCGGATCGCGCCACGGGGACCGGCATGATGCGCCGAGCACGCACGCGCCGCAACGCGGCGATCGGCGCGTCAGGAGCGCTCGGCGGGGATCGCGGGGAGGCGGGCGCGCAGCCAGCGGATCTGGCCGCGGTGGTTGATCTCGTCCTCGGCCACGTGGAACCACGCCCAGTGCGCGTTCATGCGCGGCTCGCGCGCGAGCGGGCGCTCCAGCCACGCGTCGTCGCGCGCCGCGAGCGCCGCCAGCGTCGCCGCGCGCGTGGACGCCAGCGCGTCGAGATGCCACGCGAGGTCGCGTCCCCGCAGGCTGCGCCGTCCCGCCTCGCCCAGGTCGAGCGCCGCGGCCCACGCCTCCGCCTCCTGCGGCGACGGCTCGCGCTCCTCGAAGGTCAGCAGCTGGTACCAGCGCTCCACCGCGACCGCGTGCGCGAGCAGCGCGCCGATCGAGTTGCTCTCCCCGTCGTGCAGGTGGTCGAGCTGCGCGCGGTCGAGGTCGCGCACGGCCGCGAGCAGCCCGTGCCGCACGTACGTGAGCATCCCCACCAGCCGGCCGATGGTGGGGGTGTAGCCGGGGAGCGGCTCGATCCGCAGCAGGGACATGGCGGTCGTGAGGTCAGGGAGCGGCGCGACGCGCCCGAGCGCCCGTCACGCGTCGGGCGCGGCGGCGCCGTACTGCCGCTCGGCGCGGAAGCGCGCGATGACGGCCGGCTCCGTCGACACCTCGAGCGTGTACGGCCGCAGCCCGCAGCGGATCAGCACCCCGGTGCCCGCGCGCGTCGCCACCACCACCGCGTCGTCGACCCCGCACACCGCCGCCGCCGACGCGGAGCGCTGCAGCGGGGAGCCCGTGAACTGGACGACGCGGTCGGCGCCCGCCGCGCCGTCGCCGGACGCGGCGGAGGCGTCCGGCGCCTCGATCCACGTCTCGGAGCGGAAGACGACGACGTCGTTCCCGCCGCCGCCGAACGCGCCCGGCGCGCTGGGGCCCTCCACCACGACGTCGACGACCTCCGCGGACAGCCGGAACGCCTCGAAGCTCGGCTCCACGTCCGCGCCCTCGACGTGGATGCGGACGGCGGCGCCGTCCGCGAGCGCGATCAGCAACGCGTCGTCGGCCACGCGGTAGCCGGCCCACGCGCCGCGCAGTCGGCGCAGCGCCTCGATGGTCGCGTCGGTCGCGGGATAGCGGTATTCGCGCACGGGAGCCTCGGTGTCGGGAGGAACGTCGATGCCCGAAGTTGCGCCCGCCCCCGCGCCGACGGCACCCCTCGCGACGCGCGCCGACGACGCGCGCTGACCTCGCGCGTCGTCGGCGCGTCGTCAGCGCGCGTCGCGCAGGCCGGCCGGATCGGGCCCCGGTGGGAGCGGCGGCTGGTCGGGGCGCCACCAGGCGTCGGGCGCGGCGGGCGCCGCCTGCGCGACGCCGACGTTCGTCGCGGAGACGTGCGCGAAGATGAAGTTCTCGGACGGCACCGGCGTGCCCGCGAGCCGCCGCAGCATCGCGAGCTGGCCGGCGTGCGTCATCGCGTCGGCGAGCGGCCCGTGCAGGAACTGCTCGTCGGTGATGCGCGCCGCGAGGCTCGCGTCCCCGAGGTCGTCGCGCAGCGCCTCCAGCGTGGCGTGGAAGCGGGCGACCTCCTCGTCGAAGGTCGCGAGGCGCGGCGGCGCGAAGTCCCCGCCCCGCAGCATGGTGCGGGCGTAGCCGATCACGCCCGTCATGTGCCAGAGCAGCTCGTGCGGCGTGCGCACGTTGGTGCCCGCGCGGAAGTCGGCGAAGTGCGCGGGCGCGTCGCGCAGCGCCTTCTGCGTGCGGTAGGCCAGCGCGGCGAGGAAGTGCTGCAGGAGGCGGCGGGACTCGGTCACGTCGCGGGGGCGGAGAGAGGGCGCAGGGTCCGGCGGCGCGAGCCCTCAACGTGATCGCCGATCAGCGCTCGGGCAACAGCTCGCGCAGTGGCCGCACCCGGTCGGGCGCGAGCACCACCTGCGCGTCCGCGTTGCGCGGATGCAGCTGCCAGAGCAGCTCGCGGCAGCGGCCGCACGGCGCCAGCACCTCGCCGCGGCTGTCGACCGCGACGACCATCGCCACCTCCGCCTCGCGCGCCTTCACCATCTCGGCGACGGCCGCGTGCTCGGCGCAGAAGCCGAGGCTCGACGCCGTGTCGATGCAGACGCCCGTGTGCACGCGGCCGGACGCCGTCACCAGCGCGGCCGCCACCTGCCCCGCGCGCACGTCCTCGCTCGGCGCGAAGGGATGGGCGAGCGCGCGTGCGGTCGCGATCAGCGTCCGCGGATCCATGAGGGATTCGGGCATGCGGCGAGCGCTACGCGCGGCGCGCCTGGCGCACGACGACGCGCCCCACGCCGTACGCGATCCCGCCGGCCAGCAGCGCGGGCCCGAACACCGCGATCCACCAGCCCGGACGCCGCGGCAGCTCGCGCAGGCGGCGGAACCGGCCCTCGCCGACCTCGCAGCGCGGCGGATCGCCGAGGTAGCGACCGCCCGCGTCGAGGCACGCGTCGACGAGGAAGAACGCGTGGATGCTCTGCGCGGAGATCGCCGTCACGATGGCGGCGATCACGAGCAGCGCGGAGCGGTGGGCGCGCGACACGAGGGGGACGGGACGGATGGTGCGTGGCCGGCGACGGGCGTGCGCCTGCATGATGGCCCGCGTGCGCGCCCCGCGGCAACGCCCGACGCCCGCGACGCGCGGCTAGCTTGCGGGCGATGCCCGACGCGCCCGAGCCTCCACGCCCCGCGCTGCCCCCGACGCTCGACCGGATGACGGCGGCGCGCGTGGCGCACGCGACGCGCGCGTGGCGTCGCGGGCGCGACGCGATGCAGCTCGGCGGCGGCGTGCTCGTCGCCGGCGTCGCCGCGCTCGGCGCGACGCTCGGCGGGGCGCTGGCCGCGTCGGGCGTCGCCGCCGTCGGGGCGGTGCTGACGGCCGGCGGCGCGGCGCTCGTGGTGCGCGGGTTCCGGCGGGCGCGCGGGGCACGCCGCACGATCCGCGAGGCCACCGACGCCGTGCGCGACCTGCACCTGGTGCGCGCGGCCGCCGAGGTGGATCGCCTGGTTCCCGAAGCCGATCCCGACGCCGGCCGCACGCCGCGCGATCACTAGCCGCGCGAGCGGGCGCCGCGCCCCGTCAGCCCGCGCGCTGTGACGCCGCCGCGCGCGCCGCCGCCAGCGCGGCCGCGCGACGGCGCGTCATGATCGCCTCCGCCTCCGGATCCGCGAGGACGACCGCCTCGACGTGTCGGCAGAAGCCCGCCTCGCCGGTGAGCGCGCGCAGCTCGGCGAGGAAGGGGTGGACCTTCGCGAACGCGAGGTAGATCTCGCCGTGCGCGGCGCGGAAGGCGTCGCCGTCGATGGCGCCGCTCGTGACGAGCGAGGCCGCCATGTCCCAGTAGCCGAGGACCATGCGGAAGCTCGCGTTGCGCGCGCCGCCCGCGAGCGCCGCGAGCTCGGCGAACGACTCGGGCGTGAACTCGGTGGTGAACCAGGCGCGCGCCTCGCGCAGCGCGGGCTCGCGCCGCAGCTCGAAGAGCTGGAGGTTCAGCCGGGCGCTCTCGTAGGGCGTGGGCATGCGGCGCGGAGGTCGCGGGGGCGGGAGCTGCGCGCGCGGCGGACCGTCCGCCGCGCGCCGTGATCACTGCGGTGGCGCGGGCGGGCTGAACGTGTCGTACCGCTCGGCGAGCGCGCCGAGCGCCGCGAGCACCGCCGGATCGGTGGGCGGCCAGGCCGCGGCGTCGCCGATCATCGCGGCGAGCTCGGTGAAGTAGCCCTCGAGCCGCTCGCCCGGCGACGCGAGCACGAGGAAGCGCGCCGGCTCGTCGCCCGGGTTGCTGAATCCGTGCACCACGCGCGGCGGCACCACGACCACCGCCCCGGGCACGAGCGCGTGCTCCGCGTCGCCGGCGCGCAGCACGGGCCGTCCCGCCAGCCCGACGAAGGTCTCGGTCATGCGCGCGTGCCAGTGCGGGGCCGGGCCGCGGAACGCGGGAGGCGCCGTGTACTCGAGCGCCGCGAGCGCGCCCCCGGCGTCGGCGGTGGCGACGAGCGTGCGGATCGTCACGCCGAGCCGCGCGACGGTCAGCACGGGCGTGTCGGCGTCGAGGCGGTGGAGCGCGGGCAGGGAGGCGTGCACGTCGGGGTGCGTCATGACGACGGGTCGGCGGGAGCGGCGGTCGAACGTGGGACGAGATCCTACACGCGCTCCGCCACCGACTCCAGTCGCAGCCGCGACCAGAGCGCGCCGAGCACGAGGAGCAGGAGCGGCACGAGCGCGGCGTGATAGCGGCGACGCGGCACGACCGCGAGCGAGCCCGCGAGCGCCGCGACGACCAGGTTGGGCAGCTGGCTCGCGAGCAGCGCGCCGAGCGTCCGCTGCCCGAGCGCCGGCATCACGCTGACCACGGCCGCGAGCACGAGGAAGAGCGCGAAGAGCGTCCAGAAGTAGCGCGCGTTCCCCTCGTAGTAGCCGCGCAGCGCCAGCCCCTCCGGCGGCACCTCGTCGGGGAGCGCGGACGCGGCGAGCAGCACGAGCACGACCAGGAGTGCGAGCAGCGGGAGGAACTGCCCGTACACGCGCCACACGCGCGCGTGGCCCGTCTGGTAGAACGACCACCAGAACTGGAGCACGGTGAGCACGGCGAGCACCGCGCCCAGCAGCGCGAGCCAGTCCCAGCGCACGCGCGCGCTGGCGCGCAGCAGCCGGTGCAGGCTCGTGGCGAGGTCCGCGACGGCGAGCCCCACGACGATCGAGACGAAGGCGAGGACGTACTCGAACTGCGTCACGCGGCGCCGGTCACGAGGGCGGCGCGGCGAAGCGGTCGAGCCCGAGCTCGCGGAGGTGCGCGCGGAGCGCGGCGGCCCCGATGATCCCCGCCTTGGCCTGCGCCCGATCCACCGGGTCGTCGGCGGCCATGTAGACGGCGTCGTACAGCTCGTCGAACCAGTCGCGCTCCGCGTCGGAGAGCCGCGCGTCGTCGTCGACGCTCGCGGCGGCGTCCAGGACGGCGGTGCGCAGCGGCAGGAACGCGCCGCCGCCGAGGAACGCGGAGAGCTGGCGGCGGACGGGATCGAGCGACGAGGCCATGCGGGAGGGAGCGGCGTGGGTGAGGTGCGGCCGCGCGTCGTGCGCGGCCGGGCGGCGGGGCTAGAGCGCGCCGAAGCGGATCGTCACGCGCACCGTGTCCCCGTCGCCCTTCCCGCGCCGCACGTGCTTCGGGATCGCGAGCAGCGTCTCGCCGTCCCGGCCGCGCCAGACGCTCGTCTCCCACGTGACGCCGTCGACGGTGGCGCGCACCGGCGTGCGCCCCCATCCGTGCGTCACGCGCGGCGCGCACGCCTCGGGGACCGGCGCGAAGGTCCAGCCGCCCTTTCCGGGAATCCGACGCAGCGTGGCGGTGAACTCGCCGCCGTACGAGACGCTCATGCCGATGCGGGTGGTGGGACCGACGTGCGTGGACGGGTGCAAGATCTCGAGCGGCGCGGGTGCCCGGAAGCCGGCCGACCGTCGCGGTCCGCCGCCGTGCGATCGGACGCGGCGGTCACGCGCGCGGCGCGCCGCGCGAGCGCGCGCGCCGGCGCAGCAGCAGCGCGACCACCACGCCCCACAGCACCGCGTTCAGCGCCGCGACGTACCAGCCGGTGTGCGGCCGCCCGCCGAGGAGCGCCGGCACGGGCGTGTAGAACAGCGGGAACGCGAGCAGCGCGACCGCGCCGTGTAGCACGGGCGACCCGCCGTCGCGCCCCGCGGCCGTCAGCAGCGCGCGCAGCGCGCTCGTCGCGACGGCGAAGTGCGCGACGGCGACGGCCAGCGCGACGAGGGCGGTGCGGTGTCGGGCGAGCACGCGGGCGGCGGCGCCTCAGGCCGCGCCGTCGACGTCGGCGTGCGGCACCGCGTCGGCGTCGGCGAGGCCGGCCGCGTGCAGCGCGGCCGACGGCGCGTCGTACCGCTCCAGCTCCGCCACCCGTCCGTCGGACACGCGGAAGCGGGTCGCCACCTCGGCCTCGCCGCGCACGGCGCCGGCAGCGTCGCGCCAGACGCCGTGCTGCGCGACCACCACCGCCTCGCCGCGGGCATGCACCGCGCGCGTGGCGAACGCGGCGCCCGCGTGCTGCATCCATTGCCGCAGCACGGCGTGCCCCGTGGCGGTGCCGCGCGGTCCCACGATGCGGACGTCCGGGTCGGTGTGCGCGAGCGCCGCGTCGACGTCGCCGGCGTTCACGGCGGCGATCCAGCGCAGCACGACGTCGACGGACGGAAGGCGCACGACCGCGCGGTTGGTCGGCTCAGCGCCGCGCGCGGCGCGCGAGCGCGCGCTGCAGCAGCAGCGCCAGGACGATGCCGACGACGACGCTCACCACGAGCGCGCGCCGCGACGGCCAGCCGCGCTGCGCGGTGAGCGCCCAGTTGAGCACGAACGCCACGAGGATCGCGGGCGCGAACGTCAGCACCGTGTCGCGCACCTCGCCGGACTCGGAGGGGCGCTCGGGCGGCGGCGGGGTGGGCGGGATCACGTGAGGCGGGACGGTGCGGATCGTGTGCGGCGCGCGGCGACGTCCGGGGAGATCGAACAGTAGCGCGCCCCTCCGCGGCGACGCCACGTCGGCGGCGACGCCACGTCAGCGGTCGGGCGCGCGGTGCGCCGCCCCCGGCAGCACGAAGGCGTGCACCACCTCGTGCGGCCCCTCCAGCATCCCGCTCGCCGCGAAGCCGAGGCGCGCCGCCAGCCGCTGCGCGGGCACGTTCGAGGCGCCGATCCACGCCACCAGCTCGGGCAGGCCGCGCGTGCCGAACGCGTACGCGGCGAGCGCCTGGACGGCCGCGGCGGCGTGCCCCCGTCGCCGGTGGGCGGACGCGATCGCGACGAACGGCTCCACGCCGCCGAGCGCCGCCGGCCGGAGCCCCGCCGATCCGACGAGCGTCGACGGCGCCTCGCCGGCGTGCGCGTCGCCGCGCGCCTCGATCGCCCACAGGCCGAGCCCCACCGCCTCGAGCCGCTGGAACTGCAGGAGGGCCGCCCGCACGCCGGGCAGCGTCACCGGCGCGTCGTCCCAGAGCCCGCGGCGCACGCGCGGGGTGCGCCAGAGCCGCGCGAGGGCGGGCGCGTCCTCGGGCCGGGCGCGGCGGAGGCGCAGGCGCGGCGTCAGCAGCGTGGGCAGCATCGGGGCTGGAGGAGACGCGCGCGTGCGGGCCCGGCCGCGTCGACGGCGTCGACGGCGTCGACCGCGTCAGCGCGCATGCGGGGCGGCGGCGGTCGGCCGCCGCTCGATCGCGCGCCAGAGCTCGTGGAGCGCGACCGCGGCGCCGAACGCGACCGCCCAGCGGAGCCGTCCCGCCGCGACCAGCGCCCACGCCGCCCCGCCGAAGACCGCCAGCTCCACGAGCAGCCGCACCGCCGCGGTGACGCGCAGCCGCGCCCGGGGCGAGACGACCGCGCCCCACGCGAGGGCGGCCGCGAGCGGCGCGAGGAGCGCGAGCGCCACGCGCGCCGCGAGGCTCGCGGGCCGGTGCGCGCCCCAGTAGCCGAGGGCCGCGAGCGCGGCGAGCTCCAGGAGGAAGCGAAGGGCGAGGTTCGCGGGCGACACGGCGTGAGGAGGGGCGGAAGGCGTGCGCGACGCGCGCGACGCCGGGTCAGACGGCGGGCCGCGAGCCCGGCGCGCGGGGCGCCCGTCGACGGCGCCGCAGCAAGATCGCCGCGGCGACCGCGTTCGCCACCGCGAGCGCGCCCGCGAGCAGCAGCGCGAACGCCGTCACCGGCAGCCCGACCGAGTCCGCGTGCGTGAGCGGCAGGGCGCGGATCTCCGGCGGGAGCTGCCGGCGCAGGTGCCAGAGCACGGCGGCGACCGCCGCGCCCCACACGACGACGCTGACGGCGGCGCGTCGCAGCAGGCGTGGCCGCACGCGGTCGATCGTGGGACGGGACGCGGGCGGTGCGCCCATCAGCCGCCGGGCCGCCGCCCGACGCCGAGCGGCGCGCGGGCATCGGGCGCGGGGGCGCGCAGCGCGCCCGCCGGCAGGCGCGGCGCGGGGCGCGGCCCGGGCGTGGGCGGCGTGCGCACCGTCCCGTCGGTCTCCTTCCAGAGGCACGCGTGCTCGTCACCCGGCTGCACGGCGGCGAAGGTGCGCGGCGGGACGCGACAGCGCGCCCCGTCGTCCGCGACGAGCGTCGCCTCCCCCTCCTTGCCCGCGACGATCTTGCGCGTGAGCGCGTGGCCGCCCGGCAGCGGCAGGCAGCCGCCGAGCAGCACGAGCAGGACGACTCGGGCGGACCGGCCGAGCGGCGGGCGCGTCGTCACCGGTCGGCGCCGTCGACCGGCGCATCCGTCGGCGTGTCGACCGGCGTGTCGAGGATCTCGCGCGCGGTCTCGGCGTCCTCCGCGCGCACGAGCAGCCGCACGGGGAAGAGCAGCGCCATGCTCGGGTACGCGCCGCCCGCCGTGTCGGCGAGGACCTGCGCAGGGATCGCGTTCGCCTCGAGGATCGTCGCGTCGAGACGCGCCTCGAACTCGTTGGCGTAGGTGCGGAGCACGACGATGCTGTCCACGAGTGGCTCGGCGGGTGCGGCGTGGAGAGGCGTGGGACGCGCGGCCGCGGTCGGTACGGCCGCTCGTCGGGCCCGCGGCCGACGTGGTCGGGCGACGGATCTCCAGGAACTGTACGGCGTCCACCGTCGGCCGCCCATCGCGGAGCGCCATCGCGTCGCGATGGCGCCCCGCGTCAGGTCGCGCCCGTGACCTCCGACCGGCGGAGATGTCGCCCGTGCGCCATGCGCGCGAGCGCGGCGCCCACGACGATCCCGAGGCAGCTCGCCGCGAGGTCGGCGAGCGACAGGGTCCGCCCCGGGAACCGCGCCTGCGACGCCTCCTCGAGCGCGACGAGCACCGTCACCACGACCGCCGCCAGCGGGAGCCGCACGGGCCCGAGCGCGATCGTGCGCCGCGGGAAGGCGAGCGTCGCGAGGAAGGCGAGGCCGCCGAAGAGCACCGCGTGGCCGACCTTGTCCCCGCCCGGAAAGGCGTAGAGGCGCTGGATCGCGCCGGGCAGCGCGGTGCGGTCGGCCGCGACCACGATGGCGACGAGGACGAGCGCGAGGGCGAGCGTGGCCCAGCGAGCGACGGCGGACATGGAGGGAGTGCGGGAGTGTGTGGCGCCGTCGCGCGGGCACCGACGGCGGCGCGCGTCACGCGCGTCACGCGTGCTGCGCGCGCCGGAGCGTGTCGGCGTCCGGCGCGTCGGTCGGCGTGCGATGCGCGTCGGCCCACGCGCCCCACCACACCAGCAGCCAAATCGCGAGCCCGCCGACGGCCACCCCGGTCATGCTCGGCGGCGGCGGCCCGAACGCGTTCGCGACGTGGATCGCGAGCAGGAACCCGACGAGCCCGAGCCACGCCCACCGGCCGGTGCGATCGCGCGGGCGCGTGCTCCGCGCGTAGAGGGCCACGCCGGCGGCGAACAGCAGGAGCTCGACGACGAGCGTGGCGGCGACGGAGTTCCACAGCCCGAGCCCGAGGCGCGGGCCCGCTCCCGGCACGAGCGGCAGGTCCGGCCGGTGCGTGACCCAGTCGAGCACCCAGTGGCTGACGACCACGCCCGCGATCACCAGGGCGCCGCGCGCGCCACCGCTCCGCCAGCGGTGCAGGCCCGCCAGCGCCGCGCCCCACAGCGCGACCGTCAGCAGGCTGTGCGACCACGGATAGTGCTCGAACGCGAGCGGCGTGAACGCCGTGTCGCCGGGCGCGATCCGCGCGCGCTCGACGCCGGCCAGGAGGAGCACCGGCCAGATCAGGTCCGGGAGCTGCGCGGCGGCGAAGAGCCAGCCGAGGGAGACGCGCGGCGCCGCCCGCCTGGCCAGCATCGCGGCGGCAAAGTGGCCGATGAACATGCGCGCGAATCTGCCGCGCGACGCCTCGCGGCGCGAGAGCGTCGCGCGCGCGGGCGCCGCCTCACCTCACGACCGCGCGTCGTCGGGGCGCGTGGCGCCGGACGACGGCGCCTCGTCGGCGCGGCGGCAGGCCACGCACACCGGCTGCGCGCGCTCGAACAGCGCGAACAGCGCCGGGCGCCAGCCGCGCAGATGCCGCCCGCAGAGCAGGCGGTGGCACTGCGCGCAGATCCCGCCGGTCACCGGATCGAAGCGGGTGTGGCACTGCTCGCAGGTCGCGGCGATGGACACGGGTCGATGCGTGCGGAAGGTGGAGCGGGACGATGCGTGCTCACCACGTCGCGGCTCGCCCCCGCCCGCGGCGCTCGCGGGCGGTCCGACGTCGGATCGCGAGGGCGTCGCGTGCAGGCAATGTGGCGTCGCGCGCGCCCCGACCACAGGCCGGCCGCAGGTGCGACGCCGTCGACGGCCGTCACTCCGGCTCCGCCCCTCGCTCCGCGGACAGCCACGGCGTGACGTGGAAGCCGACCGGCTCCACGAGCTCCACCCGGTCGATGCGGGCGAATCCTTCCGTGAGCGTCGGCGGCTGCAGGCGCTGCTGCGTACCGAAGAGCCCCGCCGGCGGCACCGCCGCCCGTCCGACGCGCCGCTGGTTGCGCGCGAACGCCGCCTTCGGATCGGCCGCGAAGAAGTACCCGACGACGCGAAAGCCCGCCGCCAGCGCCGGCGCGACGTACCGCGCCCGCTCGGCCACGGTGGGATTCGTGTTGTCGACCACGAACGGCTGCCTCGTCTCCAGGCAGGCGGCCAGCAGCACCCGCTCGCGATGCCGCGTGCGCAGCAGGTCGAGGCTGATGCGCACGTGCGTGTCGAAGAACCGCTCGCGGTAGAACGTCGACTTGCCCGACGCCTGGATGCCGCAGAACACGACCGCCTCCATCTCAGGCGGACGCGCGACGGTCGCCGGCGCCGCGCGCGGCGATCACGCACAGCCCCTGCGTCGCGCGGAAGCGGGTCGTCCGCACGTCCACCACCGCGAGCCCGTGCGCGGCGAGCGCCGTCGGCAGCGCGGCCTGCAGCGCGCCGATGCCAGACGCGCCCGGCGGCTCGTACGCCAGATACGCGCGGCCGCCCGGGGCGAGCAGTCGCGTCAGGCTCGCCACGCTCGTCGTCGGCGTCGTCCAGAACGCGTTCACGTTGACGGCGAGGACGTGCGCGAACGCGCCGTCGCCGAGCACGTCGGCCGCGTCGTGGAGATCGAGCGCGTGCACGCGCAGCCGTCCCGCGGCGACGGCGGCCGCGTTCCGGGCGCACGCGCGGGCGACCTGCCCCGGCGAGCGGTCGATGCCGGTGAACGCCGCGCGGGGATGGCGCGCCAGCAGCAGCGCGAGCGCGTGTCCGCCGCCACAGCCGATCTCCAGGACGGCGTCGCCGGTGCCGGCCGGCAGCTGCGCGACGGCCCACGTCAGGCGTTCGGGAACAGGGAGAGACGCGGGCACGCGCAACGGACGATCGCTGGGGATGAGGAGGGGCGCGAGACCGCGGCGCGTCAGCGGGACGCGCCGCCCGCGAACCAGGCCGCGAGCGCGAGCAGCAGGTACAGGCTCCACGCCACCAGGAGCGCGCGCGCCCAGCGCCAGTAGCGCCATCCACGATCGCTGCCGAAGTGCTCGCGCCGCACGTCGGTGACCGCGAGCCGACGGCCGCGCCGGCGCGACGCGCGCACCTCCGGCGTCAGCTCGCGCGCTGCCCGCGTGCCCGTGTACACGACCGCGGCGAGGAGCGCCGCGCCGACGAGCCCGAGCCCCATGTGCGTCGTGCCTCCGCTGCGGGTGGATCCGACGAGCGCCGGGCCGGATCAGGCGCCGGGCCCGCGCCCGGCGCCTCGCCACGCCCACGCGGCGCCGCGCGCGTAGCAGACCCCGAGAACGATGCAGACCAGCGAGCTGACGATCATGAACGTCGTCCGGCGCCGCAACTCCTCGGCGTACGGATCGTCGACGAGCAGCACCACGGGCAGCCCCAGGATGCCGCGCGCCAGGTAGGCCGCCGCGATCAGCACGAGCGCGGTGCGCAGCAGCGGCAGCCGCCGGATCACGCCCGCCCCCGAGAGGCCGTAGGCCGCCCACAGCGCGAGGATCGCGGCGATGCCCGCGGTGACGACGGCCGGATGCGGGGCGCCGCGCGCCGCGAGGCGCGCCATGCGCTCGCCGGCGCCGAAGAACCGGTACCACTCGGGCCCTCCGACGATGATCGCGAGGTGCAGCAGCGACGCGAGGCCCGTGAGCAGCGCCCCCGCGTGCAGCCATCGCCGGGCGGCCGGCGCGTCGCTCACGCGCCCCCGCGCTCCGGCGCGCGCACGGCGGACGGCGCGGCCGCCGCCATCGCACGGGACGCGCGCGTGGCCCAGAGCCACCACGCGAAGATCAGCCCGAGCACCAGGTCCCCGCTCGCGCTCACCACCGCGCGCCCGGGCAGCTCCCCCGCGATCCAGTAGCCCACGTACACCGCGAAGAACTGCAGCTTGCCCCACGCGGAGAGGCGCACCAGCGCGCGGTCGGGCCGTGGCGCCCACGCCAGCCAGGCGTACACCGCCGCGAAGAGCAGCACGACGAGCGCGAGGTGCGTCGTGTAGAAGCTCGGCACGGGCACCGGCATGCCCCACGGCGCGCCGAGCCGGTGCGGGAAGGCGAAGGTCGCCGCGCCGGCGACGTTGTAGGCGACGCTCACCACGCACGCGGCGCGGAGCACGCGCGTGGGCTCCACCGGCGGGGTGCGGGACGCGACGGGCATCTATCGGCTCCGGCGATCGGCCACGCGCGGGGAGAGGGCGCACCGCGGTGCCGACGTGCGCCGCGTCCCGCGCGTGCGCCGTAACGTCAGCGCGCGGACGCCGCGACGCCAGCCGGTGCGGCGTCCGCGCGGGGCGCCGCCGCGCCGCGCCAGCGGTCGGCGCGCGCCAGCACGTAGTGGCGCCACACATGGCCCCACGGGATCGCGAGCGGGAAGATCACGAGCCCCATCAGGCAGGCGACCCACGTCTCGTGCGTCGCCGCGTCGAGGCGGCCGGCGCGCCAGAGCGGAAGCCCGATCGCCGCCACCCACACCGTCTTCCACGCCAGCTCGAACAGGAGCAGCGGCAGCATGCGGACCGGGTAGCGCAGCCCGAGCAGCGCGAGCAGCGAGACCGCGGTCAGCATCGCGCGCACCACGCCCTGCATGTGCGCCGGCGGCGCGGCGGCCGAGCCGAGGATGAGCGGCCAGATCTGCACGCCGAGCCCCAGCGCGACGAGCAGGTAGGTGGCGCGGAGGACGTACAGCCGGAAGGTCGAGACGTCGTGTGGCATACGTGGGCGGCTGTGAGGGGAGGCGGCCTACGTGGGGACGTCCTCGCCTACGCGTCCGCCTCCGCCCCGGTTGCAGCGGCGCCCGCGTCGACGCCGCCGTCGACGACGCCTCAGGCGGCGGGCGGGCCGATCCGGATGCCCTCGGCGGCGCAGCGCACGCGCAGCAGCTCGGCGACGAGCGGGTGATGGTCCGCGGCCGCGGCGAGCGCGCGGAGCCGGCGCTTGCCCACGCGCGCATCGAGCACCGCGAGCGCGCGGAGCAGCGGGCTGTCGGAGGCGAGCGCCGCGTCGATCGGCAGCGAGAGGGACGCCTCCAGCTCGTGCAGCGCGTCCGCGTCGCCGTGGTCGCCCGACCGGCGCGCCGCCTCGGCGGCGTCGGCCACCGCCTGCTCGTACGCGGCCGTGCTGCCCCACGCGTCGCGCTCGTCCATCAGCCGGTCCGCGCCCTCGCGCACGTGCCGCCAGCGCGCGCCGGTCGCGAAGGCCGCGCGCTCCTCGCCGTCGACCGCCAGCCAGATGCGCCCCAGCTCCTCGTGCGCGTGGCGATAGCGCGCCTGGTGCAGCCGCACGCGCCCCTGCAGCGCGGGGGCGAAGCGCGCCTCCAGCAGCGTGCGCAGCCTACTCCACTGCATGCGGATCGCCCGGCGCATCCGGCCTCGTGGCCGCGTCCATGGGTGGCAGGGCGTGCCCGCGCTGCAGCAGCTCCATGAGGAACCGCTCCCGCTCGGCGAGCCGCGCGAGCTCCGCCTCGAGCTGGTCGACCCGCGCCGCCAGCTGCGTGTGCGCCGCCACGGCCGACGCGGGCGCGTAGAGCTTCACGAATCCGCAGGCGTCGCACCGCAGCGCGGTCAGCGGCGCCCGCGCCTTGCCGCGGAGCCGCGTCCCCGTGAACCACGAGCGCTCCGGCGTCCCGCCGATCCACTCGCTCGGCATCACGGTGTCGCCGCTCAGGTCCGCGACGAATCCGGGCTCCATCGCGCCGCCGCACTCCGGACAGGTCGTCACCACCATCCGCCTCTCCCTCCCCGCGCGCGACGCGCGCGACTTCGGTGTCGGGGTCCAACGAACGCCCGGCGTCGGCTCACCGCGCGTGCCCGGGACCGCGCGCGACCACCAGCGCGCAGACCGCGAGCAGGCAGGCGACCGGCAGCCAGAGCAGCCGCTCGCGCGGGCTGGGCGTGACGGCGTTGAGCACCACGCCCACCAGCGTGTACGCGACCACCACCCAGATCAGCCCCGCGCCGCGCGGCGCCAGCGCGGCAGCGCGAGACCGGCGCGCGCGGCGACCACCGCGCCGAACGCGAGCAGCAGTGCCGCGGAGCCGACGGCGGCCGCCCGCATCGCCGGCGGCAGCGCGCCACGGAACGCGCCGCCCATCGTCAGCTCGCCCCAGGGCGCCCCGGCCGCCAGCGCGAGCTGGAAGCCGACGACGAGCGCGCTCAGCGCGACGTAGACCTTGGCGGCGACGGACACGCGCATCGAACCGGAGGGAGCGGGCGGAGTGGGGCGCGAGCGGGACGGGCGGCTCGCGGCACGCGGCCGTCCGTCACCGACACGAGCGGCGGACGCGTGCAATATCGCCGGGACGCGCGCGCCGGCGTCGCCCCGCCGCCGTCGCGCCGTCAGTCGTCGCGCGGGTCGTGCGTGAGTGGTCCCCCGTCCGGCGCGAGGAGCATGCGCACGGCCCGCAGCTGCTGCGCGAGGTCGGCGCGCACCTGGGCCTCCGTCGGGTCGTCGTGCAGCATGACGCTGTCGGCCAGCCGGATCCAGCTGTCGAGCGTCACGAGGTCGTCGGGCGCGACGCCGCGCTGGCCGGACTCCAGCCTGGCCGCGAGCGCGGCGGTGCGCTCGGCGCTCGCCTCGGGCACCAGGTCGCCGAACTCCGTGTTGAGGCGGCCGGCGAGCGCCGCGACGGCGTCGCGGAGCAGGACCGCGCCTTCCTGGCGCGTGAGCGGCGACATGTGGGACTCCTCTCGCGGTGAGGAACGGGGAGGTGGCCGCCCGGAGGCGACGGATCCCCGTGCCGTTCGCACCGATCGCGCCGCCGCGTCAGGACCGCGACCGCAGCCAGTACGCCAGCGCGGCGAGCAGCGCGATGACGAGCGCGGCGACGGGATACTGCCAGCGACGCGGGCGACCCTCGGGTGGTGCCGGCGAGCCTCCGAGCATGAGCGGCGGGAGGGAGGGTTGGAGTCGTGCGGCCGCGGGACGCCTCAGGGGCGCGGGCGCGGACGGTCGGCCGGCCGCGAGTCCCACAGCACGTTCAGGATCTTCCACTCGCCGTCCCACCGCACGAGGTGCATGTAGTCGACGAGCTGCGTCGAGTGCAGCTTCACCGACGCGAGGTCGCCGTCGACGTCGAGGATCTGCACGGTGGCCCAGCGCTGCGCCGCGGGCAGCTCGGTGCCGAAGCCGAACCCCGCGGCCCGCACGAGCATGCTCGCCGACTGCAGGTCGAGGTACAGCCGCCCCTGCCGGTCGCGCACGACGGCGCGCTTCGCGAGGTCCGGGTGCAGCGCGCGCCGCATGCGCGCCGAGTCGCCGGCGAACCACCCCTCGATGTAGTCGAGGGCGACGCGACGGATCGCGGCGGAGTCCGCGGCGCTGGCCGGCGCGGCGCCGTTCGCGCGCGGAGCGGTCGCGCCCTGCGCCCGCACGTCGGCGGCGGGAGCGAGCATCAGGAGGGCGCCCAGCAGGCGCAGCATCGTCGTCGGTCGCATCGCGCGTGGCGCTCGGGGTGGAACGGGAATGTCGTGGGGTGAAGCCCGGCAGGTTAGGGCCGCGCACGCGCGCGTCGTCGAGGACGAAGCCCCCGGCCGCGACGCGGTGCACGACCTCCCGCGGGCATGGACGGCGCGTCGGGCGATGCGCTCACGCAGGCCGCCGTGCGATGGCCCTCCGTGGCCCGTCGTCACGCGACGTCCGACGTCGTCGTGGCATCAGCGCGCGGTGCCGCGCGCTTCGTCGGACGCCGCGCGCGTCGCCGGAGCATGCTTCACGAAGCGGCGCTCGTCCAGCGCGTAGCCGATCGTCCGGTAGAACGCGTGCGCGCCGGGGCGATGATCGCCGCTGGTCACCTCGATGCGCCGCGCATCGACGCTCCACGCCCACGCCTCGGCGGCCGCCACGAGCGCGCGCCCCACGCCGGTGCCCTGCGCCTCCGCGCGCACCGCGAGCGCCGTGAGCCGCACGAGCTGCCCGGGCGCATGGAACAGCGGCAGCGCGTGCGCGCTCACCACGCCGAGCAGCCGTTCTCCGGGTGGGCCGCCCGCCACGAACACCACGTCCGCGGCGCTCGACGCGAAGGCGGCGAGCCGCTCGGCGATCAGCGGCGCGGGAGTGCCGTAGCCGAGCGTGGCGAGGCAGCCCGCGATCTCGGACGCGTCGGCGTGCACGGCGCGGCGCACGGGGATCATGCAGAAGTCGACGCGCGGGGCATGCGGCGCCGCGCGTCAGGAGGGCGACGGACCGCCGCCCGCGCGCTCCACCAGCAGCCGCTGCGTGAAGCGCTGCGCCTCGGCCAGGCGCTCCACGTCGCCGGCGGCGCGTCCCAGCTCCTCCTCCAGCCGCGCCACGCGCTCCCGCAGCGCGGCCAGCTCGCCCCGATCCGCCCCGCGACGCTCGAACGCTCGCACGAAGCGCACGCCGAGGTAGATCACCGAGCCGCCGAGCAGCAGCGGCACGAGCCAGAACAGCAGCTGGACGAGGAGGAACTCCACGGAGGCGCCTGTGAACACGAGGGCTCGGTCGGTGCGTGCGGGTGGGCGAGCGGCGGCAGCGGCGCGACCGATTCAGTGTCGCTCGGCGACGCAGCGCCGGAGCTCCGGCGCGAGCCCCAGCGCGAGCGCCTCGCGCGACTGCATAGTGGCGCGCCGCACGCGGGATCGCCAACGGCGCCCGCGCGGCGCAGCCGAGGCGGCGGCGGGCCTCCTCGACCTCGCGGCCGCCGTGGCCGACCGCGCGGAGGATCGTGGCGTCGTCGATGCGCGGCAGATGGATCGGGCGCGGGGCCGGACGCTCGGACCGCGCCGTGGACCACCGGGAGTCGAGCCGTCGCGCTCAGCTCTCGTCCACGATGCGCGCGATGCGCCCGTCGCGGATCGCGAACGTCGACCGGCCGGCCAGCCGCAGCGTCGATCCGGCCCGCAGCTCCGGCCCGAGGTCCGCCGCGAGCACACCCTCGTAGTCGATGCCCACCTCGGCGCCGGCGGCGGTCGCGCGGTACTCCCGGATCGTCTGCCGCCGGCTCGTGAAGAGCGTCACGGCGCGCTCCGCGAGCGCGCGGAACTCCTCCAGCCCGTCGGCCGTCGCGGTGACCTGCCCACCGGCGCGGTTCTCGAACGTCACGGCGGGATCGAGCAGCGCGAGCATGCCCGCGACGTCGCGCGCGTTGTAGGCGGCGAGATAGCGCTCGATCAGCGCGCGGTGCGGGTCGGTCACGTGCGGGCCTCGGCGAGTGGGTGGATCGTGCGCGCCCGTCGTCCGGCGGCGGCGCGCGGCTACCATAGCGTGCCGACGGGCCGCGGCGCCACGCTATTCCGCCGGCGGGGGGCGGGTCCGCACGAAGCGCTGCACGTCCGCGTCGCGGAAGAGCGCCTCGTGGACGAGCCGCGACACGCGCTCCGAGCGTTCGCGAGAGCGGCGGTGGAGCTCCGCGGGGGTGAGGCCGGCGTGCAGCGCCGGCACGCGCACGGGCGGGATCGTCGCGATGCGCTCCGTCACGGCCGGACGCGCCCCCGGCGGCGCGTCCCGCTCGTCCACGAGCAGCACGAGCGTCCGTCCGTCGCGCGGCAGCGCGAACTCGCGGTCCGCCACGCGCACGAGCCCCCGCGCGCGACCGTGCAGCACCTCGCGCGGCCCGCCGCCGTCGCTCGCCGCGTCCCACTCGGGCGGCATCGACCACACGGGCGCGGGCGGCGGTGGCGGGCGCTTCCCGCGGGACGCGAGCCAGCGACGCAGCGCATCGCCGAGCGACAGCGGCTCCGGCTCGCGGGCGCGGTGGCGTCGGAGGACGATGGCGGTGACGCGCGTCGCACCCTCGTGATCCCCGTCGTCGCTGAAGTACACCAGCTCGTGGTCGTGCCCGCAGACCGCCGTGACGCTTCCCATGCGTGGTGCGACGCCTCGCGCTCGTGGCCGTGGTGAGGCGCGTCGCGGTGGGCCGCCGTCGGCCGCCGCGACGCACGCGCATGCCGAGCGTCCAGCGTGCGACGATGTCGCGCCGTCCGCAACCGCCGCGCGCGCGAACGTCGCGCATCGCACGCGTGCCCCACGCGTGCAGCGCTCCGCCGTCGGCACGGCGCTCGACGACTCCGCGCACCCTGCGGCGATCCCCGCATGCGGTGCGTCCCCGCGTCGCGTGCCCCTCGACGGTGCCGCGCGGGCCGCGAGATGGCGAACTCGGCAATGGGGCACCATTTGCGACCGGGTCCCGTCGCCATTATGTATCGACCATTCCGGAACGAGGGGACCGATGACCGCACGGCCGCGCGAGTTCGACACGGAGGAGGCGATCGACCGGGCGCTCACCGCGTTCTGGGCGAACGGGTACGACGGCACGTCCATCGCCGACCTCACGGGCGCGATCGGCATCACGCCGAGCAGCCTGTACGCGGCGTTCGGCAGCAAGGCCGACCTGTTCGAGGCCGTCACCGACCGCTACTTCGAGGGGCCCGCCGCCTACATCCGTCAAGCGCTCGAGGCGCCGACGGCGCGCGAGTGCGTCGAGCGGATGCTCCGGAGCGCGGCCGCGCTGGTCACCGACGCGGGCAACCCCGGCGGGTGCCTCCTCGTGCACGGGGCGCTCGTCAGCGGTCCCGAGAGCGAGGCCGCGCGCGAGCACCTGAAGCGACGGCGCCGCGCGGCGGAGGCCGCGCTGGCGCAGCGGCTCGAGCGCGCGCAGCGCGAGGGCGAGCTGCCGCCGGACACGAGCCCCGCGGACCTCGCGCAGTTCGTTCGCGTGGTGCTGCACGGGATGGCCATCCAGGCGCTGGACGGCGGCACCCGCGCGGAGCTGGAGCGCGTCATCGACATCGCACTGGGCGCGTGGCCGTCGGCCACGCGCGCGACACGCAGCCGCCGCACCTAGGCGAGGGAGGACGGAATGGAGTGGTCCGTGGTGTTCGACGCATCGACCGGAACCGCGATCGTCACGACGCGCGGCGTGTTCAACGTGGCCGACCATGCGCGGATGGTCGCCGACGTCGTGAGCCGCGAGCAGTGGTATCCGGGGCACCCGGTGCTGTTCGACCACCGCGCGCTCGACTTCGGCACCACCGGCTATCCGCACATGAGCGCGGCGCGCGACAACCACGTGGCCCACGAGCAGCGCATCGGCGCGGCCCGCTCCGCGATCCTCATGAAGGGCGTCGCCGAGTACGGGTGCGGGCGGCAGTTCCAGCTCATCGCCGACGAATCCGTGAGCGCGGAGCTGGCCGTGTTCGTCGACGAGACCGCCGCCTGGCACTGGCTCACCGCGGAATCGGCCGCCGCCTGAGCGCCCGTGCGGCGCGGCCGCCGCACCGACGTCACCACGCCGCGCCGCTCGGCGTAGTCGAGCGGAGCGCGAGATCGTGTCCGGTCACGGCGCGCGCGGGGCACGGCGGGACGCCGTCCGAGCCGGCGACGTTCGCGCGGGCCACCCCTTCAATTCGGGCCGCGGGTCGGTTATTGTCCTCGCAGCGGTAAGACAACTGCTTCGCTGGCGACTAGAGCGTCAGGGCCACACCCGTTCCCATCCCGAACACGGTCGTTAAGCCTGACAGCGCCGATGGTACTCCGTCCGAGAGGACGCGGGAGAGTAGGCCGTCGCCGGCACCCCCTGGAAGGGCCGTCCTTAATCGGGCGGCCCTTCCTCCGTTCGGGGCCTCCGGATTCCGGATCGACGCGCGGCTCCGTCGCCCGCTCCGTCGCCCGACGCCGTCACCGCACGCGCGTCATCAGGTAGCGCGACGGGGTGGCCCCGGGCTCGCCGAGCGGCAGGATCGTCGCCCGCCACGTCGCCGGTCGCCGTCCCGCGCCGGCAGCGCGCTCCCACCGGAACGCGTTCCGGGCGCGCGCCGCCGGCCCCAACTCGGCGCCCAGGCTGTCGATCCGCGTCGCCACCCACCGCGCACCGCTGCCGACGTTGCCCAGCCGACCGCCGCGCAGCTCGTAGCGGGACGTCTCGCTCACCGTGCGCCAGGTGGAGTCGCGGAACGACTCGACGATCAGCGTCGAGTCGTCCGGGAAGCGATACCGCTCGTAGAACGGGGCCTGCGCCGTCCCGTCGGTCCCCGCGCCGCGCCAGTCGCCCGCCAGCCAGCGCAGCGCCGCGAACTGCCGGAGCGTGACCGACGCGGCGGTCGGCGGCGCGGGCGACGGGACCGGGGACTGCGCGCGCGCGGCGGGCGGGGCGCCGGCGACCAGCGCCAGGAGCGCGAGCGTGCGCCGTCCGATGGGCGAGGGCATGCCTGATCTCTCCGGGAAGACGTGATCCTCGGGCCGTCCGTCGCCCGAGCGCGGCGACGCCGCCGCACGCTCGGCAGTATGGCGGCGGCGACGGCGACCCGGGGCGTCGGCGGCGGCAACGATTCGTCAAACGGCCCGCCCGGACTCGCCGCCCGTCGGGGCGTGCGCGCCCGCGCCGCGAGGGCGCGATGCCGGCTCAGGGCGCGAGGCGGCCCCGCAGGACGCGGGCGCAGGGGAACATCCCGGCCCGCTCCAGCGTGCGGCGCGACGCGACGTTCGACGGCTGGCAGCGCGCCGCGGGCAGGTGGCCCATCGTGTGGCAGACGCGCTTCAGCTCCTGCACGAGGAAGCTGCCGTAGCCGCGCCGCCGGTGCGCGGGGACGACGTCCATGAACAGGTCGCCGTACGGCGGGTTGTAGTGGAAGAGCAGCCCGCCCGCCGCGACGACCTCGCCCGCCGCCTCCACGACCCAGCTGCCGAGCGGGGCGCCGGCGTCGGGGAACGCCCGCGCGACCTCCCCGTCCGCCGCCCGCCGGAAGACGACGCCCGGCGCCGCCCGGAGCGCGGACGGCGCGCCGTCGGCAAAGAGGACGGCGCCGGGGGACACCTCCACGGCGGCGTCGTACAGCATGAGCGCGAGCAGCACGTCGTTCGTCTGCGCCTCCACCCACCCCGCGCCGCCGGCGGCGGCGAGCGCCCGGAAGAGCGGCAGCGCGCGCCCGCGCTGCGGCGGCAGCACGTAGAACTCCTTCAGGACGTCCTGCGGATCGCCCGGCGCGCCGCCGACCGCGCCGTAGCCGACCACCACCCCGTCCTCGCGCAACAGGTACAGCCGCGTGAACCCGCGCGCGTGCCACGAGTCGTGCACGATCTGGCACGCCATCTCGCGGCGGTACGCGTCGCGCAGCGTGGCCACGGCGCTGAGGGGTGCGGCCTCCACCTCGATGGCCATCTCGCGGCTCCTCCCGTCGGCTCGACGTCGGTGATGCGGCAGCGCCCGAGCCCCGTCGCGCGGGCATCCCCAGTCTGCGCGCGCCGGGCGCGCTCCGCAGCACCCCCGACGGTCGCGACGCCCCGCCCCGTGGCGTGGGCGGGGCCGCCGGGCTACCGCCCGCGCCCCTCCGCGGCGCGCGTGGGGGCGCCCCGGCCAAGCGCGTCGAGGAGATTCGGCACCAGCACGCGGAACGGCTCCTCCGCACACCGTGGATCGGTGCCCGCCGGCAGGCGGCCGCAGAGCGGCGGCTGCTCGGCCGCCGTGCGCGCATGGCCCACGACGCGGACGTCCCGCACCCCCCAGCAGTACACGGCGCCGCTCTTCCCGATGCCGCAGGCGTGGTGGTGCCCGGCCGCGACGGACCGGAAGCGGATGACCGGGCTGACCGGCGCCTCGTCGAGGCAGAGATCCGCGCCCTCGCATCCCCAGCGCACCAGCTCGCGCCCCACGGCCGCCAGCGGGTCGATGCTCCAGCAGTACGCCCGCGCGTCGCCGGCGATGCCGCACGTGAAGCGCAGCCCGGCGCTGAGCGAGCGGAACGGGATCGACGCGCCCACGCGCGTCAGCCGCAGCGGCGCGGCCGCGGGCGCCGTCTGGCTGTACCGGCTGTAGTACCTCCCCCAGCAGTAGACCTGCCCCGCACGCGTGAGGGCGCACGTGTGCTCCGCCCCCGCGGCGACGGCGACGAAGGCGCGGCGGTCGTCGAGCGGCGCCGGCACGGCCATGCACGCCTCCGTGGGGGCGCAGCCGCGCAGCGCGGGATCCCGCCCGAGCTGCCCGAAGGTGTTGGCGCCCCAGCAGAGCGTCGCGCCCGCGCGCGTGATCCCGCAGGTGTGCCGCTCGCCGGCGCTGAGCTGTCGGAAGCGGTGCCCGCCGACGACCGGCGTCGGGCGATCGACCGTCGGCGCGCGGGAGCCGATCCCGGTCTGCCCCGCGTCGTTGTCGCCCCAGCAGTACGCCGCGCCGTCGGTCGCGAGCGCGCAGGTGTGGGACTGCCCCGCCGTGACCGTGCGGAAGCGCGGGGTGTGCGCGGCGTCGGCGCTCGGGCGCACGGCGGCCGCCCCGGCGCCGACGCCGTCGCAGAACACGGATCCGCTCACCATCACCGCGCAGTCGTGGAGCCATCCCGCGGCGACCTGCGCGAAGCGCGCGCCCGCCGCGGCGCGCACGGGCGCGAGGGGCACCGAGTCGGCCGGCAGGCCGTCGCGAGCGGCGGCTCCCCACGTCGTGCGCCCCCAGCAGTACAGCTCTCCGGGCGCGCTGGTCGCGCAGGTGTGATGCTGCGACGCGCCGATCGACTGCGCGCCGGCAGGCGTGTCGAGGAGCAGCGCCAGCGCTGCGAGGAGGAGCGTGGCCAGGCGAAGCCGCATGCGCGCGCCGCGTGGGGGTCGTGCGCGCGACACGGGGGTGCGTCGCCGCGCGCTACGTTGACGGCCGCGCGTCGCGGCGGGTCACCCCGACGTGTACGTGAGCGCGACCGCGTCGCCCTCCGCCAGCCGCCGCAGCGCCGCCTCGTCCGCGAGCACGTACTCCGCGTACGTGAGCTCGTCCCCGCTGCGCAGCTGCCCGTCGGCGCTCTCGTGCGCCACCGCCACGACCTTGCGCACGCCGGCGAAGCACTGCCGCGCCGGATGCGGTCCGGTGGCGTCGACCTCGTGCAGCGTCTCGTCCTCGTGCTGCTCCAGCGCGCGGCCGAGCGCCTCGGCCATCGCGCGCGCCGTCCCTGCGTCGGGGGCCTCGAGGAGGTGGACGTTCTCCCACGCGGTGATCCGCGGCTGCGGACCGCGCGTCCAGCGGAAGTACGTCACGACGTGAGCGGCGAACCAGGGCATGCGCGTCGACGGAGGAGGATCGCGGACGAGCGCGCACGCTCGATCGTGCGGGCGCGCGATGCCGCATGCGCCGCGCGCGGGCGCCGCGACGTCACGCGGCCACACCAGGACGCGCCTCGCGCGCGATCGCCACCGCGCACGGCGCGGCCTCCTGCCGCGCGCCGCTAGCGGCGCGGCGCGCGGCTCAGGAGCGTCGTCACCGGCAGCGTGTCCGACGGCGCGATGGAGACGGTCAGCTCGCGCGCCACGTAGCCGTCGCGCTCCAGCCGCACCGTGCCGCCGCCCTCGGGGAGGAGGGCCAGCATCGCCGTGCCGGTGCCGCTCGTGACGGTGCGCGCGCCCGACTTCACGTCGACGACCGCGACGCCGGGGAGCGGCGCCCCGCTCTCCTCGTCGAACACCCCGAGGAGGCGGAGTCGGTGCACGGGCAGCCGCTCGGCGGCGACCACCGGCAGCGCGACCGGCTCGGGCGCGGCCGGCGCGCCCGCGGGCACGCCCGCCGGCGCGCTGTCGACCGCGGCGACGGCCGCGCCGCCGAGCACCTTGCGCCGCCCGACCTCGGTCCCGAGCACGTAGGAGCCGCGGCGCTCGCTGAACTGCACGCCCGGCTTGAGCGTGATGAAGACCGCCGAGCGGCTGCGGTCGTTCTTGACCACCGGATCGTTGCAGTCGGTGGCCTGCATGCTCGCGATGTGCTCCGGGCGGATGCTCGCCAGGATGCTCTGCACGTCGGTCGAGAGCGAGTTGCGCCCGTAGCGCTTCAGGCGCGGGGTGACGCGGCGCATGACGTCCACCTGCCCCTGCCGGATGGCGACCGCCTCGTTCGGCCCGACGAGCCGGATGTTGCGCCCGTTGACCCAGACGTGCTGCAGCCCCGCGCAGAACATGCCGTCGCCCACCAGCCCGTAGATCATCACCGGCCGCAGGTTCTCGACGACGTCGAGCGCGTTCGTGATCGGGACCTTGGCGGCGGCGATGGCCTCGGCGTCGATGGAGAGCCGGCGCCGGCGGATCGACTGCCGGTCGACGACCTTCACCGCCTCGAGCGACGTCATGCTGCGCTCGAGGGTGACCGCGACCGGCAGCGTGTCGGCCGCCAGGCGCACGAGGAACTGGTCGGCGCGCGCGTAGCCGATGCGGCGGACGACCAGCTGCACCTCGCCGCTCGCCGCGGGCGCCACGAGCACGCGCACGCCGCTGGCGTCGGTGGTCCCCTGGGCGATGACGTCCTTCACCCCGCGCACGAGCGTGACGGTCGCCTCGGGCACGGGGGCGCCGGCGGCGTCGGTGACCCGCACGCGGATCGCGCCGGTCGGCGCGGCCTGCGCCCCCGCGCTGCAGGCGGCGAGCAGGCTGGCGGCACCGAGCGCCGCGACATGGAGGGAGACGCGGGACGTCATTCGGCTCGAAGGTTGGTGTCCACTTCGACAGCGGGGGCGCGGTGCGGCGCGACGCCACGGAGCAGTCGCGGTGCCAGCGGGGCCGTGCGCGCCGAACGCACTCCCACCGGCACATGCGTCGGCGACGAGGATCGGCGCCGTCCCCGCGGACGGACAGGAGGGTGTCCCGGATGGGGGACACCGCACCCCGGCGCGGCGGCGACTGGACGCCGACGAGCGGCGGCGGAGGTCACGTCAGGGCGTGCGCGCGTCGAGGACGTCGTAGTGCAGGCTCACCTGCCCCGACGGCCACCGCTCGTGGGACCGCAGCGCCAGCGGGACGCGCGGCGCGCCCGGCGGCTGCAGCGGGACACCGCTCCCGAGCAGGATGGGGATCACCGTCACCTCGACGCGATCCACCTGCCCGGCGGCCAGCAGGCTCCCGAACAGCGCCCCGCCGCCGAACAGCCAGATCTCCCCGCCCGTGCGCTCGGCGCGCAGCCCGGCGACCACCGCGGCCGCGTCGTCGGCGACGATCGTCACGTCCGGATGATCGGCCGGGCGCAGCGTGCGCGAGAACACCAGCACGCGCGCCCCCGCCGGCAGGGCCCCCGTCGCCGCCGGGTCGCCCAGCAGCAGCTCGAAGCTGCGGCGGCCGAGGAGCACGGTGTCGACGTCGCGGAACAGCGCGTCGAAGTCGATCGCCGGCTCCGGTGGGATCCAGTCGTACTCGCCCTGCGGGCCGGCGATGTAGCCGTCGAGGCTGGCGGCGACGTTGTAGCGGACGACGCGCATGCGCGGTGGTCGGAACGGGTGGGGGGTGCGCGCCGTCCGCTCAGTGCCGCTCGTGCCAGGCGAGCCCGCCCGGCAGCTCGGCCCACGCGGCGGCCGCGTACTCGAGGTGGATCACGCGGCGATGCGACGCCTCGCGCGCCGGCGACGACGCGTGCAGCAGGAGCGAATGGAACGCGAGGATGCCGCCGCGCGCCACCGTGCAGACCACCTCGGGCACCGACGCCCGCCAGCGATCGACCTGCTCGGCGCCCAGCCGTCCGGCGCGGTGCGATCCGGGAAGCACGCGCACCGGCCCGTTCACGGCCGTGCAGTCGTCCAGATGCACGCGCACCGCGACCATGTCGGCCAGCAGCGCGACCGGCGGCTGCACGTGCGGCACGCCGTCCTTCTCCGTCCACGGGCCGAACCCCGCGACGTCGCCGCGCGCGCGCACGGCGATGGCGAGATCCTGGTGCCAGACGACCTTCCAGTTCGCGCCGGGCGTCTTGTCGAACAGGATGCCGCGCACCGCGAACGCGCCCGCCCCGAGCGCCGACTCGGCGACCCCGCGGACCGCCGGATGCCGCGCGAGCGCGCGCACCGCCGGCACGTCGCGCAGCAGGTGGCGCACGCCGCCCCTCGCGCCGGCCGCGCCGTCGGCGAGCGGCGCGACCGCCGCGAGCAGCGCGTCGACGGCGGCGGCATCGAGCGCGTCGGGGACGATCGCGTAGCCCTCGCGCGCGAGCGCGTCGGCGGGCGCGGACGGTGTGGAGATCGGCGATGGCATCGTGTCGCGCATGGGCCGTGAGCTCGCGTCAGGGTCCGCCGGTCGCCTGGATCACCACGTCGCCGTCCAGGGCGTCGCCCGCGAAACCGAAGGCGAAGGTCTGCTGCACCAGCTGCGCGACCGGCTGCCCCGCGCGGCGCGCCGGCGCGAAGCGCAGGCGCGGCACCGCCTCGCGCACGGCGGCCACGAAGTCGGGGTGCGTGCCGACGTGGTGCTGCGCGTCGAGGTCCACGCGGCCGTCCGGACCGACCACGAGGAAGCTGACCACCGTGCCCCGCTCGCGGCGCCGGCGCGGCCCGGCGGGATAGCGCGGGCCGCCCCGCCCGGGCAGCGCGGCCGCCGGCGCGTCGACGTCCTGCTCGGTGGGCACGGCGCGCAGCGGCGCGGGGAGCAGCGGCACGGCGAGGGCGTGCTGCACGACCGAGTCGGCGCCCAGCCGGAGCGCGGCGCCGCGGAACGCCCCGCCTTCCGCGCGACGCAGCGACAGGTGGTAGGTGCCGGCGCCCGGCGCGGTCAGGTAGAACGAGCCGTCCGCGTTGGTCCGGCCCTCGGCGACCACGCGGCGTCGCGCGTCGAGCAGTCGCACGGCGCTCCCGCCGATCGGCGCCCGGGTGGAGTCGTCGAGCGCGAGGCCGGCGACCGTCTGCGCGGCGGCGGGACCGGCGAGCGTGGCGGAGACGAGCGCGCCGAGCGCGAGACGATGCATGCGGTGCCGGGAGCGGTTCACGCGAGCGCGGCGGCCCACGGATGGTCGGGCGTGGCGCGCAGGAGGGCCGCCCGGAGCCACGCGCGCGCCTCGTCGTCGAGGAGCGGCCGCGCGACGTGGAAGTCGTGCGCGTCGGCGGCGCGCGGCGCCTTCGACTTGTACAGCAGCACGATCTCGGGCGCCAGCACCCGCACGCCGTCCGTCGCCGCGCGGATCGCGCGCGCCAGCGGGAGACGCACGGCCGGGTCGCGGCGGTACACCCAGTCCGCGCCATCGCGCTCGTTGAGCAGGAGCTCGAGCGGCGGCGCCGACGCGGTCGGCGGCGGCGCGGCGTGCAACTCGTGCACCGGCGGCGCGAGGCGCGCGCCGCGCGCCCACGGCACGAACGTCCCGCCGACCACCGCCGCGAAGCGCCAGTCCGGCAGCGCGGCGCGCACGGCGTCCTGGTCGTCGCGGAACAGCGCGACGTCGACGTCCGCGTGCGGGCGCGTCTCGCGGCCGAGCGCGAGGTCGATGGCCCATCCACCGGCGACCGCCCAGGGCGCGCGCATGGCGTGCAGCGCCTCGACGACGGCGCGGACGGCCGGCGGCAGCCCGGGGAGCGTCACGACGCGATCGGACAAAGTGTCCATCGGAGACCAAAGCGCACGTGCGAGCGCGAGGCGAGCCGTCGGCGCGACGGGCGCGCGCGGTGCGCCGGACGTCCGCTCACCGCCGGTTCGGCCGCACCCAGCGTGCGGAGCCGGTCGCGCTGTCGACGGCCAGCTCCAGGGCGCGCAGCGCGGCGACGGGCGGCACGACGGAGTGGTCCGCGCGCGCGAAGCATCCGTGGTAGTCCTCGACCTGGTGCGTCAGGCCCGGCCCGAAGATCGCCAGCCGCACCGTCGGGTGATCGGTCGCGTAGTCGGGGCAGAGCGTCGCGTCGCCGCGCAGGCGCGCCGGCAGCGCGAAGAAGCCCGTGCGCCGCGCGCGCGCGACCAGCGCGCCGAGGGTCGCCGGCGCGACCTGGTCGCGCGCCTGCGTGGCGTCGTCCGTGTTGCGCGACGCGAAGCGCACCGCGCCGGCGCGATCGAGGCTCAGGCGGTACGCGGGGCAGATGCCGTAGCACGCCGTGCGCTCGAGCACGAGGCTGTCGGCCGACGTGGCGGCGTCCGCCGAGGCGGCCGGCGTCGCGGCGGACGTCGCGGCCGGCGACGGGGCGCGGCAGGCGAGCAGCAGGGCGCCGAGGAGTCCCGGAATGGTGCGGAGCGCGCGTCGCGACATGCGGGCCACCGTCAGAGGCCCCGCACCGCGCGCCAGGCCGCCTCCGCGATCCCGCGGCGCACCTCGAACGGGTGCAGGCTCTGGCCGAGGGCCGCCTGCTCCTGCTCGCGCAGGTAGCGCTGCACCTCGGGCTCCGTGGCGGCCGCGGCGAGCATCGCGACGACCGTCACCGCGAGCGCGTCGTAGTACTCCGGCCCGCCGTCGACGGCCGCGCGGATCTCGCCGGCGGTGTCCCACTCGTGCGCGAGCAGGTCGCGCACGCGCGCGACGATCTCGGGGTGCTCCAGCGCGCGACCGTGATACGGCGGGAAGGCCATGACGCGGGGGGACGAGGGTGGAGGGGCGTGCCGTGCGGGACGTGCCGTGCGGAGCGTGTCGTGGCGTCGCGGCGCGCCGACACAGGGTAAGCGATCGGCGGGCGCCCCGCCTCCGACGCCACCTCTCGCGGGCTCGTGGGTACTGCAGATGCCGCCGGCATCGCAGGTGCCAGTGGAGCCGGAGGGGGCCGTCGGGCGACACGGACCTCGACCGCTCGCCTGGTCCGCCGCTGCCACCGCCCTTCCCCGGCTCCTCCGACGTGCTGATCCGCGCCCTCCTCCACCTGCTCTTCACGGGCACGCCGCGGCTGCGCCGCCCCTCCGCCCCGACGGCGCGCGTCGCGCGCGCCCTGCAGCTGCCGCTGGCCCCGGACGGCCTCCGGCGGCTGCACGGCACGGTGTGGATCGCGGCGACGCGGCACATCCCGGCGCCGCGCGGGCGCGGCTAGCCGGGGCGCGGATCGTAGCGTCACGTCCCGGGCCCTCCCGGGTCCTCCTAAGGCGCTGGAGCGAAGCCGCGCAGCCGCCCGCGCACCTGGGGCGTGACCACCACGCCGGCCGGCGCGCGGGCGAGCCCGACCGCCGCCAGCCGCGCGACCGTCCACCAGTTGCAGTCGCGCGCCCAGAGGTAGCGGCCGTGGGCCGGGTAGAACCGGCCGTCGTAGCCGACCGCCGCCGCGTGGGGCGGGAGCCGCGCCCCCGCGTCGGTGCGGCGCGCCGACCGCTCGAGCTCGGCGAGGAGGGCGCGCAGCGTGGACGCGTCGACCGTGCGCGCGAGCACCTGCTCCGCGCCGCCGAGCCGCGGCGGGTCGGGGCGGCCGTCGAGGTAGAGGACGGCCCTGGTCGGCAGGAAGAGCGTGGCGAACAGCGCGTGCGGCCGGTAGTCGGACTCCAGGTAGAAGCGGCGGTCGCCCCAAGCGTACTCCAGGAAGGGCGCCGCCTCCTCGCCCGGCGGGCCGAGTCGCCAGCCGCGCGGCTGCTCGACGACGACCGCGGTGTGGTAGCCCCAGTCGACCACGAACACGCGATACGCGCCCGGGGGCGGCGTCGGCAGGGCGGGCGCGGGCGGGAGGCGCTCGGGCGCGAAGGCGGCGTAGAGCGGCGGGAAGCCGACCGCGAAGACGAGCAGCGCCAGCAGCGCGCGCCGGAGCGTGCGGCGCCACGGCGCCCCGCGGCGGATGCGCGGCGGACGGAGCACGGGAGGGGCGGGTGCGGGGGTGGGCGTCGATCATGCGCCGCGATCCGCGATCGCACCAGCGCCCACGCGGCCCGGCGCCGCCCGCGTGTCACGCGCGGCCGATCGCCAGCAGCGCGGGCGGCGCCTCCTGCAGCACCGTCGCCGTCGTGCGCGCGCTCGACAGCCGGCCGGCGAGCGGCAGGAGCACGCGGTCGCGCACCGCCCGCACCGCGGGGTGCGTCGCCTCCGCGAGCCGCCCGAGCCGCTGCGACAGGTCGGCGACCCGGCGCACCGCCGGGCGGCGGCGGCGATCGTACGCCGCGAGCGCGTCGTCCAGCGTCGGCGCGCGGCGCAGCGCGTCGAGCAGCACGGCCGCGTCGACGAGCGCGCTGTTCGCCCCCTGCCCCAGGTTCGGCGCCATCGCGTGCGCGGCGTCGCCGAGCAGCACGAGCCGCCCGTCGTGCCAGCGCGCGCAGTCCACGCGCACGACGTCGTTGACGAGCAGCCGGTCGAACGACGCGACCGCGCCGAGCAGGCGATCGGCCGGCGCGTACGCCCGCGCCCACGCGGCGCGCAGCGCGTCCAGGTCCCCGGCGTCGAGCGCGGCCCGGCACGCGCGCGTCCCGCACGAGGCGTAGAGATACGTCCCGTCGTCCACGGCGAACGAGCCGAAGATCCCGGCGCCGGTCCACGCCTCGACCCCCTCGGCGAGCCCGGCGCCGACCAGCGCGCGCAGGTAGCGGACGCCGGTCGGCCGCACGCGCGCCCCGAACGCGCCGCACGCGCGCACGCGCGAGCGCACGCCGTCCGCGCCGATGACGAGGTCCGCGCGCAGCGTGCGACGGCCGTCGGCGTCGCGCACGACGACCGTGCCGTCCGCGCCCGCGCGCTCGACCTCCGCGCCGAACGCGCGCGTCACGCGCGGCTCGGCCGCCAGCGCGTCGAGCAGCACGCCCTGCAGCGTCGCGCGGCGCAGCATCGCCACGCGCGGCGCGGGCGGCGGCGGGGCGAGCAGCGTGCGTCCGGCCGCGTCGGTGACGCGCCCGCCCGCCACCACGCGCGCGACGGCCAGCGCGGGCCCGAGCCCGAGCGACTCCAGCACCGCCATGCCGTTCTCGGCGAGCGCGATCCCCGCGCCCACCGCGCGCGGCTGCGCGACGCGCTCCAGCAGCGTGACGCGCGCGCCCGCGCGGGCGAGCAGCAGCGCGGCGGCGCTCCCGCCGATCGCGCCGCCGACGACGATCACGCGCAGCTCGTTCAGGTCATGCAGCTCGTGCGGTTCCATCGATCGCTCCATGCGAGGGTGTGCGCGCACGGTACGGCCGCCCGCGCGCGGCCGGAGTGACCGCGCCCGCCATCCTTGTGACCGCGCCCGCCAGCGCGGCACATTGGCCGCATGCACGACCACACCCTCCTCTCGGCGGTCGTCGCGGGCGTGCTGGAGGTCGCCGTGCGGCTGGGCCACGACCGCGACGCGCTGATGGCGGCCGCCGGCCTCGACGCCGCGATGCTCGCCGATCCGGACGCGCGCCTGCCGGTCGAGCACGATCTCCGGCTCTGGCAGGCGCTCTCGCGCGCGCCGGTGGGCCTCGACGTCGGCGAGCGGCTCGGCACCGCGTCGATGGGCGTGGTGGGCTACGCGCTGCAGCACGGCGCCACGGTCGGCGACGCGCTCGCGTGGCTGGAGCGCTACCGCGCGGTGCTGCACCCCGACCTCGTGCCGCGGCTCGAGCGGCGCGCGGGCCCCGAGGGCGAGCGCGCGGTGTTCGTGAAGGTCGTGCCGCCGCCGTTCGCGCGCCTCCACGAGCCGGTGTACGCGCAGGCCGCGGCGACGGTCGCCGTGATGCGCGCGCTGACCGGGCGCGACGTGCGCGCGCGATCCGTCGCGTATCCGATGCCGCGCCCGCGCGATCCGGAGCGCCACGAGCGCTGGTTCGGCTGCCCGGTGAGCTGGGGCGGGCCGACGCTGGAGGTGGCCTTCGACGCGGCGGTGCTGGCGCTGCCGCTCCCGCGCGCGGAGCCGGCGCTGTTCGGCTACCTCGCGCGCCGCGTGGAGGCGCTGCACGGCGCGCTGCCGGCGTCGGCGGGGTGGACCGACCGCGCGCGGCGCGAGATCGGCGCGCTCCTCCCGCAGGGCGAGCCGCGGCTCGGCGACGTCGCGCGCCGGCTCGCCGTCTCCGAGCGCACGCTGCACCGCCGGCTCGCCGAGGAGGGCGCGCGCTTCGCCGCGCTGGTCGAGGAGGCGCGGCGCGAGCGCGCGACGCTCCTCCTCGACGACGCCCGCATGGGCAGCTCCGAGATCGCGTTCCTGCTCGGCTACGCGGAGCCCGCGGCCTTCTTCCGCGCCTTCCGACGCTGGACCGGCGTCACGCCGCAGCGCTGGCGGGGCGAGCGCCGCGAACACCGCGAGCGCACGCGCCCCGGCGCGCCAGCGGGCGCGCCAGCGGGCGCGTAGCACGCGCGCTCAGGGCGCGCTCACGGCGCGGGCGCGCCCGCCTGCCGCAGCCGCACGCCCGCGCTCCCCTCGCCCACCACGCCGCCCGCCAGCAGCCCGTCGAGCGCCGCGCCGATCGCCTCGTCGAGCGCGGCGCCGGTGCGCGCGTAGCCGAGCAGCGCGCGCACCTCGGTCGTGAGCTGGGCGCGCGAGAAGGCGTGGCCGCTCGCCAGCACCAGGCGGATCGCCGCCGCGTACTCCTCCGGCGCGATGCGGTCGGCCGGCGTGCGCACGCTCGCGCGCGAGCGCACCGCCACGTCGTCCGCCGTCCCCCACAGGAACGCGCCGCGCCGCCGCACGAGCCCCGTCCGCTCGGCGGCCCGGCACGCCTGGAGGATGCGCGCCTGGATCCGGCTGCCGACGCGGCTGCCCCACGCGCCCGCAACGCGGCTCACCAGCTCCGCCTCGTGGATCGGCGCCTCGACGGCGACGATCTCGCGCACCACGCCCACCAGCTGGCTCTCCGGCGCCGCGAGCAGGTCGTGCCCCGCGAAGCGGTCCTCGACCGGGGCGAGCGCGTACGGCGCCGCGCCGGGCCGCACGTACGGCACCGCCGCGACGGCCGCGATGGCGGCGGCCTCCTCGCGGCGATCGGCCTCCACGACGACCGCGCGCTCCGCCGCGAGCGCGGCCGCGTGGGCCCGCGCGTCGCGCTCCGCCTCGCGTTCCTCGCGCGCGCGGCGCCGCGTGTCCTCGACCAGCGCGAGCAGGCGCTCGACCTGCCCGTTCCGGTCCTTGAACCAGTCGGTCGACCAGACGCGGTGGATCGTCCAGCCGCGCGCCTCCAGCACCTGCTGCCGCAGCCGGTCGCGATCGCGCGCCGTCTCCGACGCGTGGTACGACGCGCCGTCGCACTCGATCCCGCACAGGAAGCGCCCGGGCGCCGCGTCGTCCAGCACGCCGAGGTCGATGCGATAGCCGGCGACGCCGACCTGCGGCACCACCGTCAGCCCGCGCCGCGTGAGCTCCTGCAGCACGTCGCGCTCGAACGGCGACTCGGTGTCCGCCGCGCGCGTCGCGACCGCGCTCTCCAGGCGCCCGTGCTCCGCGTAGTTCAGGAACTCGCGCAGCAGCTGCGCGCCGCGCGACGTCGTGGCCGCCGCGCTGATCTCCTCGCCGCGCATCGACGAGAACACGACCATGCGCTGCCGCGCGCGGGTCGTCAGCACGTTCAGGCGGCGCCACCCGTTCTCGCCGTTCAGCGGGCCGAAGTTGTAGCGCAGCCGCCCGTCCGTCCCCTTCGCGTAGGTGACGCTGAGGAAGATCACGTCGCGCTCGTCGCCCTGGATGTTCTCCAGGTTCTTGACGAAGAAGGGCTCCGGCACGCCGCGGTCGAAGAACGCCTCCAGCGCAGGATCGTCGCGGCGGCGCTGCTCCAGCTCGTCCTGGATGGCGAGCTGCTGCCGCAGGTTGAAGGTGCCGACGCCGAGGGACTGCGGCTTCTCGCCCGCGGCGCGGCGGTCGAGCTGCTCGCGCGCGAAGCGCACCACCTCGTCGACGACGGCGCGCGCCTCCGCGAGGTTCAGCCCCTTCCCCTCGTACACGCCCTGCTCGACGTGGCGGAACTGCAGCCCGCTCGCGGCGCTCGCCGTCTCGACGCTCGGGAAGGTGTGCAGGTCGGCGTCGTAGAACGAGACGTTCGAGAAGTTGATGAGCGACTCGTGCGCGCTGCGGTAGTGCCACCGGAGGCGGCTCATCGGCACGCCGGCGCCCATGAACTCCTCGAGGATGCTCTCCGAGTCCTCGTAGATCGGCGAGCCGTCCTCGGCGCGCGCGACGTCCGCCTGCCCCAGCGACGCCGCGAAGAAGTTGGTCGGCGGCAGCTGCTTCGGGTCGCCGACGACCACCAGCCGTCCGCCGCGGCTCACCGCGCCGACCGCGTCCTCCACCGGCAGCTGCGACGCCTCGTCGAAGATCACGAGGTCGAACGTCGGCCGGTCGCCGGGCACGTACTGCGCGACCGTCAGCGGCGACATCATCCAGCACGGCTTGATCGCGCGCACCGCGGCGTCGGCCTGCGTGAGCGTGCGCCGCAGCGGCGCGTGGCCGCGCTGCCGCGCGATCTCGCGGCGCAGCACCGGCAGCCCCGCCGACGCCTCGGGCGTGCGCAGCCGCTGCTGCACGCGCTCGCGCAGCCGCCCCACGAGCGCGGCGCGGTTCTCGTGCAGCACGCGCCGATCGAGCTCGCGGAACTCGGCGATGCGCGCCTCGTGCGTCAGCGTCGCGAAGCGCTCGAGCGCGGGCCGCTCGCGCAGCGCGGCGTTGAGCCACGCGAGCCAGAACGCGCGCCGGAACGCCGGCACGACCGCGTCGAACGCCAGCTCGCCCGACCACGCGAGCGGCAGCATCCCGCGCGCGATGCCACCGTCCACCGCGCGGCGCGCGACCTCGAGCACCGCCCAGCGCGGCGCCTCGTGCGCGCTGCCGGCCAGCGCCTCCGCGCGCGCGCCGATCGCCGCGAACGGCGCGGCCGCGAGGTAGTCGTCCGGCCAGCCCACGAAGGCGCGCAGCCGCGCCAGCGCGTCCTGCGCCTGCCGCGCGGCGGCGAGCAGCGCGTCGACCGCGGAGACGTCGGGCGCCGCGCGCGTCGCCACCTCCACCGCGCGGCCGGTGAGCCCGTGGCGCACGCACACGCCGCGGAACTCGACCACCCAGCGCACGTAGTTCGCGAGCACCTCCCAGTCCGACGCCTCGCCGGCCCACAGCCCGCCGAACAGCGCGCGCGCCGCCGGCTCCGCGGCCGCGAGCGCGGCCCGCTCGGCGCGCAGCCGGTCCACCTGCCGCATGACGTCCACCTGCTCGGCCATCGACGGCGCCCAGCCCGCGCGGCGGTACGCGGTCCAGCGCTTCTTGATGGCGCGGTGGCGGCCGTCGAGGAAGGCGAGGAAGCTCAGGATCCCCTGCGCCTTCCGCTCGACGTACGCCGCGTCGTCGGCGTGGTCGCGCTCCAGCGCCTCGGGCGCGAGCTGCGCCAGCAGCCGGTCGCGCAGCGCCACGACCTGCCGCCCCTGCGCGATCAGCCGCGTCGCCTCCGCCGGCGGCGCGTTCCACGCCTCGCTCTCCAGCACCGCGAGCGGCGCGCCCGGCGAGCGGCGCAGCACGTCGGCCACCGCGGCCGCGGTCTGCACGTCCAGCATCGTCGCGATCGGCGGGAGCTGCAGCGCGGCCTGCACGCCCGCGGCGGCGGTCGTCGTCGCGTCGACGCCCGCCACGACCGCTCGCGCCAGCTCGCGCGCCGCGTCGACGTCGTCGCCCGTGTAGAAGGTGCGCGTCGAGTCGCGCCATGGATGGCGGTCCGGAACGCCGACGGCGGCACCCGCCTGCGCGAGATCGGCGAGGTCGCGGATCGCCTGCTCCAGCTGCGCCAGCGACACGCCGTCGACCGGGCCCGCGTACGCCACGCGCGGCGCGTCGAGCACGCGTCCGACCTCGCCGTACGCGCGATACGGCGAGACGCCGAGCGCGCCGCGCGGCGCGTGCAGCGCGCGCACGTAGTCGGTGAGCGTCGCGCGCACGACCGGCAGCCGCTCGGTCGACGCGGTGGGCGCGACGACGGGCTGCAGCGACGCGTCCATCGCCGCGCCGAGGGCCTGCATGACGGCGCGCTTGTTCGCCTTGGTCGAGTGCAGCTCCAGGCAGAACTCGCCGAAGCCCGCCTCGACCAGCCGCGCGTGCACGACCGACAGCGCCGCCATCTTCTCGGCGACGAAGAGCACCGACTGCCCGGCGGCGAGCGCCTGCGCGATGAGGTTGGTGATCGTCTGCGACTTGCCCGTGCCCGGCGGCCCCTCGATGACGAGGTCGTGCCCGCGCGCGGCGGCGGCGATCGCGCGCAGCTGGCTCGCGTCGGCGTCGACGACCTGGAAGGTGCGCTCCGGCGGATGCTCGGCGTCGAGGTCCATCGTGCGCACGTCGTCGGGGAGCCCGACCAGGTGCTCGCCGTCGTCGCCCTGGCGCGTGACGAGGCGGCCGATCAGCCGGTGCGCGCCGAGGGCCGCGGCGTTCGTCTCCAGGTCCTTGAACATCACGAACTTCTGGAAGCTGAAGAGCGCGAGCACGACGTCGGTCTTCACGCTCCACCCCGCGCGCTCCGCGATCCGCGCGGCCACCTCGGCGAGGAAGCCCTGCAGGTCGTAGTCGTCGCCGAGCGCGGCGGCGTCGGGGAGGTCGGGGAGCTGCACGTCGTGGCCGCGGCGCAGGAGCTCGGCGAGCGCGGGGTTCACGAGCGGGTCGTCGCCGGTCGCGCGCAGCACGTAGCCGGCGCGCGCCGACCTGCGCGACAGCTGCACGGGCACGAGCACGAGCGGCGCGCGGAAGGGCTGCGCCGAGTCCGTCGCCTCGACGTAGTGCAGCATCCCGAGGCCGAGGAAGAGCGTGTTGACGCCCTGCTCCTCGATCGCGAGGCGCGCCTGCTCGTCGAGCCGGCGCAGCGAGCGGTCGAGCGCCTCGGGGGTGAGCGTCGTCTGCAGCCAGTCGTCGGTGTGGCGCTCGTTCAGGACGGCCGGATCGTAGGGGGCGAAGTCCTGCGCGGGCAGCTCGGCCTCGTCGTCCTCCAGGCCGGCCGTCGGCTCGCCCGCGGGCGCTGCGGACGGCGTCTCGGTCGCGGCGGCGGTGGCGGCCGCGGCGGCCGGGCGCTCGGGCGCGGCCTTGAAGCGCATCGTGGCCTCGCGCACGACGAGCTGGCGGAAGACCTCCGCGGGGTGCTCGTCGACGACGGCGACCGTCGAGACCCGCGTCGGGCGGAAGTTGAGCGCGCGGTTGCGCTTCGTGAGGTCGAGCAGCTTCCGCTTCCACTGGTCGGCCGCGGCGGCGATGCGCGCGGCGGCGTCGCCGGGCGGCCCGTCGAGGGGCGCGCGGGCGGCAGGACCGGAGGACGGGACGGACGTCGTCGCCATGGAGCGTGGGCGGGCGGGAGGAGCGGGGCGTCGCGCGGCGCCGAACGGCCGGCCGCGCGGGACACCCGACGAGGCTACCCGGGCACGCGGACGGTCGCCAGCGCGCGGCGTCCCCCGGGCATGTTGCCGGTGGTCGGACCCGACTGCATCATGCGTCGCGCGACAGTGCCGACGGTCGCGCGCCCCCTCCCCACCCGTCGTCCGCCGATGCGCCCCACCGTCCGCCGCCTCCCCGCGATCGCCGCGCTGCTGCTCGCCCTCGCCGGCGCCGTCGGCACCGCCGGCGCACAGGACCTCGCCCGGGGCGTGGCGCAGGCCGAGTCGGGCGACGTCGCCGGGGCGCTGCGGACGTTCGAGGCGCTCGCGGCGCGCGACCCGCGCGACCAGCGCGCGCTCCTGTGGGGCGGGCTGATGCTCGAGCGGCTCGGCCAGTACAGCGAGGCGCGCCGGAGGTGGGGCGAGGTGGTGCTCGATCCGCACTGGGGCACGACGGCCGCGTACCTCTCGACGCTCTCGCACTGGCGACAGGGCGAGTTCTCCAGCAACGTGCGCGCGTCGGCCGGCTTCTGCGTGCGGGGCAGGCCGAAGTACGAGGAGTGCCAGGGCGTGCTCGCCCGCTTCACCGCGGGGGAGCGACCGCCGGCCGTCGAGCGGTGGGCCGATCTGGTGGGCCTGACGGAGGTCGCGACCGCCGAGCGCGCGCAGCCCGCGGCGCCGCCGCAGCAGCAGCCGTCGCAGCCGCCGCCGCCGCAGCCGACCCGTCCGGTGGCGGAGCGCCCGACAGAGCGCCCGACAGAGCGCCCGATGGAGCGCCCGGCGGCGCCGGCGAACGCGGGCGCCACGCTCCGGCTCGCGAAGGACGTCTACCGGGCCGGCGAGACGATCGCCATCGCCTTCCGCGGCCCCGGCGGCTACATGGACGAGGTCGCGCTCTGGCAGGTGGACGGCGCGCGCCCGGCGAAGCGCACCGGGAAGTTCGTGTGGGGCGCGCGGGAGGGGACCATCGAGTTCGTGGCGCCGCGCCCCGGGCGCTACGAGGCCCGCTACGAGCCGGCCGCCACGAACGGCCCCGGCGTCCTCGCGACGGCGGCCGTCCGCGTCGAGGCGGCCGCCGCGAGCGCCCCCGCGACGGCGGCCGCGACGATCCCCAGCGGGACGTACGAGACGTACTTCCACGGCGTGAACGCCGCGCTCACGAAGTGGCTGGCCGGCGACATCGTCGTGCGGGACGGCGGCGCGTACGCCTTCCAGGGCGCCGCGGGCCGCTACGGGCTCGACCCGGCGAGCCAGCGGATCGTCTTCCACAGCGGGCGGCTGCAGGGCGTCTTCGCCCGTCTGGCGTCGAGCAGCGGTCGGCCGGCGATCGTGCTCCCGCGCAGGGAGAACGAGGCCATCGGGAAGGACCTGCAGATCGTCTCGGACGTCTGGGGCTACCTGAAGCGATGAGCGATGAGCGATGAGCGATGAGCGATGAGCGATGAGCGATGAGCGCTGAGCGCTGAGCGATGAGCGCTGAGCGATGAGCGCTCAATAGGCGCAGGCCTCGACCAGCCGCTCCTGCGTCTTCGGGCCGGGGACGCCGTCGACGGCGAGGGGCGGATGCGCCTGCTGGAAGGCGCGCACCGCGCGCGTGGTGCGCGGCCCGAGGACGCCATCGACCGGCCCGGCGCCGAAGCCCAGCGCGTTGAGGCGGAACTGCACCCCGGCGAGCGTGTGCGGCTTCGGCGCCAGCGCCGCCCCGCTCTCGACCGCCTGCGGGGAGAGGCGGCCGATCGGCTGTCCGCGGCGGCGGCGCTTGAACGCCTCGTAGCTGGCCTGCACGACGGGCGGCGGGTCGGCGTCCTGGCCGCCCGGGCGCGCGGCCACGACCTCCAGGGGGACGGCGATCTCCGCGCCGTTCTCGAGCGTCTCGATCACCGTGGCCCCCTCGATCAGGAGCACCGCGCCCGCCGTCAGCTTGTCGGCCATCGGGCCGAACGAGCTGGTGCCCTGCACGATGCCGGCGCTCAGCCCGTTGCCACCCTTCCGGAACAGCCGGATCGGCTCCATCACCTGCCCCCACCGGCTGCACAGCTCCTCGATCGAGTTGAACAGCTTCCCGCCGTAGTCGGCGAAGCGCACGTGGCCGGCCATCGTGCGCACGGCGATGATCGTGTGCTTGATCGGCTTCATCACGACCTTCCCGTGCTGGACCTGCCGCGTCACCGTCTCGAACGCGAAGACGACGACGCGGTTGCGCTGGGCGAGCCCGACGACCTGCGCGATGCTGTTGATCCCCGACACCGGCGTCACGGTCGCGCCAGCGCTGCGCAGCACCGGCACCATGGCGTCGATGCTCGTCGCGAGCACGTACTGCTTCTTCGCGTTCAGCTTCAGCGACTGCATCGGCCGGCCGACCGCCTTCGCCAGGTCCTCCACGGTGACGAAGATGCTCTTGCCGCGCGTCAGCTGCAGCGCGTTGTTGACCGCCTGGAAGGTGCACGGCCCGCTCACGCCGGTGACCTTCACGGCCACGCGCAGCCGCGCGAGGTTGATGAACTGCGACGCCGCCGCGCCCGCCGCCTTCACCGCCGGCGTGGCCACCGAGAGCACGCGCAGCGCGTCCTTCCCCACGCCCCACACGCCGCCCTCGGCGGCCCCCTCGCCGATGCGCAGGACGTCGACGAAGCCGCCGGCGACCGTCATGCCCGTCGACCCGAGCGTCGCGAGCCCGATCGCCCACCACTGCGGGTTGTCCTGGACCCATTCCTCGAGGTCCTTCTCGCGCTTGCGCTGCTTCGTGTCCCACGCGTCGGCGATGCGGGACGTCGCGTAGTCGGACCAGCTCATGGGGCTCTCATGCGGCTCGCTCCGGGGAGCGTGTGGATCGGATGTGTGGACCCGGTCAGCGTAGCCCGCCCGCGCCGCGACGGCATGGTGCAGCCGCCCCATGCCCCGGGCGCGCCGCCGGCGCCCGGCCCGGCGCCCGCGACGTTATCGTGAGGGGGCCGTGCAGCACGGCCCGCCCGTTCCCCGTCTCCACCGCTCCCCGTTCGATGAAGCTCCGCCTCCTCACCGCCGCGCTCCTCGCGTCGGCGCCCCCGCTCGTCGCCCAGGCGCCCTCCACCGCGCCCGAGGGGGCGAGCTGGATGCGCTACCCGGCCATCTCCCCCGACGGCCGCACCCTCGTCTTCACCTACAAGGGCGACCTGTACACGGTCCCCACGACGGGCGGCGCCGCCGTCCCGCTCACCTCGCACGCGGCGAACGACGTCATGCCCGTGTGGAGCCGCGACGGGAAGCGCATCGCCTTCGCCTCCGACCGACACGGGAACCTCGACGTCTACGTCGTGAACGCGACCGGCGGCGAGCCGACGCGCCTCACCTTCCACTCGGCGCCCGAGACCCCGTACAGCTTCACCGCCGACGGCGCGCGCATCCTGTTCGGCGCGGCGCGCCAGGACGCGGCGGCCAACCGCCTCTATCCGACCGCGTACCAGCCCGAGCTCTACTCGGTCGCGGCGACGGGCGGGCGCCCGACGCAGGTGCTCACCACGCCCGCCGAGAACGTGCGGCCGAGCGCGGACGGCCGGTTCCTGATCTACGAGGACCGGAAGGGAAGCGAGAACGGGTGGCGCAAGCACCACACGTCGGCCGTGGCGCGCGACGTCTGGATCCTCGACACGCGCACCGGCGAGCACCGCCAGGTCACGACCTTCGCCGGCGAGGACCGCGACCCGATCTTCACGAAGGACGGGCGCGCGTTCCACTACCTGAGCGAGGCCGGCGGCACGCTCAACGTCCACCGCATGAGTGTCGACGGCGGCCCGTCGCAGCAGCTCACGCAGTTCACCGGCGTGCCGGTGCGCTTCCTCTCGCAGGCGGACGACGGCACGCTCGCCTTCGGGTGGGACGGCCAGGTCTACACGATGGCGCCGGGCGGCCGCGCCGCGCGCGTGCCGATCACCGTCACGGCCGACGACAAGACGAACCGCCAGCGCATCCTCGCCGTGACGCAGGGCGCGCAGGGGCTGGTCGTCTCGCCCACCGGCAAGGAGGTCGCGTTCCTCTACCGCGGCGACGTGTTCGTGAACGCCGCCGAGGGGAGCGGCACGAAGCGCATCACCTCCACGCCCGAGGCCGAGACGGGGCTCGAGTTCTCGCCCGACGGCAAGGCGCTCGTGTACGCGTCGGAGCGCGGCGGGAAGTGGGCGATCTACGAGGCGCGCCGCGCGCGCGAGTCGGAGCCGTACTTCTTCGCCTCCACGGTGATCCGCGAGACGCCGCTCGTCTCCAACGACCGGCAGAACACGCACCCGAGCTTCTCGCCCGACGGGAAGTCGCTCGCGTACCTCGAGAACCGCAACACGCTCAAGGTCCTCGACCTCGCGACGAAGCAGGCGCGGACGCTGCTGACCGAGAAGGAGCTGTTCGGCAACGACCACTGGTTCCAGTGGAGCCCGGACGGGAAGTGGATCGCCTTCGACCTCGACGTGCCGGGGATCGCGCCGACCGAGGTCGGCCTCGTGCGCGCCGACGGCGGGCAGGTGGTGAACCTGACGCAGAGCGGCTTCAACGACGCGCGCCCGCGCTGGATCATGGGCGGCAAGGCGCTGATGTGGTTCAGCAACCGCGACGGCCTCAAGTCGGTCGCGCAGACCGGCACGTCGCAGCAGGACGCGTACGCGATGTTCTTCGACCGCGAGGCGTGGGAGCGCTTCCGCCTGTCGAAGGACGAGTTCGCGCTCGCCAAGGACGTCGAGGAGCGGGCCGCGAAGGCGCGCGCCGACTCCGCGAAGGGGAGGGACAGCGCCGCGGCGCGCACGCCGGCGAAGCCGCTCGTGCTCGACCTGGCCGACGTCGACGCGCGCCGCGCGCGCCTCACCGTCGCCTCGGCGTCGCTCGGCGACGCGCTGGTGAGCAAGGACGGCGAGACGCTGTACTACCTGGCGCGCTTCGAGCGGGGGCTCAACCTCTGGTCGACGAACCTGCGCAGCCGCGAGACGAAGATGGTGCTCCAGCTCAACGCCAACTCGGGCAACATGGCGTGGGACAAGGAGCAGAAGCACCTCTTCCTGCTGGCCGACAGCACGATCTCGCGCATCGACCCGGCGGCGGCCACGCCGAAGCGCGACGTCGTGTCGCTGTCGGGCGAGGAGTCGCTCGACGTCGACGCCGAGCGCGCGGCGATGTTCGACCACGTCTGGCGGAAGACGCGCGACACGTTCTACACGAGCGGCTTCCACGGCGCCGACTGGAACACGCTGCGCGCGGTGTACGCGAAGTACCTGCCGCACGTCGGCACCAACGCCGCGTTCACCGAGCTGCTCGCCGAGCTGCTGGGGGAGCTGAACGTCAGCCACAGCGGCGCGTCGTACGCGTTCTCGACGCCGACCGACGACGCCACGGCCTCGCTCGGGCTGTTCTACGACCAGACGTACGCGGGCCCCGGCTACAAGGTCGCGGAGGTGATCCGCAGCGGGCCGCTCGACCGCTCGGACGTGCGCATCCGGCCGGGCGCGATCATCCGCGCGGTCGACGGCGTCGAGATCGGCGCGGACCGCGACATCGCCGAGCTGCTCAATCGCAAGGCGGGGAAGAACGTGCTGCTGACGATCGCCGACGGGGGGAGCACGAGCGAGGTGGTGGTGAAGCCCGTCTCGCCTGGCGAGGAGAACCGGCTGCTCTACGCGCGCTGGGTGCGGCGCAACGCCGAGGAGGTGGACAAGGCGAGCGGCGGCACGCTCGGCTACGTGCACATCCCGGGGATGAACGACGGCGCGTACCGCACGACGTTCGAGGAGGTGATGGGCAAGTACGCGACGCGGCAGGGCGTGGTCGTCGACACGCGCAACAACGGCGGCGGCGACCTGGTGGCCGACCTCGCGATGTTCCTGAGCGGCCAGAAGTTCTTCGACTACACGACCGACACGCGCAGCGCCGGCTACGAGCCGAACTTCCGCTGGACGCGCCCGACGGTCGCGCTGGCGAACGAGGCGAACTACAGCGACGGGCACTGCTTCGCGTACGCGTACAAGCAGCAGAAGCTCGGCCCGCTCGTCGGGATGCCGGTGCCGGGCACCTGCACCTTCGCGGGCTGGGAGTCGCTGCACGACGGCATCCGCTGGGGCGTGCCGGGGCTCGGCGTGAAGGACGCCACGACGGGGCAGTACCTCGAGAACCTGCAGACGGAGCCGGACATCAAGGTGCGCAACGACCAGCGCGCGGTGGCGACCGGCAAGGACCAGCAGCTCGAGGCCGCGGTCGAGGCGCTCAAGCGCCTCACGCAGCAGCAGGCGCAGCGGCCGCTCGTGCCCTGAGCGTCCGCCCCTCGACGCACGGAACGCCCGGCCACCTGGCCGGGCGTTCTGCGTTTCCCCCACGTCGCGCGGCGGCGCGTCAGGGCGCGCGCACGACGGCCTCCTCCACCAGCCACCGGTCGGCGCCGAGCCAGCGCGCGCGGCAGGTGAAGGGAACGCTGGCCCCCGCGCCCGCGGGACCGCCCGCGTCGACACGGGCGTCGACACCCACGTCGACGGCCGCGCGCACGACGACGACGCTGTCCGACACGCGCTGGACCGCGCGCTCGTCGAACCAGGGGAACCGCACCCCGGGCGCGCTCCCGAGGCGATCGGTCACGGCGCGCTTGCAGAGCGCCCACGCGCCGGCGGCCATGCGGGGCGCCACGGCCCCCTCGGGCGCTGGCGGCGGGCGCCAGTCGCGCGAGGCCAGCACCGCGCTGCCGACGGCGAGCACCGCGAGGCCGACCAGCAGCGCGCGGTTCGCGCGACGGGCGTCGGACCCGCGCGGAAGGAAGCGGCTGATCATGCCGTGCAAGCTACCGCCGCCCGCCAGCGCGGCGAGCGGCGGGGGTCAGCGCTCCAGCCGGAACCCGGGATCGACGCGCGGCCGCTGCGGGGCGTTGCTCACGAACCACCCGGTGAGATACATCCACTGCGTCATCCGGGTGAGCTTCGGGTAGTCGATGCGCGCCGGGTTGTCGCGCGGCGTGTGGTAGTCGTCGTGCAGGTTCGTCGTGTACATCAGCGCGGGCACGTTCAGGCGCGCGTACGGCAGGTGGTCGCTGCGGAAGTACCACCCCTCGGGGTGCGTCGGGCGGTCCCACAGCGAGTCGAGCGTGAAGCGCCCCGTGAGCGCGTTGGCGCGCAGCGCCATGTCGACGAGGTCCGTCGAGTTGCGGTGCGGGGGCTGCGCGCCGAGGAGCGACGCGGAGTCGGGGTGGTTGCGGCCGATCATGTCGCCGTTGAGCACCGCGACGATCCGCGCGAGCGGGACGACCGGGTTCGCGGCGTGGTAGCGCGAGCCGATGAGGCCACGCTCCTCGGAGCCGTGGTTGATGAAGAGCACCGAGCGCCGGCCCGGCTGCCGCACGAAGGCGCGCGCCGCCGCGAGCCCCGCGGCGGTCACCGTGGCGTTGTCGTCCGCGCCCGCGTGCACCGAGTCGCCCTCGAGCGTGACGCGCACGCCGTTGGCGTCCTGGTGCGAGCTGAAGACCACGTACTCGTCGCGCAGCGCCGGGTCGGTGCCGCGCACCATGCCGACGACGTTCACCGACGGCGTCGTGAACCGCTCCAGGCGCACCGAGAGCTCGGCCTGCGGCTGCCGCGCGAGCGTCTCGCGCATCGCGGCGCGCACGAGGAAGGCCGGCGTCTGCCCGCTCCCGAGCGCGGGCGGGGGCGCGACGCGCCGCGAGCCGTTCGCCGAGCGCGGCACCGCGTTGTCCACGTCGTACGCGCCGCGCGAGCGCGCGGAGGCCACGACCTCGTACGCGCTGTCGACGGGCGCGGACGCCACGAGGATGACGGCCGCCGCGCCGCGCCGCTGGAAGCGCGCGAGGGTGGTGTTGATCGCGGCGTCCGCGTAGCGCGACGCGAAGGTGTAGCTGTTCGGCCGGATGGCCGCCGGCGGCGGCGCGAGGAGCGGCGTGGCGACGATGCGGCCGCGCACGTCCGCCGTGGTGTCGGTCGCGTCGGCGATCCAGAGCACCGCGCCCGCCGCCTCGGCCGGCACGACGTTGAGCGGCGTGAGGTCGCCGAACAGCGTCATCGCCTGCCCGCCGACGCTCGCGCGGCTCGCGGTGGTCGAGACGCGCGTGCGGATCATGTCGAACCACTGGAACCAGGACCCGTCCGCGGCGCCCGGCTGGAGCCCGATGCGGCGGTACTGCTCCGCGATCCACATGGACGCGCGCATCTCGTCGGTCGTGCCGCCCTCGCGGCCGCGCATCGCCGGCGACGCCATCTCGCCGACGTCGCGCCGGAGGTCGGCCTCGCGGATGGCGGCGTAGGCGGCGGGAATCTCGGAGCGGCCGGCCGCGCCGCGCGCGGCCGGCTGCGCGCCGAGCGGGAGGGCGGCGAGGGAGACGAGCGCGCCGCCGAGGAGGCGGTGCGCGATGGGCGGGATGCGCATGACGGGCGGGTGGTGGGGAGCGGAAGCGACGGGCGCGGCGGACGCGGAGGGTCAGGGGCGCGTGAAGGGCATCGCCCACACGCGGTCCTGCGAGGCGACGAGGCGCACCACGCGCCCGGCCGCGTCGCGCTCGAAGCGCCACGTCGCGCCGCCGCCGGTGAAGGCGTCGCGCCACGCCGGCGCGAGCGGCGTCTCGCGCCCGCGCGGGTCGCGCAGCAGCAGCGTGTCGCCGGCCGCGCGCACCTGCCAGGTGGCGTCGGCGTCGGCGCTGTGCCAGCGGCCGGCGTACGCGACCAGGTCGCGCGCGGTGGGCGTGGCGGCGGACATCGGCTCGTAGCGCGCCGTGTCGCCGTCGGCGGCGAGGCGGAGCCAGAGGGTGCGCCCGCCCGATGCCGGCTGGGACACCCAGCGCTCGGTCGCGCCGCGCGCGGCGGACGTGCGGCGCAGCGGGGCGCCGGTGCGCACGTCGCGGTAGAGCCCCGCCGGCGGCGCCGCGCCCGTGGTATCGGCGCGCGCGGCGCCCCCGTTGGCGGCGGCCGTCGCGGCGGGCGTCGACGCGTCGCCCAGGTACGTATCGGCCACCTGGTGCGCGAGCGCGGTGGCGTTCGCGTGGGCGGCGTTGCACAGCACCGCCACCGCGACCTTCTGCTGCGGATAGCGCGCGAGGAAGGCGCGGTAGCCGCCGGTGGAGCCGCTGTGGCTCACCTCGGGGAGGCCGCGCCAGCGCGTGACGAACAGCCCGCCCGCGTACTCGATCTGCCGCCCGCTCGTGAGGCGCGCCTGGCGGTGCATCTCGGCGAGGAAGCGCGGGCCGCCGACGGCGCCCGTCTCGAGGTTCTCCGTCCAGCGCAGCAGGTCGCCCACGGTCGTGAGCAGCCCGCCGTTGCCGACGACGCTCTCGAACGGCATGTCGAGGCGGAACGTCCCGGCCAGCCCCGGCTCGTACGCGATCGCGCGGCGCTTCACGACGCGCGTGTAGTCGTCGCGCCACTGCGTGCTCGTCATGCCGAGGGGGGCGAACAGGCGCGTGCGCGTGAACTCGGCGAACGGCATCCCGCTCGCGCGCTCGACGAGCACGGGGAGCAGGCTGTAGCCGCTGTTGGTGTACGAGTAGTGGTCGCCCGGCGGGTAGTTGAGCGTCCGCTGCCGCGCGACGATGGCGAGCATGTCGCGCGTGGCGTAGGCGCGCGTGCCGCGCGGCCAGCCGGCGAGCGCCGCCACGCTCCCCCAGTCGCGCAGCCCGCTCGTGTGCGTGAGCAGGTGGCGGATGGTGATCGGCCGCTCGTAGCGCGGCAGCTCGGGGAGCAGCGTGCGCGCGTCGTCCTCGAGCGAGAAGCGCCCGTCGAGGGCGAGGAGCACGACGGCGGCGGCCGTGACCTGCTTCGTCACCGAGCCCGCCTCGAACACCGTCTCGGGGGTGTTCGGGCGGTCGCCCTCGAGGTCGGCCATCCCGTAGGCGCGCTGCAGCACCGGCTGGCCGCCGCGCGCGACGCCGACCGCGCACCCGGGCGTGCCGGCGCCGGCGAGGCGGGCGAACGCCGCGTCCACGCGGTCGGCCGGCGACGACGCGGCCGACGGGGACGCGGCGGGCGACTGCGCGGCACCGGGCGCGGCGAGCGCGGCGACGGCGAGCGGGAGGGCGAGGAGCGCGGGCGGGCCGGAGCGAGGCATGGCGAGTCGGTGGAGGGTCCCGAACCCCAACGCGCCAGCGCGGCCGGGCGTTGGCGCGCCGGCCGCGCTGGCCTGCACCGACGCGCGGCCGGCGCGCTACGACGGATCGCGGTCGACCGTCCAGGCGGCGAGCTGGCGCCACCACTCGTCCTGGCGCACCGCGACGGGATGGACGCGGCGGTGCAGGCCGATGTTGGGCACGGCGTCGTACAGCCAGATCGCCGGGCTGTCGGCGATCACCACGCGCGTGATCGCGCGCGAGAGGTCGACGACCCGCGCGGGATCGCGGGTCGCCTCGGCGCGCGCGACGAGGCTGTCGACGGCCGGGCTGTGGTAGCGCGTCACGTTGAACGCGCGCGTCGCCGGCGTGGCCGTCGTCCACTCGGCGCGCAGGTGGAACGGGCCGTCGCTGATGCGCGCGGCGTAGAGCAGCGCGTCGAACGCGCCGTCGTCGAGGCGCGCGGAGAACACGCTCGGCGGCAGCTCGTCGACCGCCACGTCGACGCCGAGCTCGCGGAAGCCGGCCTGCAGCATCACCGCGTAGCGGCAGCGGATCGAGCTCGAGGCGGGGCAGCCGATGCGGAAGGCGAGCGGCCGCCCGTCGCGGCGCCGGCTCCCCGACGCGCCGTCGCGGCGCCAGCCGAGCGAGTCGAGGAGCGCGGCGGCGCGCGCCGGCGCGAACTCGGGCGCGCGCGCCGAAGGGTCGTGCCACGCGACCATGCGGGGCGCGGGCCCCTCGGGGATGGTCGCGTCGGGGCCGAGCGCGTTCGTCGCCAGCGCGCGGCGGTCGACCGCGTGCGAGAGCGCGCGGCGCAGCGCCGCGTCGTCGAACGGCGCGCGGGCGGTGTTGAACGCGAGGAAGGCGCGCGCGAGCGCCGGCGGCTGCACGATGCGCACGCGCGGGTCGCCCGCGAGCCGCCGCGCGTGCTCGGGGGTCAGCGCGCCCACCACGTCCACCGTCCCCGCCTCGAGCGCCGCGGCGCCCTGCGTCGGCGAGCCGAGGAAGCGCGCGAACACGCGGTCGACGCCGGCGCGCGGCGCGCCGTCGGCCGAGTCGGCGGCGAGCTCGATCACCTCGCCGCGCGTCCAGCGCACGAAGCGGAACGGGCCCGTGCCGACGTGCGGCAGCGTCGCCAGCGCGCGCGCCCGCGCCTCGCGCCCGCCCGGCAGCGTCGCCAGCACGTGGGCGTGCATGAAGTTCTGCGTCACGACGTTGCAGAACTGCTCGGGGCTCACGCGGTTGAAGAACACGGTGGCCTGCAGCGGCCCGTCGACGTGCACGGAGTCGACGGTCGCGAGCGTCTCGGCCTCCGGCGAGCCCGTGGCGGGCGCCTTGAGGAAGGCGAGCGTCGCCCGCACGTCCTCGGCGCCGAACGGGTGCCCGTCGTGCCAGCGCGCCGTCGGGGAGAGATGGAAGGTCAGGCGCGTCGAGTCGGGCGACCACTCCCACGCGCGGGCGAGCACGGGGCGGAAGCCGCGATCGCCGACGGTGACCAGGCTGTCGCCGACGAGCGCGAGCTGCTCGTAGACCTGGTCGATCACGACGCGCCCGGCGTTGTCGCGCGAGATCGCGGGGACGAGGGACGACGGCTCGACCCCGAGGTCGAGCACGAGACGCGTGGGAGCCCGATGGTCGGCCGCGCGGGAGCAGGCGGCGGCGCCCGCGAGGGCGAGGAACGTCGTCAGCGCGCGCCGCGACCGGGCGGCCGCGCGGGAGGGGAGGCGGAGCATGGAGAGGGTGCAGCAGGGGGGAGCCCGCCGCCGGTGCGACGCCGACGTGACGGGGGGCAACGGCCCATCCCGAGGACGCCGCGCGGTGGCCGCGCGTTTCGCCGCGCACGCCGGGAGATCGCGGTCACGCGCATCGTGGGGCGATGCTCGCGCGCCGCTCGTTGGCACGCGGCCGGGTGGGTCCCGCGGTGCCGCTCACGTCGCGCGCATCGCCGCGTCGCGCGACTACCGCGTCGCGCGACTACGCCGCGCGTCCGACGACGGCATCGACCATCGCCCGCTTCGACTCGCGCCCGAAGCGCCGCTGCAGCCGCCGCACGAGCGGACGGCCGAGCCGCGCGAGCAGGTGCCCCGGGCGCGAGAACGCGAGCAGGTCGTACCACACGCCGTCGTCCGCCCGGTGCCACTCGACGCAGAAGCGCTCCTCGCCGACCGCGCCGTGCGCCGGCAGCGTGCCGTACGCGAAGCCCACGCGACGCACGCCGTCCGCCTCCTCGTCCAGCACGTAGACGATGCGGCACGCGTTCAGCGACCAGAAGCCGTAGTGGCGCGCCACCACCACCACGGTCTCACCGGGCGCGATCGCCGCGCCGGCGGGGTGGATCGAGGACCAGCCGAGCGCCGTCATGCGCCAGGCGTGGAGCGCGGCGACCGCGCGGTCGAACGCGTCGGCGCCGGTGCCCACGCGGACGCGGTTGTGGTCGACCGTGTAGCCGGCGGGCGCGGACGCATCGCGCGTGGCGCCGACCTCCGCGTACGAGAGCGGGGCCGCGCGCTGCCCGGCCACGAAGTCGTCGATCTGCCGCCGGCTCGGGCGCGCGAGCTGGAACACGGATGCCGCGTGGAAGGGTGGGTCCGGGCTGCGCGGGAACGCCGGGCGGGTCGGATGCGAGTCATGCACGACGCCCACATCGGCGGCGACGTCGCGCGGCGCACGCCCGGTGCGTCACCACCCGTCGAGGAGCTCGCCGAGGCACGCCAGCGGCAGCTCGATCACGACGTAGTGGACGAACGCCACCACCGCATCCGCGCCGCCCGCCGCGCCGTGCAGCACCGCATCCGCCCCCGCTTCGGTGGCGTGGAGCGCCGCCATCCCGCCACGCGCGAGCGCTCCGGGATCGGAGGCGACCGCGAGCGGATCGACCACGTCGAGGAGCGGCGGGCGACGCTCCGCGTGCGCCGCGCTCACCCCGCGCTCGGCGGCCCGACGCGCGGCATGCCAGCGCCGGATCGCGTCGAGCTCGCGCGCGTCGAGCCAGAGCCCGTGGCACCGTCCGCACAGCTCGACCTCGATGCCGTCGACGCGGTAGCCGAGCAGCGCGAGCGTGCAGTCGGGACAGCAGCGGCGCGAGGGAGACACGGTCGCGCCGTCCGTCGCGTGGCCGGTGCGCTGCACGAGCCGCTCCAGGTGGCGCGTGCCCGCCCCCGCGAGCTGGCGCATCGTCGCCGCGCGGAACCACCGGCCGGCGCACGTCGCGCACTGATGGCCCGCGAGCGATCCCGGGCCGGGGGCGAGGAGCAGCTGCTGATCGACGGGGCAGCGCATGACGCGGTCAGCCCGCCGCTCCGTCGGAGCGCGCCGGCCGGTCGCCGTGCGCCGGCGTCGCGTCGGATGCGTGCGCGACGCGCATCGCCTCCAGCCGCCGATCGATCGCCTCGGGCACGAGGAGCGCGTCGGCGATCGCGCCCACCGTCTCCTCCTCGCGCCACGTCGCCGCCAGCTCGCCGGCGCGCGTGGCGAGGAGCGCCGCCTCGACCTCCTCGGTCACCGCGATCTCCAGCGCGAGCCGGCGCTCGGGCAAGGCGCTCATCACGCGGGACACGTAGCTATCGATCGCGAGCCGCTCCCACGGACGCCGATGCGTCGCGCGCTGCCGCTCCTCCTCCTCCTCCACGCGCCGCCGCCGGCGTCCGCGCCCCCGCGCGCCGCCCGCCGCCGCCTCCGGCTCACGCTCGGCGGCGGCGACCTGCTCCAGCACCGTCGCGAGCGACACCGTCGCGCTGTCCGCGCCGTTGATGCGCGGCAGGAAATCGGCGAGGAAGACGGCGGCGGCGTGTCCGGCGAGGCGCACCTCGCCGCGCGGCCCGCCCGGCACCACGAGCTGCAGCGGCTGCGGGCCCGTGCCCCCCTCGAACCGCACGTCGTCGAGCTGCCAGGTCCAGAGCCGCGGCGGCATGCCCGGCGTCCGGCGCAGCGAGAGCCAGAGCCGCGGCGGACGGCTCCACATCCGCAGCAGGAAGAAGGCGAGCATGACCGCGACGTGCACCCCGACGTACGGCGAGCCCGCCACCTGGCCGGCGCGCACGCCGAGGAGCAGCGCGAGCGCCGCCAGCGCGGCGGCGGTCCACATCACGAGCAGCTGCCGCGTGCGCAGGCGGCGTCCGTAGCGCCAGTTCGCGATGTCGGCGTCCGGCATGCCGCCGACGCGCAGGAGCTCGAGCCCCGACTGCGTCCGCGCGAGCCCGGCGCCGGCGCCCGCGACGCGCGACTCGGCGGCGAGCGCGAGACGCTCGCACTCCGCGATCGCCTCCCAGCGCCGCTCGAGCGGCGTGAGGTTCCACTGCCCGCACCGCCGACAGATCACCCAGAGGCGCCCCTTCGCGGCGTCGAACGCGATGCGTCGCCCGACGGGCAGCTGCGGGATCTCGTCGTTGCGATCGAGCGAGCGCTCGCAGCGCAGGCAGGTCGTGTACACGAGGCGGGGCCGGAGGTCCGGACGATGCCGTGCGGCGGACGCCGCGCGACGTCAGCCGTGCGCGCGCGCGTGGTCGGCGAAGGCCTGCCGCACCAGCGCGAGCGCGTCGCGATACACGTCGGGATCCGACGGCGCGCGCTCCAGCCCCTCGGCCGCGAACACGGCGGCCGTGAAGCTCTCCGCATCCGGCGGCGCCTGCTCCAGCAGGTGGCGCCGCGCCTCGGGCGGCAGGCACAGGCCGTGGCGCGTGCACAGCTCGGAGAGGAGGAAGCCGGTGCCCTGAAGACTCAGCATCATGCGGGAACTCGTGGGACGTCCGCCATCGACGACGGCGGCGCGATCAGGTAATCAACGCGGAGGCGCGGCCGGCACAATCCGCGACGCCGACGTCGCGTGGTGGACGCACGACGGCGTGCGCGCGCCACCCGACCCGCGCGACGGCGGCGCCGGTGCACGCGCCGATCGCCAGCCCGAGCACCACCTCGCGCCAGCGGTGGCGCCCCAGCGCCACGCGCGACCAGGCCAGCACGGGGAGCATCGCGAGCAGCAGCCCGCCGAGCGGGTGCCCGCGCTCCAGCAGCACCGTCGCGGCGAGCGCCGCGGCGGCCATGTGCAGCGACACCTTCACCCAGGGCGTCACCGCCGCGCAGACGGCGAGCATCACCAGCACGCCGCCCACGCCGATCACCAGCGGGCCGCCCGGCTGCGCGCGCGCGAAGTACGCGAGCAGCGCGAGCAGCCCCGCGCCGCCGACCGCGAACAGGATCGGGCGCTCGCGCGGGTGCGATGCGTCCACCGTGCTCCACGCGCCGCGCCGGACCTGCCGCGCGGTCAGCACCGCGACGGGCAGCACGAAGAGCACGCCGACGACGGCCGTCGTGCGCAGGGCGGCGCGCGCGCCGTCGTCGGAGGTCACGGCGCCCGCCAGCGCGAGCGTCGTCACGAAGGGGTGCGCGACGATGGAGATCCCGCACGCGATGCGGCGTCGCGCACCGGCGAGGGCGGGTGGCCGCGCCACGGGACGATCGCTCACGCGGCGGTCAGCGCGCGCGCCCCGCGCGACGGCGCCTGGCGGCGCGGCGCGCGCGCCCCGCCCCTTCCAGCGCATACAGGCCGACGCCCACGAGGTGGCCGAGGAGCACGCCGCCGCCCACGCCGACGATCACGCGCCCGCGCCACCGATCGGGCGCGTGCGGCTCGAACATGAGCGCGAGGCCGAGCAGCGCCACGACGCCGACCACCGCGCCCAGCGCGCCCGCGCGCACCGCCGTCCGCGCGAACGGCAGCCCCGCGCCCGCGACCGCCCCCGCGGCGGCCGCGGCGAGCGGAGACAGCAGCGCGCCGAGCCGGAGGTCGACCTCGACGCCGCGCGACGTGACGTAGGGGCCGGCGAGCAGCGCGCCCGCGGCGAGGAGCGCGCAGGGCGCGGCCGCGATCGCGAGCGCCGTGACCGCGCCGCGGCGCACGCGCGGGCCGAGCGGCAGGTCGGGCGTGAGGTCGAAGAGCGTCGCCGCGCGCGTGCGCCGCGGCGCTACCACCGCGCCCGCGCCCCGACGTGCACCGGGCGATACCAGTGGCGCCCCAGCCCCGGCTCGTCCCACGCCATGTGCCGCACGGCCACCGTCACCGCGAGCCGGCGCGTGACGCCGAGCGCCCCCTCGGCCTCCACGAACCCGCGCGTCGTCGCGTCGTACCGCCCCGCGCCGGCCAGCACGCCGAGCTCGATGCGCGCCGTCGGCGTGTACGCGAGGCCGGCCGCGGCGCCGACGCCGTCGGGCGCGGGGAAGTCGCGCCGGCACGTGCCGTTCGGCGCCAGCGGGCAGTCGTCCCAGTCGCTCCCCGGTCCCTCGGTGAGCAGCTCCGCGCGCAGCATCGGCCGCAGGGCGCCCGCGCCGAACCGGTACGCGATCGCGAGCTGTCCGGTGTTGGAGCGGGAGGAGCCGTAGTGGACGTCGTCCGCGCGCGTGGTGTGCGGGCCGACGCCGAGCGCCAGCCCGACCGACCAGTGCGGGCGCGCCGGCGCCTGGGCGCGCGCGACGTGCGGCGACGCGAGCGCGAGGGCCAGCAGCGCCGCGATGGACGTCCTCAGCATGTGCGGGCGCGGTGGAACGGCGCCGACTTCTCCACAGGGTTCTCCACGGCGTTCTCCACGTCAGGTCGCGCGCGCGGCGGCGGCGTCGCCCGCGCCCGGGGCGTGGCACCGGAAGCGCAGGAAGCGCTCGCCCGCGACGGTCAGCTCCCCGTCGGGGACGAAGCCCGCACGTCGCACGCCGCTCGTGCGCACGCGGCTGGGCGGCAGCAGGATGATGACCGACGGCGCGCCGAGCCCCTCGAAGGCGTCGCGGAGCAGCCGGGCGAGGATCGCGCGGCCGGCGCCCCAGTGCGACGGATGCAGCACGATGCCGAGGTCCACGTCGCCGTCCTCGGGCTGGAGCCCGCCCCATCCGGCGACCGCGCCGTCGACGACGAAGGCCCAGGGGCCGTAGCCGTGCGTCTCCCAGAGGCGCTCCTTGGCCGCGACGAAGCGGGCGCACTCCGCGGGGCCGAACGTCCCGCGCGCGAGCGGCATGTGCCGGCGCACGAGCGGGTCGTTCATGAGGGCGACGAGGGCGGCCGGATCGACCTCGGAGAGCCGGCGGAAGACGATGTCGGGCACGGCGGGGGCGTGGTGGGAGCATGGTGGCAGCGAGGCGAGATGCGGGAGCGCGGCGCGGCGGCGGGCGAACGCGCGGGCGCGCGGCTACGTCGGGGACGGCACGGCGTCGCGCGGCACGGGCACGGTGTCCACCTGCACGGCGAGCGGCGCGACGGAGCCGCGCACCCGCTGGACGCCGTCGGTCGTCCCGCCGAGGTACACGCGCACCTCGAACCGCTCGGCCGTGGGCCACGCGATCTCGTCCACGCCCGCGTCGGTCTCGAGGAGCACGGCGCCGGGGCCGCGATAGATCACCCGGCCGCTCGGGAGCGCCGCGACCGCGGCGTGCCCCGTGCCGTCCGCCGCGCCCGCGAGATACGCCACGTGCCGCCCGTCGGGCGCGAGGCGCGGGACGGTCGACGGCCACCACCCCTCGGGCGTCGGCAGCGTGCGGACGCGACGCGTCGCCACGTCGTACGCGAAGAGCCCGACGGCGCGCTCCTCCTGCGCCCGGATGCCGTACACCGCGCCGTCCGGCCCCACGACGGGGCGCTCCGCCACGAGCACGCCGGGCACCGTGTCCTGCCGCCCCTCGTGCGCGACGACGACGCGCCGCAGATGCCCCTCGATCATGCCGTCCCCGTACGGGATGGAGTCGACGAGCACGATGCGGGGCGGCGCCGCGGACGTCGACGTGCGCGACTCGGCGTCGCGCGCGGACGTCGACGTGCGCGACTCGGCGTCGCGCGCGGACGGCGCGCCGCAGCCGGCGAGGAGCGCGGCGGGAAGCGCGGCCGCGAGCACGGCGGGGAGCCGACGATGCCGCATGCGGTTCGAGGAGGGGTGTCGCACGGATCCCATGATGTCCGCGCGACGGCGTCGGCGGCAACGTGCATCAAAGTGGCGACGACGGGCGGCGGCGCGGCGTCAGCGGGCGCTGCGCGCGGCGCGCGGCGCGCGGCGCGCGGCGCGCGTCACGGCTCGCCCGGAAGCCGCACCGTCACCAGCGCGGTCTCGGCGGGCGTGCGGCCCGGGAAGGGCGCCATCGCGAGCCGCAGCTGCCGCGGGCCGACGAGCGCGGCGTCGACCTCGGCGTGGTTGGCGCGCGCGTACACGTGGCGCCGCCGCACGAGCCCCGGGCCCACGGCGCGCTCCACCTCGACGTGCACCGTCCACGGCGCGAACGCCGGCCCAGGATCGACGTACACGGTGGCGCGGCCGCCCGCGACGCCCGCCAGCGCGAACGTCCGCACCACGGCGCGGTCGCCGAGCGGGCCGACGACGAGCGCCCCGAGAGCCGCCGCGCCGGCGAGCGCCGCCGGCACGCCGAGCCCCGCGGCGACCGCGATCCGGGCCGCGTCCGACGCGTGTGCGACCGCGCGCCACGCGATCCGGAGCGCGACGGTCGGCAGGAGGAGCGCGGCGATCAGCGTGGCGCGGTTCGCGTGGGCATGCGCGAAGCGCAGGTCGCCGGCGATCGCGAGCGCGACGACCGCGGCGCTCGCGGCCAGGAGCGCCGCGGCCACGGCGCCGCGGCGAACGGGGGACGGCTGCGGGCTCACGGGCGCCTCTCGCGGCGGTGCGGGTCTCCGGGGCTCGCGGACGGTGCGGGTCGGCCGTGTGCGGGACCGGGCGACCGGACCATCGCCGGGCGCGGCGACGCATCGTGCCTCATCCGGGTGCGAGCAACGCCGCGAGCCTGATCGGTGCGAACGCGAGCACCGCCGCGTCCTCGTCGGGACCGTACCACAGGTACACGGATGCTCCGTCCGTGCGCGTGCCCGGCATCGCCATGCGCCGTCCGGGCAGCGCGGGCCACGGCTCGGCGGTCGCCTCCGACACGGCGTCCTGCACGGAGCTCAGCACCCCCTCGGCGACCATCGCGGCCCGGTCGGCCAGCGACCAGTCCTCGTCGCGCGGCTCGTGGTAGGGGTGCGTGGGGTCGACCTCCTGATCGAGCCCCCCGGCGACGTCGCTGCTGCCGTCCCATACGTCCCCGCGGTGGAGCACGACCCACCCGCCCTCCGCGCCCACGCGGAACGGCGCGGGCACGACGGCGGCCAGTCGCTCCGCCAGCGCGGCGGCGAGGCGCACGGCCGCCCGCGAGGGCGGGTTCGCATCCTCCTCGAAGGCTCCGAAATGGGGCTCGCTGCGTTCCATGAGCGACGGGAGTGGGCCTGCCGAACGCGGGGGTTCAGCGGTGTGGGATCGCGATCGGGACGCGGCGCGGCACTCCGCGGACGTGGCGTCGGCCGCGCCACCACGTCAGCCGGCGACGCGCCGCATCCGGGAGCGCGCCGCGGAGGCCGGCGCCGGCGGCACGGTGGCCGCCTCGCGCCGCACGCGCGTCAGCTCGATCGTGCCCCACACGCCGTTCACGAGCGCTCCGCCGACGATCAGCGTCCAGATCGCGCCGTGCCACAGCGGCTGCCCCGCGAGCAGCCAGCTCGCCAGCTTGGTCAGCACGAACCATCCCAGCAGCGCGCCCGCGGCCACGCGGCTGCCACGGCCCACGTGGATCGTCGCCACCGCCATCCCGAGCGCCGCGACGAGCAGCACGGCGGCCGACCCCCAGTCCGGGCCCTCGCGGTGCAGCAGCGGGGCGATGGAGTACAGCGCGAACGCGACGGTGTAGACGCGCCCGGCCCACACGGCGCCGCGCAGGCGCCAGCGCGCCACGCCCTCGCGTCCCCGCAGCGCGGCGCGATGATGGGTGTCCGACTCGTAGCTCATGACGTGAGTGGGTGGTGCGGTCCGACGCACGGGTTCAGCCGCGGACCGGCGTGGCGACGCCGGAGCGCACCGCAGCGCGTGCGCTCGCCGCAGCGCCGCGCGGGATCCGCCGCGCGGCAGCCGTGCTGCTCAGGTGTGCTCCGTGACGCTGATCAGCCATCCCACGCCGAGGCACGCCAGCGCGGCCACGCCGAGCAGCAGGACGACGAACCCGCCGGCGTGGTCGCGCGCCACCTGCGTGCGCGACGGCGCGGGCCTGACCCAGCGCACCGCCGTCACGGGCAGCGCGGCACGGCGCGCCTCCGCGCCGGTCATGCTCCAGCCGACCACGGAGTCGCCGGCCAGCCGCACCGAGTCGAACGTCATCCAGCCGCCGCCGCTCACCAGCACCTCGGCGCGCCGCCCTCCGAGGCGCGTCACGGCATCCGGCACGTGCTGCACGGGCGCGTGCACGCACGCGGCGAGCAGCACCGCGGCCCCGATGCGGAGTCGGGGCGTCAGGGGCGCGCGCGCTTGAACAGCGCGACGATCTTCGACGTGCGCCCGTTGCCGTCGTTCACGTCGAAGGCGCTCACCAGCTCCCACCCCTGCGCGCCGAAGCGATTCAGCTCCGCGTTCACGGCCTCGGGATCCACCTTGGCGCTCACCCAGCCGCCCACCTCGATCAACGCGGTCGTGTACTCCCACTGCGGAGGGCGCACCATGGACAGGCTCGGAACGGGGGATGCGCGGCGTCCGCGGATTCGGACGCGCGCGTCGCGCTGCGCGGGAAGCTACCAGGCGTGGAGCGGATCGCGACACGTCGCAGCGTTCGCGTCGGCCGCGGCGTCACGCGCGCGGTCATGCGCTGTCCGGCCCGAACCCGGTGACCTCGAAGGCATGGGAGACGTGGACCGTGAGGTCGCCGTCCGTCGCGAGGCTCTTCGTCGGGATCGTCAGGATGGAGTAGCCCGCCGAATCGCGGCGGAACTCGAGCGCCTGCGGCTCCTGGCCCGTCCGCCGGCGCGCCGCATCGAGCGCGACGCAGACCGCCCGCGCGCTGTCGGTGCCCTCGCGCTCGCACGCGTCGCCGCGTGGCGCCTCGTCGCGCGCGCAGCCGGCGATCGCGGCGACGACGGCGGCGACGAACGTCGTGAGCGCGCCGAGCCGCTGCCGCCTCGCTGGTCGCATGAGCGAAACTCCGATCGTGGGTGCGGGAGAGCACGCGCCGCCGAGCACCGCGGCGGCCGACGCGCGCGCGTCGCGACACGATGCGGCGCGCGCGCGTCGGCGGCAACCGCGACGCGCCGCTCACCCGCCCTTGCGCCACCACGCGTCAGAGGCGCGCGGACGCGCGGAGGGGCGCCGACGCGACCCAGAGCCCGAGAAGCGCCTGGAGCACACCGATCGCCAGCAGCAGGAGCGCCGAGCGAGAGCGCCAGAAGCGCCAGCCCACCCCCGCGAGGATCCCGCCGGTGACCACGAGGATCAGCACGAAGCCGAACACGTGGTGCGTGTACGCGATGCGGCTCCCCCCGATGGCGTGCGCGGCGTACAGGTGCGCGAGCAGGCCGACGCCGAGGAAGAAGAGGGCGCTCGCGCGCAGCAGCGGGTGCGCGGGCGGTCGGACGGCAGCGGTCGACGTGGTCTCCACGAGAGCCTCCGAGAGCGAGGACGGGCGCGCCGCAGGAGCGGCGCACGGGGGCACGCGCCCTTCACGCCCTACGCGCCCGCGTCCCGGGAGATTCCGGCGCGCGCGTCCGACGCGCGATCCTCGCGATCTCGGCGGATCACGGATCGGGGGCGCGCTCCTGCCCGCGGCGCCCGCGCTCCATCTCGGCGAGGCTGATCGGCACGCACAGCACGCAGAGTCCGAGTGCGAGCGACGAGAACGCGAGCGCCACGCCGTCGTAGCGCCCGAAGAGCTCTCCGTCGAGCCGGTCGTTGGCGAGACACACGAGCCACGCGGCGAAGGGGACCGCGAGGACGGCGCGCTTCCGGTCGTACGTCATGCGTCCGACGCCGAGCCGTTCCAGCCAGGGCAGCACGAAGAAGCGCACGGTGGCGACGTGCGCGAGCAGGCTCACGACCGCGACCTGCGAGTCGTAGGTGCCGCCGAACCAGCGCCAGCCGAGCTGCGCGTTCAGCGCGCACGCGACGACCGCCGCGAGGGCGGCGACGGTGCCGAGGACCTTCAGGACCGCGAGCAGGTGGTGCATGCGCGAGGGAGCGTTCGCCAGCGTCGATCGCATCGGGAGATGCCGGGGCGCGGTCCGGGCGACGCGTCGTCAGGCCCCGGGCGCGGTCTCGCCCAGCACCCGCGCGATGAAGCCGGACTTCGCGTCCGTGTACGCGGCCCGATCCGACGGGAAGCGCACCGCGAGCGCCCGCTTCAACGCCGCGTACTCGGCGGCGAGCGTCGGCGACGCTCGCAGCGCGTCGCGGAAGCGGAGCATCCGCTCCCACGCCGGTCCGCGCCATGGTACCACGTGCAGCAGGTGCGTGCGAGGCATCCCGCGCCCGAACACCTCGTGCCCCGGCACCCCGGCGTGCGGCGCGTGGGCGTAGCCGAGCGGCGCGAGCGCCTCGGCGAGGTCCCGCACGTCGATTGGATGCGGCGCGCCGACGAGGATGTCGAGGATCGGCTTCGCCGGGAGTCCGGGCACGCTCGTGCTGCCGCAGTGCTCGACGGCCGGGCCGAAGCGCGCGAGCGCCGCGTGCAGCCGGCGCGCCTCGTCGGCGTAGAGCGCGGCCCAGCGCGGGGTGGGCTCCGCGAGCCGCACCTCGCCGCGCCGGAGTCCGAGCACCACGTCCTCGGGCTCCGTCACGCCGCGCCCCGATGCGGGGCGATCGCGACCACGCGCGGAGGGCGCCTACGGCAGCTGGACGACGACCTTGCCACGGGCGCGACCGGACTCGAGACGACGGAACGCGTCGCCGACGTCGGCGAGGGCGAAGGTGGAGTCGACGACCGGCACGAGCGCGCCGCGCTCGACCAGCGCGCCGACGCGGCGCATGAGCGCGCCGTCGGCGCGGCTGACGACGAACCGGACGCGCGGCCCCGCGCGCAACGCGCCGAGCAGGCGGCGGGCGCCGATCGCGGGCGTGAAGCCCGTGGTGACGAACGCGCCGCCGGCGGCGAGGCGCACGCGGACGGCGTCCCAGGGCATCCGCCCCGTCGCGTCGAACAGCACGTCGAAGCGCGAGGACGGTGCGGGCGCCCCGCGCGGGACCTCCGTGACGTCGGCGCCGATCGCGCGGGCGATCTGCACCGCCGCGCTCCCGACGCCGCCCGTGCTGCCGTGGACGAGGAGGCGCTGCCCGGCCGCCAGCCGCACGAGGTCGAACGCCTGGAGCACGGTCATGGTCACCAGCGGCAGGGCGGCCGCCTGCGTCCACTCCAGCGCGTCCGGGACGCGGTCCAGCACCGCGGCGTCGACGAGCGCGAACTGCGCGAGCGTGCCGCCCTGGCCGCCGTCGATGCGGCCGTAGACGCGGTCGCCCACGGCGAGACGCTCGACCCCGGGGCCCGCCGCCACGACCTCCCCCGCGAGGTCGAAGCCGAGGACCGCCGGGAAGCGCAGGCGGCCGAAGGGGCGCAGGGCACCGGCACGCAGCTTGGCATCCAGCGGGTTGAGCGAGGCGGCGCGGACGCGCACCAGGACGCGACCGGAGGGCGGGGCGGGGAGATCCGGCACCTCCCGCACCGAGAGCACCTCGGGCCCACCGTACCGGTCGGCGACGGCGGCGATCACGGGTGCGTCCCCCGGGAGGCGCCGCGCGAGGCCAGGAGCGCGAGGTACCGCTCGCGCGGCTCGGCCGTCCAGCCACTGACGCCGTGCCGCGGCAGCCAGACGAGGTGCACCCACGCGGCGCCCGCGAGCGGGACGGCGAGGAACAGGTACGCCCACGAGCGACCGACCGTCGCGGCCAGGCCGAGGGTGACGCCCGTGACGACGGCGACCTTCAGCAGGCGGCGCCACCGCGGCTTGTGCTCCTCGAAGCGGCCGAACAGGATGCCGCCGACGGCGAAGACCGCCATGACGATCGCGGCGTCCAACCAGAGGGTGTCGGTGCACATGGCGTGGCGTCCTCCCGGCGCGCGGAGTGTCGGTGCGGCCGGGCGTCGGCGGCACGGGCGGAGGATGCCATCGCGCCGCCCGGGAGACCATGACCGCAGCCGCCAAAGTGCTGACCGCCGCCGCCTGCGGCGCCGGGGCGGTGCTCGGACGGTGCTCGGTCGGGCGGCGCCGCGCTCTCGCGCATCACGTGCGCGCGAACGCGACCGACGCCCGCGGTGCCGGACGGCGCGCGCCGCGTCGAATGACCCACTCGGCCACGACGACGTTGAGGACCCAGCCGGCGCCCATCATCACCGCGCGCGGCAGCTCGCCGGGCTTGCCGTCGGCGAGCACCGCCCACGGCAGGTGCGTCAGCACCTGGGTGCCGGCGCCCAGCCCGATCGCGTAGCCGCGCGTCATCCACGCGCCGTGCGCCGCGAAGTCGCGCCGGCGGATCGCGGCGAGCGCGAGGACGATGGACACCGTCATGGCCGAGCCGAACACGAGGCGCTCGACGTAGAGGACGGCGCCGTCGCCCGCCGGCCACGGGTAGAACAGCGTCATCCACAGCCCGGTGAGCGCCGCCACCAGCCCGCACGGGGCGGCCAGCCGCCCGGTGATCCGGTGCCACCCGCGGTGCCGGCGACGGAAGCCCGGGGAGAACTGGAACGCGCCGAGGATCGCGAACGGGATCGCCGCGAGGATGTGCAGCACCACCGGCAGCGGCGCCGCGTGGAACCGCGCGTTCTCGGGCGTCACGGCCCCGCCCCCGGCCAGCGCGGTCACGCGCACCGCGCCCATGACGGCGGGGACGAGGCTCAGCAGGATCAGCAGCGCCGGGATCCGCCATTCGGCCCAGCGGTTGGTTTCGGTCGCGCGCATGTCGGTCGCGGTGGACGGGAGACTAGTGGCGATGCGGTCGACGGCGCTCATCCGCCGCGCCGCGCGTAGCGCAGGCCGGCCATCACGACCAGGTCGTTGCGCGTGGCCGTCGACCCGACGCCGCGGAGCGGCTTGAAGCCGGTGACGTAGTCGCGCGCCTCGAGGCGCAGGCGGACGCGGCGCACGCCGAGCTCACCGCCGATCGCGCCGTACGCGGCGACGTTGTGCGTCGCGTCGACGTCGAGGCTGCGGTAGTTGTAGCTGCGCGCGCCCGCGCCGACGCCGGCGAACGGCACCAGCGTCACGCCCCGCCCCGCGCCCCAGCGCGGCGCGCGGGCCTCGGCGCCGAGGTCGTAGGTGAACACGTCCAGCTTGGGGCTCCCCGCGGAGGCGACGTCGCGGCTCCGCGCCCACCCGATGGTCGCCGTGACGGCGAGCCGCGGACGCACGACGTGCGAGAGCTGGACGGCGGTCAGGTTGGCCCGCTTGAGCGCCGCGCGCTGCGCGCCGGTGGGAACGACGGCCCCGCTGGGCACGAGGAGCTCCCACTCGGATCCCCGCTCCGGCGTCGGCGGGGCGTCCGTGGTCTGCGCGGCGAGACGGCTCGAGCCGGCGAGCGTGCAGCCGAGGGCTGCGGCGGTGAGGAGCGAGCGGCGGATCATGGGGCCTCCGGGGCGTGGCGTGGCGTCGTGGTGTCCTGACGCCGGCCAAGCTGCGGAGCGCGCGCGCGCCTCGCGTCGACCGAAAGGTGCAGACGGGGGTGCAGACGCGGGGTGCAGACGCGGCGGGCGGCCGGGCCGCGACGCCTACAGCACCCGGAGCGCTCGCGCCCGCGCCAGCGCCTCGGTCCGGTGGCGCGCGCCCAGCTTGCCGTAGGCGTTCGCGACGTGGCGCTTGACGGTCGCGGGCGCGACGGCCAGCTGGTCGGCGATCTCCTGGTTCCGCAGCCCCGCCGCGATGAGGCGCAGCACCTCGAGCTCGCGCGCGGTCAGCGCCTGCACGGCGCCCGCGCCCGCGGCGCCGCGGGGAGCCGCCGCGGGCGCCGGCGTCGCGGGGGCCGGCGCCTCGAACCCCGCCAGCACGCGCGTGGCGGACGCGCCCGCGACGCCGCGCGCCACCGCCTGCCGCAGCAGCTCGCGCATGCGGACGCCCTCGTCCACGAAGATCCGCAGGTAGCCCTCGGGCTCGGCCAGGGTCAGCGCGCGCGCGAGAGGCTGGAGCGCGCCGCGCACGTCGCCCAGCGCCCGGCGGGCGAGGGACTGGAGCACCAGGATCTCGATCACGCTTCCCGTCCGCCCGCCCTCCTCCGCCGCCGCCAGCAGGCGCTCCAACAGGCGCGTGGCGTCGCCGAGGGCGCGCGCGTCGCCGCCCGTCTCGTGGGAGGCCAGGAGCACCCGCGCCATCGTGACGTGCTCGTACTCGCGGGCGTAGCCGAGCGCGTCGTCGACGGCGAGGCGCCGGTCGCGGACCCAGGCCAGCGCGTCGGCCAGCCGTCCCTGGGCGAGCCGGATGCGGGCCCGCATCGCCGGGACGGGGCGCACGCGCGGGAGCGGGCCCCGGACGTCGTGGGCCTCGGCCTCGTCGAGCAGGTCGAGCGCGCCGTCCCGATCGCCGAGCGCCTCGCGGATGCGGGCCATGGCCGTGCACCAGCGCTGCCGGTTGCTCCGGTGCGCCGTCCGCTCGGCCGACAGCGCGATCGTCTGGAGAAGAGCGGTCGCCGTCTCCAGGTCGCCCCACTCGCGATGCAGCTCGCTCAACCCGAGGTGCAGCTCGTCGGTCTCGGCCGCGGCGGGCGAGGCCTGCTCCGCCGCGAGCCGCAGCCCCTGCTCGTAGCAGCCCGCCGCATCGCGCAGGCGGCCCTGCGCGACCCGGATGTCGCCGAGCACGAACGTGCCGCGCACCGCGTCGAGGTGGTTGCCGTTGCGCCGCATGAGGGCCAGCGCGTCGGCGAAGGTCCGATGCGCCACCTCCAGCGCGCCGCCCGCCCAGTGCGCGAGCGCGAGGAGCGCCGTTCCGGTCGCGCGCGCCTCGCGATCGCCCTCCGGGACGAGGTCGAGCGCCCGCTGCGCGTGCTCCACGGTGCCGGGCACCTCGCCGAGCGCCTGGGCGAGGTAGACGCGCGCCGACGCGAGCTCGCGCGGCAGCGACTCGAAGCGTGCGGCGTCCACGACGACCATCCCGGCGGCCGGCGCGCGCGCCGCGTCGCCGCTGCCCGACGTCGCCGTCGACCACCGCTCGACGTCGCGCAGCCGCGACTCGGCGGCCTCCAGCTCGCCGCCGTTGAGCAGCGCCCAGGCGTAGCCCATGCCGAGCACCGGCCGCGCGCGCACCACGTCCTCCGGCAGCGCCTTCACCCAGCCGAGCCAGCGGGCGGATTCATGGCTCCGGTCCTTGGCGGGCCACGCCGTCTCGAGGAGGCCCGCGGCGCGCTCCGCATCGCCGGCATGCATCGCGTGGCGCACCGCGTCGGCCACCGAGCCGGCGCGCTCGTACCACGCGCTCGCCCGGCGGTGGGCGGCGCGCGCGTGGTCGGGATCGTCCCGCATCGCGCGCGCCTGCAGCACGTCCGCGAACAGGTGGTGATAGCGGTACCACTCGCGCCGGTCGTCGAGCGCCACCACGAACAGGCTCCGTCGCTCCAGGCTCTCCAGCAGCGCCTGCGACCCGCGCTCGCCGGTGACGGCGTCGCACAGCGGGCCGCTGATCCGATCCAGGATCGCGGTGCTCAGCAGGAAGCGCCGGACGTGCGCCGGCTCGGCGTTCAGCACCTCGTCGATCAGGTAGTCCGCGACGTAGCGGTTGTCGCCCGAGAACGCGTCGACGAACCCGCGCACGTCGCCCCGCCCCTGCATCGACAGCGCGGCCAGCTTGAGTCCCGCGATCCAGCCCTCGGTCCGCCGCTCCAGCGTCGCCGTGTCGATCGCCGACAGGTCGAGGGCCATGACCTGGTTGAGGAAGGCGGACGTCTCGTCGAGCGTGAAGCGCAGGTCCGCGGCGCGCACGTCCATCAGCTCCCCCCGCGCGCGCAGTCGGGCGAGCGGGAGCGGCGGCTCGGCGCGGCTGGCGACCACGACGTGCATCCGCGGCGGCAGGTGGTCGAGCAGGAACGCCAGCGCATCGTGGACCGCCGCGGCCGAGATGACGTGATAGTCGTCGAGGACCAGCACGCAGTCCTCGTCGATCGCGGCGACGTCGTTGATGAGCGCCGTCAGGACGGACCCGATCGCGAGCGGCTGGGAGGTGCGCAGCATCGCGAGCGCGCGCGCGCCGACGTCGGGATGGATCCGCCGCAGCGCCGCGATGACGTAGGCCCAGAACTGTGCGGGCTCGTTCTCGCTCTCGTCGAGCGACACCCATCCGACCGGGCGCTCGTCGCGACCCGTCTCCGCGAGCCAGTCGGCGAGCAGCGTCGTCTTGCCGAACCCCGCGGGCGCCACGACGAGGGTGAGCTTGCGCTCCCGTCCCTGATGCAGTCGCTCGATCAACCGCGGGCGCGCGACGAGCGCGGCGCGCGCGCGCGGGACGTAGAGCTTGGTCTCGAGCAGCCCGGCCACCGCGCCCGCGTCGTTCCGCGACTCCCCCGGCGAGAGGGCCGTGACGCCACGGGACAGCAGCGCGACGCGGGTGCGGAGGGGGCGAGTCACGCTCGACGGACGGATCGGGAATGGCGGGAGCGGGAGCGGCTGCCGAACGGTGTGGATGAACCGCCGGCACCGCCAGAGGCCGCGCGCCTCGACGGCGCTGCCGATGTCCCGCGGCGATCGATCCGTCGCGCCGACGCCGACGCGACGACGGCCGCGTCGCCGCGCCTCAGCGCGGCACGGGCGGCGGATCGGTCACGTGCCGCCACGTGTCGCCGTGGACGGCCGCGCGCGCGGTCGTCGGCGCGATGCCGTAGCGCGCGGCCTGCCGCTCGAACAGCGCCGCCGGCAGCCGCGCCGCGTCCGGGTGGCGTTCGAGCCACGTCCACGCCGCGCGCCGCATGGCCCGCGCCTGCCGCTCCGTCAGCCGCGCCATGCCGTGCGCCGCGCCCAGCCGCGCCTTCGCGGCCCCGGTGCCGGCGCGCCCCGCTCGTGCCTGCTGTACGCCCATCGTGCCCTCCTCCGCGTCGCGTCGGGCATCGGCGCCCGACCCCGTGTCTCGCACCGCTCGCCCGTCTCGCAGCCAGCTCGCGGGATACTCGCGCCCGGCGTGCGCGAAGGCAATCGGAGGCCGCGCGCCGCGGCCGCGTTCCGGAACGCGCGTGCGCGCTCCACCGTCCGGGTTCGTCAGGCCGCCGGCGCGGAACACGATGGAGCCGATCCGTCGTCAGCCGATCCGTCGTCGTGGCGCCACGTCAGGTCGCTCGCGCGGCGAAGGCCGCCCGCACCGCCGGACGACGCAGATAGATGGCCAGCGCCGCGTACACGGCCACCTTGACCACGCCCGACGCGACCACGTCCCACGCGCCGCGCGCCAGCCCCCAGCCCACCGCCCCGAGCGTCGCGAGCGCGGCGAGGAGCGCGACGCCCAGCAGCACGCGCCGCGCCCAGGGGCGGAGCCGCAGGACGCCGACGCCGAGCCAGGCGGCGGCGCATCCGAGGACCACGAGCACCCACCCGGCGTGCGGCGCGAGCGGGCCGAGGAGCGACGCGGGAGCGACGCGGCCGGTCCCCGCGCCGAGGGGCGCGTAGAGCACCCGCGCCCCGCCGAACGTGGCGAGCGCGAGCCCCACCGCCGCGGCGGCGTTCACGAGACACAGGCCGCCGAGCACCGTGACCGGTGCCGGGCGCCCGCGTGGCGGGGGCGCGGCGCTCGCGGCGCCATGGCGCGCCTGCGAGCGGGTCACAGCGGCCCGATGGTGAAGCGCGGCAGGCGCGCGCGCGTGAACCGCCCACGCATCGTCCGCACGGCGGAGTCCAGGGTCACCAGCCGACGGCGTCGCGACGCGACGCCGGTGTGGCGCGCGGCCGCGCCGACGGGCGCCGCGACGCCCCGTCGGATCGTGCGGGCGGTCGCGGCGATCGACGCCCTCATGTCGCTACCCGGCGACGAGGAGGCGCTGTCGGACGCGCCACTCGAGAGCGGCCAGGCCGCCGACGAGCAGCCCCTCGCCGAGCAGGTGCGCGAGCCCGAATCCGGACGCGGTGTCGGCGAAGCGCACCGCCGCCGCGACGCACAGGACGGCCCACGTGGCGTTCGCCGCGACGAGCAGCGCGACGAGGCGGTACGGACGGCGTGCGCGACGCGCGAGCATGCCGGAGCACGTGCCGTACGCGAGGTTCGCCACGCCCATCGCGACGAGGAGCGGGCGCGGGAGCGCGTACAGCTCGCCGAGCCACGGAGCCAGCGCGAGCATGGCCGCTCCCGCGAGCAGACCGGCGCCGCTGTCGAACCACAGGAGATGCCGGAGCACGGAAGGTGGTGGCGGGCCGTCGCCCGATGCCGACGCCCGGAGTCGATGGCGTGGCCGGCGGGCACGCGCGGAGCGGGCAGGCCGCGCGGACGCCGGTCGGGACGCCGCATGATGCACGACGGGCTCGATCGGCGGCAACGCGTCGACGGGCGGCGTCTCACCACGGCGTCCGGCATCCGCCGTAGAAGACGAGGTTCGCGGATGCGGCCTGCGCGTGGTCGGCGAGATCGGCCACGCCGATGGCGAGGTCCGCCAGCCGACCGGCGTCCTCCGCGAGCGGGCAGTCGCGAGGCACGAGGTACACCCGGCCGTCGTGCTCGAATCCGTGGCCCGTCACGTAGACGACCGCTGCGGCCGCGGCGCGCGACCGCGTGCGGAACTCGCGCAGCAGGGCGGTCAGGTCGGCGGCCGGCGGGTCGATCGCCGTCGTGACGGCGAACCCCGCGTCCTCGAGGGCACGCCCGACACGATCGAGGTCCCGTCGCGCCCCCGGGAGCGACGTCGCTCCCGCTCCCTGGTAGTCGGCGTAGACGCAGACGAGCGCCACCCGCGTCTCACCCGCGGGAACGGGCCGCACGCACCACTCGCCGGGAGGCGACGCGGACGAGACCTCGGGCTCCTGCAGCCCTCGGCTCCGCGCCCTGGTGAGGTGGACCAGCTCCGCGCGCAGCGACGACAGCGTCAGCGCCGGACGCGCCAGGAGCTCGACCAGTGCGGACGCGAACGGGTTGCCTCCGCCCTCCCCCTGGTCGAGCGTCGGCCTGCCGGACTGCGACGCGTAGAACAGGACGGGCGCCGAGCGAGTCTGCATGGTCATCGGCGGAGCGGTCGGGATGCGGTGAACCCTGCAGCGCCTGAGCCTCGCGCCGACGCCACGGTCGGCAGCACGGCGCCCCCGTCTCGTCTCACACGGACCAGCCGCGACGCGTGCGTCGGCTGCAACGGATCGTCAGCCGGCGGACCGCTGGTCCCAGGACTGCGCGACGAGCGCCGCGAAGTCGTCGCGCACGTCGTCGAGCGCGTCCAGCTCCACGCGGCTTCCGGGCGCGAGCCGTCGGAGCTCGCAGAGCAGCGCGAGCAGTGCGGCGACCTCGGTCGGTCCCCACTCGGGTCCCATCCGGTAGTCGAGCACGACCTCGTCGGGGAAGACGAACACGCCGAGCGCCGGCAGCGCGACGTCGCCGACGTGCGGGTCGTGCAGCAGGAGGTGAAAGGCTTCGGCGTCGCCCGAGACGACGAGCGCCGCCGCGTTCGGAACGGAGTCCAGGGGCGTCGCTCGATCCGCACGGCGATCCCAGAAGGATGCGCCCTCGTGAGTCCGGCTGGCCAGCGCGCGGAGCCGAGCATGGACGAGCGGCGTCTGGTGGGCGGTCAGGCCGGCGAGGCGGATCTCGGGCAGCGACCCGTCGTCCGTGTCGAACAGGAAGCCGATCCGTGCGAACAGCGCCTGAGGATCGATCACGCGTGCCCGATGGAGCGCCGTTCGCCGTCCGACGCCCGCGCTCGGCCGCGCGGGACGGGCCTGGAGGCGAGTCGCCGGGCAGACGATGCGCCAGCTCCGAGGTCGGCTCCTGCGTCGGCGGCGACGCCCCGCCGGGCCGCGGGTGCGCGGAGCGATCGCGCCCTCACCGTGGGGACCCGCCGGTGCGCACCTCGGTCCACCCTCCCCAGTCCGTGTGGAACGACAGCGGGACGTGAACCCACGCCGGCACGCGGCAGCCCTCGACGACGTACGGCACGAGCTGCGCCTCCTTCCACGTCTCGGCCAGCGTGCGATTCACCTGGTTGTGGCGCGTGTTCGGGTGCGCCTCGCGCACGTTGCCGTCGGCATCGACCACGAGGAGCACGCTCAGCGTGCCGTCGATCTTGACGTCGTCGTTCACCAGCCGGCGGAGCGTGCGGTTCATGCGCTCCTGGAAGGTCGCCCCGTTGCGCAGCGGCATGAGCTGGCTGGGCTGGAGGATGGCGACCTCGGTGCCTGCCGGGAACATGCCGCGGGCGACCGTGACCCGGAGCTGCTCCGCGGTCTGCCCCGGCGGCACCATCACGGCGGCGCGACGGATCCCGAGCTCGTGGCACGCCGGCGGTGTGACGGCCCCCACGACGGAGTCCAGCGGCGACTGCGCCCGGGCGGCGAGCGGGGATGCCGCGCTGCCCACGAGCGCGACGAGGACCGGCACGGGGAGGCGCGCCATGCTTCGCGGATGAGGAGTCATGAGATGCGGGCCGACGCCCACGATTCGGCTGCACGGGCACCGCACATTCTGGCGCCGCGGGCGCCGTTCCGCAGCACCCTCGTCGCCCCCCTCGTCGACCGCAACGCGCCGTCGGGGCATGCCTCGCCGGGGTGGCCGGTGCCCCTCACGCGCAGCGGACGACGAGCTCCCGCACGTCAGCCGCGACGATTCGTCGCGCCGAACGCCGTCGAGCGCGCGCGCCGCTGGACGAGTGGCCCGGCGAGCCGCCAGAGCGCGACGCCGGCGCCGAGGACCAGACCCCCGAGGGTGCCGAGCGTCGGCCCGAGGAACACGCCGCCGAACCACCGATAGCCTTCCCAGTCGCCGGGCAGCACGGTCGTCAGCAGGTCCGCCACCACGCCGCACGCGAGGCCGCCCGCCGCCGCCCATCGGACGAAGGCTGCCGTGTCCCGGCCGCGGCGCCATCCCAACGCGAGACCGGCGGCGACGCCCAGCGGCGTCAGGCCGTGCACCACCGCGGCGCCCAGCGACTCGATCATTCGCGCCTGCCCGTGTTCGGTGTCATTCCACGTGGAGCCGCACGATGTCGTGCCGAGCGCGCACGCTGCAGCCGCGGCGCCCGCGAGCCGCCGTCCACTGCACGGCCACGTCGGGCGACGCCACGCGCGCGGCGGCGCTAGTCCAGCCGGAGGTCATCGACCCAGCTCGCCTCGGGGCGCAGCGCGTCGCGCCGCCCGCCGATCTCGCAGTGCAGGAGATCGACGTAGCGCTCCCACAGCGGCCCCGCGTACGCCGCGTCGGCGGCGGCCCCGCGCTGCTCCGGCGACACGTGCGCACGCACGTAGTCGAAGAGCGCGCCGACCGTCGCCATGCGCGCCGCCTCCGCGTTCGGCACCTCGATGCCGAACTCCTGCTCCACGGCGAGGAAGGTCTCGACGATGTCCAGGCCCATGTCCGTCGCGTGCACCGGTGTGTCACCCGACGCGCGAGCGCCGCGGCGAGCCCCCGAGCCGCACACGCCGTCGCCGCCGAGGTGCGGGACGCCGTGAGCCGGCACGACCATGATGCGCCGGGCGCCCCGTCGGCTGCAACGCCACGTCAGCCCGCCGGCGGCGAGGTGACGGCGTGCACGAAGCCGTCCGGGTCGTCGAGACGCAGCCCGACGCGCGCCACGCGCCGCGTGACCAGGCCGCCCGCCACGCGGACCGGCACGGGCGCCGCGAACGTCAGCAGCACGTTCGGCTCCGCGGGACCGGTCACGTTCAGGTACGCCGCGTCGGGTCCGTCCGGCACGTCGCGCCACGTGGCCGTGCTCGCGCCGGCCACCGACGCCCGCGGCACCATCGCGTCCGCTCGGCCGCTGACGCGGAGCTCCACGCAGGCAGGCGAGACGCGCACGGCGCCCCGGCCCCACGCGCGGAACTCGACGGCGAGATAGACGAGCGTGAGCACGCTGAGCGTCGTCAGCGCCCAGGCGAGCGTCGGGCGGCTCGGGGCGAGCCAGAGGTGCAGCACCACGGCCTCGACGGCCACCGCGAGCGCCAGCCCGGCGCTCAGCGCGCCCGACCGGGCGCTTCGGTAGGTGAAGGTGGCGGTATGCGACACGGCGGCGAGTGCAGGTGGCGGACGAGCGCCGGACCTCAGTCGCGGCGCTTCCGGGGCCGGCCGCGCGCCCCGAAGATCTCGCGATATCCCAGGCCAGCGGGCACGCCGACGACGAGTGCGAGCACACCGAGGAGCGCCGCGTCGCCGACGCCCAGCGGCAGCAGCTCGCCCTTCGCCGCCTCGATGCTGCCGTACAGCACGAGCGCGCCGAGCGTGCCGGCGATCGCGGCGCCGAGGCGCGAGCGGCCCAGCGGCCAGAGCAGGCCGGCGGCGGCACCGGCCGCGGGGAGCGCGGCGTAGTAGGCGCCCACCGCGGCCTGCACGCGCATCGGCGCCGCGCGGCCGACCGTGTCCGAGCCGCTCAGGAGCGCGAGCAGGAGCACGCACGCGCTGAGCGCCGTCGCGGCGACGAGGCCCGCCGCGAGCCCGAGGAGCATGCGCCGGGGCACCCGGTGCTCCATCCGCATCAGTCGACGTCCCGACGCACGCCTGCAGCTGCGCACGGACGCGATCGTGCCGAAGCGACGCCGGGGCCGCGGCGAAGAGCGCACGTCGGCTGCGACGCCACGTCAGTCCGCCCGCGCATCGGGCGCGTCCTGGAGGATCGCCTGCGCCAGCGCATACAGCCGGCCGAAGTACACCCAGCTCTCTCCCGCGAGCTGCGGCACGACGGCGCGCGCGTCGGCCGCACACTCGCGCAGCGTGAACCACTGGTCGGCGCGGAGCCTCCCGCCGGCGCCGAGGTACGCGGCGGCCAGCCCGGCGATGTCCGCGTCGAGCATCACGAGCGAGACGCCCGCGACCTCCGCCCCGCCGGAGAGCTCGGCCGGGTAGGGCGCCGCGGTGTGCGTGTCGAGGAGGTCGCGGACCGATGCCATGGGGGTGCGGAGTGACGCCCGGGTTGAACCGCGCGGCGCGACGTCGGGCGCGCGCGATGGCGCCGGGCAGCGCATGCGACACGCGCCGGCATCACCATGATGCCCGCACGGCTCCGTCGACGGCAACGCTACGTCAGTCCGCGGACCGGCGCCCGCGCCACCACGACATGGTGGCGTACAGCCCCGGTCCCAGCGCGATCGTGAGCAGCACGACGATGCGCCAGGCGGGCACCGGCTCGAGCGCGCACGCCGCGCCCGCTGGACAGCCGGGCGCGGTCACGACGACGAGAACGAGCGCCGCGACGATGCCGGCGGGCCATGCGACGACGGCCCGCACGAGGCGCCGGGTGCTCGGGCTCATAGGCCGTGGTTGTCGGGTCGACGCCCGGCTTCGGCGCGGGCGAACGCGATCGGCGTCGAGGCGACGCCGAGTCATGCCATACCATAGCGCGCCCGCCGGCGGCGACGCCACGTCCGACCGCAGGCTGCCGAGACGCGCACTGCGGCGCGCCATGGCGCACTGCGGCGCGCTACGGCGCGAGCGGGCGGCGCCCCGTCCCGTCGGCCAGCCGTCGCGTGCGCGTCTCGACCGTCACCCCGCCGACGGGGGTCGGCGCGTGCCAGCTCCGGGCGCGGTCGTCGACGGTCACGCGGAGGCGCTCGGCGCTCGTCCACTCGACGACGATCGGCGGCCCGCCGCCGACGCGTGGCAGGTCGCGACGGGCGCGGTCCCAGCTCGCGCTGAATGCGTCGCCCGGACCGGCCGGCCGGCCGAGGCGCAGCGGCCCGCGCACCTGCACCATGGTCGCCCATCCGGTGGTCGCGCCGCAGTCGCGCGTGAACACCGCCGCCTCGCGTCCGCCCTGCGGGGCCGGCACCGTCCACACGTCGCGGTTCACGCACATGCCCGTCGCGTCGACGAGGCGCCATCGGCCCGCCCAGCAGGCGGCGAGGGCGACCGGCACCATCGCGAGGCGGATCAGCGTGGAGCGTCGCACGGCGCGAGGACGGGTGTCGCGGCCGGATGCGCCGCGTCGGCGGTGGATGGACCCGACGTCGGGCGCGGCGTCCGTTCGCGTCGGCTCGCGGCTGCTCACGTCGGGAACGTGCCGACGAAGCAGGCGAGCGCGCCGCCGACGAGCGCCACGATCCCGGCCCGCACGCCCACGCGCCAGAGCCACCGTCCGGTCTCCGAGAGCATCGCGGGATCCGGGAGGCGGTGCCGTCCACCGTGGACCTCCTCCCGCGTGTAGCGCGGGCCGGGGTGCTGCTCGCACAGGAAGAGGCAGACCGCCGCGGTGACGCCACCGATGACGAAGGCGAGCGTGAAGACGACGGTGAGAACGCGCTGCATCATCCTTTGTGCTCGCAGGTGTCGGAGTCCGTTCGCCGCCCACGCTCGGTCGCGTGGTCGGCGCCGAGCGTGGGCTCCGGTGCCGACGTACGAATCGCGGGGCCGGTGCACCGATGATGCACGACGCGCCACGTATGCTGCAACGTCACGGCTGCAACGTCGCGTGAGGGTGCACGGGCGGGCGCTGCGGCGTCGCGGCGGGCGCGCTCACCGACGCACGTCGCGCACGTCGCGCACGTCGCGCACGTCGCGCACGTGCGTGGCGACCGGACCATCGAGCATCCTGTCGATGCGGAACCGCTGCCGAGCGCGTGGAGGCGTACACCAGCGTGCGCCTCGACGGAAGCGCCGTGTCGACCGGCCCGCAGTCACCGTCCGCGCGTCCAGAGCGCGATCACGCCGCAGTTGGCGGACGGCGTGCGATACTCCTCGGGAGTCTCTTCCGGCCAGCGATAGAACTCGATGGTCTGGATCTCCTCCGGCCGCCACGCATTCAGCCCGAGCACCCGCTCCTCCACGAACTCCGGGCCTCGGCCGTCGACGAAGTACTGGATCCGACAGCCGTGCTGCCAGGCCGCGCCCGGGCTGCGCTGCACGAACGCCACGCTGTCGGGGCGGCCCTGGACGCCGCGAACGACGCGCACCCAATCTCGGCGCCGGAACAGATCGGTCAGGCGCCCACCCCCGAGCGCCTCGAGCTCCGCGCGCGTGATGAAGCGGTCCGGCTGCGCCGCGTGCCGCTCCACGATCCCGGCGACGCGCTGGCGGTAGCGGCTCGGGGCCGCCCGCACCTCGACGCCCGCGAGCGCCTGCGGCACCGGGCGGAGATGCACCGGCGGGAGGACGCGCTCACCGGTCGCCCCGGCCGCGTGGACGACGGTGAGGGTCTCCGATCGGAAGCCGAGCCGGCGGAACTCGAGGCGGGACTCGACGGTGGCCGCCTGCGGGAGCGCCAGCCGGTAGCGGCCACGCGCGTCCGTCGCCGTGCGGCTCGCCGCGCCGAGGGTGTGCACCTGGACGTCGGCGAGGGGGGCACCGATGGTGTCGCTCACCAGACCGGTGAGGATCATGCCGCCGGTGACGGCGGTCGGTGCGCTCGCCTGCGCTCCCACGCGTACCGCCGTGATCGGGAGCGCGAGGACGAGACAGCCGAGGCACGCCGGGATCGTGCAGCGCTGGCTCACGTTCGTCCTCCGGGAGTGGGGTGCACCGGCCGGGGCCGGGGTGCAGCGGCGCGGGCGAGAATTCAACACCGATCCGCCGGCGAGGCAATCGGCAGCGTCCGCGTCCGCGGCGACGCCACGTCGTGCAGCAGGCGCGCCCACGTCGACGCCGCGTCCGGCAGCACCGGCGGGATGCCCAGGTCGTCCTGCCCGAGCCACGTGAGCCGCCCCTCCGCGACGAGATCGGGCCGCGTGGGACAGGTGCGCGCGAGCGCGAGGCCGAGCGCCAGCGCCTGCAGCGCATCCACCCCGCAGGCGCGCTGTGCCGCCTCGCGCGAGCCCCCCCACCATCTCAGCGCGACAGCGGCAGTCGCCTCGCGGCCGATCGAGCGGCGCCGGGCGATCGATGCGGAGCTCCGTCGGACGCGTGCATCCGCCGACGGATCGCCATGCAGCGCCCCGGACGCGAGCATCACGCGCGCGGGCGACCCAGCCGTCACGCAAAACGCCCCGCGGAGGCGGGGCGTTCGCGAATGATCGGAGTCGTCGTGCTGCTGGAGTGGCCAGGGAGGGAATCGAACCCCCGACACGGGGATTTTCAGTTCGACGCGGTCGCTTGCAGATTATTGCGGCCTGCCCGATCCCCCTACGTAGCCCGCCGGTCGCCGGACTCGCGCCTTGCCGGGGATCACGGACATTTGCAGCCTCTTCCCGGTGTTTTTTGCCCAGCGCGTTTGCCCAGGCTCGCACGCGGCGCGTGCGCACGCGCCCCACCGCGGCACAGCGCTCGGGATCCCAGCTCGCGAGACTGCGTCGCCTGTCCGCCTCCCTCCTGCCGTCTCAGCGCACCGCACCTAAGAACGCATCATGGCACGTCTGCTCATGTTGGCGGTAGCCCTTACAATCGGGACCGGCGCTGGCCGGCTGTGGGGCAGCCGTGCGGCGCCGCTCTGGTCAGGCTTCGTGTACCCGAACCGGGGCGACCTGACGGATCACCGCCGGCTTGGGGCGTATCCCACTCTAGCCGCTTGCCGGGCGGCCGCTGTCACCTACCTCGCGGACTTGCAGGGCGCGACGGTGGCCATGCGTGGGGCCGGACGCGACATGGAGGGCGACTACGAGTGCGGGCGGAACTGCCGCCCCAGCGAGTTCGGGCTGCAGGTCTGCGAGGAGACTACGCGGTGAGCGCCGCCGTCCGCACTATCCGGATGAGCCGCGCCACCTGGCGCGCGCTCCCGCCCGAGTTGAAGGCATGGCGCGACGGGCAGCGTTGGTGCGTCGAACCCGAGACCGGTGCGCCGATCACGCGCGTGGAGCTCGTGGCGCTGCAGAACGAGAAGCTGGATGCGCCGTGGCGCACACCTCGCCTGCGAGGTAACGGGTGATGCGCGCTGACGCGCCATCCACCACCGACTGGATCCAGGCGGTGAGCAGCTTCGTCTCGCTGCTCGTCGCGATCGCGGTCGCTGGGTTTGCGTGGATACAGCTGCAGCGCGAGCGCGCGCGCGACCGCGAGCGCATACGCGTCGCCGACGAGCGGATCGGGGCGACGGCCTTCCTCCTACGCAGGGAACTCCTGTCGTGGCTGGGCGACGAACCTGAGAGCGACCCCGATCACACGCTTCGCGCGTGGCTGGCGGACCAGAGCAACGCGAAGCTGCTTGAGGCGCGATTCGCGCTGGCTGAGCGGTACGCTACCGAGCTGCTATCGGCCGCAACGGAGGCGTCGGCCAGACAGGCGGAGGCGGCGCGGCGCATCGCAACCCATGTGGTGAACACCGTCGACTGGCTCCGCTCGCACCACGCGGCCGGGCCGGCCGCGAACGCCGGCCTCTCCCGCAGCTGGGACATCATCAGCTGGTTCACCGCGGGACGCGACGCGCTCAAGTCTGCCATCGTGCTCGTAGATACGAAGGTGGTCGGCTCCTCGCTCGCCCAATCGCAACGGGAACTCGACGACGCGCTGCAGGACGCCAACCCATGGAAGACGCTGGCACGCGAGCTCCGCGGACGGCCCCCGGAACTTGAGCGTTTTGTGAAAGCAGAAGACGTTGCTGACCTGTAGCGCACAGGCGGCAGCGTCCAACACTCACGCAACGTACACAGGGTCCGTGAGTCTCGCTCTCACGGACCCTGCGTACGTTCACCTTAGGACGGCTAAGCGCGGGGGAAGTCGCTCCTGTTCTCGTCGCGGGCTGTGTGGTACCAGTACTTGGCCGTTAGCAGCCGCCAGCCGTTTTCCGTGAGGCGGATCCTCGTTGCGTTCGCGTCGCCTGCCGAGAAGAAGGTTCGCGCCACCCCAGCGGGTACGGGACACACCAACTCGAAATCCACGAACGACTCCGGCAGCAGCCCCGCCGCCGGAAGGTGCAGCAGGGTTGAGATGGTGTTGCTTTGCAGGCTGGCCAGCTCCGCCTGTGGGATCTCTCCGGTGTCATCGGCCAGCGACGCGACGGGGTAGACGGGCGCCATACTGACGTATCGCACCCGCCCCGGAACCATATCGCAGCCTGGGGAGAGCAGAACGGCGGCACCGACGTGCACCCCGGCACTTTCACCATCGTCGTTGACGAGGACCAACCTGGCGTTGAACGCGATGTCCCCTTGCCACGGATTCGGATCGCCGACGGCCGAGTACATCCAGCTAGGGTCCCTAAAGTGGAGCTTCCTCAGGGACTCAATGAATGCCGCATGCGAAAGCGGGCGGTAGTCGTTCACCGCCCGCGCGAGGTCTTCTGGGATCATTACTCTTGGCCGGCCACAGAAACCGCGGTTGTCCCTGAGTTACGCGATCTTCCGCCTCACCCGCGGTCGCTCCTCGACAGGGACTGCGCTCGCAACATGCGCGGCGCGGGCCCTCGCGAGCGCAGTCTGCATCTCCGGCGTCGGAGACAGCTGTTCGCCCAGCGCAGAGATGATTGCGTCAGTCTCCTGCGCCCGGGACTGCGCGGCCGAACGCACGGGACGGACTGGCCCCTCCGGGATTACCTCCATGAAGCGCACCGCCACCGACTCGTAACCTACGAATACCCGAGCCATGCTCGGGTGCATGAAGGCTCCGCGGAGTGTCTCGCCGAGCCTCTGCTGGGAAGGGAGCGCATGGATGCCGTAACCTTCCGTGCCGGACGCCGAACCGGCCCCCGTGGTCGATGCTCCATGATCGACCATCTCGTGATGTGCAACGCTGTTGGCAACGATCGACATGTCTATTCGGGCTCCCCGAAAAGGGTACGCGCGCTGTCCTTGATCGACGCCTCGAACACTCGATTCTCCTCGTCGTGCAGCTCGTCGAGCGCAGCCCAAATCGCCACCTCATCAAACGCGGAGATCTGCACGTTACGCCAAACGTCGATGTCGAGCAGGAATGCGATGCTATCGCTCTTCTGCGATGGAATGTGCGACAGGTGAAACGTCACCGAGGGATCGGCAGGCTTACTTCCGAGCAGGTGGAAACGCACCAGCATGCCTGACATCCCACGATCAAGGTCCGCGGGGAGTTCTGGATAGATCGCGAAGTAGTCCTTAAGGTCGACACTCTCCTCCGCCGGCATCTCGACACGGTTCAAGTACCGGACACCGAGTCGGGCGATCTTGTCGCTGCCCCCAATCTCGCGATAGGCGGGCCAGAGCCGGCGCACCTCGTCCGCCACCCGCTCCCATGACGCATAAGGACTGAGCTGGCTGAACGAGAACCGATCCTGCCGCGCGACCAACAGCCGCGCGCCGTCGCGCGACTCAAACCGATACCCCTGAGCGGCCTGAGTGGCCCCCGCCGTTGTTCCCGCTTCGGTATCGAGCACAAACTCGTGTTGAACGATGAGCTTGCCCTCTGGATAGTCGTCGACGACCCCCGCGATGGCGTTCACCTGCGCCAGACGCCCCAGATCTGCGGAGGCTGAAGGCAGCCGAATCTCTACTACGGCCTCCACGACCGGCGGTCGAGCATACTGGCGTCGCGGCACTGGCGCTTGGGCGGGTTCTAGTTGTAAGGCGTTCGTCTGCAATAACATAGCGACCTGCTGTCGGGAGTATCGACCGCGGGTCGCTCCGGCATGAGCCGAGCCAGCACTGCCTGCGGGTAATGCTACGGGTGGCAGAGAGGGGCCGGAAGGGGAGCGCATCACGCGATCCCCCTCCCCCTCGTCCCTGTGTAGCTCCGCGCACGGAGCGCATCGGCGACGCTCGCAACCACGTCACCCCACGCGCCAGGCGTGGACTGGCGGAAGGTGCGCGCCGTCGGATACCACGGCGTCGAGGCGCCCGGCGCGCCCGGCGCGGGCGCCCAGCGCCAGCATTCGTAAACCGCTGGCACGAGCACCCACACCGGGCACGCGAGCGCCCCGGCGAGGTTCGCCACCGACGTGTCGACGCTCACCACCAGGTCGCACGCCGTGGCGGCCGCCGCGGTAACGGTGAAGTCGGCCAGCGGGTGCCCATGCGCCGCAGGGCGCCAGAGCGGGAAGTCGCACGGGTCGTCCGCGTGCGCGCCGGCCTGCAACGCCACGAGTGAGACGCCGGGCACCGCGGCGAGCGGCGCGAGCACGGCGAGCGGCAGCGACTTGTCCGCGTACAAGTGGCCCGGCCCACTCGCCCACGTCACGCCGACGCGCAGCCCAGGCAGCGCGCGCACCGCATCCGCGACGGGATGCGCGGGCGCCACGAGGTAGGGCAGGGCCGGCACGAGGTCCGCCGCGGTCATCGCGCCCACCGCGTCGCCCAGCGCATCGGTGAGCACATGGAAGAACGGGCGGCCGTGCGCGCGCTCCGCGGCTTCGTGCGCCGCCGTCTGCGGGTCGCCGGCCGCCCACACCGCGTCCACGAGCGGCGCGCCGCCGGGCGTGCGCTGCGCGGCGAAGAGCGGTGCGAGCGAGCGGTGCGTGATGAACACGACACGCGCCCGCGGCCAGCGTGCGCGCAGCGTCCAGAGGAAGCGCGCCCACAGGACGTGATCGCCCAGCCCCTGAACGCCATGCACCACGAGCGTTGCGGCGTCGAGCGATTCCGTCCCCGACCACGCGGTGCGCGCGACCCACCGACGCTGGAAGTCCGGCCCGTGCCCCGCGTAGAGCACGATCGCGGCGGCCATATCGGAGCAGCCGCCGCGGTAGTCGCCGCGTGCGAGCCGCAGCGCGCCCCGGTTCCGAAGTGCCTCTGAGCGGGTGCCATCGGTGAACGCGAGCCGCACCGCGTCGTCGTACCGGCCGGCGTTGAACGCGAGCACGGCGCCCGTCGTCCGTACCGTCATCGTGAGCTTGTCCGCGTGCCCGGTGCGCCCGAGCTGCGGGAGTGCGCCCGACACACGCCACACCGCGCGCGCCGGGATGCGGACGAGGCGTGCGGCCACCGGCGCGACCACGGATGCCGCTGCGAGCGCGCGCGATGGCGTACCGCGCGCGGGCGCGCCACGCGGTGCAGCGTGCGGGGGGCGAGCAGGGCGCCGCATCAGCTCAGGTGAAGGCCGCAGTGAATGCGAGCGTGTGGTATCGCTGATCGGCGCCCGTGCCCAGCCATCGCGCGGTGGTGTACGTCGGCGCCGCCGGGGTCGGGCGCACAGCGCCCTGCAACGCCTGCGGGTGCGGGGGCGTGAAGTCCGCCGGCACGCCCAGCAGCCACACGGCGCGCACGTCGGCCGGCGCCCAGGCGAAGTCTGGCGGCGTCGCAGCCGTGACGTAGCCGAGCGCGATGCTGTCCCCGTGCGCCGCCGGCACCCCGTTCGCCGGGTCGATCGGCCACGGGTTCGACTCGAGGTAGGCGTCGGTCGTGAGGAACGCGACGTACCAGGCGCCCGACGTCACGAGGACACCGCCCGTCACGATCGTGAGCGGCACCGGCGTGCGGCTCTGCGGCCCCTCGACGTCCGCGCTCTCGAACAGGACGGAGCCCGTCGCGCGGCCCGTCGCCTCGTCCCACGCCATCACGCGCAGGCGCACCGACAGGTGCCGATTGCGCACGCTCGCCGGATCGCCCAGCCCCGCCGCGCGCCACGTGAACTGCACGCTGTCGAGCTGCGTCACGTCGGCCGGCGCCTTGAACGCCACCCCGGCGACGCAGCAGAGCCCCGCGGTCAGGTCCGCGCCCTCGTGCGTGAGGATCGTCCCCGCGCCGTCCGTCTGTTCGGTGAGGCGCCAGGACGTGACGGCGCCGGTGTCGATCGTTGCAGGCATGGTCAGATAGTCACGGATGGAAGGCTCAGGGGAGCGACTCGTCCGTCAGCGCGCCGACCCAGCTGCGCCGCCGAGCTTCGCCGATCGGTGCCGCCAGTGCGCGCGCCGTGTCATCCGCCACCTTGCCCACATAGGTGTCCGAGGCGACGAGCTCCTCGAGCGTGGCGACCGGCGGAATCAACGCGAGGATCGCCGCGATGCGTCCGGGGAGATCGTCGAGCGCTTCGACGTAGAGCGCGTCGACCTCGGCGCGCGCCGCGCGGATCGCGTCCAGGCGCGCCAGCACGCTCTCGCGCGTGCTGAACAGCTTGTAGACGGGCCACCCTGCGGCGTCCCTGCGGCCCGTCGGCACCCGGTGCGTGTCGTCGCTCGCCTGCAACCGCGTGGCCTCCTCCAGGCGCGCGAGATCCGCGCGCGCCGCGGCGATCTCCTCGGGAGCGATCGCGCGCAGCTCGCGCTCCAGCATGCCGATGCGGCCCTCGCGCTCAGCGATGAACCGCTGCCGCTTTCCATAGGCATCGGCCTGGGCACGCGTCGCCAACTCGAAGGCGACCCGCGTGCGCTGCAGCTTCTCGGTTGCCTCCTGCAGCGCCTTGTCGTGGGCAGGCAGCCCCTTCGCGATCTCGGCGCGGAGCGCCGTGCGCTCCGTCGCGAGGCGCCGGCGCTCGGCGTCAATCTGCGCCTGGCGTTGGCTAACGATCTGGTCGTAGATCGGCGTGTCCTTCAACCACTCGAGGACCTGAGATTTCGCGTTGGTCAGCATTGGCGGGGGGGTAGGAAGGAGGAGAGCGGGGAGGGAGCGACGGCGCGCTGCGAGGTGCTACGAGGCGCGACGACGCGGGGGGTACCACTGGAGGTGCAGTCGACCCCAACGACACCGGCGAATGCGTGCGAGCTCCGCATCAACTGCGGCTCGTGCATCGTGGCTCACGAACACCAGCGCAGCCGGGTCGATCATCAGGTAGAACTGCTCCGCATCGGGCGACACGATCCCGAAACCCACGCCCTTCGCGGCGAGCATGAGGGCGCAGTCGATGTCGGCCTCGGAGGGCTCGAGCGATGAGCCGGCCGGATGCGTGTGTAGCGCGACGCTGCCGTGCGGATACTGCGCGGCGATGACGGGGATCTTGTCGCGACTGCCGCGCGCCACGAGATCAGCGCGGGTGACGGCTTGGCGCTCCGCATCCCAGGTGCCCCGGAACGCGCACTCCAGGTGCGGGCCGTAGACCTCGACGGCTTTGACGATGCGGAGCGCGGCGTACGCGTCGAGCGTGGGGCGCATTACGCGTCCTCCCAACCGTCAGCGTCGTCGTGCGTATCGTCGCCCGTCGCCTCGCGTTCAACGCGCATCGGCGCCGGGCGTCGGCCGGCAGCGGCGCGCGCCAGCAGCTCGCCGCGTAGTGGATGCGACCACGTGAGCGGCACGAGCACCCAGCCTTCGGGGTCGGCCTGGGCTTGGTCGGCCAGCCATTCGCGCTCGACCTCGGCCGCGCTCAGGTGCCGCGGTGCCTGCAGCCCGCGGCGCTGTCGGCGGTGCCAGATGATCACCCACCAAAGCGCGCGTGCGTCGTATCGAGGCTGCCGCCCGGAGCCCGGCGCCAGCGGCAGCCCGCGGCGGTGCCAGTCCCGCAGCGATTGCACCGACGTGTCCACCAGGTCCGCGAACTCGCGCTGCGAGTACGTCGACGCAGGCGCTGCAAGCGGCTCGGCGAGCCACGCGTCTAGCGGCGCCTGGCGGAAGGACGCGGCGAAGCCCGGGACGCGCACGACACCCGCAGCATCGGCCGATGTCGACGGCCGACTCACTCTGGGCTGTGCAGGCTTCTTCGCGCGCTTCTGCGGCGGCTTCGGGGGCGTGGGTGGCATGCGAAAGCGAAAGCGAGGAGAACTCAGGGGCTCAGACAGCGATTGACTGCGCCGCGCGGTCCCCGCAAACGGCAACCCCCACAGGGACCCAGAAGTTTTCCACATGACCCCTGCAGGCGACGCCGGCCGCTGCCGTGGCGATGTGGATAACTCGGCGCGTGGCACGCGCCGCGCGCCGACATGGTGGCGCGCGGGATCGACGACGAGACTGGCTGCGCGAGGCAGAGCGCGAGGCGGGCATGCTCACCCTGCCCGCCGGCGTGGGGCGATCGGCACGACGCGTGGGGCGAGCGTGTGCTCCACCGCCTCGTGCTCGGCGAGCCATGCGCGGATCTCACCGGCGATGAACACCAACTCGCCATCGAGGCGCCGGCAGGGCAGGCGTGCGTGCTCCGTGGAGGGTCCGGTGCGGCGGTACACCCAGCTGCGCGGGCGCCCAAGCGCTTCGGCCAACTCGACGACGCCGAGCCGCGTCTCAGCTGGCACCAGCCACAGTCGCTCGCGCCAAGTCTGCGCCGCAGGCTCCGTGGTCGTGGGCGCCGCTGGCTCGGGGAGCCGCTGCCGGAGTTCGGCCGCGAGCCCATGGGCGGGTACGAGGGAGCCTGCGGGCAACGCTTCCAGATGCGCCAGGTAGTCGTGCAAGGCGCTCATACGACGTCATCCCCCTCGTCGAGCAGCGCGGCGGCGGCCCTGCCGACCCTACCATCGTCGCGAGCAGACGCCGTCTGACCCTGCCGTCCCCTATAGGGACGGCAGGCAGGGTCAGACGGGCCGGCTCCACCCTGCCATGGCAGGGTCGCGGCAGGGTCGGCAGGGTCAAATCCACCACCCTGCCGAGCAGGGTCCGGCAGGGTCGGGACTTGGTCGGCGAGGTACCACTTCCGGGCGCCGCGCTCGCCCTTCTCGAAGAGGATGACCCGCCCGAGGTGAAGCGAGCCCTGCACCGAGCTCACCTCGAACCGAGGCACCTTGGCCGCCTGCGCGGCCGCGCGGATGTCGGCGGTCGTGCTACCCGGGTATGCGGCCAGGAACTCGAGCAGCCAGGACTCGGTGCGCGTGCGGACGACCTGGCGCACCGACTCGCGGTCCAAGCGCGCGAGCGTCCATGCGCCGGGGTTGTCGGCGGCGGTCTCGATGTAGGGGGTGACCACGAAGGACGGAACGCGGTCGCCGCGAGACTGCTTGATGTTCTCCACCACCACCCCCGCCGACTCCCGCTCTACGAAGAACGTGGCGCGCGACGCAGCGACGACGTCGGTGTGACCGCGGATCCGGTCGCGCTTCGACTTCGACCCGTCTCCCTTCTTGCCGGCGTGGTGCACCAGCACGACGGCCGCGTCACTCGGACGGGTGAGGCCCCGCCAGAGCCGCCGCAGCTCGGGGCGCTCCTTGTTCTCTTCCCCGCCGGCGAGGTTCGCGAGGGGATCGAGGATGACGAGTGCCGGCTGCAATCGTTCGACGATTCCCCGCAGGTGCTGCTGCCACCGTGGAGAGGTGACATCCGCCCCGTCGGCGTCGAGCACGTGCAGCTGTCCGAGCACCTGGTCAGAGTTCCAGCCGTGCCCGCGCGCGATCGCGCGGATCCGGTTGTCGATCACGGCGCGCGAGTCCTCGCCGGAGACGATCAGCACCGGCCCGGGCTCGGCGACCCGGAACCCGAGGAACTGGCCACCGCCTGCCACCGCGCACGCCAGCAGATAGGCGATGGTCGACTTCATCTCCCCCTCCGGCCCTGCGATCAGGGCGGGCTCGCGCCGCGGCAGGAAGCCGAGGACCAGCCAGCGCACGGGCGGCTCCGTGGGTGCGCCGAGCAGGCAGACGGGCGACGGCAGCGCGTCGTCCGTCTGCGCGTCCGGCGCGATGGGCACCGGATCCCCCGGTTGCCAGCGCGGCGCACGCTCGAGCAGCGGCGCCAGCTGCGCAGGCGTGCCGCCCGCTTGGTGCCAGTCGGCGAGGTCACCCCCACCCCCTGGCACGTCAGGCAACGCGAGCATGCGCACCCGGGCGCCCGCAGCCGTCAGCGCGGTGCCGGCCGCCTCTGCCCACGCGCGACCGTTCTCGTCTTGGTCGGGCAGGATCACGACGTCGGCGCCAGCGAGCTGCTCGGCGTGTTCCGGGCGCCACCCTTTCGCGCCACCAGCGTTGCACGTGGCGACGCACCCGAGCGCGCGCGCGGCCTCGACGCACTTCTCGCCCTCAACGAGGAGCACGGGCTTGCCCAGCGCGATCGCCTCCGAGACCTCGGGCAGCCCGTAGAGCGGTCGCCAGTCGACACCGTCGAGCCCCGCCCGCCACCCGCCATCGGGTGCGGCAGCGAACTGCACGAACGACTTCTTGCGCTTCCGCCCCTCGACTTGGACGGGCGACTCGTGGCGGTCGACGCGGAAGACGGGCGCGCCGTGCTCGTCCTCGTACACGTAGCTCGCCACGCGCGGCCAGGTGCGGCGGTCGCCCTCAGCCTGCCCGTTCTCCAGGTGCCCCGTGTGGCCGGCACGCGCCGGCGAGAACTCGACGACACGCGGAGTGCGTGACTCGCCACTCGGCGTCAGGTCGGCCCACGTGAGCCCGATGGCGCGGAGCACGTCGTCCGGCGCGCAGCCTCCATGGCACCTGAGCACAACCGACTGCACGTCACCCGCAGAGACGGAGAGCGACGGATCCCGATCGTCGTGCGATGGACAGCGCGCGGTCCAGCCGCGGCCCGCACGACGCACGCTCTGCAGGCGCGCGAGCACGCGCGACACGGGCTCTGTGGCTGCCTGGAGTGCGGCGCTCATTGTGCGCCCTCCGGATAGCGAATCGGGGCAGGCGACGCGAGCCAGGCGTTACCCGATTCCTCGCCGAGCAGGGACTGCATCAACGCGTCCGCGTCGGCTGCAAGGCCGATGGCGGCTCGCACCTCGGACATGGAGCTGCCAGAGCAGACCGCGCGCGGGACGAGCACCAACTGGCCACGCCGGCAGGCGAGATGACGGCGCCCATTCCGCAGCAGATACGCGAGGCTCCCCTCGGAGAGGCGCTGCACGAACGGCCTCCCGCTGTCAGACCCTTGCGCAGACATTTGTCGCCTTGCGATACATAAGGCACAACCCTCGGGGGGTTATAGAGCACAGGGGGCGTCGGCCGGCGGGCCGGCGTCCCCGCTCTCGTTCAGCGGGCTGCTGTTGCGTTGGCCGGGGTGCCGAGCACGTACCAGCGGCCGCGGCTGTCCTGCCCTCCGGCGACCTGCCCGGTCATGATCCGGCGGAGCAGCTGCTCGCGGGTGAGTCCCCGCTCGAGGGCCGCCTTGGCGAGCGGCACGCGCTCGCCGACGATCGTCGAAGCGGTGCGCGGGGGCTCAAGAATCGACGTGTGCATGAGGTGTCCTCCTTGACTCCTGCATAGATAGACGTCGAAGTTTGGCCATAACAGCGACCAACACACCGCATCTATGGCCAACAGGAATGCAGGGCGCCGCCTCGATGTGATCGACTCAGAAGCCCTCGCCACCGTCGCGCGCTGGCTTCTCGACGTTCAGGGGCCGACGTGGGCCGAGTACGACAAGCGGCAGCAGCGACGCGCGACGGGCGCCCGTGTCCCCGGCCGGACCCTACGCCGGCTGATGGCTCGCGAGGCGGAGCACGTGAGCGATGACACGTATTCCGCACTCGAACTACAGGTCATCGTGCATGGCGACGAGCACCTCAGAGCGACCCTCGCAGCCGCCGTCGAGACGGAAGCGGAGCGATGGATCCTCGACGGCTGGCATGACTGGGAGGACGAGCGCATCGGTCGCTTCTTCTTCCGCCGTGGGGTGCGATACGCCTGGCAGCCCTCACCCACGGGACGGGGAGGCCGCGTCGAACGCATCGAGGACGGTCCAGCGGCAGACGGCATGGCGGACGCGGCGACCGCCTACGCACTGCGGCGCGCGCCAACCCAGCTCGCGCTCGCGCGATTGAACGCGTTCCGCGAGCTGTGGGGCCGACTGCTCGCGATCCGCGACGCGAAGAAGCTGATTTATCAGTTCACCAAAGACCTCGCGCGCGCCGAGTACTACGCCCCGTTCGGCGATCCGGAGGAGGAGGGCTACTTTCCCCCGATACCGGTACTCCGCGTGGTGGAGCCACTCCTCGAGTCTGAGGAAAGCGCGTTCGTCGAGCGCGGTTGGCGTGAGTTCGATGACGGGGAACTCGTGCAGTTCCTTCGCTACGGGTTCTCGTCCGAGCGCCTCCTGATGCGTCGCGAGGGGAACCGGCAGCGCGCGCACGGCTTCACCACTCGTCGTGAGCCACCAGCTGCCGAGAAGAGCGCGCGAAAGCGCGGCAGGCGCGAAGCCTCTCGGTAGATCGGCGGGCGTCGGGGGGCGTGGCCCGCGACGCCCAGAGCTCACGGTGCGCGCAGCTCGTTGGATCACGACAGATTCCCTGTGGTCGCGGAGAACAGCCGTGGGTTGCGGCCGAGCGGTCGACGCAATGGTGCGCCGCGCACCACGTCCAAGCGCGCCGGCTCGGAAGGGGGCGCCGCTGGGCGCCGTGGTCGCCGCCGCCGGTCCGCGTAGTCGCCGAGGACCGCGAGCGGGCCAGCGCGCTTCTCGACGCGACAGCCAGCGACGACCGCCGGTCCGCCGGTATCGACGGATGCGCGAGCCGCCGCGTGCTCGGCATGGATCTCCGACTGCAGCGCGGCCAGCGCGTTGCCGAGGAAGAACGCGACCTCGGGGCCGCACTCGACGTAGGCCAGCCGCGCCCCGTCGTCGTCGCACAGGGCGAACGCCACCGGCAACGCGTGGTGGAACCAGAGGCCGGCTTTCTTGTGGACCCACGCCGGACACTCCGCTTCCTCGGCCGGCGGGGCGTCCCCGCGGCGTGGCGGGTCGAACGTGTCGACCAAGCGGCGCAGGATCGCGCTGACACGCTCGGCGATCACGTCAGCGCAGGTCGCGCGTGCGAGCAGGGTGCCGCCTCGCGGCTCCACACGCCCTGTCGCGTTGCGCCGTGCGGCGGCCGCGTGGAACTCCGTCTGCCCCGTGCTCGCCCATGCGAAGGTGTGCACGCCGCGCGGCTGAGGGGTATACCCGGTGGTCGCCGTGCGGACGTTGTCGGCGTGTTGCTCGCGGGTGTAGTCGGTCCAGTGCCCCGAAGGGAGCGCGTCAGCAGCTGACGTGGTGGTGTCGGCGCCGCCATGAGCAGCGGGCGTGATGGGGGCGGTCATACCCGCCCCCCTCGCATGAGCGTGTGCACCGTCAGCGCGACTGCAGCGCGCAGGCGCCCACGGGCTGCGTCGCGCGCCGCGGTACTCTCGGCCGCTACGTACGCGCGGAGGGCGCGACGGCGGCGCGCGCTCAGCGCGCGGAGTGTGGCCGTCATACGAGCGCCTGCGTCAAGCCGTCTGTCGCGATCGCTGCCGGCGTCGTCGGCCGGGCAGCAGCGGCCGACGAGAACCGGCGCGTCGGCCGGTGAGTCGAAGTGCGGAAGGGCATGTGCGTTGGCGGCGGTGGATGGTTCGGGGTCGCGGCCGGGGTACGGCCCGCGTGCGCCTCGTGAGCGGGGGCGCTCCCCGCAGGTAACTTGTTCCCTGCGGTGACTAGTATAGGTCAGTGGTGACGCATACGCAACACTGACGGTGATCGCCGTTGCGCAATATGCGGCGGTGCTGCACATTGGTACCCTATGCGCATGCGCATCCGGATCCCTGAGCTACTCGAGCAGCGTGGCGTCTCTGCCTACGCAGTCGCGCGTGACTCGCGCGGGCGGATCAGCCTTTCGACCATCTACCGACTGCGCGAGCGACGCGGGCAGCTGGAGACGTTCGCGGCTGACATGCTCGAAGCACTGTGCGACGTCTTGGGTGTCACCCCGTGCGAGCTGTTGGAGCGCGACGAGAACGGCGCTGCCGACCCGCGGATTGCCGGCCCTGATCTCCGTTCGCGCATTCAGGCAACTGCGAAGGCAGCAGAGGTGCTCGACACCGAGCCCCCGGCCCTGACACTCCGCCCCCCCGCCTCCGGCCCGGCGGTGCCTCCGCCGACGCGCCCCCCGACCACCCGCCGCAAGCGCTGACCATGGCCCCGAACCATCCCCACCTGGTGCCCCCGATCCGCATTCGCCTGCGCGAGCTGCGCGAGGCTCGGGGGCTGACGCAGAAGGAGCTCAGCGCGCACGCCGGCACGAGCGAGAGCGCCATCGTGAAGCTCGAGCGCGGAGAAACCGTGCGTGTGGAGTTGGCGACGCTGGAGCGGCTGTGCGCGGCGCTCAGCGTGGAGCCGGGGGAGATGATCGTGCGCGGGTCAGTGCAGCGGGGAGGCGCATGACGCCGATCGACCCGGAATCCATCAAGGCAGCGGCGGACGCCGCGCACTCGCTCGGCGGCCCAGCCGCCGCGGCCTATGCGGCCAAGAAGCTCGCGGATCCCATGCTTGATGGAGCCGCACTCGTCCTGAGAGAGTGGACGGAGAGGTATGTCACTCCCCGCGCGCGTCGCATGCTCCGATTGGAAGATGCCGCAGAGCTCGCGCAGAAGCTCGCAGCGGAGAAGTTGGCCAATGTGCCGACCGATCGACTGGTAGAGCCAAACCCTTCAATCGTCGCAGGAACCATCGAGGCGCTACAGACGGCGCACGAACAGACGGAGCTACGCGAGCTTTTCGCGCAGCTGCTGGCGAGCACCATGGACGGCGCGATCGCTGATGCTGCTCACCCGTCATTCGTTGAGATTATCCGTCAGATGGGCAGCGACGATGCCCGGGTCTTCCGAGCAATGGAACGCTGCGCACCGTACTACTACCTCAGCGAGAGCATCGCCATCGAGTTTCGCCACGCACACCAGGCGGAGCGCGAGCGACTGCTGGTGACTGCGTGGCAGTTGCTGGGGAAGGACGCTGGCGTGCCGTCGCCTCTGCGTGTCGCCTACGCGCTTACCAATCTTGAGCGCCTAGGCCTAGTCGAGCGGCATATCAAGACGTACACGACCGTGGGAGGCGACACCAAGCCGGTCCAGGCAGCGGTCGACGTGACGATGTTCGGCAAGCGCTTCGCTGTTGCCTGCCTTGGAGTGCCCGCGCCCGTCGGACTCGGCCCAGAATGGACTGCGCCCTATCGGTTCAGTGCGGACGCCGATCCCACACAAGACCGTCAGGATCTCGGCGAGTGAGCGAGTCGTGGTGGTTCGTGGCCGCCACGTCAGCGGTCGGCCTCATCGTGGCCGCCAGCTCGGCGTATGTCCTTGAGCAGCTCAAACAGTTCGCTCGAGAGCAGAGCGAGAAGGCCCTGCAGGACTACAAGCACGGGTATGATCGCGTGCTCGCGGCCGTCAACACGCAGCAGCAGAGTCGCTTGCAAGAGTTCAACCTCTTCACGCAGCGACAACACCTCGTTTACGCGCGGATCTACCGGCTGTATCGCATTGCCGCAGACTACTACGCGGCAACCAGTGGGTTTACGCAGACTCCCGACTTTCTGACCTGGACGCACCATGAAGCGCGTGCCTTCATGGAACGGGCGAAGCTCGATCCGCGTCGACCGGAGCTCGCCGCGATCTTGGAAGGCTACGAGAGTGGAAGTGTGAAGCACGCCGCTCGAAGCATGGAAGGCGTGTACGCGCGGCACCGGGAACGGCTCGCTCAGACGGCGTTCTTGCGGGCAAAGAGCTACGAGGCTGTCGAAGAGCTGTTCCTGTCGGATGACGCACGTGCGGCCGTCACGGCGACACGGGTCGCGATTGCCGCGTACGCTGTGCGGCTCGGGGATGAGAACGTCGACCGGCAGGACTTTGAGGGCTACCGGCAGGGCATGCTAATCGCCACGGCCGACTTGCAGCGCGCACTTCGGTCCGAACTGCAGCGCGGACAGACCGCACTGCGAGCAGACGTCCCCGATCCTTCGCAGTGATCGCACTGCGGCGCTCGCTCCATCGCTCATGCCCCGTAAGCCCCGCGTAACCACTCCCGGCAACATCGAGCAGCGCGCCGGCGTGTACCGCCTCCGCCTCCACGTGGCGGGGCAGATGCACCGGTTCACGTTCGAGCCGGGGACGAGCATCGAGAGCGTGCGACGCTTCGCGGTGGAGAAGCACCGCGAACTGCAGCTCGCGGCCACGAAGCGCGCGCGCCGCACCGGCCGACGGCGCGTGAGCGCTACGCGCATGAGCGATCTGCTCGACGTCTACATCAAGGAGCACGTGCCGCTGCTCGCGGAGTCGACGCAGGACTCGTATCGCGAGATCTGCGGGTTCATCCGGCAGTTCTTCGTCGAGCGCGCGGGGGATCCCCGGGTCGAGGAGGTGAGCCGGAAGCACGTCGAGGCCTTCCTCGCGTGGCGGCGTATGACACGCATCGACCCCGCGAGCCAGCGCCGGCGTGAGGCGGCGTCGCTGATCCCGCGACTGGCGGAGCGCGACGAGGGCGAGCAGCTGACCGCGCCGCAGCTCGCGGCCGCGCTAGGCGTCGCGGAGAGCTGGATCGACTCGCGCGCGACGCGCGCGCCGGTGGCGGGGCCGCTTCCCTGGCACCCGCTCGGCAAGCGAGGTGGGCGCGTCTTCATCGTCCGCGAAGTGCGCGCCTGGCTGCTCGCCGAGCAGTCGCGCGAGCGACCGGGACGCTCGGCGACGCTCAGCAACCGCACCGTCCAGCGCGACCGCGCGATCCTGCATCGAATCTTCAAGATCGCCGAGCGCCTCGAGCTCTGTGAGTCAAACCCCGTGGGCCGCACCGAGGCCCCGAAGGCGGATCCGCACACGCCGGTCATCCTCGACCTCGACGCGTACGAGCGACTGCTCGCTGCGGCTGAGGGACGGCCGATGCTAACGCTCTATCTCCTTCTGCTGGGCGAGTCGGGAGTGCGGTCAAAGAGCGAGGCCCTCTGGCTGCGCTGGGAGGACGTGGACCTCGAGGGCGGGTTCCTCTTCGTCGCGAGTTCCCGGGAGCACCGCACGAAGGGTGGGAAAGGACGATGGGTGCCGCTCACCCAGCGGCTGCTCGCCGCGCTCCGGGCGCACGCCGCCCTCTTCCGGCTCGCGACCTACGACGGGGAGCGCTCGCCGTGGCTCTTCCACCACGAGTTCACGCGGCGGACGCACCGCGCCGGGACGCGTATCGCGTCGCTCGATGTGTCGGCGCGAGCGGCGATCCAGCGCGCGGGGCTGCCCAAGGGGTTCCGCATTCACGACCTCCGGCACCGGCGCGTGACGAGCTGGCTCGCGGAGGGCCAGAACATCGTGCACGTGAAAGAGGCCGTGGGGCACGCGGACCTGAAGACCACGATGAGCTACACCCATCTCGCGCGCGAGCACCTGCGGGCGCTGGTGCGCCCCCGGGAGGCGGTCGAGCCCACGGGTGTGCCGGTCCGGCGATCTGGCCGGGCGTCCGCCGGCGGCACAGGCGAAGGGGGCCAACACCGTCGGTAGGCCCGATGCGCGCCGGTCTGCGCAGGCAATCGGGGCAGATTTGCCCAAACCCTTGCCCAAGACGAAGCGGGCGGCCCCTGCTCAGGGCCGCCCGCTAGTCGTATCTCATTAGCAAACCACGCGTTAGCGTGTCGCTGCTGGAGTGGCCAGGGAGGGAATCGAACCCCCGACACGGGGATTTTCAGTCCCCTGCTCTACCAACTGAGCTACCTGGCCGGATCACCGCGCGCGCCGAACGGTCTGGCTCGTCAGCGCTCGCGAGGAGTCTGAATGTATCCGGACCACAGCCCGGAAGAAACCCCTCCCATGCGTGCCGACATACTCCCGGGCATGGGTCCTGGAACCCGCCCGGACAGCCACCATCCGGGCACACGCGCTCAGCCAGCCCGGCGCGCGCTCGCCGGGCTCACCGCCGCGTCCATCGCGCGACGCACCGCCGCCACCAGCGTCTCCCCCGCGAACGGCTTCTCGATCACCGGTGCGCAGACGTTCGGCAGCCCCTCGCGCACGTGCCCCCGCGTGTCGCCGCCCCCCGCGTAGCCCGACATCAGCAGCACGGGCAGCTCGGGCCACCGTGCCGCCAGCCGCCCCGCGAGCTCGCGCCCGCCCAGCACCGGCATCGCGACGTCCGTGACGACGACGTCCGGCGGCTCCGGCATCGCGTCCAGCCGGGCCAGCGCCTCGCTCCCGTGCCGCGCCTCGACCACGGCGAACCCCGCGCGCTCCAGCACCCGGCGCGCCGCCTCGCGCACCGCGTCCTCGTCGTCCACCAGGAGCACCGTCGCCGGCCGCGCGGCCGGATCGCGCTCGCCCGCCGCCGCGGCGGGCGGGCCCATCGTCGCCGGGGCACCCGCTCCCTCCCCGTCGGCGGCGCCCGCAGGGACAGCGGGCGCCGCCGGCCAGAACACCGTGAACGTCGCCCCCCGTCCGGGCGCGCTCTCCACGCGGATCGCGCCGTGCGCCTGTCGCACGATCCCGAACACGACCGCGAGCCCGAGCCCCGTCCCCTCGCCCGACGCCCGCGTCGTGAAGAACGGCTCGAAGATGCGCGCCTGCGTCGCCTCGCTCATGCCCGTCCCCGTGTCGCTGGCGGTGAGCACGACGTAGGCGCCGGGCAGCGCGTCCGGCCCCACCACGCTCGCCACGTCCCCCGGCGCGACGTGCGCGGTCCGGGCGGCGAGCGTCAGCCGCCCGCCGTCCGGCATCGCGGCCCGCGCGTTCGCCGCCAGGTTCAGGAGGAGCTGATCGAGCTGCCCCGGATCGGCCATGATCGGCGGGAGCGGCTCGGTCAGGTCCAGCACCAGCTCGACCCGCGCGCCGAGCACCGATCGCAGCAGCCCCTCGGCCTCGCGCAGGGCGGCCGCCGTGTCCACGCGGCGGGGCTCGACCACCTGATGGCGGCTGAAGGCGAGCAGCCGCCGCGTCAGGTCGCGCCCGCGCTCCACCGCGCGGCGGATCTCGCGCACGTCGCTCGATTCGGCGGGGCGCCCGGCCCGGGTGTCCTCGTCCACCAGCTCGGCGAACGAGCCGATCGCGGTCAGCAGGTTGTTGAAGTCGTGCGCGACGCCGCCGGCCAGCCGCCCCAGCTCCTCGAGGCGCTGCAGCTGCCCCCGCTCCTCCTCCGCCCGGCGCTCCACCGTGACGTCGCGCGCCGTCACGAGATAGGAGGTCGTCCGGTCGGCGACGGCCGGATACGCGGTCAGCACGACGTGCCGCACGTCGGGCGGGTCGTCCGCGCTGGCGCCCGGATGGCGCACGGTCGTCTCGATGCCGCGCACCGTCCCGTGCTCGCGGATCGCCGCCAGGAAGTGCGAGGCGTCCTCCAGTCCGCCCCAGGTCGCGCCCGCCGCGTCCTCGCCGCCCCACTCCATGAGCGTCTCGCGGCTCGCTCCCGTCAGCTCGCACCAGCGATCGTTGACGTCCAGGATCACGCCATCGTCGGCGCGGACCAGCGCCATCGCGTCCCGACTCGTGCGGAAGGCCGTCTCCAGCAGCCGCTCCGAGCGTCGGCGCCCCGCCTCGGCCTCGCGCAGCGGGGTGATGTCGGTGACGAGGGCGACCGCGCCGAGCGTGGCGCCCGTGGTCGCGCTGCGCACCGGGCTGCCGTGGACGAGGGCGTGCACCGGCCTCCCGTCGCGATGCCGCATCGTGATCTCGTACGTCTGCGCGAGCCCCTCGCGGGCGGCCGCGAATCGCCGGTGCGCCGCCTCCCGACCGTCCGCATGGATGAACTCCAGCACGTGCCGCCCGGCCATCGCCTGCGGCGTCTCGCCGAGCATGTCGGCGAGGCGGGCGTTGACGTAGACCGTGCGCCAGTCGCGGTCGGCGCGCCACACCCCCTCGTTCGCGGAGGCGAGCAGGTGCCAGTAGCGCGCCTCGCCCTCGGTCGCGGCGGTGCGCGCCGCGCCGAGGAAGAGCCCCACGATCGCCAGCGTCAGCAGGAGGAGCTGCAGCTCCAGCACCTCCGACACCCGGGCCCCCTCGAGCGCGACCAGCGCCGTCGCGGCGACCGCGTACGCCGCCGCGACCAGCGACGCCCCGCGCACCCCGCCGCGCAGCGCGGCCCAGGTGAGCGGGACGAAACAGACGTAGCCGCCGATGGCGTCGAAGATGTGCCCCTCGCGCCGCAGCGCGACGACGAGCGCGCACGCCGCCGCGACGGCGGCCGCCTGCGCGACGTACTCGGCGATCCGCCGGGTCCGCCCGTCCGTGCGGCGGGGGGTGGGATGCTCCGCCGTCGCGGCCGCGAACTCGGGGATCGGCGCCGCGTCGGGCGAGCCGCGGAAGGTCGCCGCCGGATCGGCCGCCGCGGCCGCGAGGCGCTGCATCCCGCTCAGCAGCGGCGCGACGATGAACAGCGCCAGCGGGAGGACCACCAGCGCGCCGATCGCGTCGGCCGCCCACCAGGCGACCATCTGCCCCCAGAAGCCCGACCAGGCGAAGTCGCGCCAGGCGATGATCTGCGTGCTCGCGTAGAGCCCCGTGACCGCGGTCGCGCCGAGCCCGGCGCCGGCGAGCCAGGTCGCGTCCTTCACCCCCCAGCCGCGCCCGTCGAGCGCCACGTGGCGCCGCAGCAGCGCGGCGGCCGCCGCGTAGATCACCGCGACGACCGCCGCCTCCACCAGCAGCGCCCACGCCGGCGCCTGGAAGCGCCGCGGCCAGAGCGCGGCGAGGAACCGGGCGGCGGCGAGCAGCGGGGCGTAGCGCGGCCCGGCGAGCGTCAGCGTGGCGAGGCCGACGCCGGCCGGCGGATACCAGGGGATGCTCCGGTCCGCGGGGAGGTCCACCGTCCGCACCGCCACGTCGAGGGCGACGTACAGCCCCGACCCGACCAGCGCGGCGACGCGGTTGCCCAGGCGCCCCCATTCGCCGGCCCCGCGCACGCGAAGGCCGTCGCCTGCTGCGTCGGGTTGCCGCCAGACGTCCGCCATGGGTCTCCGCGCGTGGTGGAACGCATCGCCGCCACGCGTCCGCGTGCACACGATGTTCCAGCCCTCGCGGGGCGGCGGGCCGGCGGTCCGGCGCGTCCCACGACGATCCGGACTGCGGCGCGCCTCGCGCAGCACGGGCGCACGCCGCGGGTGCGCGACCGGCCGAACGCTTAGGATTGTCCCGTGCCCGACGCCCACGACCGCCCCGCCGACGCTCCGTCCGCCCACCCGCCCGACGCCCGGGCGCGACTGGACGCGGTGCTGCGCCCGTACGCGCTCGGCACGCACGCCGCCGACGCGGGCCCGTCGCTCACCGAGCAGCGCGTCGCCGCGGTCGCCCGCGACGCCGCCGCGGCCGTCCTGCCGCTCCTCGGCGAGCCGCCGCGGTCGGCGCACCGCGTGCGGCGGCTCCTCCGCCCGGTGCTCACGTGCACGTGGGGCGAGTTCGAGGCGACGTACGAGGCGACGCTCGACGCGCTGCTCGCGCTGCCGCCGGCGCACCCCGAGGTCGAGGATCCCGCGTGGGACGCCGCGCTCCCGCCGGCGCCGGCCACGCCCCGCGCCTGGCTGCCGGGCGGGCCGCGCTGGACCGCGCCGATGGAGGGCGCCGCGACCGTCGGGCCGGCGGGCACCGCGGGGCGCATCGTGCGGCGCGGCGCGCGCGCGGTGCTCCTCACCTCCGACGGGCGCGCCGTGCAGGCCAGCGTGCGCTGCACCTGCGATGCGGCGACGCGCGAGGCGCGGCCGGCCGTGCTGTTCGAGGTCGTGCACCTGCGCCGCGACGGCGCGATCCTCGACGTCGTCGCGGGCACGGCGTGCGGCGTCTGCCGCGCCGTCGTGCCCTAGCGCCTCACCGCGCGGGCGTCAGCGCTTCGCCGCGTAGCGCGCGGTGATGACCGACTTGATTCCGCCGCGGATGTTGAAGTCGCCGACGACCTCCATCGACTTCGGCTCGACCGCGGCCGCGAGATCGTCGAGGATGCGGTTCACGGCGCGCTCGTAGAAGATCCCGTCGTTGCGGAAGCTCCAGAGGTAGAGCTTGAGGCTCTTCAGCTCCACGCACTTCGCCGCCGGCACGTAGGTGATGCGGATGGTCGCGAAGTCCGGCGCGCCGCCCTCCAGCGCGTGCAGGTCCGTGGCGTCGCCCTCGATCCCGCCGAGCGGGCAGAGCGACGTGAACTCCGGGCACTCCATCCAGACGTCGTAGTCGCGGTCGGGGTACGGGTTCGGAAAGGTCTCGAGCAGCTGCGGCTTGGGCATGGAAGGACGGGTGAAGCGGAGTCGGGTACGGCGGGTCGGGGACCGCGGAGCCGGAGACGGCGGCGTCGGGAGCCGCGGGTCGGGAACGGCGGAGTCGGGTGCGGCGGGAGCGGGAAACGCGCCGCGCTCACCCCTGCACCGCTCGGCGGCGGGCGCCGCGTGGTGCGCTGGTTCGCCACGCGCGCCGTGCGAAGCATAACGGCATCCGGAGCCCCGCGAGCCCCGACGGCAGAACGGCGAGGCCGGCGCTCACGCGCAGCCTCGCCGTCTCGCACGCCGGCCCGTCGGTCGGGCGGTCGGCATCGGGCGGTCGGCATCGGGCGGTCGGCATCGGGCAGTCGGCATCGGGCGGTCGGTGCGTCGGGCGGGTAGTCGACCGAGCAGCTGCCCGCAGTACCCGCCCCCGCCTCACCCGATCCGCCCCACCCGTTCCCGCCTCACCCGTCCCCGCTCCACCCGATCCGCCTCACCCGTCCCGCAACTTCCGGCTCGTCTCCTCCAGCAGCCGCCGCTCGTCGGCGGTCAGGCTGGCCATCCCCTGCTCGGAGATCTTGTCGAGCACGAGGTCGAGCGCGGCGGCGCGGGTCGCGGTCGCCGCGACGGCCGCGGGGCGCACCGGCGCGACCGGGCGCACGGGCTGCGGCTTGGCCGTCAGCGCCTTGCTCTTCTCCACCACCTCGTCGCTCTCGCTGCCGCGCTCGCGCGGGCGGGGGAACGACTTCGGGACCGCGCGCGGGGGCTCGTCGCCGACGTCGGGCGCGGCCGCCACGCGCTGGCGCACCCGCTCCACGCTCGGCGCGCTGGGGCGCAGGAACCAGAGCATGCCGAAGGCGGCGCCGCCCAGGTGCGCGAGGTAGGCGACCCGGTCGCCGCTGCCGACCATCGACAGCGCGCCGAGGGCGACGTTGAGGCCGATCATCCCCCAGACCATGTGCTTGACCTTCATCGGCACCACGCCGAAGAAGAGCACCTCGTCGTCCGGCCAGCGGCGCCCGTAGGCGTAGAGCAGCCCGAAGATCGCGCCCGAGGCGCCCACCAGCAGCCCGGTGCGGATCAGGAGCGCGTGGGCGACCAGCCCGCCCAGCCCGCACCACAGGTAGTAGCGCGCGAACGTCCCGGACGACCAGGCGCGCTCGAGGCGCGGCCCGAACATCCAGAGCGAGTACATGTTCAGCGCCAGGTGCCAGAACCCGGCGTGCACGAACATGTACGTGCCCGCCGTCCACAGGCGGCTCGCGTCGAGGTCCTCCGGAGAGAACCCGAGCGTCTGCGGGAGATCCTGCTGGAGCGTGAGCTGGACGAAGTAGATCGCGACGTTGAGCGCGATCAGCCACGTCACCGCCGGCGTGAGCCGGAACGGCGCGGGTTCGTCGGGCGGGACGTAGGACATGGACACGGCCAGGGCACCGAGCGGCGAAGCGACAGCAGAGCAAAGACCCCGACCGGGGGCCGGGGTTCCGACGAATGGGTCCCCCCATCCTGCACCCCGGATGCCGGGGCGCGAGGTTCCCCGGTCAGCCCCGCCCGGCCAGCCCCACGATGCGCTCGCACAGCTCGGGGAACAAGATCCCCGCCGCCGCCGCGGCCTGCGGGATCAGGCTGAGACGCGTCATCCCGGGCAGCGTGTTCGCCTCCAGGCAGTACACGTTCCCCAGCTCGTCCATCCGGAAGTCGATGCGCGCGCACCCGCGCAGCTTGAGCGCCCGGAACGCGCGCAGCGCCTGCTCCTCCAGCCGCGCCCGCGTGCTGTCGCCCAGCTCCGCGACCTTCTCCTCGGCCATCCCCGGCGTGTACTTCGCCTCGTAGTCGTAGATCTCGTTCTTGGGGATGATCTCGAGCACCGGCAGCGCCTGGTCGCCGAGGACGCCGACCGTCAGCTCGCGCCCGGCCACGAACTGCTCGACCATCACCTCGTCGTCGTAGCGGAAGGCGAGGTCCAGCGCCGCGTCGAGCTGCTCGCGCTCGCGCACGACGGTCAGCCCCACCGTCGACCCCTGCTTCGACGGCTTCACGACCACCGGCAGCCCGAGGGTACGCTCGACCTCCTCGGCGAAGCGCTCGCGCGTGCGGCGCGGCGCGCCGTTCCCGCGCGCCGTCTCGGCCGGCGTCGGCGCCATCAGCCAGTCGGCCGTGCCCACGTCGGCGGCGCGGAAGAGCACCTTCGAGAGGTGCTTGTCCATCGCCAGCGCACTCCCGAGGTGCCCGCTCCCGGTGTAGGGCACCCCGGCCAGATCGAGCAGCGCCTGCACGGTGCCGTCCTCCCCCTGCCCGCCGTGCAGCGCCAGCAGCACGACGTCGGCCCCCTTCACCTCGGGCCACTCGGCCAGCGCCGGCGAGATCGACCCGCCACCGCCGCCCAGCTTGCCCAGCTGCTCGAGCGACGGCGGCGTCGTGCCCACCCCCGCGGCCAGGTGCGCCGCCTCGCGCTCGCGCGACAGCGGCCCCTCGGCCGGATCGACGCAGGTGACCGCGTGCCCCTTGGTGCGCAGCGCCTCGGCGATGCGCAGGCCCGAGGCGAGCGAGACGTCGCGCTCGGCGGAGAAGCCGCCGAGGAGTACCGTGATGTTCACGAAGCTCCATCTCGCTGATCGCTGATCGCTGACCGCTCGGCCCGTTCGCGCGAACGGGCCAGCGCTCAGCGCTCGGCGCTCAGCGATGAGAAAAAATGTGTGGAAGTCTCAGCGGCTCATCAGGAACTGCAGCATGTCCGTCCGCGTCACGATGCCCGCGACGCGCCCGCCGTCCTGCACGAGCAGCGCCGGCGTCGTCTTGCTCAGCAGCTTCGTGACCGCGTCCACGGGCTCGCTCCCCGGCACCGTCGGGAAGGGCTCGTCCATCACCTCGCCGACCGTCGCGTCCAGGAAGCGCGTGCTCTCGAGGCCGCGCGTCGTCAGGTGGTACTCGGTCACGCTGCCCACGCACTGGTCGCCGTCCATCACCGGGAGCTGCGACACGTCGTGCAGCTTCATGAGCCCCAGCGCCTGCCGCACGAGCGCGCCCGGCGCGGTGGCGACGAGCGTCGCCGGCCCGCCGCGCGAGTTGTCCGCCTTGGCCTCCAGCAGGTGCGCCAGCGTCACCCGGTCGGCGTCGAGCAGCTGGTTCTCGCGCATCCACTCGTCGTTGTAGAGCTTCGAGAGGTAGCGCTCGCCCGTGTCGCACAGGAAGGTCACGACGCACGCGTCGGGATCGTCGATCCGCCGCGCGAGCTGCATCGCGACGTGCGTGATGAGCCCCGCCGAGCCGCCGACGAAGAGCCCCTCCTCGCGCGTCAGGCGGCGCGCCATCGCGAAGCTGTCCTTGTCGCTGACCGTGTGGTACTCGTCGATCACCGACAGGTCGAGCGTGCCCGGGAGCTTGTCCTGGCCGATGCCCTCGACCTTGTACGGCGCGCCGGCCGGCTTCTCCCCCGGCTGGCCGCGCGACTGCCGCCACAGCTCGGCGAGGATCGAGCCCTGCGGATCGCCGGCGACGATCTTGATGTCCGGGTTCCGCTCCTTGAGGTAGCGCCCGACGCCGGTGAGCGTGCCGCCCGTGCCCGCCGCGGCGACGAAGTGCGTGATGCGCCCCTCGGTCTGCTCCCAGAGCTCGGGGCCCGTCGTCGCGTAGTGCGCCTCGGGGTTGGCCTGGTTGTAGAACTGGTTGGCGAGGATCGCGTTCGGCGTCGCCTCCGCGATGCGCTTCGCCCACATCACGTAGTTGTCGGGATGGTCGGGCGCGACGGCCGTGGGCGTGACGATGACCTCCGCCCCGAAGGCCTTCAGGAGCCGGACCTTCTCCTGCGACATCTTGTCCGGCATCGTGAAGATGCACTTGTAGCCCTTCATCGCCGCCGCGATCGCGAGCCCGACGCCGGTGTTGCCGCTCGTCCCTTCGACGATGGTGCCGCCCGGCTTGAGCGCCCCGGCCCGCTCGGCGGCCTCGATGATCGGCATGCCGATGCGGTCCTTCACGGAGCCGCCCGGGTTGAAGATCTCCGCCTTGCCGTAGAGCGGGGTGCGGAGCCCGCGGCCGAGGCGGCCGAGGCGGATCAGCGGCGTCCAGCCGATCGTGTCGAGGACGGAGTCGTAGGGCAGCCGGTTGCGGAGGGCGGTCGGCGCGGCGGCGGGTGCACTCATGGGGGACGTCAGGGACGTGGGGCGCGGAGCACGGTGTCCCCGGGCAGCGGCGCGGCCTCGGGATGACGGAAGTAGACCGGGAAGAGGATGGCCGCGCCCGTGGGGCGGCCGTCGCGCATCCCCGGCGCGAAGCGGAGCTTCTCGGACCCGGCGACGGCGCTCGAGTCGAGCGCCGGATAGCCGGAGGGCTCGGTGACGCGCGTCGACTCGGGGAGCACGGCGCCGGCGGAGTCGACCCAGAGCCGCAGCGTGACGTTCCCCTGCACCTTCTGCGCGTAGAGCGCGGCCGGGTAGCGGAACGGCGGATCGGCGTTGGTCATGCGCGGCGGCCCGTCCTCGGGCGGCGCCGGCACGGCGGCCGGGGGCGTCGCGTCGGCGCCCGCCTGCGCGGTGTCGACGGCCGCGTCGCCGCGCTTCTGACAGCCCGCGACGCCGAGCGCGACCGTCAGCATCGCCCCGCCGCCGAGGGCACGAAACGATCGTGCGCGCGGGGGGCCGGGACGGAACTCGCTAGGGTGAAACGGCATAGAAGTGTGAATCTACATGCGGAGGCATCGGCCGACGACCGAGCCTCCGCGCTGCGTGCCGGGGGCCCTCGGGGCCGCTCCGCACGTTGCCTGGCGGCCGGTTGGGCCGTCCGATCGCTACTAACGATCCGGTCCCTCTGCACTTGCCGATGCGCTCCACTCGCTCGTCGCTGCTCGCGCGCGCGCTCCCTGGCCGTGCGACGCGCTCCCGTGCCGCCCTCTCCGCGCAGGCCGCCCTCGGGGCCGCCGCGCTCGCCGCGCTGGCCGCGTGCGGCGGCGACTCGCCCACCGAGCCCGGCAACGGCGGGACCACGACGCGGACGCTGGCGATCGTGCCCACGTCCAGCGCCGTGCCCGGGCTGGAGGGCAAGCAGTTCTCCGCGGCCCCCGGCGACACGGTCCGCCTGAGCGGCCAGATCCGCACGGGCAGCTCGTCGCGCACGGCCACCATCAGCTGGCGCTCGACGGACGCGACCGTGGCGGAGGTGAGCGCCGACGGCCTCGTGCGTGCCCGCGCGGTCGGCTCGGCGTCGGTCATCGCCAGCGCCGACAACCTCGCCGACACGCTCCGCGTCGTCGTCAGCACCTGCGGCACGACGAGCGCGGTCTCGCTCGGGGTCGGGCAGGTGCAGACGTTCGGCGCCGCGCAGGGCACCGACCTGTGCATCGTCTCGGGGAGCGCGGCCGCGGAGTACGTGCTGATCCCGTACTACGCGACCGACTCGGCCAGCCGCACGCTCTCGCTCGCCGTGACGGCCAGCGGGATCGGCGCGGTGGCGGCCGACGTGGGCGACCTCGCGGCCGCGCCGGCCGCGGCGGCCGAGGTCGGGCCGCTGCGCTCGCGCCTGACGGCGTCGCGCGCCGCGCTCGACGGGGCGGCGGTCACCGACGCGCCGCTGCACCGCCGGCTGCGCCGCCACACCGAGCGCGAGCTGGGCACGGGCCGCATGGCGCGCGCCCGCGAGGCGCTGCGCGCCGGCCGCGGCGAGGCGTTCTCGCGCCGCCTGGCGCCGCGCGAGCGGCCGAGTGCGAACGCGAGCGCGGCCCCGACCTCGGGCAGCGTCGCCGCCGCCGACCTGCCGACGGCGTCGCAGGTGCTGCAGGCGGTGCCGCGCGTGGGCGACCTGCTGCGCCTCAACGCGCGGACGACGTCGGCGTGCGACACGTCGCAGGCCGGCCAGTTCCGCGTCGGCCGCATCGCGGCGGTCACCGACCGCATGATCATCGTCTCGGACACGGCGAACCCGCGCAACGGCTTCACGGACGCCGAGTACCGCCAGTTCGCGCTCGCGTTCGACACGCTCGCCTACCCGGTGGACGTGGCGAACTTCGGCGAGCCGTCGGACGTCGATCGCAACCAGCGGGTCATCGCGTTCTTCACGCGCGCGGTGAACGAGGAGACGCCGCGCAACGCGGACTACGTCATCGGCGGCTTCTTCTGGGAGCGCGACCTCTTCCCGAACAACGTCCCGTCCGCGCAGGGCGGCTGCGCCGGCAGCAACGCGGCGGAGATGTTCTACATGCTCGTCCCCGATCCGTCGGGCACGATCAACGGCAACGTGCGCTCGAAGACGTACGTCAGCGAGGTGACGGTCGGCACGCTGGCGCACGAGTTCCAGCACCTCATCAACGCCGCGCGCCGCATCTACGTGACGGACGCCGACGACTACGAGGACGTGTGGCTCAACGAGGGGCTGAGCCACATCGCCGAGGAGCTGGTGTTCTACCGCGCGACGGGCGGCGCGCCGCGCTCGCGCCTGACCGCGCAGTCGGTGCGCGCGACGGGCACGACGTTCGACATGTTCAACCTGTACGGCAACGACAACCTGCGGCGCGTGCTGACGTACCTGCGCGACACCGAGACCCGCTCGGCGTTCGGGGACGACGACGACCTGGAGACGCGCGGCGCGACGTGGCAGTTCCTGCGCTACGCGGCCGACCGCCTCGCGGCGACGACGAGCGCCAACGAGTCCGCGCTCTGGAAGAAGCTGGTCGACAACAAGACCTACGGCCGCCGCAACCTGCAGCAGGTGCTGGGCACGACGGTGCCGCTCGACGACTGGTTCCGCGACTGGGCGGTGGCCAACTACGTCGACGCGCAGGCGCCCGCGCTCACGGGGCTCGAGTCGCGCTTCACGCATCCCAGCTGGTCGTATCGCTCGGTGCTGACGTCCTACACGGACACGCAGGGTCGCCCCTACGCGCTCGGCACGCGCACGCTGACGAACGACGCCGCGCAGTCGGTGCGCCTCAACGGCGGCTCGGCGGCCTACCTGCGGTTCTCGGTGCCGGCGGGCCGCCAGGCGACGCTGCGCACGCGCGCCGACACGCCGCGGGCCGGCAGCCTGCGCCTGACGGTGGCGAGGGTCCGGTAGGTCGGGTGAGGCGGGTCGGGTGAGGCGGGTCGGGTACGGCGCGGGCGGGTACGGCGGGGGCGGAAACCGCGGAGCCGACGGCTCGCCGCCCTGAGCGAGACCTCACCGCGACACCCCGATCGCGAAACCCAGCAGTCAACGAGAACGGCGAGGCCAGCGCACCACGCGCGGCCTCGCCGTTTGGCGTTCGGGGTGGAGCGTCAGGCCGAGCGGTGAGGCCGAGTGGTGCGGCCGAGCGGTGCCCGCCGTTCCCGTCCCCGCCGTACCCGTCCCCGCCTCACCCGCCCGCGCCGTACCCGACCCGCCTCACCCGATCAACACCGTCGGCGCCCCCATCACGATCGACCCGCCGTGCGCCGTCATGTCGCCCAGGCGGGCGGCGGGCTTGCCGGAGATGAGCACGGTGAAGGAGCCGAGCGCGATGACGTCCGGCGGGCCGGCGCAGACGCACATCGACGTCGCGGTGGCCGAGGGCAGCCCGACGATCAGCGTCGTGGGGCCGCCGGGCACGACGACCGGGCCGCCGACGTGCGGCACGGGGCCGGTGAACATCGGGCAGACGTGCATGTCGGTGATGCGGGCGGCGGGCATGCCCATGGGCGGTCTCCGGTCAGGCGGTGGGTGCGGCGGCCGGCGGCGCCTTGGCCTGCGCGGTCGCGTGGGCGCTGGCCTGCACGTCGTGGTCGTACGCGGCCCGGGCGAGCGTCGCCGCGGCTTCCCAGCCGCCCAGCCGGCGCACGATCTCGATCCCCTGCGCCAGGTGGCCGGCGAAGCGCGTCGCCATGTGCGGCGGCGGGCCCTGCATCGCGGCGAGTGTGATCGCGCCGGCCACCAGCTGCCAGCACGCGCCCGGCGGCGGCGGCACGACGAACGGGACCTCGGGCGCCGCCAGGCTGCCGCCGCTGAAGAACACGGCGAAGCCCGCGCAGCCGACCGGCGTCTCCGCGGTCGCCGCCTGCGCGGCCGCGAACGCGGTGCGGCGGTTCGCGTCGTCCGGGTGTGCGATCCAGCGCTCGACGGCGGCGAGCGCGTGCTGCACCGCCGGCGGGACGGCGCCCGCGGGCGGTGCCGCGCCGGGTTGTGCCCCGGCCGGCGGCGCCGAGGCGGCCGCCGCCTCGGCGGCCGTCTGCGCGGCGTGGCGGGCGCTGACCCAGGCCCACCAGATCGCCTCGCGCTTGGGCAGCGCGGAGGCGACGAGGCGCACCGCCTCGGGATGCTTGCCCGCCTCCGCGAGCGCGGCGACGAGCGCGTCCGGGTCGGCGGCGCGCGCGGCGAGCGTCAGCAGCGCCTCGTCGGTGAACGCGGCGCGCTCGCACAGCCAGCGCACGAGGCCGGACTGCGGCGTTGGGGGCGCGAGCGTCGCGCCTGGGGCGGGGGCGGCGTGAATGGCGTTGGACATCGTCGGGTCGGCTCGGCCGCGCTCAGTTGATCATGGTGACGCCGCCCTTCGCGGTCAGCATCGCGCTGCCGCTGACGTTCGTCATGAGCCCCTTCACGTCGGTCGAGATCTGCCCCTCGATCTTCGCCATCATGCCCTTCACGGTGACGCCCATCTGGTCGACCTTCACCGAGCTCTGGCCGCACTTCAGCTCCACGCCCTGCATCGCCTCGACCGTGATCGAGCCGAGGTTCGCCTTGATGGCGATGTTGCCCATCTTGGCGGTGAGCGTGTAGTTGCCCATGTCGATCGTCGTCTCGTCGTTGCCCATCTTGATCGCGACGGACTGGTTCCCCTTCTGGACGACGAGCGTCTCGTCGCCGTCGGCGACCGTGACCTTCCGGTTGCCCTTGTTCACGGTCGTCGTGTCGTCGCCCGTGACCTCGAGCGTGCGGTTGCCGTTGCTCACGGTGACCGAGTGGTTCCCCTCGGTCACGACGAGCGCGTGGCTCCCCTTGTCGAGCGTCGTCGTCTCGTTCCCCTCCATGAGCTTCACGTCCCGGTTGCCCTTGTGGATCGTGATGCTCTGGTTGCCCGAGCCGAGCGGGTCCTCGTCCTTCGGCTGGTTCTTGAGGACGAGCGTGTCGTGCCGCGTGATGGTGCGCGTGCGGTCGCGCCCGATCTTGCTCGTCTCGTCGTTCTCGACGACCGTGTCGAAGTTCTTCTCGGCGTGCAGGTAGACCTGCTCGCTCCCCTTCTTGTCCTCGAAGCGGAACTCGTTGAAGTGCGCGGCCGTGCCGTTCAGCGTGCTACGCGACTTGATGCCCGACTGCGTCTTGTTGTCGGGCAGCGCGTAGGGCGGCATGTTGTCGGCGTTGTACACGCTGCCGACGATGATCGGCCGGTCCGGGTCGCCCTCGATGAAGTCGACGACGACCTCCTGCCCGATGCGCGGCAGGTGCACGGCGCCCCACTGGCGCCCCGCCCACATCGAGGCGACGCGCACCCAGCACGAGCTGTTCGCGTCCTTCTTGCCCTCGCGGTCCCAGTGGAACTGGACCTTCACGCGGCCGTACTTGTCGACGAAGATCTCCTCGCCGGCGGGGCCCACGACGACGGCCGTCTGGCAGCCCGCGACGTGCGGGCGCGGCGTCGTCTGCGGTGGGCGGAACGGCAGCGTCACCGGCGTGGTGCCGAAGCGGTTCGTGTACGAGAAGCCCTCGTCCATCCCGGTGCTGCCGAGGCTTCCGCTGCTGGCGAAGTGCTCCACGTCGAGCACCACGTACTCGCCGTCGCCGTCGGCGTGCCCGTCGAGCGTGAACTTGTGGCCGGCGGTGAGCTGCGGGCACGTGCTCGCGCCCGTCGTGCGCAGCGCCCCCGACTCCTCGGCGCGCATGCGCAGGTCGGCGGTGCGCTGGTTGTCCTGGAAGATCTTCTGCAGGTCGCTCGCGCGGTCGCCGCCGCCCGGGGCGACGCCGTCGAACCGCTTGGCGTAGCCGCCCGGATAGTCGTACAGCTCGAGCGCGCCGTTGCCGCCGACGCTCAGCTTGTGCGTGACCGTGCCGGCCGTGACGCTCCCCAGCACGTTCGACGCCGCGTCCAGGTGGCTCGTCGGCATCTCGAACGTGTGGTCCCACAGCGTGACCTTCCCCGCCGTGAGCGACTGCTCCTTCTCCCACGAGTAGACGCGGTCGTCGGGCGTCAGCCCGCCGTCGGCCGGCTCGTACGAGAGCGTCGTCGGCCCGGGCACCGCGGGGTGCGCGGTGGCCGAGTTGCCGACGACCAGCGTGTGCTGCCCGTCGGCGTGCTTGAAGAAGTAGAACAGCCCCTCCTCCTCCATCAGCCGCGAGATGAAGTCGAAGTCGGTCTCGCGGTACTGCACGCAGTAGTCGCGCTTCTCGAACGTGCCCTGCGGATCGAGCGACGCCGAGGACCCGAGCACCGCCTTGAGGATGTCGGGCACGCTCTGCTGCTGGAAGATGCGGCTCTGCTTGCGGCGCGTGAGCAGCCAGAGCTGCGGCACGAGCACCAGGCGGTAGGCGGTCACCGAGATGCCGCTCTCGACCTGCGACGTGCCGCCCTGCGAGACGCTGCGCACCATGCCGTGCCAGTGGCGCGTCGACTGGTCGGGCAGCGTCATCGACACCGTCACGCCCTGCCCGAGCAGCTTGTCGAACGCCACCGGGGAGAGCGCGGGCGCGAGCAGGTCGACCTGGAAGTTGAACAGCTGCGAGACCGCCTCGCGCCCGGTGAACGCGGAGACGACGAACGCCGGGGAGTTCCCCAAGGGCGTCTTGATCCGCAGGATCGGGTCCTGTGAGCTCGAGGCGGACATGGCCGGAATGGAGCGGGAGGCGGAGCGTGGTGCGGCGGGCGGACGTCCAGCGGACGCCCGCCCGTCGTGGTTCAGGAGGTGGTGCGGTCGTGCGTCAGGGCGCGATCACGCGGTCGCCGCCGCGGCCGGCGCGGCGAGCGAGTAGTCGCCGCCCTGCGCGGCCGGCGTGACCTCGTACGTCAGCTCGCCCGCGTCGTCGACGCCGACGCGGATCGCGCCGGGACGCACGCCGCTCGCGAGCGCCTCGAGCAGCAGGCGCGACACGGTCGGCAGCATCGTGTTCGTGAGGATGTTGTCGACGTTGCGCGCTCCGCTCTCGACCTCGGTGCAGCGCGCCGCGACCGCGCTCACGAGCGCGTCGTCGTACACGAGCGCGACCTTGTGCGTCTCGCGCAGCCGGCGCTCGATCTTCCGCAGCTTGAGGCGGACGATCTGCTTGAGGTTCTCGTCGCGCACCGGGTAGTACGGGATGAGGACCATGCGGCCGAGGAAGGCCGGCTTGAACACCTTGTCGAGCTCCGGCTTGAGCGCCTTCACCAGCCCGTCCGGCGACGGCGCCGTCTCGGGGTCGGCGGTCAGCGTCATGATCGTCTCCGTGCCGGCGTTGGTCGTCAGCAGGATGATCGTGTTCTTGAAGTCGATCTGGCGCCCCTCGCCGTCCTCCATGACGCCCTTGTCGAACACCTGGAAGAACAGCTCGAGCACGTCGGGGTGCGCCTTCTCGACCTCGTCGAGCAGCACCACCGAGTACGGGCGCCGGCGCACGGCCTCGGTCAGCACGCCGCCCTCGCCGTAGCCCACGTAGCCCGGGGGCGAGCCCTTGAGCGTGGAGACGGTGTGCGCTTCCTGGAACTCGCTCATGTTGATCGTGACGATGTTCTGCTCGCCGCCGAACAGCAGGTCGCTGAGCGCGAGCGCCGTCTCCGTCTTGCCGACGCCCGACGGGCCGACGAGCATGAACACGCCCTTCGGCTTGTTCGGGTCCTCGATCTTCGCCGCCGTCGTGCGCACGCGCTTCGAGATCATCTCCAGCGCGTGGTCCTGGCCGATGATGCGCTGGCCGACGTGCTTCTCCAGCTGCAGCATCACGTTGACCTGGTCGCGCATCATCTTGCCGACCGGCACGCCGGTCCAGCCGGAGATCACCTCGCCGACGATCGACGCGTCGACCGCGACGCGCACGAGCGGCGTCTCGCCCTGCAGCGTCTCGAGCTTGGCCTGCAGCTCGCCCAGCTCGGCGCGCAGCGCCTCGGGCGACGACTCCGCGTCCGCGCCGTTCGCGCCAGCGCCGTTCGCGCCCGCACCGTCGTGCGCCGCCTCGAGCGACGCGCGCACGGCGCGGATGCGCTCCACCAGCGCGCGCTCCTCCTCCCAGCGCGCGGTCAGCTGCGCCAGCGAGGCCTCGACCTCGGCGCGGCGCGCCGCGATCGCCGAGAGCCGCTCGCGGTGGTCGGCGCCGAGCGCCGTCTCGCGCTCCAGCACGCGCGTCTGCACCGCGAGGTCGTCGAGCTGCCGGCGCGCGTCCTCCACCGAGGGCGGCGTCGCCTGCTGGCCGAGCGCGAGGCGCGCGCAGGCCGTGTCGAGCACGCTCACCGCCTTGTCGGGCAGCTGGCGGTCGGGCAGGTAGCGGTGCGACAGGCGCACGGCCGCGTCGAGGCCGTCGTCGGTGATGCGCACGTTGTGGTGCTTCTCGAGCGCCGGCACCACGCCGCGGAGCATCGTCAGGCACAGGTCCTCGGTCGGCTCCTCGACCTTCACGAGCTGGAAGCGGCGCGACAGCGCGGGATCCTTCTCGAAGTACTTCTTGTACTCGGCCCACGTCGTCGCCGCGAGCGTGCGCAGCTCGCCGCGCGCCAGCGCCGGCTTCAGCAGGTTGGCGGCGTCGCCCTGCCCCGCCGTGCCGCCGGCGCCGATCATCGTGTGCGCCTCGTCGATGAACAGGATGATCGGCGTCGCCGAGTTCTTGACCTCGTCGATCAGCCCCTTCAGCCGGTTCTCGAACTCGCCCTTGATGCCGGCACCCGCCTGCAGCAGCGCGAGGTCGAGCGACTTGATCGCCACGTTGCGCAGCGGCTCGGGCACGTCGCCCTCCGCGATGCGGCGCGCGAAGCCCTCGATGACGGCCGTCTTGCCGACGCCCGCCTCGCCGACGAGGATCGGGTTGTTCTGGCGGCGGCGCAGCAGGATGTCGACCACCTGGCGGACCTCGAAGTCGCGGCCGAGCACCGGGTCGATCTTGCCCGCCTTCGCCTTCGCCGTCAGGTCGACGGTGAACTGGTCGAGGTTCGGCGTCTTGCCGCCGGCCTTCGGCGCGCCGGGCGCGCCGCCCGCCGCCGCGGCGCTCGCGCCGCTCTGCAGCCCCACCTCGGCCGCCGCCTCGGGCGACGGCGCGGTGATGGTCATGAACTCCTTCCGCAGCACGTCGGCCGGGATCTTCTCGAACTCCTTGCTGATGTCCGCCGCGAGGCGCTGCAGTTCGACGGTCGAGACCAGCGCGAGCACGCAGTGGCCGGTGCGCACCTGCGGCGCGCCGAGCTCGATCGAGCCGAGCGTCCACGCCTCGGTGAGCATCTTCACGAGCGAGGGGCTGAGCGAGGGCGTGCGCGCGTTGCCGCTCTTCAGGCGGTCCAGCCCGCGCGCGAGGTCGTCGGCCAGGCGCGAGCGGTTGACGCCGAAGTGCTTCAGGATCAGCGCCAGGTCGCCATCGGTGCTGTCGAGCGCCTTCGTGAGGAAGTGCTCGATCTCGACGTCGTAGTGCGTGCGGGCGAGGCAGAGCCCCGCGCCGGACTCCACGCAGCCGCGCGTCGCGGGGTTCAGCTTCCCGATGAGGGACTTCAGGTTGACCGACATGGCGTCTCCGGAAGAGCGGGTGCGGATGGAACGAGCGAGGAACGGAAGGAACGGCGGGCGAACACGAGCGGCGGAGGCGCGCGGCGCACCGCGCACGGTCCGTGGGATCAGCAGAGCGTGAGCACGGTGTCGTCGGGATCGCGCGGCATGGGGCGGCTGGCGAGCCACGAGCCGCGGCCCAGGCGCGGGGTGCCGGCGGGCGGGGACGAGTCGCGCGTCGCGGGCGCTCCGAGCGTGCAGCCGGCGACCGCGCCGCGCAAGAGTACGAGTTGCGCATCCACGCCGACCTGGTCGTCGGCGTACAGCCGCGCCAGCGACACGAGCGCGGCGTGCGCCTCGCCGCCGGGCAGGAAGGCGTCGAACTGCGCACGCGTCAGCGGGCCGAGTCGCAGCCGCACGCGCGCCTGCGCGTCCCACGCCGCGTCGCCGAGCACGCCGAAGCCGAGCCGCCCCGCGTCGCGCCACTCGCCGAGCGTGCACTGGCCGCCGGCGTCCACGCGGCGCCACTCGCCGACGAACTGCTCGACCTCGGCCGGCACGTCGAAGTAGTCGCCGACGAGGCGCGCGAGCCCGTCCGCCGGCCGCGCGCGCGTCGCGAGCAGCCCGGCGTAGAACGCGAGCGCCTCGTCGTGCGCCGGCAGCCGCTCGCGCAGCCCCGCGGTGCCGACGCCCGCCAGGTCGAGCAGGTGCTCGTACAGGCGGTCCTGGCGCCCCGTCTCGTGCGCGGTCGCGAAGTGCCCCTGCTGCCACGCGCGGTAGTACAGCGACAGCGCGCGGTGGTGGAACAGGTCCAGGAAGTCCCGCATCGCCGTGTCGCGCGCGCGGGTGCGCGCCGCCACGTGCTCGGTGTAGACGTGCGGGAGCACGCCCTGGGGACCGGTGAGCCCGAAGAAGTTGACGACGAAGCGCGCGGGCGGGCCGTCGTCGCGCCCCGCGCCGTCGGCGCTCTCCGGCACCTCGAGCGCCTGGATCTCGCTCGGCGGGAATCCGAGCGAGGGGTGCACGCCGAAGCGCGCGATCTCGTCGGCGGGGTCGGCCCAGCCCCCGACCGGCGCGCGCTCGGGGCGCAGCCGCGAGAGCAGCCGCACCGCCTGCGTGAACGCGAAGCTCGTCGGCTCGCGGCGCATCGCGCGGAGCAGCCGGGCGCGATCGCGCTCGGCGCGCGCGGCGTCACGCGCCGTCGCGTCGGCCGCCTCGGGCGCCGGCACGTCGGCCACCGACAGGTCGGACGACGGCGCGGAGGGCGTCGGCGGGACCGCGGGACCGTACGTCGCCGGCTCGGGCCCGGTGCTCACGCCGCCCACCTCGCTCACACCAGCGTCCGGCATCCCGCCCTCGGCGCCCACTCGCGGAGCACGCGCTTGCGCTGGCGCGAGCGCACGGTGAGCTGCGTGAAGCTGTTCATCGACGCGTAGAGCGCGAGGAACCGTTCGAGCACGCTCGCGAACAGGAACAGCCCGCCGCCGGGGAACTGCTCCTCGTCGAACTCGATCTCCACGCGGCGGCCGCGCGCGAACGCGATGCCCTGCGGGCCGACCACGCGTGCGAAGCCCGGCGCCGCGTCCACGCGCGTGAGCCCCTGGATGTGCCGCTCGCCCGCCGTCGAGTCGCCGGCGTTGTGCAGCCGCAGCAGCTCGCGCAGCGCCTCGCGCCCCTCCTCCACCAGCGACAGGTGGTTGAGCGACAGCGTCGAGATCAGGCGCCAGAGCAGCGGCTTGCCGAGCGGCGGATGGATCACCGGCGTCGGCTTCACGATCGCCGCGATGCGTCGCACCGGGCCGCCCTGCACCAGCTCGAAGTCGCCGCGGTCGTCGATGCCGAACGGCAGGCGGCTCGGCAGGTCGCCGTTGAAGCAGGTCAGCGTCAGCGACGCCACCTCGGCGTCGGGCGCGCGCACCCGGCCGCTGAGGTCCGCGAAGCTGATGTGCACGTCCGTGCCGCGGTCGGTGCGCCAGCTGCTCGCGCGCCGCATCGCGTGCCAGAACGTGCCGCCCTGCGCGTCGGTGCGGCCGTGCCGGAACGCGTACAGCGGCTCGATCGGCATCGGCTCGCCCTTGCCGGCCCCCGCGCCCACGACGCGGTCCACCGACCAGGTCTCGATCTCCAGCCGGCGGCGCACGTCGGGGATCACGACGTACTCCGGATGGCGCTCCGTCAGCAGGATCGGGTCGGCGACGTGCTCGAACAGGTTGACGACCGGCGTGCACCCCAGGCGCACCGCGCGCGGCGACAGCCCCAGCTCCAGCACCTGCCGCCGCTCCGCGCGCTCGAACGGCGAGAGCACGAAGAACAGCTCCACGCGCGCGCCCGCGTCGAGCGTGCGCACCGCGCGCGCGATGCCGTCGACGTCGACGAACAGGAACTTCTGCGGGAACGCGAAGAGCTCCTGCAGCAGCGCGTAGCCCGAGAAGGTGCGCCGCGGGTACGGCAGCATCGTGTCCTCGGGCTCCAGCCCCACCGGCCGGATCGCGTCGGGGCCGAGCACGATCGGCGCGCGCGAGGGCTGGTCGGGATCGCGCACGACCACGCGCAGGCAGTTGTTCAGCAGCAGCTCGTACAGCGCATCGGCGACGTTCGATTCGCCGGAGAAGTGCAGGCGCAGCGCGTCGAGCGTCGGGCCGCGCGCGGCGCCGTTGCCGTTGCTCCCCGCGACCTCCAGCTCCCCGAAGCGCAGTCCGTTGAACGCGCGCAGCTCGAGGCGCACGGCGCCCACGGCCTCGCCCAGACGCACGCCGCCGCCCACGCGGTCGGGCGGCGTCCACTCCGCGGCGGCGACGGTGCACGGCCAGAGGCTCGTGTCGTAGCACGTGCGGAAGCGGCACGGCATCCCCTGCACGGGGCGCGAGCGCAGCTCGCTGCCGCGCGCCACGTGGAAGCCGCCCGGCAGCTTGCCCAGCTCGGGGTCGAGCTCCAGCTCGACGAGCGACATCGACGGGATCGGCCGCACGTGCTGCGGGTGCAGCACGTCGAGCAGCGCCTCGGAGATCTCCGGCAGGTCGTCGTCGATGCGCTGCTGCACGCGCGCCGCCAGGAAGGCGAAGCCCTCCAGCAGCCGCTCGACGTGCGGGTCCTCGCACTTGCCCGGCTCCAGCTCGAGGCGCGCGGCCACCTTGGGGTAGCGCGTGGCGAACTCCGCGCCCATGCGGCGCAGGTAGCCGAGCTCGCGTTCGTAGTACAGCAGCAGATCGTCCTGCACGGTCGTCCGGCCTCCGTCAGCGCGTGGACGCCGCCTCGGCGCCCACGTCGTACACCCCGCTCGCCATCTCGAGCACGGTGTCGAAGACCACGCGCTCCGGGCTCGGATCCATCCGCAGGATCGCCTCGACGGCGAAGCGGATCTGCGGGACGTTGCCCGAGCTCGTGTCGATCAACTTCACGCGCGCCTCGGCGAGGCGCGGCTCGAAGCGCTCCAGCGCCTCCTGCAGCATCCCCTGCAGCGCCTTGCGGCCGTCGGGCGTGCCGACGGCCAGCCCCGTGGTGTCGGGGATGCCGAACTCGAACACCGAATCGCGCAGGTGCGCGTACTGCGCCGGCACGTTCACGATCGAGCGCCGCGTGTTGAGCAGCCACTCGACGTCGCGCTGCACCGACTCGCGGAACGCGCGCGCCGAGGCGTCGAACGACGTGCCCGGATCGACCGAGCGGCCGGGATCGGTGTCGGTCAGGCGGTCGAGGAGCGAGGGAAGGACGGAGCGCTCGAGCTCCGTGCGCGGAGGCACGTGCGGCCGCCGGCGCTCAGGCGCTGCGCTGGAGCGCGATCGCCTGCAGCGGATCGAGCCGGCAGACGCGCAGATAGAGGTCGCTGCGCGAGTGCTCGCCCGCGTAGCTGTCCTCCAGCTTGTCGATCACGCGGCAGAGCAGCGCGATCGGCTGCGCCACGAGCGGCCCGGCCTCCCACGTCTCCAGCTGCCGCTCGTCGATCTCGGCCACCAGCTTCTCGAGGATCGGCTGGGCGACGATCGCGAGGCTGGACTCGACCATCACCCACGCGATCTGCGTCTGGCGCACGAAGCGTCCGCGCGGCGAGCGCTCGCGCGCCAGTTCGGCGACCAGCAGCTCGATCGCCTTGTTCGGGCGCCCGGCGACGAGCTCCGCGCGCGCCTGCGTGAACGGATCGCGCGGCGCGACGCTGCCCGGCGCCGCCACGCGCGGCCGGCGGCGGCCGCCGCTCGCGGTGCGCGACATCCCGCCGTGGTCCGCCGTCTCGTCGTCCTGCGCCAGCGCGTCGTCGAGCACCTCGGTGCCGTCGCCGAACTCGACGTCCGCCGCGGCCGCGGCGTCGTCGCCGGTGAGCCCCTCGGCGTCGAGCCAGGCGCGGGTCTCGTCGTTCGCGGTCGGGGTGTCGTCCATGAGCGTCATCTCCGGCAGCCGCGGCAGCGCGGTGAGCAGCGCGCGCAGCTCGCCGCGGATCGCGGCGCCCACGGCGGCGTAGTTGCCGCCGAGCTGCGCGCAGGCGGTGAGCGCGTAGCGCTGCAGGTCCAGCCAGCCACGCCCCTGCGGCGTGGCCATCAGCGTCTCGCCCTGCTCCAGCAGGTCGGCCCAGCGGCCGTCGAGGAGCAGCGTCTTGAGCTTCGCGCGCGTCGCCGTCGGCGGCGCCTCCAGCAGCTTCGGGTCGACCTCGCCCGGCGTCGCCAGCAGCTCGCCCCAGCGCAGCCCGCGCAGCATGAGGTACGGCGCGGGGTTCGTCGGATCCTGCTTGCGGAGGAAGCGCGCGACCGCGGCCGCGCGGCCGGCGGCGTCGGCGGCGTTGACCGGCTCGGCCGGCATCGCGCCGCCCTCGGCGGTCCCGCCCGTCCACCCCTCGGGGGGCGCGTAGCTCCCGACGTCCTCGGCGGCGAGCGGCGCCTCCTCGATCGGATCGGGATCGGACTCGAGCTTCACCGCGAGCGTCGACGCCGCCATGCGCTCGATGTCCTCGAGCGCGCTGCGCAGCTTGCTGAACGCGGGGGCGTCGCGGCCGAAGCGCTCGTCGGCGGTGATCTCGAGCGCGTCGAGAGCGTCCTGCGCCAGCTTCGCGTCGGCGACCAGCACCTTGTAGAACGCCTTGTTGGTCGCGGCCACCGCGCGGTCCGCGTCCTCGGGCATCCGCTTGCCCTGCAGCGCCGCCTCGCGGCGCGCCTCGCCGCGGTCGCTGTTCTGGTCGGCCTCCTGCTCGGTCGGGATGCTGCGCGAGACCTGGTACTCGACGAACTGCAGCCCGTCCTTGGCGACGGCGATCATCTTCGCCGGCACGTCCAGTCGCGAGCCGACCCACTCGAGCGGGCCGGTGCGCAGCTCCAGATCCTCCTCGTCGAGCTCCGGGAAGCAGCCCTCCCAGTACTTCTCGAGGATCCCCTTCAGGACGCCGAGGCCCGTGGCGAGCCCGCCCAGCCCATCGCGCTTGAGCAGCGCCTCCGACAGCCACGCCGCGAGCTGCAGGTCCTTCGTCTCCGTCTCGAGCAGCTGCGACGCGAGCGAGATGACCTGCGGCCAGTCGGCGAGCTTGCGCTCGGTGGCCAGCCCGCCGGCCGGCAGCTCCATGTCCTCGCGCCGCGCTTCCTTGACCTTGTCGTAGCGCGGATCGTAGCGCAGGTCGCGGCCGGCGGGGCTGTCCCCGGGCACGGCGGTGAGGAGCGCCTCGACGAGCGCGGCGTTGATGGGCATGTGCGGCGGGGACGACGAGAGACGACGAGGGAACGACGAACGACGACCGGAGGCCGAGCACGTGGGCGCCCTCTCGGCGCCGCGCGCTCGGCTCTGGGAATGACGCGGCGGGCGACCCGCATGTTACACCCGGCGCGATGCGCGCGCGGGCGACGGGCGGGAGCGCCGCGCCGATGGTGCTAGGCCGGCAGGTCGGCGGGCGTGAGGGTCAGCTCGCGCACCTCGAGCAGCGGGATCAGCTCGTCGTCGATGCGCAGCATCTTCTGCCCGATCGGGGCGAACTCGCCGTCGGGCAGCTCCTCCCAGTCGGCCGCACGTCCGAGGCGGAGCTCCGGATCCTCGTGGCGCCACGCCGCCGGCGAGAGCGCCGGCAGCAGGACCTCGCCGAGCTCCATGTCCTTCACGGACGGCCCGGTGGCGACGCGGGCGGGTGCCCAGCGCACGTCGCGCAGCCGCTTGGGCGGTTCGAGGCGGACGGCCGCGAGGTGCGCGAAGGGGATCCAGAGATAGCGCCCCCCGGCGATGACCTCGAGGCGGGCCCCGACGCGTGGATCGGCGTCCGTGATGGAGAGGAACGGACGCCCGTTGACGGTGCCGGCCACCGGACCCGGCGCCGGCGCGCTCGGGAAGTCCCCGGTGGCGAACATGTGCTCACGGACCCGCTCCGCGGTGAGCGCCGCGCGGTACAGCAGCGTGCCGGCCTCGCTCTGCGCGCCGGCGCGAGCGAGGACGTCGAGGTGCTTCTCGGCGCGGTCGTACTGCCCCGCGAAGGTCAGCAGCTCGAAGAGGAAGGTGCGGCGCTGGGCGTCGGTCGGGTTGTCCCGAACCTCCGTCCCCAGCGCCTCGATCGCCGAGTCCAGCCGCCCGGCGGCGTACAGCTCTCGTGCGGTGGGCATCGGCGTGCTGCGCCTTACTTGGACGAGACGGTCGTGATGTTCCAGGCGGCCTGGCCCATCGGCTTCACGTCGCCCTTCTTCGGGTTCTGGCCCCAGTACTCGATCTCGACCTTGCCGAAGGCGATGGAGATCGACTCGGTCGGCGTGTCGTCGCCGCCCGTCGAGCCCGACCACTGGATCGACTCGACCATGACGTCCTCGAACTTGTAGATGAGGAACGCCTTCTGGCCGGCGTCGCCGCCCGCCTTGCGCATCGTGACGGTGGCCTCGTCGAAGTGCTTGCCGGTCGCGCAGGCCTGGAAGAGGTCCGCCGACGACTTCTCGGTCTTCTTCATGGCGTTGAACGCCGAGACGGAGACCTTGCCGGCCGACAGGCCGCCAGAGCCCGAGCCGACCGTGGTCGGGTTGGTCGCGCCCCAGGAGAAGGAGAAGATCTCGATCTTCTTCTCCATGCCCTTGGCGGTGGACTCGCCTTCGATGCCCTTGATTTCGAGGAAAGTGTCAAACGGCATGGTCGTGATCCGAGGATGGTGGAGTGGAGGAGGAGCAACGCGGCGGGCGGTGCGCCCGCCGCGTCAGGTGGTGCGGGGCCGGCCGCCGGGGGCCGGCCCCGCGCACGTCACTTGGCCGGCTGCGGCAGCTCGGCGACGAGCCGCATCGAGACGGTGAGCTCGTCGAGCTGGTAGTGCGGCTTGAGGAAGGCCACCGCGCGGAACACGCCCGGCTTGCCCGGCACTTCGACCACGTCCACCCGGGCCTCGGAGAGCGGCTTGCGCGCCTTGATGATGCCCGGCGCGTTCTCGAGCGCGACGTACTGGTTGATCCAGCCGTTCAGGAACGACTCGATCTCGCTGCGCGACGTGTAGCCGCCGATCTTGTCGCGCATCATCACCTTGAGGTAATGCGCGAAGCGCGACGTCGCGAAGATGTAGGGCAGCTGCGCCGACAGGCGCGCGCTCGCGCTGGCCGCCGGCTTGTCGTAGACCTTCGGCTTCTGCGCCGACTGCACGCTGAAGAACGCGGCGTTCGGCGTGCCCTTCTGGTGCACGAGCGGCGCGAACCCGAGGTCGGCCAGCTCCTTCTCGCGGCGGTCGGTGATCTGCACCTCGGTCGGGCACTTCATCACCAGCTCGCCGGCGTCGGTGCGGAAGTTGTGCACCGGCAGCCCCTCGACCAGCCCGCCGCTCTCGACGCCGCGGATGGACGCGCACCAGCCGTAGAGCGCGAACGCCTTGTTGACGTTCGCCGCCAGCGCGTACGCCGCGTTGCCCCACAGGTAGGCGCCGTGGTCGGTGCCGTCGACGCGCTCCTCGTAGTTGAACGCCTCGACCGGCACGGTCGCGCTGCCGTACGGCTCGCGCACGAGCACGCGCGGCGCCGTCAGCGCCACGTAGCGCGAGTCCTCGGTCTGGCGGAACGCCTTCCACTTGGCGTACTCCGTCGTGTCGAAGACCTTCGCGAGGTCGCGCGGCTGATCGAGCTCGGAGAAGCTCTCGAGGTTGAACATCGCCGACTCGGCCGCGGTGATGAACGGCGCGTGCGCCGCCGCCGCCACCTGCGAGACCTTCTCGAGCAGCTCGATGTCCTGGCCCGTCTTGTCGAAGTAGTAGTCGCCCACGAGCGCGCCGAAGGGCGTGCCGCCGAAGACGCCGTACTCCTCCTCGTAGACCTTCTTGAACAGCGCGCTCTGGTCGAACTCCGGGGCGCGCTGCAGGTCCTTGAGCAGCTCCTTCTTGGAGACGTTCATGACCTTGATCTTGAGCGTCGTACCGGTCTCGCTCTGCGAGAGCAGGTACTTCAGCCCGCGCCACGACGCCTCGAGCTTCTGGAAGTCGGGGTGGTGCAGGATCTCGTTGAGCTGGATCGAGAGCAGGTGATCGATCTGCGCGATGCGCTGGTTGATCATCGTCTCGGTGTCGCGCGAGACGGTCATCGACCCCTCGAGCACCTCGGCGACGAAGCGCGAGACGAGATCCTTGCCGCGCTGCTGCGCCTCGGCGTCACGCCCGACGCGGCCGTCCTGGACGATCTGGTCGAGGAGCGAGACGCTGGCGTCCGGCGAGTACGCCGCGCCCGTCTGCCCGCTGGCCTGGGTCTCAGCCATTGTTGCCGCCCTCCGTGATCCCGAGCTCGGCGCGGAGCTTGTTCATCTTCTCGGCGTCGCCGAGCGTGGCCTGCAGCACCTCGTCGAGCTTCTCGTTCGTCTGCAGCGAGCCGCGCAGGTCGGCGAGCTGCGTGCGCAGGTCGAGCAGCTCCTTGAGCGGCTTCACCTGGCGCGCGACGGCGTCGGGCGAGAAGTCGTCCATGCTGCGGAAGTTGAGGTCGACGCCGAGCTTCGGGGCGTCGGCATCCTCGCTCAGCTTGTTCTCGACCGTGAACGACAGGTGCGGCTTCATGCTGGCCAGCACGTCGTCGAAGTTGTCGGGGGTCACCTCGACGAACTTCCGATCCTTGAGCTTCGGGAGGGGCTCCGTCGGCTGCCCGGTGAAATCCCCGAGGACGCCCATCAGGAAGGGCAGTTCCTTCATTTCCATGGCGCCACCGGTCTCGACCTCGTACGAGATCTGGATCCGCGGCGGGCGCACGCGCTCGAGCTTCTTCTGGGTACTGTCGGCCATGAAGGACTCCTGCAGGGAGAGCACGGGAATTGCATAGGGAGAGCGGGAGCGCTCCCTACAGCTACTTGGGCATACACGAAGCGGCGAACGCACCGAGGTGCGCGTTCGCCGGTCGTCGCGCATGCGACGTCCGAAGGCGCCCCAGAGTGTAGCCATGTGACATCGAAGTCAAGCAATCTGCATCCGGCAGATCGCACCGATTTCGACGGACACCCGCGCTCCGAGCGCGGTCGGGCACGACGGAGCCGCGAGGGCGTCACGCGACGTGTCACGGCGCGGTCACGCCGCAGCGGGCGCGACACGGCCAGCGCGAGGACGACCAGCGGCGCGCCTTGACTCTGCCCTGACGAGCGCCGCGGCGCATGGGTCAAAACCACCAGGGCCTCGCCCGCCGGCCCGGAACTCGCGCTAGCTGGCTCGCGACGTCCACTCGCCCATGCCCCTCACCCGCCTCGCCGCCTCGCCGCCGGTCCGGGCGCTCACCGCGCCCGCGGAGCTCCTGCGCGCCGTCGACGGGCTCGTGCAGGCGCCCCACCGCGCGTTCGCCCATGCGGCCGGGCCCTGGCTGGCGGCGCCCTTCTCGCCCCGCGTGGTCACCCCGCCGGCGCTGCTCGACCTCGCGCGCACGCTGAGCGGCCGGCTGGTCGTCACCAACCCCACCGCGGTCGTCCGGCTGCCGTGGGCGGTCGGCCTCCTCGCGCGCGCGGCGCTGCGCCGCGCCCTGCGCCCCGCCGACGCCGAGGAGCGCTCCTCGCCGGCCGACGCCCACGACGCGCGCACCCAGGCCGACCGGCGGCGCCTGGCGGCGATCGAGGCGCGGCTCCCGGACGCCGCCCGCGCCCTCGCGCCGGGCGCCCGCTGGGCGACGGCCACCCTCTACGAGCCGACGACGCTCGTCGTCCACCTCGCGTCGGAGGCCGAGATGCCGCGCGAGCCCGAGCCGCTGCGCGCCCACGCGGTGCTGCGCTACCGGCTGGTGCTCGCCACGGGGCGCGACGACGCGCTCCCGCCCGCCGAGGTGCTCGACGCGGCAGCCGCCGCCGCGCCGGCGACGCCCTGGCCCCCCGGCCGGCCGGAGGGCACGCCCTGGTTCGTGCGCCGGCTGCTGCTCCCCGACGCCCACGTGGCGGCGCACATGGACGAGGGCACGCTCGCCCGCTGGGCCGCCCTGACCGGTCGCGCCGGCGGACAGCGCGACCGGTACTGGTACCGCGAGAGCTGGGAGCGCTTCCGCGAGCCGGGGCGGCGCGTCGGCTTCGTCGCGCCCGACTACGTGGCGCGCGCCCGCCGGCTCGCCGCCCCGGCGTCCGAGCCCTCGACCTCCCTCCTCGGCGCGCTCGACCCGCACGTCGAGCGCGGGGTGTGCGTGCCGCCCGGCTACTGCCTCGTGGACTGCGTCGGGACGCTGGAGCTCGCGGTCGTCGCCGCCTAGGCCGACGCGCCGGCGCTCGCCGCGCCGTCGGTCGCCGGGCCGGCCCCCGCCGCCGCATCCTGCGGCCCCACGACCGCCCGCTTCCACTCGGCCGTGTTGTCGCCCGCCAGCGCCTCGCGCGGACGCGGCGGCAGCGGACACACCGGGATCTCGAGCGCGCCCGCCGTGCACAGCAGCTCGATGAGGCGCGCCAGGTCCAGCGGCTGCACGTCCTCCTCGACCAGCCCCGCGCCGCGCAGCGCCTCCAGCAGCGCGTACACGTCGCGCGTGCCGTTGCACAGCTCCATCAGCGTCGGCCCGAGGGGCGGCAGGCGCACCGCCTCCCCCACCGGCCAGTCGACGTCCACGGTGGAGCCCTGCGTGACCCAGTCGCGGTCCGCGTCGGCGCGCAGCTGCACCGAGAGGCGCGTGCCCGGCACGACCCGCGGCGTCTGGCCGGCGAGCCGCGCCAGCGCGTCGGGCTGCGAGAGGGCGTGGTGCGCCCACCGGAACCGCCAGTCGATCGTCGCCGCGTCGAGCTGCGTGCCGGCGGCGTGCATCTCGGCCACGGGGACGCGCGTGTGCCGCTCGCGCCGCAGCTCGAACGAGCAGAGCGCGAACCGCTCGATCCCGAGCGCGTCGAAGTGCCGCAGCCAGCGCTCGGCGTCGCGGTAGGTCGCCGCCCCCTCGCCGGCGACGTTCCGGTAGGCGTGCAGCACGTCCCAGTCGCGCCGCCGCATGACGACGATCTCGAACTCGTCGGCCGCGTCGCCGAGCCAGCTGCGGATGCGCTGCGGCGTCGGCTCGCCGCGCCGGTCGCTGAGCGCGCAGGTGATCGCGCAGCGCCCCCCCGGCCGCAGGTGCGTGGGCAGCCCCTGGATGACGCCGCGCGTCACCTGCTCGCCGTCCTCGCCGCCGTCCCGATAGTCGAACTCGTGCGCGAGCGTCGGCACGTACGGCGGGTGCGCGCACACGAAATCGAACGTTTCCCCCTCGACCGCGGCCCAGGCGTCGCTCTCGACCGCGACCATCGAGTCGAGGCCGTTGAGGCGGGCGTTGAACCGCGCGAACTGCACGCTGCGCCCCGCCAGATCCGTGGCCCACGCCTCGGCGGCCCCGCCCCGCAGCGCCCGGAGCGCGGCGATGCCGCTCCCGGCGCAGAGCTCGATCATGCGCTGGCCGGGTGTCGGCGTGAACATGTCGAGGAACTGGCGCGTGAGCTGGTTCGCCGGCGGGAAGACGAACTCCCTCGGCTCGCTCCCCTCCTTGAGGCGGCGGCGCACCGGCGGCACGTCCGAGACGAGCCAGAGCCCCTCGAGCGGCGTGAGCAGCACGGACGCCTGCAGCTTCCCGTCCCCCACCTCGGTGAGGAGGCCGAGCGCGGCCATCTGCTCCATGCCGGCGCGGCCGCAGGTCGCCTCGACGGTGCGGGCCTCCAGCGCCTCGCAGTCGACGAAGAGGCGGATCAGCGCCGCGTTCGCGTCCTCGACCGGGCCGGCGAGCGTGCGGCGCCCCTCGGCGAGGCGCGGGAAGCCGTAGAGGTTCGGCCCGTTCATGCGCCGGGCGACGGTCGGCTCGTCGAAGCGCGCCCGCTCGAACAGGGCGCGGACGGCGGCGAAGGCCTCCGACGGCGCGTCCGGGTGGATCGGGAGGGCGGCGGTCGGAGCGGCGACGGTGCTCATGGGAAGCTCGGCAGGGCGACGATGGCAGGGATCCGCCCCGAATGAGCCGGGGCGTGCGGCGAGGCAAAGTGCGGGACGCGGGGCGAGGCGTCCAGCCCCGGTCGCGCTCGCATGTCCGCGGTGCGCTGGCAGTCTCGCGCGACTGCCGTACGTTGTACGCCATGCCATCCCTGCACCCCGTGCTCTGGACCAAGGGCACGCTCCTGACGCCGCAGCACCTCCAGGCCCAGGACCGCTATCACGACGATCTGCTGCGCGCGCAGCTCGGCGCGCTGACCTTCTGCCCGTGGGGGCTGACGCGCCTCGACGTCGATCGCGAGGCGCTCACCGGCGGCACGCTGGTGATCCGCGCCGTCTCGGGCCGGCTCCCCGACGGGCTGCTGTTCGACGCGCCCGGCGCCGACCCGACCCCGCCGCCGCGCGCGCTGGACGTGGCGTGGACGCAGGACCAGCGCGCGATGCTGGTGTCGCTGGCGGTGCCCGAGTACCGGCCGGGGGCGCGCAACATCGCCGGACGCGACGCCTTCGGCGCGGGCACGTCCACGGCGCGGTGGCGCGCCGAGGAGCAGCTGGCGCGCGACGAGACCACCGGGCTGGCCGAGCGGCCGATCCAGGTGGCGCGGACCAACCTGCGGCTGCTGCTGGAGGGGGACGCGACCGAGGGCTACACGACCATGCCCATCGCCCGCCTGCTGCGCTCGCCGAATGGGGAGGTGACGCTCGATCCGGCGTTCGTGCCGCCGCTGCTGGAGCTGGCGGCGAGCGACGCGCTCATGACGATGGCGCGGCGGCTGCTCGAGCGGGTGACGGCGAAGGCGACCGCGCTCGCCGGCTCGCGGCGGCAGCGCAACCAGGGGCTCGCCGACTTCTCGATCACGGACGTCGCCAGCTTCTGGCTGCTCTACACGCTGAACACGCACCTGCCGGCGCTGCGGCACCTCGCGGAGGTGCGCGGCGGCCACCCCGAGCCGCTGTGGGACGCGATGACGGCGCTGGCCGGCGCGCTCACGACCTTCGCGCCCGCCGGGCGCCCGCTGCCGGTCTACGACCACCTGCGGCTGGGCGACTGCTTCGGCGAGCTGGAGGCGCGGCTGCTGGAGCTGCTGGAGACGGCGGTCCCGGAGACGGCGGTGGCGATCCCGCTGCGCACGGTGGCGCCCTCGGTGCAGGCGGCGGCGATCGACCAGGAGCGGTGGCTCATGGCGCCGCAGTGGTACCTGGCGGTGAGCGCCCCGGTGCGGCAGGCGGAGCTGGTCTCGCGCGTGGTCCACAGCTGCAAGGTCGGCTCGGCGGACGTCGTGGACACGCTGATCCGCCAGGCGCTGCCGGGGCTGGAGCTGGTGCACGTGCCGCAGCCGCCGGCGGCGGTGCCGGTGAAGCTCGACTTCCTGTACTTCGCGGTCGGGCGCGCCGGGCCGGCGTGGGACGCCGTCACGCGGGCGCGCAACCTAGCGGTGTACGTGCCGGCGGAGCTGCCGCAGGCGCGGCTGGAGCTGGTGGTGGTGCTGCAGTAGAGCGGTCAGCGCTCAGCGTGCAGCGCTCAGCGGGGCTCCGTCGTCGGGCGGAGCCCCGCGTCGCATGCGTGCGCCGGCGCATGGCCGGGCTGCTGCTCGAACGACGGAGAGACGGTCGAACGTTGCTCCTGTCGCGTTCGCCGTTCACGACGCTCGCACAACGCCGCCATAACGCGATGCGGGACCCCGCCCGAAGACGGAGCCCCGCTGATCGCTGAGCGCTGAACGCTCAGCGCTCGCCGCCCACCTTCCTGCCGCTCACTTCGGCACCGGGATGGCCGGCGCCGCTGGGACCGCCGGCGCCTTCGGGGCCGGGGGGAGGGCGGTCGGTACCGGCTCCGACGTGGCGGCCGGCGGCTTCGGGCGCAGGGCGAAGTAGAGCACCAGCGCGATCGCCAGCAGGATCACGAGGTTGATCACGACGATGAGCGGCATCGGGATCGCGCGGCGCGGCGCCGGCGGGGCCGGCGCGGCGGCCGGCTGGGGCGGCGCGGCGGGTGGCGGGGGCGGCGTGACGCTCTGCCGGATCATCCGCGTGTACTCGCTCCCACCGGCGGCCGACGGTGCGGCGCCGAACGGCGACGGAGCGCCCGTCGCACCGAGCCCGCCGGAGGCGCCGAAGGCCGGCGGGGGCAGCACCGGGGGCAGCCCCGCATCCGGGAACGCGCCCGGCGCGCCGCCGAACGCGCCGCCCAGCGGCGGCGGACCGCCGAACCCGGCCGCCGGAGCTGGCGGCAGCGGCGGGAGCGGGGCCGCCGGGGGCGGCAGGGGCGGCAGCGACGCCGGCGCCGGCGGCAGACCGACCGGCGGGAGCCCCATCGGGGAGGCAGCGGGGCCGGCCCCGAACAGCCCCCCCGACGCCGGGGCACCCGTGTCGAACGGCGAGCCGCCGAAGGCCGGCGGCGGGGGCGGGGCGACCGGCGCCCGCGCGGCGAGGGCGCCGGTGGCGCTGCCGGAGGACGCGGCGGGCGGCGCGGCTGGTGGCGGCGGCAGCGGAGCGGGCGGGGTCGGCGTCGGCAGCGGCGTGAACGGCGAGGGCGCGGCGCCGCTGCTCGGACGGGGCGCCGCCTGCTGCTGGAAGAGCCCCGTGAACTCGCCGGGACGGAGCGCCGGCTCCGCGGCGGCGGCCGGCACCGGCATGGGCGCCGGGGGAAGCGGCGGCGCGACCACGGGGGCCACCGGAGCCACGAACGGCGCAGGGGTGGGCGGCACGGCCGCCGCCGGCGTGGAGGGCGCCGCCGGGGTGGCCTGCTGGAACATGCGGGTGAACTCGCCGGGTTCGCGCGCGGGCTCCGGCGCCGGCGCGACCGCCGGCGGCGCGGCCGACGGGAGCGGCGTCACGGGGGGCGCGATCGGCGCCGCGGTCGGCGCCGCGGCGGCGTCCGGCGGCGGGACGGGCACGGCCGGCGGCGGCGCGGCGGCGCCGGGCGTCGCGGCGGACGGCGGCGCGGAGTTGCCGTTGCCTGTCTCGAGGCTCGCCAGCCCGCCGGCGATGAACAGGCGCGTGAACTCCCCGGGCGCCTTGGCCGGCGCGGGCGGCGCGTCGGGCGCGGACGCCGGGGGCGCCCCCACCGAGAACTGAAAAGCGACCGGCGGCGTCGAGCGGTCCAGCCCCTCGCCGCCGAGGATCTCGGCGGGCTCGACGGACGGCGCCGGCGGTACCGGGGCGGCCGGCGGCGCGGGCTCGGCGGCCGGCGGCGCGGGCTGCGGCTGCGCCGGCGCGCCGAACATGGCGGTGAACGACCCGCCGGCCGCCGGCTCCGGTGCGGGGGCAGCCGAAGCGGGGGGGGCGGCGGGCGGCGTCGCGGACGCCTCCCGCGCGGCCGGGGGATCCCCGGACGGTGCCTCCACGGCGGGCTCGACGACCGCGGGCTCGGCCGCGGGGGCGCCCTGCTGCTCCGGGCTCCAGTCGCCGACGCGGGCGTGCAGCCACCCCGGGAAGCCGTTCATCCCGGCGATGAACTCCGTCACGATCGCGAAGCCGGCCGGGATCGTCGCCATCTCTAGGACGCGCGCGCGGTCCGGCATCGGCAGGCGGCCGAGTGCGGCGCGCAGGCGCTCGACCTCCCCGGGGCCCGCGGCGTCGACGATGTGGACCATGACCACGCGCCCGGTCGTGGTCTCCTGGGCGTTGTGGGTGCGGATGCCGCCGTCGACGGCGGTGCACTTCAACAGGCGATAGCGCGCGTGAAAGTCGTCGCTCATGCTGCCGGCGCGACGAGTCGGGCGCGTCGCGTGAGAGGAAAGGAGGGGGGCGGGCTCGGGTGGCGACGTGTATTGTTCACCGCTCGCCGCGGCGTCGCAATCAGCCGCCCGAAGCTCCGGAAGCCCCGCCCGCTGCGGCGACGCCCGCCGCGACCGCCCCGCCCCGACCTCATGCGTGCCACGCCGCACCTTCCCGCCCGTGTCGTCTGGGAGGAAGGGATGTACCTCGCGCCGCACCACTTCCAGGCGCAGCGCCGCCACTTCGACGACGCCGTCGCGCTGACGCTCAGCGCGCTGTTCGCGTTCCCCTACGGCGTCGCCGCGATCGAGCTGGACGACGACGCCCTGCGCAACGGGACGCTCGCCCTGCGCCACGCCCGCGGCATCCTGCCCGACGGCACCCCCTTCCGGATCCCGGACGCCGATCCGGCGCCCGAGGCCGGCACCCTCGCCGACCGCTTCTCCCCCGCGCGCGAGGGGCACGTCGTGCACCTGGCGCTCGCCGCCTGGCGGAGCGACGACGCGAACGTCGACGGCGTACCCGCCGAGTCGGGCAACGGGAACGGCGCCGGCGACACGGGCGCCTGGATGGCGCCGGCCGGCGAGGCGCGCCCGCTCCGCTTCCTGGCGGTCGAGCACGAGGTGGTCGACGAGGTGACCGGGCTGGACCGGGCGGCGCTGCACTTCGCCGCGAAGAACTTCCGCCTGCTGCTCGACGACGAGGTGGGCGCGGGCGACGTCGCGCTGCCGATCGCCCGCATCCGCCGCGACGGCGCCGGCCGGTTCGTGCTCGACCCGGCGTACGTGCCGCCCTGCCTCCAGATCGCCGGCAGCCCGCGCCTGGTCGCGCTGCTGCAGCAGATCGTCGGCATGCTGGAGGCGAAGGCGGCCACCCTCGCCGTCGTGGCGCGCCCGACCGCGGCGCCTCCGGTGCCCGGCGCGGCCCCCTCGGCCTACGCGGGGAACGAGGTCGCCACCCGCTGGCTGCTGCACGCCGTGCGGTCGGCGGAGGCGCCGCTGCGCCACCTGCTGGCGACCCGGAGCGCCCACCCCGAGCGGCTCTGGCTCGAGCTGTCCCGGCTGGCGGGCGCGCTCTGCACCTTCTCGCTCACGGCGCAGGCGCGCGACCTCCCCACCTACCAGCACGACGACCTCGGCGGCTGCTTCGCGGCGCTCGAGCGGCACCTGCGCGAGCACCTGGACGTCGTGGTCGCCGCGCGGGCGGTGGTCGCGCCGCTGACGCGCGCCAGCGAGGTGCTGTTCACGGCGCCGGTCCCCGATCCGCGCTGCTTCGAGCCGGGCGCCCGCTGGTTCCTGGCGGTGCGCTCGGGCGTGGGACCGGTCGAGACGGCGGTGCGCGTGCCGCAGTTCGTGAAGGCGTGCGCGAGCAAGTTCGTCCTCGAGCTGGTGCGCCGCGCCTATCCCGGCATGACGCTCGAGTTCCTGCCGGCGCCGCCGGCCGGGATCGCCCCGCGCGGCGACACGGCGTACTTCGAGATCACGGTCGCCGGCCCGTGCGCCCAGGGGCTGCGCGACACGCGCGACTTCGGTGTCTACATCCCGGACGCGCTCCCGGACGCGCAGCTCGAGCTGGTGGTGCTCGTCCCGGGCTGACCGGGCTGGCCGGCCGGACCGCGGCGGGAGGCCAGGGGGCGACGTGACGGCGAGGGCGGCCGCGCGTCGCCCTCTGGTACTTTTCGGTCGTGGCGCGCACGTCATCCGACACGTACGTTGGGCCGACGCGGAACGCCGCAAGGGCGCATCCGCGCATCAGATGCGAGACCCGTCGGCCCTCCGCGCGCACCTGCCGCTCCCCGCCGACGGCGTCCGCCGGAGACTCGCCGGATGACCGCACCGTTCGCCGCGCCGACCGCCTCTGGGTCCGGCGCTCCCGCTCCCGTTTCCCCCACCGACGTCCTCGCCCGCGGCCGGCTCGCGCGCCTGCTGCAGGAGCCGCTGACCGCCGTCGTGCGCCTGCGCGCCGGGCGCCAGCCGGTCCCCGACGCGGCCGCCTTCCGGCAGCAGATGACGCAGCTGCTGTCGCGCGCCGACGGCGAGGCCCGCCAGGCCGGCTACCCCGCCGAGGACGTGCGGCTCGCCATCTTCGCCGTCGTGGCGCTGCTGGACGAGTCCGCCCTCAACAGCCGCCAGCCCGCGCTCGCCGACTGGGCGCGCCGCCCGCTGCAGGACGAGCTGTTCGGCGGCCATCTGGCCGGCGAGTGGTTCTTCCAGCACGTCGAGCAGCTGCTCGCCCGCCCCGACTCGACCGTCCTCGCCGACCTGCTGGAGGTGCACCAGCTGGTGCTCCTCCTCGGCTTCCGCGGCCGCTACGGCCACGACACGGCCGCCCTGCAGGCGATCGGCGTGCGCGTCGGCGACCGGCTGGCCCGCCTGACGGGCCCGCAGGGCGAACTGGCGCCGTCGTGGCGCCCGCCTGCCGACGCGGTGGCCACGCGCGATCCCTGGATCCGCCGCCTCACGATCGCCCTCGCCGCCTCCGCGGTGCTCGCGGTCGGGATCTGGGGGCTCGGCGCCGTCACCCTCGGCAGCGCCGTCGATCAGATCCGTGCAGTGAACACCAGATCCGCGCCGTGACCGCCCGCTAGCGCGCCGGACGCGGCGGGCTGCGGACTGCGGGTCTCGAATCCGCAGTCCGCAGCCCGCCGCGTCCGGCGCGAGGAACGTTGCCGTTCGTAGTCCCCGGGTTCCCCTTCTGCATCCGCCGATGTCCCGCCCCGCCGCGACGCGCTGGTACGCCGCGCTCGCCACGCTGCTCGTCGCCGTCCTCCTCGCCTGGCTCCTCGGCGCGGTCCTCCCGCTCACCGAGGGCGAGCGCACCGTCCTCCGCGTCGGGCTGCTCGCGCTGGGGCTGATCGCCGCCGCGGCGCTCCTCTGGTACCTGCGTCCCGACGCGCCCGCCGCGCCGGTCTCCGGCCCCGGGAAGGACGACGCCCTGGTCGCCGTCGCGGCCGCCCGGGCGCGCCTCCCGCGCGGCGCCTTCGACCAGCGCCCGCTCGTCCTCCTCGTCGGCACCGAGGGGAGCTGCAAGACGACCGTGCTCACCCGCGCCGGGCTGGACGCCGAGCTGCTGGCCGGCGACGCCGTCGGCGACACGCCGCCGGCCACCAAGGCCGCCAACCTCTGGATGGCGCGCCAGGCCGTGTTCGCGGAGCCGGGCGGCAAGGTGCTCGCCGACGAGGGTCGCTGGCGCTCCGTGATCCGCGCCCTCCGCGCCCCGGCGCTCGGCGCCGCGCTCGGCCGAGGGGAGCCCGCGCCGCGGGCCGCCGTCGTGTGCGTCAGCTGCGACCTGTTCTACGGCGACCAGGGGCAGCAGCTCGAGTCGGCCGCCGGGCTGCTGCGGGCGCGCCTGACCGACGCGGCGCGCGAGTTCGGGATCGCGCTCCCGGTCTACGTGCTGTTCACGAAGGCCGACCGGATGCCGCACTTCGAGGCGTGGGCCTCGGCGCTGACGCGCGACGAGGTGCGCGAGCCGCTCGGCGCCGCGCTCCCGTTCGACGCCGACACGGGCGGCGCGGCCGCGGCCGGGAGCCACGCCGAGCGGCTGGCCCCGCGCGTGGAGGCCGCCTTCCGCGAGATCGCCGCGTCGCTCGGCGGGCGCCGGCCGGCGCTGCTGGCGCGCGAGAGCGTCGAGGAGCGCCGCCTCGCGGCGTACGAGCTGCCGCGCGAGCTGGGCAAGCTCGCGCCGGCGGCGTCCAAGTTCCTGGTCGAGCTGTGCCGGCCGATGCAGCTGGGCGCGAGCCCGCGGCTGCGCGGCTTCTACTTCGTCGGCGCGCGGCCGGTGGTCGTGGCGGACGGCGGCGCGGCGGCGGTCCCGCAGGCGGCGATGGCCGCGCCGGCCGGCTCCGGCGCGACGAGCGCGTTCGTGCGCCCGACGGCGGCGGGGATGACGCCCGCCGGCGTGGGCGGCTACGCGCCGCCGGCCGCGCGAAAGGTCCCGCAGTGGGTCTTCCTGGAGCGCTTCTTCCCCGAGGTCGTGCTGGGCGACGGCGGCGCCGCGGCGGCCGCGCGCGGCGGGCTGCGCGTCAGCCGCACGCGCCGCGCGCTGCTCGGCGCCGGGATCGCGGCGATGCTGGTGGTCGCCGCCGGCGTGACGACGTCGTGGCTGGGCAACCGCGCGCTGGCCCAGCGCACCGAGCAGGCGTCGCGCGCCGTGGCCGCGCTGCCGGCGCTCGCCGTCGCGCCGGGCGCCGTGCAGCTGCCGAGCGAGGAGGCGCTGCGCACGCTGGACGCGCTGCGCGGGACGCTGGACACCATCCGCACGTACGAGGTCGAGGGCCCGCCGCTGCGGCTGCGCTGGGGGCTGTGGCGCGGCGGCGCGCTGCTCGACGCCGGCCGCCGCGTCTGGCTCGGCGGCTACCGCCAGCAGCTGCACGTCGCCGCGTGGACGGCGCTCGTCGACTCGCTGCGCGCGCTCCCCGCGGCGCCGCGCCCGACCGACGACTACGGCCGCAGCTACGCGCAGCTCAAGGCGTACGTGATCGGCACGACGGAGCCCAAGCGCAGCACGCCGGAGTTCCTCGCGCCGGTGCTGCTCGAGTCGTGGCAGCGGGGGCAGACGCTGCCGGAGGGCGTGGGGCCGCTCGCGCAGCGCCAGTTCGCCTTCTACGCGGCGATGCTCCCCGACACGAACCCGTTCCCCGAGCCCGCCGACCAGCAGCTCGTGAACGGGACGCGCGGCTTCCTCGCGCAGTTCACCGGCTCGGAGCGCATCTATCAGAACATGCTGGTCGAGGCCTCGAAGGCGGCGCCCCCGGCGCGCCTGGCCGACGTGGCGCCGACCGCCGCGGGCGTCGTGAACGCGCCGCCCGAGGTCGCGGGGGCGTTCACCACGCAGGGCTGGCAGTTCATGGACGGCGCGTTCAAGAACGCCGACCGCTTCTTCGCCGGCGAGAAGTGGGTGATCGGCGACGCGACGGCGGCGACGACGGGCGACAAGCGCGCCGTCATCGACTCGCTGCGGATCCGCTACCGGAACGACTACGCCGAGGCGTGGCGCCGCTTCCTCGCGTCGACGTCGGTCGTGCGCGCGGGGTCGCCGGCGGCGTCCGCGTCGCTGCTCGGCGCCGTCGGCGGGCCGCAGTCGCCGCTCCTCGGCGCGTTCTCGCTGGCCGCGCGCCACACGCGCGTCGACTCGGCGATGACGGCGGCGTTCCAGCCGGTGCAGGCGGTGACGCCGGGCGACATCACCGACAAGCTGGTGAGCGAGAAGAACCAGCAGTACGCGACCGCGCTGCTGATGCTGCAGGCCGCGGTCGAGCAGGTGGCGAACATGCCGGCCGCCGGCGACTCGAGCAGCGTGGCGACGCGTCGCGCGGCGGCGCAGCAGGCGATGATGACGCAGGTGGCGCCGGCGATGATGGCGGCGCGCACGCTGGCCGGCCAGGGCGTGACGACCGATCCGGGCGCGGCGCAGCTGGCGCCGACGGTGCAGCGCCTGCTCGTCTCGCCGATCGAGAGCGCGGAGGGGGTGCTGCGCGGGATCGGCGCGACGCCGCTGCCGCGCCCGCGCGTGGCCGCGGGCGGTGGGGGGGGCGGTGGCGGCGCGCCGCCGCCGCCGGCGATGAGCGCCAAGGAGGTCGCGGACCTCAAGGGCGCGCTCAACGAGCGCGGGAAGGCGCTGTGCACGGCGGTCACCCCGCTCCTCGGGCGCTTCCCGTTCAACCCGCAGTCGTCGAACGACGCGACGACGCAGGAGGTCGCGGCGCTGCTCGCCCCGGGCACCGGCGCGCTCTGGCAGTTCCACCAGGACCGCCTCGCCGGCCTGGTCGAGAAGCAGGGCGCCCAGTGGGTGATGAAGCCGGATGCGCCGGTCGCGCTCTCGGGCGAGTTCCTGCAGTTCTTCAACCGCGCGGCGCAGGTGTCGGAGGCGCTGTTCAACGGCGGCCCGGAGCCGCGCTTCTCGGTCACGGCGCGCGGGATCCCGACCGGCGCGGTGAAGGAGGTCACGCTGTCCCACGGGCAGCAGCGGGCGACCTTCACCGGCAACACGGCGCCGGCGCAGTTCACCTGGCCGGCGACCGGGCAGGCGCGGCTGGCGGTGGTGCGCGACGTCGCGGCGCGCCGCGACCGCGAGCAGACAGTGAAGCAGGCGTCGGGCGAGTGGGCGCTGTTCCGCCTCGTCGCGCAGGCGACGAAGGTCGACGGCAGCGACAGCGCGATCCGCGCCGAGTGGGGCACGGGCGGCGGGGCGGTGGCGATGGAATTCGCCTTCCCCGAGGGGATGCCGGTGCTCAAGCCGGGCTGGCTGGGCCGGCTGGGGTGCACGCCGCAGGTCACGCGCTGAGGCGCTGACGCGCGGACCGCCGCGCATGGAAGACCGCGACGGGGCGCGACCGATCATCGGTCGCGCCCCGTCGTGCGTTTGACGGCGACCTGGACCATACCATACGTTGGCGGCAGTTCGATGGCCACAGTCGCGGCGTCGAAGCGACGCGCGGTGACGACGACGTTCCGTGGCGCACAGTGCCCGAGCGTCCGCGGACCGACGGCGTCCCCCCCAGACGAGTGATGGCGAGCAGCAGGCAGGTCGAGTCCCGCGCGAGGCGCGCCACCCTGGCGCTCGCGGCAAGCACGCTCTTGATGATGGCGTGCGACGGCGAGAGCACGACCGGGATCGAGGCGCTCCCGACGACCACGAGCCACCAGGTGCAGGTCGCCTTCGCCGGCGACGGCGCGGGCACGGTGAGCGTCGGCTCGACGACGATCACGTGCGCAACGGGCGGCGCGGCCTGCGCGGCCCCCGTGCCCACCGGCACCACGCTGTCGCTCACCGCGACTCCCGCGACGGGGAGCACCTTCAGCGGATGGACCGGCGCTGCGGGCTGCGGCACCGCGAGCACGTGCGCGGTTCGCGTCGACGCACCGCAGACTGTGACGGCGATGTTCGCGCGCACCCCGACGCACGAGCTCACCGTGAGCATCGTGGGCACTGGCGCCGGCAGCGTGGCGTCGGCACCGGCGGGGATCGCGTGCACCGGCGCGGGGAGCGGTCTGCAGAGCGGCAGCTGCGAGACGTCGGTGACCGTCTCCACTGCGGTCACTCTGACGGCGACGCCCTTGGCAGGGAGCATTTTCCGCGGCTGGAGCGGCACAGGCGGGTGCGTCGGCACCGGTCCGTGCACGGTCCTGGTGAGCGCCGCGCAGACAGTGACTGCGACCTTCTCCCCCAGCACGGGTGTGCTCGCGCTCGCGACGGCGGGCGGCGGCTCGGGCACGGTGACGTCGGCGCCGGCCGGCATCGCGTGCAGCAGCGGCAGCAGCGTTAGCGGCACCTGCACGGCCGCCTTCGCGTTCGGGAGCGCGGTGACGCTGACGGCGTCGCCGAGCGCAGGGAGCGCGTTCGTGGGGTGGTCGGGCGCCTGCAGCGGCACCAGCGCGTGCACGGTGACGATCGGCGACGTTCAGGCGGTAACGGCGACGTTCGTGCCACCGCCGCCGACGCTGTATGCGCTCACCATCGCCACCGCGGGCGCAGGCGCAGGGCGCGTGACGTCTGCGCCGGCGGGGATCGGCTGCACGCGCGCGGGCGGCGGCCAGACCGGTGACTGCGGTACGGCCGTCATCGCCGGCACGACCGTGATGCTGACCGCGACGCCGACGACTGGGAGCACCTTCGTGGGCTGGAGCGGCGGCGGGTGCAGCGGCACGGCTCCCTGCACCATCGCGGTGAACGCCGCGCAGACCGTGACCGCGATGTTCGGCGTCCCGACGCCGCAGGTCCCGTTGATGGTGACGACGGCGGGCGTCGGCGGCGGCACGGTGACCTCGAGCCCCGCGGGCATCGGCTGCACGCGCGCGCCCGCGGCACAGGGCGGCGAGCAGCAGACGGGCGTGTGCGCAGCCACGTTCGACGGCGGGCGCGCGGTGACGTTGACCGCCGCGCCGGTCGCGGGCAGCACCTTCCAGGGCTGGTCAGGCGGCGGGTGCGGCGGCACCGGCAGCTGCGTCGTGACGATGAGCGCCGCGCAGGCGGTGACCGCGACGTTCACGGTCGTGACGACGCCGTCGACCCCGACGACGCCAACGCCGACGACGTTCGCGCTGTTCGTGGGCACGGCTGGCGCCGGCGACGGCGGCGTGTCGTCGAATCCAGGCGGCATCACCTGCACGCGCGCGAGCGGTGCGCAGAGCGGTAGCTGCACTGCGAGCTTCACGAGCGGCACGACGATCACGCTCACGGCGACGCCGGCGGCAGGCAGCGCGTTCGCCGGCTGGAGTGGCGGCTGCACCGGTACTGGACCATGCGTCGTCAGCGCCGCTGGGTCGGTGACGGCGCACTTCGCAACGGTGCCGGCGCTCGTGCTCACAGTGACGACGACGGGCACCGGCAACGGCAGCGTAAGCTCGGCCCCCGCCGGCATCGCGTGCGCCCGGTCGGCAGGCGCGCAGAGCGGCACCTGCGCCGCGACCTACGCGCTCGGCACGAGGGTCACGCTGAATGCCACTCCCACGGCCGGGAGTACGTTCGCCGGCTGGACAGGTGGCGGTTGCACCGGCGTCGGACCGTGCACGGTGGCGCTGAGCGCCGCGCAGTCGGTCACTGCGAGGTTCGGTTTGGAGTTCATGGTGCTCTCGGTGGTATTCGGCGGGACCGGCGCCGGCACCGTCACATCGATCCCAGCCGCCATCAACTGCGCACGCGCGCCCGACGGTACTGTAAGCGGTGTCTGCCGCGTCGGCTTCGAGTTCAACACATTCGTGACCCTCGTCGCCACACCGACTACACCAGGCAGCTTTCTCAACGGCTGGACTGGGGCCTGCGCCGCGCCCGCCCCATCCTGCAGTGTCACGATGAGTGCTCCCGGGAGTGCTACGGTGACGTTGACCGCCGACTTCACGGCGCCGACCATCTCGTTGACGGGGGTGTCGAGCGGCGGCACGTACACGGCGCACCCGCGCATCGGGCTTGTGTACGCGGACGACATGGGATTTGGATCGTTTCCTCTGCGCGTCACCTGGAGCGTGCGCTCGCCGGCGGGCGTGCAACAGTGCGCGATCGGCTCGGTTTCGTTTGCCTGGTCATTCGATTCGGGGCCATCCTGCCCGACCGTGCGCGTGTTCGGCATGGCTGCGCTGCCCGCTCCCAGTCTGCAGGGCGCGTACACGCTCACCGTTCAGGCGATCGACCTAGCGGGCAACCTCAGTGCGCCGGCGAGCGTGAACTACACGGTCGCGCCCAACTAGCAGCCTGCCTCCTGGAAGCACGGGGGGGCGGGCGTCTCACGACGCCCGCCCCCCCGTGCCCTCCGGCTCCGCGCGCCTCAGCAGCCCAGCGTGCCCTCGTAGCGCCGGACCGCCTCGCGCTGCTCGCTCGAGCGGGCGGTGCGCTTGGCGGCGCGCAGCGAGGTGCAGGCGCCCGACTCGTTGCCGCTCAGCGCCTGCGCCTCGAGGAGGCGGATGTGCGCCCACGTGCTGTCGTCGGCCGTCGTGAGGCGCGGCAGCAGCGCGCGCAGCACGGGGACCGCCGCCCGCGCCGACGCCTCGTCGGTGCGCTCGGGGTCGAGGGCGGCCGAGACGCTGTCGAAGGTGCGGCGCGCGGCGACGGCGTCGCCCGACGCCCCGCCGGCCGGCCGAGGGGGCGCCGGCCGGGTGACCGGGGGCGCGGCGGGGGCCCCACCGGCCGGCGCGGCGCTCCCCGACGGAGCGGGCGCGACGGGCGTCGAGGTGCTCGGCGCGGGCAACGTCCCGCCGGGCGTGGCGGTCGGCGTCGCGGGGGGCGTCGCCGCGGCGATCTGGTTGGGGGCCGGCGCGGCCGCGGCGCTATCCGTGATCTGGGGGGGGGCCCCCGCCACGGATGCCGCGGGCTCCGCGCCGCCACCGCGCTGCGAGTAGAGCACGGCGGCCACCGCGCCCACGGTCAGCACGCCACCCGCGATCGCCAGCAGCCCTCCCCGGCGGCGCCCACCCGACGGCGCGGCTCCACCGCCCGCTCCCGCGGCAGCGGCGGCCGGCGTGGACGCCGCCGGCACGCTCGGACGGGCGCTCACCGCACCGCCGGCGGCCGGCGCCGGCGGCACGGGCGCGGACGACGGCGCGGAGGCCGCCGCCGGGGCGGGCGGCGCCTCGACGGCCGGCGCGCCGAGCGCCGGCGTCACGAGCGGGCGCATCCCCGGCGCCGCCGGCCGCCAGTGCTCGATCGCCGTCGACAGCGCGCGCGCGAACGTCCCGGCGCTCGCCGGCCGCCCCTCCACGTCGCGCGACAGCCCGGCGTCCAGCACCGCCTGCACCTCCTGCGGCCAGGCCATCGCCGGCTGGGCCCACGACAGGGTGCGCGGCGCCTCGGTGAGGCGCGCGGTCATCACGCGCTCGGGCGTCGTGGTGTCGAACGGGAAGCCGCCCGTCAGGCACTGGTAGGCGATGATCGCCAGCGCGTAGACGTCGCTGCGCGCGTCCACGTTGCCGCCGAGCAGCTGCTCGGGGCTCATGAACTCGGGCGTGCCGACGACGTAGCCGGCCTGCGTGAGCCCCGCCCCGCCCTCCTCGGCGCCGAGCGCCTTGGCGATGCCGAAGTCGACGACCTTCACGCGCTCCGAGCCGTCGCCGTCTTCGACGATCATGACGTTGTCGGGCTTCAGATCGCGATGCACGATCCCCAGCCGGTGCGCGGCGTCCATCCCCTCGGCGATCTGGCGCACGAGCATCGCCGCGCGGCGCGGCTCCAGCGCGCCCGTGTCGGTCAGCAGCTTCTTGAGCGAGCGCCCCGGCACGTACTCCATCGCCAGATACACCGTGCCGTCGCTCGTCTCGCCGAAGTCGTAGACGCGCGCCACCCGGTCGTGATCGATGCGGCTGGCGCTCGCGGCCTCGCGGGTGAAGCGGGCGACGGCGGCGGCGTCCTTCAGCATCGACGGGCGCAGCACCTTGATCGCGGCCTGCTGCGGCAGGCGCACGTGGCGGGCGAGGTAGACCTTCCCCATCCCGCCCTCGCCGAGGAGGTCGGTGACGAGGTACCGGTCCGCCACGACCGAGCCGATCAGGTCCGCCGTGACCTCCGCGGCGCGCAGCGTGGTGCCGTCGGCCGGGCAGAAGGCGTTGGCGTCCGAGTAGGTATTCCCGCAGACCGGGCAGATCTTGGACATGGGGGCCGGGTGAGGCGAAGTCGGGTGCTGCGGGTCGGGTGGGGCGGGTCGGGAACCGCGGGGACGGGGACGGCGGTCCGGGTACGGCGGTGTCGGGAACGGCGGGGACGGGAGCAGCGGAGCCGGGTACGGCGGATCGGGTACGGCGGGTCGGGAACGGCGGAGACGGATGCGGCGCGTGCCGATACTGCGAGAACGACCGAGACGGCGGGATCGACACACCGCCCGCGCGCGGCTGTCCGGCGGCGACGCGGAATCGAGCGGTCGCGCCGGCGGGTCCCGCCGTACCCGACCCGCCGTACCCGACGTCGCCTCACCCGACCCGCCGTACCCGTTCCCGCTCCTCCCGTCCCCGCCGTTCCCGCCCCGCCGTACCCGGTAGTACAACCTATTGACGGTCCCGGGCGGGGCGCACGAGCTTAGGGCGCTCGCCACCCCCTCCACGAGGTTCCTGGATGTCCTCCCCGACGCTCCGCCGGTCCGCTGCCCGCCGCGCCCTCGCCCTCGGCGCCCTCGCGATCGGCTTCCTGTCCGCCGCCCCGCTCCGCGCCCAGTCGTCCGACCGGCGCCCGACGGTCGCCGTGCTCCCGTTCGAGAACGGCGCGATGAAGGACCGCGCCGACTACGAGCCGCTCACCAAGGGCGTCGCGGAGATGCTCGTCACGGCCATGGCGGGGAACCCGGCGGTGCGCGTGGTCGAGCGCGACCGGATCCAGAAGCTGCTCGACGAGCAGAATCTCGCCGCCAGCGGCCGCGTCGACAACGAGACGGCGGTGCGCATCGGCAAGCTGCTCGGCGTGCACCACATGCTGACCGGGACCTACGTCATCGATCCGAAGCAGCGCGTGCGCCTCGTCGCGCGCTCGATCAACACGGAGACGGGCGTCATCGAGCACGCCGAGTCGGTGAGCGGGAAGGCCGACGACCTGCTGGCGCTCATCGACCAGCTGGGCACGAAGCTGAACGACGGGCTGAAGCTGCCGTCGATCCCGTTCCGCGTGGCGCCGGTGCCGGGCGGCGACGGAGCGGCCTCGAACGCGGTCTCGAAGGACGGCCCGACGGTGCGCACCGCGTCCAACGCGCCGGCCAAGGGCGGCGCCAACCAGTTCCGCGCCATGATGCTCGTCAGCCGCGCGCTGGAGAAGCAGGACAAGGGCGACACGCAGGGCGCGATCGCGCTCTACAAGAGCGCGCTGCAGGAGTACCCGGACTTCGACCGCGCCAAGACGCTGCTCGCGTCGGCCGAGCGCGGCCCCGCTCCAGTGACGCCCTGAGCGGATCGCCGCTCCGACCGGCAGGAAATCGAACGCGGGCCCGGCGATCGTCGCCGGGCCCGCGTTCGATTTCCGGGTGGTGCGCCGCGCGTCAGAGCGTCGGGGCGAAGCGCGCGCCGACCGTCCGCGCCTGCGTCATGCTGACGACGCAGGTGGGCGTCGAGCCGCTGCACGCCCCCGTCCATCCCACGAATCCGCTGGTGGAGAGCGCGGTCGCCGACAGCGTGACGCTCGTGCCGTTGGCGTAGCTCGCGCTGCACGTGCCGGCCGTGGATGCGCCGCTCACCGTGCACTCGATGCCGAGCGGCGACACCGAGGTGACGATGCCGGCGCCGCTGTCCCCGCTGTTCGAGCTGCCCACGATCGTGAGCAGGGCCGGCGGCGCATGGTCGAAGCGCGCCGTGATCGTGCCGCCCGTCGTCACCGGCGAGAGCGTGCAGGTCGGGCCCGACTGGCCGGCGCACAGCCCGCCCCAGCCGGCGAACACGCTGCCCGACTCGGGCGTCGCCGTGTAGCTGACCGTGCCGCCCGCGTAGCCCGTCTCGTCGCAGTCGCCGTTGAAGCCGGACGCCGTGAGGAAGCAGGTGCCGTTCGACGTCTGCACGACGCCGGTGCCCGTGCTCGACGTGTTGTTCCGGATGTGGATCGGCAGCGGCACCGGGACGAAGTCGGCCCGCACCGCGCCCGCGAGGCTGTCGAGGCGCACCACGCAGGTGGGCGCCGTGTCGCAGCCGAAGACGCCGAACCAGCGGTGGAACTCGGAGCCGCTGACCGGCGACGCGACGAGCGTCGTGGTGCGGGCGGGCGCGCGCAGCACGCAGTTCGTCAGGCCGCCGGTGGGCCGCGTGCAGCTGGTGGTCGGGCCGCTGATCCCCTGCACGGTGACCGTGCCCCCCGCGTCGCCGCCGACGCTCACCGGCACCGCGAAGTCGAAGGCCGCGTTCACCGTGGCGAGGCTCGCGCCCGCCGGCAGCGTCAGCGTGCACACCGGCGACGAGCCGGCCGACGCGCAGGCGCCCGTCCACTGGCGGAAGCCGTTCGCCGCGTCGCCCGCCGCGGTCAGCGTCACCGTCTGCCCCTCGTACGCCGGGTAGATGACCGGCGGCGCGGGGCTCGAGTGCGCGTCGACGTGATACGCCTGCGGGCTGTGCCCCGGCACCTGCACGGTGACGACGCCGGCGCCGGTCGCCGTCAGCTGCACGCCCGAGGTCTCCGGCAGCGCGATGTGCGCGGTGCCGCCGGTGGTCGGCACGGTGAACGTGCACGTCGTCGACGAGGAGGTGCACACCCCCGACCAGCCGCCGACGAACTGCGACATGGTGTAGCTGGTGAGCGCGAGCGTCACCGAGCTGCCGGCCGTGTACGCCGCCTCGCACGTGCCCGAGAGCGCGGCCGTACCCGACGCGATGGTGCAGTCGATCCGCCCGTCGCTGGACTGCACGCGGCCGCCGCCGCGATAGCCCGGGACCGGGCGCACGCTGATGGTCGGCGTCACCGGCCCGAACGACACCGGCACCGAGGCGCCGGTGGTCGGGGGCACGAAGGTGCACGCCCCGGTCACGGGCACGTTCGCGCACGGCCCGCCCCAGGCGGGCGTGCTCCCCGGGGCCGGCTGCAGCGTCAGCGTCACCGCGGCGCCCGCGTCGACGTTGCGCGTGCACGCGGTGCTGCCCTGGCCCGACGCGAGCGTGCACGCCGCGGTGCCGTTCACCAGCACCGTGCCGGCGCCCGACCCGCTGATGCCGATCGTGAGCGGCGACTGCTGCCGCAGGAAGCGCACGCCGACGCTCGCCGCGGTGCGCACGGTCAGCGTGCACCGCGCCCCCGCGGTGCCGGCGCAGGCGCCGCTCCACGAGCTGAAGCTGCTCTGCGCGTCGTGCGACGCGTCGAGGGTCAGCGTCGTGCCGACGGGCACGGCCGCCTCGCAGGTGCCGGTCGTCGTCGCGCCGCGCACCGTGCAGGCGATGCGCCCGTCGCCGCTCGACACGGTGCCGCCGCCGGTGGTGTTCGCCTCGCCGACGATGGTGATGCGCACCGCGCCGGGCACGAACGTCGCGCCGACCGACGCGTCGGCGGTCAGGGTGAGCGTGCAGGTCGACGTGCGGTCGCTCGCGACGCAGGCGCCGCTCCAGCTGCCGAACTCGGAGCCGGTGGCCGGCGTCGCGGTGAGCGTCACCGGGCGGGCGACGTCGACGCGCACGGTGCACGTCTGCGAGCCCTGGCCGGCGGTGAGCGTGCAGCGCTCGCCGCCCACCGCGATCGCGCCGGCGCCGGCGCCGCCGACGACGACCGTCAGCGTCACCTGGCGCCGCGTGAACGTCGCGCCGACGCTGCGCGCCTGGTCGATCGTCACGGTGCACGGGCCGGTGCCGCTGCACGCGCCCGTCCACCCGGCGAAGGTGCTGTGGGCGTCGGGCGTGGCGACCAGCGTGACGACGGTGTTGAACGGCGCCGTCGCGCTGCACGTGCCGCCGGTCCGCCCGTCGCGGCGCTCGCACGACAGCGTGCCGCCGCCGGTGATGGTCGCGCCGACGACGCCGTCGCCGGTGCCGCCGATGCTGACCGTGAGCCCCTGCGGCAGCGCGAAGCGCGCGGTCACGCCGCGCAGCGCCGGCGACACGGTGAGCGTGCACGTCGCCCCGGTGGTGCCGGCGCAGTCGCCGCCCCAGTCGACGAAGGTGCTGCCGCTCGCCGGCGCCGCCGTCAGCGTGACGGTCGAGCCGTCGACGAAGGACGCCGAGCAGGCGCCGGGCGCGGTCGCGCCGACGGTGCAGGTGATGCCCGCCGGGCTGCTCGTGACGGTGCCCGCGCCGTCGCCGGCGCCGCCGACCGACACGGTGCGCAGCGCGCCGAACGACGCGCGCACGGTGCGCGCCTGGTCGGTGGTGACGACGCACGTCGTCGCCGTGCCCGACGCGGCGCACGCCTCGGCCCACCCCGCGAAGGCCGACCCGCCCTGCGTGACCGCGGTCAGCGTGACCTGCGCGTCGCCCGGGAAGCTGAACGTGCAGGTGCCCTGCGTCTGGCCGTTGACGATGCGGCAGTCGAGGCCCGCGGGCGTCGACCGGACGGTGCCGCTGCCGGTGCCCCCGCCGACGATCGTGAGGGGCGCCGGGCGCGGCACGACGACGACGTCGAGCGTCGTCGAGCGGCCGCCGAGGTTGGCGGTGATGCGCGCGGTGCCCGGCGCGACGGCGGTGACGAGACCGGTCGACGCGCCGACCGTCGCCACCGTCGGCGCGTTCGTGACCCACTCCGCGGTGCGGCCGGCGACGCTGGCGCCGCTCGGATCGAGCGCGGTGGCGCCGAGCGTGAGCGACGAGCCGACCTCGAGCCGCACGGCGCCGTCGGGGCGCGTGACGGCGCCCGTCGGCAGGTCGATGCGCACGGTGCGCACTTCATAGAGAGTGACGGCCGACGGCGCGGTGACCGTCACGCCGGGCTGCAGCACGAACGGGCCGGCCGTCTGCTCGTCGAGCACGCGCTGGTCGAGCAGCAGCGCGACGGTGAGACGCACGGTGCACGCGCCCTGGCCGCCCGTGCTGCCGACGCGGCGCTGCGGATCGTTGAGGCAGGCGCCGAGCTCGATCGGCACGGGAACGTCCTGCGTGCGCGCGTCGGTCAGCGCGATCGTCTGCGTGCCGAGCGGCACCTGCGAGCCGTCGGTGCGCTCGTAGGTGGCGCTGACGCGCAGCGACGCGGTGCCCTGCTGCTGCAGCGCGGGGAGCGTCGCCGACAGCGCGAGCCGCGCGGGCGCGAGCCCCTTCTGGCCGGGGGCGACGAGATCGGCGACGCCGCCGCAGGCGGACAGCCCGGCGGTGCCGACGAGCAGCGCGGCCGCGAGCGCGGCGCGCGAGACGGTGCGGGAGAGGCGTCCGACGCGCACGCACGCGCGCACGAGGCGAAGGTGCGGGTGCATCAGAAGCGGGTGAGGATCGTGAGGCCGGCGGCGCCGCCGGTGTACGACGCGCTCTCGGCGCGCGTGAAGGTCAGACGGCCGGCCTGGCCGCGCACGAACGGCTGCACGGTCACCGCGCCGACGGCGCGCGAGAGGCCGAGCGTCAGCGCGCCGCCGGTCACGCCGGCGGTCGTGAGCGCGTCGTCGAGGTCGAGCCCCGTGTGCCAGCGGCCGTCGAGCGCCGTGACGAGGTCGACGCGCCCCGCGAGCGGCAGCGTGCCGCGCAGCCCCGCGTCGAGGTAGTTGCCGCTCGAGCCCTCGACGCGCACGCCGTCGCGCGAGAAGGGGGTGCGCCAGCGGTTCGTGCCCCACAGCACCAGCTCGCGCAACCGCGGCGCGGCGATCTGCAGCTGCAGGTCGGTCGTGAAGATGGGCCCGAGCTTCACCTCGGCGAGCGAGACGCCGCTCGCCCCCGACGTGGCGGTCGCGCCGGCGCGCAGGCGGTCCTGCGCGTAGATGTCGGCCGAGAACGCGGCGCTCAGCCGGTGCTTCCCGACGAGGCGGTCGGCGCCGAGCGACGCGTGGATCACGTTGCCCGGCCGGAAGTCGATCGACGGCGCGCCGGCGACGAGCGCCGCGACGGGCGCGAACTCGCCGCGGATCTCGTACGCGACGCCGCCGGCGACGGCCCACTCGCCCACGGGGCGCGCGAGCAGCACGCCGAGCGTCCCACCCGGGCCCTGCCCGACCGGCGCGGCCATCAGCCCGAGCGCGGGCGCGGCGATCGCGCGCAGCGCGGTGAGCTGCTCGGCGTCGAGCTCCGTGCGGCCGGTCGGGAGGTTGGCGCCCGCGGTGATGAGGAGCGACTCGTCGAACAGGCGGCCCGTCGCGCGCAGGCGCACGTCGCTCAGCCCCGAGAGCGAGGCGGTGGTGCGGCGCGCGCCCGCGTCCTCGAGCGTCACGCTGCCGGTGCCGTAGACGGTCGTCGCGTCGAGCGTCCAGTTGCCGCCGAGCGGCGTGACCGCGGTGATCGGGACGGAGAGCTGCGACAGCCGCGTGACGCGCAGCGTGTCGCCGCCGAGCAGGCTGGCCTGCCGCACGCCGTCGCCGCCGAACCAGATGCCCTCGGCGGTGACGCCGGCGCCGGCGGCACGGAGGCCGAGCAGGCGGTCCTGCGCCGAGAGGGGCGTCGCGAGCGTCGCGAGCGCCGTGAGGGCCGCGAGCGCGGGGAGGTGGAGGCGGCGGCTCACGGACGCGTCACCCGGATGACGACCGTCGCCACCGTGCTGGGGAAGGCCGGATCGGCCGGGCTGCCGGTCGCGCGCACGACGGACGTGATGAGGTCGAGGGGGCGGTTGAGGCGATCGAGCGTGCCGGCGACGGCCGCGTCGATGGAGCGCACTCCGGGGATCGCGATCGGCGATCCGGTCACGCCCGACTCGGCGAGCGCGCGGGCCTGCACGCCGCGCTCGCGGGCCTGGCGGAACGACGGGTCGAGGCGCTGCGCGCGGCGGAACTCCTCGACCGCGCCGCGGAAGTCGCCGTCGAGCTGCCGCTGCACGCCGCGCCCGTAGGCCAGCAGCGCGGCGAGGTTGCGCGTCGGGCGCTCCTCGACGAGGCGCCGCTCGGCGGGCGTCAGCACGATGCCGAGCGCGTCGAACAGCCGCAGCGCGATCTCCTTCTCGGCGGCCAGCACGTCGTTGAGCGGCGCGCGGGCGTCGATGGCCTGCGTGAGCGCGCCGCTGCCGACGTTCGCCACGCGCACGCCGAGGCGCAGCGTGTTGGCGTCGCCCAGCGTGCCGACCGAGCCGACGAGGAGCCGCTCGGCCTGCACGATGCGGCCGACGCGCGGCGCGGTCGCCGAGTCGACGCGGCCCGCCTGCGAGAGATCGAGCTCGCGCAGCACCTCGCCGAGGCGCGTGCGCTCGACGAGCGTGACGCGCGGGCTGCGCGCGAGATCGGTCGCCAGCAGGTCGGCGAGCGCGAAGCCGAGGGGCGCGAGCGCGGTGTCGCCGGCGGCGACCGCGAACGGCGGGATGCCGATGACGCCCGCGCCCGCGAGCGCGCCGGTCGTCGCGCCGGTCGTGGTGGCGCGCTCGCGATCGACGGCGGCGGCGGCATCGCCGGGGGCGGGCGCCGCGGCGGGGCGCGTGGCGCAGGCCGCGAGCGCGCAGGCCGCGAGCGCGCAGGCCGCGAGGGAGAGCAGGACGGCCGTCGCGGGACGGCCCCGTGGACGGATGCCCGGCGCCACCGCGCGGGCGAGTGGTTCGGGCAGACGCACGGGCACCAGGCAGGCAGGAAGGGGAGCGCGCAGACCTCGACGACGGCGCGCGGCCCAACATTGTACGGGCGTCGCGGGCGCGTCAAGCAAGGATGCGCCCGCCACATCGCCTGGTGCGACGCGGCGCGACCTCAACGCCGCGTCAACGCTCTCCTCAGCGCGGCGTCGGCCGGATCTCGAAGAGCCACGCCCACCACTTGCCGGTGACGTAGAGCTTCTTCGTCGTCGTGTCGTACGCGATCCCGTTCAGCACGTCCTCCTTGCCCGTGCGCTGCGAGGCGGGGAGGATGCCGGCGAGGTCGATCCACGCCGTCACCTTCCCCGTCGCGGGGTCGATGCGCACGAGCTGATCGCGCTGCCAGACGTTCGCGTAGATCTGCCCGTCCACCCATTCGAGCTCGTTGAGCTGCGAGACGGGCGCGCCGGCGTCGGTGACGTCGATCGTGCGGCGCACCGCGAACGTCCGCGGATCGAGCACGCGCAGGCGCGCGGAGCCGTCGCTCATGTAGAGCTGCGTGCCGTCGGTCGTCAGCCCCCACCCCTCGCCGGTGTACGACAGCGTGTCGCGCGGCTGGAAGGTCGCGAGGTCGTAGACGAAGGCGCGCTGGTTCTTCCAGGTGAGCTGGTAGAGCCGCCCGTCGAGCGCCACGCTCCCCTCGCCGAAGTAGGGCGTGGGGAGCCCGCGGCGCATCTGCACGGCGCCGGTGCGCAGGTCGACCTTGCGCACCTCCGACTGCCCCTCGATGCCGGTCGTCTCGTAGAGCTGCCCGTTCACGAAGAAGAGCCCCTGCGTGAACGCCTCGGGATCGTGCGGCAGCCGCTCGACGACGACGCCGCTGAGGATCGGCGTGCCGCCGGGGGTGGTGGCCGGCCCAGTGGGCGTGGCGGGCGCGCCCGGCGTGGTGGGCGTCGGCGGCGTGACGGCGGCGCTGTCGACCGGCGGCTGCGCGTCGCCCCCGCAGCCCACGAGCAGGGCGCTCGCGAGCAGCAGGGCGTTGGCGACGAGAGAGGAACGCGAGGGGATCACGAGCGCTGGACCTCGGCGGCGAGGCGCGCGATCGTCTCAAGCGCCTGCATCGGGGTGAGATGGTTGGGATCGAGGGCGCGCAGCTGCTCGACGACCGGGTGCGGGGGCGCGGGCGCGGGGGCGGGCTCCGGCGCGCCGAAGAGCGCCAGCTGCGGGCCGGCCGAGCGCGGAGCGCGGAGCGCGGGGCGACCCTGCCTGCTCCGCGCTCCGCGCTCCGCGCCCGCGTCGCCGCCGCGATCGAGCGCGCTCGCCATCTGCGCTCCCTCGCCTTCGAGGAGCGCCAGCACCTCCTTCGCGCGCGCCAGCACCGGCGCCGGCAGCCCCGCCAGTCGCCCGACCTCGATGCCGTACGAGCGATCGGCGCCGCCGGGGATCAGGCGGTGCAGGAAGAGCACCTGGTCGCCGACCTCGCGCACGGCCACGGTCATGTTGCGCACCGCCGACAGCTCGTCGGCCAGGGCCACCAGCTCGTGGTAGTGCGTGGCGAAGATCGTCTTGCACCCGACCTGGTCGTGCAGGTGCTCGCTGACGCTCCACGCGATCGACACGCCGTCGTACGTCGACGTGCCGCGCCCGATCTCGTCGAGCAGCACGAGCGAGCGGCGCGTGGCGGTGTTGAGGATCGCGCTCGTCTCGGTCATCTCGACCATGAAGGTCGACTGGCCGCGCACGAGGTTGTCGCTGGCGCCGACGCGCGTGAACAGCCGGTCGACGACGCCCATCGTCGCGCGCGTGGCGGGGACGAAGCTCCCCACCTGCGCCATCAGCTGGATGAGGCCGACCTGGCGCAGGATCGTCGACTTACCGGCCATGTTCGGCCCGGTGAGGATGATCAGCCGCGCGTCCTCGGTGAGCCGCACGTCGTTCGGGATGAACTTCTCGCGTGCCATCATCCGCTCGACGACCGGATGGCGCCCGCCGACGACGTCGAGGTCGTAGCCGTCGGTGAGCAGCGGGCGCACGTACCCCTCGCGCTCCGCCACCTCGGCGAGCGCGGCGAGCACGTCGAGCTCCGCGACGCGCGCGGCGATGACCTGCAGCCGCGCGATCTCGGCGCCGGCGCGCGCGCGCAGCGCCTCGAACAGCTGACGCTCGCGCGCCTCGATCCGCTCGGCGGCGTTGAGGACCTTCTCCTCGTACTCCTTGAGCGCGGGCGTGACGTAGCGCTCCCCGTTGGTGAGCGTCTGCCGCCGCTGGTAGTCGTCGGGGACGCGCTCGCGGTGCGCGTTGGAGATCTCGAGGTAGTACCCGAAGACCTTGTTGAACCCGACCTTGAGCGACTGGATGCCGGTGCGCGCGCGCTCGGCCGCCTGGATGTCGGCGATCGCGTCCTTGCCGCCGTCGCGCAGCGCGCGCAGCTCGTCGAGCTCCGCGTCGGCGCCGGGCGCGATGGTGGACTCGTCGCCGAGGAAGAGCGGCGGGCGGGGGACGAGGGCGGCGGAGACCTCGGAGCACAGCTCGGCGCAGTCTTCCCAGCGCGCGGCGATCTCGGCGAGGCGGCCGGCCGAGCGTTCAGCGTTCAGCGTCGAGCGTTCAGCGAGACGTTCCTGATCGCTGATCGCTGAACGCTGAACGCCCACGAGCCGCGCGAGCGCGTCCTTCACGGCGGGGAGCCGCCCGAGCGAGTCCCCCAGCGCCCGCAGCTCCCGCGGCGTCGCCCGCGCGGCGGCCGCCTTCGACGCCAGCCGCTCCACGTCCCGCACCCCATCGAGCGCCTCGCGCAGCGCCTCGCGCGCGAGCCCGTCGGCGGCGATCGCGGCGACCGCGTCGAGGCGGGCGTCGATCGCGTCCTTCTCGACGAGCGGCGCGAGCAGCCACTGGCGCAGCAGGCGCGCGCCCATCGGCGTCTGCGTGCGATCGAGCACGGCGAGCAGCGTCCCCGCGCGGTCGCCGTCGGCGCCCGGGCGCAGCGACTCGACCAGCTCGAGGTTGCGGCGCGTCATCTCGTCGAGCGGCATCGTGCCGCCCGCGCGCTCGACGCTCGGGCGCGCGAGGTGCGGCAGGCCGCCCGGCTGCAGCTCGCGCAGGTAGCGCAGCAGCGCGCCCGCCGCGCCGACGGCCGCGTCATCCGCCGCGCCGAGCCCGAAGCCCTCGAGCGAGTGCACCGCGAACTGGCGCTGCAGGTCGTCGCGCGCGAGCGACGGATCGAACTCCCACGCCTCGCGCTCGGTCACGAGCACGCCGTCGAGGCCGTGCAGCGCGCGGTCGTCGTCGGCCCCGCGCGCGATCAGCACCTCGCGCGGCGACAGGCGGGCGAGCCACGCGTCGGCGTCGCGGCGCGGCGCGATCGAGAGGCGGAACTCGCCCGTGGACACATCCGCGGCAGCGATCCCGACCACCGCGCCCTCGCCATGGCCGCCCAGGCGCAGCGCGCACAGGAAGTTGTGGCGCGTCCCGTCGAGCAGGTCGTCGGCGAAGGCGGCGCCGGGCGTGATGGTCTCGACGACCTCGCGGCGCACGAGCCCCTTGGCGAGCTTCGGGTCCTCGACCTGCTCGCAGATCGCGACGCGGTAGCCGCGCTGCACGAGGCGGCGCAGGTACTCGCTGCACGCCTTCACCGGGATGCCGGCGAGCGGCACCTCGGCGGCGCCGCCGTTGTTGCGGCTGGTGAGCGTGAGCCCGAGGACGCGCGAGGCCAGCTCGGCGTCCTCGTAGAACATCTCGTAGAAGTCCCCGACGCGCGCGAAGACGATCGCGCCCTGGCTGGACGCCTTGGCGGCCCGCCACTGCTGCATCAGGGGCGTGTCCTGCTGCTCCATCACCGCCATGGTGCCACCACTCCTACCGCTGCTACCGCCATGCTCGCGCGACGCTCACCGGGTGTGCGGGAACCGGCCGGCGCGGCGGTCCCGAGCGAAAGATAGCGGCGCCGGTCAGGGGGCCGCCCCGGGCGGCACGGCCGCGGTGTCCTCGGCCACCCAGCCGCGCATGCCCCTCGCCGCCAGCTCGCGCTGCGCCGCGACGGCCGCCGCGCGGGTGCCGTAGCGGCCGACCCGGACCCGGAAGGGCGCCGCGTCGCCGGCGACCCGCGCGTCCAGCCCGCGCGCGGCGAGCCGCGCCGCGAAGGCCTCGGCCTGGTCGCGCCGATCGTAGGCGGCGAGCTGCACGGCCCAGGCGCGGCCGCCCGCGACGGCCCGCGCCGGCGGGGCGGCCGTCGACGGGGTCTCCGTGGATGGAGTCTGCGTCGCGGGGGTCGGCGTCGCGGCGCCCGGGTCGGGCACCGGCGCGCTCGCGGTGGTATCCGTGGCTCGGGGGGGGCCCCCCGCCGCGACCGCGCCCTCGCCCGCCCCGCCGCTCCCCACCGCCACCGTCAGCTCGCACCCCGGCAGCCGACGCCGCAGCGCCACCACCTGCCGCGCCACCGGATCGCCCGGCAGCGCCGACCCGGCCGCCTCGTTCAGCGTCGTGCACGCGGTGCGCGCGTCGCCCGCGTCCAGCTGCGCCCGCGCCAGCCAGTAGCTCGCCTGCGCGCGCGGCGCCCCCTCGGGCTGTTCGCGGCGCAGCCGCTCCAGCCGCTCGCGCGCCTCGGCGGGGCGCCCGCGGGCCAGCTCCAGCTGCGCCAGCCGCAGCGCGGCGTCCACCGCGCGGGGCGAGGCCGGGAAGTCGACCACGAGCGACCGCAGGTCGCGCTCGGCCGCGGCGCCGTCGCGCGCCAGCGTCGCGCGCCACCACAGCGCCTCCGCGTAGGCCGGCGACCCGGCCGCGGCCGCGCCGAGCAGCGAGTCGACGAGCGCGCGCCCCTCGACGCCGCGGCCGGCCTCCACCAGCGCGCGCGCCCGCTCGTACGGCGCGCCCACCGGCGCCGACTCGGGCAGCGGTCCCGTCGTCTGCGCGCCGCCGCGCACGGCCGGCGTCAGCGCGAGCGCGGCGAGGAGCGCGAACGGCCAGGCGGACGCGCCCCGGGCGGGCGACGACGGGGAGGAGGACGACGACACGGCAGCGGCGGGAGGGACGGGCGAACGGGGTGGCGACACGGGTGGAACATAGCGTGGCCGAACCGGCCGGCGGACGCATGCCTCGCGGACGTCCCGCTCGCGCGGTATCGTCGACGGGACCGCCCACGGCGCCCCCACTCGTGACGGGGTGCCCGCGTCGTACCCGTCCTCCGGAGTCCCGGTGCCGACCCTGCCCCCCCGTTCCCCGCATCGCCACGCCCTCGGCGTCGCGACCTGCCTGCTGGCGCCCGCCGCGCTGTTCGCGCAGGCGCCCGCCGCGGCCACCTCCGCGGCCGCCCCGTCCGCCGCGAAGCGGCCGATGACCTTCGTCGACATGCAGCACACGCGGCAGGTCGGCGGCATGGCGCTCAGCCCCGACGGCCAGTGGGCGCTCTACACGCTGTCGTCGCCCGACTGGAAGGAGGCGCGCTCGCAGTCCGACGTCTACGTCGTGTCGACGACGCGCGGCATCGCCAGCACGCGCCAGCTCACCTACACGCGCGACAAGAACGAGGCGAACCCGCGCTGGGCCAAGGACGGCCGCTGGTTCGTCTTCGCCTCCAACCGCGAGGCGCCGGCCGCCCAGGGACAACAGCAGCAGCTCTACCTGATGCGCCCCGACGGCGGCGAGGCGCGCCGCATCACCGACGCGAAGGACGGCGTCTCGACCTTCCAGTTCAGCCCCGACGGGCAGTGGCTCGTCTACCGCAGCGGCAAGACGGACGAGGAGCAGCTGCACGCGCTCCCCGTCGCGGCGCTCGCGCGCGGCACCCCGCTCGACTCGCTCAAGGCGGCCGCGCTCACCAAGCACCCCACGGGCGTGGGCCTCTGGCGCTGGAGCCCCGACGCGAAGCGCATCTACTTCGTCACCGCCGACACGGTCGACCGCGACGAGAAGCTGCGCACCGAGAAGCGCTTCACCGCCAGCGTGCGCAACGCCCCGGCGCCGACGTCGTCGCTGTGGGCGCTCGACGTCGCGGAGAAGAAGACGACGCGCCTCACGCGCGACACGTCCTACTCGGTCACCAACTTCTCGCTCTCGCCCGACGGCCGCTGGATCGGCTACACGGGGATCGCGAACGACCGCTACAAGCGCAACGTCACCGAGCAGGGGATCCACGGCGACCAGTACCTGCTCGACACGCAGAACGGCGCGATCGAGCGGCTGACGAACAACAGCGAGGTCGCCGAGAGCCCGCTCTCCTTCTCGCCGGACTCGAAGTGGATCGCGTTCTCGTCCTCGGACGACATGTCCGGCTACAACATGAAGAACGCCCGCGTCTACCTGCGCCGCATCGACGACCGGGGCGGCCAGTGGCGCAAGCTCGGCGCGAACCTCGACGGCGACGTGACGGTCGGCTGGTGGTCGAAGGACGGCCGCACGATCTACTTCAATGAAGGGGTGAAGGCGACGAACCAGCTCTTCGCGCTCGACGTCGCCAGCGGCAACGCGCGCCAGCTCACGAACGAGAAGGCGGTCGTGAGCGTGGACGAGGACGAGGACACGAAGCGCATCCTCGTCTCCTACGCCGACCCGGCGACGCCCAACACGATCTACACCGTCCCGTCGATCGACCAGGTCGCGCGCCGCGCGGCGTGGACGCAGCTCACCGACGCCAACCCGCAGCTGCGCCAGATCGCGCTCGGCGAGGCGACCGAGATCACCTGGACGTCGAAGGACGGCAAGCCGGTCGGCGGCGTGCTCGTGAAGCCGGTGGGCTACGAGCCCGGGAAGAAGTACCCGCTGCTCGTCGCGATCCACGGCGGCCCCGCGGCGGCCGACGTGCTGGGCTTCAACGGCGGCTACGGCTCGCAGGTGTACGCCGGCAGCGGCTGGGTGGTGCTGATGCCCAACTACCGCGGCTCGACGAACTACGGCGAGGCGCACAAGAACGGGATCGTCGGCAACTACTTCGACCCGGGCTACCAGGACATCATGACCGGCGTCGACAAGCTGATCGCCGACGGGCTGGTCGACTCGACGAAGATGGGCGTGCTCGGGTGGAGCGCCGGCGGCCACTGGTCGAACTGGATCCTCACGCACACCGACCGCTTCAAGGCGATCTCCTCGGGCGCGGGCACGTCGAACTGGATCTCGATGTACGCGCAGAGCGACGTGCAGCGGAACCGCCAGTACTATCTCGGCAACAAGCTCCCGTACGAGGATTTCGACGCGTACTGGAACCAGTCGCCGCTCAAGTACATCAGGAACGCGAAGACGCCGACGATGATCCACGTCGTCGAGGGCGATCCGCGCGTGCCGAGCCCGCAGAGCGTCGAGCTGCACATGGCGCTCAAGAAGCTGAACGTGCCGACCGAGCTGTTCATGTACCCGGGCAACCAGCACAGCATCCCCGACCCGCGCAACCGCCTCGTGAAGAGCGTGGCCGAGAAGGCGTGGATGGACCACTACGTCCTCGGCACGGGGAAGAAGTTCGCGTGGCGCGACGTGCTGAAGACGCTCGAGGACGCGCCGGGCGTGCCGCCGGCGCCGACCGCGGTGGGGGCGGGAGGGCAGCAGCAGTAGCGCGCAGCGATCAGCGTTCAGCGATCAGAGGGGGCTCCTCGGCCAGGACACATCGTCCCGGCTGGGGAGCCCCCTCTGATCGCTGAGCGCTGAACGCTCAGCGCTCCGCGCCGTCGCTCACTGCCCGCCGAGGCGCTGCTGGAGCTGCTGCGCCTGCTGCAGGTGGGACGCCACGCTCGGGCGGACCTGCGACTCGAGCATCGTGCGGAGCTCGGCCTGCTGCGCGCGCGAGATGGCCGCGTCGACGAGCGCCAGCGTGCGCGCGTGCGCCGTGACCTGCTGCGCGATGTAGGCGCGGTCGAACGCGTTCGCCGCTCCCATCGAGCCCGCCTGGCCCGTCATGTTGTGGCCCGCGTGCCCCGCCATCGCGCCGGCGCTCGGGCTGGTGGTGCCGCCGGTCGTGGTGCCGGTCGAGCCGGGCATCGGGCTGCTCGCAGGCGAGGTCCCGCCGGGCGTGGTGCTCGGCGTGGCGCCCGTGAGCGCGCTGCCGCTCTGCGGCGTCGTGCTCGGGTTGCCCGTCGTGCCACCCGTCGTGCCACCCGTCGTGCCACCCGTCGTGCCGCCTGTCGTGCCGGTGGTGCCGGTCGTGCCGGTCGTGCCGGTGGTGCCGGTCGTGCCCGTGGTGCCCGGCATCGGGCTGCTGGCCGGCGAGGTGCCGCCCGGCGTGGTGTTGGGCGTCGCGCCGGTGAGGGCGCTGCCGCTCGCGGGCGTGGTGCTCGGGTTGGCCATCGCGCCACTGCCGCCGCTGCCGCCCGTGCCGGACGGGAGCGCCTGCAGCTCGCGCATCTGCATCTGCGGCAGCGTGCTGTCGGGCAGCATGGGCGTCACGCCCACGCGCTGGCCGAGCGACATGCCCTGCTGATCGAGCGCGGTGTGCTCGGTGACCATCATCTGCGCGAACGCGCGGACGGCCGAGTCGGACGCCTCACGCTGCGCGCGCTGGCCGGCCTGGATCTCCCCGACGTTCGACTCGTGCAGCAGCGCCAGCACGTGCGCGTCGGTCCGCATCGAGGCGATGATCGGCGCCGCCGCCGCGGCTCCGGCGGACGCGGCCGCGCTCATGTTGCCCGTCATGCCGCTCGCGCCGCCCGTCATGCCGCTGCGCGTCGTGTCGCCGCTCGTGGTCGGCGCGAGCGCCGATGGGGCCGCGCTCGTGTCGGTGCGCACCGTCGTGTCGCGCATCGCCCCCGCCGTCGTGTCGCGCATGGCGCCGGTCGTGCTCGGCGACGTCATCGGGGTCGTGCTGGGCGTCGTCGTCGCCGGCGTGGTGCGGCGCGTCGGCATCCGGTTGCTCGGATCGTCCTTCGTGACACGCGTCGGCACCACCTCGCCGCCGGCGCTCCCCGTCGTGCGGGGCGTGCGCGTGGTATCGCTGCCGGTGCGCGGCGTGCCGGTCGTCGGTTGCTGCGCCGACGCTGCGCCCGCGGCGCCGGCGACGAGCGCCAGCGCCAGCGCGGCCGCACTCCATGGGGTCCGTCGAACGTGCATCGTCTCCTCCTGATGAATGCCACGAACTGCCCGACGAGCCCGCATCCCGCCGATCGATCCGGGGCGTGGCATCGCCGCGCGGCACCCGCGCGCAGCCCGCGTGCCCGTGCCTCCCCACAACGGCCGGTAGCCGGCGACGCGGGCGCGCGGCGGCGTGTCGCACGACACGGCGTCCGCGCCGTGTGGCGCCACCCCGGGGCCACACCACCGCCGCTCCGGGGCGCGCCGGCACATCGAACGCGCCCGCGTGGCAGCCTGCACGGCTGGGCGACCCACACGTGCCGGAGAGAGCCCCGAGCGCCGCCGTATCAGCGGAGCAGCCGCCGCACCTGCTCCCGGTAGCTCCGGCTCGAGGTGAGTCGGGTGCCGTCCGCCAGCGTCAGCTCGTACTCGCCGTGGCCACAGGGCTCCAGCCGGCGAATCCGGTCGATCCGCACCAGATGCGACCGATGCACCCGCACGAACTCCGTCGGGTCGAGCCGCGATTCGAGCACGTGCAGCGATTCTCGCACGAGGTGGCGTCGCCCCCCCGCGACGACTGCGACGTAGTTGCCGTCCGCCTCGACGCGGTCGACGTCCGCGACGGCCACGAAGTACATCCCCTGGGCGTCGCGGACCACGAGTCGCCTCGCGTACCCGCCCTCCGACCCGGCCCCGCTGCGTGCGTGGGCGGCGGAGCCACCCGCGGTGTCGCCGGACGGCGCGGGGGCGTCGCCGCGGAGGGCCTGCAGCGCGGCCCGCAGCGCGGCATCGGCCGCCGCGATGGCTCCGGCATCGGGGGCGCGGGACGGTGCGCCGAGCGTCTCGAGCAGCCGCCGCATCGCGCGGTCGAAGCGGTCGATGTCGACCGGCTTGACGAGGTAGTCGACCGCATCGAGATCGAACGCCCGGATCGCGTGCTCCTCGCTCGCGGTGACGAAGACGACGCACGGGGGGCGCTCCAGCGACCACGGCGCCTCCCGGGCGAGGGCCTCGACCGTCGCGATGCCGTCGAGACCGGGCATGCGGATGTCGAGGAGCAGCACGTCGGCGGGTCCGTCGCGGAGCGCGGCGAGAACGGCCGCGCCGCTCCCGCACTCCGCCGTGAGCTCGAACTCGGGGTGTCGCGCGAGCAGCGCGCGCAGGCGGGCGCGCGCGAGGGGCTCGTCGTCGGCGACCAGCACCTTCCAGGAGCGTCCGTCGCCGTCGGCGAGCGCCTCGCTTCGAGCGCGCGTCGGTCCGCTCATAGACGTGCCCCTCCGCTCGGGTGCGGGCCGTCGACGAACGGCAGCGTCACCAGCGCGCGCGTGCCGCCACCAGGCGGTCGCTCCAACACGAGCGAGGCGCGCGCGCCGTAGAGCTGCGCGAGGCGATCGCGCGTGTTGCGCAGGCCGATGCCGTTGCCCGCTCCCCCATTCCCCCGACCGTCGATCGATCCCGCCTCTTCATCGAGCCCCGGCCCGTCGTCCTCGACGACGAGCTGGAGCCCGTCGCCCGCTCGCGCCGCGCCGATCCGCACGCGCCCCCCCGTCTCCCGCCCCGCGAGCCCGTGCTCGTAGGCGTTCTCGACCAGCGGCTGCAGCACCAGGAAGGGCACGCGCGCGCCGCGCGCCGCATCGGCCACGGCCCATTCCACGGCGATGCGGTCGCCGAAGCGCAGCTGCATCAGCTCGACGTAGCGCGCCAGCAGGTCGAGCTCGCGCTCGAGCGCGTGCTCCTCCGTCTCCTCGTGCAGGATCACGCGCAGGAGCGCGGCGAAGCGGGTGAGCATGCGGTCGGCCGCCATCGGATCGGCGTGCAGGAGGGCGGTGACCGCGTTGAGCACGTTGAAGACGAAGTGCGGCTGCAGCTGCGTCCGCAGCGCGGCGAGCCGCGCCTCGGCGAGCCCGCGAGCCAGCGCGGCCTCGCGCACCTCGCGGGCGCGTTCCGCGCGATAGTAGTGGACCGCGTGGAGCAGCGCGACCATCACGAGGAAGACGGTGAAGTACGTCAGGGTCCGCGCGGCGGCACTCGCCGCGACGTCGGAGACGCCGCTGATCGCCACCACGACGGGGCTCATCACGACGTGCCGGAGCCAGGCGGCCGCCCCCGTGCCGAGCAGCAGGACGCCCGCGTTCCGCCACGGGCGCGGGCGTCCGACCGGGAAGCGGCGCACGAGGGCCGCGAGCGGCGGCAGGAACGGCAGGCAGGTCCACCACATCGCGAGGGACCAGACGACCTGCTGCGTCCAGCGCGGGTCCTCGCCACGGTCGATCGCCGCGATGCCGCCGCGCAGCGCGTAGAGGAGGGCGAAGAACGTCGTCAGCACGACGGCGCCCACCGGCACGATGCGCCGCTCCATGGCGGACTCCGGAGCGCCGACGTCCCCCATCCCCTGCGCGCGTGTCGTCACCTGCTCAGTATCGGGGGGCGGGCTCGGCGCGATCAAGGGAGGGCGAACCGCCACGCCGCCCGCGCGGCGGGGCTCAGCGCGGCGCGACGGGCTGGGCGCGGCGCGTGGCCGTCATCGGAAGGCGCGCGCCGCCGTGGTATTCCACGATGCCCTGCATCGTGCGCCCGTCGTCGGTCAACCGCGCCAGGAATCGCACGTCGCCGTCGCGCGAGGCGACCACCATCCGGACCGAGTCCCCATCCACGGTGAACGCGCGGATCGCCAGCGTGTTCGTGAGATACATCGTGATCGAGCCGGCCCATCCGCGTTCCACGGGACCGAGCGCGAGGAAGCCGGGGGAGGTCCGTTCCCCCACGCGCATCGTGAAGTCCCAGAGCCCCTGGAGATCGGGGCCGCTCCCGAGCGCGGTCGCATGCGCGGCGGCCTGCACGGGGGGCGTGGCGGCCGTCGACCGCGTCGACTGCGCGCCGGCCGTCCCGGATGCCGTGAGGGTGGCGGCCAGCGCCGCGACCGACAGCGCCGAGAGCCTCGCGGCGAGCCTCGCGGCGCGACGGCGGTGACGATCCATGGCAGTGGACATGGGGATGCGCTCCTGATCGGGGTTGGCGATGCGCCCAGAGTAGGCGCGCGCAGCACCCGATGTCGCCGCGGAGACGCGAACCGGACGCCGCACGGGCCCGGTGGGTCGCTGCGAGCCGTGGACCGCCCGGCCGTTCGGGGGCACCGCCCTCCGCCACGCGGCAGCCGTGAGCTCGCGTCGGGCGCGCGAGTGGCCGCCGGCGGGTGTCGTCGAGCACGGACCGGGGCGAGCACGCGCCCCGCGCGACGAGATGCGGCGAGGTCGTGCTAGGCGGCGCGCCGTCCGCCGCGCGCGTTCGGCAGCGCGCACAGCCCGAGCACGAGCGTCTCGAGCAGCTGCTCGTCCGACGACACGCGCGTCTCCTTCAGCGACGCGTCGGTCTCCAGCAGCAGCGTCAGCGCGCGGTCCAGCGCCGGCGCGGTCCACCGATCGACGGCGGCGGTCCACGCCTTCACCGCCTCGCCCCACGGGCGCCCCGTGTACGCGCTCCCCTGCTCCTTCAGCAGGTTGAAGAACTCGCCGCCGAGCATGCCCGGCGACGCGCCCTGCGCACGACGCGCCTGCCCCCACGCGAGCGCCAGCATCTGCGTCGACAGCGCCATGACGACCGTGACCGCCGACGCCTTGGGCTGCGCGAGCACGTGCGCCACGAGCGCGACGGCGGTGCGCGCGTCCTGCCGGGCGACCGCGTCGAGCAGGTCGCCGAGCGTCTCGCCGCGCTGCACGCCGACCACCGCGCTCACCGCCGCCTCGTCGACGACCAGCGGCGCGTCGCCCGCCGCGCCCGCCGCGTCGCGCTCGCCGCGCACGTAGCTCACGACCTTGTCCAGCTCCGCGGCCAGCTGCTGCAGCTCGAGCCCGACGCCGCCCTGCAGCAGCCGCACGGCCTCCGGCGTCACGGTCGCGCCGAGCTCCGCCTGCGCGTGGTGCGCGATCCACTTCGCGACGCGGTCCTCGTTCAGCGGCGCGAACTCGTACGCCTCGGCGCGGTCGGCGAGCCCCTTGTCGAGCTTCGTCCCGGCCGGCGCCACGAGCAGGAGGACGGTGTCCGACGCGGGGCTCTTGAGATAGCGGTCGAGCGTGCCGCGCGAGTCCTTCTTCAGCGCGCCGACGTCGCGCACGACGACCATGCGCCGGTCGGCCATCATCGGCGGCGTCGCCAGCAACCCGTCGAGCGTCTGCGGATCGAGCTCCGCGCCACGCCGGATCTCGAGGTTGAAGTCGCGCGTCGCCGGGTCGACCACCGCCGCGATCACCTGCCGGACGGCGTCCTCCTTCAGGAAGTCGTCGTCGCCGTGGAAGTAGTACGCGGGCGCGAAGGTACGCGCCTTGAGCGCCGCGTTCAGCGGCTTGTGGGGGGTGGTGGACACGGCGGGGCGGGGACGGCGGGGGCGGGGACGGCGGGGACGGGGACGGCGGGGACGGAGACGGCGGGGACGGGTACGGCGGGGGCGGGGACGGCGGGGGCGGGGACGGCGGGGGCGGGTACGGCGGGGGCGGGGACGGCGGGGGCGGGGACGGCGGGGGCGGGTACGGCGGGGGCGGGTACGGCGGGGGCGATCACGGCGTGGTCGGATACTGCGGGGGCGTGCCTCGCGCTTCAACCGCCCGGCGACACCTCGCGGCCGATCGGGCTCGCGCGCTTCACCGCACGGCGTCTCCCCGCCGTATCCGACTCGCCGTATTCGCCCCCGCCGTACCCGCCCCCGCCTCACCCGCCCCCGCCGTATCCGTCCCCGCCCTTCCCGTCCCCGCCTCACCCGATCCGCCTCACCCGATCCGCCTCACCCGACCCCCAGCTCCCGCTCCTCCCCCGTCCCCAGGTCCACCGTCACCACGCGATGCGCCCCCGTCTCCGCCACCCACGCGCGGCCGTCGGCGATCGCGAGCCCGCCGGGCTCCTGGTAGCCGGTGCGCCAGGTGGTCACGCGGCGTGTCGCGGGGTCCAGCCACTTGAGCGCGTCGTTGTAGCTGTCGGCGATCAGCAGGCGGCCGTCCGGGCCGCGGGCGACCGCCTGCGCGTGCTGCAGGCGCACCGCGTCGCCCTCGCCGTCCACGTCGCCGAAGTCGAAGAGCCCCGTGCCGACGAGCGTGCGCACGGCGCCGTTCGGATCGGTGTCGGCGGCGCGGATCGCGCTCGACTCCGCGTCGGCGAACCAGACGGTGCGCCCGTCGGTCGCGAGGCCCATCGGCTGCGCGAGCAGCGCGTCCATGAGCGGGCCGTCGACGACGTCCTCGCCGCGTCCGCCGGCATGCGCGCTCGCCGCGCCGGTCGTCGGGTCGACGATCCAGAGCTGGTGCGTGCCCGCCATCGCGACGAAGAGCGTCGGCCGTCCGTCGACGACGGCGTACGCGACGTCCCACGGCGACGCCATCGCGCCCGCGGCGCGGTCCGCCGCCGTGCGCAGCCGCGCGCCGGTGCCGGCGAGCGTGCGGACCGCGCCGGTGGCGAGGTCGATCGCGCGCAGCGCGTGGTTGCCCGCGTCGGCCACGAACAGCGTGTCGGCGTGCGCGCCCGTGCCGAAGGCGAGCCCCTGCGGCGCGTCGAAGGTCGCGCGGTCGGCCGGGCCGTCGGCGCGCTCGGCGAGCTGCGCGCGCGTCGCGCCGCTCGGCGCGGGCCCGTCGGCGGCGGAGGTCGCGACGCCGCGCCCGACGACGCGCGTGACCGTGAGCGCCGCGCCCCGCGCGTCGAGGTCGCCGATCAGCACGCGGTGGCGCCCCGTGTCGGCGATCGCGAGCCGGCGCACGCCGCGCGCGTCGGGCGGCGACACCGCGACCTTGCCCGGGAAGCGCAGTGCGTGGTCGTCGAGGGCGGACGTCGGCGGCGCGTGCGGCGCGGCGCGCACGAGGGTGCCGTCCGCCTCGCCCGCCGCGATCAGCCGCGCGACGACGGGCGTGAGCTGGTCCGCCGTCAGCTCGCCGGCCTGCACGCCGACGACGTAGCCGCGCGGGTCGACGAGCGCGATCGTCGGCCACGCGCGCACCGCCCACGCGCGCCACGCGCGGAACTGCCGGTCGTTGAGCACGGGGTGCGCGACGCCCAGCCGCTCGGCGGCGCGCGCGATGCGCGCCGTCTCACGCTCGGCGATGAACTTGCCGCTGTGCACGCCGACGACGGCGAGCTCGCGGGGGAACCGACGCTCGAGCTCCCGCACCTGCGGGAGGACGTGGAGGCAGTTGATTCAGCCGTACGTCCAGAAGTCGAGCACCGCGATGCGCCCGCGCAGGTCGGCGAGCGCCAGCGCGCCGCCGTCCGCGTGCAGCCAGTCGAGCCCCGCGGGGAAGTCGGGCGCGCGCACGACGCGCGGCGCCGCGAAGGGATCGCTCATGCAGCCGGTCGGTTGGGGAGAGTGGGAGCCCGCACGACCGGCACGATCCGCGCCCCGTGGGCGCGCCGCGCCGCGACGGCCCGTGCGATCCGCGACGCGCGGCGCGCGCTGCTTGCGCGATGCGCCGCGCGATGCTTCCTCTCCCGGCGTGACCGCTCCCGACCCCGCCGCTCCCGGCGCGCCCGCACACCACGCCGGCGCGCGCCACGCCGCCGCGCACCACCACCCCGGCGGCGGCTTCCGCAATCCGTGGCCCGGCGGCACGCCGACGGGGATCGGCGGGCTGCTGCGCTGGATGCTCGTCGAGCGGCGCGGCGGCGGCGGGCCGGTCGTCGATCTGGCGCGCGTGGCGACCGCGTATCCACGGGTCGCGCCCGCGTTCGCGACGCCGCGCGCGCCGGCCGACGCGGTGACCGCGACCTGGATCGGCCACAGCGCGTTCCTGCTGCAGATCGGCGGCTGGAACGTGCTCGTCGATCCGGTGTTCGGCGAGCGCGCGTCGCCGGTGCCGTTCGCGGGGCCGCGCCGCTACACGCCGCCGGGCGTCGCGCTCGACGCGCTGCCGCCGATCGACCTCGTGCTGCACTCGCACGACCACTACGACCACCTGGACGCGCCGTCGGTGCAGGCGCTCGCCGAGCGTCATCCCGCGGCGGCGTGGGTCGCGCCGCTCGGCGTCGCGCGCACGCTGGCGGCGTACGGCGTCGCCGCGGCGCGCGAGACGGACTGGTGGGAGACGCTCGACGTCGGCCCGCTGCGCGTGGGCTGCGTCCCCGCCCAGCACTTCTCGGGGCGCGGGCTGGCCGATCGCAACCGCTCGCTCTGGTGCGGGTGGACGCTGCACGCGCGCGCCACCGACGCGCCGGGGATCCTGTACGCGGGCGACACGGGGCTGCACCCGGAGTTCGCGGCCATCGCGCGCGCGCGCGGCCCGTTCGCGCTCGCGCTCCTGCCGATCGGCGCCTACGCGCCGCGCTGGTTCATGCGCCCGGTGCACTGCGATCCCGACGACGCCGTCACCGCGTACGGCGCGATCGCCGCCGCGCAGGCCGAGCGCCATCCGACGCTGCCGCCGCCGACGTTCGGCGGGATGCACTTCGGCACCTTCGTGCTCACCGACGAGCCGATCGACGAGCCGCCCGCGCGCACGCGCGCGGCGTGGGCGCGCGCGGGCCACGATCCGGCGCGGCTGTGGGTGCCCCAGCACGGAGGGACATGGAGGGGCGGATGAAGCGGGTCGGGTGGGGCGGGATCGGATACGGCGGGGGCGGGTACGGCGGGAACGGATACGGCGGACACCACTCGGCCTGATCACTCGGTCTCACCGCTTGGCCTCACCGCTTGGCCTGACCGCTTGGCCTGACTGCTTGGCCTGACCGCTTGGCCTGACCGCTCGATCTGACGTCGACACCCGCGAAGCGGAGCGGCGAGGCCGCGCGTGCTGCGCGGGCCTCGCCGTTCCGTTCGCACCGATGCTGCGCTCGTGCCGGTCTCGCGGTTGGGTCTCGCGGTGCGGTCTCGCTCGGAGCATCGCGCAGTCAGCTACGCGGTTTCCGGCTCCGCCGTACCCGCCCCGCCGTATCCGTTCCCGCGGTATCCGTCCCCGCCGTATCCGCCCCCGCCCCACCCGACCCGCTTCATCCGCCTCGCTCCACCCGCACCGGCTCCACCTCCAGCCGGAGGTTGTGGTTGATGCGCACGCCGGCGATGCCGTCGGTCGGGACGGTGCCTGCGGCCACGGCGTGCACGGGCGTGTCGCCCACCAGGAAGCGCGTCGAGTCGGGGTCGACGCGCACGGCCAGCGCGTACGAGGCGCGGCCGCTGCCGTCCTGCTTCGCGAGCGCGGGCGCGGCGGTCCAGCCCTGCACGTCGCGCGTGCCCGCGCCCTCGCGCACGCGGATCAGGAACTCGCCGGTGCCGCGCACGACGAAGTAGGTGTACCGCTGTCCGGCGCCCTCGAGCGCCTGGCCGCCGACGAGGAGGCCGAACGCCTCGGGGTGCGACGGCGCCTCGAGCTGCGTGAAGCGCGCGCGCGCCACGTAGCGGCCGCTCGCCGTGTCGCGCGGCGCCCAGACGATGTGGGCGGGCCCCGTCTGCACCTCCCACACGCCGTCGCGGGCGGTGTAGCGCGCGTTGGTGATCGCGTCGCCCGTGCGGTCGGTGCGGGCGGTGTAGCCGGCCGGCACGCCCGTGCCGCCGCTCGCGGCGCGCGTCGGGTCGGCGTCCGCCGCGGCGGCGGCCGTCGCCGTCGTATCCCCCGCGCGCGCGCTGTCGCCCGTGCGTGCGCTCTCGCCACCGCAGGCGGCCAGCAGCAGCGCCGCCGCGCCGCATGCCCCGCGTGCCCGCCCGTCGATCGTCCGGATCCCGCGCATCCCGCCTCCGTGCCTCGTGTGCGTCCGGCCGGTCGCCTCGTGCGACCGGCGCGCCGCGAATATAGCGCGGGCGTGCGCGCGACCGCTCCGGCGCGCGCGGCGCGCGATGCGATCCGCATCACATCCTGACGTCGCGCCGAGCGGCATCCGACGTCTTGCGCGCCGCCCGGTCGGCGCCGTAGGTATTAGCCGCCACGTGCGACGATTTCGACGCGATGCGTCGTGTCGCGTCGTCGCCTGGCGGCCGGCGATCGCTCGCGCGTGCACGAATTCGACGCATCCGACGCGTGTACGTCACGCTGTGCGCCTAATTCTTGCAACGGCGCGGGGCACACCTCCTCCAACCAGGAGCTCACGCATGGCGACTCGCACGAAGTCCACCGGCAGCAAGAGCACCCGCAAGAGCGCCCGGAAGAGCACCCGCAAGTCGGCGGGCGGCGCGAAGCGCGCGGGCACGAAGAGCGCGGGCACGAAGAGCGCAGGCACGAAGCGCGCGTCGGCCAAGCGCGCGGGCGGCGCGGCCAAGCGCTCGACGGCCAAGAAGGGGACGGCGCGGAAGTCCTCCGCCAAGCGCTCGACGGCGAAGCGCTCGACCGCGAAGCGCTCGACCGCGAAGCGCTCCACGGCCAAGCGCACGTCGGCCAAGCGCAGCACCACGAAGCGCGGCAGCGCCGGGAAGACGTCGGCCAAGCGCGCGTCGACCAAGCGCTCCAGCGCGACGCGCGGCGCCTCGAGCAAGCGCGCGTCGACCAAGCGCGCGAGCAGCGGCAGCAGCGGCAGCAACGCCGGCAGCGGGAGCAACGGCGGCGGCAGCGCCGGCGGCAGCAAGCGGGCGGGCGGCGCGCGGAAGAGCGCGCGCAAGAGCACGCGGCGCGCGGCGTCCGGCGCCTCCTCGGGCTCGTCCGACGGCGGTTCCAGTTCCGGCTCCAGTTCCGGCGCGGGCTCCCGCGCCGGCTCCCGCGCCGGATCCCGGCGCGGCGGCGCGCGCGGCGGACGCTCGACGCTCGCCGCGCCCCTGAAGCGCGTGGGCCGCGTCGCCAGCGAGATCGCGAATCAGGCGACCGAGCTGGCGGAGATGGTCGGCGAGAAGGTCTCGACGCCGATCAACGATCTCGTGCGCCGCATGACCTGAGGCGGCACGGTACGCGCACGGTACGCGCGCGGCGCGCGGGAGACCACCCCGGCGCCCCGCGCGCGGCCGCACGTCCACCGCACGTCCACCGCACGTCCACCGCACGTCCACCGCACGTCCACCGCACGTCCACCGCACGTCCACCGCACGTCCACCGCACGTCCACCGCACCACCGCACCACCGCACCACCGCGCGGCGTCCCGCGTGATCGATCAGCGATCGCGTGGGGCGCCCGCGGCGTCGCCGTCGCCCACCTCGGCGGCGTGCGCCGCCTCGACCGCGTCGACGACGTCCACCGCGTCGGCCACCAGCGCCGGCGTCGCCGCCACGCCCGATGCGGGCGCCGCGCGACGCGCGAGCCCCGGCACCCGCCGCATCGCCAGCAGCAGCGTGCTCCCGACGATCGTCGCCGCGCCCGCGATCGTCCACCCGCTCGGCCGCTCGGCGAACACCAGCCAGCCCCACGCGGCCGCGAAGACGAGCTGCAGGTAGCCCACCGCCGTCGCCCGCGCGGCGCGCTCGCGCTGCAGCCCGCGCGTCAGCTGCACCTGCGCCAGCTGCGTCGCGACGCTCATCGCGACCAGCACGGCCCACTCGCGCGGCGTCGGCCACACCCAGCCGGCGATCGCCATCGGGATCGTCACCGGCACCGTGACGAGCGGCAGGTACAGCGTCACGCGCTCCGCCGGCTCCGCGGGGCCGATGCCGCGGATCGTCACGTACGCCGCCGCGCTCCCGACGGAGCCGAGCAGCGCGATCGCGACCGCGTCGAGCGGGATCGCGGTGCCGCCGAGACCGAGCAGCGCCGCCGGACGCACGACCAGCACGACGCCGACGACGCTCGCCGCCAGGCAGAGGAGCTCGCGCCGTCCCACGCGCTCGTGCAGCAGCACCGCCGCCAGCACCGCCGCCCAGATGGGGTTCGTGTACTGCAGCAGCGTCGCCTCGGCCAGCGGCAGCCGCACCAGCGACGCGTAGAAGCAGGTGAGCCCCGCGCACCCGAACGCGCCGCGCCAGAGGAGCGCCCGCTGCCGACGCGGATCCGGGCTGCGCACCGCGAGCCCCGCCCGTCGCAGCGCGGCCCAGCTCATCGCCAGCGTCAGCACCGCCCGCACGAGCACCAGCTCGTGACTCGGCAGCCGGCGCCCGCCGAGCTTCACGCACAGCGCCATGACGCTGAACCAGAAGGCGCTGAGCGCCATGTGGCGCAGGCCACCGCGTGGGGGCGTGGCGGCGGACGTGGCGAGGGCGGCGGAGGACACGGGACGAAGCTAGCGACGACGCTCGGCGGCGGGCGATCGACAGCGAGCGATCGGGTCGCCGCGCGGAGCGGTCGTCGGCGCCCTGCACCCTCCCGACGCCACGCGTGGGCGGAATGCGGGACGCGCGACGGTCAGCGGCGCGTCCGCGTCGTCGGTGCGGGTGCGTCGTCGCCGGCCGCCGCCGTGATCCGCAGGACCGACGCCGGGTCCACCGTCACCGCGCCGTAGCGCGTGATCCAGTGCAGGTGCGGCCCCGTCACGCGCCCCGTGGCGCCCACCTTCCCGATCACGGCGCCGCGCGACACGGTGTCGCCCACGGCCACGTCCTGCGCGCTGAGATGCAGGTAGGCGGTCACGAGCCCCGCGCCGTGATCCAGGTACACGACGTTGCCGCCCAGGAAGAAGGCGTCCACCACGCGGACGACGCCGCGGTTGGCGGCGCGCACCGGCGCTCCCACGGCGCCGGCGTAGTCGGTGCCCAGGTGGCGCGAGGTGACGGTGCCGTTGAACTCGCGCCCGCGCCCGAACGTGCTCGTGACGCGCGACTCGCGCGGACGGCGGAACGGCTCGCTCCACAGCCGCGGCGTGTCGTGCGAGCGGCGCGAGACCTCCGCCGCCACCTCGGCCTCGCGCCGCAGGCGCGCGGCGAGCGCGGAGTCCGGCGGCGTCGAGAAGCGCGGCGCGACGCGCAGCCGCTCGATCGGATAGTCGGCGGCCGTCAGCGGGACCGACGCGGCGAGCGAGTCGACGCGCCCGCCCACCGCGCACGCGACGGACACCGCCAGCGGCGCGTCGGCGTCGAGCGGCGCGGCGGCGAACGCCACGTGCGCGCCGGCCACGCGCGCGAAGTGCAGCGGCTCGCCGGCGGCGGTGCCGTTCAGCGCCGCGTCGGCCGGGGCGCCCTCGACGCGCACGCGGAACAGTGCGCCCTGCCGCGGTCGCGCCGGCTCGGCGACGACGCGCGCTTCGGCGCACGCCGCCGTCGCGCGCGGGACGTCGGCGCGGGTCGGCCGGCGCGCGGCGACGGCAGCCGCGGTCGCGGCCGCGCCGAGGAGGGCGACGATCAGGGGGCGGGTGGTCGGCAAGGCGTGGCGCTCCGGGCTCGGGACTGCACGTCGACGGCCGTCCTCCTACACCGCGCCGCGCGGCGCGGCCCGCGCGTCACCGGCCGGCCTCGCCCCCCGCGTCCCACCGGCCGAGCGCGGTCGCGAGCTCGGCGCGCGCCGTCAGCGCGCGCGCCTCGAGCGCCGCCAGCCGGAGCGCCTCGTCGAGCAGCGCGCGCTCGCGCTGGTTCACCAGGAAGAGCGTGCTCTCCCCCGCCTCGAAGCGCCGCTGCTCGCCGCGCACCAGCAGGCGCGCCTGCTCGACCGCGGCGCGCTGCGCGTCCGCGGCGGCGGCGACCGCGCCCACCTCGCCGAGCGCGATGCGCGCCGCCACGACCACCTCGCGCCGCGCGCGGTCGCGCTCCACGCGCTGCTGCTCCACGCGCACGCCGGCGGCGCCCGCGCGGCCCCGCTCGCGCAGGAAAAGAAGCGGCGTGCGCACCGCGAGCCCCACCTTCAGGTCGTCGGCGAGGTCCGCGCCGGGAGCGAGCGGCTCGCCCGCGGCGCCGAGCGCGCCGAGCTCCAGCGCCGCGAGCGGCAGCACCTGCTGCGCCGCCAGCCGACGCTGCGCCGCGGCCTGCGCGACGCGCGCCTCCACGCGCTGCACGTCGGGATGCGCGCGCGCCTCGGTCGCCATCCACCGCGCGACGGCCGCGGAGTCGGGGAGCAGCGCGTCGCGCAGCGCGCCGCTCGGCGCCGCACCGCGGGGGAGCGTGTCGGGCAGGCCGCGCGCGTCCCACAGGTGCGCCTCCGCCGTCAGCCGCGCGGCGAGCGCGCCCTGCGCCGACTCGACGAGCTGCGCGCGACGGCGGTGCGTCTCCAGCAGCGCCTCCGCCGTGTCGATCGGCGCGGCCTCGCCGGCGATCACGCGGCGGCGCACGGCGTCGAGCCGGAACTCGGCGAGCGCCACCCCCTCGCGCGCCACCGCGACGCGCCGCTCGGCCTCGTACCAGCGCGCGTAGTCGCGCGTCGCCTGCAGCAGCACGCGGTTGACCGTCGCGTCGCGGTCCGCGTCCGCGCCGTCGCGCAGCGCGCGCGCCACCGCGAGCGCGGTGCGGCGCTCGTCGGTCACGATGCGCTGGCCGAGCGGGATCGAGAGCCCGGCGGTCAGGAGCCCGCCGGCGGGCGTGCGCCGATCGAGGCCCGCGTAGCGGCCGCCGGTGCGCTCCCAGCCGAGCTTCACGTCCACGCCCGTGGGCGTGGGGACGGTGAGCGCGGCCGCCATGTAGTCGTAGTAGGCGACGGTGCCGAACGTCTTGCGGTCCCACGTCGCCGCGACCGTCGGATCGAAGCCGCCCGCCGCGACGCGCTGCTCCTCGCGCGCCTGCTCGACGCCGAGGCGCGCCTGGCGCACCGCGGGATGGTGCGCCGCCACCCGACGCGTGAACTCCTCGACGGTGACGACGGGACCCGTCGGCGCCGCGAGCGTCGGCGCGGTCGACGGCTGCGCGGGCGCGCGCACCGCGCCGACGGCGAGCGACGCGACCCACGCCACGCCCGCGACCGCGCGGCGCGGCCAGCGCGCGGCGCTCACTTCCCCTTCTCCGCCGGCGCGCCGCCGGCCGGCCCCGTGGAGAGCGACTGCGGGAAGCCGTTCGCGCGCCGCCACAGCTCGTAGCCGAGCCGCACCTCGTCGAGCATCGCCCACGCGATCACGCCCGAGCCCTGGCGCAGCTGCGCGGGCCAGGGCTCGTCGGCCGGGTCGGGCGTCACGAGCACGCGGAAGGTGCCGTCGGGCGCGCTCACGCGGTCGACCACGGCCACCACGCCGCCGAACGTCCCCACCGCCGCGCGCGGCCAGCCCGAGAACTGCAGCGCCGGCCAGCCGTCGAACTGCAGGCGCACGCGGCGTCCGGGGCTCACGAGCGGCACGTCGACCGCGCGCACGTACACCGCCGCGGCGACGCGCGGCCGCGCCGGCATGACGGTGACGATCGCGTCGCCCTCCTTCACCTGCTCGCCCACCCCCGCGCGCACCGCGCGCACCACGTAGCCGTCCTGCGGCGCGGTGATCTCGTAGAGGCGGTTGCGCAGCGCGAGGTTGTCGACCGCGTTGCGCAGCTTGCTCGCCTCCGCCTCGCCGTCGCTCACGTCGGCGAGCGTGGCGCTCCGCTCCGAGCGCGCCTTGGCGAGCTTGTCGGCGTACTCGGCGCCGAGCGACCGCAGCTCGATCTCGGCGTTGGCCAGCTCCGCGCGCTTCTCGACCGTGCGCGCGGCGGCCTGCTGGAAGCGCAGCCGCGCCGCCTGCAGGTCGTTGGTCGAGCTCAGCCCCTCGCGCGCGAGCCGCTCGCGGCGCTCCAGCTGGTCGAGCGCGATCGCCGAGTCGGCCGCCGCGGCGTCCGCGGCCGCGCGGGAGAGGACCGCCTCGTTGCGCGCCTTGTCGAGGCTCAGCGCGAGCCCCTGCTCCAGCGCCGCGACCTGCGCGGCGAGCGCCGCCGCCTTGGCACGCTTCGCCTCGACGGACGTGCGCTTCGCGCCGAGCTGCTCGCGGTAGCGGTCGATCGTGCCGGGATCGAGGTACTCGACCTTCACCTCGTCGAGGCGCGCCAGCAGCTGCCCGCGGCGCACGAACGCGCCCTCCTGCACGTGCCACTCGGCGATGCGGCCGCCGATCACCGCGGGCACCACCTGCGGGCGGTCGCCCGGGCCGAGCGCGGTGAGCTCGCCCTTCCCCTGCACGCTCTGCTGCCAGGGGAGGAACATCGCGCCCACGGCGACGGCGAGCAGCCCGCCGATCCACAGCAGCGGCGCGCGCCGACGCGTCGGGCGCGCGAGCCGCCGCGCGGAGGCGAGCCGCGCGTCGTCGAGCGTGGGCGCGGCGTCCACATCGTGCAGCGCGCCGTGCGGGGTCGTGACCGACGTCATCGCTCGCCTCCCGCCGTCGCGAGCACGCCGGTGCCCGGCTGCGCCCGCAGCAGCCCGCGCGCATCCAGCTCGCCCGCCAGCGCGTCGTACGTCCCCTCCGCCACCACGCGCCCCTCGTCGAGCAGCAGGAGGCGGTCGCACGCGCTCAGGAAGGCGGGGTCGTGCGACGCGGCGACGATGGTCCAGCCGGCGCGCGCGTCGCGCAGCCGCGCCAGCAGCCGACGCTTGTAGCCGGGCTCCAGGTGGTGGAAGAACTCGTCGAGCATGAGCAGGCGCGGCGCGCCCGCGACGGCGCGCGCGAGGGCGAGCTTGCGCACCACGTGCGACGGCAGCCGCTCGCCGCCGCTCCCGACGCGCGTGCGGAGCCCGTCGGGGAGCGCGCGCACGTCGTCGCGCAGCCCCACGAGCGCGAGCGCGGCGTCGACCGCCACCGCGTCCACGTGCGCGCGGCCGAGGGCGACGTTCTCCTCGATCGTGCCGTCGACGAGCGACGGCGCGGGGGCCACCAGCGCGATCGCCGCGCGCAGCGCCGCGGGCCGGGCGTCGCGCACCGAGACGCCGTCGAGCGCGAGCGCGCCCGTGTACGACGGCAGCTCCCCGGCGAGCACGCGCAGCAGCGTCGACGCGCCCGCGCCCTCGCGGCCCACGAGCGCCACGCACTCGCCCGGCCGCAGGTCGAGCGTGATGCCGCGCAGCAGGTCCTCGCGCTGCCCCGGGTGGCGATACGTCAGCCCCCGCGCCTCGACCGCGCCGCCGCGCGCGTCGGCCGGCGGCAGCGCGCGCCCCGCGCCGCCGTCGCCCGCCGCGCCGGCCTGCGGCAGCTCGCGGAGGTGCCCCACCTTCTCGACCGCGGTCAGCGCGTCGTAGACGGTCGAGAGGCTGAAGATCAGCTTCTCGACGCCGGCGAGCACGGTGACGATGACCAGCTCCGAGGCGACGAACTGGCCGAGCGTGATGCGGCGGTCGACGACGAGCGCGGCGCCGATGACGAGCAGCCCGCCGGTGACGAGCGTCTTCGCGGCGACGACCACCAGCGACTGTCGCGCCAGCACGCGGAAGTGCGCCTGCCGCTGCGCGAGGTAGCCGTCGACCTCGTGGTCCATGCGCGCCACGGGCAGCGCCGACGCGCCGGCGAGGCGCAGCATGGGCGCGTGGCGCGCGAGCTCCTGCAGCCAGTGCGCGACGCGGTACTTGGCCGCGCTCTCCGCGAGGCTCGTGCGCAGCCCGCTGCGCCCGGTGAGCCACAGCGCGCCGCCGAGCGCGCCGAGCAGCACGGCGCCGAAGAGCGAGAGGTAGGGATGGTAGAAGGTGAGCAGCACCAGGCCGGCGAGGATCGAGAGGAGCGCGGCCGCCGCCTCGGTGAGCAGCTTCGCGAGGCTCTTCTGGATCGCGATCACCTCGAAGAACCGGTTGGTGAGCTCGGGCAGGTCGGTGCCGGCGAGCGCCTCGGCGTCGGCGCGCGGCACGCGGTGCGCCAGCTCGAGCGCGTGGCGCGCGAAGACGCGCTGCTGCAGCCGCTCGACGACGCCGAGCTGCACGACCTGCAGCACGCCGGCGGCGAAGGTCCCGAGCACCACGAGGCCGATCAGGACGATGACGGGCTGCAGGATCATCCCGCCGGAGACGAGCCCGATGATCGCCTGCACGCCGAGCGGCACGGAGAGGCCGAGCATCCCGGCGAGGGCGGCGTACAGGTAGACGAGCCCCACGTCGGCGCGCTCCTCGGCGAGCAGGGCGAGGAGCCGGCGCGCGGGCGTGGGATGCGGCGCGGCGTGCGGCGCGGCGTGCGGCGCGGCGTGCGGCGCGGCATGGGGCATGGCGTGCGGCGCGGCGTGTGGGCTGCCCATCGGGGACGGCATCGGCGGTGGACGGGCCGCCGGCCCGGGTGCCGGCGGCGACGTCGGGGAGCCTAGCGGCGCCCGGATGCGCGGACAAATTCGATCTTTCTGCGCGACCCATCGAAAAAACAGAACCGTCGGGCGCACCCATGGCGTGGCTCAACTATCACCACCTGCTCTACTTCCACACCGTCGCGCGCGAGGGGAGCGTGGCGCGCGCCGCGGAGGTGCTGCACCTCACGCAGCCGACCGTCAGCACGCAGGTCCGCCTCCTCGAGCGCGCGCTCGGCGAGCGGCTGTTCGAGCGACGCGGGCGCGGCCTCGCGCTCACCGACGCGGGACGCCTCGCGTATCGCTACGCGGAGGACATCTTCGCGCTCGGCCGCGAGTTCCAGGACGTGCTGGGCGGACGGCCCACGGGGCGTCCCGCGCGGCTCGCCGTCGGCGTCACCGACGCGGTGCCCAAGCTGATCGCGTTCCGCCTGCTCGACCCGGTGCGCCGCATGCCCGACCCGCCCGCGATCGTCTGCCGCGACGACGCGCCGGACCGCCTGCTCGCCGCGCTGGCCGCGCACGAGCTCGATCTCGTCATCGCCGACACGCCGCCCGGGCCGGCCACCCCGGTGCGCGTCTACTCGCACCTGCTCGGGGACTCGTCGGTGACGATCTTCGGCACGCCCGAGCTGGCGGCGACGTACCGGCGGCGCTTCCCGCGCTCGCTCGACGGCGCGCCCTTCCTGCTCCCCACCGAGCAGGCCGACCTGCGGCGCCAGCTCGACCAGTGGTTCGACCGGCACGACATCCGGCCGAGCGTGCGCGGGCAGTTCGCCGACAGCGCGCTGCTCAAGACGTTCGGGCAGGCGGGCGTCGGGCTGTTCGCCTCGCCGACCGCCATCGAGAGCGAGGTGCGGCGGCAGTACGGCGTGCGCGTGGTCGGGCGCATCGACGAGGTGCGCGAGACCTTCTACGCCGTGACGGCGCAGCGGAAGGTCGCGCATCCGGCGTTCACGCTGCTGCGCGACGCGGCGCAGGCCCGCCTCTTCGCGTGAGGCGCTCCGCGCGTCGACGCCGGCCTCGATACGCGGAGCGGCGGATGGCACGGTGCTCGCCCTGGCGACTTCGCATGGAATCCCAACGAGTACGCCACCGCACGCAGGATGCGCCGCGCCCGGGTTCGTCGGGTGGGACGGGCGCCGCACGGCGGAGGCCCGATGTCGACTGAGCCGGAGCGCCACGGCGCCGTCGAGGGAAGCGCGGCCGAGCACGTCGGGGTGCCCGCGGAGGCGTCGCCGGGGCGGCGGGCGCAGGCCGCGGAGGCGGCGCACCGCGCGGCGCTCCGGTTCATCGGGCGGCTCGCGCAGCTCGACCACGCGGCGGTCCACGCGACCATCGAGACGTGGCGCGAGGCGATGCGCACGGACAGCCGCGCATGGTTCGCCGCCGAGGAGGCGGTCGCGCGCGCCGTCGTCGCCTCCGGCCGGCAGGTCGAGCAGCGGCCGCTCCTCGGCCACGTCGCCGACGCGTTCGCGTACCGCGTGTGGTATCGCGACGCGTCGAGCTACGGCCCCGGGCTGCTCGCGCCCGAGGTGCGCATCCAGGGCACGGAGGCGAGCGGGCAGTACGTCGGCACGCTCGCCATGCTCGCGCTGCTCGTGCGCGACCAGGTGGACCCCGCGGCCTTCGAGCTGCTCTACCGTCCGTTCGCCGCGCTCATCCCCGTCGCCGAGCTCGGACGCGAGTAGCGCGCGGCGCCGGCGCGCCGCCGCTCAGGCGGCCGGGAGCACCAGGGTGAACGTGCTCCCCTCGCCCGGCGTGCTCTCGACCGTGATGTCCCCGCCCATGCCGCGGGCGAGATCGCGGCTGATCGCGAGCCCGAGCCCCGTGCCCTCCACCGGCTTGGCGAGCGAGCGGTGCACCTGCACGAACGGCTCGAACACCGCGTGGAGCCGGTCGGCCGGGATGCCGATGCCCGTGTCGTGCACGCGCAGCGCGACCGCGTGCCCCTGCCGCGCGGCCGACATCCACACGCGCCCTCCGGGCTCGGTGAACTTGACCGCGTTGGCGAGCAGGTTGAGCAGGATCTGCCGCACCTTCTCGGGATCCGCCTCCACGCGCAGCCCCGCGGGTCCCGCGTCGCGCGTGAAGTCGAGCGCCTTGCCCGTGAGCTGCGGCAGCACGAGCGGCTCGACCTCGGCCAGCAGCTCGGCGACCGCGACGGGGCGCACGTGGTAGTCGACGAAGCCCGCCTCCACGCGCACGAAGTTCAGGATGTCGTTGATGACGCCGAGCAGGTGGCGCTGGCTGCGCGCGACGCGCTCGAGGTCCTCGCGCTGCTCGCCGGTGATCGGGCCGCGCACGCCGAGGAGCAGGAGGTCCGTGTAGCCGCCGATGGCGTTGAGCGGCGTGCGCAGCTCGTGGCTCATGGCGGCGAGGAACTCGGTCTTGGAGCGGTTGGCCGCCTCCGCCTGCGCGCGCGCCTCCTCCGAGGCGCGGTGCAGCCGCGCGTTGTCGACCGCGAGCGCCGCGCGCCGCGCCAGCTCCAGCGCCAGCTGCAGGTCGGCGTCGCCGTAGCGGCGCCCCGACTCGGCGGCGATGAGCGTGAGCGCGCCCAGGGTGCGGCCGTGCGCCACGAGCGGGACGATCATCGCCGAGCGCAGCCCGACGCTGCGGATGAGCGCCAGGTACTCGGGATCGGTGATGCTCGCCGCGAGCATCTCGTCGGTGATCTCCGACGCCATCTCCGGCTGCCCGGTGCGGAGGACGTTCGGCAGCCCGGTGGGCGCCTCGGGGCGCGGCGGGTAGCGGCGGTGGATCTCGTGCGCCCAGCGCACCTTCTCGGGGTCCACGTGCGCGACCGCCACGCGCTCGATCGCGCCGCCGTCGCCGAGCAGGTCGACCGCGCACCAGTCGGCGAGCCGCGGCACCACGAGGCGCGCGAGCGCGGCGAGCGTCGCCTCGTAGTCGAGCGACGACGCGAGGATCGCCGTCGCCTGCGCGAGGTAGTGCTCCGCCTCCTCCGCCTTCCGCCGCGCGGTGACGTCGCGCCACGAGGTCGCGAGGCCGCCGTCGGGCATGGGGTAGCAGTGCACCTCGGACCAGTTGCCGAACTCCGGGTGGAACTCCTCGAAGGTGATCGGCACGCGCTCCTCGGCCGCGCGGCGCATCGCGCGCTCGAACTCGGTGCCGAGCAGCTCGGGGTACGCCTCCCACACGCCGCGGCCGAGCAGCCCCTGCTCGTCGGTCACGCGGCCCGAGCCGCGGAAGACGGCGCGCGCGGGCTCGTTGACGTAGCGGAAGCGCCAGTCGCGGTCGTACACGACGAACGGATCGGTGATGCTCGCGAGGATCCCCTGCACGTCGCGCGCGGCCGCCTCGGCGCCGGCGCGCGCCGACTCCGCCGCGTCGCGCGCGCGGGCGAGCGCGTCGTTCGTCTCGCGCAGCTCCTCCGTCAGCGCCTCCGCCTCGGCGATCTGCTCCTCGAGCTCGTGCTGCTGCGCCTCGAGCTCCGTCGCCTGCTCCTGCAGCTGCGTGGCCTGCAGCTCGAGCTCCACCGCCTGCTGCTCCGAGGCCTCGCGCGCGAGCAGCGCCTCCTGGTGCAGCCGGGCGTTGTCCACCGCGACCGCCGCGCGGCGCGCGAGCTCCGCGGCGACCGGGAGGTCGTCCGCGCCGTAGCGGCGCTGCGAGCCCGCGGCGGCGAGCAGCAGCGTGCCGATCACCGCGTCGCGCACGACGAGCGGGACGCAGAGCAGCGCCTCGGGGGCCAGCGCGCGCAGGAGCGCCGCGTGCTCCGCGCGCCCGGCCGCCGACGCGTCGAGCTCCGCGGCGGACATCGGCGACGAGAGCTGCGGCGCGCCGCTCCGGATCGTGCGGGCGACGATCCCGTCGGAGTCGAGCCGCGGCGGGAAGCGGCGCACCTCCTCCAGGATGCGGTCGCGCTCGGGGTCCGCGTGCGCGGTGGCGACGCGGCGCACCCCGCCGGGCGTCGCGGGATCGAGCACGTCGATGATGCAGTAGTCGGCCAGCGCGGGCACGGCCATCCGCACGACGGCGGCGAGCGTCCGCTCGTAGTCGAGCGACGCGGCGAGCACCGCGCCGGCCTCCGCCAGCAGGCGGATCCCCTCCTCGCCGCGGCGCGCGTCGGTGACGTCGGTGCAGACGCCGACGATGCGCTCGGGCCGGCCGTCGGCGTCGCGCACGAGCTGCCCGCGCGCGCTCAGCCAGCGCACCTCGCCGTCCGGGCGGACGATGCGGTAGCTCAGCTCGTGCGGGTGGCCCGCGAGCGTGCGCTCGACGGCCGCGAACACCACGTCGCGGTCGTGCGGGTGGATGTCGGCCTGGTAGGCGTCGAAGGTCCCGCCGAACGTGCCCGGCTCCAGCCCGTGCATCCGCTCCAGCGCCTCGGACCAGTGGACGCGCCCCTCGGCGATGACCCACTCCCACGCGCCCATGCGCCCCGCCTCGAGCGCCAGGCGCAGGCGCGACTCGCTCGCGCGGAGCGCCTCCTCCGCCTCGACGCGCCCGGTGAGGTCGAGATGCACGAGCACCACCGCCGTCACCGCGCCGTCCGCGCCGCGCAGCGGATAGAGGTGCGCCTGCGTCCACGTGGTCGTGGTCACCGCGAGCTCCGGCGCGGCGTCGTAGCGCACCGGCGGCAGCGACACGGCCTCGCCGGCGAACGCGCGCCGCACCTCGGGGAGCAGCCCCTGCGCGGCGAGCTGGGGGTCCTCGAGGATCGTGTACGAGCGCGGCAGGTCGGAGGCGCGGAGCCCGAAGAGCCGCTCGAATGCGGGGTTGGCGGCCGCCACGTGCCCCGCCGCGTCGTACACGACGGTGCTCAGGGGCGACTGCGCGAACAGCGCGTGCGACAGGCCGTCTCCCGGCAGCAGCGAGATCGGCGGGGCGACGGGCGGCGTGGGACGATGCACGGGGCGGGATGGGTTGGCTGGACTCCCAAGGTAATGAAGGGCGCGCGATCCACTTCATGCCCGCGCGCCCCGGCGGCGCGCCACGTGCCGTCGCGTGCCGTCGCGTGCCGTCAGGCGCCGGCCGCGGATCGCCGTGCCCGCTCGCCGACGCGCTCGACGAAGGCGAGCAGCCGCGCGGCGATCGCCACCACGGCGTCGGCGTCGGCCTCCTCGGGGTGCCCTGCGAGCGCGTCGCGCAGCAGCGACTCGACGCGCTCGCGCAGCAGCGCGAGCTCCCGGCGATGCGCGCGCTCCGGCCACCCGAGCGCCGCCCGCTGCGCGCCGTGGCGCTCGGCGAGCACGCGCTGGATCTCGGTGCCGTCGCGCAGCGCGCGCGACGGCTCGCCGCCCGCCTCGCCCATCAGCACGAGCGCGCGCGCCACCTCCGTGACGAGCGTGCCCAGGTGGTCCTCCAGCTCCGAGTCGGGGGACGTCGCCGCGCCCGGCACGTCCGGCTCCGCGCGCAGGCGCTGCACGTGCTGCACGACCAGCGCGGTCGCCTGGTCGCGCAGCGCCGTCCCGGCCCGCAGCAGCCCCGCGACGTGCCGGCGCTCGGACCGCCGCTCGTCCGTCGTGCATCCGGCGGGCTCGCCGGTCGCGGTCCGCCGCACCTCGGGCGGGGCGGGGAGCCAGAGGGTGAAGGTCGCGCCCGCGCCGACCTCGCTCTGCAGCGTGACGTCGCCGCCCATCAGCCGCGCCAGCCGCCGGCTGATGGCGAGCCCCAGCCCCGTCCCGCCGTGCTCGCGCGTGTACGCGCTGGAGCTGCTGGTGGCCTGGACGAACGGCTCGAAGACCGCCTCCTGCTGCTCGGCCGCGATGCCCGGGCCGCTGTCGGCCACGCGCACGTAGCACCAGCACGTCGCGCCGCCGTCGCCGGCGTCGGCGAGCCGCGCCGCCTCGTCGGGCAGCTCGGTGAGGCCGCACTCCACGTCGATCCGGCCGCCGACGGGCGTGAACTTGACGGCGTTCGACAGCAGGTTGGCCAGCACCTGCTGCACGCGGTGCGGGTCGCCGAGGTAGGCGGCGTCCACGTCCGCCGCGCACCGGTTGGTGACCGACAGGCTGCGGGCGTTCGCCTGCGGATGGAGCAGCGCGAGCGACCCGGCGACGGCGTCGCCGGCGGACCCGCGCACCCGCTCGACGTGGAGCTGCTCGGCCTCGATCTTGGCCAGGTCGAGCAGCTCGTTGACGAGGCCGAGGAGGTGCCGGCCGCTCGCCCGCAGGCGGACGAGGCGCGCGTGCTGGCGCTCGGTGAGCGGGCCGTCGACGCCCGCGTCCAGCAGGTCGGTGTAGCCGAGCACCGCGTTGATCGGGGTGCGGATCTCGTGGCTCATCGTCGCGAGGAACTGCGACTTCGCGCGATTCGCGGCCTCGGCGGCCTCCTTCGCCTCCAGGAGCGCCTCGTCCGCGCGCTTCCGCTCGGTCAGGTCGTGCGTGACCTTGGCGAAGCCGAGCAGGTGGCCGTCGTCCTCGTCGCGCAGCGCGGTGAGGAGCTCGTCGGCCCAGAAGCGGGAGCCGTCCGCGCGCACGCGCCACCCCGCGCTGTGGCAGCGGCCGTCCGTCGCGGCCGTCGCGAGGGCCCGCTCCGGCGCCCCGCGCTCCCGATCCTCCGGCGTGTAGAAGCGGGCGAACGACTCGCCGACGATCTCCCCGGCCGCGTAGCCGTTGAGGCGCTCGGCGCCCGCGTTCCAGCTCACCACCCGGCCCTCGGGGTCCAGCATGAAGATGGCGTAGTCCTGCACCCCCTCCACCAGCAGGCGGAAGCGCTCCTCCGTCCGGCGCTCCGCCTGGTGGAGCCGCGCCCGCTCGATCGCCGAGGCGGCGCGTTCGGCCACCAGCATCAGCAGCTCGCGCTCGGACGCGGAGAAGCGCCGCGGCGTCAGCGACTCCACGTGCACCACGCCGATCACGCGCTCGCCGTCGGACCGCTCCGGGTCGTGCGCGCCGCTCGCGCCCGCCGGGGCCACCGCCCCACCCGCCACCGCGCGGGCGGGCACCACCAGGGGCGCGCCGAGCAGCGAGGCGAAGTGCTCGCGCACGATCGGATCGAACACGTCGGCGCCGTCCATCGCCTCGACCGCGATCGCCTCGCGGGTCGCGGCGATCCGCCCCTCGACGCCGCGGCCGACGGGCACCTTCACGCGCCCGGCGATCTCCTCCGTCGGGCCCACGCACTTGCACAGCTCCAGGTGCTCGCCGTCGCGCATCACGAGCAGCACGCAGGCCGTGTCGACGGCGAGCACCTCGCGCAGCCGCCGCAGCAGCTCCGTCAGCAGGTCGTCGAGCGCGAGCGGGCCGAGCGCCGCGTCGGTCACGCGCTGGATGGCGGCGAGCTGCGCGCGGGCGGCCTGCTCGCGCACCAGCAGCGCGTCGCGCTCGCGGGCGGTGCGCCCCTGCAGCGCGACGTCCTGCTGGATGACGCGGATCATCAGCACGACGAGCGCGAACGCGACGGCCGATCCGACGAGCGTGACGACCTCGGCGCGGCGCTCGCCCTCGGCGCGGGCGCGCAGGCGCCCGGCGAGCAGCGACCGCTCCTCCACCTGCATGGTGCCGATCCGGCGGCGCATCTCGTCCATGAGCCGCTTGCCCCGGTCGGTCGCGACGAGCGCCACGGCCGGCCCCATCCCCTCCTGCCGCCGCCGGCGGATGACCTCGCGCGTGAAGGCGAGCCGGGCCTCGATCACCGGGCCCAGGCTGTCCAGCCGGGCCTGCTGCCGCGGGTTGTCCGCGGTCAGCCGCCGGACCGCGGCGAGGTGCTGCGGCAGCTGCTGGACCCCGACCTCGTACGGCTCCAGGAAGCGCGGCTCGCCGGTGATGACGAAGCCGCGCTGGCCGGTCTCGACGTTCACCACGGCGGCGACCAGCGCGTCGAGCCGCGCGAGCACCTCGTGCGTGTGCGCCACCCAGCGGGCATCGTCGAGCGCCCGGCGCGCGCTCAGGAGCGAGAGGGCGCCGACCAGCAGGATGAGGAGCGCGGCCGCAAAGCCCGCGGCGATCTTCTGGTTCGTGGAGAGCCGCATGATGGGAGCCGTGACTGCGAAGCTCCCGTCCATGGCACGAGCCGGGCCCCGCCGTCGCGGGCTCGGCGGCTCCGACGGCCGTTCAGGCGAGTCCCAGCACCAGCGTGAAGGTGCTCCCCTCGCCCACCACGCTCTGGGCCGTCAGGTCGCCGCCCATGCCGCGCGCGAGGTCGCGCGAGATCGCGAGCCCCAGCCCCACGCCCTGCTGGCTCTCGTGCGTGCGGTGGCGGTCGACCTGCACGAACGGCTCGAAGATCCGCTCCAGCTGGTCCTCGGGGATGCCGCGGCCGGAGTCGCGCACGCGGATCCGCATCACGCGCGCGTCCGGGTCGCGCTCGCACGTGAGCGCGACGTGCCCGCCGGGGCTCGTGAACTTGATCGCGTTCGTCAGCAGGTTGAGCAGCACCTGCCGCAGCTTCTCCGGATCGGCGTGCACGACGGGCGACCGCCCCGACGCGTCGGGCGCGCCCGCGTCGTGGGTGAAGGCGAGCCCCTTGGCCGCGAGCTGCGGCGCGACGAGCGGCTCGAGGTCCGCGACGAGCGGCGCCAGCTCGACGTCGCCCAGGCGGAACTCGATCTGCCCCGCGTCCAGGCGCGCGAAGTTCAGCACGTCGTTGACGAGCGCCATCAGGTGCTGGTTCGCGCGGCGGATGCGCTCCAGGTCCTGCTGCTGCGGAGCGGTCAGCGGCCCGCGCAGCCCCAGCGTCAGCAGCTCGGCGTAGCCCTGGATCGCGTTGAGCGGCGTGCGCAGCTCGTGGCTCATCGTCGACAGGAACTGGCTCTTGGCCGCGTTCGCCGACTCCGCCGCGGCGCGCGCCGCCTGCTCCGCCTCGTACAGGCGCGCCCGCTCGAGCGCCTGCGCGCACTGGTCCGCGACCGCGCGCAGGAAGGCGTCCTCCTCGCCGTCGAAGGCGCGGGGCTCGGCGAACGTGAAGGCGAGGATGCCGAGCACGCGCTGGTGCGCGCCCCCCTCGGCGATGATGAGCGGGAGCGCCACGTTCGCCCCGAGGCCGAGCCGCTCGGCGAGGGCCGCCAGCTCCGGGCTCCGCGCCGCGAACTCGGCGCGCGTGCGCGAGTAGGACGGCTGGAGCGTCCGCACCGCCTCCGCCGCCGAGCCGCTGCCCGTGTTCGGGAAGCGCTGCCACGCGGCGGCGACGTCGGCCGGCATGCCCGGCCCCGGCACGAGCGTGAACATCTGCCCGTCGGCGTCGAGCAGCGCGAGCGCGCCGCTCGCGCTGCCGACCACGCGCCCCGCCTCGCCCACCGCGGCCTCGACCACCGCCTCCGCCGTCACGGCGCGCGCGAGCGCCGCGGTCAGCGCCTGCAGCTGCTCGGCGCGCACCCGCGCCGCGTCGGCCTCGGCGCGCGCGGCGCGCTCCGCCTCGTACGCGCGCGCGCGCAGGATGGCCTGCGCGCACTGCTGCGCGAGCGCCACCAGGAAGGCGCGCGCGTCGGCGTCGAACGGCTGGCGGTCGCGGAAGCCCACGACGATCCCGCCGACCGCGCGCCCGGCCGCCCGGCCCCCGTCGTCGGTCGCGGCGGCGCCGTCGTCGAGGAGCGGGAGGATCGCCACGCTCTCCTGCGCGGCCGCCCGGATGACGTCGGCGCGCGCCGGATACGCCTCGACGAGCGACTCGCGCGAGCCCCACCACTGCGGGCGTCCGGTGCGCACCGCGTCGGCGAGCGCGACGCGCGCGTCGAGCGGCAGGCGCTCCCAGTGCGCCGCGGTCTCCGCCGAGTAGCCGGTCCACCCCAGCGCCTCCACCGCGCCGCCGTCGGGCGTGACGACGCCCACCCAGGCGGTGTCCGCGCCGAGCACCGTGGTGAGCTCGCGCGAGAACAGGTGGCCGACGTCGGCGACCGCGCGCGCCTCCGCCAGCGTGGCGGTCACGCGCTGCAGCGCCTCGGCGCGGTCGCGCGCGCGGTGCTCCGCCTCGAAGAGGCGCACGCGTCCGAGCGCGAGCGCCACGTGCTCGGCCAGCGCGCTGAGGAAGGCGCGGTCGTCGGCGCCGAAGTCGCGGGGCGCCGTGAAGTACACGCCGAGCGACCCGATGGCGGCGCCGCCCGCCATCAGCGGGAGCGTGGCGCTCGCGCCGAACGCGCGCGCGATGGGCGTCCCCGCGAGGCCGGGGAACCGGCGATCCCGCTCCGCGGGCGACTCGAGCCAGAGCGGCTCGCGCGTCCGCACCACGTGCGCGCCCGGCACCGGCAGGTCGAGCGCGAAGCGCTGGCGCATCTCGTCCACGGCGTACGGGAAGCCCTCGCCGCGCACGAGCTCCAGCACGTCCTCGTCCGGGACCCGGCGGGCGAGATAGACCGCGTCCGCTCCCAGCGCCGCCCGCGTCTCGGCGACGACGAGGCGGGCGACGGCCTCCAGGTCGACGGCGCCCGACACGGCCGCGGCGAGGTGCTGCAGGCGGCCGACGCGCTCGAACCCGAGCTCCGCGCGGGCGCGCGCCGCCTGCTCCGACCGGAAGTGCAGCGCGTTGTCGAGCGCCATGCCGGCGCGCCGCCCGAGCTCCTCGGCGAACGCGAGGTCCTCGGCGCCGAAGCGCCGGCCCGAGTCGCCGGTCGCGAAGCCGAGCGATCCCAGCACGCGCCCGCGCGCCACGAGGGGGACGTTGATGAGCGAGCGGAAGCCGATGCTGCGGAGCTGCGCGTAGTGCGCCTCGTCGTACGAGACCGCCCGCAGCACCTCGTCGGGGATCTCGGGGATGAGCTCCGGCACGCCCGTGGCGATGACCCGCGCGACGCCCGCGTCCGCGTCCGCGCGCATCGGGTAGCGCGCGTCGATGTCGCGCGCGAGCCGCTCCATCGCCGGGTCGGGATGGTGGATCGCCACCGTGCGCACGTACTCGCCGTCGAGCGTGTTGTACGCCGCCCAGTCGGCGAGCGTCGGGACCGCGAGGCGCACGATGCGCGAGAGCGTCGCGTCGTAGTCGAGCGACTCGGCCAGCAGCTCGCTCGCCTGCACGAGGAAGCGCTGGCGCGCCTCGGCGCGCAGGCGCTCGGTGACGTCGAACAGCACCACGACCATCGCCGGCCGCCCGTCGTGCACGATGGCGCGCGCGGTCAGCTCGACGTCGAGGCGCTCCCCCTGCTTGGTGCGGTGCGCCACCACGCCCCGGAAGCGCCCCTCGGCGGCGACCTGCGCGATGGAGCCCGGCAGGTCGGGGAGCGAGACCGGATCGCGCAGCTCGCGCAGCGTGAGCGCGCGGAACTCGTCGCGCGTGTAGCCGTAGCGCGCCACCGCGGCCTCGTTCGCGTCGAGCACCGCCAGCGTCTCGAGGTCCACCGTCCAGGAGGGGAGCGGGCTCGCCTCGAAGAGCTTGCGGTAGCGCGCCTGCAGCTCGTCGGCGAGCCGCTGCGCGGACAGCGCGACGTCGCGCGCGTGCTCGGCCTCGGCGGCCTGCTGCTGGAGCTGCGCGTTCGCCTCCTCCAGCTCCTCGGCGAGGCTCTGCGCCTCCTCGGTCTGCGCTTCCAGCTCGACCGCCTGCTCCTGCAGCCGGTGCGAGAGCAGGCGCGTCTCGACCTCGGCGCGCTCGGCGGCCTCGCGCGCCGCCTGCTCGGCGGCGAGCTGCCGCGCGTACTCCTCCGCGGCGCGGCGGGCGGTGAGGTCGCGCGTGACCTTCGCGAAGCCGACGAGCGCGCCCGCCTCGTCGCGCAGGGCGGTGATGACGACGTTCGCCCAGAAGCGCGTGCCGTCCTTGCGGACGCGCCACCCCTCGTCCTCGGTCCGCCCGTCGCGCGCGGCCTCCTCCAGCAGCGTCAGCGCGCGCGCCGCCACGCCGTCCGGGCCGCGCGCCTCCGGCGGATAGAACGCGTGCAGCGGGCGCCCCACGATCTCGGCCGCCGCGTAGCCCTTGAGCCGCTCGGCCCCGGTGTTCCAGGTCGCGACCCGCCCGTCGACCGTCACGGCGAAGATCGCGTAGTCCTGCACGCTCTCGACGAGCAGGCGGTTCAGCGCCTCGACGACCCCCGCGTCGCGTCCGGCCGGCCCGGTCGCCGCGTCGAGCGCCGCGTGGAGCGGGATCGGAGACGATTGGGGTCCCGTCAGTCCGGCACCCTCCACCCGACGCTCCCCGAGCACCGGTCCATCTGCAGCGTGCGACATGTGGGCGGTTCGTGGCGAGCTCTCTGAGGCGAAGCGCGGAGGCGCGGGCTTCGCGACTCGACGCCCGTATCAAATCTCCGAAGGTCGATCGGGTTCCGCCAGATGGCGCGCGCGCCCGCCACGCGCCCTCTGGCGGCGGAGTGGCGCATCGGCGATACGTGGGGTCCCTTGCTGCGACGTCGCCGCCCCACCCCCGGCGGACGTGCGCGCACGTCCCCCCCGCGTCGTCCCCACCCGTCGGTCCCTCTCCCCGGAGGCAGTTGATGCAGTCCCCTCGCTCGAGCTGGCGGAGTCCCGCCATCGCGGCGGCCCCCGCGCTGACGCTCGCCATGCTGCTGGGCGCCCCGCGCGCCGCGGCGGCCCAGCAGACCGGCGCCGTCGGCGGCACGGTCACCGACTCGGCCACCGGCCGCCCCGTGAACGGCGTGCAGGTCTCGCTGGCGGGCACCACGCGCGGCACCGTCACGAACGACGTCGGCGTGTACCTGCTGCGCGGCGTGCCCGCCGGCACGGCCACGCTCCGCGTGCAGCGGCTCGGCTACGCCCCGCAGGAGCGCCGCGTGGTGGTCGACGGCGCCGGCACCGTGACGGCGAACTTCACGATCGCCAGCGTCGCCACGACGCTCTCCACGATCGTGTCCGTGGGCTACGGCAGCAGCCAGCGCGCGGAGGTCAGCAGCGCCATCGCCTCGATCGACTCGAGCGCGTTCGCGAACGTCCCGGTGGCGAGCATCGACAACGCCTTCCAGGGCAAGATCCCGGGCGTGCAGGTGATGCAGAACGCGGGCGAGCCGGGCACCGGCGTCTCCGTGCGCGTGCGCGGGCCGGCGTCGCTCAACGCCGGCAACCAGCCGCTCTACGTCGTCGACGGCGTGCCGATGCTCCAGGGCTCGTTCGAGCAGATCACGAGCACCAGCGGCCAGCGCGTCACGCCGATCTCGGGCATCAACCCCGACGACATCGCGTCGATCGACGTCCTCAAGGACGCGGCGGCGGCGGCCATCTACGGCTCGCGCGGCTCGAACGGGGTCGTCATCATCACGACCAAGCGCGGCGCGGCCGGCAACCGGATGCGCTTCGGCCTGAACGCCTACGGCGGCACGCAGGAGGTCGAGAAGACCATCGGCCTGCTCGACTCGCGGCAGTACGTGCAGCTGATGAACGAGTCGCGCACGAACGAGGCGCGCGCGCCGCTGTTCGCCGACAGCATGGCGAACCGCACCTACGACTGGCAGGACGCGATCTTCCGCACCGCGCCGGTGAGCGACGTGCAGCTCTCGATGAGCGGCGGCACCGACCGCGTGCGCATGTTCCTCTCCGGCTCGAACTTCGACCAGAACGGCATCATCATCGGGTCGCAGTACCAGCGCCAGGCGGGGCGCGTCAACCTCGACGCCAACGCCACGAGCCGCCTGTTCGTCTCCGCCTCGATCGGCCTCTCGCGGGAGGTGAACAACCGCGTGCCGGGCGACCTGAACGTCGACGGCATCCTCACCAACGCGGTGGCGATGCAGCCGTTCAGCCCGATCTACGGCTCGACCTTCGGCTTCGGCGGCACGCGCGAGAACCTGCTCTACTCCAACCCGGTCGCCGTCGCGACGTTCAACACGCTCGACGTCAAGACGCTGCGCGCGCTCGGCAACCTCGAGGCGCGCTACAGCGTGGCGCCGCGCCTGACGCTCACCGGCCGGGTGGGCGGCGACATCTACGGCCTCGACGAGCTGCGCTGGCGCTCGCCGAAGATCGACCGCGCCGCGGGCGCCAGCGTCGGCGGCGAGGGCGCGAACGGGCACACGACGGCCAACCGCTACCTGCTCGAGGGCTTCGCCAACGTCGAGGCGATCAGCGGCGGCGCGCAGCAGCTCACCTTCACCGCCGGCAGCAGCGTCGAGTACAACCGCTCGGAGCTCAGCTACGTCAGCGGCCGCGGCTTCCCGACCGGCTTCGACACCTACGTGCGCAACGCGGCGACGGTGTTCGACTACGACGGCCAGGCCACGAGCAACAACCTGGTCTCGTTCTTCGGCCGCGCGAACTGGTCGCTGCGCGACCGGTACCTCGTCTCGGCCAGCCTGCGCGCCGACGGCTCGTCGCGCTTCGGCACCGAGAACCGCTACGGCGTCTTCCCGGCCGTCTCGCTCGCGTGGACGGTGAGCGAGGAGGGCTTCGCCGCCGGGCTGGCGCGCGTCGCCTCGCTCAAGCTGCGCGGCAGCTACGGCACCACGGGCAACCAGGGCATCGGCGACTTCGCGAGCCGCACGCTCGCCTCGGGCACGTCGGCGTACGGCGGCGCGGCGGGCCTCGCCGGGTCGCAGTTCGGCAACCCGAACCTGAAGTGGGAGCAGACGGCGGAGACCGACGTCGGCGTCGACGTGGGGCTGCTCGGCGGGCGCGTCGAGCTGATCGCCGACTGGTACAACCGCAGCACCTCCAACCTGCTCGTGCAGCGCCCGGTCCCGACGACGAGCGGCTACTCGAGCGTGTGGGACAACGTCGGCTCCATCCGCAACCGCGGCGTCGACCTCGGGCTCCGCACGACCAACATCGAGGCGGCGAGCCCGCGCGGCTTCGGCTGGACGACGGACTTCAACGTCACCTGGAACCGCAACCTGGTGACGGACCTGTACCGGCAGCCGGGCGACACCACGACGCCGACCATCACGTCGACGGTCAGCAGCCGCGTCACCTCGGTGGCCGCCGTCGGGCAGCCGCTCGGCACCTTCTACCTGTTCGAGTTCCTGCGCGTCGATCCGCAGACGGGCAACGCGGTCTTCCGCCGGGCGGACGGCGGCGAGACGCTCGCGCCGACGTCGGCCGACCTCCGCTTCGTCGGCAACCCGCAGCCGAACTACTACGGCGGGCTGACGAACACGCTCACCTTCCGCGGCTTCGACCTGCGCGGCTTCCTGCAGTTCAGCCAGGGCGGGAAGGTGCTGAACCTGAAGCGCATCTTCATGGACGACGGCGGCAACGGCCGCGACAACAAGAGCGTGAACGTGCTGCAGCGCTGGCAGAAGCCGGGCGACGTCACGGACGTGCCGCGCATGGGCACGACATCGGGCGCGCGCCTGCTCTCCAGCCGCTTCGTCGAGGACGGCTCGTTCGTCCGGCTCGGCGAGGTGACGCTCGGCTACCGGCTGCCCACGCGGCTCGTGCGCGCCGTGCGCGCGGACGAGGCGCGGCTCTACGTCTCCGGGCGCAACCTGCACACGTGGACGGACTACACGGGCTACAACCCGGACGTGAACAGCAACGGCGCGAACGCGAACACCGTGATGGGAGTCGACTACTACGCCTACCCGCTGGCCCGCACGATCACGCTGGGCTTCAGCGGCGGCTGGTGAGCCGCCCGTCGACCACTCCCCTCCGACTCCCGAGCCTCATCCCATGAAACTCCGACACCTGCTGTCCGCGGCGCTGCTGGTGGCAGCCGCCGCCGGGTGCGACGACGTGTTGCAGACCGAGCCGACGACGGCGCTCCCGCAGGACCAGATGATCGTCGACGCGGCCACCGCCCGCGCGGCCCTCAACGGCGCCTACGACGCGCTCCAGAGCGGCAGCTACTACGGGCTGGACATGCTGCTGCTGGGCGACCTGCCCGCCGACAACACCGTCTGGACCGGCACCTTCCAGTTCCTCGACGACATCGCGAAGAACGACATCAAGGCGGACAACGCCGAGGTGGCGGCGATGTGGTCGGCGCTCTACAACCAGATCGAGCGCGACAACGTCGTGCTGCAGCGCGTGCCGCAGCTCGCCGACATCCCGGACACGACGCGCAACGACGTGCTGGGGCAGGCGCACTTCCTGCGCGCGCTCAGCTACCACAACCTGGTGAAGTACTGGGGCGCCGTCCCGATGCCGCTCGAGCCGGCGGCCGGTCCCGCCGACGCGCAGGCCTACACGCGCGTGCCCGTCGAGCAGGTCTACGCGCAGATCCTGAGCGACCTCGATCGCGCGCAGCAGCTCATCACCAACACGTCGAACACGCGCTACGCCACGCCGATGGCGGCGCGCGCGCTGCGCGCCCGCGTGCTCCTCTACCGCGCGTCGCTCCCGGGCAACGCCAACGCCACGGCCGACTACCAGGGCGCGCTCGACGCCGCGAACGCGGTGCTGGCCGGACGCGACACGCTCACCGTGCCCTACGCCGAGCTGTTCGCGGCCACCGGCGCGAACACGACGGAGGACATCTTCCGCGTGAACTTCAACGCGACCGAGACGAACAGCATCTCGAACTACTACCTGCAGGTCGGCCGCGCCGAGGTGGCGCCCAGCCCGAGCATCGACGCCGCGTATCCCACCGGCGACCTGCGCAAGGCGTGGTCGATCCGCCCGTCGGGCAACACCAACCGCCCGCTGAACGGCAACAAGTACTCGGCGCGCCCGGGCACCGAGCACGTGCACGTCATCCGCCTGGCCGAGCTGGTGCTGATCAAGGCGGAGGTGCTCGCGCGGCAGAACCGCCTGCCCGAGGCGGTGGCCGAGTACAACAAGGTGCGCGTGCGCGCCGGGCTGCGGCCGCACGTGCTGGGGACCGACGTCACCACGCAGGCGAGCGTGCTGGCGGCGATCGACACCGAGCGGCGCCTCGAGCTGGCGTTCGAGGGCGATCGGTGGCCGGACCTCGTGCGCCGCGGCGTGGCCGCGCAGGTGAAGGGCTTCACCAGCCGCCCCGGGCAGGCGCTCCTCCCGATCCCGCTGCGCGACATCCGCATCTCCCCGGGGCTGACGCAGAACCCCGGCTACTGACGCGGCCACCGACGGGGCGACGGCCGCCCCACCCGACGCTCGCCCCCGACGCCCCGCCGGCCCGACCGGCGGGGCGTCGTGCATGCGCCCGGTCCATCGCGCCCGTCCCGCGGCGCGCCCTCGCGGACGACCGACCGTTCGTGCAGGTGGACCAGCGGCCCACGCGCACGCGGGATGACGTCGGGCTGGGGCTCGCCATCCGTCGCGACCTCGCGCGCGCGGGATGGGCCGCGACCTCACCGCCGAGAGCACGCCGGGCCGGGGCACCGTGCCGACGCCGACCGTGCCGCGCGCGGCGTAGCGCCGCGTAGTGACGCGCCGCGCGCGGCCGTCAGCCCGCGCCCGCCGGCGGCTCCGCCGCGCGGCCGCGCAGCTCGTGCACGGCGATCCGGAAGAGCACCGTGCGCCACGGCGTCGGGTCCTCCGGCGTCAGCGCCGCCGGATCGGCGGTGCGCAGCAGCGCCAGCGCGCGCTCGTACGCGGCGCGCTCGTGCGGCGTGCCGTCGGCGCGCAGCTCGTACACGGTGCCGTGCGCGACCACGCTGCGCCACTCGTGCAGCCCGCGCACCTCGTCCACCTCGAACGCCACCCACGGATGGTGGCGCAGCGTCAGCAGCTTCGCGCCCACCGACGTCCGCGCGTGGATCGTGCCCGCCACGTCGGCGACGTAGTGGATCGGCTCGATGTCGACGCGGTCGCGCCACGCGTAGGCGAGGCGCCCCACGCGATGGCGGCGCAGCAGCGCGCGCGCCTCGTCGGCGTCGAGCTCGCGGATCGCGGTCGTGCCCGTGACCGTGCGCGTGGCGGTGTGCGCCGAGAGCGTGCTGCGCGTCGTGAGGGTGCGGTGCGTGTCGTCCATGAGGCCTCCTGCCGGTCGCTGCCGAAGGGTGCCCGGTCGGCGGGCGCGGCGCCGTCGGCCTCCCCACGCGCGCGCGTGCGGCATTCCCCGACGCCTCCGGCCCGGCGCGACGCCGGCGGCCGCGCGTGAGGCTTCCGCCGACGAGCCGGTCGCGGTCCGCCGACAGACGCGGCGCGCCGCGTGCGGCACCTTCGCATCGGGCCCGTGCGCCGCGCAGGCCACGCGGCGCGATCCCGTCGCCGAGGATCCCGTCATGTCACACGTCCGCACCTCCCGCCCCTTCGCGGCTCCCACCGCCGACGCGCCCGCGCCGGCGCTCCGCGGCCCCATCCTCCTCGCCTGCGACGGGCGCGCGCGCACCGACGCGACGGCCGTCCTCGCGCACCGGATCGCCGGGCGGCTCGGCGCGCGGCTGGAGGTGCTGGCGGTGCTGGAGCCGCTCCCGATCCACGCCTACGGCGCCGAGGTCCCGATCATCCCGCCCGACTTCGAGGACGAGCGGCGCGCCGAGCTGCAGGCGCTCGTGCGCGGGCGGCTCGAGCCCGTGCTCGGCGCGCGCGACCGGTGGCCGCTCGAGCTGCGCCGCGGCGCGCCCGGCCGCACGATCGCGGAGTACGCCCGCGAGCGGCGCGCGGGGCTCGTCGTCGTGGGCACCGGCGGGCACGGCGCGCTCGAGCGGCTGCTGAACGACGAGGTCTCGCTGCAGACCGTGCGCGACGCGAGCACGCCGGTGCTCGCCGTCGCCGCCGACGCCGCGGGCCCGATCCATCGCGCCGTGGTCGGCGTGGACTTCAGCGCGGCCAGCATCGTCGCCGCGCGCACCGCGCTCGCGCTGCTGGAGCCCGGCGGCGCCGACCCCGCGCGGCTGACGCTCGTGCACGTCCGCGCCCCGGTGGAGGCCGCGACGCCCTTGCTCGCCGACTGGTCGCGCGGCTTCGAGGCGCGCGTCTCGACGATGCTGACGCGCGTCGTCCACCTGCTGCAGGCGCACGCGCCGGAGGGCGTCGCGATCGAGACGCGCACGCGCACCGGCCACGTCGTCGACGTCGTGCGCGAGACCGCGCACGACGTCGGCGCGCAGCTCATCGCCGTCGGCACGCACGGGCCGGGGTGGATGGAGCGCCTGTTCGTCGGCAGCGTCGCCACGCGCACGCTGCGGCAGGCGCGCACCACGGTGCTCGTGGCGCCCACGCCGTCGCCGCAGGAGCGCGTGCGGCTGGAGCTCTACGTCGCGGGGCAGGTGACGGTCGACCGGCCGGCCGACTGGCCGGGCGCGCTCGACACGTTCACGCGCCGCAACGCGGGACGCCGCGCGCGGCTGGAGGTCGGCGCCCCCGAGCGGCGCGGGTTCGTCGTCGAGGCGGAGCGCTACCGCTTCCACGGCGCGACGTACGACCCGCACGACCGGCGGCTCACGATCATGCTCGGCGACGACGCGGCGCCGGGCGGCCCGCGCGCGCACCTGACGCACGCCGTCGACGACGTGCGCGCGATCGAGATCGTCGCCACCGACGAGCGGCGCGACCACACGCTGCTGATCGAGGGCGCGCGCGGGCACACCGTGCTCACCTTCGTGGACTGACGGCGTGCAGCCCGCCAGTCCGCCCGCGCCCCCGGTCGTCGCGATCAACCTGCCCGCGTACCGGCTGGACTTCCGCGACGGCGACACGACCTGGTCGTACCACGTCGCGATCGGCGAGCCGCGCCACCCCACGCCGCGCGGCACCTTCGCGGTCACGGCGATCGCGTGGAACCCGGCGCCCGCGGCGCGGGCGCGGGACTGGGCACGCGACGGCCGCACGCGCGCACCGGACGCGCCGGGCGCCGACGACCCGATGGGCCGCGTCGCGCTGCGGCTGACGGACTCCCTCGCCGTGCACGGCACGCCGCTCGTCGCGACCCTGGGCAGCGCGGCGTCGCGCGCGTGCGTGCACCTGGCCGACGCCGACGCGATCGCGCTCGCGCGGCGCGTGCACCGGCGCGCGACGCCCGAGGTCAGCGCCGAGGTGCTCGACGCGGCGCTCGCCGACGCGGCGCGCCCGCGCACCTTCGCGGTGGGCGCGGCGGTGCGCGTCGTCGTGCGCTACGAGCTGGCGGAGGTGCGCCGCGACTCGCTGCTCGCCTATCCCGACGTGTACGCGCTGCGCGGCGCGAGCGCGCGCGCCGACGCGATGCGCGCGCTGGCCGCCTCCGGCGCCGACACGCTGCGCGTGGACGCACCCGCGCTCGACGCGCTGCTGCGCGCGGGGCGGCGCCGGCGCGCGGCGGCCCCGCTGGCGGCGGTGCTGCGCCCGGCGGACGCGGGGCCCGGCGATACGACGCGTCGCGACTCGATGCCGCACCGCACCGCGCGCTGAGGCGCGCGCCGTCCGGCGTTCCCCGACCGCGGACGCGCCACTCCTCCCCCACGACGCGCGTGCCCGCCCCGACGTCGGCCCGCGCGCGCGCCCCGCAGCTTCCCCGTCGAGGACGCGCCGCGCCACGCGGCGCCCAGCACGCGAGGGAGCCATGCGGGACACTGCCAGCACGCGTCGGACGCGACCCGACGCACACACGAGGACCACGCGCGCCGCGGGCCTCCTCGTCGCCGCGACGCTCGCGGCACTCCCGCTCGGCGCGCCGCCCGTCGGCGCGCAGCCCGTCGCCGCCGCGTCGGCCGCCCCGCGCGTGGCCGTCGAGTCGCTCCCCTTCGGCGTGGGCGAGCGGCTGACCTACCGCACGCGCGTCGCGAAGCTCGGGTACGTCGGCAGCGGCGCGATGTGGATCGAGGGGCCCGTCGAGGTGCGGGGGCAGGCGACGTACCGCCTGCGCTTCGACTTCGACACGCGGGTCGGCATCGTGCGCGTGGTCAACCGCACCGAGTCGTGGCTCGACCCCGCGCAGATGCGCAGCCTGCGCTTCCACAAGCACGAGCGGCACCCGCTCTCGTCGCACGACCAGCGCGTGGAGCTGCGCCCCGAGGCGCACCGGTGGGAGGACGCCGCGGGCGCGGGCGGCACGCTCGACACCGACGCGCCGCTCGACGAGCTGTCGTACCTGTACTTCCTGCGCACGCTGCCGCTCGTGCCCGACAGCACGTACCGCTTCGACCGCCACTTCGAGGCCGGGCGCAACCCGACGACGATCCACGTCCTCGGGCGCGAGACCGTGGAGACGCCGGCCGGCACGTACCGCACGCTGGTCGTCGAGATGCGCGTGCGCGACGCGCGGCGCTACCGCGGCGAGGGCGTGCTCCGCATCAACCTCAGCGACGACCACTGCCGGATCCCCGTGCGCATCCAGACGCGCATGCCGGTCGTCGGCGCCGCCGTGCTGACGCTCGAGGCGCACGTCTCGGCGCACGGCGCGACCCAGCACGGCGCCACGCCGCACGGCGCGCTGCCCGCGGCCCTCACGGCGCGCGCGCCCTGAGAGGGAATCGCCGACACGCCGGGTCCGCTTCTCCCCCGGGAACACGCGCGCACTCCCCGACTGATCCGCGCCCCCGCCGCCCCGAACTTGGATCCGGAAGGCGGGACGCTCCACCACCGCCGACGCGACCGCCGCACCACCCCCCGATCGGAGATCGAACCATGCGCACCCACCCGCTCGGCGCTCTCGCCGCCCTCTTCCTGGCTCCGGCCGGCGCGTGGACGCCCTCGGACGCGCCGCTCACCCTGCAGCCGGAGAGCCGGCTCTGGGTCGAGGGCACCTCCACCATGCGCAGCTTCACCTGCAAGGCAGTCGTGCTCGAGGCGGACGTCGCCGCCGCCGCGCCGGGCGCGGTGAGCGCGGTCCTCGCCGGCGAGAAGGCGGTGAAGAGCGTCGAGGTGCGCGTCCCCGCGAAGCGCATGGACTGCGGCAACGGCACCATGAACGCGCACATGTACAAGGCGCTCAAGGTCGAGCAGCACGACGCGATCACCTTCCGCGTCGCGAGCTACGAGGTGGGCCGCGCGGGCGACGGCGTCCGCGGCACGCTCACCGGCACGCTCACCCTCGGCGGCGTGCAGAAGCCCATCACCGTGACGGCCACCGGGCGCGGTGGCGGCGACGGCGTGCTGCGCGTCGCGGGCACGCACGAGCTGAAGCTGAGCGACTACGGCCTCAAGGCGCCGTCGCTGATGATGGGCACGATGAAGGTCGGCGACGTCGTGAAGGTCGGCTTCGACCTGGTGCTCCGGGGCGAGCCGAAGGTCGCGAGCACCGAATGACCGACGCCGGACGCCCGGGCGCGCCCACACGACCCCGCAGTGAACCCCGCCATTCCCTCCACGGCGAGCACACCATGAGAACCTCCTCCACGCTCCTGCTCCTCGGCGCCGCGCTCGCGGGCGCGCCGCTCGCCGCGCAGGAAACGACGGTCGCCAGCGCGACCACGGGCGGCCGCCCGGACACCACGACCGCCACCGCCGATTCGACGAAGGCCAAGGCCGAGGAGAAGAAGTCCGGCACCACGCTCAGCGTCGTCCCCGCGATCGAGATCCAGTACCTGCGCGCGAACGACCAGCGCGGCATCAACGTCTTCGAGTCGCGCAAGGACGACAAGGTGCCCTACGAGGGCTTCAAGCTGAGCTTCGGCGCCGCGTTCACGCAGCAGTTCCAGGGCCTCAGCCACGAGAACACGGCCGCGCCGCGGATGGTGGCCGGCACCGCCGGCGCGCCGGCGACCAACGCGAACGCGCTGGTGCAGATCGGGCACGGCTTCAACAACGCCGTCGCCAACCTGTACGTGAACGCGCAGCTCGCGAAGGGCATCCGCGTGGCGATGACGAGCTACCTGTCGTCGCGCCATCACAACGAGACGTGGGTGAAGGACGGCTACCTGCAGATCGACGACTCGCCGCTCGACTTCGCGCCGCTCAACACGCTCATGCGGTACACGACCGTCAAGGCGGGGCACTTCGAGATCAACTACGGCGACGCGCACTTCCGCCGCACCGACAACGGGAACTCGATGTACAACCCGCTCGTCGGCAACTACATCATGGACGCCTTCACGACGCAGGTCGGCGGCGAGGTGTACCTGAAGGGGCGCGGCGCGCTCGACGGCGCCTTCGTGATGGGCGGCATGACGAACGGCGAGGTGCGCGGCATCGTGCAGAACGCGCAGCGGCGGTCGCCGGCGTACCTGACCAAGGTCGGCTTCGACCGGCAGGTCTCGAAGGACCTCCGGGTGCGCCTCACCGGCTCCTCGTTCGCGCAGGCCAAGTCGGCCAACCAGACGCTCTACAGCGGCGACCGCGCCGGCTCGCGCTACTACAGCGTCCTCGAGAACAACACGGACGAGAAGGCGGCCTTCACGTCGGGCGCGATCAACCCCGGCTTCAACGAGATGCACGCGGCGGTGATCAACCCGTTCCTCAAGTACCGCGGCCTGGAGCTCTTCGGCAACTTCGAGCGGGCCCGGGGCAAGCAGGCGACCGAGACGACGCGCCGCGAGTTCACGCAGACCGTTGTCGAGGGCACGTACCGGATCCTGAACGACCGGCTCTACGCGAGCGCGCGCTACAACACGGTCAGCGGCCGCCCGTCGGGCTTCGCCAACGACGTCTCGATCGACCGCACGCAGTTCGGCGGCGGCTGGTTCATCAACCAGCTGATCCTCCTCAAGGCCGAGTGGGTGAACCAGCAGTACAACGACTTCCCGTCGAGCGACATCCGCAACGGCGGGCGCTTCAAGGGCTTCGTGGTCGAGGGCGGCGTCGCCTTCTGAGCCGACCGCTCCCCCGAGCCACCCGGACCGGCCCGCAACCCCGCGGGCCGGTCCGTCGTACGTCCCCCGCGCACGTCCCGCCCGCGCACGTCCCGCCCGCGCACGTCCCACCGCCTCCCGCGCCCACCGCCGCCGTGCACGCGCCGTCCGTCGCCGCCGCCCCCGCCGCGCGCCCCGCGCCCGCCCTCCGCGGCGCGGCGCTCGCCCTCCTCTACCTCGCGGGGAGCGTGGCGCTCGCCTTCCCGGCCGGCCGCCTCGCCACCGACGCGGCCGAGCGGCTGGGGCTCGGCGTCTCGCCGGCGACCTTCCGCCTCGTGCTGCTGGCGTGCGGCGCGGCGGGCGGCGCGCTCTGGGGGCGGGCGGTCGCGCGCGCGGCCGGTCGCGGCCCGGTGGGCCGCGTGGCCGCCGGCGCGGCGCTCGGCTTCGGCGTCTCCGTGGCTCTCGCGGCGGCGGGGCTCGCGATCGTGGAGACGGCGCTGCTGGCGCACGCGCAGGGCGGCGGCGCGGTGCCGATGCACGTCGCCTTCGCGCTCCTGTTCCCGGCGGCCACGGGGCTCGTCGTGCTCGCGACCGCGGGCGGCGCGGCGCTGGGCGCCCGCACCGGCGCCGCGGGCGCGCTGCGCGTCGCGGGGCCGTGCGCGCTCGCGGCCACCGCGACCTTCCTCGCGATCGCGGTCGGGATGGACGCCGCCGGCTGGCGCGTGGGCGCGCCGAACGCGGAGGCGCGGTTCACGATGGTCGTCGTGACGGCGGTGGGGCTGCTGGCCGCCACGCCGGTCGCCGGCGCGCTGGCGCTGCGGCGGCTGGCGCGCACCGGCGCCTGAGGCACCGCACCGGGTCTCCTCTCGGGTCCCTACCGGTCGGACCGCACGCGAAGTGGCGACATCGCGCTCACGACGTGACCGATGCGTGCCGAAAAGACGCGTCGCCCTCGTGACGCCGGTGGCCATCGCCCTGATCGCCGGCGGCCTGCACGCGACGCTGCGCGGCGATCGGTGGGACCCGCGGTCCGTGGAGGCGCGCACGCTCCTCGACGACGAGTGGCGCCGGCAGGCGATGACGCGCGCGCTGCGCGGCGCCTTCGGCGTGGTGCTGGCGGCCCAGGCGCCGCTCGCGCTCTGGCTCGGCGGCCGCCCCGCCCCCGGCAACGCCGTCGCGATGGCGATCGTCACCATGACCCTCGGGCTCGCGACGCTCTGCGCGCTCTTCCTCGCCTTCGACCGCGCGAGCGACGACGATGCCGGATGAGGCGCTCCACAACACGCTCAAGGTCCAGCGGGCGCTGCGGAACCTCACCCAGGCCGACCTGGCCACGATGGCGGGCGTGACGCGCAAGTCGGTGAACGCCATCGAGACGGGACGCATGATCCCGTCCGTGCTGCTGGCCCTGAAGCTCGCCGACGTGCTGGGCGTCCCGGTCGACACGCTCTTCAGCCGCCGCCCCTTCGCGCTGGCGCCGGTGCCGCTGGCGCCGGTGCCGCTGGCGCCGGTGCCCGCCGGATCGGCGGGTGGCCCCGCCTCGGCGCGCTGACGGCGGGCGCCGTCAGGCCACGGCGCCCGGCAGGAAGGTCAGCACCGTCCGCCCGCCCGCGTGCTCCACGCGCAGGGCGTGGTCGCGCCCGTCGGGGCCGGACACCACGGCGATCGCCCGCACCTCGGCCATCGCGCGCGTCAGGTGGCGCGCCCGGTCGGCCGGGTCGCCGAAGGTCAGCTCGGCGTGGCCGGCGTCGGGATCGTACGACGCGCCGACCAGCGTGTAGCCGTGCATCACCGGCCGCGCGCCCAGCTGCGGGTCGTCGATGCGGACCTCGGCCGGGCGCCCCGCGTTGCGGCGCCAGAAGCCGTCGAGCGCCAGCCGCCACTCGGCGTGGGCCAGCGCGCCGGCGGCGGGCGCCGCGTCGGGGGCGGGGTCCGCCGGCCGCGGCTCGGGGGCCGCCGGGCAGACCAGCACGCACGCCTCGGCGAGCATCGTCGCCACGCGGCGCGTGACCGCGGCCGAGACGCTCCCCTCGGCCGCCTCCTGCACGTGGCGGGGCACGGCGTGCCGCCCGAGCGCCACCAGGTCCGCGCCGACGGCCGCGGCGTAGGCGGCGATCTCGCCCACCGGCTCGCCGACCAGCGTCACGGTGCCGATCGCGATGTCGCGGCGCCCCTCGCAGCGCGGGCCGTCCGCCACCAGTTCGCCGTCGCGCGCCACCAGCGCCCGCCCGCCGCCGCGCAGCGCGGCCTGCAGCTGGCGGAAGAGCACGGCGATCTGCTCGCTGCACTCCGCGTCCCACGCCTCGCCCTCGGGGCCGCCGAAGTGCAGCGGCCGCTTCACGTGCACGAGCGACAGCGTCCCGCGCGGCGCGAGGAGCCGACAGGCCAGCGCCGCGGCGCGCACGCTCTCGACGCCGAAGTCCACCGCGACGACGGCGCGGCGGAAGGTGCCGTCCGCCTCGGGGCCGACGGCGAGCACGGGCGTCGTGCCGCGGCTCGCCACGTCGAGCGCCCGCTCGGCGCCGTGCGGGCGCGCGCTGCGGTCGCTCCATCCCGCGCCGACGAGCACCAGCTCCGCGTGGCGCGCGGCCGCCACCGCGGCGATGCCGTGCGACGGCCCGCCGACCACCGCCTCGACCGGCCAGCCGGCGCCCTCGCCCACGCTCTCGCGCACGCGGCGGCGCAGCGACTCGCGGACGCCGTGCACCCGGTCGCGCTCGACGGCGTCGGCGTCGGACCGATCGTCGGTCGCCGCGACGGCGGCCAGCACGCGCACCGGGGTGCGCAGCCGCTCGGCGAGCGCGGCGGCGACGAGCATCGCGGGGCGCACGTCCTCGCGCCCGTCGGCCGCCACCAGGAGCGACGGCGTGACGGGCGTCGGGAGGGTCGGCGTCTCGCGGGCGGGCGAGAGCGGGAGGGGATCGGTCAGGATCGCGGCGGTGGACATCGGGACCTCTCGGTGGCGCAGGCTGGACGAAGGCTACCGGCCGCCGAGGGGCCCCGATGTCGGGGCGATCGCTCATCCTGTGACGGAGGAATTGCCCCATCTCCTTACAGGAAGGCCGGATCCGCCCCGCGCGGCCGTGGCGTCAGCGGGCGTCGGCGGGCCCGCGCACGGTGGAGATGCCGAGCGCCTCCCAGAGGGGGCAGAGGCCGGCGAGTCCGGTCGCGAGCGGGAGGATGCCGAGCCAGCCCCACCATGCGAGGCCGTCGGAGGCGAGGAGCCCCGCCGCGAAGACGAGGAGGCCGAGCGCGATGCGGAGGGCGCGCTCCACGGTGCTCAGGTTGACGCGTGACATGGTCGCTCCGACGTGACGGGGTGTCGGGTGCCGGCAGCCCTGGTGGCCGGCCCTGCGTCACTAGATGCGATCCCGCGCGGGCGCCGACAGTAGGGCGGGTGCCGGGGCTCCGGTCGGCGGGGCGCCGCGTCGTGCGTGGGGGGTTCGCCCACCGCGCGGCGCGGCGCTTCGTCCCGCGTCAGCGGGGGGCGAAGACGTACGTCCGCCGCTCCAGCGCGCGGTCGGCGACGGCGCGCACGATGTCGGTCGTCGTGACGATGCCGAGCAGCCGGTCGCCGTCGACCACGAGCACGCGGTGCACCTCGGCGGCGCGCAGGCGGCGCGCGGCGCTCACGGCGTCGGCGGCGGGCGGCAGCGCCACCACGCGGCGCGTCATCACCTCGGCCACCAGGTGGCGGTCGAGCGCGTCCAGCCCCGCGGCCGCGTCGTCCATCGCGCCGGGCAGGGGGCCGCGCCGCGCGCCGGTCATCTCGTCGACGAGGTCGAGGTCCAGCGCGGTCGCGCGCGCGCCGAAGAAGCCCCCGGGCCCGTCGTCCTCGCCGTCGCACGCGCCGTCCCAGTCGTCGGCGTCGGGCGCGGCGGAGGTGTCGGGCGCCGAGTCGCTCGTGGCCGCGAAGGCGAGGATGTCGCTCGCGGAGACGACGCCGACGACGCGCGACCCCTCGACCACGGGCGCGCCGCCGACGTGTCGCGTCGACAGCAGCTCGGCGGCCTCGCGCAGCGTCGTCGTCGGGCTCACGGTGAGGACGTCGCGCGTCATGATCTCGTGCAGGCGCAGCATGGGGCCTCCGGGGACGTGGCGGCGCGTCGGTGCGCCGCCTCCCTCCAAGCTGCGCGCGCGCCGCGCGCTCGCCATCGGGCGCGGGCGGACGGCGCGTCGGGCGATCCCCCCGCGCGCGGCGCGCGTCCGCTCAGGGCGCGTCGTAGAAGCGCGACGCGAACGCGTCGATCAGCACGCGCGGCACCGGGTTCCCCAGCTCGTCGTTGGCGAAGAAGACGACGCCGTCGATGCGCATGCGGTTGGCGATCGCGATCTGCTCCAGGCGCGCCGACTCGCCGGGGAAGGCGGTCATCGAGTTGTACGTATACCAGGGGTCCACGTAGTCCAGCGTCGCCAGCACGCGCGGGGCGTCCGCGCCGCCGGTCGAGAGCGCGAGCTTGCTGGCGAGGTTGTCGGCGTAGCGCTCGGTGTCGGTGATGACGCAGAACCCCGACGCGATGACGTAGTCGAAGAAGCGGTAGCCGTCGGACGGGAAGCTGAACGTCTCGCGCTCGACGCGCACGTTGTTGTACGAGTCGAACCACATCAGCCCGCGCGCGCCGAAGACGCGCCGCGAGTAGGCGAGGAACTCGCGGATCCCGTTCGCCTCCTCCAGCGAGTAGCCCGGCCCGTTGTCGGGGAGCCAGCGGCCGCGCGTGCCGAACTGGTTGCCGTACAGGATGCCGTCGAAGCCGAGGTCGCGCAGATAGTGGTCCGCCTGGTCGACGAGGAAGGCGCCGCACGACGTCCCCTCGGCGATCCCGTTCGGCGCGCTGGCGTAGACGTGGGCGTCGGCGCGGAGGCGGCGGCGCACGTCGTAGCTCTCCCACCGGAAGTCCATGCACTCCGGGTGGCGGTTGTACTTGAAGGTCTCGTAGGTGAACTCGTTGCCGGGGTCCACCTGGTCGAACACCTTGAGCTTCACGCGCGTCGCCGCGGCGTGCCGGCGGAACGCGCGCACGATCGCCGCGATGTGGTCGTACGTCATCACGCGGTCGAAGCGCGGCACCGGCTTGCCCTCGGTGTAGCGCGCCCACTCGACCGTGTCGCGCCAGTAGGCGGGGCCGCGGTAGGTCAGCACGTGCTGGCTGTTCCCGACCGCGAGGATGAGGATCGTCTCCGCCGCGCGCGACGTCAGCGGCGCGTAGTGGTCGAGGAAGCGCGCGACGTCGGCGTCGGGGTTCGCGAAGTCGGCGAGCAGCTTGGGCGTGGCGAACAGCACGAGCGTCTGCGGGCGCATCACCTGCACCGACAGCGTGGTGGTGCCGCGCTGCGCGCCGTCGACGGCGGTGGCGGTGACGGTCGTCGTGCCGGGCGCGGCGCACCGCACGGTGGCGGTCGCGCCGGTGGCCGCGGTGACGACGGCGCCCGAGTCGGTGGCGGAGAAGCTCACCGTCGGCGCGCCCGCGCGGCCGCCGCTCACGGTCGCGGTCACGGTCGTGGTCTGGCCGACGCTGCAGGCGATGCGCGCGGGCTCCAGCGCGACCACGAGCTCCTGCGGGGGCGCGGTCGCGACGTCGATGGCCGGATCGAGCGTCTCGCGGCAGGCGCTCGCGAGGAGGAGGGCGGCGGTGACGGACAGCCGGCGGGCGCGCCGCGGGAGGGCGGCGGTCGGGCGACGACGCATGTGGGGGGAGCGGACGGGCGGGCGGGGAGGGCGGCGGGAGCGGGCACCGGGTCGCACGCACCGGTGCCGCGCCGCGCCTCACCGACGACTCACGGGAGTCGCACGGCACGCGGCGGCGCGCCTGCGGTCGCGAGCGAGCAGCGCTGAGCGCTGAGCGCGACGCCGCCATCGGATGGGCCCCGCGGTCTCGCAGGCGGCGTGAACGGCGGAGCAGGGATGAAAATCCGAGAAAATCCGATGAAGATCCGATGGCTCCGTGTGGTGCGGCGTTCCTCGCCGCCACGCGGAGCCATCGGACTTTCATCGGACGTTATCAGAAGTTCATCCCTGCTCCCGCCGTTCGGGCCCGGCGCGCGAACGCCCGGTGAGGCTCCAGGATCCGCAGCCCGCAGTCCGCAGCGCCCACCACGCCCGCGCGCGGCCGACGCATGCGCCCCGAGGCTACGCCCGCGCCCGACGCGGCCGCGCCAGCAGCCGATCCACCGTCGCCAGGAACGCGCGCACGTCCAGCGGCTTCGTGAGGAACGCCTCCACCCCGTCGGCCGCCAGCGTGTCGATCGTCTTGGGCGTCGCGTCGGCGCTGATGACGACCACCGGGATCTCCGCCGTGCGCGGGTCCGCGCGCAGCTGGCGCAGCACGTCGCGCCCGTGCATGTCGGGCAGGTGCAGGTCCAGCAGGATCACGTCCGGCGCGTGCTGCACCGCCAGCTCGAGCCCCATGCGCCCCTGCAGCGCCGGCAGCACGCGCCACTCCGGGCGCGGCAGCAGGATCGTCTCGACGAGGCTCAGGTTCGCGAGGTTGTCCTCGACGTAGAGCAGCGTCGCCGTGCCGTGCGCCCCGTGCGCCGCCGCGTCCGCCCGCACCGGCGCGATCGGCAGCGCGGCCAGCGGGCTCTCCGCGGGCTCCAGGTCGACCGCGAACACGCTCCCCTCCGGACCGCTGCGCTCCAGGAAGAGCGCCCCGCCCATCGCGCGCGCCAGCCGCTGCGACAGCGCGAGCCCGAGCCCCGTGCCCTCCACGCCCGTGTGCTCGGCGCCGAGACGCGCGAACGGCACGAAGAGCTGGCCCTGGTGCTCCTTCGGGATGCCCTGCCCCTCGTCCTGCACGCGGATGCGCAGCCGCGTGCGCCCCGCCGCGTCCTGCACCGGCTCGCACCCGATGCGCACCGCGCCCCCCGTGCGGTTGTACTTCACCGCGTTCGACAGGAGGTTGAGCAGCACCTGCGTGAGGCGCTGCCGGTCGGCGCGCACGTAGCCCTGCGCCGACGGATGCGGCACCTCCGCGACCCAGATGCCGCGCGTCGACGCGAGCGGGCGCACGATGTCCACCGCCTCGCGGATCACCCCTTCCACGCGCACCGGCTCGAGCGACATCGGCTGCTCGTCGGCCTCGATGCGCGCGATGTCGAGCACCTCGTTGATGAGGTTGAGCAGGTGGCGCCCGCCGTTCAGGATGTGGCGCACGCCGCCGCGGTACTCCGGTGGCAGCTCCAGGTCTTCCAGCACCTGCGCGAAGCCGAGGATGCTGTTGAGCGGCGTGCGCAGCTCGTGCGACATGCGCGAGAGGAACTCGCTCTTCGCGTGGTTCGCCCGCTCCGCCTCCTCGCGCGCCTGCTCCGCCTCGGCCTTCGCCTGCCGCAGCGCCGCCTCCTGCCGGCGCCGCTCGGTCACGTCGCGCCCGTTGATGACGATCCCCTCGGCCGCCGAGTCGTTGGCGAGCGTGCGGCCGATCGTCTGGATCATGCGCCAGCTGCCGTCGGCGTGCTGGATGCGGAACTCGACCTCGCGCACCGTCCCCGGCTCGCGGGCCAGCGCCTGCACGATGACCTGCACGAGGTACACGTCGTCGGGGTGCACCAGGTCGGCCGGCGTGCGGCCGATCAACTCGCTCGCGGGGAGGCCGAGCAGCCGCTCCGCCGACGGGCTCACGTACGAGAGCGAGCCGTCGGGCGCGGAGATCATGAGCAGGTCGCTGCCGTTCTCGATGAGCCGCCGGAAGTGCTCCTCGCTCCGCTGCAGCGCCTCCTCCGCCGCGCGCTGCTCGGTGACGTCGCGCCCGTTGCACACGATGCCCAGCGCCGCGGAGTCGGGCGCCAGCGTGCGCGCGAGCGACTCGAAGCGGCGCCACGCGCCGTTCTTGTGCCGCATGCGGAAGTCGACGTGGCACACCGTGCCCGGGTCGTCGCCGGCCGCGCGCAGCGTCTCCATGACCGCGGGCACGTCGTCGGGGTGCACCGCGTTCTGCGGCATCGCGCCGAGCAGCTCCTCCGGGCGGTAGCCGAGCAGGCGCTCCACCGACGGGCTGACGTAGGTGAGCGTCCCGCCGACCTCGGAGATGATGAGCAGGTCGCTCCCGTTCTCGATGAGCCGGCGGAAGTGCTCCTCGCTGCGCTGGAGCGCCAGCTCGGTCTCGCGCTGCTCGGTGACGTCGCGGCCGTTGCACACGACGCCCAGCGCCGCGGAGTGCGGGTCGACCGTGCGGCCGATCGCGTCGATGATGCGCCAGCTCCCGTCCTTGTGCCGGATGCGCCACGTGGCGCGCCGCTGGCTGCCGGGATGCTCGATGATGTCCTGCATGGCCTCGAGCACCATCGGCACGTCGTCGGGGTGCAGCATCTCCTCGGGCTGCTTCGCCAGCATCTCCGCCGGCGCGTACCCGAACAGGCGCTCGGCGGAGGGGCTGATGTACGTCAGCCGCATGTCCGTCCCCGAGATCATGAGCAGGTCGCTGCTGTTCTCGATCAGGCGGCGGAAGTGCTCCTCGCTCCGCTGCAGCGCCTCCTCCGCCTCGCGCCGGTCGGTCACGTCGCGCACGATGCCCACGACGCCGGCCGACGCGGAGTCGGGGAGCACGGTGCGGCCGAACGACTCCAGGTGCCGCCACGTGCCGTCGGCGTGCCGGAAGCGGTACTGCACGCACTCGGTCGTGCCGGGGTTGGCGATGATGCGCCCGAACCGCTCCACGCCCTGCCGCACGTCGTCCGGGTGCACGTACGTGAACACGCTCGTGCCCACCATCGCCTCGGGCTCGTAGCCGAGGATGCGCAGCGCGGCCGGGCTCTGGAACTGGATGACGCCCTCGGCGTCGATGACCGTCACCATGTCGTGCGCGCCCTCGATGAGCGCGCGGTACTTCGCCTCGCTCTCCTGCAGCGCGCGCTCCGCCTCCTTGCGGTCGGTGATGTCGCGCACGTTGGCCACGATCCCCTCGGCCGCCGAGTGGGGCGACAGCGTGCGGCCGAACGCCTCCAGGTAGCGCCAGGAGCCGTCCTTGTGACGGAAGCGGTACTCCGCGCGCCCCACCGATCCCGGGCTGGTGAGCACGCCGCCGAGCTGGCTCACCACGCGCGGCACGTCGTCGGGGTGCATGTACTCGAAGGCGACCTCGCCCTCCAGCTCCTCCGGCGTGTAGCCGACGACGCGCGTGAGCGCGGGGCTCTGGTAGCCCATGCGTCCCTGCGGATCGAGGATCGTCACGATGTCGTGCGCGTTCTCGATCATCGCGCGCCAGCGCTCGTTGCTCTTCTCCAGCGCCCGCTCGGCCTCGCGCCGCTCGGTGACGTCGAGCATGACGCCCTGGATGTAGAGCGCGCGCCCCTCGGCGTCGCGCAGCAGCACGGCCTCGTCGCGGAACCAGAGCACGCGCCCGTCGCGCGTGACCATGCGGTACTCGGCGGCGAAGCGGCGCCCCTCCGCGTGCGCGGCGTTCCAGTCCGCCTCGACGCGCGCGCGGTCCTCCTCGTGGATGCGGTCCAGCCAGAGCGTCGGCGTGGCGCGCCACTCCGCCTCGCTGAAGCCGAGCAGCCGCTCGCTGTGCGGGCTGGTGAAGAGCGTCGGGTTGCCCTCGTCGACCGACGCGGTGTAGATGATCGCCGGCAGCTGGTCGATCAGCGTGCGGTAGCGCGTCTCCTCCGCGCGCAGCGCCTCCTCGGCCTCGCGCCGCTCGGTGACGTCGCGCGTGTTGAACACCAGCCCGTGCTCCGCCGTGGTCGGCGAGAGCGTGCGCCCGAACGTCTCGAGGTGGCGCCACGAGCCGTCCTTGTGCAGGTAGCGGTACTCGGCGTGCCGCGTGGTGCCGGGCTGCGCGACCGCGCTCGCGATCTCGCCGATCACGCGCTCCAGGTCGTCCGGGTGCACGAACGCGAACGCGTTGCGCCCCGCCATGTCCTCCGGCGCGTAGCCGAGGATGCGCTGCATCGACGGCGTCTGGTAGGCGATGTGCCCCGTGTGCCCGTCGATGATGACGATGATGTCGTGCGAGTTCTCCGTCAGCGTGCGGAAGTGCTCCTCGCTGCGGCGGAGCTCCTCCTCGGCGCGGCGGCGCTCGGTGACGTCGCGGATGTTGAGCACGTGCCCCGTGCCCGGCCGGTAGTCGGCGGGCACGCTGCTCACCGCCTCCAGGTAGAGCCACTGGCCGTCGCGGTGCCGGATGCGGTACTCCAGCCGCTGCGTGGTGCCCGGCTGCTCGCGCAGCCCGCGCACCCACGCGCCGATCGCCGGCAGGTCGTCGGGATGGTAGGGCGCCTCGACCCCGGTGCCGTCCACCTCGCTCGGGTCGAAGCCGAGCACGCGCTTCACCGACGGGCTGCCGTAGACCGGGCGGCCCTCGTCGTCGATGATCACGATCATGTCGTGCGCGTGCTCGATCAGCCGCCGGAAGTGCTCCTCGCTGCGCTGCAGCTCCGCGGTGCGCTCGGCGACGCGCTGCTCCAGCTGCTCGTTCGCCGTGCGCAGCTCGCGCTCGGCGGCGGCCATGCGCGTCACGTCCTGCACCGTGCCCACGACGCGCAGCGGCCGCCCCTCGCGGTCGCGGACCACCGAGTTGCGCGCGTGCACCATGCGCACCTCGCCGTCGGGGCGCACGATGCGGTAGTGCCACTCGCCGTGGCCCGCCGCGAGCAGCTGGTCGAGCGCGACCCGCATCGCGGGCTGGTCGTCCGGGTGGATGCAGGCGAAGAAGTCGGCCAGCGAGCGCGGACGCGAGGCCGCGTCGAGCCCGTGGATGCGCAGCTGCTCGTCCGACCAGACGACGCGGTCCTCGGCGACGAACCACTGGAAGCTCCCGAGCGCGGCGATCGCCTGGATCTCCGCGACGTGCTGCGTCAGCTCGGCGAGCCGCGTGCGGTGGCGCGCCGCCTCGTCGTCGGTGAGCGCGTCCGTGGCCAGCCGCGCGAACGCCTCGGCCAGCGCGCGGTCGGCGTCGCTCCACGGCGCGCCGTCGCCCGCGGCGAGGACGCGCAGCGTGCCGCGCGCCCGCTCGCACCCGAACGGCACGCGCGCGACGTCGGCCACGCCGTCGGCCACGCCGTCGGACGCGCCGTCGGCCGTCGCGGCGGCGCCGTCGAGGGGACGGCCCTGCGCGTCGAACGCGGCGTGGTGCGTGGTACCGGCCGTGACGTCGTGCAGCGCGACCTGCACGGGACGGCGGAGCGCGCGGGCCGCCGTCTCGCAGAGGGTCTGGAGGGCGGACGGCGCGGGGGCGGGGGGGGCGAACGGCACGGCGGGGGACGGCTGGGGATCTGCGGGGGAGTCGCAATCTACGTCCGACGGCCCGATTCGGCCCGCCGTCACGCAGCGCGGGGCGACGGTCCGTGATGGACCGCCGCCCCGCTCCGTGGTGGCGCCGGGATCGCCCCGGCGGGCCGTCCCGCCCGCGCGCTCAGGCGCGCACGGTCCGGCGCCGCGCCCGCGCCACGGCCAGCCCCGCGAGCCCCGCGCCGAGGAGCGCGACGCTCGCCGGCTCGGGGGCGGTGGTGACCGGGGGCGGGCCGGACGGGATGTCGGTGCCCACGAGCTGCAGCACCGGGCTCCCGTACTCGGCGGGCGCGTTGGCGAGGTCCATCTGGTACGTGTACGGGCCGGTGCCCGCGCTCGCGTCCTCGACCAGCAGGCCGCTCACCTTCGCCGCGTCGGCGGCGTCCGGGTCGGCGGTGAAGTTCACGCCCAGCACGCCGTTCCAGTTCGCCGGATCGAGGTAGCCGACGTTGCGGAAGCCGATGAAGTAGAGCGCGTTCGCGTTCAGCGTGACGGCGTTCGCGAACGTCGCGCCGCCCAGCTGCCCGACGGCCGACGCGGAGTTGAAGCTCCCCGTCGCGAGCGCGCTCGCGCCCAGCCCCTCGACGCTCGCGGCGCTCGCCTCGTAGACGTCGACGAACACCTCGCGATGCGCGACGTCGAGGCCGAACTGCGACGCCAGGTCGCTCACGTCGGCGAACTGCGTGAGGACGGAGGTGAGCTGGAACGACGTCGTCGGCGTGTAGAACCAGCCGAGCGAGTTCATCTCGAAGAACGTCGCCGACGGCGCGCGGCCGACGTGCAGGCCGTCGCGCGGCGTGGGCGCCTGCGCGCCGGCGGTCGACGCGGTGGCGACGACGGCCGCGGCGGCGGTCAGGACGAGGTGGCGGATGGAGCGGCGCATGGGATCTCTCTATCGGGAAGGCGTGGGGGCGCTCGGCGGGATGCTCGGCGCGACGTGGATCAGTGCGAGGCGGCGGCCGGCGCGAGCTCCAGCGCGTAGCCGGCGAGGGCGCGCTGCTGGTGCGTGCCGCGCGCGGCGACCTCGCGCAGCGTGACGCGCGGGGCGACCTCGCCGCGGCTCCAGACGGTCGCGACGACGCCGTCGAGGGCCGCGTCGCGCGCGCTCAGCACGAGCTGCATCGCGCCGTCGGCGCCGGGGAGGAGCAGGACGCTGCCCGCGTCGGTGGTGACCGAGTCGATCGCCGCGCCGCCGATCGTGGCGAGCAGGCCGGCGTCGTCGGCGTTCGGGGTGGTGAGGCGGAGGACGTAGCGGCCATCGGCGGCGCGCGCCGCCACGGGGGCGGGCGTCGCGGGCGCCGCGACGTCGGCCTCGGGGGCCGTCATCGCGTCCGGCGCGCAGGCGCTGGCGACCAGCGCCACGCCGGCGAGCATCGTCGCGCCGAGGGCGCGCAGGATCATGTGGGACATCTGGGGTCTCCGGTGGATCGCGGGTGTCGCGTGGATCGCGTATGTCGCGTCGGCCGCGCGAGGCGCGCTCGCCGACGATCGCGGGTGGGGTGGTCGCGCACCGGCGGCGCCGTCGCCGCCGGTGCGCATGCTGCGCGTGCTGCTGCGCGTGCCGCTCAGTTCAGCCCCAGGCGCGCGCGGAGCGCGAGGTAGTCGCCCAGGTTGTACGTGCCGTCCGCGTTGCCCAGCTGGTCGAGGCGCGTGCGCTCCTCGGCGGGCAGCTTGCTCGCGTCGCTCAGCGCCGCCTCGGCGACCTTGACGTCGATCACCTCGATGCCGACGGGGAGCGTGCCGGCCACCGCGTTCGCGCCGGTGAGCGTGAGCGTCGCCGTGTAGTAGCCCATCGGCAGCGCGCGCGCCTGCGTGCGCAGCGTGAGCGTGGCCGGCGCCGTCGTGCCGCTCAGCGCGGCGAGCATCCAGTTCGTGCGCGCGCCGTCGTAGGCGGTGCCGCTCACCGCGAGGCCCGTCAGGCTGCCGCCGCCGGCGTTCGTGACGCCGACCGTCTGCATCCGCGCGGCGAGCGCGTTGACCTGGATCGAGAGCAGCACCGAGGGCCGCGCGAAGGCGACCTGCGCGGGGGCCGCGCTGACGACGACCGTCACGGTCACCGTCTTCGGCGCGACGTCGGGCTGCGCGCTGGCGACCGTGATCGTCGCCGTGTGCGTGCCGACCGCGAGGCCCGCCGTGTTGGGGACGATCGTGAGCGTCGCCGGCGCCGTCGTGCGATCGAGCTGCGCGCCGAGCCAGGTGGCGCCCTGCCCGTTCACGTCGGAGACCGTGGCCGTCAGGCCGTCGAGCGTGCCCGCGCCGCCGTTCGTGATCGCGACCGTCTTCGCGGCCGGCGTCGCGCCGCCCTGCACCGCCGCGAAGCTCGCCGTGCTCGCGCCGAGCGCGATCGCCGGCCGGGCCGTGACGGTGAAGGTCACCGGGAGGACCTGCGTCCCGTTGCTCGCCGCCGGCGAGGCGACGACGACGTTGGCCGTGTAGGTGCCCGCCGCCAGCGCGCCCGGCGTGGCCGTCAGCGTCAGCGTCGCCGGCGCCGTGGTGCCGTCGAGCGTCGCCTGCAGCCAGCCCGTGCTGGCCGACGCGTAGTTGATCGCCTGCACCGCGAGGCCGTCGAGCGTGCCGCCGCCGGCGTTCTGCACCGTCAGCGTGCGCGTGACCGCGGCGCTGCCGGCCTGCGCGCCGAGCGCGGGGTTCGTCTCCGAGAAGGCGAGGATCGGCTGCGCCGACACCGTGAAGGTGACGGTGACCGTCTGCGGCGAGTTCTGCACGCTGCTCGACGACGAGACGACCGGGAGCTGCGCCGTGTAGGTGCCGGCCGCGAGGCCCGCGGGGCTGGCGCGCAGCGTGATCTGCGCCGGGGCGCCGCTGCTGCTGATCGAGGCCGTGAGCCAGTTCGACGCGCCCGCGCCGTACTGGATCGCGCCGAGCGACAGGCCCGACAGCGTGTTGTCGCCGCCGTTCGTGACGTCGACCGTGAAGGGCGCCGTCGTGTTGCCGTTCGCCTGCGCGGCCATCGCGACGCTCGTCGTCGAGAGCGCGATCGCCGGACGGCGCGTGATGGTGAGCGTGACCGCGACCGTCTTGGGGCCGTTGATCGCCGTCGGCGCGGTGACCGGGACGATGGCGGTGTACGTGCCCGGCGCCAGCTGCGCGGAGGCGAAGGCGAGCGTCAGCGTGGCGGGCGTGGCGGTCTTGCTGAGCGTCGGGACGAGCCAGCCCGCGCCGTTCGCGCCGTACTCGATCGCGCCGATCGTCAGCCCGTCGAGCGGGCCGCCGGTCACGTTGCTCACCGTGATCGTCTTGGAGCTCGCCGTGCCGCCCTGCATCTCCGTCGTCGCGTGCGTCGTCGCCGACAGCGCGATCTCGGGCGCGGCGGCCACGTTGAGCGTGACGGGGAACGCCTTGGGGCTGTTGGTCGCCACCGGCGACGTCACGAAGACGTTCGCGGTGTACGTGCCGGCCTGCAGCCCGGCGACGCTCGGCGTGAGCGTGAGCACCGAGTTGACCGTCGTGCCGCTGAGCGCCGTGCCGAGCCAGCCGGAGGCGCCGGGGCCGTACTCCACCTGGCCGAGCGCGAGCTGGTTGAGCGTGCCGCCCGAGCCGTTCACCACGTTGAGCGTCACCGGCGCGGGGTTCGCCGCGCCCGCCGTGGCCGTGAAGCTGTGGCTGGTGGCCGACGAGGTGGAATTCGTGTAGCGGAAGGCGATCGTCGGCGCGTCCTGCACCTCGAGGCGCACCTCGAAGGTCGACGGGCTGCTCTGCACGCCCGCCGCCGTGGACGTCACCGTGACGTAGCCGACGTAGTTGCGCGGCGTCAGGCCCGCGATGCGCGGCTGCATCGTGATCGTCGCCGGCGCGGTGGTGCGGTCGAGCGTCGCCTCGAGCCAGCCCGACCCGCTGCCGGCGGCGTAGCTGACGCTCACCGCCAGGTCGCTGACCGGGATGGTGCCGCCGTTCGTGATGGCGCGCGTCTGCGCCGCGCCGTCGGCGCCGCCGACCACGCGGACGAAGTACTCGTTCTGGCTGGCGACGACGATCTTGGGCGCGGTGACCGTGTAGTTGACGGTCAGCGTGCGCGGGCTGTTGCTGGCGTTCGGCGCGATCACCGGCACGGTGGCCGTGTAGGTGCCGGCCGGGAGCCCCTCGCTGGTGGTGATGGCGCGGATCTTCGTCGGCGCGGTGGTGGCCTCGAGCGCCGCCGTCAGCCAGCCGGTCGGCTGCCCCTCGGCGTAGGAGATCGCGCCGAGCGAGAGGCCGCTGAGCGTGCCGGAGCCGCCGTTGACGATGTCGACGCGGGCCGTGTCCTTCCCGCCGCCGTTGCGCGCCGTGATCGCCGCCGTCGACGCCATGCTGATCGACGTGCCGCTGCGCGTGAGCGTGACCGCGACCTGCTTCGCGGGGACGGTCGCGTCGTTGAGCGCGCTGATCGTCAGCGTCGCGTGGTACGTGCCCTCCGGCAGGGCGCTCGGCGAGACCCTGACCTGCAGCGTGCCCGGCGAGCCCGGGGAGATGCTCGCGCTGTTGGAGAAGATCGTCGTGCTGACCCAGCCGGTCTGCGCCTCGGCGTACTCCGTCTTCGTGACGCCCCAGCTCAGCGTGCTGCCGCCCGCGTTGTCGACCTGCACGAACTGACCCGCCGGCAGCGGCGTGGCCGCGTCGGAGGTGAACGTCAGCGCCTCGGGGCTGACCGCCATCTGCGGCCGACCGACGACGAGCGTGACGGTGACCGTCGGCGCCTGCGCGGCATCGACGTTGTTCGCGAGGATGGGGAAGCTCGCCGTGTACGTGCCCGGCGCGAACGTGGCCGCGCTCGTCGCGCTGAGCGTCAGCGTGCGCGCGATGTTGACGCCGAGGTCCTGGCTGCCGATGCTCGCGCTCAGCCAGCCCGTGCGCCCGGGGCCGTACGTGATGGTGCCGACGCGCGGGTTGCGCGCCGCGCTCGTGCCGACGTTGCGCACCGTCAGCGACGTGCTCGGATGGATGGCGCCGGGACCCGTCGTCAGCGTGGCGGCGGCCGCCCCGTTCACCGCGCCGTCGACGGCGAGCGACGGGCCGGCGGTGGTGAACGTGACGTCCGTGTAGTACGGGCTGTTCGTCGCGTTCGTGCTCGTCGCCGGGATGCGCGCGGTGTACGTCCCTGCGCGCAGCGTGTCGCTCGGCGACATCAGGAGGTAGACCTCGTTGCCCGGGGTGATGCTCGTCCCGCCCTGCAGCGTGACCTGGGTGAGCCACGCCGGCGTGCCGGTGGGATACTCGATCGTCCCGCGCGCGACACCCTCGAGGCGCGTCGAGCCGACGTTCTTCAGGTACACGCGCGCCGTCGGGTTGGCGCTGGTCGTCGTCGCGCTCCACGACGCGACCGTGTTCGGCGACGGCCCGAACGTCGGACCGGCGACCGACAGCGTGACGACGACGCTGGTGCCGCTGGTCGCGCCGGCGACCGTGACGGGCACCGTGGCGGTGTACGTGCCCGCCGCGAGCGCGCCGGGCGTGACGCTGACGCGCAGCAGGTCGGTGGTGGCGCCGACGGCGAGCGAGCTGCCGGTGTAGAGCTTCGAGACCGACAGCCAGCCGGTGCCGCCGGCCGAGTACGAGGTGGCACCGAGCGTCGCGGCGCCGAGCACCGTCGCGCCGGTGTTCGTGATCGTGACGGTCTGCTGGTTCGTCGGCGACGGCACCTGCGCGGTGGAGGCGTAGGCGACGGCGCCGTCGTTCGGGCCAACGGTGAAGGTCTGCGCGCCGAGGCTCCCCGCGCTCGCGCCCAGGGCGGCGAGCATCGTGGGGAGCACCGCGCGCATCGACCGGCGTGTGCGGGTTCGTTCGGGTGTCATCGTTCCTCTGAGTGGCGTGACGTCGGGCCGCGTCGCGCGCCCTGCCGACGTCCGGTGCGTCGGACCGAGAGCGATCGCGACCGTGAACGTACGGGCCCCTCCGGAACGTCACATGAGGAAAACGACCCAGTCGATGCGCACGCACGTGCGACCCGGGTCGTGCATGCATGCGTCGATGTGGGGACGCTGGGAACTTCCGCGCATTGCGCGCGCGCGTGTCGCGTGCAGCGGCATGCGGGTGTGGCGCGCGAGTGATGCGTTCGCGCCACACCCGAACGCCTCGCACGGGATGCGCATGCGCCGCACATGCGCACGCATGCGCCTCGCATGCACCGCGCGCACTCGTCGCACCGGCCGCGCGCGCGACACGCGCGCGACACGCGCGCGGCGCGCTCAGTCGCGCGGCTCGACGACGAGGCCGAGGGGGACGCGGCGCAGCCCCGGCCAGCGGCGCGTCGCGCCGCCGGCGTCGCGCAGCAGCAGCTGCCCGGAGATGCCGCCGTCGAGCAGCACCGCGTCGCGGCAGCCGAGGGCGCCCATGAGCGCCGCCATCTCGGGGACGGTCGGGCCGAAGGGCACCACGTCGAGCGCGCCGTCGAGCGCGTCGAAGCGCGTGAGCGCGACGAGCACGCGCCCGTCGCGCTGCGTGCAGACGGCGAGGCGCGCGTCGCGGTGCGCGACGTCGACGCCGCGGCCGGGCGCGTGGAGCGGCGCGGGCACGGCGCCGTCGCGCAGCAGCGCGGGATAGCTCTGGAACGCCTCGCGCACGGCGGGCGTCGCGCCGCGCGCGATCGCCGCCGCCGTGGCGGCGCGCAGCGCGGGGAGCGAGTCGGCGGGGACGATCGTCACCCGCCCCGCCGTGTCGACGACGACCGCGGGCGCCAGCGGGCCGGTGCCGGGCGCGCGGTACTCGCGCCCCGCGTGCACCAGCCATCCCCACGGCGCCGCGCCGCTGAACTGGCCGGCGTTGAGCGCGAGCGCGGCGTGCGCCGGCGCGCTGTCGACGGTCCACGCGGGGCGCGGGCCGCGCGCCGTGCGCGCGACCGCGCCGCGCAGCACCAGGCGCGCCCGCTCGGGGTCGATGCGCGCGACGACCACGCGCACGCGCCACGCCTCGCCGTCGCCGGCCAGGCGCAGCTCGCCCCACGCGACGCCCGGCGCCGCGGGGCGCCAGCGCAGCCCCGCGACGAGCGCCGGCGCGGGCGCCGTCCAGCGCGCGGGCGCGTGCGCGCTGCGCCACCACGTCGTCCACCGCCCGTCGCGCCACACCGCCAGCGCGGAGTCGGGCAGCCCGGGCACGGCGAGCGCCGCCGCCCGCGCGGCGCCCAGGAGCAGCGGCAGCGCGAGCGCGACCCGCCGCGCCCACGCCCACGCCCACCGCCTCGGACGGCCCGTCATCGGCCCGTCGCCCCGCCGCCCGTCAGTCGACGAGCAGCTTGCGGAAGGGGGCGAGGTCGCCCGCCCGCTTCTCGAGCGTCGCGCGCTCGCCGGCGGCGAAGGCGTACTGGCCCGTCTTGCCGTCCTTGCTCCGCAGCCAGGCGGTGACGCGCTCGCGCAGCACCGCGTACTGGTCGCGCGTCAGCCCCGCGGCCTTCGCGCCCGCCGCCTCGGGATCGCTCCCCTCGCCGCCCTCCTTCATGGCGTCGAACGGCGAGTCGCCCGGGCCCTCGCCGCACTTGGCGATCATCTCGTCCTTCAGCTTCGTCATCCGCGCCGTGGCGGCGGTGAGCGAGTCGTTGGTCGCGGGGCTGATCTTCCCCGTCTTGGACTCCTCGCGCTTCGCCAGGATGCCGAACGCCATGATCTTGCCGGTCATGTCCATCATCTGCTTGGTGTACGGCGCGGAGCACTTGCCGTACGCCTCCTGAGCCTTCTCGTGCTCGGCGGCCTTGGCGTCCATCGCCTTGTTCTCGCGCTCCTGCTTCTCCGCCGCGGCCGCCTCGACCTTCAGCCCCTTCACGAGCTGCTCCAGCCGCTCGTCGCTGATCTCGAGGACGCGATCGTTGAAGGTCGGCGTGGCGTTCGACTTCGACGCGTCCTCGCCGAGGACCGCCTTGGCCATGCGCTCTTCCATGCGGCGGCGCAGGCCGCCGAGCTGCGCGTGGGCGGTGTCGGGCGCGAGCAGGACGAGGGCGGCCCCGGACAGGAGGGCCACGTGCAGGAGGCGCGGGAGCTTTCGCATGGGAACGACCGGGAGGAGGTGGCGAGGCCGCCTCCCGTCCGCGCATCGCGCCGCCCGACGGGAGCGGCCGGGCGAGCATGGTACGACCGTCCCGACGGGGCGCGCATGGGGCAAAGTCACCATGCCGTTCCGGGCCGGTTCCCCGCGATTCTCCCCCGCGTCCCGGCGATCCGGCGATCCGGGCCGGCCGCCCTCCCCCGCCCGGCCCTCCGGATCAGCGCGCCCGCAGCAGCGTCGAGTCGGCCGGGGTCTGGGGCGCCTCGGCGGCCGGGCCGGCGCGGGCCAGCCGCAGGATGCCGCGCGTGTGGGCGAACGCCCCCGCGGCGCCGAGCGCGCCGATGATGAGCGTGGCGCGCACGATCAGGCGCAGGTCCGGCGGCCGGCGGGTCGGCTCGGTGAGCGGGGCCGTCGCGCGCACCTGGGTGCGGAAGGGGCGCCACGCCCCGCACGAGGTGCACAGGTAGGCCCCCGCGGACATCCGGGCGCCGCAGTCCGGGCAGGGCACGCCCGCCGACCCTCGCATCTTGTCCATCGTGTCCTCCCTCCCGAGGGCCGTCCCGTCCGCCGATGGACCGGCCGCCCAGGAATGTGCCGACGACGCGTGGGACCGCCGGCGGGCCGCGAGCGGGGGCTCGCGACCGGATTGTGCCAGGTCGCCGGAGTCCGGCGGCCGTCGAAACGCCCGTGCCCGGGCGCGTCCTCCCGCGAGCCCGCCATGCGGGCTCGTCGTGCGCTCCATCGTGGCGGAACGGCCCGCGTCGCGCACCCGCGATGGGTGACCGTCGTCACGAATAGTCGCATCTAACGCCGAAACGCGGCGCGACGCAACCACTCCGGCGTCACGGGTTTACCGCGACGCGCGGATGGAGCGCCGGCGGGACGTCGCCGGGGCGTCGTCGGCCCGCCCGCGCCGGGTGCGCCCGGGCCCGCCTCAGGGCGCCCGCGGCTCGTCGCCCAGGGTCGCGCGCGGCGTGCGGTAGGGCGCGAAGCTGCGCCCCCAGTCGACCCCGACGACGTCCATCCAGACCCGCGGCCCGTCGACGTGGACGACCAGATAGTGATACGGATTGTCGCCCTGCGCCGGCCCCGGCCGGACGAGGTGCTGCACCCGCACCGAGTCGGCGCCGCCGGCGGCCACGTACGCCCGGAGGTCGGGCTCGCCCTGGTACGCGTAGAGCGGCGCCCCGCCCCCGCCGCTGACGATCTGGTCGATGCGGCGCGGCTGCCCCCGCGCGTCCCGGTAGCGCTCGACGAAGTGCTCGAACAGGTGCTCGTGCCCGGTGAACAGCAGCGTCACCCCGTGCTTCCGGAAGAGCGGCATGTACCGCGCGCGCACGGCCGCCGTCGGGCGCTCGACGATCGCGCCGCCGTGCGGCCCCGACGAGAAGGCGGGGTGGTGGAAGAAGGCGACGACGTGCTGCCACCGCCGGCGGTCGAGCCCCGCGAGCTGCGCCTCCACCCACGCCAGCTGGGTCGAGTCCTCGGCGATGTTCGAGTCGAAGGCGAGGACGAAGGTGTTGCCGTAGCCGAAGGCGTAGGTGGGATAGCCGGGCAGCCGGCGCGTGGCGCCGTCGGGCGGGATGAGCTGCGCGACCGCCGTCAGGTAGTTGCGCAGCCCCTCCCGCCGCCCGGGCGACGCCACGTCGCCCGAGCCGGTGACGTCGTGGTTGCCGGGCGCGAGGAAGTAGGGGACGCCCCCCTCGGTCGTCAGCCGGTTGATGAGCCCCACGTAGCTCACGTTCCACTGCTTCGGGTCGCGCCCGTTCACGACCGCGTCGCCGCTCTGCAGCACGAACTTCACGGGATCGGGGCCGTTCGCGAGGCTCGCGATCGTGCGCAGCATCGACTCGACGACGAGCCCGTGCTCGTACTGCTCCGCGACGCCGTCGCGGCGGCCGCGCGTGTCGCCGTAGACGATGTAGGAGAAGCGCGTGACGCCGGCGCTCGCCGCCTCGCTCGGCAGCGGATGGCGCGGCGGCGCGATGGCGACCACGCGCTCGGGCGGCGTCGGCGCGGCCGCCACCGGCGTCTGGGCGCCGAGGGCGGGCGCGAGCGCGGTGAGCGTCGCGAGCGTCGCGAGCGTCGCCGCGGTGGCGAGGCCGGCGCGCGCGGAGGGACGGGAGGAGGGCGTCATGCGGTAGGAGTAGGGCCCGGCACGCCGGTCCGCCAGCATGACCGCTGGTAGAGCCGCCCGCACGGCCGCCAGCACGCGCGCGCCGGACGCGCGGGCCCTCCGCTTGCGCTGCCCGGGCGCATGAGCGAGCGAGACGACACGACGCGCGGCGCGGGCCCGCGCCTCATCGACGGCATCGCCGTCTTCGGCGAGCACGAACCCGGCACGCTGGACCAGATGCGCAGCGTGTCGCGGCACACGGCCGCCTCCGCGCTGATGGCCGACGCGCACCACGGCTACGTCATGCCGGTCGGAGGCGTGGCGGCGTACCGCGACCAGGTGTCCGTCATGGGCGTCGGGGTCGACATCGCGTGCGGCAACGCGGCGATCCGCACCGACCACACGCTCGCCTCGCTCGGCGACACGCCCGAGCGGCAGCGCCGCACGCTCGAGCACCTCGCCGACGAGATCCAGGCGTCGCTGAGCTTCGGCATGGGGCGGCGCAACCGCGCCGACGACGCGCCGGTCGACGATCCGCTCTTCGAGGACCCCGCGTGGCGCGAGGTGCCGGGGAGCAAGAAGGAGGTGGGCGCCCTCAAGAACAAGGCGCGCCAGCAGCTCGGCACGATCGGCGGCGGGAACCACTACGTCGACGTCTTCGCCGACGAGACGGGCGCGCTCTGGGTGGGCGTGCACTTCGGCAGCCGGGGGCTCGGCCACACGATCGCGATGGGGTTCAGCGCGCTCGCGCAGGGGAAGCGCTGGGGCGAGCGCGTCGGCGAGCAGGAGACGCTGCTCACGCTGCACACCCCGATGGGCGACGACTACTGGGCGCTCATGCACCTCGCCGGCCGCTACGCGTACGCGGGGCGCGAGTGGGTGGCGCGCAAGGTCGTGCAGCTGATGGGCGCGCGCGAGCTGGAGCTCGTGCACAACCACCACAACTGGGCGTGGCGGGAGACGCACGGCGGCGAGGAGCTGGTCGTCGTGCGCAAGGGCGCGACGCCCGCCTTCCCGGGACAGCTGGGCTTCGTCGGCGGCTCGATGGGCGACGACGCGGTCATCATCCGCGGCGCCGCGCCGGAGGGGAAGAACGCGGTGGCCGACCACGTGCGCGAGGCGCAGCAGGCCGCGCTCTACTCGACGGTGCACGGCGCGGGGCGCGTGCTCTCGCGCACGGCCGCCGCGGGCAAGCGCGATCGCAAGACGGGGCGCATCCTCAAGCCGGGCGCGGTGACGCCCGAGATGATGGACGGCTGGATGCGCGAGCGCGGCGTGATCCTGCGCGGCGGTGGGCTGGACGAGAGCCCGCACGCCTACCGCCGGCTCCCCGACGTCCTCGCCGCGCAGGGCGACACGATCGAGATCGTGCACACGCTGCAGCCGCTCATCGTCGTGATGGCGGGCGCCGACGAGTTCGACCCGTACAAGGACTGAGCGTCAGCCCCGCCCCACCAGCGCCATCGCCCGATCGGCCGCGACGACGCCGCGGTGCTGCGCCTCCTCGAACAGCGACAGCCCGCTGACGTCCGAGTTGGCGTAGAGCACGCGCGCGTCGCGCGGCGGCGCCCACCAGTCGCGCCGCGCCGCGAGGAACCCCGGCTCGGGGCGCGGCATCGCGTGGCCGTAGCGCATGACGTCCACGCGCGACACGCACGCGCGCAGGTCCGGATGCGCGCGCTCCAGGTCCGCGAGGGCGTGCTCGGCGCACGCGCGCCAGTCCATCGCCAGCAGGCGGCGGCGCGCGTCGGCGGGCGCGCCGTCGGCGAGCGGCCAGTAGTACGTCCAGACCGTGCGCTCGTCGGGCGCGCCGCGCAGCGCCTGGTGCGTCGCGACCACGTAGCCCAGCGCGGGCGAGTCGGCGATGACGTTGTCCCACGCCTCGGGCGCGTCGACGCCGCGCGCGGCCGGCCGCCGGTCGAGCGTGAGGTTGGCGACCATCCACGGCGCGTAGGACCAGGGCACCCGCGGCGCGCCCTCGACGACGTGCGGCGCGAGGAAGGTCGGCGCGGCCCAGATCACGGCGTCGCACTCCCACGCCACGTCGCCGGCGAGCACGCGCATCCCGCCGCCGCGGCGCTCGACGCGGCGCACGGGGGCGCCGGTGACGACGCGGTCGCCGACGCGCCCCGCGAGGTGGCGCACGAGCCGCGCGTTGCCGTCGGACCAGGTCAGCGGCCCCTCCTCGTCGGCGTCGCGCGCCGCGAAGTAGTGCAGCGCCGCCCACGCCGACGTGTCGCGCGCCCGCGTGCCGAAGTCGTCGCGGCAGGCGTAGTCGACGAGCCAGCGCAGCGCGGGCGAGCGGAACCCCTCGCGCGCGAGCCACGCCTCCGCGGTGAGGCCGTCGAGCGGCGACGCGGCGACGTCGTGCCCGGCCGCGCCGATCGCGAGCGGCACGGTGAACGCGCCGCCCGCGCGCAGCGCCGCGACGATCTCCTCGAAGCGCCGCAGCTCGCCGTGCTCGGTGGCGTCCATCGCGAACGCCTCGACCTGCCCCTCGCGCCACCGCCCGTGGATGAAGGTGCGCTCCTTGGGCGCGTGGCAGAGATCGGGCTCGCGCCACGCGCCGTCGGCGCCGAGGATCCCCATCTCCGCGAAGAGCAGCCGCACGTGCTCCGCGCGCGCGTCCGGCACCGGCACGTAGTGCGCGCCCCACGGATACGCGCTCACCGCGTTGCGCCCACCGCGCGCGTTGCCGCCGATGCCCGACGCCAGCTCGAGGAGCGCGAAGTCCTGCATCCCGCGCCGCGCCATCCACCACGCCGCCGAGAGCCCCGCGACCCCGCCGCCGACGATGACGACCGGACGCCGCTCGACGCGTCGGATCGGCACGTCGGCGCGCCCGTCGCGCAGCGCGTGCCCGGCGGCGCTGGAGTCGTCGACGAGGGCGCCGGCGAGGGGGCGGGGGGATTTGCGGGTGAGGCCGACGAGCGCCGCCGCGCCGCCGAGCACCGCAGCGCCGGCGCTGATGACGAAGTGGCGCCGGTTGAGCGATGAGCGATCGGCGATCAGCGACCGGTCGTCACGCTCGACACCCGCCGCATCGCTCACGCTCCTCTGATCGCTGAACGCCGACCGCTGATCGCTCCCCTCGCTCATCGATTCATCGCCGCCCAATCTTCCTCGTAGTACCGCACCAGTGCCTGGTCGTTGAGCCGGTTCGGCCGCACCGTGACGGGCTGCATGTCGGTCGCGAACGCGAACAGCTGCGGCACCTCGCGCGGCGTCAGGTAGCGCAGGCCGGTCGGGAGCGTCGCGGGCGGGACGTAGCCCTCGCCGCCGTTCGGGCGCACGAGCGCGAAGCCCCACTCGCCGAACGACGGGACGTAGAGGTGGTACGGATAGGTCGCCATCCCCGCCGCGCGCAGCGTCGCCACGATGCTCCAGTACGAGCGCCGCGCGAACAGCGGCGAGGTGCTCTGCACGACCGCCAGCCCGTCCTGGCTGACGTGGCGCGCCAGCAGCCGGTAGAACGCGACCGTGTAGAGCTTCCCCACCGCGTAGTTGGACGGGTCGGGGAAGTCGACGACCACGAAGTCGAACACGTCGCGGCCGGCGCCGAGCCAGACGAAGGCGTCGTCGTTCACCACGCGCACGCGCGGGTCCCTGAGCGCGTCGGCGTTGAGCGCCGTCAGCCGCGGATGCGTCGAGAAGAGCTGCGTCATCGCGGGGTCGAGGTCGACCAGCACGACCTCGCGGATCCCCGGATAGCGCAGGATCTCGCGCACCGCGAGCCCGTCGCCGCCGCCCAGCACGAGCACGCGCCGCGCGTGCGGCAGCGCGCTCAGTCCCGGGTGCACGAGCGCCTCGTGGTAGCGGTACTCGTCGCGCGACGAGAACTGCAGGTGCCCGTTGAGGAAGAGGCGCAGGTCGTCCTTCCACGCCGTCAGCACGATGCGCTGGTAGCGCGTGTTGCGCGACAGCACGACGTCGTCGGCGTACAGGCTCTCCTCGGCGAGCTGCGTCACCTGCTCGGCGCGCCACATGCCCAGCGAGAGGAGCGCGAGCACCAGCGCGCTGCCCGCCACCAGCGGGCGGCGGGCGCCCAGCCGGTCGCGGAAGAGCCAGATGCTCCACACCGCGACGAGCGCGTTGACGATGCCGAACAGCAGCGCCGACCGCACGAGCCCCAGCCGCGGCACGAGCACCAGCGGGAAGAGCAGCGACGCGCCGAGCGCACCGAGGTAGTCGAAGGTCAGGACGTTGGCGACGACGTCCTTGAAGTCGAACTGGTGGCGGAGGATGCGCATGAGCAGCGGCACCTCCAGCCCGACGAACGTGCCGATCACGCCCACCAGCAGGTAGAGCGTGAGCCGGAAGGCGTCCGTGTACGCGAACGCCAGGAAGAGCAGCGTCGAGCTGAAGCCGCCCACGACCGCGACGAGCAGCTCGATCGTGACGAAGCGCGCGACGACGCCGCGCGTGACGTAGCGCGACAGCCAGCTCCCGATGCCCATCGCGAACAGGTACGTCCCGATGACGGTCGAGAACTGCGTGACGCTGTCGCCGAGCAGGTAGCTGGCGAGCGCGCCGGCCACGAGCTCGTAGACGAGCCCGCAGGCGGCGATCAACAGCACGGTCACGAATAGCGCGACCGCCATCGGTTTCTGGGTCAAACTCATGGCATCCCGGCACCGGACGCTGCGGGCTGCGGACTGCGGATCCTGAGGAACCCGCAGTCCGCAGCCCGCAGCGCCGTCAATGGATCGCCGCCGCGATGATGATCGACAGTCCGATCGAGATCCCCGCCATCACGATCGCCACCGCGTTGTTCCGGTCGCGGATGATGTCGTGCCACAGGTCGCCCGGCGTCAGCTTGTCGACGATCACGAAGGCGATCACGAAGATGACGATGCCGAGCAGCGCGAAGAGGATCGCGGCCAGCAGGTTGGTCGAGAGATCGTAGGTCATGCGGGGATCCGGATGGGGGAGACAGCGCGAGCGGCGGAGCGGGCGGTCACGGGTGCCACGGGTGTCGCGAGCGTCACTTGCCCAGGCGGTAGCGCGCGGAGGTGCCGTACACGGATCGGTAGGCGCCCGGGTTGTCGCGCACGGAGCGCGGCGCCACGCGGGCCTCGCCGGGGCGGATCGGCGTCCAGCCGCGCAGGTCGGCGTACACGGCGCCGGCCAGCACCAGCGTCCCGAAGAGCAGGTACAGCGGGGTGCGCGTCATGATTCGTCGTCCTCCTCGGACTCGTCGCTCGACGGCGCGTGGTCGCTCTCCGCCCAGCGCTGCGTCTCGAAGCCCGCCGCGCGCAGCGTCCCCACGATCGGCGGGAGGACCAGCACGATGAGCCCGAGCAGGTAGTAGATGACGTTCGGCACGTCGCGGCGCACGCGCACCGTGTACGCGATGCTGCGCCCCGCCGCGTCGCCCGACGGCTCCACGCGCAGGAACCAGCGGCCGCCCGGCACGCCGCCGATGCGCGCCCGGTCGCGCGGCGAGCCCTCGGTCCACCGGCCGTCGCTGTCGGTGCCGCTGTAGAAGCTCATCTCGCGGCCGAAGTCGTACGTCTGCCCCGTGGCCTCGTTGATGAGCGCGTAGTCGACGTAGAGCCACTGGTTGTCGAGCGCGGCGTCGGTCTCGACGATCACGTTCGCCCGCTCCCCCGGCAGCTCGAACGCGGGCGTCACGAACGCGGCGCCCGCCGCGGGCCCGGCCGCCGTGTCCGTCGCCGTGCCGCGGAACTCGTACTGCCGCGCGAACACCTCCGCGTTGCGCGCGGTCACCGCGCGCCCGAGCAGCGCCACCATCAGGAGCGCCGCGAGGACGCCGAAGGCCGTCCACAGCGCGCGCACCCGCGCGCCGTGCGGCGACGGCTGGTTGCTGTAGACGCCGCGCGGCGTCGGCGGCCGGCCCGGCAATGCGAAGGCGCGCCACACCGCCGCGCCGTCCACGTACGTTCCCAGCGACCACGTCGTCTCGTCGTCGGTCGACTCGGCGCTCAGCGCGCGCGGCGGGGCCACGTAGTCGCGCACCTCCACGTGGTCGCCCGTGCGCACCTCCCACGGGAACTCGCCGATGACGAACGTCGTCTCGACGCGCGCCGTCTGGAAGTGCTTGTACGTCACGCCGCCGTGGCGCGCCGTCGGGTGCGCGCCGCCGCCGACCTCGGGAAGCCCCGGGATCGGCACGACGTCGTTCCAGTGGCCGTCGTATTCCGTGAGGTAGCGGAAGCCCTGGTACGGATTGAACAGCAGGTACTCGCGCCACGACCAGCTCCCCTCGCCCGAGCGGATGGTGCGCTGCTGGAAGCCGATCACCTCGTAGGGCGCGCCCTTCCACTCGCCGCGCGTGCCGAGCGGGATCAGCGGCTCCACGCGCATGCGCGCCGCGGCGCCCTGCAGGATCGCGAGGTTCGGGTCCTTCGCGTCGAGCACCGCGGTGCAGCTCGCGCAGGCGACCGTCTGCGTCCACGCGAAGCCGCGGAGCACGATCGCCGCGCCGCAGCTCGGGCAGTTCATGGCGCGCACGGCGCGCGCGCTCAGCGCGGGCGCGGCCATCCCTCGAACTCGCGGAGCCCCGTCATCTGCAGGTCGTCGAACGCCACGAACTCGCCGGCGAAGAAGAGCGGCGGCTGCTCGCTGTAGTCGATCGTGGCGAAGCGCGCGTCGGGCGTGCGCAGGTCGGCGAACGGCACCTCCGCCTTGTCCCAGTAGACGAAGGGCAGCTCACCCTCCACGCCGCGGTAGCGGGCGCGCGTCACCGACGTCACCGTGTAGATCGCCCCCTCGTGGTGCAGCGTGTCCCCGCGCTGCAGCCCGGACTCGGAGTGGGCCATCGACGGCGTCGGCTCGACCAGCTCGGTGATCGCCCACTCCAGCTGCGCGTCGGACAGCCACCCGCCGCCCCCGTCGCCGAAGCGCAGGTGCCACTCGCTCCACGCGCCGCGCGCGTGCTCGTAGACGATGCGCCCGACGACGGTGAAGCCGCGGCCGCGCCAGCGCCCCGTCGCGCCGCGCTGCACGGGCGACGCGTCGGGCGGCACGTCGCCCACGGCGCCGACGCGCGCGAGATCGACGTCGTGGCGCACGAGCACCGACTGGCAGTAGGCGCACGTCGTCTGCACCGCGCCCGACCAGATGAAGAGGACCGGCGCGCCGCAGTTCGGACAGCTGGCCGTGCGACCGGTCATGCGCGCACGGTGGCCGCGCGATCGACGCCGACGGCCGCCGGCCCGGCGGCGACCGGCGCCGCGGGCGACACGGGCGCGCCGTCCGCGTACGCGCGCGCCAGCCGCCGCACGCGCGCCTCGCGCGCGCCCACGTGGCGCGCCAGCCCGTCGGCCCAGTCCCACTCCGCGCGCGGCACGCAGCAGAACAGGTTCAGGCAGAGCGACGCGTGCTCGGGAAAGGTGTGCAGCGCGAGGTGCGACTCGGCGAGCAGCACGAGCCCCGTGATTCCCGCGGGCCCCGGGAACTGGTGCCACTGCGCGGGGGCCACGGGCCGCAGCGCGAGCGTCGCCACCAGCTCGTCGACCAGTGCGCCGAGCGCGCGCGGGTCGCGGAGGGCGTCGGGCTCGCACCCGAACGCCTCCACGACCCACTCGACGCCGCTCACGAGGCCCTCACTGCTGCGATCCCCCGCACTCGGGGCAGAACTTCGCGGCGCGCGGGATCGACTTCCCGCAGTGCATGCAGAACTTCGTCTCGGTCGACGGCGCGAGCGACGGGGAGGCCGATGCCCCCGGTGTGTCGGCCGGCGCGCCGGGCGTCATCCCCGCGGCGGCCGGCGGCCCGGCCGGCGGCGTGGGCACCCCGGCCGGCGCGGTCGGCGGCGGCGGCGCGCTCCCGCCGCCGCCCAGCGCCTGCGCCATCTGCTGCCCGATGACCGCGCCCGCGCCGAGCCCCGCGCCGAGGCCCGCAGCGCCGCCGCCCTCGTTCGCGGCGGCGATCGGGATCGCCTGCGCGGCCTGGAAGCGCGCGTAGTCGCCCAGGTTGCCGACCATGTTCATGCCGATGCGCTCGTCCAGCCGCTTCTGCAGCTCCTCGGGGAGCGACAGGTTCTCGACGGTGAACGACTCGAGCGAGAGGCCGAGCTCCCGGAACGCCGGCGCGAGCTGCGCCTCGATCGCGCGGCCGACCTCGAAGGTGCTGGCCGCCATGTCGAGGAAGGGCACCTGGCTCTGCGCGAACGCCTCCGACATGCGCGAGACGACCAGGTTCTTGAGGTGCGGCTCGACGTCGGCGACGCGGTAGACCTCGCGCGTGCCGCTCATCGTCTGCATGAACGCGACGGGGTCGGCGACGCGCCAGCTGTACATGCCGAACGCGCGCAGCCGCACCATGCCGAAGTCGCGGTCGCGGATCGTGACCGGGTTCTGCGTCCCCCACCGCTGCGCGGTCTGCAGGCGGGTGGAGAAGAAGTAGACGTCGGACTTGAACGGGGACTCGAAGAACTTGTCCCAGTTCATGAGGTTCGTGAGCAGCGGCAGCGTCTGCGTCGTGAGCGTGTAGCGCCCCGGCTGGAAGCTGTCGGCGACGCGCCCCTCGTTCACGAACACGGCCAGCTGCGACTCGCGCACGGTCAGCGAGGCGCCGTTCTGGATCTCCATGTCCTCCATGGGGAACCGCCAGGCGAGCACGCCCTGCTCGCTCTCGGTCCACTGGAGGACGTCGATGAACTGCTTGCGGAAGAAGCCGCCGAGACCCATGACCGATGCTCCCCTGATGAGGCGTGGAGCGGGAATGTGGGGAACGGCGTGGCTCCACGAAAGGGCACGCGGTGGCGTGGGGGCGCTGCGGACTGCGGGCTGCGGATCCTGGACCGAGCTGCGGGGCTGCGGGGCTGCGGAACCACCCGACCTGCAGCCCGCAGCGCGTCGAGTAGCCTAGGTCGCGGCGCTCGGGAAGGGCGAACGGCAGGAGCAGGGCTGAACTTCGGATAAGACCGGATGAAGATCCGATGGCTCCGCGTGGCGGCGACGAGGATCGCACCACACGGAGCCATCCGATCTTCATCGGACGTTCTCGGACTTTCATCCCTGCTGCTGGCTTTTCAAGGTCCGGCGCGGCGGCGTCTCCCGCGCGGCCCTTCCGCAGCCCCGCAGCGGAGGAGCGTCCGCAGTCCGCAGCCCGCAGCGCCCGCCCCGTGGAGTCCGGACTCGTGGCCGGAACCATGCGGTACCTCCCCTGTCTCCAGGAGGATGCGAATGCGGATCGGGATGGTGGGGCTGGGGCGCATGGGCGCCAACATGGCCGCGCGGCTCGCGCGGGGCGGGCATCGGGTGGTCGCCTGGGATCGCGCGCCCGAGGCGGTGCGCGCCGCGGTCGAGGCGGGCGGCGCCGGCGTCGAGGGCGCCGCGTCGCTCGAGGAGCTCGTCGCGCGGCTGCGGGACGCGGAGGACGCCGCCGCGCCGCGCGTGGCGTGGAGCATGGTCCCCGCCGGCGCGCCCACCGAGCAGACGGTCGCCGCGCTCGGCGCGCTGCTCGGCGCGGGCGACGTCGTGGTCGACGGCGGGAACTCGAACTACCAGGACAGCGTGCGCCGCGCGCAGGCGCTGCGCGCGCGCGGCGTGCGCTTCGTCGACGCGGGCACGAGCGGCGGCATCTGGGGGCTCGCCGAGGGCTACTCGCTGATGGTCGGCGGCGAGGCCGAGGCGGTGGCCGCGCTGCGCCCCGCGCTCGAGACGCTCGCGCCGGCGCCCGACCGCGGGTGGGGGCACGTCGGGCCGGTGGGCGCGGGGCACTTCGCGAAGATGATCCACAACGGCATCGAGTACGGCATGATGCAGGCGATGGCCGAGGGCTTCGCGATCCTGCGGCACAAGGAGCAGTTCGGCGACGCGGCGCACGCGTTCGACCTCGCGCAGGTGGCCGAGATCTGGCGGCACGGCAGCGTCGTGCGCAGCTGGCTGCTCGACCTCGCGGCGCGCGCGCTGCACGACGACCAGCGGCTCTCGGACATCGCGCCGGTGGTGGCCGACTCGGGCGAGGGGCGGTGGACGGTGGCGGAGGCGATCGCGCTCGACGTGCCGGCGCCGGTCATCACGCACGCGCTCATCGCGCGCCTGCGCTCGCGCGACGCCGAGGGGTTCGGCGACCGCATGCTGGCCGCGCTGCGCAACCAGTTCGGCGGGCACGCCGTGCAGAAGGCCGCGCCGCCGACCGGCGGGGGCGGATCGTGAGCGCCGACGCGCACGCCGCCGACGCGGGCGCGCCGACGCGCGACGCCACGCAGGATGCGGGGCGCGACGACGCGCGCGCGTGCGAGCCGTCGGTGTTCGTCATCTTCGGCGTCACGGGCGACCTCGCGCGGCGCAAGATCCTCCCCGCGCTGTGGGCCAACCATCGCGACGGCCGCACGCCGCGCGGCTGCTGGATCGTCGGCAGCAGCCGCGAGCCGACGCTCGACGACGCGGCGGTGCAGACGATCGCGCGCGAGGCGGCGCTGGCGGCCGGCGGCGAGGCGCGCGCGGTCGAGGAGTGGGTGGCGCGCTACGTCACCGGCGCGACCGGCACGGACAAGGACCTGACCGCGCTCAAGGCGCGCGTCGAGGCGGTGGAGGCGGCGGCCGGCATCCCGCCGCGCCGCGTCTTCTACCTGTCGCTGCCGCCGACCGTGTTCCCGGCGATGATCGAGGCGCTCGGACGCGCGGGGCTGTCGCGCGCCCACGCCGGGCACGACGACGGCACCGACGGCGGATGGTCGCGGCTGGTGATCGAGAAGCCGTTCGGGCACGACCTCGCGAGCGCGCGCACGCTGAACGCGCTGATCCACCGCTCCTTCGACGAGCGGCAGGTCTACCGCATCGACCACTACCTCGGCAAGGAGACGGTGCAGAACCTGCTCGTCTTCCGCTTCGCCAACGCGGTGTTCGAGTCGCTGTGGAACCGCGACCACGTCGAGAGCGTGATGATCACGGTCGCCGAGTCGCTCGGCATCGAGGGGCGCGCGGGCTACTACGAGGGCGCGGGGCAGCTGCGCGACATGGTGCAGAGCCACCTCTCGCAGCTCTTCTCGCTGGTGGCGATGGAGGTGCCGTCGCGGCTGGACGCCGACGCGGTGCGCGCCGAGAAGCTGAAGGTGCTGCGCGCCGTGCGCGCGCTCGTGCCCGACGACGCGGTGTTCGGCCAGTACGAGCCCGGACGCATCGACGGGAAGGACGTCCGTGGCTATCGCGAGGAGCCGGGCGTGCGCCCCGACTCGCGCACCGAGACGTTCGCCGCGCTCACGCTGCACGTGGAGAACTGGCGCTGGCAGGGCGTGCCGTTCCACCTGCGCACCGGCAAGCGGATGCTGCGCCGGCTGACCGAGATCGAGATCAAGTTCCGCCGCGCGCCCGTGTGGATGTTCCGCTCGCGCCACGGTCCGACGGAGGAGGAGGGCGGCATCGGCGCGCTGCACCGCAACACGCTGCTGCTGACGCTCCAGCCGGACGAGGGCTTCAGCCTCTACATCGACATCAAGGCACCGGGCGACCCGTTCCGCATCCACCGGCTGCCGCTGCACTTCGACTACAAGGAAGTGTTCCCCGCGCTGCCCGAGGCGTACCAGACGCTGCTCCTCGACGTGCTGCAGGGCGACCAGACGCTGTTCGTGCACGCCGACGAGGTGGAGGCGAGCTGGCAGCTGTACGCGCCGCTGCTCGACGGGCGGCGGGCGGTGTATCCGTATCCCGCCGGCACGTGGGGGCCCATCGAGGCGGCGCGGATCTCGTCGCGGTGATGGGTGCGCTTCGAGAGCGACGGCAGCAGGGATGCACATCGGAGCACGTCGGATGAAGATCCGATGGCTCCGCGTGGTGCGACGTGCCTCGCCGCCGCACGGAGCCACCGGACCTTCATCGGACCTTCTCGGACGTTCATCCCCGCTGCTCCGAGTCGATCGTCCTTTCCGGAGGAGTATGGCAGCTCCCCACACCGATGGCGGCGCTCCCGAGACGGTCGTGCACGCCGACGCCGGGTCGCTCGCCGAGGACGCCGCCACGCGCGTGGCGGCCGCGATGCGCGCGGCGGTCGCGGCGCGCGGACGATGCGTGCTCGCGCTCTCGGGCGGCAGCACGCCGCGGCTGCTGCACGCGCGGCTGGTGGCGATGGGCGCCGACGCGCTGCCCTGGCCGCGGACCTTCGTCACGTTCGGTGACGAGCGCGGCGTGCCGCCCGACGACGCGGCCAGCAACTATGGTATGGCGCGCGACACGCTGCTCGCCCACGTGCCGGTGCCCGAGACGCACGTGCTGCGCATGGAGGGCGAGCGGCCGCCCGCCGATGCCGCCGAGCGCTACGAGGCGGCGCTGCGCGCGCTCGCGCTGCGGCTGGACGTCGCCGACGACGACGCACTGTTCGATCTCGTGCTGCTCGGCGTCGGCGCCGACGGGCACACGGCGTCGCTCTTTCCCGGCAGCCCCGCGCTGGACGAGGGCGCGCGCTGGGTGCTCGACGTGCAGGCGCCCGCGGACGTCGCGCCGCGCGACCGGCTGACGCTGACCTTCCCCGCCCTGGCGCGCGCGCGCGAGGTGCTGGTGCTCGCGACCGGCGCGGCCAAGCGCGACGCGGTCGCGCGCGCCATCGCCGGCGACGCGGCGCTGCCCGCCGGCCGCGTGCGCGGACGGGCGCGCACCACCTGGCTGCTCGACCGCGCCGCGGCGGGCGCGTGACCGGCGACTGACGCCGCCGCCACGCCGTACCCGTCCCACGAGCCGCGCACAGCGGCCCTCCCGCCGCGGCACACGAGGCGCGCGCGGCGCCGTCGCATTGACCGGCGTGCCCACGGACGTATCGTGGCGCCGTGCACCGCCCTGCTGCCCCTCACCAGGAGGTCGTCCGATGCGCGTCCCGACTGGTCGTTTCCCGCTGCCGTCCGTGCGTCCCACGCTCCACGCCGCGCTGCTCGCGGCCGGGCTCGCGGCGCTCCCCGCCGGCACCGCGCGGGCGCAGGCGCAGGCGATGCCGGCGAGCAACGTGGTCACCCGGGGCGTCGCGCTCGCGCCCGCCGATCGGGCGGCGCTGGTGCGGCATCGCGAGAGCTTCGAGACCGCGTGGGCGCGCGGCGACGCGCGGGCGCTCGGCGCGCTGATGTCGACGCGCGTGGTGGCCGGCAGCGGCGAGGGCAGCCTCACCGTGGGGCGCGAGGCGATGGAGAAGAGCTACGCCGCGCTCCTCGCCGGGCCGATGCGCGGGGCCACGCTGCACATCACGGTCGAGTCGCAGGACGCGATCCGCCCCGATCTCACCGTGAGCCACGGGCACTACGAGGTCCGGCGCGCGGGCCAGGCGCCGATGCGCGCCCGCTTCATGACCATGCACGAGCGCGTGGGCGACGAGTGGCTCATCCGCTCGATGCAGACCTTCACGCCCACCGCGGCGCCGCCGGCGCGCTGAGCGCCGCCGGGGCGGTCGACGGCGGGGAGGCACGCGCGGGGCGGCACGCCGACACGGGTGCCGCCCCGCGCGTGCTAGCGTGTCGCCATCTCCTCCAGCCGCGCGCGGACGAACGCGGCGGACGCGGGCGCCGACTCCAGCGCGGCCGAGGCGACGCGCGCCGCGCCCGCGACGTCGCCCTCCGCGCGCAGCGCCGCCGCCTCGGCGCGCGCGCGGTCCCACGGCTGCACCGCCGGCGACTTCGCGGGCAGCTGCGCCAGCAGCGCGCGCGCCCGCGCGGCGTCGCCGCGGTGCGCGCCGGCGAAGTACGCCGCCTCGACGTCGAGCGAGGGGGCGAACGCCGGCGGGAAGACCCCGCGCAGCGCCGTCACCCGGTCGAGCGCCGCGCCCGCTTCCGCCACGCGCCCCGCATCGAGCAGGTGCATGTAGGCGAGCAGGTGGCCGAAGCACTCCTCCACGCTGGCGTCGGCCGGCTCGCGCGCGGCGCGCACCATCGCCTCGGGCCACTCGCGCGGCGGCGTGCCCGCGCTCATCATCGCGATCAGCGGCAGCGTCGCCGCCTCGCGCCGCGCGGCCGGCCCCTGGCGGGCGAGCCGGAGGAGCCGCGCGCCGTCGGTCGAGAAGCCGCCGCTGCGCATCGGGAGCAACGTCACGCAGGCGGTGCCCGCCGACATCAGGCCCAGCGCGACGAGCTGCAGCTGCACGAACGGCGCGTCCGACACGAACGGCGCGAGCCCCCACGCGACGGCCGCCAGCAGCACGCTGGCCACCGGACCGCCCGCCACCACGACCGCCATGCGCGCGCCGAGGTTCGCCGTGTCGAGCGGGACGGACGCGGCGACGCCGCCGTACAGCGACAGCTCGCGGTTGAGCCCGACCGTGATGCGGCCCGTGCGCTCGTCGCGCTCGACGCGCAGCGGCCCGACCACGAGCAGCTGGAAGCGGAAGCGGGCGAGCCGGCCGCCGATCGCGTGGCCGAGCTCGTGGATCGCGAGCGCCAGCCACGCCGAGAGGATGACGCACGCCGCAGCGAACGCGGGGAAGAGCGCGCCGTAGCGGGCGCGGAGCGCGCGCCGCGCGGGCCGCCCGGCCTCGAGCATCGGCTCGGCGACCTGCAGCAGCGCGAAGGCGAGTCCGGCGCCGACGAGCGCCCCGACGACGAGCGCGGGCCAGGTGGAGCGCGACGCGGGCGCCGGGGCGGGAGCGGGCGCGGTCGTGGAGGGGTCGGTCACGAGCGACGGGGCGAGCGGGGCTGGCGAGGACGGAGGCCGGCCCTCATGGTGCGGCGGGCCGCGCGCGCCCGCCAGCCCGATCGCCGCGGCACCGTTTCCGCGAAGCTCCCCGGCCATGCGCCTCTCCTCCCTGCTCGCCCTCACGCTCGTGGGCTGCGCCACCGCGGCCACCGGCGGCACCGGCGCGCCGCTCGAGGGCGTCGACTGGCGCCTCGTCGACGTCGGCGGCCGCCCCGCGCTCGCCAGCGCGCCGGCCCGCATGCGCTTCGGGGACGACAGCGGGCGCGTCGCCGGCGACGCGGGCTGCAACCGCTTCGCCGGCCCCTACGTCCGCGACGGCGCGTCGCTCCGGCTCGGCCCGCTGGTCTCCACGCGGCGCGCCTGCATCGACGACGCGGCCAGCCGGCAGGAGATGGAGGTGCTCGCGGCGCTCGAGGCGACGCGCCGCCACGCGATCGCCGGCGACACGCTCGTGCTGTCGGGCGACGCGGGCGTGCTCGCGCGCTGGGTGCGCTGAGCGCCGCGGCGCGCGACTTGGAGGGTGGCGGGCCGGGGCGCATGTTAGGACGCTGCCCCCCACTTCCGCCCAGCGCCCCCATCATGGCCCGCCAGCTCCGCCCCGCCGCCCTCGCGGCGCTCGTCGTTCCCGCGCTGGCCGGGCTCGCGCCGGCGGCGCGCGCGCAGACCGCGCCGTCCGGGCGCTCCACCTCCGCCACGGGGTCGCCGGTCGGCGACGCGGCGCTGGCGTGGGAGCGCGGCGACTACCCGCGCGCCCTGCGCGCGCTGCAGGCGACGCTGCGCGGTCCCGACGCCGAGCGGCACCGGGTGGCCGCCGCGCTGCTGACGGGGGAGCGCTACCGGGTCGACTCGCTGGCGGCCGACGGGCGCGCGGTGCGCGTGAGCGCCGACGGCCGGCTGGCGCTGTGGGAGTCGGGGACGGGCGCCGCCGCGCGCACGCACGTCGTGCGGCTGGAGGGCGGCACGCCCGAGGTGGCGACGATCCCCGCCGCCGGCGTCGCGCTCTCGCCCGACGGCGCGCGCGCGGCCTTCCTGCGCGTGCCCGACGCGCCCGAGCTGCGCGACCTGCGCGCCGAGGGGGCGCGCCTGATCGCCGCCGGCGACCGCGACGGCGCGCGCGCCGCGCAGCAGCGCGCGCTGGAGCTGGAGGGGCGCCTCGCGGTCGTGGTCGTGCGCGACCTCAAGTCCGGCGCGGAGCGCGAGCTCGGCGGCGCGGGGTTCGTCAAGCGCGCCCCCGTCTTCTCGGCCGACGGCGCGACGCTCTTCCTCCTCGGCCGCGCGGAGGGCTCCGCCGACACGACCGTGTTCGCGAGCCGCGACGGCGCCGCGCCGGCGCCGTTCGGGCGCGCGCGCACCAGCGGGACCGAGCTGGCGCTGGCCCCGGGCGGACGCCAGCTGCTCGTGACCGGCGCGGGCGGGCGCACACCGTCGTTCGCGCTCGTGGACGCGGGGAGCGGCGCGGTGCGCACCTTCCCCGGGCTGCAGCCGCACGTCGCCGGCAACGGCGCCGCCGCGACCTGGCTGGTGCGCGACGGGCGCGAGTTCGCCGTGCGGCTGCTGCGGCTCGACCGCAACGGCGAGCCGGCGACGGTGAAGACCACGACCGACAGCCTCGAGACGCCCGTGCTCTCGCCCGACGCGCGCCGGATCGCGTTCGCGATGATGCCCGCGCCCGCGAACGACTGGGAGCTGTTCGTGATGGACGCGAGCGGCGACAGCACCACCCAGCGCCGCCTCACGAACGAGCCGCAGCACGACCGCCTGCCGCGCTGGCTGGACGCGGCGACGCTGCTCGCCGTGAAGGGCGAGCCGCGCCACCGCCGCTCGCACGCGTACGACGTCGCCACGGGCGCGTCGGCGCGGCTCTTCCACAACAACACGGTGCGCACGATCGCGCCCGAGTACGAGTGGGCGCCGACGCCCGACGGCGCGCGCGTGCTGATCGTCGCCGAGCGCGACGGCGACACGGTGTCGCCCGAGCGGAGCGTCTACCTGCTCGACCGCCGGCGCGAGGTCACGACCGCCGACGTGCTCGCGCGCGTGGAGCGCCAGCTCGCCGCCGAGGAGGCGCTGCGCGAGCGCACGGCCCGCATGTTCGCGCCGATCCGCGACGCGGTGCGGCGCGCGACCGAGAGCGTCTCGATCGAGCGGCTGTACGGCTACCAGAAGGCGCTGTTCGACTTCGGCTCGAAGCACGTCACGCGCCCCGGCAACGAGCCGGCGCGCCGCTGGCTGCACGAGACCTTCCGCTCGTTCGGCTACGCGCCCGAGTTCCAGGAGTTCACGCCGCGCAACGCGCCGCTCACCGCGAACGTCGTCGCGACGCTGCGCGGCACCGAGCACCCGGAGCTGGTCTACGTCGTCGGCAGCCACTTCGACTCGCGCGCCGAGGGGCCGGGCGCGGACGACAACAGCAGCGGCACGGCGATGCTGCTGGAGACGGCGCGCGTGCTGGCCCGGACGCCGCTCCCGGCCACCGTCGTCTTCGTCGCCTTCACGGGCGAGGAGGCGGGGCTGCTCGGCAGCCGCGAGTTCGCGCGCGTGGCGAAGGCGGCGAACTGGAAGGTCGTCGGCGCGATCAACAACGACATGATGGGGTGGTCCAACGACCAGCGGCTCGACAACACGATCCGCTACGCGAACCCCGGCATCCGCGACGTGCAGCACGGCGCCGCGCTCGGCTTCTCGCGCCTGGTGACGTACGACGCCGTGTACTACAAGAACACCGACGCGCACGCGCTGTACGACGCGTGGGGCGACGTCATCGGCGGCTTCGGGTCGTATCCCGTGCTCGGCAACCCGCACTACCACCAGCCGCACGACGTGCTGGAGACGATCAACCAGGAGCTGGTGACCGAGACCACCCGCGCGAACGTGGCCACGGTCATGCTGCTCGCGTCGAGCCCCTCGCGGCTCACCGGCCTCGCCGCCACGCGCGCCGGCGACGCGGTGACGGTGCGCTGGACCGCGAGCCCCGAGCGCAACATCGTGCGCTATCGCGTGGCGCACGGCCCCGCGAACGATCCGCTGCGCACCGTCGTCACCGTCACCGCCCCCGAGGCGCGGCTGGCGCGGGTGCCGGCCGGCCACGTCGTGTCGGTGAAGGCCGTCAACGCGCGCGGGCTCGAGGGGTGGGACTGGGCGTGGACGGTGGCGCCGTGATGATGCGCCCGGCGCCCGGAGAGGTGGAGGTGCGCGACGCGCGGCCCGATGAGCGCGACGCGGTGCGCGCGCTGACGCTCGCGGTCTACGCCGAGTTCGCGACGATCATGTCGCCGCGCGGGTGGGAGACGCTGGACGCCGCGGTGCGCGCCGCGCTCGACTCCGACGCGCCCGCGGAGCGGCTGGTGGCGGTGCGCGACGGACTGCTCGTCGGCAGCGTGATGCTGTTCGCGCCCGCGACCGACGCGTACGGCGGGCTCACCGCCGGCTCGCCGTGGCCGGAGCTGCGGCTGCTCGCCGTCGCGCCGCACGCGCGCGGGCTCGGCGTCGGCGCCACGCTGCTGGAGGAGTGCATCCGCCGCGCGCGCCGCTCGGGCGCGACGGTGCTCGGGCTCCACAGCTCGCAGAGCATGCGCACCGCGGTGGGGATGTACCTGCGGCGCGGCTTCGTGCGCGACCCCGAGCACGACTTCCAGCCCGAGGGCGCGGAGCTGGTCGAGGCGTATCGACTCGCGCTCGACGACCCGCACGCGCCGGACGAGCGATCGACGGCGCCCCGGATCACGTAGCGTGCGCGACTCGCCGATGCGCCCGACCCGTGTGAGCCGGGACCATCGGACGACCGACCGCGCGATCGTCGTCGCGGTTCAACGCCCCGAGTTCTCTCCCAGGGCGACGAGCAGCTCGTCCAGCTGATCGAACGTCTCGACCATCGCATCGGCCGCTCCGGTGCCGGCGGCGTCGAGCGCCTCCTTCGACGGATAGCGCTCGCGCAGGACCACCAGCGTCGTGCCGCCCCGCTCCTCGAAGGTCACCGTGGTGACGGGCCCGCCCTCGCCGCCCTCCTCGTTGGTCCACGCGAGGCGCGAGTACGGCTCGACTTCGACGTACGTGCCGAAGAACGCGGCGGGCTCGGGGCCCCCGTGGTCGAACACCAGACGGTACCTGCCTCCGACGCGCGCATCCACCTCGCAGGAGAGCAGGGTCATCCCCATCGACCTGGGCACCCACCACCGCTCGAGCAGCTCGGCCCTGGTGAACGCCTCGAAGACGATGCGCGCCGGGCCGTTGATGGTCCGCGTGACGACCACCTCGCGCTCCGACGTCCGCTCCACCGTGGTGCGGTGCTTCACGGGGCCGGCGCTACTTCCGGGTCCTGCGCTCATCGCTCCTCTCCTTTCGTGTGAGTTCCGCGACGACCCTGTCCAACTCGTCGAAGCGTCGGTCCCAGCGCTGGCGATACCGCTCGAGCCACGCCGTCTCCTCCTCCAGGCGGCGCGGGCCCAGCCGGCACGTCCGCACGCGCCCGATCTTCTCCGTCGTGACGAGCCCCGCCTGCTCCAGCACGCCCACGTGCTTCTTCATGCCCGTGAGCGTCATGTGGAACCGCTCGGCGAGCTCCGTGATCGACGCGTCCGCTCGCCCGAGCTGCTCCAGCACTCCACGCCGCGTGGCGTCCGAGAGCGCGGCGAACGACGCATCGAGTCGGGCCGTCATATACTGAACCATACGGTTCAGTATATAGCGCGGCGCGTGCGCGGCATGCAAGGGGTGGCCGCGACGAGCGACGCGTCCTACGATCCGCGGGGACGTTCCACGCGTCGCTGCGCCTGCCGGATCGCGAGCGCCCATGAGGCGTGCCGCGACCCGGCGTGGCGTCGCCGCCGACGTCGATGTCGATGTCGATGTCGATGTCGATGTCGATGTCGATGTCGATGTCGATGTCGACGTGGACGTCGGGACGATGCGCGAACCTACGAGAGGAGAGTCGTGAGCAAGGTCTTCGTCAACATCGGGCTCAGCCTCGATGGCTACCTGGCACCGGAAGGCATGACCATGAGCGATCCCGGGCACATGGGCTGGGGCGCCAAGTGGGGGGCGCTCATGGCCTGGATCCTCAAGCAGCAGTACTTCCGCGAGACCCTCGGGTTCGGACCGGGCGGGGAGACCGGCCCGGTCAACGACCTCGTTCGCCATACCTTCGAGCGCACCGGCGCGAACGTCATGGGCAGGCGGATGTTCGACCAGGGCGAGGTCTCCTGGCCGGAGGAGGCGCCCTTCCACACGCCGGTGTACGTGCTCACCCACGAGCGACGCGCGCCCTGGGTGCGCCCCGGCGGGACGACCTTCCACTTCGTCGACGACGGGGCGGAGCGTGCCCTGGAGCTGGCGCGCGCCTCCGCCGGCGATCGCGACGTCCGCATCTCGGGCGGCGCCGACGTGATCCAGCAGTACCTGAACCTGGGCGTCGTCGACGAGCTGGAGATCGCCCTGGCGCCCGTGCTGTTCGGCGGCGGGCGCCGCCTCTTCGAGAACCTGCGCGAGCCCGGGCCGCAGTTCCGCATCGACCGGGTGCTCGACGGTCCGGACGCGACGCACCTGCGCTACGTGCGTCGGTGAGGGCGTCGGCGGGGACGTCCTGACGACCGGCAAACGCCGGCGTCGGCTAGGGCGTGCGCGCGTCGTCCCCCGCGAACCGGAACGGCGCGCCGCCCACCAGCTGATCGCTCGTGACGGTCGGGCACCAGCGGCGCGCGACGTGGGCGACGACCGCCGCGGTGCCCTGGAAGTGGCCGCGCGGATCGCGGTGGAACGCGTCGGTGAGGTCGCGGCAGAGCACCGGCCGCTTCCCCCAGTACACGAGCTGCCGGATCCCGTACGGCCGGCTCAGGACGCAGACGTTCGTGTGGACGCCCATGAGGAGCACGTCGTCGATCCCGCGCGCCGCGAGCACGTCGTGGAACTCCTGTCCGTCGTCGGTCACGACGTCCTCGGGCGCGACGTCGATGAGCGGCGTCTGCCGCGTCCACGGCGCCGCGGCGTCGCCGCACGGCTCGGCCGCGTCGCACGAGCACCAGCCGGGATCGGTGAGGGTCGCCGGCAGCGCCGCCAGCTCGTCGGGCTCCCAGGCGTGCCAGTCGACGGGATGGGGCACCTCGGCATGCGGCGCCTCGACGGCGCGCCGGCGCTGGGGCGTGCCGGCGTAGAAGTCCATGCACCCGTGCGGCGCGTGCACGACGAGCGCGCCCCGCGCCCGCAGGCCGCCGAGGACCGCGTTCATGTGCGGCGCCATCTCCGCCACCCGGCGCGCCGCCGAGACGCAGTGATGCGCGTCCCACATGTCGCACACGACGACGGCGGCGCGCCCGACGTCCCAGCCCGGCGGCAGCGATCGCGGAGGAGCGGACGCCGACACGGGCCGCCTAGCGCCGGAGCGTCAGCAGCGCGCCCGCGAGCACGAGCCCCACGCCGAGCGTGCGCGAGAGGTCGATCGGCCGGCGCGCGAAGCCGACGAGCCCGAAGTGGTCGAGCGCGAGCGACATCCCCATCTGCCCCGCCACCACCAGCAGCGTGAGCGTCGTCGCGCCCAGGCGCGGCGCGAGGACGGTCACCACCGCCACGTAGAGCGCGCCGAGCGCGCCGCCGACCCAGTACCACCAGGGCAGGCGCGCGAGCGACGCCACGTCGGGGATCGCGGGGCGCTGCACGAGGACGAAGAGCGCGAGCGACAGCGTCCCGACCACGAACGACACGAGCGCGGCGAGCCCCGCGTCGCCGAGCCCCGAGCGGAGCTGCGTGTTGACGCCGGCCTGCAGCGCGAGCAGCGCGCCGACGAGGAGGGTGAGGGGGATCAGCGGGAGCATGCGCGTGGTCGGAGGGTGAGGCAGCCGCCGCGGCGGCGCTCGCGGCGGTCGGATCTCGCCAATCTCACACCTTCCCGCGCCGCGTGCGCCGGTCCACCGCCGGGGTCGTCGCGCGCCGCGCAGCGCAGGCGTGAGCTCGACGGCCGAGCGCGGGCGATCGGGCGCCGCTGGCGTGCTCCCTGCTCGGGCGGGGGCGCATGACGTCCCAGTCGCCCGCCCCGATCGACCCGCCGGGCCGCCGGCCGCGCGCGGTGCCGCGCGTGGTATCGCGTGCCGTATCGCGCATCGCGCCGCGCATCGCGCCGCGCGCGCTCCCGCCGCTTCCGCCGCTCACACCGCGCGCCGCGCAGCTCGCCACCATCGCCGCCGCCACGGGCGCGTTCGTCGCGCTCACGCTCGCGCGCCGCGCGCACGCCGGCACGCTGCCCATCGACCGGCGCGTGCAGGCGCTCACGCGGCGCGTGCGGCTCGCCGAGGCGCCGCACGCGTGGGCGCGCGGCCGCCGGTCGAGCGCGCGCCTCCTGTTCGACGCCGTCGGGGGGCTGACCGGCCAGTGGCCGCCGGCGCTCGCCGGGGCGGCCGCGGCGCTCGCCGTCGCGCGGCGCCACGGCCTCGGCCCTGCCCTGCCGGTCGCCGCCGCCGTCCCCGCGAGCAACGCGCTGCACGCGCTCGCGAAGTACTCGCTCGGCCACCGGCGGCCGATGCTCGCGCGCCTGACCGGCAAGCGCACGCCCGCCTTCCCGAGCGGCCACGGCGCGCGCGGCGCGGCCGCCGCGGGGATCCTCGCCTGGGTCGCGGCCCGCGAGGACGTCGCGCCGCTCGCGCTCGGGCTGCCGCTCGGCGCCGCGCTGGCCGTCGTCGGCGCGTCGCAGCGGGTCTGGGTCGAGCGCCACTGGGCCACCGACATCCTCGGCGGGCTCGCCGTCGGCGCGGCGGTCGCCGCCGGCTGCGCGCGCTGGTTCGACGCGGCCCGCGATCCCTGACCCTCCCACACGCTCCATGTCGTCGCTCTCCGGCACCACCGATCGCTCCACCGCGCCGTTCGGCGCGACGCCCGACGCCACCGGCACGCGCTTCCAGGTCTGGGCGCCGCGCGCGCGCACCGTCGCCGTGCGGCTCGCGTCGGGCGGCGCCGAGCACCCGCTCGCCGCCGAGGGCGACGGCGTGTTCGCCGCGCACGTCCCCGGCGTCGGCGCCGGCGCGGACTACCAGCTCGTGCTCGACGGCGAGCGCGCGCTCCCCGACCCGACCAGCCGCTGGCAGCCGCACGGCGTGCACGGCGCCTCGCGCGTCGTCGACCCGCGCGCCTTCGCGTGGACGGACGACGGGTGGCGCGGCCTGCCGGCGATGGCGGACTACGTGATCTACGAGCTGCACGTCGGCACCTTCACGCGCGAGGGCACGTTCGACGCGATCGTCCCGCGCCTCGCGGCGCTGCGCGACCTCGGCGTGACGGCGATCGAGCTGCTGCCGGTCGCGGCGTTCCCGGGGACGCGCAACTGGGGCTACGACGGCGTGCACCTGTACGCGCCGCAGCACTCGTACGGCGGGCCCGAGGGGCTGCGCCGGCTGGTCGACGCCGCGCACGCGCACGGCCTCGCGATGGTGCTCGACGTCGTCTACAACCACTACGGCCCCGAGGGGAACTACCTCGACGCGTTCGGCCCGTACTTCACCGACCGGTACGAGACGCCGTGGGGACGCGCGGTGAACTTCGAGGGTGACGAGGGCGCGCAGGTGCGCCGGCACGTCGTCGAGAACGCGCGCCACTGGATCGCGGAGTACCACGTCGACGCGCTGCGCCTGGACGCGATCCACGGGATCTTCGACCGCTCGCCGCGCCACGTGCTGGCCGACCTCACCGACGCCGTGCACGCCGAGGCGGCGGCCGCGGGCCGGCGCGTGCACCTGATCGCGGAGAGCGACCTGAACGACGCGCGCGTCGTGCGGCCGACGCGCGAGGGCGGGCTCGGGTTCGACGGACAGTGGGCGGACGACCTGCACCACGCCGTGCACGTCGCGCTCACCGGCGAGCAGCGCGGCTACTACGCGACGTTCGGCGGCGTCGCGCCGATCCGCACGGCGCTCGCCGATCCGTTCGTGCGCGAGGCGCGCGCGGGCGTGCTCCCCGATGCGCCCACGTCCGCGGCGACGCGCGCGACGGGGCTCCCGCGCGAGCGCTTCGTCGTCTGCCTGCAGAACCACGACCAGGTGGGCAACCGCGCGACCGGCGACCGCATCGCGTCGCTCGTGTCGCCGGCGCAGCAGCGGCTGGGCGCGGCCGTGGTGCTGCTCTCGGGCTACGTGCCGCTGCTCTTCATGGGCGAGGAGTACGGCGAGACGCGCCCGTTCCAGTACTTCGTGAGCCACTCGGACGAGGCGCTCGTGCAGGCGGTGCGCGACGGCCGGCGGCGCGAGTTCGCCGAGTTCGCGTGGGGCGGCGAGGTGCCCGACCCGCAGGCCGAGGAGACGTTCGCGCGCTCGACGCTCGACGGCGCGACGCCGCGCACGCCCGAGCAGCGCGCGGTGCACGCGCTCTACCGCGACCTGCTGGCGCTGCGCCGTGAGGAGCCCGCGCTGCGCCCCGGCGCGGCCAACGTGCGGGTCGACGGCGCGGGCGCGTGGGTGCGCTGGACGCTCGCGCCGCACGACGGCGGGCGGACGGTGTGCGTCGTCGCCAACGTGGGCGACGCGCCGTGCGCGGTGCCGCTCGCGTCGGACGACGCGTGGATGCCGCTGCTCTCCACCGAGGCGGCGGCGTACGGCGGCGCGGGGCCCGACGCGCCCGCGGTCCGCGACGGCTCGGCGACGCTCGCGCCCTTCGCGTGCGCCGTGTTCGCGCGCGCGTGACGGCGACGACGATCGCGCGGCGCGACGCCGGGCGCATCGATGCGCGCGCGCTCGTCGGGCGCGCGGCGATGGCGGTCGCGGCGTGGCAGGCGCTGCGCCTCGCGCGGGCGCTGGCGCGCGACGTGGTCGCGCACCGGCGCGCCGCCGCGGTGCTGGGGCACGCGTGGACCACGATCGCGATCCCCGAGGCGCCGCACGCGCTGCGGCTGTTCGCGCGCACGGGCGGGCCGGCAGACGCGGACGGGCCGCCGGTCGTGCTGGTGCACGGCTACGGCGTGAGCAGCCGCTACTACGTGCCGCTGGCCGCGCGCCTGGCGTCGGCGGCGCGCGTGCTCGCGCCCGACCTGCCGGGCCACGGGCGCAGCGACCACGCGCCCGCGCCGCTCCCGGTGCCCGCGCTCGCCGGCGCGCTCGCGGCGTGGATGCGCGCGCACGACCTGCGCGGCGCCGTGCTCGTGGGGCAGTCGATGGGCGTGCAGGTCGCCACCGAGCTGGCGGTGCGCGAGCCGGCGCTGGTGTCGGGGCTCGTGCTCCTCGGGCCCACGGTCGATCCGTCGGCACGCACCGCGGTGCGGCTGATCGCGCGCGCGGTGCCGACCGCGCTCGCCGAGCGGCCGCTGCTGGACGTGGCGGTCGCGTGGGACTACGTGCGCGCGGGACCGCGGATGATCGTGCGCGAGATGCGGCACATGCTGGGGCATCGGGTCGAGGCGCTGCTGCCGCTGCTCGCGACGCTGGCGATCCCGACGCGCGTGCTGCGCGGCGCGCGCGACCACATCGCGCCGCAGGCGTGGACGGACGCGGTGGCGGACTGCGCCGGCGCGACGGCGGCCACGGCGGTGCCCGGCGGCGCGCACGCGGTGCAGTACACCGCGCCCGACACGGTCGCCGCGGCGGTCCTGGCGGTGCTCGCCGATGTACGCGCCAAGGTGCGCGCCGAAGTGCGCGCCGCGGCGGACCCGGCAGCCATGGCGGCGCCGTCCCGCCCGGCACGTGCGGCGCTCGGCGTGTGACGCATGCCGCACGGCGGCCGGGATCGCGACGGCAGACGGCCTCCGGACCCCGACGCTGGCACGGCAGGTGTAGAGGAGGGGGGCGCCGGACGGAAGCACCCGCACCACGCTCGAACCTACGCGGCGCCGGAGGCTGGCAGCCGCCTTCTCTAAGGAGACCACACCATGAAGCGCATCTTCCTCCTCACGACTGCAGCGCTCGCCCTCGCGGCCTGCGGCGGCGGCTCGAACAACGCCGACAGCGCGGCCATGACGGACAGCGCGGCGGCGGTGACGCCGGCGCCGAGCACGGACATGACGGGCGGCGCGACGACGGGCGCCACCACGGGCGCGACGACGGGCACCATGCCGACGACCGACAGCATGGCGCGCGACTCGATGGCCCGCGACACCATGAGCCGCGACACGACGGGCACGCGCCCGTAACCTCGGCGCGCACGACGCACGACGGGGCGCCCGCGCGATCGCGCGGGCGCCCCGTCGCGCATGCGGCATCGCACGCCGTGGTGCACACGACGGTGGCGCGACGGCTCGTGGTGCGGCCGGTGGTGCGGCCGGTGGTGCAGCTGACCCACGCGTGCGTCAGTGGGCGCCGGTAGCGTCCGGGGGCACGCACACCCTCCGACCCGCGCCGCATGCCCAGCCCGTACGATCCGCCCGCGCCGCGCCGAACCATCAAGGTCGGCGAGGCGCTCTACATCAAGTCGAAGAACACGCGCGTGATGCAGCAGCCCGGCCTCGCGTCGTCGAACAACGTGCTCGCGATCCTGCAGCCGCTGACGATGGTGCGATGGCTCGGCGCCGTCCCCGGCACGCGCGAGTGGCAGAAGGTCTCGCACAACGGGCGCGTCGGCTACGTCTACTCGACGAACCTCTCGATCGACCGCCCCGACATGACGCTGCGCGCGAGCTACTGCGACGCGTGCGACGGCACGGGCGCGGTGATGGCGAAGTCCGCGCATCCCAACGTCTGCGCCTTCGAGACCTGCGCGGCGTGCGGCGGCAACGGCCAGTTCCGCGGCGGGATCAAGCCGTCGCGGCTCGTCCCGAGCGGCGCCATCAAGGCCTGAGCCGGGGCGGCGCGATCGGCGCCCGGCGACGCCGGTTGCGGGGCGCCGCGCCCCGCACGAGACTCCACGGACCAGGCAGTGTCCGTCCGTCCGAGCCCCCGCATCCGACGCCCGATGTCCCGTCCGTCGTTCCTCCGCCGCCGCGCGCGCGCGTGCACGCGCGTCGTCGCGGCGCTGACCCTCGCGCTCCCCGGCGCGGCGCACGCGCAGGCGCCCGCCGGCGCCGCCGCGCTGCGCCCCGCGCTCGAGAGCATCACCGCCGACGGCGTCCTCGCCCGCACGCGCGTGCTGGCGAGCGACGCCTTCGAGGGGCGCGGCCCCGGCACGCGCGGCGAGGACAGCACCGTCGCCTACCTCACGCGCGAGTTCCAGCGCCTCGGCCTCGCCCCGGGCAATCCCGACGGCACGTACGTGCAGGACGTGACGCTCGTCGGCTACACGGGGCGCGGCAGCGCGTCGTTCACCGTCGGCGGGCGCAGCATCGCGCTCGAGCCGCTCAAGGACGTCGTCGCCGTCGCGCGGCACGCCGCGCCCGAGAACGTCGTGCGCAACAGCGAGGTCGTGTTCGTCGGCTACGGCGTCGTCGCGCCCGAGTACGGGTGGAACGACTACGCGGACGTCGACGTGAAGGGGAAGACGGTCGTCATCCTCATCAACGACCCGCCGGTGCGCCGCGCCGGCGCCGCCGCGGGCGACACGAGCGAGCGCGCGCTCGACCCGAACGTCTTCCGCGGCCGCGCGATGACGTACTACGGCCGCTGGACGTACAAGTACGAGGAGGCGACGCGCCAGGGCGCGGCGGCCGCGATCATCGTCCACGAGACGGGCCCCGCGGGCTATCCGTGGGAGGTCGTCAGCGGCAGCTGGGGGCAGGAGAACTTCGACATCCGCTCCCCCGGCGGCGAGCCGGCGCGCGTGACGGTCGAGGCGTGGATGACGAACGCGAAGGCGCGCGAGCTCCTCTCGGCCGCCGGGCAGGACTTCGACGCGCTCAAGCGCGCCGCGCGCACGAAGGGGTTCCGCGCCGTGCCGCTCGCCGGCGCGACCGCCGACCTGCGCGTGCAGAACACGGTGCGCGAGGTGCGCTCGCGCAACGTCGTCGCGCGGCTCGAGGGGAGCGACCCGCGGCTGAAGGACCAGCACGTGATCTACTCCGCGCACTGGGACCACTTCGGCCGCGACACGACGCGCCAGGGCGACCAGATCTTCAACGGCGCGCTCGACAACGCGAGCGGCACCGCGGCGCTCGTGCAGATGGCGGAGGCGTTCACGCGGCTGCCGCAGCGGCCGCGCCGCTCGCTCCTCTTCCTCGCCGTCACGGCGGAGGAGCGCGGGCTGCTGGGCGCCAAGTACTACGCCGAGAACCCGCTGTACCCGCACGCCACGACGGTGGCGAACGTCAACATGGACGGCGTGAACCAGTGGGGCCGCACGCGCGACATGACGGTGGTGGGGCTCGGCAACAGCACGCTCGACGACGAGCTCGCGGCGGTGCTGCGGCCGGCGAACCGCGTCATCCGCCCCGACCCGGAGCCGGAGAAGGGCTTCTTCTATCGCTCCGACCACTTCGAGTTCGCGAAGAAGGGGGTGCCCGCGCTCTACACCGACGCGGGCGTGGAGTACGTGGGGCGCCCGCCGGAGTACGGCCAGCGCAAGCGCGAGCAGTACGAGGCCGAGGACTACCACAAGCCGTCGGACGAGATCAAGCCGGACTGGGACCTGAGCGGCGCGGTCGAGGACCTGCGCGCGCTCTTCCAGGTCGGATACCGCGTCGCGAACGGCACCACGTGGCCGACGTGGAAGCCGGGCACCGAGTTCCGCGCCACGCGCGAGGCGATGCTGAAGAGCGCGCCGGCGCAGCCGGGCGCGTCGCCGCGCGTGACGAAGGACCCGCGCTGATCCACGCGGGCCCACGCTGACCGGGCGTGAACGGGCGGGGGGCGGGACGCTCTTGTCCCGCCCCCCGCACGCGTCGTAGGGTGCGGCATGCAGCCGCAGCGACCGCAGCTCCCGATGCACGCGCCACCGGCCTCCCGCCGGCGCGCGCTCCGCCGCCTCCTCACCCTCGCCTCGACGCTCGGCGCCGCGCTCGGCCTCGCGGCGTGCGGCGAGGAGGCCATCGTCCCCCCCGACCGGCCGCCGGAGGTCGTCACGATCCGGCTGCGCACCGCCACGCCGAGCGTGGCGCCGGGCGACTCGCTCACCGTGATCGCGGAGCCGGTCGACGCGGGCGGGCAGCCGGTCGCGGGCGCGCCGGTCACCTGGCAGTGGTCCGACTCCAGCGCGCTGACGGGCGCGGCGGAGGGAGCGACGCTGCGTCTGCGCGCGGTGCGACCGGCGAGCGTGCTCGTGACCGTCCGCTCGGGCGCGGCGGTCGGCGCGCTCGACCTGACGGTGCGCTTCCTCGAGGCGCGCAGCCTCCGCCTCACGGTGAGCGCGGGAGACAGCCTCGTCGTCGGCGCGGCGCCGATCGTCGGCGTGCAGGCGCTGGACAGCCTGGGGCGCGTCGTCCCCGCCCCGGTCCCCGTCATCACCACCACGGACCCGACGATCGCCGAGGTCCGGCCGTCGAGCGCCGGCCCGCGGCTGCACGCGCTCGCGGCGGGGCGCACGGAGGTCGTGGCGACGGCCGGCGCGCTGCGCGCCACGGTCGCCGTGCGCGTGTGGCCGCCGCCGCGCGTCGTCTTCCCCGACACGTCGGTGCTCCTGCCCGGGCTCACGCGCACGCTGCGCGCGCAGGAGCTGCCGATGGACCAGCAGGCGCGCCCGATCGCCCGCGAGCGCTGGATCAGCGGCGCGCCCGAGGTCGCGACGGTGAGCGCGACGGGCGTCGTCACCGCCGTGGGGCCGGGGCGCGCGACGATCTTCGCCATCGCGGGCGAGGACACGCTGCGCGCGCTGGTGGTCGTGAAGCCGCCCGCGCCGCCGGTGGAGTACGTGGCCGTGGTGCCGCGCGCGCCCTGCGCCGTGTCGCGCGACGGCGGCATCTACTGCTGGGGGAGCAACAGCTTCGGGCAGCTCGGCACCGACGAGATCATGGATCGGTGCGAGAGCTTCCAGCCGTTCAGCGGCGCGGGGCGCATGTGGTGGACGCGCACGGTGTATCGGTGCAGCGCGCAGCCGGTGCGCGTGCAGAGCGCGTCGCGCTTCGTGGCGGGGAGCGGCAACGGCTCGGGCGTGTGCGGGCTGACGGCGGAGGGCGCGGTCGAGTGCTGGGGCTACGTGCCGCGGGCGACGGGCAGCCCGACCGGGCTGAGCAACGCGACGACGCCGGTGTCGGTCGCGCCCGGGCTGCGCGTGGCGGCGATCGACGGGCGCTGCCTGCTCTCGGTCGAGGGCGACGCGCACTGCTGGGGCGACTGGACGGTGCCGATCTACGAGGACGGCACGCGCAGCAGCCAGACGCCGCAGCGCCTGCCGAGCCCCGTGAAGTTCCGGCAGCTCTCGGCGGGGACGTCGCACCTGTGCGGCGTCACGGCGGAGGACGCGCTGTACTGCTGGGGCTCGGCGTACGCGGGACAGATCGGCGTCACCGGATCGGTGCAGGCGCCGGGGTGCTTCGTGGCGTGCGAGCCGCGCCCGCGGCGGGTCGAGGGGCTGCCGCCCACGCGCGCGGTGCAGGTGAGCAGCTTCGCGTCGTCGTGCGCGCTCGACCGCGAGGGCGTCGTGCGCTGCTGGGGCGAGGCGTACGCGAACGGGCGCACGACGCCGTCGCCGGTGCCGGCGCCGATCCCCGACGCGCCGCGCTTCGTCGCGCTGTCGAGCACCGACGGCGGCACGCAGTGCGGGCTGACCGCCGCGGGTGAGCTGTGGTGCTGGGGCGGGCTGTTCCACCGGCCGGACGGCTCGCAGGTCCTCAGCACCGAGCGCGCGCAGCGCGCCGCGCCGAACTTCCCGCTGCGCACGGTGGCGGGGACCGCCGCCTCCAGCTGCGGCCTCGCGCAGGACGGCCGGCTGTTCTGCTGGGGGCAGGGGCCCATCGGGGACGGCGTGTGGCCGGACAACGCGACCGCGTTCCGCGTGGCGCCGGTGGTGGGGCAGCGCTGAGCGATCAGCGCTGAGCGATCAGCGATCAGCGGTCAGCGATCAGGGGGCTCCGTCGATTGGACGGGGCCCTCTTCGCGTGCGGGCCTCCGCGTCGGGGCGCGGCGGAAGCAGCATCGGCCGGGATGCCCGTGGATGAGCAGGATGCCCGGAGCCCGAATCGGGCGCCTCCTTCCGCCTCGTGCTCCAGCGCATCCGCCACATCGGGCGTTCGTCACGTCGCGACTCGCACGTGCGCGACGACGAGGCGCGAACGCGACGCGGGGCTCCGCCCGAAGACGGAGCCCCGCTGAACGCTGATCGCTGAGCGCTGAGCGCTACCCTATCTCCGGCAGCCCCCGCTCGATCTCCCCCCGCCGCTCCTCCAGCCACGGCGGCAGCACGAGCGACGCGCCCAGCATCTCCTCGCTCTCGTCGACGGCGAAGCCCGGACCGTCGGTGGCGATCTCGAACAGCGCGCCGCCGGGCTCCATGAAGTAGACCGACTTGAACCAGAAGCGGTCGATCACCTCGGTCGGGCGGCGGCCGGCGGCCCGCGCGCGCTCGCGCACCGCCAGCTCGGCCGCGTCGTCGGGGACGCGCCAGGCGACGTGGTGCACCGCGCCGACGCCCCACCGGCCGCGCGGCGCGTCGGGGGCGGCGCACAGGTCCACCGTGCGCCCCGTGCCGCCGCCGGCGATCGTCAGCCGGTGCCAGCCGTCCTCCACGCCGGCGCGCGCGAAGCCCATCACGTCGACGAGGAAGCGCGCCGTCTCCTCGAGGTCGCGCTCCACCATGCGCACCGCGTGCAGCCCGCGGATCTGGTGCGACGCCGGCACCGGGCCGTCGGCCCACGGCGTGAACGCGCGCGCGTCGTGCGCCGGGTCGTCCGCGCGCAGCTCCGCGAGCGCGAGCGCGACGCCGTGCGGATCGGTGAACGGCAGCACGCGCTCGCCGAAGCGCGTCGCGATCTCGTCGGCGACGGCGACGCCCGCCTCGCGGAGCCGCGCGTGCCACCAGTCGAGCGTCCCCGCGGGCACCGCGAGCGTCGTCTCGCGCGTGAGCCCGTGCCCCTCCTGCTTGGGCGGATGGCCGGGCCACGGGAAGAAGGTGAGGTCCGTCCCCGCGTGCCCGACCGCGTCGGCGTAGAACAGGTGATAGGTGCCCGGCCGGTCCTGGTTGACCGTGCGCTTGACCAGCCGCATCCCGAGCACGCGCGTGTAGAAGGCGAGGTTCTCGCCCGGGTCGCCGGCGATGACGGTGACGTGGTGGAGGCCCGTGAGCATGACTCGTCTCCTCCTCGCATGGCGTGGGGCGTCATCGACGGACGCTGCGGGCTGCGGGCTGCGGATTACCTGCGGCTGCGGAGCTGCGGGGCTGCGGAACGTCCGCTCGGGACGTCCCGGCGGAGTTCCCGCAGCTCCGCAGCCCCGCAGCGTCTCCGGATCCGCAGCCCGCAGTCCGCAGCGTCCCGCGCGACGCGGGTCGTTACGCGCTCAGGGCACCACCGGTGGTGCGCCGAGCGGGTACTCCTTCGGCGGCTCGGCGCCCTGCAGGTGGCGGACGAAGTAGTCCCAGCGGCGGCGCATCACGTACGGGCTGTCGGCGCCGTAGCCGTGGCGCGCGTGCGGCAGCATCAGCAGGTCGAAGTCCTTGCCGGCCTTCACGAGCGCGTCGACGACGAGCTGCGTGTTGTACGGCGGGACGTTGTCGTCCATCTCGCCGTGGATCAGGAACAGCTTGCCCTGCAGCTTCGCGGCGTGCGTCTGGTTCGCCTCGTCCGCGTAGTTGTCGGTGTTGCCGTTCTTGACCAGGAGCCCCTGATAGCGCTCGCCCCAGTCGTCCTCGTAGTTGCGGTTGTCGTGGTTGCCCGACTCCGCGATGCCGACCTTGAAGAACTCCGGGTGGCGGAACATCGCCGCCGCCGTCGCGAAGCCGCCGCCCGAGTGGCCCCAGATGCCGGCCTTCTCGAGGTCGATGAAGCGGTAGCGCTGCGCGAGCTCCTTCATCCCCGCGATCTGGTCGGGGAGCGTGTTGTCGCCCATGCGGCCGTAGTACGCGTCGTGGAACGCCTTCGAGCGCCCCGGCGTCCCCATGCCGTCGATCGCGACGACGACGAAGCCCAGCTCCGCGAGCGCCTGGTGGTCGCCGCGCGCCGGCGAGAAGCTGCGCGAGCCGACGCTGCCGCTCTGCGGGCCCGGGTAGATGTAGTTGACGATCGGGTACTTCCGCGTCGAGTCGAGGTTCGACGGCGTGAACATCAGCCCGTAGATGTCCGTCTTGCCGTCGCGCGCCTTCACGCGGATCGGCGTCGGCGCCTTCCACCCCGCGGCGACGAGCCGGGACACGTCGGCCTTCTCCAGCGTCTGCACGAGCTTCCCCGTCGCGTCGCGCAGCACCGTCACGGGCGGCGTCGTCGGCGTCGAGTAGGTGTCGACGAAGTGGCGGCCGTCCGGCGACATCGAGACGACGTGGTGCGCGTCCTCGGGCGTCAGCAGCGTCTGCCCCTTCCCGTCGAAGCCGATGCGGTAGAGGTGCTGGTAGTACGGATCGCGCCCCGCCTCCTTCCCCTGCCCGAGGAAGTAGATCTGCCGCGCCTTCTCGTCCACGCGCACGATCGTCGCGACGTTGCCGTCGCCGGTCGTGATGCGGTTCTTGAGGCGGCCGGTCGCGAGGTCGTACAGGTAGAGGTGGATCCAGTTGTCGCGCTGCGACCACCAGATCAACTCGTTCGACGCGGGGAGCACCTTCCACAGCTCCTCGTCGAGCGACGCGTCGCCGACCTGCGTCTGCGAGCGCTCCTCGAACAGCGTGCGCACCGCGCCGGTGCGCGCGTCCGCGATGCGGAAGGTCGCCACCTTGTGGTCGCGCGAGCTGGAGACGAACGCCATCTGCGAGCCGTCGGGGAACCACTGCGCGTCGCAGATTGTGCCGCCGCTGCACGCGATGTGGTCCGACACCGTCGAGCGGTGCGGGTCGGCGGGCATCTGGAAGCGCACCATCTTCGGCTCGCCGGCGACGTTCAGCACCACGCGATGGATGCGGAAGATCACGCTGTCGCCCGGCAGCGGATACTTCCACGACTCCAGCCGCGGCGCGCCGACGTTCGTCGAGACGAGGTGCATGTCGCGCACGCCGCGCCCGTCGTGCTGGAAGGTCGCGATGCGCTTCGAGTCGGGCGACCAGGTGAGGATCGCGCGGTCGCTGTGCGTCCAGCCGGCGTTGTCGGTCGCGTAGCCGAAGTCCTTCGTGCCGTCGGTCGTCAGCTGCGTCTCGGCGCCGCTGGCGACGTCGCGCACCCAGACGTTGTGGTCGCGGATGAAGGCGGCCTTGGTGCCGTCGGGCGAGCGCGTCTCGGGCGGCCCGCCGCGGCGGGCGGCGCCCTGCGGCTGTGCGGCCGGCGTCGGCGCGCCCGCGCCCGGGACACCGGTGCAGCGCGCCGGCTCCGCGGTGCAGTTCACCTTCGTGCCGCCGCGCGGATCGACCAGCATCAGCGCGGGCGCGCCGGTCGCCGGGCGCACGCGGTAGGTGAGCCGCCCGTCGGGGAGCCAGGTCGGCGCGGTGACCATGTTCGAGACCAGCGGCATGGTGCGCGGCGCCAGGAGCCGCTCGGCGCGCTGGTACTCGGCGGCGGTGACGGTGCGCGCGGGCGCCGCCTGCTGGGCGACGCCGGCGGCCAGCGGCGCGGCCAGCAGCGCGACGCCGAGGCCGAGCGGCATGCGAAGACGCGTCCGGGGACGCGAACGGAGAGACGTCGGGTGCATCGATCGAGTGGGGAGGGATGCGCGGTGGGATGCGCAGGCGCCGCTACTTCGCCTTCGCGAGCAGCAGCGTGATCGGCAGCGTGTCGGCCGGCGAGATCGTGACCGGCAGCTCCAGCGTACGATAGCCGGCGCGCACGAGGCGCACGGTGCCGCCGCCTTCGGGGAGGTGCGCGAGCGTCGCGGTGCCCGTGCTGGTCGTCGTCGTGCGGGCGCCGGTCTTCACGTCCACGACGTCGACGCCCTCGACAGGCGTGCCGCTCTCCTCGTCGTACACCCCGACGAGGCGCAGGCGGTGCATCGGCAGCCGCTCCGCGACCTGCAGCGGGAGGGCGATGTCGCCGGTGGCGGTCACGTCGGCGGACGCGGCGGGCGCGCCGGCGGGCGCCGACGGCCCGACCGTCGCGGCGGGGCGGTCGGCGAGCACCTTCTCCCGGCCGACCTCGGTCCCCTTCACGTAGGTGCCGAGCCCCTCGCGGTAGTCGACGCCGGGCTTGAGGGTGATGAAGAGCGCGCTCGCCGTCCCCGCGCCGGCCGGCGACTCGCCGCAGTCGGTGGCCCGCATCTCGGCGATGTGCTCCGACTTGATGGTGAGCAGCGCCGTCTGGAGCCCGAGGCCGAGCGAGTTCTTGCCGCGCATCTGGAGGCGCCGCGTGGCGCGCTGCGCGCGGGCGCGCATGCGCTGCTCGGGGACGGTGGTCGGGTCGATCGCCAGCGCGCTCAGGCGGATGCGGCGCCCGTTCACCCAGAGGTCCTGCGCCGGCAGGCACCCCATGCGGCCCGTGGCGCCGAGCCCGAAGATCATGTCGGGGCGCAGCTGCGTGAGGACGTCGAGCGCGTCGACCACGGGGCGCTTCGCGCTGGCGATCGCGTCGGCGTCGACGGTCAGGCGGCGCTGGCGGATCAGCTGCCGGTCGGTGACCCGCACGGTCGCCAGCTCCTGCGACGCGGGGGTGAGCGGGACGGTGACGGGCAGGGTGTCGGGCGCCAGGCGCACGAGGAACTGGTCGGCGCGCAGGAACCCGATGCGCCGGACGACCACCTGCACCTCGCCGCCCGCGATCGGCGCCGTGAGGACCCGCACGCCGTCGGCGTCCGTGGTGCCCTGGGCGACGATGTCCCGCACGCCACGGATGAGCGAGACGGTGGCCTCCGGGACCGGCGCGCCGGCGGGGTCGGTGACGCGCACGCGCACCGCACCGGTCGCGGGCGCCGCCGTGGGGGCCTGGGCCTGCGCACTGGCGGCGAGCGCCACGACCAGCAGCCCGGCGAGCGGTCGATGGGTGATCATGGCGCCAAGGTACGGTCGGAGGGCGGAGATCGCAGCGGTGGGCGCTGCGGACTGCGGGCTGCGGATCCTGACCTCCGCGATCCTGGGTCCTCGGGGCGGACCCGAACGGCCGACAGCAGCAGGGATTGAAGTCCGATTGCAACAGCGGACGAGATCGGATCAGCTCAGCGTGATGCGAGGTCCCCTGCGCCACGCGGAGCTGATCAGATCCTGTCCGGCTTCTCAATCCGATCTGGATCCCTGCTGCTCTTCCAGATCGGGGCGGGTTCGAGGACGCCGGGACATGGCGCCGAGGATCCGCAGCCCGCAGTCCGCAGCGTCCGCACCGGCGCCGATCAGACGCCCGCCGCCGCCGCCCGGCCCGCCACGCGCCCCGAGTACAGGCACCCGCCGAGGAAGGTTCCCTCGAGCGCGCGGTAGCCGTGCATGCCGCCGCCGCCGAAGCCGGCCGCCTCGCCGGCCGCGTAGAGGCCGGGCACCGGCTGGCCGTCGGCGCCGAGGGCGCGCGCGGACAGGTCGGTCTCCAGCCCGCCGAGCGTCTTGCGGGTGACGATGGAGAGCCGGACGGCGATCAGCGGGCCCGCCTTCGGGTCGAGCAGGCGGTGCGGCCTGGCCATCCGGATCAGCCGGTCGCCGCGGTAGCTGCGGGCGCGGTGCATGGCGTGGAGCTGCGCGTCCTTCCCGAACGGGTTGTCGTACTCGCGGTCGCGGGCGACGATCTCGCGCTCCAGCGCCGCCGCGTCGATCCGGTCCTCGCCGACGAGGGCGTTCATCCCGCGCACGAGCTCGGGGAGGGTGCGCTCGACCACGAAGTCGACGCCCTTCCGCTTGAACGCCTCGACTGGCGGGGGGGCGCCGGGGAGGACGCGCTGCAGCACCTTCCGGACGCTCCGCCCGGTGAGGTCGGGGTTCTGCTCGCTGCCGGAGAGGGCGAACTCCTTCTCGATGATGCGCTGCGTCAGCACGAACCAGCTGTAGTCGTGCCGGGTGCCCATCAGGTGGGCGAGCGTGCCGAGGGTGTCGAAGCCGGGGAAGAGCGGCGCGGGGAGGCGGCGGCCGAGCGCGTCCAGCCACAGCGAGGAGGGGCCGGGGAGGATCCGGATGCCGTGCATCGGCCAGATCGGATCCCAGTTGTGCAGCCCCTCGGTGTAGTGCCACATGCGGTCGCGGTTGACGAGCCGCGCGCCCGCCGCCTCGCTGATGGCGAGCATGCGCCCGTCGACGTGCGCCGGCACGCCCGAAAGCATGCGCGCGGGCGGGGTGCCCAGCCGCGCCGGCCAGTTGGCGCGCACGAGGTCGTGGTTGCCGCCGATCCCGCCCGAGGTGACGACGACCGCCCCGGCCCGCAGCGCGAAGTCGGCGACGACCTCGCGCGAGCTGCTGACGCCACGCGCGGCGTCGCTGGGCGCCAGCACCGCGCCAGCGACGCCGTCGACGGCGCCGTTGGTGACGGTGAGCGCGTCCACGCGGTGGCGGAAGCGAAAGCCGAGGCGGCCCGCGCGCTCCGCGTCGCGCGCCCGGCGGACGAACGGCTCGAGCACGCCCGGCCCCGTTCCCCAAGTGACGTGGAAGCGGGGGACCGAGTTGCCCGGCCCCGACGCGGAGTAGCCGCCGCGCTCCGCCCAGCCGACGACGGGGAAGAAGCGGAGCCCCTGCGCGTGCAGCCACGCCCGCTTCTCCCCCGCCGCGAAGTCGACGTACGACTCGGCCCACCGGCGCGGCCAGTGATCCTCCGGCCGGTCGAAGCCGGCGGTCCCCATCCAGTCCTGGAGCGCCAGCTCGCGCGAGTCGCGCACGCCCATCCGGCGCTGCTCGGGGGAGTCCACGAGGAAGAGCCCGCCGAACGACCAGAAGGCCTGCCCGCCGAGCGAGGCCTCGGGCTCCTGATCGAGGACCAGCACCCGGTGGCCGGCGTCGGCCAGCTCGGTGGCGGCGACGAGGCCGGCGAGCCCCGCGCCGACGACGATCACGTCCGCGTCGTGCGTCATCGATGGAGTGGAGCGAGATGGGGGGCGAGGACGGCGTCGACGGCCGCGACGAGGAAGTCGTCCGCCGAGCCCTGCTGGTCGAACGCCCAGGTGAGGAGGGCGCCGTTGAGGGCGATCTCGACCGTGCGCGCGAGCGCCGCGACGTCGGTCGCCGGGGCGAGCGCGCCGTCCGCCGCGGCCTCGTCGAGCAGCTCGCGGAGGCCCTGCCGGGTCGCGCGGGCCTGCGCCGCGAGGTGGACCCGGAAGTCGGGGTCGGCGAGGTCGATCTGCAGGTAGGCGAGGTTCCGCGCCAGGGCAGCGGGCGACCGGGCGAGGTGGGCGAGGCACCCGGCGTACGCGCGGAGGGTGGCGAGCGCCGATCCGTGCTCGCGCCGCAACGTCCGGAGGAAGTCGCCCGCCCCGCCGGCGGCGTGGGCGGCCATGGCGAGGAGCAGCTCGCGCTTCGATCCGAACCGCTGGGCGAGCGCGCCCGCGGTCACGCCCGCTTCGGCGGCGATCCTGCCGAGGGTGAGCTCGCCGGGCCCGAGCCGCGCCATGGCGCGCTGCGCGGCGGTGAAGACGTCCTCGTCGCTGACCTTGCGGGGGCGTGGCGACACGGGGGTTGACGGTTCCTAAACGCGATCGCAGTATCGAACGAAGCTAAACGCCGTGTGAGTATCGCGAAGATACGGCGCACGCCTCCGACCGGCGAGGACCTCATGCGTACCGTCACCTATGGCGCCGCCTGCAGCCTGGACGGCTTCATCGCCGCCGCCGACGGCGGGCTGGACTGGCTGCACTTCAGCCCGGACGTGCAGACAGTGACGAGCCAGTACTGGGCGACCGTCGATACGGTACTGATGGGCCGGCGCACCTGGGAGGTCGCAGCCGGGCAGATGGAGGACGCCGGCGGCGCCGCTGGCGCGCTCGCCGGCGTGTCGACCTACGTCTTCTCGCGCACCCTCCCGGAGATCGACCGCCCGGGAGTGACGCTGGTCCGCTCGGACGCTGGCGCCTTCGTGCGCGAGTTGAAGGTGCGGCCGGGTCGCGGCATCTGCGTCATGGGCGGCGGCGAGCTCGGCGCCTCGCTCCTCGCCGCCGGCGTCGTCGACGAGATCGGCCTCAACATCCATCCGATCCTGCTGGGTGGGGGCGTGCCGCTCTTCCGCGACACGGGGAGCCGCATCGCGCTCGACCTGATCGAGAGCCGGCCTATCGCGGGCGGCTGCGTGCTGGCGACCTACCGGGTGCGCGCGCCGTCGCCGGCCTAGCCACGGTCGGCAGGGCCACGGCGGGCATGGGTCATCCCGCCGGTGGCGGTCGCCGGCGCCGCCCACGAGCTTTCCGGCATGACGCTCGCCGACCACCCCGCGCCCGCCGCGGTCTCGCCCGAGTTCGTCGCCCTCCAGCGCGTCGTCCTCGGCCGCTACTCGCTGGAACGCGAGCTGGGCCGCGGCGGCATGGGAGTCGTCTTCCTCGCGCGCGACGTGGCGCTGGATCGCCCGGTGGCGATCAAGCTCCTGCCGCCGGCGCTCGCCGCGTCGGCCGCCGCCCGCGAGCGCTTCCTGCGCGAGGCGCGGGCGGTCGCGCGGCTCTCGCACCCGCACATCGTGCCCGTCCACGCGGTCGAGGCGCACGACGGGCCGGACGCGCTGGCCTTCTTCGTCATGGGCTACGTCGACGGCGAGACCCTCGGCGCGCGCGTGCGGCGCGCGGGCCCCCTGCCGGCCGCGGAGGCGATGCGCGTGGTGCAGGAGGTGTCGTGGGCGCTGGGGCACGCGCACGCCAACGGCGTGATCCACCGCGACGTGAAGCCCGACAACATCCTGCTCGAGCGCGACACGGGGCGGGCCGTGGTCGCCGACTTCGGCATCGCGCAGCGCACCGACCTGCAGGCGACGCCGGCGACGGGGCTCGCGGTGGGCACGCCGCAGTACATGAGCCCCGAGCAGGCGGCCGGCGAGCCGGTCGACGCCCGCAGCGACCTGTACGCGCTGGGCGTCACCGCCTTCTACGCCGCCACGGGTCGACTGCCCTTCGAGGGGCGCACGGCTGTCGCCCTGCTGGCGCAGCACGCCGCGACGCCCGCTCCGTCGCTGCTGTCGCTCCGCCCCTCGCTGCCGCCCCGCTTCGCGGCGGCCGTCGACCGCTGCCTGGCCAAGGACGTCGCGGACCGCTTCGCGTCGGCGGAGGAGCTGGCGACCGCGGTGCGCGACGCGCGCGGCGCGGTGCCCGAGACGCCCGCGCCCGTCCGCACCTTCCTGCGGGAGGCGGACCAGGCGGGCACCGAGATCGGCACCGCGCTCACCGCGACCATCGTGGCGCTGGTGGTGCTGGCCCTGGCACGCGCCGTCGGCGGCGCGCTCGACGACATCTTCTCGACCGTCATCTACGCCAGCATGGCGGTCTTCGGCGTCGGGCTCGCGGGGGTGCGGCTCGGCCAGCTGCTCGAGGCGGCGCGCGGGCTCCTGCGCCGCGGCTACGACCACCGGGCGCTCGCGCCGGCGCTCGCCGCGGCGGAGCGGGAGCGTGAGAGCGAGCGGGAGGCCGAGTCGCTCGTCGCGGCGCACGCCGGCCGCTCGGAGGCGCGGGAGCGGTGGACGCTCGCCGCCATCGGCGCGGTCAAGAGCGGCCTCGCGTTCTGGATCGCGAACTCCGGCGGCTCCGACCTCGTCGACCGGCTCGGCGTCCTGGGCAACGTCGTCGTCCTGCTCGGCATCGCCGGGTCGGTCGCGATCCCGACGGCGACGGTCCGCCTGCTCTGGCGCGGCTGGGAGCCGGGGCGGCGCCTCTGGAACCGCGCCCTCGGCGGCCGCGCGGGTCGACTGATGTTCCGCATCGCCGCGATCGGCGTCTCGGGGGCACGCGAGTCGCGCCCGGCGGCCGGCGAGCCCACCGTCGCGGTGCTCGGCCGCGCCGCGGAGGAGCTCTTCGACGCCCTGCCGGCCGCGCAGCGCGCCCCGCTCGGCGACGTGCCGGCGCTCGTCGCCCGCCTGCAGGCCGACGCCGCCTGGCTGCGCGGGCGCCCGGACGATCCGGCGGCGGCCGAGCGGCTGCGGATGACGGTCGGGGCGCTCGAGGCGATGCGGCTGGACCTGCTGCGCCTGCACGCCGGCACCGGCTCGCTCGACGAGCTGACGCGCGACGTGGAGGCCGCGCGCGACCTGGGCCGGCGCGTCGACGCGATGCTCGAGGCGCGCGCGCTGGCGGAGCCGCGCGGGCACACCCCACCCGGCCCGGCGTCCACCCCGATCTGATCGTCCACATGTGCGGCCGCTTCGGACTGATCGCCCCCCGGCACCTCGCGGAGTCGGGGCTGCTCGACGCCCTCCGGCTGGACGAGGTCGCGCCGGAGGTGCCGCCGGTGCTCGCGCCCCGCTACAACGTCGCGCCGTCCACCGACGTGCTGGTCGCGCTGACGCACCGCAAGGCGGGGCGGACGCGGCGGCGCCTGGCGATGGTGCGCTGGGGGCTCGTGCCTGCCGGAGCGCGCGAGGCCCGCATCGGGACGCGGCTCGCCAATGCGCGCTGCGAGGGCGCGGCGACGACGCCCGCGTTCCGGGATCCGTGGCGTCGGGGGCAGCGCTGCCTCATCCCGGCCGACGTGTTCTACGAGTGGCAGGACAGCATCGCGCCAGAGACGGGCCAAACGACTCGGAAGGCGCCACGGGTGCCCTGGGCGTTCGCGATGGATGACGGGGCGCCGTTCGCGTTCGGTGGCCTCTGGAGCAGTTGGCGCGATCCCGCCATGCCCGAGGCGCCCCCCCTGCTCACCTGCGCGATCCTCACCACCGCCCCGAACCCGCTGGTCGCCGAGGTGCACGATCGGATGCCCGTGATCGTCGGGCGGGAGGGGTACGACGCCTGGCTCGACCGGGACGCCGGCCCAGCGGAGGTGACCCGCCTCCTTGCGCCCTACCCGGCCGACGCGATGCGCCGCTGGCGGATCTCCCCGCGGGTGAACGATCCCCGCCACGACGATCCGGCCGTCGTCGCGCCGGTCGCCGACGGCGCGTCGGGCTGAGGCGAGCGCCGGCACGAGGGGTGCCCTGCGGGGAGGTGGCGTCCAGCGATGAGCGGCTCGACCACCGACCGCCGGCGAGGCAGGAGTCAGGACCATGAGCGAGCGTGGAACGTGGAGCGCGGAGGGGCGGGCGTCACGGACGCGCCCCGACGGCAGGGCGGTCCGCAGCGGCGAGGCGGCGCCCCGCCGCGCATGGCTCGATCCCCGACGCGCCCGACGATCGGGGCGGGTGCTCGCCAGGCTACTCGGGTCGCTCGTCGTCCTGGGGACGCTCGTCGTGGTCGCGGGGATCGTGGGCGTCCGCAACGGGTGGATCGAGATCGAGCCCGGCGGCGGCGTCGACACCGCGAGCGCCGCCGGCGAGGTCGGCGCCCGCGGGTTCGTCTCGCCCGCCGACTCGCTCGCCGCCGTCGCCCCGGCCGCGGTGCCCGCGCCCCCGCCCCTCCCCGGCGATACCGTCGCCCTCCCCACCGTCGACCCGGCGCTCCGCCCCGACTCCGGGCGCACGGGGGCGCCGCTCGACTCGACGTCCGGGCTCGGCGTCGCGCCGGGCGCCACCGCGGCGAGCGGCCCGCCGCCGACCGCCACCGCGGCCGACCTGGCGACGCTCCGCAACCGGCTGATCGTCCCGGTGCGCGGGGTCGCCGCCTCGGCGCTGCGCGACGACTTCGACCAGGCGCGCGGCGCGGGAACCCGCCGGCACGAGGCGCTCGACATCCCCGCCCCGCGCGGGACGCCGGTCGTCGCCGCCACCGACGGACGGATCGTCAAGCTGTTCGACAGCGAGGCCGGCGGGCTCACGATCTACCAGTCGGACCCGGGCAATCGCTTCGTCCTGCTCTACGGGCACCTGGACCGCTACGAGCCCGGGCTGCGCGAGGGCGCGACGGTGCGGCAGGGGCAGGTCATCGGCTACGTGGGGAGCACGGGCAACGCGTCGCTCGACACGCCGCACCTGCACTTCGCCGTCGCCCGCAGCGCCGACCCGGCGCGCTGGTGGGGAAGCGGGACGCCAGTGAACCCGTACCCGCTGCTCAAACCCTGACGGGTCGCGCGCGCGCGGCGGGCTGCGGACTCGGGGTCTTCTCACCACTATAGGGGAGGACCCGCAGTCCGCAGCCCGCCGCGCCATGGCATCGAGGAGGTTCCCCATGCCCGCCCGCTCTCCCCTCATCCCCGCCTTCCTGGTCCTCGCCTCCGCGTGCGCCTCGGCGCCGCCGCGCATCCCGAGCGAGGGCGGCGCGACCGTCGCCCTGGCCGCCGCCGCGGACTCCGCCATGCCCTGCAGCCGCGAGGCGCAGGTGGCCGAGGTGCACAACCCGCTGCAGGAGCGGGCCTTCGTGCGGATCACGACGGCCGGCGGACAGGTCTTCCCGCTCGACCGGCCGTTCGCTCCCGACGAGGTGCGCCGCATCAAGCTCCCGGCCGCGATGCGCGCCGTCCGCGCCGACGCGTCGTCGGAGCCGTGGCGGGTGGCCCCGCGCCAGCGCCTGACCGCCGCGCAGCAGGTGCGGTCGGACGGGAGCGAGACGTCGCGGAGCCAGGTGAGCACGCGGATCCCGGTGCGGATGGCGTGCGCGACCTGAACGGCGCTGATCGACCTGCCGCTGCGGGGCTGCGGGGCTGCGGAACGGCCGCTCGGGACGTGCCGGCGCGCTGGGCCCGAACGGCAGAGAGCAGCGGGGATGAAAATCGGAGAAGGTCTGCTTGAAAGGAGAAGGTCTGCTTGAAATCGGATGGCTCCGCGTGGGGCGACGTTCCTCGCCGCCACGCGGAGCCATCGGATCTTCATCCGACGTTATCAGATCTTCATCCCTGCTGCTGTCGCCGTTCCGGTCGCGGCGCGCCGGACCCCAACGGCGAACGCCCCCGGACGCGCAGGAGCCGGCCCCAGGATCCGCCGCCCGCAGTCCGCAGCACCCGGCGCGAGGAGGCCGGCGTACTGCGAGAACTCCTGCAGCCTACCGCAGGAGCTCCTGCAGCCTCCCCCCGTGCGTCCGCGACGACGTGATCTTCGTCCCGTCGTCCATCGTGATCACGTACTCGCCGTGCGCCCACGGCTCCAGCCGCCGCACCCGGTCCACGTTGACGATCGACGAGCGGTGCACGCGCACGAAGCGCGCGGGATCCAGCTTCGCCTCGATCCCCTTCATCGTCTCGCGCAGCAGGTGCCGGCGCCCGCGCACCCACAGCCCGACGTAGTTGCCGTCGGCGTCCACGCGGTCGATCTCGTCGGCGCGCACGAAGTACAGCCCCTTCGCGTCGCGCACGACGAAGCGCGCCGGATACGTGGCCCCCGGCCGCAGCTCGGCGAGCACCGCGCGCAGCGCCGCGTCGGCGTCCGACGATGGCGCACGCTCGGCGCGGCGCGCCGCGACCTGCGCGTCGGCGCGCGCCAGCGCGCGGTCGAACCGCTCGACGTCGATCGGCTTGAGCACGTAGTCGACCGCGTTCAGGTCGAACGCGCGCACCGCGTGCGCGTCGTACGCGGTCACGAACACGACCACGGGCACCGCGCCGCCGCGCGCGCCCTCCGCCAGCAGCGCCTCGGCCACCGCCACGCCGTCCAGCTCCGGCATGTGGATGTCGAGGAAGACGAGGTCCGGCCGCTCGGCGAGGATGCGCTCGACGGCCTCGACGCCGTCCTCGCACTCGGCGATCACGTCGTAGCGCGGGTGCCGCGCGAGCAGCGCGCGCAGCCGGCGGCGCGCCAGCGGCTCGTCGTCGGCCAGCAGCACCGTGCGGCGCCCATCCGCGGCCGTCTCGCCCGCGCCGCTCATGCCGCGACGGGCGCGCGGCGCGCGGGTAGCTGCTCGCGCCACGGCAGCACGAGCCGCGCGCACGCGCCGCCCTCGGGCAGCGCCTCCAGCGTCAGCGACGCCGCGTCGCCGTGGAGCTGCGCCAGCCGGCGGCGCGTGTTCTCCAGCCCGATGCCCGTGCCGCGCCGCACGCCCGACGTGGCGCCCGGCCCCGGGCCGTCGTCGCACACCGCGAGCGTCAGCACGTCGGCGTCGCCCACGCGTGCGCGGCTCGCGGTCACGCGCACCTGCACGCCGCCGCGGCGGCGCGCCGCGCCGTGCTCCAGCGCGTTCTCGACCAGCGGCTGCAGCACGAGCCAGGGCACGCGCGCGTGGCGCACGTCGGGCGCGACCGCGATCTCCACGCTCAGCCGCGGCCCGAAGCGCAATCCCATGATCTCGAGGTAGCGCTCCAGCACCGTCAGCTCGTCGGCCAGCGCGTGCTCGTCGCCCGGCGGCGGCTCCAGCACCGCGCGCAGCAGGTCGGCCAGCCGCGTCAGCATGCGGTCGGCGACGTCCGGCTCGTCGCGCATCAGCGCCGAGATCGCGTTCAGCGTGTTGAAGAGGAAGTGCGGCTGCAGCTGCGCGCGCAGCGCGGTGAGCTGCGTCTCCGCCAGCCGCTGCGCCAGCCGCGCGCCCTGCACCTCCTGCGCGCGCAGCCGGCGATGATACAGGCGCGCGTGCAGCGCGAGCACCACCGCGAGGTAGATCGTCGCGTTCGCGAACACGCTCGCCAGCCCGCGCGGCGGCGCGGCCCGCGCGCCGAAGATCGGCAGCACCAGCGGCGCGAGGACCCAGTCGCGCAGCAGCGCGGCCGCGAACACGCCCGCCAGCAGCAGCGCGCCGTTGCGCGCCCAGCGCCCCTCCTGCAGCGGCGCGCGCCGCACCATCCAGCCGAGGATGGGGAGCATCGGCAGGCAGACCAGGAACTGGTCGAGCGTGTTGACGAAGACGCGCCCCCACGGCACCTCGCGCCCCGCCTCGTGCGTCGCCGTCGCGGTCTGCAGCGCGATCAGCGGCACGAGCGCCATCCAGACGGCGGTGCCGACGGCGGCGCTCCGGAAGATCGACGCGGCGCGCGCCCGTGGCGCGGGTGACGCGGCCGGCTCCGGCGGGACGGCGGCGGCGGGGAGGGAGGGCATGCGGACGGGGCGGAGCGTGGTGGGGTGTGTGGGAAGGTGCGCGGCGCGCCCGCGGCCGTCCACCCGCCCCGTCACAGCGGAGGGCCCGTTCGTCCCGCGGGCGTTGGCGCGCCCGCCCCGCACGCGCACCGTGGAGCCGTCGCTCCGCGTCCGCGTGTCCTCGCGCCACCCCGCACCACCTCCGCGTCCCGTCCCGATGCGCTCCCGTCCCCTCCTCGTCCTCGCCGAGCGGTCGCTGCTCGCGGCGCTCGTGCTCTACGGCGGCACGCTGGCCGCGTCGACGCTGCGCCCCGTCGCCCTCCCCGTCGCGCGCGCCGTCGCGCAGGGGGCCGGCTGCGCCGCGGCCGCCGCGCGCGTCGCCGCCACCGAGCGCGCCTTCGCCGCCGCCGCGAAGGCGACCAACGTGCGCGACGCCTTCGTCGCCTACATCGCCGACTCGGGCGCGGTGCTCGGCGGGCCCGGGCTCTCGCGGCGCGCGGACATCGCGCAGTCGCCCGTGCGCCCCGGCGCGCTCCTCTGGGGGCCGGAGGTCGTCTTCGCGTCGGCCGCGGGCGATCTCGGCTTCTCGACCGGCCCGTCGGAGTCGTACGCGAGCGCGGCGCCCGACGCGCGGCCCAGCCACGGCCACTTCGCGACCATCTGGGCGCAGCAGCCCGACGGCAGCTACCGCTTCCTCGCCGACATCGGGACGCCGCACGCCGCCCCCGCGCCTGGAATGATCGGCGTCGCGACGCTGCCGACGCACGCCGCGCCCGCCGCCGACGCGCGCTGCCCCGACGCGCCCGCGGTCGCGCCCACCGACGCCGTCGCCGCCGCGGCCGCCGCCGACTCGATCTACGCCGCCGAGGCCGCGCGCGGCTGGCGCGCCGCCGCCCGCCTGCACGCCGCCGACGTGCGCGTGCACCGCGGCGGACGCTACCCGCTGGTCGGCCGCGCCGCGCGCGACTCCGTGGCCGCATGGGGCGACGCGGCGCTCGCCGCGCCGCGCGCCGCGCTCGGCGTCGCGCGCTCGGGCGACTTCGCGTGGACGCGCGGCACGTACGCGCTCGGCCCCGCCGACGCGCCCGCGGAGACCGGCGCCTTCCTGCGCGTGTGGCGCCACGACGGCGCCGCGTGGCGGCTGGCGGTCGAGGTGCTGAGCCCCGCCCGCCCGCCACGCCCCGCGCCGCGCGACACCACGCGGCGCGGCTGAGCCACGCCGGCGCTACGCCGTCAGGCCTGGCCCCACGGCTCCACGGACCCGACCTCGCGCATCCGGTCGAGCGCCGGGCTGTCGCCGAAGTCCTCCAGCTCGTACAGCGGCCGCAGCTCCAGCTCCACGTTCCCGCCGCCGTCGAGCGTCGGCCAGCGGCGCATCCACGCCAGCGCCTCCTCGCGCGACGCCACCTCGATGATCGAGATGCCGGCGATCAGCTCCTTCGCCTCCGCGAACGGCCCGTCAGTGACGGTCGGCGTGCCGTTCCGGAAGCTGACGCGCGCGCCCTGCGCGCTCGGCTTGAGCCCCGCGCCCGCGAGCAGCACGCCGGCCCGCACCATCTCCTCGTTGTAGCGCTGCATCGCGTCGATGAGCGCCTCGGTCGGCATCGCGCCGGCCTCGGTGTCCGCGTCCGCCTTGCGGATGATCGCGAATCGCATCGTCGGATCGGCTCAGTGCCCGCCCGACTGCCGCTGCTCCAGCTCCGCGCGCATGCGCTCCTCGGCCTCGAACACCTCGGGCACCTGCTCCTGCAGGTCGCCGAAGTCCTCCGCGTCGAACACGCGGCGGATCTCGATCTCGCTCTCGGTGCCGGGCATCGGGTTGGGCGCGCGCTTCACCCACTCGATCGCCTCCGCCATCGACTTCACCTGGATCAGCCAGAAGCCGGCGATCAGCTCCTTCGTCTCGGCGAACGGCCCGTCGATCACGGTGCGCTGGTCGCCCTTGAACCGCACGCGCGCGCCCTGCGCGCTCGGGTGCAGCCCCTCGCCGGCGAGCAGCACGCCGGCCTTCATCAGCTCCTCGTTGTACCTGCCCATCTCCTGCAGCAGCTCGGGGGCCGGCATCACGCCCGCCTCGCTGTCGGCGGTGGCCTTCACCAGGATCATGAAACGCATCGTCGGTTCCTCGGAGAGTCTGGGGTTCGGAGCCGCCGCCGGGTGATTCCGATCGGCTGTCGTGGGGCTCTACACACGCGTCGAACGAGCGCACGCGGGATCGACACGCGTGCGAAAAAAAACTGCGGACTTCGGGCTGCGGGGCTGCGGAACGGCTGCCGGTGCAGTCCAGCGCGCGCGGGCGCCTGGCTACCCGCCGGGATGGTGAGCGCGAAGCGGGGAGGGCGGAGCGTCGCCGGCCGAGCGGCTGCTGCCGCGATCACGCATGTGGGCGGGGGCGACGGGGGCGGCGCCGCGCGACCTCAAATCTTCGATTTGCGAGCCGGCGCCGCCCCCGTCGCCCCTGCCTGCGCACCGAAGCGCGCCCGGCTCACCCCTCGGCGCGCGCCCGGGCGACCGCCGCGAACCCCGCGTCCAGCGCGGCGCGGGTGGCGGCGAGCGTGTGCTCGTCGTGGGCGAGCGAGACGAAGTTCGACTCGTACGCCGACGGCGCGACGTAGACGCCCGCGGCCAGCAGCGCGTGGAAGAGCCGCGCGAAGCCCGCCGTGTCGCTCGTGCGCGCCCGCGCGTAGTCCGTCACCGGCGCGTCGGCGAGGAAGAAGCCCCACATGCCGCCGATCGCCGCCGTCTGCACCGCGACGCCGTGGCGCGCGGCGATCTCGCGCGTCGCGTCGGCGAGCGCGGTCGACATGCCGCCGAGCCGCACGTACGCGTCGGGCGCCTGCAGGTGGCGGAGCGTCGCGATGCCCGCCGCCATGCCGAGCGGGTTGCCGGAGAGCGTGCCCGCCTGGTAGACGGGGCCGGCGGGCGCGACCAGGCGCATCAGCTCCGCGCGCCCGCCGTACGCGGCCACCGGCAGCCCGCCGCCGACGATCTTGCCGAGACAGGTGAGGTCGGGCGTGACGCCGTAGCGCTGCTGCGCGCCGCCGTACGCGACGCGGAAGCCGGTCATCACCTCGTCGAAGATCAGCACCGCGCCGTGCACGCTCGCCAGGCGACGCAGCCCCTCGAGGTAGCCCGGCACCGGCGGCACGAGCCCCATGTTCCCCGCCACCGGCTCGACGATGATCGCCGCGACCTGCCCGCGGTTCGCGTCGAGCACCGCCTCGGTCGCCGCGAGGTCGTTGAACGGCGCGACCAGCGTGTCGGCCGTCGCGCCCGCGGTGACGCCCGGGCTGTCCGGCAGGCCGAGCGTCGCCACGCCCGATCCCGCCTTCACGAGCAGCGCGTCGGCGTGGCCGTGGTAGCAGCCGTCGAACTTGAGGATCTTGTCGCGCCCCGTGGCCGCGCGCGCCACGCGCAGCGCGCTCATCGTCGCCTCCGAGCCGCTGTTGACGAAGCGCACCATCTCGACGCTCGGCACCGCGTCGACGAGCAGCTGCGCGAGCTCCGCCTCCTGCTCGATCGGCGCGCCGAAGCTCGTGCCGCGCGCCGCCTGGTCGACGATGGCCGCGACGACGTCCGGGTGCGCGTGGCCCAGCGCGAGCGCGCCCCACGAGAGCACGTAGTCGACGTAGGTCGTGCCGTCGGCGTCGGTGACGTGCGCGCCGCGGCCGCTCGCCATCACGCGCGGCGTGCCGCCCACGCCGCGGAACGCCCGCACCGGGCTGCTCACGCCGCCGGGGATCACGCGGCGCGCGGCGGCGAGGATCGCGGCGGAGCGCGTCGTGTCGGTCAGGTCGATCGGCGTCGTGCGGTCCTGCGTGGGCGCGCTCATCGCGTGGGCTCTCCGGTCGTGGTCGCGTGCTCGCGCAGCCAGCGCGCGGCGTCCTTCGCGTAGTAGGTGATGATCAGGTCCGCGCCCGCGCGGCGGATCGCCGTCAGCGACTCGAGCGCCGCCGCGCGCCGGTCGAGCCATCCGCGCTCGGCGGCGGCCTCCAGCATCGCGTACTCGCCGCTCACCTGATACGCCGCGAGCGGCAGCTGGCTGCTCGTGTGCACGCGGTGGATGATGTCGAGGTACGCGCCCGCGGGCTTCACCATCAGCATGTCGGCGCCCTCGGCCTCGTCGCGCAGCGCCTCGCGCACCGCCTCGCGCGCGTTGCCGGCGGGCAGCTGGTGCCCCGCGCGGTCGCCGAACGCGGGCGCCGACGCCACCGCCTCGCGGAACGGCCCGTACAGCGCCGACGCGTACTTCGCGGCGTACGACAGGATCGCGACGTCCCGATGCCCCGCCTCGTCGAGCGCGGCGCGGATCGCCCCCACCATCCCGTCGAGCATCGCGCTCGGCGCGACGACGTCGGCGCCCGCGTCGGCGTACGCCACCGCAGCGCGCGCGAGCAGCGGCAGCGACGCGTCGAGGTCCACGTTGCCGTGCGCGTCGAGCGTGCCGCAGTGCCCGTGCGCCGTGTACTCGCACAGGCAGACGTCGGCGATGACGAGCAGCGTCGGCGCGCGCTCCTTGATGCGCGCGATCGCGCGCGGCACCGGCCCCTGCTCGCTCCACGCGCCGCTGCCGCCGTCGTCCTTCGCGTCGGGGATGCCGAACAGCAGCACCGCCGGGATGCCGAGCGCGATGCACTCGTCGATCTCCGCGTCCAGGCGGTCGACCGTCCACTGCGCATGGCCAGGCAGCGCGCCGATCGGGCGCACGTCGTCCGCGCCCTCTCGCACGAACAGCGGCAGGATCAGGTGCTCGGGACGCAGCAGCGTCTCGACGAGCATGCGGCGCGCCGTGGCGTGACGGCGCAGGCGGCCCACGCGCGCCGCCGGCGGCAATGCCGCCGCGGGCGTCGCGATCTCGGGCGCGGAGAACGGGAGCACGGACATCTCAGGCACTCGGAACGGAAGTCGGGGCGGACGCGCGGTCGGCCCGCGCGCCGCGATTGGCGAGGCACGCGCACAGCGCGCGCACCAGCGCCTCGTCGCTCGGCTGCGCGGCGACGGCGGCCACGCGCAGCCCCAGCCCCTCGCACGCGCGCGCGGTCGCGGGGCCGATGCACACCACGAGCGGCGCGCGGTCGTCGCCGGCGCGCAGCGCCGCGCCGCACGCGCGCGCCATCGCGCCCGCGGCCGACGGGCTCGCGAGCAGCACGGCGTCGAGCGTGCCGGCCGCGGCGTGCGCCGCCGGCTCCGCGAGCGCGTCGGGCGGCGTGGGCAGCGTGCGGTAGGCGATCACGCGCTCCACGAGCGCGCCGCGCGCGCGCAGCACGGTGGGCAGCGCGTCGCGCGCGCGGTCGGCGGCGGGGAAGAGCACGCGCGTGCCGCGCGGGCGCGGCAGCGCGTCGGCCAGCCCGTCGGCGGTGTGCAGCGCGGGCACGCAGTCCACGCGCCCCAGCCGCGCCTCGGCCGCGCGCGCGGTCGCCGCGCCCACCACCGCGACGTGCGGCAGCGCGGGGCGCGCGTCGAGCAGCGCCAGGCGCGCCGCCACCGCCTCGACGGCCGACACGCTGGTGAGCGCGAGCCAGTCGAAGTCGAGCAGCCGCGCGAGCGCGTCGTCGAGCGCGTCCCACGACTCGGGAGGCGCGACCGAGATCGCCGGCGCGGCGAGCACGCTCGCGCCGAGCGCCTCGAGGGCGGACACGAGCCCCGCCATGCGCTCGCGCGGACGCGTCACCGCCACGCGGCGCCCGAGCAGCGGCGCGTCCGGCATCATCTCAGACGGCGGTGCCGACGCGCACGCCCGCGTCGCGCAGCAGCGCGTCGCCCCCCGCGACGAGCAGCGCCTCCGCGACCGCGGCGCCGAGCGTGGCCGCGTCGACGACGGGGGCGGTGCGGCGCAGGCGCAGCGCGTGGCCGTCGGCCGCGCCGATCATCCCCTCGACGGTGAGCGTGCCGTCGTCGTGCAGCGTCGCGTGCGCGGCCGTCGGCGCGGCGCACCCGGCGCCGAGCCGCGCGAGGAAGGCGCGCTCCGCGGTCACCGCCGCGCGCGTCGGCGCATGGTCGAGCGTCGCGACGAGCGCGCGCGTCTCCGCGTCGTCGGCGCGGACCTCGACGGCGATCGCGCCCTGCCCCACCTGCGGCAGCATGTCGGCGGGCGCGAGGTGCTCGGTCGCGCGGTCGATGAGCCCGAGGCGGCGCAGCCCCGCCGCCGCGAGCACGATCGCGTCGTAGTCGCCCGACTCCAGCTTGCGCAGCCGCGTGTCGACGTTGCCGCGGATGTCGAGCAGCGTGAGGTCGGGGCGCGCGGCGCGCAGCTGGCAGGCGCGCCGCGGGCTGCTCGTGCCGACGCGCGCGCCGTGCGGCAGGTCGCGCAGCGGCACGCCGCCGCGCGACACGACGACGTCGCGCGGGTCCTCGCGCTCCAGGAACGCGGCCAGCGCCATGTCCGGCGCGAGCGTCGACGGCAGGTCCTTCGCGCTGTGCACCGCGAAGTCGATCTCGCCGGCGCGCAGCGCGTTCTCCAGCTCCGTCGCGAACAGCCCGCTGCCGCCGATCGCGGCCAGCGGCACGTCGGTGCGCACGTCGCCCTTGGTCGTGATCGTCACGATCTCGATCGCGACGTCGGGGTGCACGCGCGCGAGGGCGGCGGCCACCAGCCGCGCCTGCGTCAGCGCCAGCGCGCTGCCGCGCGTGCCGAGCTTCCAGCTGCGCGTCATGTCGGTCAGTGCGCGGCGGACGCCGCGGGGCGCCCACCTTCCGCGTGAATGGGAGAGGCGCCCTCCGCCAGCTCGTCGCGGCGGCGCGTCGTCGGCGGCGGCGTGTCCACGCGCACGGTGTTCTCGCCCCGGATGGCGCGCTCGCAGATCGCCGTCAGCGCGTCGACGAAGTCGGGGCGCGCGTTCGGCAGCCGCGTGCGGCGATACGTGATGCCCAGCTCCTCCGCCTTCTGCTGCGCCTCGACGTCCAGGTCGTACAGGATCTCGAGGTGGTCGCACACGAAGCCGATCGGCACCTGCAGCACGTGCCGCACGCCCTCGGCCTGCAGCTCGGGGAGGAAGTCGAGGATGTCGGGCCCGATCCACGGCTCACCCGTGTTGCCCGCGCTCTGCCACGCGCGGCGGTAGCCCGAGAGCCCCGCGCGCTCGCTCACCAGGCGCGCGCTCTCCTCCAGCTGCGCCTCGTACGGGTCGCCCCACGTGCGGATGCGCTCCGGCAGCGAGTGCGCGCTGTAGATCACCGTCACGTCGCCGCGCTGCTCGGCCGGCCAGTGCGCCAGCTCGTCGCGCACGAGCGTCGCCGCCACCTCGACGAAGCCCGCGTCGTCGTGCCACTGCTCGACGAAGTCGACGTCGAAGCGCACGCCGTGCGTGTGCATCGCCTCGAACAGGTAGCGCTGGTAGCCGCCGACCGAGAAGCGCGAGTAGTGCGGCGCGAGCACGACGCACGCGACGCGCGTCACGCCGTCGGCCTTCATCTGCTGCACGGCCTCCGCGATCCACGGCGTCCAGTGCTTCATGCCGACGTACACCGGCACGTCGTGCCCGCGCGCCGCGAGCCGCTCGGCGACGCCCGCACGCACCGCCTCGGTGAGCGCGGTCAGCGGCGTGCGCCCGCCCACCGCCTCGTAGCGGTGGCGCAGGTGCGCGACCGACTCGGGCGAGGGCGGACGGCCGCCGCGGATGTGCGTGAAGTACGGCTCCACCTGGTCGGGCGTCTCGGGCGTGCCGTACGCGAGCAGGAGGATGCCGGTCTTGCCGGCGGTCGGATCGACGTGCGTGTCGACGGTCATGGAGGCCACGGAAGCAGGGACGGTCAGGCGGCCGGCGCCATCGCGGCGGGCCGGTACGTGTGCACGACCTCGACGACGCGCTCGATCGCGGCGAGCGGCGTGTGCGGCAGCATGCCGTGCCCGAGGTTGAACACGTGCCCCGGACGGCCGGCCGCGCGATCGAGCACCTCGCGCGCCGCCTGCGCCACGACGTCCACGGGGGCCGACAGCGCGGCCGGGTCGAGGTTCCCCTGCACGCCCTTGTCGTACCCCACGCGCGCCCAGGCGACGTCCAGCGGCAGCCGCCAGTCGAGCCCGATCACGCTCGCGCCGTCGTCCTTCATCTGGTCGAGCAGGTGCGAGCACCCGGTACCGAAATGCACGAGCGGCAGCTCCAGATCCTGCAGCTGCGCGAACACGCGCTGCGTCCACGGCCGCACGTGGCGCTCGTAGTCCGCCACGCTCAGCGCGCCGACCCAGCTGTCGAACAGCTGCAGCGCGCTCGCGCCCGCGCCCGCGTTCGCGCGCAGGAAGGCGACGACGATCGCCACCAGCCGCTCCATGAGCGCCGCCCACACGTCGGGCGCGCCGAGCATGAGCGCCTTGGTCTTCGCGAAGTCGCGCGTCGGGCGCCCCTCGACGAGGTACGCCGCGAGCGTGAACGGCGCGCCCGCGAAGCCGAGCACCGCGCGGTGCGGCTCGAGCGCGGCGCGGACGAGGCGCACCGCCTCGATCACCGCCGGCACGTCGGCCTCGGGATCGAGGTCGCGCAGCACGCCGACGCCCGCGAGGTCGCGGATCGGGTTGGCGATCACCGGCCCCACGCCCTCGACGATGTCGAGGTCGACCCCCACGCCGACCAGCGGCAGCATGATGTCGCCGAACATCACCGCCGCGTCGAGCGGCAGGCGGCGCATCGGCTGCAGCGTCACCTCGGCGCACAGCGCGGCGTCGGCGCACATCTCGAGCAGCGTGTACCGCTCGCGCAGCTTGCGGTACTCGGGCAGCGTGCGCCCGGCCTGGCGCATGAACCAGACGGGCGTGCGCTCGACCGGCAGGCGGCGCGTGGCGCGCTCGAACAGACCGAGCGGCTCGGGACGGGAAGCGTCGATCACGGAAACCAGTATGGGAGAACGCGGCGCGGCTCCTCGCGCTCGGAGCTGCGGGCTGCGGACTGCGGATCCTGAACCTTGAGGAACCCGCAGTCCGCAGTCCGCAGCGTCCGGCGCGAGGCGCTCAGGCGAGCCGCGACGGAGATTCGGGGGCGAAGCCGAACAGGCGGTGCGCGCTCGCCGCCAGCTCGTGGGCCTCGGGGTCGGCGGCGAGCGCCGCCATCGGCGGGTGCAGGAGCTTGTTCACGAGGCGCGTCGCCAGCTCGCGCACCACGGCCTGCTCGCGCTCGTCCAGCCCCTCCAGGCGGGCCAGCGCGCGGGCCAGCTCGCGCTCGCGCACCCGCTCGGCGCCGGCGCGCAGCTGGGCGATCATCGGCACGACGGGGCGGTTGGCCAGCCAGCGCTCGTAGCGCTCGGCCCAGCGGGCGGCCTCGGCCTCCGCCTCCTCGGCGTCGCGGGCGGCGCCCGGCGTGCCGACCAGCGCGTCGACGTCCCACAGCGCGATGCCCGGCAGCTCCGCGACCTCGGGCTCGACGTTGCGCGGCACGCCCAGGTCGACCACCAGCCGCGGCCCGCGCGTCGCCGCGCCGTCGGCCAGCTGGGCGCGCGTGACGACCGGCATCGGCGCGCCCGTGCAGGCGAAGACGACGTCGGCGGCGGCGAGCGCGGCGTCGCGCGCCTCCCAGGCCGCGACCTCCGCGCCGTGGCGCGCGGCCAGCGCCGCGCCCCGCTCGGCCGACCGGTTGGCGACGATCAGCCGCCCCGTGCCCGCCTGCTCGATGAGGCGCATCACCTCGGCGGCGGTCTCGCCGGCGCCGAGCACGACCACCGTGCGCCCCTCGAGCGCCGGGGCGCCGCCGACCGCGCGCACCGCCGCCTGCGCCACGGAGGTCGGCCCGGTGGCCGGGGCGAGCCGCGCCCGCGCCCGACGGCCGGCGGCGAGCGCCATGCACGTCAGCCGCTGCAGCGTCCCGCCGAGCGCGCCGTCGGCCCGCGCCTCGTCGGCGGCCCGCTTGAGCTGCCCGACGATCTGCGTCTCGCCGAGCATCACCGAGTCGAGCCCGGCGGCCACGCGGCACAGGTGGCGCGCGGCGGCGTAGCCGGCCTGCACGTGCGCGTAGGCGCGCAGCCCGTCGACGTCGACCCCGGCCCGGGCGGCCAGGTAGGCGAGCACCCGGTCGGCCGCGCCGTCGAGCGCCGCGCGCGGCCCGGCGACGAACACCTCGACCCGGTTACACGTCGAGAGCACGAGCGCCTCGGGGACCTGCACCCCCTGCACGACCGCGCGCGCGGCGTGCTCGCCGGGCACGAACGCGACGCGCTCGCGCAGCGCGAGCGGCGCGAGACGGGCATGGAGGCCGACGACGAGGACGTGCACGGGCGGGCGGCGGTCGGAAGCACGAACGGGAGCGCGATCGGCCGGAGCGGACGGCCGATCCGGCACGTCGCGGGACGTGACGGGACAAGCGTATCCGTTCCCGGCCCGACCCGGCATCCGGTCCACTACCGAGAGCGGGCGCGCATCCTTAATGAAGGGCATCAGGCCCCCTGCGCCAAGGCCGGACCCGCCGAACCGGCAGATGGCGCGAGGTGCGGCGCGAGGTGCGTCCGGACCCGCGCGGCCGCCGCCTCGCCCGACCGGACGCAGTCGGGGACGCCGACGCCGTGGAAGGCGTTCCCGGCCAGCGCGAGCCAGGGGAGCGCGGCCGCCCGCGCCTCGATCCCGGCCACCCGCGCCTGGTGCCCGAGCTCGTACTGCGGCATCGCGTCCAGCCACCGCGTCACCCGCACCAGCCGCGGCGCGGCCGTGACGCCGAGGACCTCCTGCAGCTCGGTCCGGGCGAGGGCGAGGAGCGCGTCGTCGTCGCGGGTGGCCAGCTCCGGCCGGCGCGCCCCGCCGAAGAACAGGCGGAAGAGCGCGGTCCCGGCGGGCGCCCGGCCGGCCAGCTTGCTCGACGCCCAGGTGCAGGCGAGGGCGGCCCGCCCCTCGACCCGGGGCACCACGTAGCCGGTCGCGTCGAGCGGGCGCGGGACGTCGGCGGCGGCGTAGGCGAGCGTCACGGTGGCCGTCGAGCCGTGCGGGATGGCGCGCAGCTCGCGCGCGAGGCTGGCGTCGAGTGGCGCCAGCAGGGCGGCACTCGCGCGCGCCGGCAGCGCCAGCACCACCGCGTCGCCGACGAGCGTGCTCCCGTCGGCCAGCGTCAGCGCCGGCCCGGCGACGCCCGGGGCGCGCAGCGCGCGGGCGGCCACCCCCAGGCGGAACGCCACCCGGCCGCTCGCCTCCAGCCAGCGCGTCAGCGCCTCGACCAGCTCCTGCAGCCCGGTCGGCAGCGACAGGAAGGGCGAGTGCGCGGCCGGGGTCGGCGCGGCCGCGGCCCGCGCCCGCAGCCCGCGCAGCAGGCTGCCGTGCTCGCGCTCCAGGTCGCGCAGCTGCGGGAAGGTCGCCGCCAGCGAGAGCCGCCCGCCGTCGCCGGCGTAGATCCCGGTGAGCAGCGGCTCGACCAGCCGGTCGTACGCCTCGCGCCCCATGCGCCGGACGACGAACCGCTCCAGCGACTCGTCCTCGCCCGACAGCGGCGCGGCAGCCGCGCGCCACGGTTCCGACGCGAAGCGCAGCAGCCCCGCGAACGAGAGCAGGCGCGAGGTCGCGAGCGGGCCCAGGCGGGTCGGCATCAGCCCCGAGAGCCCGGCCGGCATCCGGCGCAGCGCGCCCGCGCGGTAGATGTACGCGCCGCGCACCTGCGTCCCCTGCAGCCGGTCGGCGATCCCCAGCCGCTCGCACAGCAGCCGCACCGCGGGCTTGGCCGCGACCACGACGTCGGGGCCGCGCTCCATCACCAGCCCGTCGGTCCGCTCGGTCCCGACGATGCCGCCGAGCCGGTCGGTGGCCTCCACCACGGTCACACGCACGCGCGGGTCGGCACGGACGAGAGACTCGGCCGCCGCCAACCCGCTGATGCCCCCACCGACGATCAGGACGTGCCGAGCCGCGTCGGGACTCGGGCCGTCGTCACTGCTGCGCATGCCTCCAAGCTACGCGCCGCGCCCGCCGCGCCCCATGCGGAGTGCTCCGGACGATCCCCTCCCGTCGGCTCCGTACGTCTACGGGTGCGCGCGGCGCCGGCCGTATCAGCGCTGCCGCCGGCGCCGCAGCAGCCCGTCGACGCTCGCCAGCCCGGGTCCCATGGCCGCGATCAGCAGGAAGACGAAGCAGTAGAGCGCCGCCAGCTCGCCCTTGTTGAGGATGGGCCAGAACCCGTCGGGGGCGTGGGCCAGGAAGTACGCGAACGCCATCAGCCCCGAGAGGATGAAGGCGACCGAGCGCGTGAACAGCCCGACCGCGAGCAGGAGCCCGCCCACCAGCTCGAGCATGCCGGCGACCCCGGAGCGCGACAGCAGCTCCGCCGTGGCGCCCGGCGTCCCGCGGTAGCCGCCGAAGTCCCCCAGGATCTTCTGCGCGCCGTGCTGCGCCAGCATCAGGCCAGACATGACGCGCAGTGCGGCCAGCGCCGCCTGCGGCGCCCAGACCGACATCAGGACGCCGCGCGGCGGGGCGTTCGCGGCCGCCGTGGCCGCGCGCCGCTCCGCCCGGCGGCGCTCCGTCAGGCCCGCGCTCCCGAGCGAGGACTCCGTGCTGCCGTACACTCCCATCGCTGCTCCTCCTTCCATGCGCCCCCGCGGCGTCGCGGGGGTCGGTCGTCTCGGGCTTCGGCTCGGGCGCGGCGGACCGCCCCGCGCGGCACCGGGTCCGGTGTGGCAACCCATGCGCCGCGACCGTCGGCCCGCGGCGTACGACGGGCCGGCTACGGCTCGAGGACCAGGATCCGGTCGTCGTCGACCGACGGCGTCCCGCGCCCGTCGCGGTTGCTCGTGCCCACCCAGACCTGCCCCTCGGGGCCCACGAGGATCGCGCGCAGCCGCCCGTACCGCCCGCGATGGAGCGGCGTGCTCCCCGCGATCGCGCTCCCGTCGGCGCTCAGGGCGAGGCGGTGGAGCGTCGCGTCCTTCAGGGACGCGAGCAGGAGGCTGTTGCGCCACTGCGGGATGCGCGCGTGGTCGTAGACCGCGAGCCCCGCCGGCGCGATGGTCGGTGTCCACGTCGTCAGCGGCTCGGCGACCGCGTTCGCCTGACAGAACGCCGACTCGGCCGCGCCCGCGTCGCCGTCGCACCGCCCGCGGACCGTCGGCCAGCCGTAGTTCGCGCCGGCGCGCAGCAGGTTGATCTCGTCGTTGTCGGCGGCGCCGTGCTCGGAGGAGTAGAGCACGCCGGTGCGCGGATGGAGGGCGAGCCCCTGCGGGTTGCGGTGGCCGAGCGTCCACACCGCGGTCCCCGACGGATTGCCCGGGGCCGGGGCGCCGTCGAGGGTCAGGCGCAGCACCTTGCCGGCGAGCGAGCCGCGGTTCTGCGCCAGGTCGGCGGTGCCCGCGTCGCCGGTCGTGACGTACAGCAGGCGGTCGGGCCCGACCAGCACGCGCGCGCCGTCGTGCACGACCCCGCCGGGGATGTCCTGCAGCAGCGGCTCCGGGGCGCCGAGGGTGCCGTTCGTGACGCGCAGCCGCACGAGGCGGTTCCGGATGGCGCTGCCCGCCGCGTACGAGTGCATCGCGTACAGGAACGGCTGTCCCCGCGCGGCGTCGGGGTGGAAGGCGATCCCGAGCAGTCCGCTCTCGCCGGTCTCGGTGACGGCGATCGTGCCGGCGGTCGTGCGCGCGCCGGTCGCCGGGTCGATGCGCGAGATGCGCCCGCCGCGCTCCGCGACCCACAGCTGCCCGTCGGGGCCGAGGACGATGTCCCACGGCGTGTCGAGCCCGGAGGCGAGGGTGCGCACGCGCACGACGACCGTGTCCCCGCTCCCGCCCCCGGTGGGCGGCGGCGTGGTCGTGCCGCCGCCGGGCGCCGGGGTGCCGCCGGTGTCGGGCGCCGGGCCGGCCGCCCCGCCGTCGTCGCAGGCGCCGGCCAGCAGCGCGAGGGTGAGCGCGCCGGCGCCCGCGCGGCGGGCGAGCGGCGACACGAGCGGCGACACGGGGTGCGGCGGACGGGTCATGCGGCGCCTCCGGGAGCGTGGCGGCCCGGCGCGCCGGCGCGGCGACGTCACGCCGACGTCACCGCGTGCGCGTGGCCGATGCGCCCGCTGGGACCCGCGGCAGCGCCGCGAGTTCCCGCGCCGTCTCCAGCGTCAGCGGGTGGGTGAGCCCGAGCACCGCGCGGCGGATGCCCAGCGCCTCGCGCAGCAGCGCGCGGGCGGCGGCCGGGTCCCCGCGCCGCAGCTGCAGCATCCCGAGCTGGTGCAGCGTCGTCGCCACGGACGGATGGTCGCCGCCCAGCACGCGCCGGCGCATCGCGAGGACCACGCGCTGCACCGAGTCCGCCGCCGCCAGCCGCCCCTGGTCGCGCAGCGTGAGCGCCAGCCCGTTGGTCATGTGGCCGACGTCCGGGTGGTCCGCGCCGAGCGCGCGGTGCGCGTCCGCGAGCGCGCTGCGATAGGTGGACTCCGCCGTCGCGAGGCGCCCCTGCCGCCGCTGCAGCGCGCCGATCAGGCCCCGCGTCTGGATCACCTCCGGATGCTCGGCGCCCTGCAGCTGCGTGCGCATCGCCAGCGCCGCCGTCTGCAGCGACTCCGCCTCGGCGAGCCGCCCCTCGCGCGTGCGCAGCAGCCCCAGCGCGGTCATGGCCGACGCGACGTCGGCGTGCCGCTCGCCGAACAGCCGCCGGCGCGTGGCGAGCGCCTCGAGGAGCGGCCCCTCGGCGGCGGCGAGCCGCCCCTGCAGCTGGAGCTGCGAGGCGAGGTGCTGCAGCGACGTCGCCACGTCGGGGTGCACGGGGCCGTAGTGCGCGCGCCGCGCCGCGAGCGCCTCGCGCGTCAGGCGCTCCGCGCCCGCGTAGTCGCCGCGGTCCTGCAGCAGCATCCCCAGGCCGTCGAGCGTGCGCGCCACCCGCGGGTGCCCGTCGCCGTGCAGCGCGCGCTGCACGGCCAGCGCCTCGCGGAACAGCGCCTCCGACGACCGGTAGCGCCCGCGCGCGGCCTGCAGCACCGCGAGGTGGTACATGCTCTCGGCGGTCGACTCGTGCGCGGCGCCGAACGTCCGCCGCCGCAGCGCCAGCGCGCGCTCCAGGTAGGGCGCGGCGGCCGCGTAGTCGCCCAGGCGCTGGTGCACGAGGCCGACGACGTCGAGCATCTGCGACTGCGCGGCCGGCTGCGCGTCCAGCCGCTCGGCGCGCGCCGCGCTGCGCGCCAGCAGCTCGCGCACCGTGAGGCCGCCGCGCGCCGCCGCGTCGCCGTCCACCGCCTCGAACAGCGCCAGCGTGAAGTCGGTGACCTGCTCCGCCTTCTCGGCTTCGAGGAGCGCCTGGTCGAGCGCGCGGCGCACGCGGCTGGCCTGCACGGTGACCGTCGCCGCGTAGCCGGCCAGCAGCACCACGAACGCCGCCGCCGCCGCCACCGCCCAGCGGTGCCGCGCGACGAACTTGCGCAGCCGGTACGCGACCGAGTCGCCGCGCGCCGCCACCGGGCGCCCGTCGAGGTGGCGCTCGATGTCGAGCGCGAGCCCCTCCGCCGACGGATAGCGGCGGTTCGGCGACTTGTGCAGCGCGCACGCCACCATCCGATCGACGTCGCCGCGCAGCGCGCGGGATAGCCGCGACGGCGTGGTGCCGCGCTGCACCGCCAGCACCGCGGGCGGCGGCGCGCCGGCGTCGCGCGCGTCGCGCAGCACGACCGCGCTCGGACGCGGCGGCTCGGTCTCGCACACCGCGCGCTCGATCTCGCGCAGCGAGCGGTCGCGCGGGCGCTGCGGGCGGTGGCCGGTGAGCAGCTCGTAGAGCACGAGCCCGAGCCCGTACACGTCGGCGGCCGTCGTCACCGGCTCGCCGCGCACCTGCTCGGGCGCGGCGTACTCCGGCGTCATCACCCGCAGCCCGGTGCGCGTCAGCGGCTCGGCCTCGGACGCGGCGTCGGGATCGAGCAGCTTGGCGATGCCGAAGTCCATCAGCTTCACCTCGCCCGCCGACGTCACCATGACGTTGGACGGCTTGAGGTCGCGGTGCACCACCAGCGCGCGGTGCGCCGCGTGCACCGCGCGCGCGACGTCGCGCACGAGGCGCAGCCGCTCGCGCACCGGCAGCCGGCGCGCGTCGCACCACCGGTCGATCGGCTCGCCGTCCACGTACTCCATCACGAAGTACGGACGCCCGTCGTCGGCCACACCGCCGTCGAGCAGCCGCGCGATGTTCGGGTGCTGCAGCGTCGCCAGGATCTGCCGCTCGGCCAGGAAGCGCCGCACCACGTCGTCGGCGTCGAGGCCGCGGCGCAGCACCTTCACCGCCACGGTGTGCGTGAAGTGCCCGTCGTCGCGCTCCGCGAGGTACACCGTGCCCATCCCGCCGCGCCCCAGCTCGCACACGACGCGGTAGGCGCCGACGCTCGTCAGCCGGTCGTCGCGCACGCGCGACCAGCCGCCGGGCGCCGCCTCCAGCACGCCGGCCGAGCGCTCGTGCGCCCGCATGAGGAGCGCGACCTCGGCGCGCACGGCGGGATCGCCGCACACGCCCGTGAGCCAGTCGCGCCACCCGTCGCCGCGATCGAGCGCCTCGTCGAACAGCGCCTCGACGCGCGCGCGGTCGAGCGGCACGGGCGCGCGGTACGCCGCGCCGCGCGCGTCGACGGCGTCGTCAGCCCGCGGCATCGTCATGGGAGCCCACCGCGTCGCCCGCGTACAGCGCGCGGTACAGCCACGCGCGCGCCTTGGTCCACTCGCGCTGCACGGTGCGCGTGGACGTGCCCAGCACGTCGGCGATCTCCTGCTCGGAGGCGCCGGCGAAGAAGCGCAGCTCGACCACCTGCCGCTGCCGCGGCGCGAGCTGCTCCAGCACGGCGTCGAGCGCCAGCACCTCCTCCAGCGCGACGTCGCCGGGCAGCTGCTTGCCGGTGAGCGTGGTCGGGTGCCAGTCGCCGCCGCCGCGCTTGGCCGCCTGCTGGCGGCGGGCGAGGTCGACGAGGATCTGTCGCATCGCGCGCGCGGCCACGCCGTAGAAGTGCGCGCGGTCGCTCCACTGCCCCTGCAGCTGGCCGGACAGCTTGAGATACAGCTCGCTCACCAGCTCGGCCGGATCGATGGACCGGGCGGCGCCGTCGCGGCGCAGCTGGCGCGCGGCGACGCCCTGCAGCTCGCCGTGGGCGAGCGCGAAGAGCCGGTCGTAGGCGGCGCGGTCACCGCCGCTCGCGTGGTGGAGCAGCCGGGTGACGTCGCCCGGCGGGGTCGTGCGGTGCGACACGGACATGGCGGACACCCCGGGGAACGGCTGTCGCCAATGTACGGCCGACGGCACGCGCGCACAGCGGCGCGGAGGCCATGTCGGGTCGCGCCGAGGGTTCGCGCATCAGTGAGCACGGGGCCCTGCCCCATGGGGGCCGCCCCACAGCGTACCCCCGGCGCCCCCGCGCGCCGATCCGCTCCCCGATGCCGGCGCTCTCTGCAGAGCGCGAGGAGTCTCCATGCTGCTGCTCCGGACCGTCGCCGTGATGGCCGTGCTCGTCGGCGCGCCGTCCTCCGCGCGCGACGTCCCCCCGCCGACCACTCCCGTCGCGACGACCGCGACCGCGTCGACCCCGGTGCCGCTGTACGAGGGGCTCGGCGACTGGCGCCACCCGATCACCACGCGCGTGCCGCGCGCCCAGCGCTACTTCGACCAGGGGCTCGCGCTCACGTACGGCTTCAACCACGGCGAGGCCGTCCGCTCCTTCCGCGAGGCGCAGCGGCTCGACCCGTCGTGCGCGATGTGCGCGTGGGGCGAGGCGCTCGCCTTCGGCCCGAACATCAACGCGTCGATGGACTCCGCGAGCGCCGTGGGCGCGTGGGCCGCGGTCACGCGGGCGCGCGCGCTCGCGTCGCAGGCGACGCCGCTGGAGCGCGCGCTGATCGACGCGCTGGGCGCGCGCTACGCGCCGACGTTCGCGCCGCCCGGCACGCCGGCGCGCAAGGCGCTCGACTCGGCGTACGCGCGGGCGATGGGCCGCGTGGCGGCGCGCTTCCCGCGCGACGACGACGCGCGCGTGCTCTACGCCGAGTCGCTGATGCTCCTGAGCCCGTGGGACTACTGGCGGCCGGGGCGCGCGCCGGGCGCGTTCGTGCCCAAGCCGGCCACGCGCCCCATGCTCGCGGCGCTCGAGGCGGTGATCGCGCGCAACCCGCGCCACGCGGGCGCCTGCCACTACTTCATCCACGCGGTGGAGGCGGCGCATCCCGCGCGCGCGGTGCCGTGCGCCGAGCGGCTGCCGACGCTGATGCCGGGCGCGGGGCACATCGTGCACATGCCGGCGCACGTGTACGTACGCGTGGGCCGCTACGCGGACGCGATCGACCGCAACGTGCACGCGGTGCACGCCGACGAGGCGCACCTGGCCGACCTCGCGCCCGACGGCGCGTACCGGCTCGCGTACTACCCGCACAACTACCACTTCCTCTGGTTCGCGGCCACGATGGCGGCCCGCAAGGCGCAGGCGATCGACGCGGCGCGGCAGACGGCCGCGAAGACGAACGTCGACCTGCTGCGCGCGCCGGGCCTGGGCGCGCTGCAGCACTACCTCGTCACGCCGCTGTACGCGCTGGTGCGCTTCGAGGACTGGGCCCGCGTGCTCGCCGAGCCGGCGCCGCCCGCGGACCTGCCGTATCCGACGGGCGTGTGGCACTACGCGCGCGCGCTGGCCTTCGCGGCCATGGGCCGCACGGCGGAGGCGGAGGACGCGCTCGCGCGGCTCGTCGCGGCGCGCGCCGACCCCGCGCTCGCGTCGGTGACGATCTGGGACCTCAACCGCGCCGACGCGCTGCTCGACATCGCGATCGCCGCCGTGCGCGGCGACCTCGCGGCGCGGCGCGGCGACCACGCGGGCGCGATCGCGACGCTGCGCAGGGGCGTCGCGCTGGAGGACGCGCTCACGTACGACGAGCCGCCGACGTGGCACCTCCCCGTGCGGCACCAGCTGGGCGACGTGCTGCTCGCCGCCGGCCGGCCCACGGAGGCGGAGCGCACGTTCCGCGAGGACCTGCGGCGCCACGCCGAGAACGGCTGGTCGCTGCGCGGGCTGCAGCGCGCGCTCGGGGCGCAGGGCCGGCAGGCCGAATCGCGCGCGGTCGCCGCGCGGCTGCAGAAGGCGTGGGGCGCCGCGCAGGTCACGCAGCAGCACGCGGGACGGCACACGCAGCACTGAACGCGGCACTGAAAGGCAGCACTGAGGCAGCACTGAACGCGGCGCTGGATGCGACGCGGAGCGCAGCACCACACCAATCACCGACACGAGGACACCACCATGCAGACCACGCAGACGACGCCGACCACGCAGACCTTCGACCGCCCGCAGCCGAGCGAGCGCGCGCCGGCCGCCGGCCGCGCGCCGACGATCGACGAGGCCGCGCTCAACGCCCTCCTCGGCCGCGCGCTCGTCGACCTGGGCGCGATCACCGCGGGGCCGCTCGTGCTCATCGGCGAGAAGCTCGGGCTGTTCAAGGCGCTGGCCGCGGAGCCGCTGACGACGGCGGAGCTGGCGGCGCGCACCGGCACCGCGGAGCGCTACGTGCGCGAGTGGGCGCGCGCGCAGGCCGCGGGCGGCTACGTGACGTACGATCCCGCGACCGACCGCTACGTGCTGTCGCCCGAGCAGGCGATGCTGTTCGCCGACGAGGCGAGCCCCGCGTTCCTCATGGGCGGCTACGAGCTCGCGCTCGCGGCGACGCGCATGGGCGACCGGCTGACGGAGGCGTTCCGCACCGGCGCCGGCATCGGCTGGCACGAGCACGACCACGGCGTCTTCCACGGGTGCGAGCGCTTCTTCGCGACGAGCTACACGACCAACCTGCTGACGTCGTGGCTCCCCGCGCTCGACGGCGTGGAGGCGCGGCTGCGCATGCCCGGCGCGCGCGTGGCGGACGTGGGCTGCGGCCACGGCGCGTCGACGCTCCTCATGGCGCGCGCCTTCCCGAACGCGACGTTCACCGGCTTCGACTACCACGAGGACTCGGTGCTCGAGGCGCGCCGCCGCGCCGCCGCCGCGGGGCTCGACAACGTGCGCTTCGAGCGCGCGACGACGACGTTCCCGGGCACGGGCTACACGCTCGTGACGATGTTCGACTGCCTGCACGACATGGGCGACCCGGTGGCCGCGGCCACCCGCGCGCGCGAGGCGCTCGCGGCCGACGGCACGCTCATGGTCGTGGAGCCGCAGGCGAGCGACCGCGTGGAGGAGAACCTCAACCCGGTCGGCCGCCAGTACTACGCGGCGTCGACGCTCCTCTGCACGCCCAACGCGCTCGACCAGGGCGGCCGGTACTCGCTCGGCGCGCAGGCGGGCGGCGCGGCGATCCAGGCGGTGCTGCACGAGGCGGGCTTCTCGCGCGTGCGGCGCGCGGCGGACACGCCGTTCAACGTGGTGTTCGAGGCGAGGCCGTAGCGGCAGCGCTCAGCGTCCAGCGGTCAGCGATCAGCGAACGCCTCGATGGAGACGGATCGTCCCCGCCGAGGAGCTCCCTGATCGCTGATCGCTGATCGCTGATCGCTGATCGCTGATCGCTGCACGTTGAGCGCTCATCGCTGCAGCGCGAACACGAACGGCTGCCGCACGAGCTGCCGCACCGTGCGACCGCCCGCCTCCGCGGGGCGGAAGCGCATCCCGCGCAGCGCCTGCCGCACGGCCTGCTCGAACAGCGGGTGCGCGCGCTGCGCGAACGTCACCGTCGCCGGCTCGACGCGGCCGGTGGTGTCCACCACGAACTCGGCGATCACCTCGCCCTCGACGCCGGCGCCGCGCAGCGTCTCGGGATAGCGCGGCGCCGCGCCGCCGAGCGGCACCACCTCGCGCTCCACGAGGTTCGACGACCAGATGCCGTCCGCGGGCGCGATCCCCGTGCCGCCGGGGCGTCCGCCGGGCACGCCGTCGGCCGGCGGCCCGCCGAGCGCGCGCCGCTCGAAGAAGTCGGGCGGCAGCGTGGCCGGGCCGGGCGGCGCGATCAGGTCCGGCACCTCCACCGGCGTCGGCATCGGCGGCACGGGCACCGACGGCGTGGTGGGCGCGCTCGTGCGCGCGGGCGCCGAGGCGGGAGGCGCCGGCGCGCGCGGCGTGGGTGGCGCGGGCGCGGGCGGCGGCGCGCGGAACACGACGCGCTCGTCGGGCACCTCGGCCGGCGCGTCGGTCGCGCGCGCGGTGCCGAACGCCGCGACGCCGATGACGACGGCGTGGAGGACGACGCTGGTGACCAGCCCGCGCGTCGAGCGGCGGGACCGGCGGGAGGACTCGGGCAGCTGCAGCATGCGTGGCGCTCCGCGATGTGGGACACCGGTGCGCGGGCGGGCCCCGCGTCCGGTCCCCGCCACGTTGCGCACGGTGCATGAGGCGCCGATGGCGAGCGCGTGAGGCGTCGATGAGCGTGCGATGAGGCGTGGGTGAATGGGGGATGAGGAAATGGTTAGGAGCGATCAGCGATCAGCGTTCAGCGATCAGGGAGTCCGGTGCGAGGGAGGGTGCCCACCGCCGGACCCGCTGATCGCTGATCGCTGATCGCTGATCGCTGATCGCTGATCGCTGATCGCTGATCGCTGATCGCTGATCGCTGATCGCTGATCGCTGATCGCTGATCGCTGATCGCTGATCGCTCCCCTTTCCCCGGCTCCCGTGGCGCGGAGCCTGCTCGCTGGGCGTGCATGGATCGCCGTACCTTCGTTCGCGGCGCCGCCGCATCCCTCGCCGCGCACGCCGCCGTGTCCCCGCTCGACCTTCCCCCGGACGAGCCGTCCGTCGCCGCGATGGCGACGCGTCCGATCCCGCGCACGCGCGAGCCGCTGCCGGTCGTCGGACTCGGCACCTGGCAGACGTTCGACCCGCCGCGCCGCACGCCCGAGACGCTGGCGCCGCTCGAGGCGACGCTGCGCGCGCTGCGGGCGGCGGGCGGACGCGTGGTCGACTCGAGCCCGATGTACGGCGCGTCCGAGGCCGTCGCGGGGGAGCTCGCCGAGCGGGCCGCGCTGGGCGACGCGCTGTTCTGGGCGACGAAGGTGTGGACGCGCGGCGAGCAGGCGGGCGTGCGGCAGATGGAGGAGTCGATGCGGCTGCTGCGCCGTCGCACGCTCGACCTGCTGCAGGTGCACAACCTCGTCGACTGGCGCACGCACCTGCGCACGCTGCGCCGCTGGCAGGACGAGGGGCGCGTGCGCTACGTCGGCGTCACGCACTACCAGACGAGCGCGTTCGCGGACCTCGAGGAGATCGTCACCCGCGAGCGCGTGGACTTCGTGCAGCTCCCCTACTCGGTGGCGCTGCGCGACGCCGAGCAGCGGCTGCTGCCGGCGGCGCAGGCGTCGGGCGTGGCGGTGCTCGTGAACCTGCCGTTCGGCGGCGGCGGGCTGCTGCGCCGCCTGGGCGGGGAGCCGCTGCCGACGGGCGTGCGGGCATGGGCCGCGAGCTGGCCGCAGGCGCTGCTCAAGTTCGTGCTCGCGCACCCGGCGGTGACGTGCGTGATCCCGGGCACCTCCAACCCACGCCACATGGCGGACAACGCGGCGGCGGGCACGGGGCGCCTGCCCGACGCCAACGAGCGGGCGGCGCTCCTCAAGGCGTTGAACCTCTGAGCTGCGGGTCCTGCCGCTGGTGCGTGCGTCTTCGCGCCGGGCCCGAACGGGCAAGAGCAGCAGGGATGAAAATCGGAGAAGATCGGACGAGATCGGATTGGCTCCGCGTGGCGCGACGTCCCACGCACCGGGGCGGAGATAGTCCGATCCTGTCCGGCTTCTCGATCCGACTTCGACCCCTGCTGCTTCGTGGCAGTTCGAGCGCCGCGCACGCAGGCAGGATGTCGGACCCGAACGGCGAACTGCTTCGGACAGGATCGACGAGATCGGACGGATCGGCAGGATGCGACGCCCCGCTTCGCACGACGGCTCCGTGCGCCGGCGCGGAGACTCCGATCCTTCAAATCCTGTCCATACGCCGCTCCGCGCCGGCCCGTGAGAGCAGGCGCCGAGATCCGTCGCCTCCGCGCCTCAGCCGTCGCTCCCCACGCCGAGGCGCTTCATCTCCGCCGCCATCGCCTCCTGCTTCTGCTTCAGCGCCGCCTCGTTCTCGCGCATGAACTTGATGTTGTCCATGTTCGCCTTCATCTCGCGCACGAGCGAGTCCTGGTTCTCGTTGGGGCGCATCTGCAGCACCGCGGCGGCCATCCCGCTCTGGAGCATCGCCAGCGTGATCGTCGCGAACTCGCGCGCCGACAGCCCGGCCTCGCGCACCGCCTCGGCCATCACGGGCGTCTGCTCGATCTTGCGCGCCATGTCGTCGAGGCTCTGGTTCGCGTTGTCGTCGGCGTCGTCCTTCGCCTCCAGCGCCGCGCGCTCCGCGGGCGACATCGCCTGCGCGCGCACCGCCATGTTCCGCTGCGCGGCGTAGTAGCGGTCGATCTTGTCCATCGTGAGGCGGTAGCTGGCGACGTCGGCGAGGTCGGCGTCGCCGCTGCCGGCCGTCGTCGCGCTGCCCGAGGCGGCGGCCGGCGCGGCGCCCCCCTCGGCGGCGGGCGCGGCATCCTTGTTCGAGCAGGCGACGGCGAGCAGCAGCGCGGCCAGCGGCCAGGGCGTTCGGAGCATGAGGTGGGTCCGGCGGTGTGAGGTCCAGGAGACGGCGGGTGGCGCGCTACGATACGCGCGCGACGCGCACCGGCGCCAATGTCAGCCGACCCATGCGGCCGGCGTGCGCGACGTGAACGCCTCTCGCGGATGCAGGAGCGCGAGCTGCACGTCCATGACGTTCGTGTGCGTCGGCCCCGTGCGCAGCAGCGCCCCCGCGGCGTCCAGGAAGCCGTAGGCGTCGTTGTCCGCCAGCGCGCGCGCCGCGTCCAGGCCCCGTGCGCGGGCGTCGGCGATCGTGCGCGGCGTCGCCCACGCGCCCGCGGCGTCGGTCGGCCCGTCGATGCCGTCGGTGCCGCCGCTCAGCACCACGATCCGCGCGTCGCCGTCGAGGATGCCCGCACGCACCGCGTCGTCGAGCGCGAGCGCGGCGGCGAGCGCCAGCTCCTGATTGCGTCCGCCGCGCCCCGCGCCGCGCACCGTGACGGTCGTCTCGCCGCCCCACAGCAGGCACGTGGGCCGCCGCGCGGCGATCGCGCGCGCGATCGCCGCGCGCGCCACCATGCGGCCGGCGTCGCGCGCCTCGCCGCGCAGCGCGGCGCCGAGCACCGTCGCGTCGTAGCCCAGGCGCCCCGCGGCGGCGCGGGCGGCGGCCAGCGCGTCCCCCACGCCGCCCAGCAGGTGCAGCGTGCGCGCGCCCGACGTGCGCCGTTCGTGCTCCGCGCGCGGCGCGTGCAGCAGCCGCGCGCGCACCGCCTCCGGCGCCGCCGCCCACGCGTCGTGCGCGCGCAGCACGCGGATCGCGTCGGCCGCGGTCGTGCGGTCGGGCACCGTCGGCCCGCTGCCGACGACGCCCGGATCGTCGCCGACGACGTCGGAGAGGACGAGCGTCGCGACGTCCGCGCGCGTCGCCGCGGCGAGCCGGCCGCCGCCGAGCAGCCCGAGCTGCCGGCGCACCGTGTTGACCGCGGCGATGTCGGCGCCCGCGCGCTGCAGCCGCGCGATCGTTGCGCGCATCGCGTCGGCGGGGACGCCGGGCGCCGGCGCCGCCCACAGCGCCGACGCGCCCCCCGAGAGCAGCACGAGCAGCAGGTCGTCCGGCCCGCACGCGGCGGCGCGCGCGAGCGCGGCGCGCGCGGCGGCCTCGCCGTGCGCGTCGGGGAGCGGATGCGCGGCCTCGCGCACGGCGATCGTCGCGGGCGGGCGCACGCCCGGCGGCACGCGCGCCGCGTAGCCGTGCGGCACGACGACCTCACCGGCCAGCGCGCGCAGGCCCGAGCCGGCGAGCGCGCGCTCGACCGCGCCGGCGGTCGCCAGCGCCGCCTTCCCCGCGCCGACGACCGTGACGCGTGCGTAGTCCGCGAGCGCGCGCGGCGCGAGGCCGTCGCGCCCGACGCGCGCGAGCAGGCGCGGCAGCAGCGCGTCCGGGAGCGCGCCGGCCACGGCCGCCGCATGGATCCGCCGTGCGTCGTCGACGAGCGCGCTCATGCGGCGACGCGGGGGCGGTGTGTGGCGGCCCGCGGCGAGCGCGAGGAAGCGGCGGCCGACCGCCGCAGCGCCGCACCAGCGACGGGTCGAGTCCGCCAGCCCTCGTACGGCAGCGCACGAAAGCGGCGCGTGGCCGGCACGACGGGCACGACCGATGCCCTGTATCCGGGCCCGCGCGGCGCACGGCATCGCGCGCGACCCACCCACGACAGGAGCAGCCTCATGACGGATAGCACGCGCAAGAGCGGCGAGCAGATCGAGCTCGAGGGCAAGGCGAAGGAGCTCGGCGGTCGCGTCAAGGACGCGCTCGGCGACCTCACGGGCAACCCGCGCCACGACGTCGAGGGCAAGATGGACAAGGTGGAGGGCAAGGCGAAGCAGAAGCTCGGCCGCGCCCAGAGCGAGCTCGACGACGTCGAGAGCTCGCGCCGCGGCAGCGGCCTCTGACCCCGGCGGCAGCAGCACGGCAGGACCCGATGCAAGGACGGGCGGCGCGAGGGATCGCGCCGCCCGTCGTCGCGTGCGGTCCGTACGCCGGCGCGCAGATCGGGAACGTCGCTCGCGCGTCGCGCCTTCGTTCCGCGACGGCGCCCGTGCCGCGCGGCGCGGGCGCCTGGGCACGGGCGGCAGGGGGTCGCCGTGCCCGCGTGCGCTCTCTCTCGGAGAGGAAGGAACACATGCGACGGATTCGCGAACGGGTGGGGATGGTGGGGACGATGCGACGCGCATCGCTGGCATGTGCGACGGCGCTGCTGGTGGCGGCGTGCGGCGGCGGCGAGACGGCGGCCGATTCGGCCGCGGGCATGAACACCGGCACGGGTACGGGCACGGGCATGACGACCGGCGCGACCGGCACCGTCGCCGGCGACTCCGCGGGCATGATGGCCCCGGGCACCGCCGCGGGCTCGGGAGCGATGCTCTCCGACGCCAGCACCGGCGCGCAGCTCGACAGCGTGGCGACGGCCGCCCGCTCGGGCCTCACCACGCTCGCCCCGGCGGTCGCGGTGCCGCTCATCCAGTCGCTCGAGGACAAGCTCGACAACTCGAACGACCCGGCGCTCACCGACATCGCCAAGGACCTCGAGAAGCTCCGCGAGGAGCTGTCCGACGACACCCCGGACGGCGCCGACATCGCGAGCGTCCTCGAGCGCCTCGGGCCCAAGGTCACCAGCGTCGCCAGCAAGGGCGGCGCGGCCTCCGGCACGCTGACGGCGATCGGCAACGAGCTGTCGCGCGCCGCCACGCAGCTCCGCGGCGGCCGCTGATCGCGCGCTGACATCGCGTGCTAACGCGTCACGGCGCGTGATGCGCAACGGGGCGGCGGGCCGAATCGGCCCGCCGCCCCGTCTCGCATCCGTGCCCGTCAGCGCCGCGCGCCGTCGCCGGCGTGGACCCCGCCGTGGTCGTGCGTCTCGCCGCCGGAGGGCTCGTCGTCGTTGGCGTGGTCGCCGGCCAGCACGGTCGCCACGCCGCCCGCGCCCGGGACGTGCCGCGCCGCGATCGCGATCGCCACCGTCAGCGGCACCGCCAGCAGCGCCCCCAGCGCGCCCCACAGCCACCCCCAGAACACGATCGACACCAGCACGCCGAGCGGGGACAGCTGCATCAGGCGCCCCTCGAGCTTCGGGTCGACGACGTTGCCGAGGATGATCTGCAGCGCGCCGAAGGCGAGGAAGACGCCGCCCACGCGCCCCATCCCGCCGCCGGCCCCGCCCGCCGACTCGGCCAGCGCCATCAGCGTCGGCGGCACCACGGCGAGGAGCGAGCCGATCGTCGGCACGTACTCCAGCAGGAAGGCGAAGAAGCCCCACACCCACGCCAGCGGCAGCCCGAAGGCGAGCGCCAGCAGCGAGCTCGCCACGCCGGTCAGGATGCTGGTGAGCGTCTTCACCCAGACGTAGCGGCGGAACGCCTGCGCCGACTCGTCGACGATGGCGAGCGTGCGCTGCGCGCTCCCGTTCGACAGCGCGCGCCGGAACCGCTTGCGGAGCTCTCCCTCCTCCGCCATCGCCAGCACCGCCACGGCGAGCGCCAGCCCCAGCTCCGCCAGCGCGCTCCCCAGCGCCGAGAGCGCGCGCCCGACCATCCCCGCGGCGCCGCCCGCCCCGCCCGACGCGCCGCCGGCCGCCCGTCCCTGTCCGCCGCCGCCCCCGCTCATCGGGATCCCCTGCTGCGCCGCCCAGGCGCGCGCCCGGTCGGCGGCCGCCGACAGCGCCTCGCGCCGATCGGCCAGCTCGCGCCCCACCTCCGACAGCGCCCAGCCGAGCGCCGCCAGGAAGGCCACGACGCCGGCCACCAGCGCCAGCCCGGCGATCGTCAGCGCCAGCCAGTCGGGGAGCGCGCGCGCGAGCCGGGCGCGCAGCGGCTGCGCCAGCATGGCGAGGAAGATTCCGGCGACGAGCGGCGCCAGCACGGGGCGGCCGACCTTCAGCGCGGCCACGGCGAGCACGACGCCCAGCAGCGTGGCGAGCGCGCGCCCGGCGACGCGGCGCGGCGGGGTCATGGGCACGGCGGTCATGCCGCCGCCCTCGGGCAAGTCGCGCACCCCGCGTCGACCGTCTAGGCTTCGCCCGTTCCTTCACCGACGCGCATGGGATCCGAGTTCCTCGCCTACCTCCGCCTGGGAGTCGCGCACATCGCCGACCTCGCGGGCTACGACCACATCCTCTTCGTCGCCGCCCTCACGGGCGGCTACACGTTCGGGGCGTGGCGCCGCCTGCTCGTGCTGGTGACCGCCTTCACCATCGGGCACTCCATCACGCTCGCGCTGGCGACGCTGCGCCTGGTCGCCGTCGACGCGGCGCTGATCGAGGCGCTGATCCCGGCGACGATCCTGCTCACCAGCCTGGTGGCGATCGTCCAGTCGCGGCGGCCCGACGACTCGCGCCCCTGGCGGCGCGGCGGCTACCGCGGCGCCGACGACGGCCCCCGCGGCAGCGCGCTCCTCTACGTGCTCGCGCTCGGCTTCGGCCTGATCCACGGCCTCGGCTTCTCCACCTACCTCCGCGCGCTCCTCGGCGCCGAGTCGTCGATCGCGATGCCGCTCCTGGCCTTCAACCTCGGCCTCGAGGCCGGCCAGCTGCTGATCGTCGCCGTCACGCTGGTCGTCGGCGCCGCCGTGGCGCGGCTGCTCGGCGCGCGGCGCGACTGGGTGCTGCTGCTAGCCGGCGCGACCGGCGGGCTCTCGCTCGTGCTCCTCGTCGAGCGCCTGGCGGCACTGCGGAGCTGAGCGGGGGTACCCCACCCCGGCCCTCCGGCGGCCTCGGCGCGTGCGGCTCGTCCCGCGCCCCGCACGGCTCGTCCCGGACGTCCGACACGGCAGGGCCCGCGCGCGTAGCATCCGCGCGGGCCGTCCACGCCGTCTCCCTCCCCTCCTCCACGACCTGATGTCCGACCTCCGTCTCCGCGCGGCGCTCGCCGTCGCCGGCCTCCTGGCCGCCTCGGCGCCCGCCGCGTCGCTCGGCGCGCAGCAGTGGCTCGACTCGACTGCGAAGGCCGAGCGCACCAATCGCTCGGTGTTCCGCGCCCTCGAGGAGCTGCCGCCGCCCAGCCAGACCCGCTCCGCCTCCGGGGCCCCCGGGCCGCGCTACTGGCAGCAGCGGGTGGACTACGTGATCCGCGCGACGCTCGACACCGTGCAGCAGGCGGTGACCGGCACCGAGCGCGTCACGTACCACAACAACTCGCCCGACACGCTGCGCTTCCTCTGGTTCCAGCTGGACCAGAACATCGAGGACCCGCAGAGCCGCGCGAACCTCGCGACGCCGGCGGTGCCGTCGCGCCTGAGCGCCGCCGCGCAGCGCGCGCTGGCCGCCGAGCCGTTCCAGGGCGGCTACACGCTGTCGCGCGTGCAGACCGTGAGCGCCGCGGGCGTGAAGCGCGACGCGAAGCGGGTGCTCAACAACACCGTCATGCGCGTCGACCTCCCGACGCCGCTCGCGCCGGGGAAGACCGCCGTCGTCGAGATCGACTGGCGCTTCCTCGTCCCCGAGGGCGGGCAGAACGGCCGCGGCGCCAAGGAGAAGGTGAAGGACGGCTGGCTCTACGAGATCGCGCAGTGGTTCCCGCGCGCCTCGGTGTACGACGACGTCAACGGCTGGCAGACGGAGCAGTTCCTCGGACAGGGCGAGTTCTACCTGAACTTCGGGAACTACGACGTCAGCCTCACCGTGCCGCGCGACCACATCGTCAACGCGACGGGCACGCTGCGCAATCCGGAGACGGTGATGACCGCCACGCAGCGCACGCGGCTCGCGAAGGCGCTCACCGACACGGTGCCGACGTTCATCGTCGCGCCCAACGAGGTGGGGACGGCGGCCTCGCGCCCCGCGGGCACGGGCCCGCTGACGTGGCGCTTCACGGCGGAGAACGTGCGCGACTTCGCGTGGGTCTCCAGCAAGACGTACGTGTGGGACGCGGCGGGCTTCCGCTACGCCGCGGGGGGCGCGACGAACGGGCGCGTGGTCGAGATCCACTCGCTCTATCCGCGCGACGCGATGCCGCTGTGGGACAAGGTCAGCACGCGCGCGACCATCCAGACGATGAAGACGTACGGCCGGATGGCGTTCGAGTACCCGTACCCGAAAGCCGTCAACGTGCACGGCCCGGTGTTCGGCATGGAGTACCCGATGATCGCGTTCTGCGGCGCCCGCCCGAACCCGGACGGCACGTACACGGACGCGACGGAGAAGGCGCTCATCAGCGTCACGATCCACGAGGTCGGGCACAACTGGTTCCCGATGATCGTCGCCAGCGACGAGCGCCGGTGGACGTGGATGGACGAGGGCGTCAACTCGTTCCTGCAGTACTACGCGGAGCAGGACTGGCAGCGCGGCTACCCGAGCCGCCGCGGCCCCGCCAAGAACATCGTCGGTTACATGAAGGACACCGCGCAGGTGCCCATCATGACCGAGTCGAACGACATCCAGGCGAACTTCGGCAACAACGGCTACTCCAAGCCGGCCGCCGGCCTCGTGATGCTGCGCGAGCGCGTCCTCGGCGACTCGCTGTTCGACGCGGCGTTCAAGGAGTACTCGCAGCGGTGGATGTTCAAGCATCCGCAGCCGGGCGACTTCTTCCGCTCGCTCGACGACGGCGCGGGCGAGAACCTGAGCTACTTCTGGCGCGGCTGGTTCTACACGACGCACGCCAACGACCAGGCGGTGGCGAACGTGCAGTCGCAGGCCGCCGACTCGCTCATCGGCACGACGGCGCGCGGCCGGCGCTACGTGCGCGTGACGCTCGAGAACCGCGCGGGCCTCGTGCTCCCGGTCGAGATGGACGTGACCTTCGCCGACGGCTCGGTGAAGCGCGTGAAGCTCCCGGTCGACATCTGGCGCGGCAACGAGAAGCGCTTCACCTACGGCTTCTTCGCCGACCAGGACGTCGCGGGCGTGGTGATCGATCCGGACGAGGGCTTCGCCGACGTGGACCGCTCGAACAACACGTGGGGGCGGCCTGCAACGCCGCCGGCGAAACCGATCAGCTGAGAACCGGAAGGGGCGGGTCGGGTACTGCGGATCGGGTGAGGCGGGGACGGGTGGGGCGGGAACGGGTGGGGCGGGAACGGGTGGGGCGGGTCGGATACGGCGGGGTCGGATACGGCGGAGACGGAGACGGCGGATGATGCGACGGTTCGGAGCGATGAGCGGGAAGGTGACGGCACGCGCGCAGGCGTGGGCCCGTGGCTGGCTGCGCGCGGCCACGCCCGCGCTGGCCGTCGTCGTTCCCGCCGTATCCGTCTCCGCCGTATCCGACCCCGCCGTCTCCGTCCCCGCCGTCTCCGTCCCCGCCGTATCCGCCCCCGCCGTCTCCGACTCCCGCCCCACCCGACCCGCCGCATCGGCCCTCCACGACGTCCACGTCTCGCACATGCGCGTCGTCGTCGAGGGCCCGACCGTGGCGGCGCAGGTGCGGCTGTTCCACGACGACCTGCAGGACGCCGTGCGGAACCACGCGCGCGCGCCGCAGCTCGTGCTCTCGTCGGCGGCGGGCGACTCGGCGTTCGCGCGCTACCTGGCGCGCAGCGTCGACGTGACGGCGGACGGCGCGCGGCTCGCGCCGCGGCTGCTGCAGGCGCGCGACGAGCGGGACGCCGGCGGGATCCTGATGCGCGTCTACACGGTGGAGTGGGCGGCCGCGCGCCCGGTGCGGCGCCTCGCGCTGCGCGACGCGCTGCTCTTCGAGCACTTCCGCGACCAGCAGAACCTCGCCGTCGTGCTGCGGATGCCGGGTGAGAGGCGCACGTCGCTCTTCTTCGCCGCGGGCGACGAGAAGGCGCAGGTCGTCCCGCTCTGACCGTCGCGCCCCGCACGCGACGACCGCCCCGCGCGCTCCGGCCCGCGGGGCGGTCGTGCGTTCGGGCGTGCGGCCTGGCGTGCGCTCAGCGCGGGAAGCGCTCGCGCAGCGCGGCCGCGGTGTGCGCGTCGGCCGGCAGGAACGCCTCGATCGTCAGCTCGGCGGCGCTGGCGTCGACCGCGGTGCCGAAGATCGTCGTCGTGCTCACGAAGGCGAGCGTGCCCTCGGGCGTGCGCAGGCGCAGCGGGATCACGACGCCCGGCTCGGCCTCGCCGTCGTCGCGCGCCGCGCCCGGCGGCAGCGGATAGACGCGCAGCTCGTCGCGCAGCGCGGCGAGCACGGGATCGGCCGTCAGCGCCACGTCGCGGCGCAGGCGCGCCAGCACGTGCGCGCGCCACTGCGCCAGGTTCGCGATGCGCGGCGCGAGCCCGCGCGGATGCAGGCTGGCGCGCAGCGCGTTCACCGGCGGCGTGGCGAGCGCGGGATCGACGTCGCGCAGCAGCAGCGCGAGCGCGGGGTTGTACGCCACCACGGTCCAGTGCCGATCCACCGCGAGCGCGGGGCTCGGCATGAGCGCCTCGAGGAGTAGCGCGACGGCGTCCCGCACGCCGCGCAGCGACGCGTCGTCCGGCGCGCGCGGCGCGCCCGCGGGCGCGAAGCCGGCGGCCAGCAGCAGCGCGTCGCGCTCGCGCGGCGGGATCTCCAGCGCCTCGGCGAGCTGCTGCACCATCTCGCGGCTGGGCCGCGCGCGGCCCGTCTCCAGGAAGCTGAGGTGGCGCGCCGAGACGTCCGCGTGGAGCGCGAGGGAGAGCTGGCTGTGGCGGCGGCGGACGCGCCAGGCGCGCAGCAGCGCGCCCACCGTCGGCGCGTCCTGGCGCTCGTCGGTGCGCGTGCCGGCGCCGGCGCGATCGCCGGCATTACCTGCGACGTAATCGACCCTGGCCATGCGCCGAATTTACGTGGGGGCACGGGACGCGGCGCCCTCGTCGCCGCCACCGCACCGACCTTCCCGACCCTCACACGGAGATCTCGCGATGCGTGACGTCAGGACGAACGACCGGGACGCGCAGGCGCTGCTGCGCCGCGCGCTGCTCATCGACGCCGTCGCCACGGCCGGCATGGGCGCGCTGCTCCTCGCCGCGCCCGCGCTGCTGCACGAGTGGCTCGGCCTGCCGGTGGCGCTGACGCGTGGCGCGGGGCTCGCGCTCCTTCCTTTCGCAGCGCTGCTGGCGTGGGCGGCGCGGCGGCCGCGCATCTCGACGGGGCTCGCGTGGACGCTCGTCGCCGGCAACGTCCTCTGGGCCGTCGACAGCCTGCTCCTCCCGCTCACGGGCTGGATCGACCCGACCGCGCTCGGCACCGCGTTCGTGGTGGCGCAGGGCGCGATCGTGGCGGCGTTCGCGGCGCTGGAGACGGCGGGGCTGCGGCGCGCGACGTGACACGCGACCGGACGCGCGGCGCACGCGAACGGGTGCCCTGATGCCGGAGCCCCCGTTCGCGCGCCGGCGTCCCGGCTCGCGCTACAGCCGGCCCGGGTTGGCCCGCCAGACCGCGAACGTCAGCGCGGTCGCGTACGCCACCCAGAGTAGGTAGGGCACCAGCAGCGCCGCCGCGCGGCGCCGCACACGCATGAACGCGCGTGCCGTCGCGAGGATGGCCACGAGCAGCAGCACGATCTCGACGAACGACCAGGCGCCGCGCCGCCACGCGAAGAAGAGCCAGGGCCAGAGCGCGTTGAGCGCGAGCTGCCCGCCGTAGAGCGCCAGCGCGTGCCGGGCGCCGCGACGCGCGCGCACGCGCCACACCAGCCACGCCGCCACCGCCATGAGGACGTAGAGCGCCGTCCACACGGGCCCGAACAGCCACCCCGGCGGCGCCCACGCGGGGAGCCGCAGCGCCGCGTAGAACTCCCCCGCGCGGGCCGACGCGAGGCCGCCGATCGCCGCCGCGGCGAAGGTGCACAGGACGATGGCGAGGGCGCCTCCCGCGGACCCGGGGGTGGCATCCGCGTGCGTGCGGGACGGCTCGGGGGCGGTGACGCCGGACATGGGAGCCTCGGGTGGATGCGGCGATTGGCGCCGCGGGGACGTCAGCCCTCCAGTCCCGCGAACAGGTCGGAGGCGGGCACGTGGGGCGGCGGCTCGCCCCAGCCGTGGCGGAACGCCTCCCAGTCAAGGGTCGCGCCACCGCTCGCGCGGTACGCGTCGTTGAACCAGACGTGGGCGACGCTCCGGTGCTGCGTGCGGTGCGCGTGCAGCGCGGCCAGCTTGGCCTCGCGGTGCGCGCGGCCGTCGATCAGGTAGTCGACGCCCCAGTGCGCGGCGAGCACGTCGGGCCGCGGCTCGTCGGCACCGAGGATGGGCGACGGCCAGACGACGCGCCGCACGCGGTGCGCGGGGCCCAGCTCGGGCGCGTAGCGCGCGTCGGCCGCCGCGGTCACCGCGTCGAGCGCGAACCGGTGGATCGCCTGGTGGTCGACGTGGTTCGAGACGCCCTTGGGATCGAACGTCACGACCACCGCGGGCCGCTCGGCGCGCACGTGCCGCACGAGGATCGCGCGCATCGCGTCGGTGTCGGCGGCGCCGAGCTGCTTGTCCTCGTGGTCGAGCAGCGCGACGAGGTCGATGCCCAGGATGTCGCAGGCGGCGCGGAGCTCGGCCTCGCGGACGGCGGGGAGCTGCTCGCGGGTGCAGCGCGGCGGGTCGCCGGTGGATCCGGCCTGGCCGCGGGTGGCGCAGACGAGGGCGACGCGTCGTCCGGCGGCGGCGGTGCGCGCGGCGGTCGCGGCGAGCATGAAGCTCTCGTCGTCCGGGTGCGCGAGGAGGGCGAGGAGTCCGGCGGTGGGCGTCACGCCGGCTAAGGTAGCACTCAGCGCGAGCGGCGGTGCGCGGTGCTGGGTCGAGCGGTGGGGCGCGGGAGCCCGTGGGCTCCGCAGCGGCGGCGACTACGGCGTCGCGGTGACGGTCCGTCTGGCGCGCTGCTTGGTGGCGGGCTTCGCAGCGTGCGTCGCGGTCTGCTTCGCCGCGTGTCTCGTGGACGACTTCGTGGACGACCTCGTGGACGGCTGCGTGGATGGCGTCACCGTCTGCGACGTGGTCGGTTCGGCGGCGGCACGTCGGCGGCGGGTGCGGCGTGGCGTCGGTTCGGCCACGCGGGCGACCGACGCCGCGGGAGCGGGCGGTGCGTCGGCGAGCCGGGCATCGACGCGCGATCCGTCGTGCGGCATCGCGTCGACGCACGAGCCGTCGCGGCCGCTCGCGCGACGCCGATCCGCGCACAGTGCGGTGAAGCAGGTGATCAGGTACTGCAGCCCGCCCGCGTCGCGCAGCATGTACGGCGCGAGCCCCGTGCGGCGCTTGATCAGGTTGCGGAGCGCGCTGCCCGTCGTGAACTCGAGCTGCAGCGCCACGCTCTCCACCGTGCGCCCCGGTTCGTCGAGCAGGCGGCCGGCCATGAACATCCGGCACCAGGCGCGCAGGTCGGCGGGCGCAGGCAGGCCGGCGGCATCCATGCGGTTGCGCAGCGTCTTGCGGTGCACGCCGAGCTGGCGCGCCGCCTCCGTCACGGGCATGGGTCCGTCTGCGCCGCGCAGGTACAGGTCGATGAGCGGCCGCGCGACCGGCGGTACGACGTCGGCCAGCGCCGCCAGCACGTGATCGGCGACGGTGCGTCGCTCGGCATCGAGGAACGCCGTCTTGAACGCGCACTGCGCGTCGTCGTGGGGATGCGTGATGAGCTGATGCGCGCCCGCATGCATCATCGGCACGATCGCCGACGACGGCGTGCGGCCCGGCTCCCAGTACGCGATGATGCTCACGCTGGGAAAGTCGCGACGGATCTCGGCCACCAGCGGCGCCGTGGGCCGCCCCTCGCGATCGTGCGCCTCGAGGATGAGCACCTGGACGCTGCCCGCGTGCAGGCGCGCCCGGACCTCGTCCGCCGTGAGGCAGACGCACGAGGTGCCGGTGAGCTCGCGCAGCATCGCGGTGACGCGTGCGCGAGCCACGGCATCGCCGATCAGGCTGACGAGCGCCTTCTTGGTGGCTCGCATGGACGGGAGGGCTGGCGGAGGGTGGACGGGGGCACGGCGCGCGGGACGCGCGTCGCTGCTTGTATGGGCGTTCGCGCGTCGTGCAGGAGCGTCAGGCGACGGCGAGGCAGGACAGCTGCTCGATGACAGTCAGTGATTCATCGTCAAGTCCGATGCAGCCGCGCGCCGAAGCTGCATACTCCCGCTTGGATGCAGCGGGCTTGATCGCATTGGTATACAGAGCGAGGGACTTCTCCGCGAGGTGCAGAAGCTCTGCGTACCCACCCCGTCGTGCGATCTCGAGTGACTGGTTCAGGTACGTTGTCGCGGTTTGCATGTCTCGCAGCTGAGCGAAAGTCTCGCCCAGTACACGCCGCCCCTGCGCCTCTTGCCACGGGTTTTGAGTACTCTCGACCGCCGCGGCGAGCGCGGGGACGTGCATCAGCGCGGCGTCCCGATCGCCCAACCCAGCGAACGCCTGAACGAGGTAGCGCAGAAGTTCGGTACGCATATGAGGGCGTGGGGACTTGCTCATCGCCAGCTGACATGACCGCAAAGCTGCGGTGTACTCACCGACCTCTATGCTCAGTGCTGCGAGGATCGTAAGAGCCTCTACCTCGGCATTGGCGTTACCACGGGCGCATTGCAAGGCGTGCCATCCATGCTCTAGTGCGAGCCCATAGTCATCAATGGCTCGCGCAACGGATACCAGCCCCAGGTGAGCACCGATAACCAAGTCGACATGGGGATGTGCCTGATGTAGAGCCGCCCCAAACGCCTCCCGCGAGGCGGGGTAGTTGCCACGCGTGTGGTACACGACTCCTACCCCGAGCTTCACGCGGACCTGCAGCCACCGGTCACCAGCTTCGGCCGCAATCTCATCTGCACTCTCGAATGCACGAAGCGCCTGCTCCAGCAGACCTACTGTTCGGAGGATCCGACCGGCCTGTGCATCCGCGTACCCTTGTCGAATATCCGGTCTTGGCAAGGACATGCTGAGTGCAAGCAACGCATTGTACGTCACCCGCAACGCCCCCTCCGCCTCCCCCTGCTCCACCGCCCAGAGCAGCTCCCGGAACCCCGCCAACTCCGGCGCCGCCCCCTCCCACCCGGCCATCACCTCCCCCACGCGCGCGAACCGCGCCTCCCCCGTCACCCGCTCGGCGGCCGTCCACAGCGCCCCGGTGCTCCGCGCGTACGCCGCACGCGCCTGGACCGGCAGCGCACGCAGGCGGTCGAACACCGTCGCGATCTGCAGCCAGAGCAGCCACTCCTCGGCGCGCGCCTCGGAGAGCGGCTCGCGCAGCCCGGCGCCGGCGAGGTCGGCGCGCCACGCGCTGCAGGGATCGAGGAGCGCGAGCTGCCGGACCACCTTCTCTTCGTCGATGCCGTGCGGCGGCGGGGGGAGCGGGATCATCGGGCGTGGGGATCCGGGGAGATCGGGCGGGACGCGTGCGGCGTCGGGGACGTCGCGCGTCGGGTGGACAGCCAGAAGTAGACGTCGCGCCGCGGCGCATGCGCGTCGGGACGCTCGTGCCAGCGCGGGCGCCGCACGACGCGCCAGACGCGCGCACCATCGGCGCGACGCGGCTCGGCCGGCGTCGAATCGGCGGGCGGGAACGCCGCCGCGCCAGGGTGCGCACGCGCGACCGCCGGCGGAGACGCGGGGATCGCCGGCGGCGCCGACGTCGGCGACGCGTCGGCTGCATCGGTCGGATCGACCGCCGACTCGTGGACGGTCGGCACTTCGGGTCGCGCGTCGAACGGGTCGGGCGGAAGCGTCGGCTGGTCGGGCGACATCGGCAGGATCCTCCGCGGTGCGGGCACACGCCCGCCGGCACCAGCCAGCGGGTCGGCGCCCACGCTAGCCCGCCCCGTCACCTGCCCGCCGTGCCGCCGCGTGCAACGCACGCACGGCAACAGCCGCCGCACGAGCAATCAGCGATCAGCGATCAGCGGTCAGCCCTGATCGCTGATCGCTGATCGCTGATCGCTCGGCACGCACGCCGATTTCCCCTCGCGCCGCGACGGCCGCCGTCGCGGCGACGGTGCCTCACCTCAACCCGTACTCCACCGTCGTCACCACGCGCACCGTCTTCACCAGCTGCCCCTCCTGCGTGATTCCCGGCGCCTGGTCGCGCGGCAGGATCTCGAACACGCCCTGGCTCGCGCGACGGATCCCACCCAGTGACGCGCGCGAGTCGCGCGCGAACTGCTCCGCGCCTTCACGGGCGCGCGCCGTCGCCTCGGCGATCATCGCCGGCTTGAGCGCGTTGAGCTTCGTGAACACGAACGTCGGCCCGCCCGTCCCGTACTCGCCGCCCGACGACAGCACCACGCCCGCGCTCACCAGCTCCCCCACGCGCTGGCTCGCCGCCAGCACGCGCTCGGGCGACGTGCTGCGCACGATCAGCGTCTGCCGGATCACGTAGCGCGTCGTCACCGCGCCCCCGCCGCCGTACTGGTTCGTCGCCGCGTCGTTCACCGCGAAGTCCTGCAGCGCGATCTCCGTCCCGCTGCTCGCGTCGAGCCCCTGCTGCGCGAGGAACGCGCGCACCGTCGCCAGCGATCGCTGCAGCGACGCATTGGCCGCGCCCAGGTCGTTGTCGGCCGCCACCAGCCGCAGCGGCCAGATCGCCAGGTCGGCGCGCGCCTCGCGCTCGGCGACTCCCTTCACGGACACGGTGCGGTCGGCGGTGCGCACGCGCGCCACGCCGGCGCCGGCCAGCAGCCCGGCCAGCGCGAGGCCGAGCGCGACGAGCGCCGCGGCGCCCAGGATCGAGCGGGGAGATGCGGTCGTGGTCATGTCCCGAGATACCCGCGAGGCGCGCCGTCGGCCACCGCGCGGTCGCCGTATCTTCCCCGCATGCCGCCCGTCGCCTGCATTCGCCGCTCCCTCGCGCGACTCGCCGCGCTCGTGACGTTCGCGACGCTCGCCGCCTGCGCGCGGCCCGCCGCCGCTCCCGTCGCCCGCGTCGCGTCCGCGCCGCCCTGCCGCTGGCCCTCGCCGCCCGAGCTCCTCCACCAAGCCGGCGACACGGTGGTCGAGCGCTGGACCGCGCCCGCCGACGCGATCCCCGACGCGTGGACGCCCGACGCGCTCCCCGCGCTCCGCGACTTCCGTACGGCGATCGAGGCGCGGCTCGGGACCGTCGACGCGCACGCGCTGCTCCGTCGACAGGCCGACTACTGGGCGGGCCGCAGCGTGGCCGACGGGCGGCGCGAGTCGGAGAACGGACGCCTCGTGCTGAGCGGCGCCGTCGGCACGCTGCGCCCGATCGCCTGCCTGGAGGCGCTGCTGCTCGATCGGCAGGCGGCGCGCGTGCCGATGCTCACGCGTCCCACCGAGCTCCAGGCGCTCGTGCTGCGCCGCGCGGCGATGCATCGCGAGCCCGCGCGCATCCGCGTGTACGTCGCCGCCAGCCACGCGCCCTGGCCGCCCCGGTTCCCCCCCGCGGTCGACTCGCTCGTCGCGCGCGACCGCCGCGACGGCTGGACGGTGCACGCGCACCTGCACAACCACCCGTTCTACCTCGACCGGCAGGCGGCCGACATCGCCGGCGCGAACGCGCCCAGCCTCTCGGACGTCGAGGTCTATCGCGCGCTGCGCGAGCGGCTCGGCCTCCGGCACGCCTGGATCACCAACGGCTTCACGACCGTCGAGATCGCGGCGCCCGACTTCGCGCGCCTGAGCGTGCACGACTAGCGCACACGCGGACGGTGGCGCGCGGCCGCCGCACGCGACAGCGTACGTGGCATGCCGCCCCACCGTCTCGCGCCCCGCCGCGCCGCCGCGCTCGTCCTCGCGGCGCTCGCCGCCTGCGCGCCGCGCGCCGCCACGACTCCCGCCACCGCTCCCGCGGCCGCACCCGCCGTCGACGCACGCGACGCCGCGCTCGCGCGCGCGCTGCAGGCGAAGCTCGACTCCCTGCGCACGGTCGCGCGCTTCCCCGGCGCGTCGCTCGCCCTCGCGCTCCCCGACGGGCGCACGGTCGCCGTCGCGACGGGGCTCGCGGACACCGCGCGCGGCATCCCGCTGCGCACGAGCGACCGCCTGCTGCAGGGCAGCGTCGGCAAGACGTACGTCGCCGCCGTCGCGCTGCAGCTCGTGCACGAGGGCGCGCTCGATCTCGACGCGCCGGTGTCGCGCTACCTCGGATCGCTGCCCTGGTTCGCGCGGCTGCCCAACGCGCGGTCGATCACGGTGCGCCAGCTCATGAACCACACGAGTGGCCTCGTGCGCTACGAGTTCGACCCGCGCGCGACCGCCGTGCTGCGCGAGCAGCCGATGAAGACGTGGACGCCGGAGGAGCGCCTCGCGTATCTGCTCGACGCGCCGGCGCCGTTCGCTGCGGGCGCGGGCTGGAACTACTCCGACACGAACTACATCGTGCTCGGCATGATCGTCGAGCGGCTCACCGGACGCCCGTACTACGACGCGCTGCGCCGCCGCATCCTCGTCCCGTTGCAGCTGACGAACACGATCCCGTCCGACCGCCCCGACCTGCCGCAGCTCGCCAACGGCTACGCGGGCCCGAAGAACGATCTCGGAGGCTACGACGCCTCGCTCGACGCGAACGGGCGCCTGCGCGTGAACCCGCAGTTCGAGTGGACGGGTGGCGGCATCGCCAGCACCACCGCCGATCTCGCGCGCTGGGGGAAGCTGCTCTACGAGGGGCGCGCGTTCGACGCGTCGCTGCTGCCGCGCATGCTCGACGGCGTGCCGTCAAAGCTCGGACGCGACGTGCGCTACGGCCTGGGCGTGATGACGCGCCCCACCGCGCTCGGCCCCGCGTGGGGCCACTCGGGCTTCTTCCCCGGCTACGCGACGGAGCTGCTCTACTTCCCCGACCTGAAGCTCGCGGCCGCGATCCAGGTCAACGCGACGGCGCCGTATCCGCGCGGCCTCGTGCCCTTCCTCGTCGAGGCGGCGCGCACGGCGGGCGGCACGCGCTAGCGCCGCGCACGTCGACGGCGCAGATCGTCGGGCGGTCGCGTACGGCCGCGCGCGCTTGCCGCCGTGCGCCGGCGGGCACATCGTCGGGCGACGACGCGCTCCCCGCCGCGCTTCCCGCCGCCCGACCGCCGATGCGACGCTCTCCGGCTCGCCCACCGCTCGCGCTCGCGGCGCTCTGCGCGCTCGCGACGCCCGCCGCCGCGCAGCCCCCGGCTCCGCGCGCCGCCGAGTGGCTCTACGTGTGGGCGACGGCGACCGACACGACGCGGCCGAGCGTGGCGCGGCGCGCCGGGACCGCGCCGACGCCCGCTCCACCGCGGCCGCGCGGCGTCGTCCTCCTCTCGGTCGACCTGCGTCCCGGATCGCCCATGCGCGGCCAGGTCACCGACGCCGTCCTCGCCGACGCGGGCGGCCGCGTCGCGCACCACACCGAGCACGCGCTGTCGGGCGACGGGCTGCTCTTCGCCAACGACTTCGGCACGGGGCGCACGCACCGCTTCGACCTGCGCACGCCCGGCATGCCGCGCCTGCTCGGCCACTTCACGACGGCCGGGCCGCTCGCCGAGCCGCACTCGTTCGTGCGGCTCGGCGACGACCGCGTGCTGGCGACCTTCCAGACGCGCGGCGCCGGCGGCGCTCCGGGCGGGATCGCGGAGCTGCGACGCGACGGCCGGGCCGTGCGCTGGGCGAGTGCCGGCGCCGCCGGCGTCGACTCGACGACGCTGCTTCCGTACAGCCTCGAGGTCGTGCCCGCGCTCGACCGCGTGGTCACCACCAGCACGAGCATGACGTCCGACGTCGGCATGCACGTGCAGGTGTGGCGCCTGTCGGACCTCGCGCTGCTGCACACGCTCGCGGTGCCCGTGGCGCCCGCGCATGCGGGACACGCGCTGGCGGTCGCGACGTCGACCGACGGCGGCGCGCCGCACGACAGCGTGCACCACCGCTACCCCGGCGAGCCGCGCCTGCTCGACGACGGGCGCACGGTGATGCTCGGCACCTTCACCTGCGGCATGTACCGGCTCACGGGGCTCGACGCGCGCGCGCCGCGGCTGGAGTTCGCGTACGCCTTCCCGGGGAAGGACTGCGCGGTGCCGGTGCGCGTGGGGCGCTGGTGGGTGCAGACGGTGCCCGCGCTGCGCGCGCTCGTGACGCTGGACGTCGCCGACCCCGCGCGCCCGCGCGAGGTCGCGCGCCTCGCCTTCGACCGCGACGCGTATCCGCACTGGCTGGCGGCCGACGCGTCGGGCACCTGGCTGGTGATGGACGGCGGCGGTCCCACCGACGCGCGCCTCCACCTCGCGACGCTCGATCGGCGCACGGGTGCGCTCGCGGCCGACGCCGCGCTCCCGACGATCGACCTCTCGCGCGTCGCGGTGCCGGGGCTCGGCGTCGTGCGCGCGCTGCCGCACGGCGCGGTGTTCGGCCCGGGGCGCTGACGCGACCGGCGCGGCACGAGGTCGCCCGTCGCGCCGCGTCGTGCGCGCGACGGGCACGGGACAGGCGACCCCTGGCGCGCGACGGTGGGACCGTCGATCCTCCGGCCATGACGACGCGCACCAACCGCGAGCACCTCGAGCGACTGTCCGCCCTGGCCGACGCCAACGCGGCCGAGGCGTCGCGCGTGGTGGCCGACCTGGACGCCGCTCGCCTGCTCTGGCGGCCGAGCCCCGAGCGGTGGGGGGTCGCGGACTGCCTGGAGCACCTGATCACGACGGGCGCCGTCTATCACCCGCGGCTGCGCGCCGTGCTGGCGACGGCCACGCACGACGCCGCGCTCGAGGAGGCGCGCTGGTCGCCGACCTGGTTCGGGCGGCTCTTCCTGCGCGCGGCGGGTCCGGAGGGGCGCGCGATCCGCGCGCGGGGGCCCTTCGTCCCGCCGCCCGGCCGGATCGACGCGTGCGCGCGGCTGCTGGCGCAGCAGGACGAGCTGCGCGCGCTCATCGTCGATGCGCACGGCACCGACCTGCGCGCGCTGCGCGTGGAGTCGCCGCTCTCGCGACTGTTGACGCTGCGGCTCGGCGAGGCGCTCGAGATGCTGCTCGTGCACCAGCAGCGGCACCTCGCGCAGGCGTGGCGCGTGCGGCGCTCGGCGGGCTTTCCGGCGTCGCGCGCGGCCGCGGGCTGACGCGGGCCGGGGCGCGGCGCGCGGCGCCGTCGCGCGCGCGCCGTCCCGTGCGCAGTCCCGTTCGCGGCGGCGCGGTGGTACGGTGATCGCACGTCCGTCGCCCGTCGCCCACCGGAGGATCCATGACCGCCCCGACCACCGCCGGCCAGAAGGCCACCGTTCCCTGCCCGCAGTGCCGCGCGCTCAACCGCGTGGACCTGTCGCGCATCGCCGACGGCCCGCGCTGCGCGAAGTGCCGCGCGCCGCTCGCGCTCGACCACCCGCTGCTGGTGGGCGACGCCGACTTCGACCGCGTGATGGCCGACAGCCCGGTGCCGGTGCTGGTGGACTTCTACGCCGACTGGTGCGGCCCCTGCCGCGCGATGGCCCCGCAGCTCGACGCGTACGCGCGGCGCAACGCGGGGAGCGTGCTGGTCGCGAAGGTCGACACCGACCGCAGCCCGACCGTCAGCCAGCGCTTCGGCATCCGGAGCATCCCGACGCTCGCCGTCTTCGTCGGCGGACGCGAGGCCGGGCGCGAGGTGGGCGCCGTGCCGATCCAGGGGCTCGAGGCGCTCGTCGCGGCGGCGCGCAGCCGGGCGTAGGACGGCGGAGCGGGCTGCCGCCTGAACGACCTGCGGGGCTGCGGGGCTGCGGAACGGCCGCTCGGGACGCGCCGGCGCGTCAGACCCGACGTACCAACGGCAGCAGGGATGAAAGTCCGATGACGTCGGATGAACGTCGGATGGCTCCGCATGGCGGCGAGGAACGTCGCGCGATGCGGAGCCATCCGACGTTCATCCGATCTTTTCAGATCTTCATCCCTGCTCCCGCCGTTCGCTCTTTGGCAGCACCGGGATGGTGACCGCGTGGCGTGGTGAGGGTTGCGGGCAAGTCGTTCCGCAGCCCCGCAGCCCCGCAGCGTCGTCAGATCCGCAGCCCGCCGCGCCCCTCCTCAGTCCCCCACCCGCGCGACGACGCTCCGCACGCTGTCCGGCTTCAGCCCGCCGTTCCGGTCGTCGACCAGGTGCCACCAGTACACGACGACCTCGCGCCGGCGCGCGTCGATGCCCGGGATGTCGGCCGCGCGCACCGTCTTCCGCTCGCCGATGGCCAGCGTCGGGCACCCGGTGCGCTGCGTGCACGGCGCCCACAGCGCGGCCGCCACCCACTCGCGCCCGTACACCGCGTAGCCCACCGGCCGCGTCGTGTTGTTGCCGAGGACGACCGCGCCCGGCGCGGGCTCGACGGCGACGTTGCCGGCCCAGATGCCGCCGTTCGTGCCGCCGCGGTCGGGCGTCGCGCCGGTGCTGTCGGTGGGCGTGAGCGCCTCGGTGCCGCCGTCGCACGCGGCGAGGGCGCACAGGGCGAGGGCGGACAGGAGATGGGAGATCGTCGGTCGCATGCCCCTGCTACCCCGGCGCGTCGGCGCGCGTCACGCGCCCCGGCCCCCGGACGACCGACCCGGCGGCCAGCCGCTCAGCGCGAGCCGAGCACGCGCTCCAGCAGCACCGCCAGGCGGTAGCCCGCGAGCGTCACCTGCGGCTCGGCCGTCCGGCGCACGCGCTCGCGATAGCCGGCCGGCACCGCGGGCATGCTGTCGGCGATCCCGGCGTAGGCGTGCCGCTGCGCCAGCACGAGGCTCTCGCGCGCCCAGCGCGCCGGCGACGGCTCCGCGACCGACACGCGCCACCGGTCGGCCGGGAAGGCGCGCGCGAGCCGCGCCGCCCACTCCTCCGCGCGCCCGAGCTTCGCGTCCGCGCCCTGCCGGCGCCCGCCCGGCGCGCCGGGACGCCGCCCCGGCGAGCGGTCCATCGCGTCGTCCCACACCGCGTGCAGGTTCGTGCTGCCCAGCCGCACGCCGTTGCCGCCGCGGTCGCCCTCGGGTTGCCGCGCGGTGACGCGCGAGCTCGCGTGCAGCGGCTGGTGGACGTCGCCCACCAGGTGCAGCAGCCACGCGAGCGCGATCGCGCGGTCGGCGGGCGGGCGGCGCTCGTCGCGCACCGCGGCCGACAGCGCGTCGATGCGCTCCACGACGTTCTCGCCGTCGTCCGCCAGCCCCGGCACCTCGACCGCGCGGCCGGACGCGTCCAGCCGCCAGTACGTGTTCGCGTAGTGCCACCCCGCGTGGTGATAGCGGCGGAAGCGCTCCGCCTCGCGCCGGTCCTTCACGAGGTCGGCCCACGTCGCCGCGCGCACGAACAGCGCGCGATCGCGCGCCTCGGGGCCGCCGCTGTTGGGGCGCAGCTGCGTCAGCCCCGCGTCCGGCGGCGCCGCGCGCAGCAGCGCCACCGCGCGCGCCCGCGCCCCCGGCGTGAGGCGCTGCCAGGCGATCGACGCGACGGTCATGTGGCCCACGTCGTCCCACGCGCCCGCGGGCGCCGGCAGGGCGGGCAGCGCCACGACGACGGCGGCGAGCGCGAGGAGCACGCGGCGGGCGCGGCGCGGGCGGATCATGCCCGCATACTACCCGCCCAGCCCGTTCCCGGACACCGCGCGCGGCGCGGCCGGCGCCACCGGCCCGCCGCGCGCGGGCACGAGGCGCGGCGCATCGGCGCGCGGCCCCGCGTACGGGCCCGGCGCCGCGCGCTCGCTCGCGTGCGCCGTCGCCGGCTCCTCCGCCGACGCGACCGTCTCCGGCGCGACCGTCTCCGGCGCGACCGCCTCCGGCGCGACCGTCTCCGCCGACGAGCTCTCGGCCGTCGACGTCTCCGGCGCGTCGTCGTGCAGCAGCCGCAGGTGCACCTCGAAGCGCGCGCCCTCGCCCGGCGCGCTGTCGACCGCGATGAAGCCGCCGTCCTGCTCCACGATGCTGAACGCGGTCGCCAGCCCGAGCCCCGTGCCCGAGCCGCTCACCGCGCCGCTCGCCGTCTTCGTCGTGAAGAACGGCTCGAAGATGCGGTCGCGCGTCGCCGCGTCCATGCCGACGCCCGTGTCGTGCACGAGCAGCACGGCCCACGCGCGCGGCACGTCGGCGCCAGGCGCGACCGCCACGCGGCGCTCGGTCGCGACGGTGAGCGTGCCGCCGGCGGGCATCGCGTCGCGCGCGTTCACCGCGAGGTTCATCAGCACCTGCTCGAGCTGCGTCACGTCGGCGAGCACGGCGAGCGGCACGTCGGCGAGCCGCGTCTCCACGCGCACGCGGTCGCCGGCGAGGCGCTTCACCAGCCGCTCGGCGTCGCGCACCACCTGGCCGAGGTCCACCTCGCGCCGGTCGACGTGCTGCTGGCGCCCGATCGTCAGCAGCTGCCGCGTCAGCGTCGTCGCGCGCGTGACCGCGTCGCCCGCCTCGGTGAGCTCCAGGCGCAGCGGGCTGTCGGCGGGCAGCTCCTCGAACACGTTCTCGAGGTTCACGCGCACGATCGTCAGCAGGTTGTTGAAGTCGTGGGCGACGCCGCTGGCCACGCGCCCGATCGCCTCCATCTTCTGCGCCTGCTGCAGCTGCCGCTCGAGCGCCACGCGCGCCCGCTCGGCGGCGGCGCGCGCCGTCTCGTCGACCACGGTCACGATGCGCACGCGGCGCCCGCCGAGCACCGCGTCGTGCGCGACGACGATGACGTCGAGCTGGCGGCCGTCCTTCGTGATGTGGCGCACCGGGCGGCGCGTCGTCTCGCCGTCGTGGTGACTGCGCGCGTACCCCTCGACGATCGGGACGTCGGTCGGCGGGCGGATGTCGCGGATGGTCATGCCGAGGAACGCCTCGCGCGACCAGCCGTAGTGGGCCACCGCGGCGTCGTTCACCGCCAGGAACTCGAGCGAGTCCGCGTCGAACAGCCACATGGGCAGCGGCGCGCGCTCGAACAGCAGCTGGTCGCGCAGCGCGCTCTCGCGCAGCGCGTCGTTGGCCGCCTCCAGCTCCACCGTCTGGTCCTGCAGCTGCGCCGTCTGCAGCTCCAGCTCCGTCGCCTGCTCGCGCAGCTGCTCGTTCGCCAGCTCCAGCGCGAGCGCCTGGTCCTCCAGCCGCTCGCGGCGGGTGGCCAGCTCGCCCGCCTGCTCGCGCAGCCGCGCGTTGGTGCGCGCGTGGTCCTCGGCCTGCGCGCGCGCGTTCGCGAGCAGGCGCGTGAGCGTGAGGTGCACGACCACCGCGACCACCGACGCGAGCAGCACGCCGCCCACGAGCAGCATGAGCGTGAGGTCGCGCACCGACGCGTCGTCGCGCTCGCGCTCCCCGACCGTGCGCTCCACCTGCGCCTCCAGCGCCTCCAGCTCCGCGCGCAGCGAGTCCATCGCCAGCGAGCCGCGGCGCACCTGCGCGGCGAGCACGGGGTCGGCGAGGCGGCCGCCGCGCGCGCGCGCGCCCTGCAGCAGCGAGTCGGTGAGCGCGATGCGCTGCAGCGTCACCGCGCGGAAGGCGCGCACGCGCGGGCCGAGCGTCGGCTCGGCGCGCACGAGCTGGTCGATCGCGTCGACGTCGCGCAGGATCGCTTCCTTCCACCCCGCCATGCCCACCAGCAGCGCCGAGTCGCCGGTGAGCACGAATCCGCGCGCGTCGATGACCGCGTCGGCCACGCGCGCGTGCACGCGCTCGACGACGCGCAGCGCCTGCTCCGTCTGCCGCACCTCGCCCGCGGTGCGGGCGGCGCGTTGCAGGGCGAGGCCGCTGGCCCCGCCGATGGCGAGGATCAGCGCCGCCGGGGCAGCCGCGATGAGGAGGGGACGGAGTGGAAGTGGCGACACGCGACGGGCGCGCCGCGGACGGGCGACGCTGGAGACGACACGAGGCGACGGGCCACGCGGAGTGGCGAGCGCACGGCAGCGTACATCAGTAGTGGAGTCGCCCCCACGATGCGAGGGTCGGGGCCGCTCGACATACCCGACGAGCGGTGACAGTGGTCACACGGCGGCACGATCGCGGATCGCTCGTCGTCGGCGCCCGGGCGCTGACGCGCGCGCGCGGGGCAGATGGCAGCACCGTCATGGCCATCATCGTCGCCGCCGCCCATTCGCGGCGCGTCGTCGCGCGCCGGCGGCACGTCCCGCGCGCCGCCCGATCGGCGGCGCACGCCGTCGGCGGGGCCGCGGCGCGCACGCGTCCACAACGGGCGGCACGTTTCATCCGTTAGGGGGGCGTGGTCGCGACGTCGATTCGGTGTGTCGCGCCGTCCGAGCACATGCCCCGTCCCATGCTCCAACCGGCTCCGCACTCCTGCTCCTCGCCCCGCCCGCGCACGCGCGTGCTCGCCCTGCCGCCATCGGTGCGGCGCCGCGGCGCGCGCGCGCGGCGTCGACAGCTCGCGTCGTACTCCACGCTGCGTCGCGCGCTGCGCACGCTGCTCGCGCTCCCGCCCGAGTCGCCGGAGGACGCCGAGCGCGCCGTCGAGGCGATCATGCGCCGGGTGCGCGCGGGCTGACGCGCGGATCGGCCGGCGGAGCGTCGCGCCCCGCGGACGCGACGCGCGCGCCGGCTCAGGGCGTCATCGTGCCGACGAGCATCACGTGCGCCTTGGGCGTGCCGGGGAACATGAGCCACGGCTCGGTGCGCGAGGGCGTCTCGGAGATGCCGGTCGTCGCGCCCGTCGCGCCGGGCATGTAGTAGACGAACAGCGGGCGCACGCCGGTCGCCTTGCCGGTCGCGGCGTTCCAGCTCCCCGCGGGGCCGGTCAGCGTGTAGAGCGCGCCGCCCGTGCGCGGCATCGCGAGCCGCCCGGCGGCGATCTCGCGGAAGCGCGTGGAGTCGACCTGCTCGCCGCGCACGCCCTGCGCGCGCAGCGCGCGCCCCCGCGCCATGAACGGCTCCAGCGAGCGGTGGTAGCAGGCGACGTGGAAGTCCTCGCGCGCCGGATCGTCGGCCAGGCAGCGCATGCCGCCCGTGCCTTCCCGCAGCGTCACGAGCTTGCCCGCCGCGTCATAGCCCAGCACCGTCGCCGACGCGCGGAGGTCCGCCGGCAGCGGCAGCACGGCCGCCGCGATCTGCTCGGCCGCCGGCGGCGGGGCGGGCGCCTGCGCGGCGGCGGTCGCCGGCAGCGCGAGGAGGGCGATCAGCTGGGCGGCACGGAGCGCGGCGGGCGGGCGACGGGTCGGCATGCGCGTGGGGGCGGCGGGGAGGGACGACGGGTGCGCCCATGATGCCCCCCGCCGCCGCGCGGCGCCACCGCCGATCCGCTCCGGGGCGCGCCGCTCGGGCAGAGCGCCGGTCGACGATGCGCGCCGCCCGCGCGCCGGTCGTCGCCCGCTTCGCGCCGCCGGCTCGTGCCGCTCGGGCGACCGCCTCGACTCAGCGGCCGTAGCGGGCCGTGAAGGTCGCGCTGCCCAGCCGGTTGGCGTTCAGGTTGAAGCCCACCAGCGCCGCGGTCGCGTTCTCCGGGAGCTCCAGCTTCTCGACCTTGAGCGCGTGGACGGTGAACACGTAGCGGTGCGGCCGGTCGCCCGGCGGAGGGCACGGGCCGCCGTAGCCCCTGGTCCCGAAGTCGGTCGTCCCCTGCACCGCCCCGGCGGGCAGGCCGGCCGGCGCGGTGCTCCCCGCGCCCGCGGGCAGCGACGTCACGCTCGCCGGGATGTCGTAGACGACCCAGTGCCACCAGCCCGAGCCGGTCGGCGCGTCCGGATCGTAGACGGTCACGGCGAAGCTGCGCGTCCCGGCCGGCGCGTTCCGCCACGCGAGCGCCGGCGAGACGTTCTCGCCCGAGCAGCCGAAGCCGTTGAACACGAAGCGGTTGCCCATGGCCGCGCCGGCCGGCAGGTCGGCGCTGGCGAGGGTGAAGCGCTGCGGCGCGGTGCGGGACACGCGCTGGGCGCTCCCCTCGGTCGAGACGGCGGCGGCGAGGCCGGCGAGCGGCAGCAGACGGCGGAGCGTGCGGACAGGCATGGCGGACGGTTCGGTGAGGTCGGACGGGCGATCGCGTCGCGCACCGGCGGCGCGCGCCGGAACGTGCGGGCGCACGCTCGGCTACGCAACGCTCCGCCGCCGGACCGGGGTCCCCCGGGCCTCCCCCGGCCGTCCAGCTTCGTACGCCAGCGTACTAATCCGTTGTCACACAACCACTTGCACCACGGCACGACGCCGGGCAGGTTGGGCGGGCCTGCGATCCCCGCTCTCCCCGCCCGCGTCGTGATGCCCGATTCCCGCGCCCATTCCGCGTCCTCCGCGCGCCCGCTGGAGCGGGCCGCCGCGTGCGTGGACGGGAGCCCGGCGGTGGGTGCGACGCCGGACGCCGCGCTGGTCGCCCCCTCCGCGGAGCTGGCGCTGCTGCTCGCCCGGCTGCAGGAGGCGGTGGCGCAGTACGTCGCCGCCCGTCGCGCCGACGGGACGCCGATGGAGCGCGTGCTCCCCGAGGTGCAGTGCGTGGTGCGCGAGGCCGAGTCGGCCGACGGCACCTTCGCCGGATCCGAGGCGCTGCTGGGACAGGTGATGCGCTGGGCTGTCGCGGCGTATCGCGACGAGGCCGAGCGACCGGCCGACGAGGAGCGCTAGCGGCCGTCCTCGCGCGGCACCGCCGCGAGCGCGGGCGCGAGGGCGCGCACGTGGAAGCGCGTCCCGGGGAGCGGCCGCCATCCCTCGGCGGGGGCGCCGGGGGGCATCGCGTTGGTGACGACGTGGCGTGCGCCCGCGCGCGCGAACGCGCGCAGCACCGCGTCCCGACGCTCCGGCGTCGCGGCCCAGAACGCGTCCACGTCCCGCGCGGTCATGCGCTGCACGCGCGCCGCGTGCGCCGCCGAGATGTACCAGACCTCGGAGGTGGGCGCGGTGAACTGCCGCACCTCGGCCACGACGCGCGCCCCGGCCAGCCGCGCCCAGTAGAAGTTGGTCGAGCTGCCCACGTAGGCCAGGCGATCGCCGCGGCGCACGCCCGCCGCGCCGAGCGCCGCCGCGACCTGCGCGGGCGTCGCCCGCGCGGCGTCGTCGTCCGACCGCGTCCGCCACTGCGTGAGCGCCGACCACGCCTGGTCGCGGACCAGCGGCCACACGCCCAGCGCCGCCGCCGCGATCGCCACGCCGGAGGCGAGGCGCAGACGGGTGGGCGGCAGGCGCACGCTCGCCACCACGACGAGGAGCAGGAGCGCGAGGGGCGGCGCGACGTATCGCGCCTCGACGTGCACCACGGCGTACATCGCGAGCATCGCCAGCGCGGGCACGAGCAGGACCCGGAACGCGCCCACGTCGCGCAGCGTGCGCCGGCCGCGCGCGCCGAGCACGAGGAGGACGAGCAGCCCCGCGAGCAGCGCGCGGCTCGCGCCGCGCGTGTTGGCCACGCGGTCGCCCGTCAGGAGTCGCAGCTCGCGGCCGGCGCCCAGCGCGAGCGCGTCCAGCTGCCGGGCGAGCGACGCGCGCAGGTCGACGCCCTCGTACCAGTACGCCGGCTCCTGCCACGGTGGGTAGGTCCCCCCCAGCGGGCGGCCGAACTCGTGGACGGTCGGCGCATCCAGCACGCGCCGCGTCGGGTGCGCGGGCGTGCCTGTGCCGGGCGGCTCGCCCCGCCAGTGCACGAGCGGCAGCTGGTGCGCGACGTACACGCCGTAGACGTAGGTGCGGCTCTCCCCGAAGGTGAGGCGCCCCTGCCGCACCGAGAGGGCGACGACGAGCGGCGTCGCGATCCCGAGGAACACCGCGCCCGCGCCGAGCGCCCGGCGCCGGGCGCGGGCGCGACCGTGCGCGCGCTCGGCGAGCAGGGCGACCGGCAGCACGACGCAGGCGACGGGCAGCAGCGGCGCCTTGACGAGATAGCCGACGCCCAGCAGCGCGCCGAGGGCGAGATGGGTGCGCGTGGTCGCGGCGCCGCGGCGGATGCGCAGCAGCAGCGCGCCCACGAGGTAGAGCACCGCGGCGACGGCCATGTCCGGCGTCACGCCGTGCGCGGTGACGAGATCGAGCGACGCCCAGAGGAAGATCGCGTGGCCCAGCAGCACCACCGCCCACTCGGGGAGCGGCACGCCGCCGTCGATCGCCGCGGCGGCGTGCGCGGCGCGATGGAGCTCGCGCAGCAGGACGTCGAAGGCCGCGACGGTCGCGAGGTAGACGGCGAAGGTGACGAGATGGACGACCAGGGGCTCGTGCTGCGGCGACGGCCGCACCGCGGCGAGGACGAGCCCCATCGCCCACCCGAACAGCGGGCTCCAGTGGGCGTTCAGCGCGGTCGCCCAGTCGCCGCGCACGAGCGCGTCGCCCATGTCGAGGTAGGCGACGCCGTCGTTCACGACGCGGGCGCGGTTGGCCCAGGTCTGCACGAGGCCGAGCGCGGCGGCGGCCAGCCAGCACAGCGGGCGCGCGAGGCGCGCCAGGCGCCCGGCACGAGCGGTGGGCCCATGGGGCGGCCCTCCGGCGGGGCGCGGCGCGGGGCCCACGCTGGATGCGACGACCGGCGGCGCGCAGGCCGGCTCGGCGACGGCGGGCCGCGATGGGGAGTTCGAGCCTGTCACCGACATCGTGGGGCGGCTCGGGGAGACGCGGCGCGGCCCGCGCGCGATGGTCCGGTCCATCGTCCAAACGGATGGGTGGCGCCCCGCCATCGTACGGCGCCGCGTCGCGGGCGCACGTCAGACTTTTTCCGGCTTGCTGGCGATTCCCGCGATCCCTAGCGTCGGCCGACCGCCCACGTCCCGTGGCCGTGCACGCCGTCCGCGCGCCTCCCCACCCGGTGCGCTCCGGCCGCGTGTCCGGTGCCCTCGCGACCCGCAGGTGCTTCGATGGCCGCCACGAGTCCCGTGCTCCCCGGCGAGCACGCGGCAATCACCCCGCCGTCCGCGGCGCCCGACGCGGTGCCGCTGCTGGTCGACGTCGACGGGTGCCTCGCCCGCGTGGACCTGCTGTGGGAGGGCATGATCCAGCTCGCGAGCCGCCGGCCCGCGGCGCTGCCGGGCTGCGTGGGCGCGGCGCTGCGCGGGCGCGCGGCGCTCAAGGCGTACGTCGCGCGCCAGGTCCCGCTCGCCCTCGACACCGTCCCGCTCACCGAGAGCGTCACCTCGCTGGTCGCGGCGCGGCGTGCCGCGGGCCACCCCGTGATGCTCGTCTCCGGCGCCGACGAGACGCAGGTGCGCTCGCTGGCCGGCCGCGTGGGCGCGGAGGCGGGCTACGGCAGCGACGGCGCGCTCAACCTCACCGGACGCCGCAAGCTGGCGCGCATCCGCGAGCGGTGGGGGCGCTTCGACTACGTCGGCAACGCGCTCGCCGACGTGCCGCTGTGGGAGGCCGCCGACCGCGCCTTCGCCGCCAACGCCGGATGGCTCACGCTGCAGGCCGCGCGGCGCCGGCGCCCCGACCTCGTGGTGCTCGACCCCGACGCCGGCGGCACCGCGCGGCGGCTGAAGGCGTGGGCGCGCGCGATCCGCCCCCATCAGTGGTCGAAGAACGCGCTCATCGTGCTGCCGGCGCTGGCCGCGCACCTGGCGTGGGACGCGGCGCTCGTCGGCGTGCTGCTGCTCGGCGTGCTGACGTTCAGCATCACCGCTTCGGCGATCTATCTCGTCAACGACCTGGTCGACCTGCCGCACGACCGCCTGCACCCCACCAAGCGGCGCCGCCCGTTCGCCGCCGGCGAGCTGGGAAGCGCGGAGGGCGCGCTCGCGGCGGTGCTGCTCGCCGCCCTGGCCGCCGCGCTGTCGCTCGCGCTGCCGCCGGCGTTCCGCCTCACGCTCGCGTGCTACGCGGCGCTCTCGCTCGCGTACTCGTTCGCGCTCAAGCGGCGGCCGGGGCTCGACGTCATCGTGCTGGCGACGCTCTACACGACGCGCGTCGTCGCGGGCGGCGCGCTGGTCTCGGTGGCGCTGTCGCGCTGGTTCCTCGCGCTCTCGGTGTTCCTCTTCCTCAGCCTCGCGCTCGTGAAGCGCGTCATCGAGGTGCAGCGCCGGCCGGAGAACGGGCGCACGCCGGGCCGCGACTACTTCGCCTCCGACCTGCCGGTGCTCATCGGCGCGGGGCTCGGCGCGACGATGGCGAGCGCGCTCGTCTACTGCCTGTACATCACCGACGGCGACGTGCTGCGCCTGTACACGCACCCCGACGGGCTCTGGCTCGTGCTCCCGCTGCTCCTCTACTGGCAGCTCCGGATCTGGATCTTCGCGCTGCGCCACCAGGTGCACGACGATCCCGTCGTCTTCGCGCTGCGCGATCGCGTGAGCCGGCTGGCCGTCATGGTCTTCCTCCTGATCGTCGCCGCCGCGCGCTGAGCCGCGCCGCCGTCGTCGATGTCGCAGCCCGGGAGCACGACGCCGGCCGCCCCGGCCTACACGCCCCCCGTCCCGGACGTCCCGGCGTCGCCCGCGCGCGCGCCGCGCCCCGACGACTCGCGCCCCGACGCGCCGCGCCCCGCGACGGCACGGACGGAGCGCCCGCCCGCGCCGCACGACGACCGGCTCGTCACGGCGGCGATCGGGACGACGGCGATCGTCGGCGTGCTGGTCGCCGCCGCGCCGCTGGTGCCCGCGCCCGCGCGCATGCCGGCGCTCGCGCTCGCGCTGCTCGCGTGGACGCTCGCGCTGGCCGCGGGCGCGGCGCGCGCGCTGCAGCACGCGGTCCGTGCGCTGCGCTCGCACGCCACGCGCGCGCCGACGATCGTCGCCTGCGTCGGCGCGCTCGTCGTGCTGGCGAGCGCCGCGCAGACGATGCTCGTGCGCTGGCTGCACGAGCGCCCCGGCTTCACCTGGATGATCGACTGGCGCTGGGCGATCGGCCACGCGCGCGGCATCGCGCGCTACGGGAACGTCGACCGCGCGCTCGACTACGCGGACGCGCCGGTCTCCTATCACGTCGGGCCCGCGTGGCTCGCGGGCGCCGCCGAGCAGGCGTGGCGCGGCAGCGTGGAGCCGGTGCTGCTGGGGCTCGTGCCCGTCGCGTGCGCGGTCGCGATGCTGCTCGCCGGCACGCGCCTGGTGCGGCGGCTCGGGCTCACGGCGCCATGGGCGGCGACGGTCGTCGTGACGGCGCTGGCGCTCCCCGCGCCCGGCGCGACGCCGTTCGAGGCGCTGGCGCTGCTCCTCGGGCAGCTCACCGCGCCGTCGACGTGGCCGTTCCTCGCGGCCGACCTGATGCTCAACTCGTTCCTCGCGCTCGCGGTCGGGCTCTCGGCGTGCGCGCTGCTGCTGGACGACGCCGCCTCGCGCCGGCGGCGCGCGCTCGGCGCGCTCGCGCTGGCGGCGCTGGTCGCGCTCAAGCCGCAGTTCTTCGTCGGCTTCGGGCTCGTCGTCGGCCTGGTCGCGCTGCGACGTGCGGCGGCCCGCGATGCGCGCCTCCTCGTCACCGCGCTGGGCGCGCTCGCGCTGGGCGTCGCCGCGATGGCGCTCCTCCCGGGCGATCCGCGCGGGATGGGCGCGCCGGGCTGGCGCCCCGACGCGTGGCGCGCGCTCGTGCTCGCGGTCGCGTCGCCGGTCGTGCTGCTGGCGCTCGTCGCGCTCGTGCGCGATCCACGACGCGCCGCGCGACGCGCGCCCGTCCCGCGTCGCGCGCGCGAGCTGCTGACGGGGGCGCTCGTCGCGCTCGTGGCGCTCGTGGCGGCGTTCCACGCGCTCGACTTCCCGCTGCGCCCCGAGATCGTGGCGCGGGCGCAGGCGCTCGGGCTGGTGGACTACGCCGGCACCGGCGCGTACGCCGCGAACGCGGAGGAGTCCAACCTCCGCCAGTCGCTGGAGCCGGCACTGCTGCTCGTCGCGCTCGGCGCGCTCGCCGTCGTGGCGGCGCGACTGGGCGCGCGCGGACGGGCCGCGGCGTGCGTGCTCGCGCTGCTCGTGGTGCTGACGCCCGTGCACCTGCTGGTGCGCGGCCTCGTCGCGCCGATGTCGCTCAACGCGGCCGCCGACGCGCGCGACCTCGCCGCGGCGCTGACGCACGTCCCCGTGGGCGCCGAGCTGGTGATCGCGAACGACCTGGCCGACCCGGCGGACGACTTCCGCCGCGCGCTGCGCGCGCCGCTGCTGACGGCCACGGCGGGCCACCAGTTCCTCGCGGCCAACCTCCGCTACGTGCACCACGTGCGCGAGGGCGCGCCGGCGCGGCTGCAGGCGCTGCGCACCTTCTTCGGCGCGCCGTGGTCGCCCTGGCACGCATGGTGGCTCGCGCGCACGGGCGTCACGCACGTGCTCGTGCACGAGCGCTGCCCGCCGCCGTGGATGCCTCCGACGGATGCGACCGACGCGTCGGACGCCGCGCGCGCGCCGCTGCCCGTGCTCGCGCGCGGCGCGTGGACGGTGCTCGCGGTGCCGCACACGAGCGCGGGCGCGCAGAGCGCCGTCGCGCCTCCCGCGCCCGCCTTCACCGACGTGCCGCCGCGCTTCGGCCGGGCCGCGTGCCTCACCGAGCAGGCGAGGCGCGCGGCGCCGTAGCTCCGACTACTGCACCACCTTCCGCACCGCCGTCGGCGCCGACGGGATCGGGCGCAGCGCGTTCCAGAGCAGCGGGAAGGTCGCCATCGACTGGCCGCGGTACTGCGGGCGGAAGCCGAACAGCACGACGTGGCCGCGCCCCTGCTGCACGTCGACCATCGCCGCCTTCCCCGCGAGCTTGTCGGCGCCGAGCAGCCAGCCGGAGAGCAGCGGATCCCCCTGCGCCGGGTAGCGCGCGACGACCGTGGCGCGCGTGGGGTCGGTGACCTCGAACGCGGGGCTGCTCTCGAACCACGCCATCGGCTGCGGCGCCGTGAAGCCGGCCGCCAGCGGGTGCGCGCGGTCGAGCTCCACGCGGAAGATCGAGCCCGGCGCGTAGAACTCGGTCGGCCGCAGCCCGCCGAGCACGTTCTTCACCGGCAGCTGCAGCGCCTCGATCGCGTACTCGCTCGCGTCGTTGAAGGCGACGAGCGTGCCGCCCGCCTCGACGAACGCCTTGAGCGCCGCGGCGCCCTCCTCGCCCACGCCGCCGCGCAGCGAGTCGGGATACGCGCCCACCGGCCCGCGCGCGATCTGCCGCGCGTTCTGCTCGGGGAGGATGATCGCGTCGAAGCGCGACGACAGGTTGCCCGCACGCAGCTCGCGCGCCGACACGAGGGTGAACGGGATGCGGTGCTGGTCGAGCAGCCAGCGCGTCCACCCCTCGTCCATCGACGGCGACTCGTTGTGGAAGATCGCCACGCGCCGCGCGCGGCTGTCGGAGAGCCCGCGCGCGGTCCACCGCGGCGCGGCCTGCGCACCCAGCAGCGTGCTCGCGACCGCGACCGAGTCCTTCACGAACGCCACCTCGGCGCCGTAGAGCAGCGGCAGCGTGTGCGCGGTGACGTCGTACGGGCGCTTCGGCGGGCCGCCGGGATACTCGCGCAGGTTCGGGTAGCGCTGCACCTCGAGCAACGCCTTCGCGAAGGCGCCGTGCGGCTGCGCGGTGTAGACGAGCAGGCTGCCGGCGGGGTGCGTCTTCCCGTCCGCCGTGAACGGCGCCGAGGCGCGGCGCACCTCGACCTGCCCGCGCTGGAGGATGCGCACGATCGCGTTCACCGCCGTGTCGCGCGCCGGCTGCGGCGGGAGCACGAGCGTCGCGGGCCAGTCCTCGCGCCCGGTCGCGCGGTTGCCGAGCAGCCCGTTGCGCTGCACGCGGGCGAAGCTCTGCAGCCACTGCGCGCGGTCGTCGGCCGCCTGCGCGAGCAGCGCCCAGGTGGACGCCGTCTGGTAGCGCACGATGTCGCCGATGCCCCACGCCCCGCCGCGCCACGGCGCGAGGTGGTCGACGTTGGCGACGCGCGGGTCGACGTTGTAGCCGGCGCGCAGCGAGTCGAACGCGATGGTCACCGGCGAGGCCAGGCGCGCGCTCGCCGTCTCGGTGAGGATGCGGATCGCGCCGTGGTAGTGCTGGTACGCGCGCGCGGGCGTCCACGCGTCGTACGACGTGTTGTTCGCGACGCCGGTGAACCCCTCGGCGAGCATGCGCCACGTCATCGCCTTGCCCATCTGCGCCACGCCGGCCATCAGCACCGGGTCGATGTTCGGCTCGATGGGGTCCATGTACGGCGGGATGAAGATGCGCGACGACGCCGCGCCCTGCTGGTGGATGTCGTTCACCACCTGCGGGTGCCACTTCCCGTACAGCGAGTCGATGACCATCTGCGTCTCGACCTGCGTGAACGCGTACCAGTCGCGGTTGTTGTCGTGCCCCGTGTAGTGGTGGTAGAGCGTCGGCGGCCCGCTCCCCTCCCACGCCGTGCCGAGCGACGACTTGTACCAGTCGGTGACGATGTCGACGCCGTCCGGGTTGAGGCTCGGGACCAGCACGACGATGGCGTTCTTCCGGATCGTGCGCGCCTCCTCGTCCTCGCCGCCCGCGAGCCGCTCGGCGATGCGCAGCGGCGAGAGGAAGCCGCCCACCTCGGTCGAGTGGATGCTCGACGTCACCAGCACGACGACCTTGCCGTCGGCGATCAGCCGCTCGCGCTCGGCGTCGCTCGCGACCAGCCGCGGATCGGCGAGCCGGCGCTGGATCTCCTCGTAGCGCGGCAGCTGCGCGAGCGTCGCCGAGTCGCCGAAGAAGGCGGCGATGAACGGGCGGCCGAGCGTCGTCTTGCCGAGCGTGCGCACGGTGACGCGCGGCGAGGCCTGGTCGAGCCGCGTGAAGTAGTCGACGATCTGCCGCCACTGCGGGAGCTGGCGGTCCGCGCCCGGCTCGAAGCCGAGGACCGCGGCGGGCGTGGGGAGCGCGGCCTGCGCGGCGGCGAGGCGCGGGTGCGCGACGGCGGCCGCGGCGAGCAGCGTGGCGACGAGGGGACGGCGCATGTGGGTCCGGGGTGAGGGGTCGTACCGGATTACGCGCGGCGGGGCGAAGAAGCTGCAAGAAGCTGCGGGGCTGCTCGCGCCGGGCGCTGCGGACTGCGGGCTGCGGATCGTCCTGCGCTGCGCGGCGTTCCCTTTCCGGATCCGCAGCCCGCAGTCCGCAGCGCCGTTCACGCGTCCAGGATCCGCACCGCCCGCCACCGCCCGTCGGGCAGCTGCGAGAGGAGCACGAGCCGCCGTTCGACGACGGCCGTCTGGTCGGTGCGCTCCGGGACGATGGTGCGCTCTGCGTAGAGCACGGACCAGGGGCCGACGATCGCCGGGCGCGAGAGCGCGAGCAGCCCGCGCGGCGGGATCGCCTCCTCGCGGCCGGTCGCGCGCCCGGCGACCGCGCGCGCGGCGGTCACCGAGTCGTAGCGGCGCTGCTTCGCGCCCACGGTCCACAGCGGGGTCGCGAGCGTGCCGGGCGTGGCGGCGCGGCCCAGCCCCCGGGCGAGCGAGTCGGCGGTCGCGCGCGGCAGCGCGGGCGCGGCGGTCACGAGCGCGCCCGCGAGCGAGTCGGTCGCCGCCGCGGACGCGAGCGGGCGCGTTGCCAGCCGCTCGTCGAGCGCGACGAGCGCCGCGGGGCCGACGGTGCCCGGCGCGCGCGTGTAGAGCGTGTCGATCGCGGCCGCCCACAGCCACGCCGTGTCGGCGGCCGGACCGGTGCGCGGCGTGGGGCAGCCGCTCTGCGGCGCGCCGTCGTAGTAGCAGGCGGCCGCGCGGCCCACCGCGCGCGCGCCGGCCCGCACGTCGGTCCAGGCGCGCACGACGTACACGACGGCCACCAGGGCGACGCCGAGGACCACGAAGGGGAGCGCGCGCTGGAGCGCCGAGGTCGGACGAGGATCAGGCATGACGCGCGGGCACGGATGTCACAGATGACGGAGGAAGCGCTCGGGCGCGGCGAGGAAGTCGCGCGTGAGGCGCACGTGCTCGAGCGCGTCCCACGCGACGACGGATGGCGCGCCGTCGTCGAAGCTGTACAGGCGCGCGCCCGGATACGCCAGCAGCAGCGGCGAGTGCGTGGCGAGGACGAACTGCGAGCCCGCCTCCACGGCCTCGCGGAGCATGGACAGCAGCGCGAGCTGCCGCTGCGGCGACAGCGCGGCCTCGGGCTCGTCGAGCAGATAGAGCCCCTTCGGCACGAGGCGCGACTGGAAGAGCGCGAGGAAGCTCTCGCCGTGCGAGCGCGCGTCGAGGTCCTCGCCGTAGCGGCGCGTCATGTCGGCGAGCGACGCGCGGGCCGGGCCCTGCGCGAGGCCGCGCGCCCAGTCGGAGCGCCCGCTCGCGTCGTACTCCGCGTCGACCTCCTCGATGCGCGCCAGCAGCTCGGCGCGCTCGCGCAGCATGCGCTGCTTGAAGCCGAAGAAGTCCTCCGCGCGCAGGAAGAAGCCGCGCGGCGTGCGCGCGCGCCAGGCGACCTTCATCCGCTTCGCGAGCGCGCGCGCCGGCGCCAGCGTCGGATCGCGCGCCACGTCGGCGCTGCCGACGGTCGGCAGCCCGGCGGCCGCGGCCAGCCCCTCCAGCAGCGTCGACTTCCCCGAGCCGTTCTCCCCCACGAAGCAGGTCACCGCCGCATCGAGCGCGAGCCCGTCGGGCAGCTCCGCGAGCGCGCGCACGGCCGGCACGGTGAACGGGTACGCGTCCGCGCCCGCCCCGGTCGGCAGGGTGCAGCGGAGCTGGAGGAGGTGGGGCATGGGGCGGGTACGGCGGGGTCGGATACTGCGGGGCGGATACGGCGGGGTCGGATACGGCGGGGGCGGATACGGCGAGTATCGATGCGGCGCGTTCGGATGCGGCGGGCGGCGGATGGGGTGAAGGTTAGCACCGGGTGCGCACCGCGTCCTCGCGTGCGTCGTCGTCGCCGTGCTTGCGCGTCGCACCGGGCGTCCGCATACTCGCGCGTCGTCGCGCCCCGACGCGTGTCGCCTCCGCACGGTGCGCCCGCCGTCGTCCTGCCGCGCGCGCGCTGCGCCCGGGCTCCGGCGCGTCCGCCGACCTCTCCACGAGGAGCCGCCGACCATGCGTCTGCACGGCAACCATCCGCGGGACGTCGTCCCGCCGCGCTCGACCTACTACGACGCGGGCCGCTTCGGCCGGATGTTCGGGAACCTGCCGCCGTTCGCCCCGGACACGCCGGGCGTCCGCGACGCGCTGCTCGACATCGGGCGTGCCGGCGGGATCATGGACGCGGGCGACGATCTCACCGCCGACCCCGTGACCCTCATCACGGATCCGGAGCACTCGCGCGTCAACCCGGACAACCCGCGCATGACGGCCGGGATGACCTTCCTCGGCCAGTTCATCGACCACGACATCACGTTCGACCCGACCTCCTCGCTCGAGCGGCAGGTCGATCCGGAGCACGTGGGGAACTTCCGGACGCCGGTGCTGGAGCTCGACAGCCTGTACGGCCCGGGGCCGTTCGTCGCGCCGTACCTCTTCGACCGCCGGGGAGGACCCGGCCTCCGCTTCCTCGTCGAGGAGTGCGGGACGCCGGGGAAGTTCGACCTGCCGCGCAACGCGCAGGGCACGGCGCTCGTCGGCGATCCGCGCAACGACGAGAACCTCATCATCGCGCAGCTGCACCTCGCCCTCCTGCGCTTCCACAACCGCGTGTGCGACCACGTCGCGTCCGAGCTCGGCGTGACCGGCGACGGGGCGGTGTTCGCGGAGGCGCAGCGCCTCGTGCGGTGGCACTACCAGTGGATCGTCGTCCACGAGTTCCTGGAAGCCACCTGCGGCGAGCGCGTGGTGGCGGACGTGCTCGAACACGGGCGCCGGTTCTACGGATGGCGCAACGAGCCGTTCATCCCGGTCGAGTTCTCCGTCGCCGCCTACCGCTTCGGACACAGCCAGATCCGGCCGTCGTACCGCGCGAACTTCGGCGCCGGCGGCGGCGCGCCCTTCTTCGCGCTGCTCTTCGACGCGAACGCCGCGCCCGGATCGACCGATCCCGACGACCTGCGCGGCGGCTGCCGCGCGGCGCGGCGCTTCGTGGACTGGCCGACGTTCTTCGACTGCGGCGACGCGCAGGTCCGCCGCAACAAGCGGATCGACACCACGCTGTCGTCGGTGCTCTTCGCGCTCCCCGACTCGGTCGTCGCGCTCCCCGATCCGCGCGCGAACCCGGCCTCGCTCGCGCAGCGCAACCTGCTCCGCCACCTGACCTTCGCGCTCCCCTCGGGGCAGCGGGTCGCGCGCCAGATGCGGCTGCCGACGCTCGCGCCGGGCGACCTGGACGACCTGCAGCCGCACGGCCTCCATACCAGCACGCCGCTCTGGTTCTACGTGCTGCGCGAGGCGCAGGTGGTGGAGCGCGGGCTGCGCCTCGGCCCGGTCGGCGCGCGGATCGTGGCCGAGGTGCTGATCGGGCTGCTGGAGGGCGACCGCGAGTCCTACCTCGTGCAGGATCCCGACTGGCGGCCGTCGCTCCCCACGCGCGCCGACGCCGACGCGGGGCGCGGCTTCGAGATGGCGGACCTGCTCACGTTCGGCGGCGCGGTGTGACGCCAGGCGCGAGCGGAGCGCGGGAGCTGCATCGCCGCGCTCCGCTCAGGCCACGGCCCACTCCAGCGCGACGGGCACCCCGAGGAACGCCGCGTAGCGCGCCGCGGCCGCCGCGACGTCGGCCCGCTCGTCGGCGTCGAGCGGCGTGACGGCGGTCGCCACGACGCGCACCGCACGCGCGGTGGCGGCGCGGCGCCACCCGCCGACGACCTGCCCGTCGACGATCACCAGGTGCGCGGAGAGCACCTCGCCGCGGTCGACGGCGAGCACGTCGCGCCCGGCCCGCTGCAGGATCGCGCCGCGGTCGCGGAAGCCGATGAAGTACTCGTCGTAGTTCGGCAGCAGGTGCGCGCGCGGCTCGCGGACGGCGACGTCGGGCGCGTCGGCCGGCCCCCAGTGCGCGCGTCCGTCGATCGTCGTCTCCGCGATCGCGGGTGCGGCCAGCGCGGCGCCGCGACGCGCATCGCCCAGCGTGAGCCCCGACCACCACGCGAAGTCGTGCGCGGTCGCGGGCCCGCGCGTGCCGAAGTAGCGCGCGGCCAGCTCGCGCAGCGCGTCGTCGCGGTCGCGCGGCGGCGTGGCCGGCACGCGCGCGTCGAGCAGCATGTACGTGTGCTGCTTCCCCTGCCGCGGCCCGCTGCAGATCCGCCCCTCCAGCTCGGCGTGCATGAGCAGGTGCGCCATGCGCTGCGGATTCGCGAGCGAGATGCCGGCCCCCTCCACCGCGGCCGCCAGCTCGGCGCGCGTGCACGCGGCGCCGTCGCGCAGCGCACCTTCCAGCGCCGCGTGCCCGGTGCGCAGCGTCGCCGCGTCGAGCCCCAGCTGCCGATAGCGGCCGGCGTTCAGCGCCTGCACGCGCGGCCCCGAGAGCGCCAGCATCCAGCGCACGTCCGCCGCCGCGACCAGATGCCAGGTGGGGCGCAGCAGGTGCGTGCGCACGATCGCGCCCGCGTCGCACGCGCGCTCGACGTCGGCGTCGGTCGCGCCGCGCGCCCGCATGCCGACCGCCCATCGCGCCCCCGCGTAGTCCTGCGCCTGCACCGCGCCCAGCCGCGCGACGACCGCGACCGGCGACGCCAGCGGCGGGCCGACGAGCGACTGGTGGGCGAGCCGGAGCGACGGAAGCATGGGGCGGATACGGCGGGGCGGGTGGGGCGGATCGGGTGGGGCGGATCGGGTGGGGCGGGGACGGGTGCTGCGGGAGCGGGTGCTGCGGGGACGGGTGAGGCGGATCGGGAACTGCGCGATCGGATACGGCGGGGGCGGGTACGGCGGGCTCGTGGCGCTGGCTGGTGCTGTTCGCCACAGCATGTGCGGCCGCGCGGCACGGCCGCTTTGCCGACGCCATGGTATCGCGCGGCGCGGCGCACCGTCAGGGCGCCCGTACGTCGACGTCCCCGCTCTGCCCAGCCGCTCGCGCGTTACGCGCGGTGCCGACCGGCGGTGTGCCGACCGGCGGTGTGCCGACCGGCGGTGTGCCGACCGGCGGTGTGCCGACCGGCGGTGTGCCGACCGGCGGTGTGCCGACCGATTCGACGCAACCACGGGACGCGCATCCGCGGGAGGGCGTTCGCGAGGTGCGGTCGCATCGCATTCGCGGTCCCGCCGTATCCGCCCCGCTTCACCCGACCCGCCCCACCCGTTCCCGCCGTATCCGTCCCCGCCGTACCCGCCCCCGCCTCTCCCGTCCCCGCTTCACCCGTCCCGCCTCACCCGCCCCATCCGCTTCCGCCCCACCCGGCCGCACCGTTGATTTCCCTCCATGGCCCCGCTCTCCGCATTCGACCCCACGCTCGCGCGCTCGGCCGCGCTGCTCGAAGGCATCGTGCAGCTGGCGAGCGAGGGGATCCTGTCGGTGGACGCCGACGAGCGCATCCACCTCTTCAACCGCGGCGCCGAGGAGATCTTCGGGTACACGGCGGCCGAGGTGCTGGGGCAGCCGCTGGAGCTGCTGATCCCCGAGCGCTACCGCGAGCTGCACCACGCCGAGCACCTGCCGCACTTCGCGCGCGCGCACGCGTCGTCGCGGCGCATGGGCGAGCGCGGCGAGGTGTTCGGCCGCCGCAAGAACGGCGAGGAGTTCCCCGCCGAGGTGTCGATCTCGCGCGTGGAGGTGGACGGGCGGCGCATGTACAACGCGGTCGTGCGCGACGTGACGGAGCGCAAGCGCGCCGAGGAGGCGCTGCGCGCGCGCGGCGAGGCGCTCGCGCGCTCGAACGCGGAGCTCGAGCAGTTCGCGTACGTCGCGAGCCACGACCTGCAGGAGCCGCTGCGCATGGTGGCGAGCTACACGCAGCTGCTCGCGCGCCGCTACCAGGGGAAGCTCGACCCGCAGGCGGACACCTACATCCGCTTCGCCGTCGACGGCGCGCAGCGCATGCAGGCGCTCATCAACGACCTGCTGGCGCTCTCGCGCGTCGGCACGCAGCAGCGCGCGATGCGCCCGGTGGACACGGCGCGCGTGATCGCCAACGTGCTCAAGTGGCTGGGGAGCGCGCTGGAGGAGAGCGGCGGCACGGTCGAGGTGGAGGGCGCGCTCCCGACGGTGCTCGGCGACGCGGGGCAGCTGGAGCAGCTCTTCCAGAACCTGGTCGCGAACGCGCTGAAGTTCCGCCGGCCCGACGTCGCGCCGCGCGTCGTCGTGCGCGCCGTGCGGGCGTCGGACGCGGACGGGGCGCCCTGGCAGTTCACGGTGCGCGACAACGGCATCGGCTTCGAGCCGCAGTTCGCCGACCAGATCTTCGTCGTCTTCCAGCGGCTGCACACGCGCACCGAGTACCCGGGCACCGGCGTCGGCCTCGCGATCTGCCGCAAGATCGTCGAGCGGCACGGCGGGACGATCTGGGCCGAGGCGACGCCGGGCGAGGGGGCGGCGTTCCACTTCACGCTGCCCGACGCGGACCCGCGATGAGCGACGCGTCGGAGGCGCCGCCGCGCGCGCTCGAGCTGCTGCTGGTCGAGGACAACCCGGGCGACGTGGAGCTGGTGCGCGAGGCGCTGCACGACCTGCCGCCGCTGCGGCTCTCCGTCGTGCACGACGGCGTCGAGGCGCTCGCGTTCCTGCGCGGCGAGGGGCGCCACGTCGGCGCGCCGCGCCCCGACCTCGTGCTGCTCGACCTCAACCTGCCGAAGCTCGACGGGCTGGGCGTGGTGGGCGAGGCGAAGCGCGACGCGGCGCTGCGCGACATCCCGATCGTGATGCTCACCAGCTCGCGCGCGGCCGGCGACGTGCGGCGGGCGTACGCGTCGCACGTCAACTGCTACGTCGCCAAGCCCGTCGACCTGGACGAGTACTTCGCGACCGTGCGCGCGATCGTCGAGTTCTGGGGCACGGTCGCGCTGCGCCCGCGCGGCGACGACTGAGCGCGCCGCGGCGACGAGCGCCCGATGACCGCACGATGACCGAGCGATCCGACGCGACCACGCACGTCCTGCTGGTCGAGGACAACCCCGGCGACGCCGAGCTGCTGCGGATGCTCCTCGAGGAGGCGGAGGACGCGCCCCACGACGACGAGCCGCCCGGCGACGACGCGGCGCCGCTGCGCACCGCGGTGCGCTGGGTGACGCGGCTGCGCGACGCGCGCGCGGCGCTCGCGGAGGCGCCGGCGCACGTGGTGCTCCTCGACCTGTCGCTGCCCGACGCGCGGGGGATGGACACGGTCGCGCAGATGCGCGCCGCCGCGCCCACGCTGCCGATCGTCGTGCTCACGGGGCTGGACGACGAGGCGCTCGCCGTACGTGCGATGCGCGCGGGTGCGCAGGACTACCTCGTGAAGGGCACGGTCACCGGCGCGGGGCTGCGCCGCGCGCTGCGCCACGCGGTCGAGCGGCAGCTGCTGGTCGACGCCGCGCGACGCGCGACCGACGCCCGCGACGTGGTGCTCGGCGTCGTCGCGCACGACCTCCGCAACCCGCTGGCGACGATCAAGATGTGCGCGGCCGCGCTGGGCGCCGCGCCCGACGCGGCGCAGGCGGCGGAGCTCTCGGGCGTGGTGCGCCACGCCGCCGAGTGGATGGAGCGCATCATCCGCGACCTGCTCGACGTGACGGCGATCGAGGCGGGGCGGCTGGCCGTCGACCGCGCGCCGGTCGATCCGCTCGCGGTGGTCGAGCGCGCGCACGAGCAGTTCGCGCCGCTCGCCGCCGAGCGCGGCGTGAGGCTGGTCGTGGACGTCGACGGCGCGCTCCCGCCCACCGTCCACGCCGACGACGCGCGCCTCCTGCAGGCGCTCGGCAACCTGCTCGGCAACGCGCTGAAGTTCACGCCGGCCGGCGGCACGGTGACGCTGCACGCGGCGCCCGCGGGCGACGGCGTGCGCCTCGCCGTGCGCGACACGGGGCCGGGCATCCCGCCCGACCACCTGCCGCACCTGTTCGACCGCTTCTGGCAGGCGCGCGAGACGCGGCGCGCGGGCGCGGGGCTCGGGCTGACGATCGCGCAGGGCATCGTGCAGGCGCACGGCGGGCGGATCGCGGTGCGGAGCGCGGTCGGCGCGGGCGCGGAGTTCGCCTTCGACGTGCCGGGGCCCGCGCACGCCGAGGCGACGGCCGACGATGCGACGCGCGCCGATGCGACGCGCGCCGACGCGCCGCGCGGATGACGGGGAGCGGCGTGGCTCGTCCCTCGCACCGGTAGCGCGCGCCCACTTCGCCCGCGAGGGCGGCGGCGCTACCGTTGCACGCGTCCCGCCTCCTCCACCGCCGCCGCTCGTGACGTCACGCTCGTCGTCCCTCCGCGCCCGTCCGGCGCTGCGCGCCGCGCTCGTCGCCGGCGCCGTCGTCCTCTCCACCCTCGGCGCGTGCGCGCGGCGGCCGCGCGCGGCGTTCGAGGCGCCGGTGCCCGCCCTGCGCGAGGCGCTGCGCGACACGGTGGTCGGGCGCCGCGTGCACGTCGCCGGGGAGGTCGCGCGCACCGCCACGCTCGTGGACCGCGCGCGCACCGTCGTGTCGCGCGTCGACGGCGAGGTGCGGGCGCACGTCGTCGTGAGCGCGCGCGGGCGGGTCGAGCCGGGGCTCGTCGAGATCCTCCCCGGCAGCGACGCGGAGCTGGCCGAGAAGCTGCTCGCCGTGCTGCCGCAGTGGCGGTTCCGGCCCGCCGAGCGGCGCGGCGGGATGCGCGTGCGCCAGCTCGTGCTGGTGACCGTGCGGTCGCGCGACCGCCACACCAGCGTCGACCTGCAGCCCGCGCCGCGTCCCGAGGGCTGAGCGGCGCGCCGGTCGCCGGCGCCCCAGGCCGCCGGTGCCCCATGGCGCAATCTTCCGGCAGCCCCGATGTTGCAGGGCGTCGGATGACCGGGGATGGCTCCCGACGTTCCCCCGTTCGCAGGGTCCATGGCTTCCCGCCTCCTCCGGGCCGCGCGGCACCGCGCGGCCGACGACCATGGCGCCACGCTGATCGAGTACGTGCTGGTGATCGCCCTCGTGGGGCTGATCGGCATGCTCGCGCTCGACGCCCTCGCCACGTCCGCCAGCGGCTCGCTCAGCACCGCGACGCAGAACATCGCGCCGGGCGGTGGGGGCGGAGGCGGGGGCGGCGGCTCGTCCGGCGGCGGCGCCGGCGGCGGATCGGCCGCCGGCGGTGGCACGGGCTCGGGCGGCACGCCGGACGCGCCTGCGGGCGGCGGCTCGGGGAGCGGCACGGGCGGGGCGAGCGGCGGGGGGAGCGGCGGGGGGAGCGGCGGCGGGACCGGCTCGGGCGCGGGTGGCGGGAGCGGGGGCGGATCCGGCGGCAGCGGCGGCGGGGGCACCCGGCCGAACGACTCGATTCCCACGGTCGTGCCGGGCGGGAACCCGCCGGGCAGCGGGAACGCTTGCAGTCCCAGATGTTGAGTTGAGTCGAGGTCGAGTCCCGTACGCCGCCCGAACGGGCGCGTCGTCCCGTTCCCGCCGGTCGTCACATGAAGCGCATCCCCGTCGCGTCCCAGACCCTCACCGCCGTCGGCTACGACATCGTCGGCGCGCTGCTGGAGGTCGAGTACAAGCACGGGGCCGTGGTGCAGTACCACGGCGTGCGCGCGGGCGTCTACTGGGACCTCATGCGCACCGGCTCCCTCGGCGCGTTCGACGAGTTCTACGCCGAGCGCGTGGAGCGGGGCACCTACCAGCGCATCGTCGTCGAGTGATGGCGGAGGGCCGGTCGGCGTGCGCTACCCCGTGACGCCCGACGGCCGCTACTTCGTGGTGCGCGGCCGGCTGTGGCGCTGCGCGGATCCGGCGCTGCCCGCCGACGAGCGCGCGCGGCTGGTCCACGCGCTCATGGACGCGCGGCGCGCCGTGGCCGCCGCGCGCCGCACCGGCGACGACGAGGCGCTGCGCGCCGCGCGGGCCGCCGTCGACGCGGCGAAGCGCGCCCTGGGCGAGCGCGGCCCCGCGTGGTGGACCGACGGCGCGCCGGACCACAACCGCCGGCTCGCGCGCAACACGCCGTACGCCGACTGGTACGCCGCGCTCCCCGCCGACGCGCGCGCGGAGCGCTGACCCGCGCGGCCGCGGCGCGGAGCGCCGGCGCCCGGGGCGACGGCTACGACGGCCCCGCCAGCCCGATCGCCTGCGCCACCATCTCCGTCGACGCCTGCGCGGCGCGCACCGACGCCAGCAGCGCGAACTGCGCGACCGCCATCTGCACCATCGCGTCGCTCGTCGCCGCGCCGCCCGCGGCCACCGTCGGCGCGTCGGGCGTGGTGCTGCCCGCCACGCGCGCGACCGCCTGCTCGAAGCGCGCGCTGCTCGCGGCCATGCCGCGCAGCGCCGCCGAGACGCCACCGACCATCGTGCCTCCCGTGACGGGGTTCCTCGGGGAGTCTCGGCGCGGGACCGCGGGGACTTGAGCACGGCGGGGGTGCACCCGACCCGCTCGACGCGCGCGGCGGCGCGCGGTATCGTGGCGCCACGCCCCTCACCCGCACGCCACCCGCCCGCCGCCATGCCCGCTCCCGCCCGTCGTCTCGTGCCCGCCGCGCTCGCGGCGCTCGCCGTCCTGCCCACGCTCGCCGCCGCGCAGGCCCCGTCGGCGACGGCGTCGCTCGCGTGGCTCACCGGGTGCTGGGAGCGCCGCGACGGCGCGACGCTGGTCGAGGAGCAGTGGACCGCGCCGCGCGCCGGCGTCCTCCTCGGCACCGCGCGCACGGTGCGCGGCGACGCGCTCGGCGACTGGGAGTTCTCGCGCATCTACGAGGCGCCCGACGGCACGCTGGTATACGCCGCGCAGCCGTCGGGGCGGCCGGCCACCGAGTTCCGCATGGCGCGCCCCGCGAACGCGACCGCCGCGACCTGGAGCACGCTGACGTTCGAGAACCGCACGACCGACTTCCCGCAGGTCGTCCGCTACCGCCGGCAGGGCGCCGACTCGCTGCTCGCGCAGATCGAGGGGCCGCAGGGCGGCCAGACGCGGCGCGTCGACTATCCGTACCGCCGCGTCGCCTGCCCCGGCGCGGCGCCCGCGGCCACGGCGGCCGCGCCCGCGGCGCGGCCGGCCGACGTCGCGTCGGTGGACGCCATCCTCGCCGCCCTGTACGACGTCATCTCGGGCCCCGCGGGGCAGAAGCGCGACTGGGACCGCATGCGGTCGCTGTTCGCGCCGGGCGCGCGGCTGATCCCCACCGGGCGACGCCCGGACGGCACCTTCTCGATGCGCAGCTGGACGGTCGAGGAGTACATCGCCAACGCCGGCCCCTCGCTCGAGTCGGGCGGCTTCTTCGAGCGCGAGATCGGGCGCCGCACCGAGACGTACGGCAACATGGTGCACGCCTTCAGCAGCTACGACAGCAAGCGGACGCTCGCCGACGCGCAGCCGTTCGCGCGCGGCATCAACAGCATCCAGCTGTGGAACGACGGGCGGCGGTGGTGGGTGGTGACGGTCTTCTGGGAGGGCGAGCGGCCGGACAACCCGATCCCCGCGCAGTACGTCGGGACGCCGAAGTAGCGGCGGCGGCCGCGTGCGTCGCCCGCCGTGCTCCCGCCGGCACGGACGGACACCGGACGGGATGGTGCGCGCGCGCGCCGCGCCGCACACTCGGGCGCGCATGCTCCCGATCGTCATCGTCCCCTCTTCCCCGCCCGGCGCGCTCATGTCCCGGCTCCACGCCCTCCTCCCGCTGCTCGCCGTCGCGGCCCTCGCGCCGCGGCTGCACGCGCAGGCGCCCGCCGCGCGGCTCGCGGGCGTCGTGCACGACAGCGTCGCCGCGCGCGCGCTCCCGGGGGCGCTCGTCTGGATCGCGGGCACCGACCGCAGCACGGTCACCGACTCCGCCGGCCGCTGGTCGCTCGCCGACGTCCCCGCGGGGCGCGTGACGGTGTCGTTCGCGCATCCGACGCTCGACTCGCTCGGCCTCACGGAGCTGCGCGCGGAGGCGGTGCTCGCGGCGGGCGAGTCGCGCACGCTGACGCTCGCCGGGCCGTCGTTCGCGACCTTCGCGCGGCGCCTGTGCGCGGACGGCGTCGCCGACGACGCGGGCATCGTCTTCGGCAACGTGTCGGACGCGCGCGGCGTGCTGTTCGAGGGCGCGCACGTCGACGCCGAGTGGGCGCGGCTGGTCGATCCGCGGGCCGCCGACTTCGGGACGCCGGAGCGGCGCGGCGCCGTCTCGGACGCGCGCGGCATGTACGCGCTGTGCGGCGTCGTGATCGACCAGGGGTTCGGCATCGCCGCCGTCACCGACCGTGGGCGCAGCGGCGCGCTGGACGCGATGGTGCCGACCACGCGGCTGCTGCGTCTCGACCTGATGGTCGGCGCGGCGACCGGCACCACCGGCCCCGCGACGCTGCAGGGCGTCGTGCGCGACACCGACGGCGCGCCGGTGGCGAACGCGCGCGTCTCGTACGGCGGCGCGGACGTCGAGGACGACGCGGCTCCCGCCGCGCGCACCGATGCCGCGGGCCGCTTCTCGCTCGCCGGGCTGCCCGAGGGGACGCAGATGGTCGACGTGCTGGCGGTCGGCTTCGCGCCCGAGCGCCGCCCCGTCGACCTCACGGGCGCGCGCGCCACGGAGGTCACGTTCACGATGCGCCGCGCGCGGCTGCTCGCGACGGTGAACGTGACCGCGGCCGCCACGCAGCGCTTCCATCGCGAGCTGGAGACGCGGCGGCTGCGCGGCTTCGGGACCATCATCCCGCGCGAGACGCTCGAGGGGCTGCCGAACGTCGGCGCCGCGCTGCGCCTGGTGCCGCGCGTGGACGTCGGCTTCAACCGCGGCAGCACGTCGGTGGCGTTCCGGCAGGGCATCTCGGCGTGCCAGCCCGACGTCTACGTCGACGGCATGCGCGTCGAGCAGGGCGCGGGGAGCGGCGGCTCGGTCGCGGTCATCGCCGGGCTCGCGTCGGGCGGCCGCGGCGGCACCGTCGGCAACCTCGATCAGCTGCCGCTGCCGCAGCAGCTGGCCGCGCTCGAGGTGTACACGCGGCCGTCCGCCATCCCGATGGAGCTGCGCGCGAGCCACACGGAGTGCGGGGCGATCTTCGCGTGGACGCGGCACCACGTCGCGGGCGGCACGCGCTGACGGCGCGCCCCCCCGTGGACCGGTCGGTCACCCCCGCGCGGCGGGGAGCACCTGACCGGTCGCGCCGCCCTCGACGCTCGCCACGTAGACGCGCGCGACCGCCTCGGGCGTGACGCCGGCCGACGGATCCTGCCCCATCGCGGCGAGCGTGTCGGTCACCCAGTCGGGGCTGACGACGTTGCAGCGCAGCCCGCGCGGCAGCTCGAGCGCCGCCGCGCGCGCGAACCCCTCGAGCGCCGCGTTGACGAGGCTGACCGCGCCGCTCCCCGCCTGCGGCCGGTGCGCGAGCACGCCGCTGGTGAGCGTGAACGACCCGCCGTCGCGCACGTGCGGGATGCCGTAGCGCACGAGGTTCACCTGCCCCATCAGCTTGTACGCGAGGCTCGACGCGAAGTCGGCGTCGGTGAGCGCCTCGAGCGGCTTCCACGCCGCGCCGCCGGCGCAGCTCACGACGGCATCGACGGCGCCGAGGCTCTCGTACATGCCGCGGATCGCCTCGGGCTGCGTGACGTCGACGCGCGCGTCGCCGGCGCTGCGGCTGGCCTCCAGCACCTCGTGCGTGCCGCGCAGCGCCGCGACGACGGCCTTGCCGATGGTGCCGCTGGCACCGACCACGAGCACTCGCATCGTTCCTCGTCCTCCGGAGCGTGGGCCCGCGGGGCGGTGCACGTCCCGGTCCACGGACGGCGCGGGCGCGACGATCGATCGACGCGTCGGGCCGACGCGTCAGGCGGCGGGCGCGAGCGTCACGGCGTACGCCTTCGCCCCGGGCTCGACGAAGCGCGCGAGCGCCTCGCCCTCGGCCTCCAGCGCGCGGCGTGCGCGTGCGGGGACGGCGGCGAACGGCTGCAGCGTCAGCGTCGCGGCGCCGCGCGCCTTCGCGACGGTCCACGTGCCGGCGACCATCCCGTCGACGAGGAAGGTCGCGGCGACCTGCAGGTTCTTCGACACGAGGCGCGGGCGGTGCGCGTCGGCGACCACGCGCGCGCGGTCGTCGTGCGCGAGCACGAGGTTGTCGAAGTCGGGGAGGAAGCGCACGGGCGCGTCGACGTCGCCGCCCGGCCGCGGCGCGTCGGGCAGGTCGAACAGCTCGCGCCCGCGCTCGTCGCGCAGCGTCACCAGCTCGTCGCGCATCGCGGCGAACGTCTCGCGCATCCCGCGCAGCCCCGACCACGCGCCGGCGTCGGCCGGCGTCGCCGGGCCGAACGCGGCCAGGTAGCGGCGCACCAGCACGGCCGGCTCGCACGCGGGCGCGCACGCCGCGCCCATCCACCCCTCGGCGAGCGCGAACGGCGCCTTCGCGTCCCACCCCCACGGCGCGCGCGCGTCGGGCACCTGCACGAGCGGGAGGTGCAGGCGCGCGGCGTAGCCCATCGCGCGCACGTCGGCGTCGGGCAGGCGCGCGGCCAGCCGATCGCGCAGCGCGTCGAAGGGCATCGGCCCCTCGTCGCGCAGGATCTCGCGCGCGTCGGCGAGCACGCGGGGAAGGTCCAGCGCCGCCGCGCGCGCGCCGAGCGTGGCCTGGAGCGCGGCGGCGAACATCGGCTGCAGCGCCGCGCGCAGCGCGCGGTAGTCGTCCGCGGTCATGACGTGCAGCGTGCCGCGCATCGCCGTGACGCGCACCAGCGTGCGCGCCTGCACCGGCTCGGCGAGCATCGCGCGCGCGAAGCCCGCGACGCGCGTCCAGAGCCCGACGAACGGCGGGCGCGCGAGCTGCGCCTGCAGCCCCGCGAGCTGCGCGACCACGGCCGGCACCGGATCGGTCGTGCGCGCGAGGAGGTGCTGGCGCGCGAGCGTGGCGCGGTTCAGGTCGCGGAGCGTCAGCGGGGCGGACATGCGGTCGGCGTGGGGGCGGATGCGGGCGGCGACTCGGACGGGATGGAAATCTGGTGGCGGGAACACGAAGGACGGACACCGGGGCGGCGTCCGTCCTCTCCATGCACCACGCGCGGGCTCCGCTCCCGCCGACCCGTTCGATCCTGGCGATCCGGTCCGAGTCGCCCTTCACGCGCCCGCGCGACGGCCCGCGTCAGGGCGCGACCGGCCGCCGCTCCAGCACGAACGTCATCGAGTCGAGCGCGGGGCTCTGGTTCAGCAGCGCGATCCGCATGCGGGTCGGCGTCAGCAGGCGGCCCGACAGCACCCACGGCCGTTCGCTGGCGCCCGCCTCCGCCGGGAAGCTGAGCAGGAGGCATCCGCCGTTCACCTGCCCGGTGCCGCCGCGACGGATCACGCCCGAGAAGGCGAGCTCCGCGCGCAGCTCGTTGCGCTCCTGCTCCAGGCGCAGCGTCGGCGGCATCGCGCCGGTGTTCCACCAGTCGCCGGCGACCGGGATCGGGCGGGCCGAGATCTCGGGTGGGGGCGCGCAGTCCTCGGTGGGCATGACGAGGATCTCGTCGCCGTCGCTGCAGCCGAGCGTCGCGAGGGCGAGCAGGAGTGACGGGAGCGCGGAGCGTCGCATGATCGGCCTCTGGGATCGCCGGGGACACCGGGCCATACCCGGCCGGGCGCCGCGCGTCACCGCGCGGCGGTTCCCGGCGCGCCGGCGATCCGCACCGAGAGCCGGGCGATGCGCGCCGCCGGCCCGGGCGCCGCGCCGTAGGCCAGCCACACGTCGCGCATGCCGTCGCGCGGGCGCGGGTCGATCGCGAGATGGCGCACCAGCGCGCCGCGCGTCGGCAGCGGGTAGACGGCGAAGCGTCCCGTGCGCGGCGCGTAGCGCAGCACCGCGTCGGCCGCCGAGGTGCCGATCCAGACGTCGCCGCTCGCCCGGTCGACGCGCGCGACGTACGGCACCGCGTCGTGGATCGGGAGCGCGACGCGCGTGAAGCGCTGCGTCCGCGGATCGTAGCGCACGAGCGCGTTGCCGGCGTAGGCGGGGATCCAGAGCACCCCCTCGCCGTCGACGTCGAAGCGGCGCGGGCCGCTGTGCGGCTCGGGCATCGTGACGGCCCACGTGCGCCCGGTGCGCGGATCGTGCGCGACCAGCCGGTTGCCCGAGAGCTCCGACGTCCACACCACGCCGTCGGGGGCGACGCGGATCTCGTACGGGATCGGGCCGCCCGGCACCTGCGCCAGCGTCGGGTGCGGCGCGAGCGCCATCGAGTCGACGCGCCCGGTGGCGAGCGACACGCGGCCGATCAGCTCGGGCGCGCGCGTGAAGTGCCCGTTGAACCATCCCTCGCCGTCGCGGCCGAGGGCGACGCTGTGCGGATACATGCCGGTGGCGAAGGTGCGCCACGCGGCGTCGCCGCGGCCCTGCGCGGGATCGTGCACGGCCACGCGCTGCGGCCCGCCGAGGGCGACCCACCAGCGCCCCGCCGCGTCGATCTCGACGGCGCGCGGGTTGGCGCGCGGCACCGGCACGCCGACCGTGTCCATCGCGCCCGTGCGGGGATCGAGCACGTACATCCGCCCGGTCATCATCCCCGTGATCACCACGCGGCCGGCCGCGTCCACGGCGACGTCGTGCGGCAGCTCCCACGCGGGGGTCAGCGGATACTCGGCGAGCGTCCAGCCGGCGCGCGGGGCGAGGAGGGCGCGCCAGGGCGCCGCCTCGGGCGCGACGGCGGCCGGCGGACGCGCGGGCAGGTGGCGCGCCAGCCACTCGGCGGTCGGCCGCGCCTCGCGCCCGTCGTGGATGACCGGGAAGCCGCCGCGCGCGCCGCCGTAGCGGAGCATGCGCGTCACCGTCGCCTCCCAGCCGGCGGCGTCGCGCGCCGCGCCGGTGGGGTACGCGGTGCGCACGTTCAGCTGGTGGCAGCCCGTGCAGTCGAGGACGAAGCGGCGCTTCTCCGCGCCGTCGGGGAGCGTCGCGAGGATCGCCGCGCTCGTCGGCTGGTCGAGCGGCTGGTTCCAGATCGGCGGCCCCTCCTGCGCCCGTCCGCCGACCTGCGCCGACGCGACGAGCGCCGCGCCGGCCGTGGCCAGCGCGAGCAGGGCGAGGAGCGCGGCGGCGCCGCGGCGGGGATCGGGGAGGGGCGGCATGGCTCCGGGCGGGATCGGCGCGGCACACGGGGAGGCGTCGGGCCATGATGGGTCCCGGCCGGGTCCGCCGCCATGCGTTCGCGACGAGCCGCGCGCGTGGCGTGCCGAGCCGTGCCTGCGGGGGACGAGGAGTCCGGCCGGGCGCGGCCCGCGCGGCGCGGGCCGCGTGCGGTGCGCCCCCGGTCCGCCCGCACGGGGCGGCGGGTGGGCGCGGGCCGCGGCGCGTTTCTTGGTAACGGGGGAGCCATGCGCCGCACCGGGGCCCCGCCCGCGATCTCCTCCTACGACGACGAGCCGCCCGACGACCGAGGGGGCGCCGGCGCCGCCGCGCCGCCCCAGGCGGGCGAGCGGCGCGGCGCCGCGGCGGAGCGGCGCGCGCGCGACCGCGGCGTGCTCGCGGTGGTCGAGGGGATGTCGGACGCCTTCCTCGCCCTCGACCGGGACTGGCGCGTGACCTACGCCAACCGCGAGGCGGCGCGCCTGAACGGGACGGCGCCCGACGCGCTGATGGGGCGCGACCACTGGGCGATCTGGCCGGAGACGTGCGGCACCGAGGTCGAGCGGCAGTACCGGCGCGCGGTCGCCGAGGGGGTGCCGGTGGCGTTCGAGCACCACTACGCCGATGCCGACGTCTGGCACGAGATCCGGGCCTATCCGGCGGAGGAGGGCGGGCTGGCGGTGTTCTACCGCGACGTGACGCCCCGCAAGCGGCTGGAGGCGGAGCGCGCGCGCCAGGCGCACGAGCTGACGACCGTGCACGCGAAGGCGATGGCCGCGGAGACGCAGTTCCGGCTGCTCGTCGACCGGGTGCGCGACTACGCCGTGCTGCTGCTCGACCCCGAGGGCCGCATCACGCACTGGGGGATCGGCGCCGAGCGGATGAAGGGGTGGACGGCGGAGGAGATCGTCGGCCGGCACCTGCGCGTGCTGTATCCCGAGGGCGGCGTGTCGGAGGACGGCACGGCCGACGAGCACCTGGAGCACGCGATCGCGCACGGCGAGTACATCGGCGAGGGGCCGCGGCGGCGGCGCGACGGCACGCCCTTCTCCGCGCGCGTGGTGCTGACCGCGCTGCGCGAGGACGGGCGGCTGACCGGCTTCTCGAAGATCACGCAGGACCTCACCGAGGAGCACCAGCGCGCGCGGGCGATGGAGCACGCGATGGCCACTGCGCTCGCGGCGAGCACCGCGAAGTCGCAGTTCCTCGCCAACACGAGCCACGAGCTGCGCACGCCGCTGAACGCGATCATCGGCTACACCGAGCTGCTGCAGATGGGGCTCGCGGGCGCGCTGGGCGAGGCGCAGCAGCAGTACATCGGGCGCATCCAGGCGACCAGCCGCCACCTGCTCTCGCTCGTGAACGACGTGCTGGACCTCGCGAAGATCGAGGCCGGGCAGATGCAGACCGCGCGGGAGCCGGCGCTGGTGCGCGACGCGGTGGCGGCGGCGCTGCCGCTGGTGGAGCCGCAGGCGCGCGCGCGGCGCATCACGCTGGCGAACGGCTGCGTGGGCGAGGCGGACGCCGCCTTCTGCGGCGACGCGTCGCGCGTGCGGCAGGTGCTCGCGAACCTGCTCTCCAACGCGGTCCGCTTCACCGACGCGGGCGGGCGGGTGACGCTGACCTGCGGCGTGCGCGAGACGCCGCCGCCGGGGGCGGCGGTGGCGCAGGAGCCGACGCACGGCTGGGCGTTCGTGCGCGTGGAGGACACGGGCGTGGGCATCGCGGCCGACCAGCTGGACCGCATCTGGGACGCGTTCGTGCAGGTGGAGGAGGGGCGCACGCGGACGTTCGGCGGCTCGGGGCTCGGGCTGACGATCAGCCGCCACCTCGCGCGCCTCATGGGCGGCGACATCCTCGTGCGCAGCGAGCCGGGGCTCGGCTCCGCCTTCGTGCTGTGGCTGCCCGCCGCCAGCGCCGCGGACGTCGCGCGCGCCCGCGCGGCGACGGAGGCCGAGTCGACGGCGGCCGTCGCGCGGCAGGGCAGCGACGTCGCGCGCGACGCGGCCGGGCTCCACGCGGTGGCCGACGCGCTGCTCGGCGACACGGAGCGCACGCTCGCGCGCTACCTCGCGCGGCTGCGCGTGGACGCGGAGGCGCCGAGCGCGCACGCGCGCACCGACACGGAGCTGCTGGACCACACGGTGACCTTCCTCGCCGATCTCGCGCAGGCGCTCGCGATCCTCGGCGACGGCGGCGAGGACGCCGCGCAGATGCTGCGCGACGGCTCGAGCATCCAGCAGCTGATCGCGTCGCGCCACGGCGCGCAGCGCGCGCGGCTGGGGTGGCAGGAGCCCGAGCTGCGGCGCGAGTACGAGATCCTGCGCGAGGAGGTGCACGCGGCCGTGCGGCGGCTCACGCCCGCCGCGCCCGACGTCGAGCGCGCGCTCGCCCTCGTGGACCAGCTGCTCGCGCGCGCGGTGGAGGAGAGCGTGCGGGCGTTCCACGCGCCGCGCTGACGCCCGGCGCTGCACGCGCGGCGCGCCGCGCGCGGCGCGCTTGTCGCGCGCCAGGGGAGCAGGCATCTTCGCGGCGGCGCGCACGGGCGCGCCCCCATCCGCGACCGACGCTCCCGCCATGCTCCGCCCCGACGACGGCGACGCCGCCCTGCTCGCAGCCCCCCTGCTCGCCGACGCCGCCGACGCCCCGTTCGTGACGCACGCGACGTGGGCGCTCGCCCGCACGCCCGGCATGCACGTGCACGACGACGGCGCGCTCGTGCTGGCCGACTCGGGGCTGGCGTGCGACACGTTCAACTTCGTCTGCCGCGCGCGGCTCGACGACGCCGACGCGCCGGCGCGCGTGCGCGCGGCGCTCGCGCACTTCCGCGACGCGGGCCGCCCCTTCTCGTGGTGGGTGGGCCCCGCCGACCGTCCCGGCTCGCTCGGCGCGCGGCTGGAGGAGGCGGGGCTCGCGCGCGCCGAGACCGAGGTGGCGATGGCGGTGGACCTCGCGGCGGTGACGGCGGACGACGCGCCCGCGGCGCTGCGCATCGTGCGCGCACGCACGGCGGCGACGCTCGACGACTTCGCGGCGGTCAACGCGGACAACTGGTCGCCGGCCGATCCGATGGTGCCGCGCTTCTACCGCCTGACGGCGGCGGCGCTGCTCGCGCCCGACTGTCCGCAGCGGCTGTACGTCGGCTACGTGGACGACGTGCCGGTGGCGACGGTGGAAGCGACGCTCGCGGGCGCGCTGGTGGGGCTGTTCAACGTGTCGACGCGCGAGGCGTGGCGGCGGCGCGGGATCGGCGCCGCGATGACGCGCCACGCGCTGCACGACGCGCGCGCCGCGGGCGCGCGCACCGGCGTGCTGCAGGCGTCGGCCGACGGCGTCGGCGTGTACGCGCGCATCGGCTTCCGACCGTTCGGCGCGGTGACGGAGTACAAGCCCGCGTGGGACGCGTGACGGCGGAGGCGACGCCGGATCGGGAGCGCGTGCGCTGCCCGTGGCCGCGGCTCCCGCTGGACGTCGCGTATCACGACGCCGAGTGGGGCGTGCCGGTGCACGACGACCGCGTGCTGTTCGAGTTCCTGCTGCTCGAGGCCGCGCAGGCGGGGCTGAGCTGGAGCACCGTGCTCGCGAAGCGCGAGAACTACCGGCGGCTGTTCGCGGGGTTCGACCCGGCGCGCGTGGCGCGCTTCGACGACGGCGACGTCGCGCGGCTGCTGCAGGACGCGGGCATCGTGCGCCACCGGCAGAAGGTGGCCGGCGCGGTGACGAGCGCGCGGGCGTTCCTCGCGGTGCAGGAGGAATTCGGCTCGTTCGACGCGTTCCTCTGGCGCTTCGTCGACGGCGCGCCGGTGGTGAACGCGTGGCGGTCGCACGGCGAGGTGCCCGCGCGCACGGCGCTGTCGGACACGGTGAGCAAGGAGCTGAAGCGGCGCGGCTTCACCTTCGTGGGCAGCACCATCTGCTACGCGTACCTGCAGGCCGTGGGCGTGGTGAACGACCACCTCGTGTCGTGCTACCGCCACGCGGAGCTGCGGCGGCCGCCGTAGCACGATCGTCGTCGCGCCGTCATCGTGCCGTCGTCGTCGCACCGTCGCCGTGCGTCGGCCGGTCGGCGCGCCTGTTGCACGCGCGCCCGGCATCCTTGGACCCGGGGCTGCCATGTCGCGCATCTGGCGCAACACGGACTGTCGATCGTGCTCCTCGCGCTGTTCGTCGTCACGCTCGTGGGGCAGAGCGTGGCCGGGCATCGGCAGCACAACGAGGAGCAACGCGACCACGCGCAGCCGACGCTGAGCTACACCGGGTATCTCGCGTCCCCGTCGCTCCTCGAGGCGACGATGGAGAACTGGGAGAGCGAGTTCCTGTCGCTCGCGGGGATGGTGCTGCTCACGATCTGGCTGCGGCAGCACGGCTCGCCCGAGTCGAAGCCCGTGGACGCACCGCACGCGCAGACGGGCGCCGAGTAGCCGCGCCACGGGCGACCGCGCCACGGGCGCCCGCGCCAACCCGGTGGCGCGGGCGCCCGTGGCGCGAGCTGGGCTCCTACTCCACCATCACGCGGCGATGCACCCGCCAGCCGCCGGAGCCCCGGACCCAGGTGTCGGTGAGCTGCGTCGAGTCGCGGAAGGGCGGCGTCTGCATGAACTGCCCCGCCCACACGAACTGCAGCGTCGCGCGCGCGGTGTCGCCGTGCACGGTCACCTGCGCCGGACCGAGGCGGATGGAGTCGACGCGGAGGTGCTGCAGGGTGTTCTGCATCCACACCGCGCGCGGCACCGGTGGTCTCGCGCTGTCCGCCGCGCTCGCGAGGGTGAAGTCCGGCGCCATCAGCTGCTCGAGCCGCGACGAGTCGCGCGTCCGCACCGCGTCCGCCCACACCTGCTCGAGCGTGCGCACGGAGTCCTCGATGCTGCGGCCGCCGGTGACTCCGGCGGTCATGGCCGGGCTGTCGATGGGCGCGGAGTCCGCGCCTCGGCCCTGGCACGCGGCGGTGGCGAGGAGCAGGACGCCGCGTACGGTGTGGAAGGCTCGCATGGGCTCCATCACGTCGGGGAGTGGGAGGCTGCGCGGACGCGTGGCGCAGGCGGTGAGCTGCGCCGGCCACGGTAGCACCGCGTCGCGCGCGGCGCGAGCCGGACGGCGGGCGTGTCGTCCCGCGACGGCGCGGCGAGTCCTCCGCCCGAGCCTCCGGCGGGACGCGGGGCGTGCGGTGCGGCCCCCGGCCCCGTGCACGCGGCCCCCGACCCGTGCCCCGGATACGAGCGACCCCCGGGCGTCCGTCGGGACGTCCAGGGGTCGCTCGTGCGTGTTGGGATCGGTCGGGGAGACCATCCTACGGACGACGCACGCCGCCGGGCGTAACATGGTCTCGAAGATCTCCGGCGCGGCGGCCGGCGGGCGTGCCCCTGGCCGGCCTCCCCGGGGCGGTCAGGGCCCCCGCGTGCGGGCCTGCTGATCCCAGCGGTAGCGGCGCCGCGCGATCGCGCGCACCAGGTGCAGGAACTCGGTCTCGGGCATGTCGCCGACCACGGGTCGGAGCCGCTGCATCAGCTCGGCGGCGAGGGCCTCGATCTCGGGGGTGTCGGGCGTGTAGGGCGAGATATCGGGTCGGTCGGTGCGGGGGGAGTCATTCATGCCCGCACACAAGGCGAGCACGGCGCCAGCGCCCCCCGCCGAGCGTGACGCGCGCCACCCGGCGGGCCACATCGTGGGCGGACCGTGACGGAGCGGCCATCCTCGGCGCCGCCACCTGCGAGCCCGTCCGTCACGGCGCTCGGGCCCGCCGTGCGTCACCGCGAGGGCACGCACCGTGCGCCCTGCCCCGCTTTCGCGAGCCCGTCGACGAGCGCGCGCGCATCCGCGCCGCGAGCGCGGGGCCACGCGGTGACGCGCGGCGACGGGGGCGACGGCACCGGCACGGATCACCGATTCACAACAGGGAGCGGCACATGGAGACGGCCCTCGACGGGGGAGCGGACACGTCCGGCCAGATGGGAGGCCGGCTCGGCACGGCGCTGGGGGCGGACGCGCGCCCGCGGACGGAGCAGACGGCGCCCTATCAGCGGCTGGCGGACGAGGATCGCGGCACGGGCGGCGAGAGCACCGCGGACTTCCTCGGGTTCTTCAGCATCGGCCTGGGGCTCGCCGAGTTCCTGGCGCCGCACGCGATGTCGAAGATCATCGGCGTGAAGCACGTCGACGAGCGCAACATCACGACGATGCGCGCCATGGGGCTGCGCGAGATCGGGCACGGGCTCGCGATCCTCACCAACCAGCAGCCCGCGAAGGCGGTGTGGGCGCGCGTCGCCGGCGACATGCTCGACCTCGCGCTGCTCGGGAAGACGTTCGCGAATCCCGACAACGACCGCGGGCGCACCGCGTTCGCGACCGCCAACGTCCTCGCCGTCACCGCGCTCGACGTGATGACCGCGCGCCAGCTCTCGCAGCAGCCGCGCACGGTGGCCAACGCGCAGATGGAGCAGGGGATCATCCGCACCAAGCGCAGCATCACGGTCGCGCGCCCCGTCGAGGAGGTCTACGCGTTCTGGCGCGACTTCGAGAACCTGCCGCGCTTCATGCGCCACCTCGAGTCGGTGCGGGTCACCGGCGACCGCCGCTCGCACTGGACGGCGCTCGCGCCGGCGGGGCGCACGGTCGAGTGGGACGCGGAGACGCTGGAGGACGTGCCCAACGAGCGCATCGCGTGGCGCTCGCTGCCGGGCGCGGACGTCTACAACGCCGGCACGGTGGAGTTCGCGCCGGCGCCGGGCGGTCGCGGCACCGAGGTGCGCGTGACGCTCGAGTACGACCCGCCGTTCGGGAAGCTCGGCTCCAAGGTCGCGATGCTCTGGCGCGAGGAGCCCGGGCAGCAGGTGCAGGACAGCCTGCGCCACTTCAAGCAGGTCATGGAGACCGGCGAGATCGTCCTCTCGGACGCGACGAAACAGCGGGGCCCGCATCCGGCGCAGCCCAACGACAAGCCCGTGCAGCTCTGAGGAGGACGACGCGATGAAGGCGACGTGCTGGATGGCCCCGAACGTGGTGCAGGTGCGCGAGGTCCCGGATCCGAAGATCCTGAACCAGCGCGACTGCATCGTGAAGATCACGTCCACCGCGATCTGCGGCTCGGACCTGCACCTCTACAACGGCTTCCTGCCGCTCATGGAGCCGGGCGACATCCTCGGCCACGAGTTCATGGGCGAGGTGGTCGAGGTCGGGCGCGGCGTGAACAACCTGAAGGTGGGCGACCGCGTGGTGGTCCCCTTCCCCATCGCCTGCGGCAACTGCAACGCGTGCCAGGCGGGCGCGACGTCGCTGTGCGAGAACTCGAACCCGAACGCGCACATCGCCGAGAAGATGCTCGGCCACGCGCCGTGCGGGATCTTCGGCTACTCGCACCTGACGGGCGGCTACGCCGGCGGGCAGGCGGAGTACGCGCGCGTGCCGTTCGCCGACTTCGGACCGATGAAGGTGCCCGAGGGGATGACCGACGAGCAGGTGCTCTTCCTCACCGACATCCTGCCGACGGGCTACATGGGCGCCGAGATGTGCGGCATCCGCCCCGGCGACACGGTCGCGGTGTGGGGCTGCGGCCCGGTCGGCCAGTTCGCGATCGCCAGCGCCTACATGCTCGGCGCGGAGAAGGTGATCGCGATCGACCGCTTCGAGTACCGGCTGAAGATGGCGCGCGAGAAGGCGGGCGCGATCACCATCAACTACGAGGAGGTCGACAACATCCCCGACGTCCTCAAGGACCTCACGGCGGGCCGCGGGCCGGACCACTGCATCGACGCGGTGGGCGTGGAGGGGCACACGCACGGCGCGCAGTACGTGCGCGACCGCGCGATGCAGGCGCTGCGCCTGCAGACCGACCGGCCGATCGCGCTGCGCGAGGCGATCATGTCGTGCCGCAGCGGCGGGACGATCTCGGTGGTGGGCGTCTATACGGGGCTGATCGACAAGTTCCCGATGAACGCCGTGATGAACCGGTCGCTGACGATCAAGACCGGGCAGACGCACGTGCACCGGTACATGAAGCCGCTGCTGGAGCGCATCCAGAAGGGCGACATCGACCCGACGTTCATCATCACGCACACGATGCCGCTGAGCGAGGCGGCGCAGGGCTACAAGATCTTCAACCAGAAGCAGGACAACTGCGAGAAGATCGTGCTCAAGGCCTGAGCTCGGGGCCCGGGCCGCGGCCGTTCGCTCAGCAGGGCCCTCACGCGCAGGGGCCGGCGGGGATTCCCTGCCGGCCCCTCGCCGCTCACTGCGGGGCGGTCTCGTCGTCGGCGCCCTCGCTCTCCTCGCCGGCCTCGCCCGACTCGCCGGTGGCGTCGTCCGGGATGCCCTCGCGCTTGCGGCGCTCCTTCTCCTCGCGCTTGGCGTCCTTCTTGGCCTTGCGCGCCATCTCCTTCTGTCGCTTCTCGAAATCGTAGTTGGGTTTTCTCGCCAAGGTCGGTCGCTCCGCGTGTGATCGTGCCGGTGGGACGGGAGGACGCGCCCGGTCGGCACGCCCACCGCGGAAGACCGCGGCTCTCGCAAGATAGCCCCGCCGACGGGCCGGCGTCGGTGCGGTGCGCCACGGAGGCACGGACGCGTCGGCGCCGCCGCGCACGCTCGCGCCGGGCTCGCCTGCGAGCGCGCGCCGCCGCACGCCGCCGCGCGCCGCCGCGCGCCGCGTCCGTCGCCTCAGCCGAGCGTCTTGCGGAACGCCACCACCCGCTCGACCTCCTCGAAGCCGAGCGCGCCGTGCGCGCGCTGCGAGACCTCGTTGTCGAGCGTGGTGTCGGAGGCGAGCTCGCGATGGCCCTGCGCGCGCGCCCACGCCTCGGCCGCCCGCACGAGCGCGGTGCCCACGCCCTGCCGCCGCACGTCCGCGTCGACGTACCAGCCCTCGAGATAGGCGACCGGGCTCGTGTCGCAGCCGTCGGCGTACGCGCGCGTGCCCACCTCCGCGAAGCCGGCGAGCCCCGAGCCGTCGGGCCGCTCGGCGACGAGCACCTCGGCGTCGGGCCGCGCCAGCCACTCGGCCATGCTCGCCATCTCCTCCGCGAGGGTGTCGCCGGGCCAGAGCGCGCGGCGCATGCGCAGCCACTCGGCGTGGTCGACGGCGCGGTAGGCGCGGACGTGCATGCGCGTCAGCCTCCGACCGCGGTGAGGTTCACGTACTCGATCCAGCGCGGGACCACGCGCGCGAGCCGCGCCTGCAGCGCCGCCGCGGACGCGGGCGCGAGGCCGGCGTACGGATCGACCGTCAGGCGCGCGCGCTGCTCGGGCGCGACGCGCGTCGTGTCGAGCTGCATCGGCCCGTCGATCTTCCCCTGGAAGTCGAGCGTCGTGAGGATCTCGTGCACGGTGCGGCGCGTGGCCGCGTAGTTCGCGCCCGCGCTGCCCAGCGACTGCGCGGCGAGCGGGATCGTCTGGTCCTCCCACTGCGCCTGCGCGGCCTCGGCGCGCGCCTGCGGGGTGCCGGCCGCGCCCTGGCGCTCGCGCGCCGCGCGCACCAGCTCGATCTCCCGCGCGAGCCCCCGCTCCCACGCGTCGAGGTCGGCCTCGGTGAACGCGTAGGGCGCCGCGTCGCCGCCTGGAGTCGCCGCGTTCTCGGAAGGGGAGGCCGTGGACGCCGTCGCGGCGGCGCTGTCCGCGCCGACGGCCGCGGCGCCGTCCGTCGCGCCGGCATCGCCGCCGCCGCAGCCCGTGAGCAGCACGGAGGCCAGCCCGACGACCAGCACGGGCGCGAGCGGGCGGCGGAGGCGGGGACGTCGCATGGGGCTGTCCTCACGGTGGGCGGGCGGTGCCGCGCACGGAGGGGTGGCGCGACGTCCGATGATGCACGTCCGTCGCGCCCTCCGGCAATGCCGGCGGAGCTCAGCTCGTCGCGGCGGGGCGGCGCCGCACGCGCGGCGGCTCCGGCTCGGCGGGGGCGGACTTGGCCGCGCCCTTGGTCGCGGTCTTCGTCGCCGACTTGGCCGCGGTCTTGGCCGTCGTCTTCGCCGCGCTCTTGGTCGCGCCCTTAGCGGCCGCCTTGGCCGCGGGCTTCGCCTCCGGCTCGGCCTTCGGCTCGGCCTTGGCGGCCGACTTCGCGGCCTTCTTCGCCGCGGGCTTCACCGGCTTCTCGACGCGCTCCGCCGGCGCCTCCACCTCGGGCGCGGCCTCCTCGGCCTCGATCTCCGGCTCGATCTCCGGGTCGTCCGCGACGGTGGCGGCCGCCGCGGCGGCGGCGGGCGGGCGGCCACGGCCCTTGATCGCGCTCTTCGCCATCGCGGCGTCGAACAGGGCCTTCGCCTCACGCATCGCGGCTTCGTACTCGGGATCGGTGCGGCTGATCCTGCGCATTTCCAACTACTCCAGGTGAAAGGGGAGCCGCAACCTAATCGGCTCGGTGCCTCGTCGTGACGATCGGCGCGCGACGGGATGCTGACACGAACGTCATGGACCGTGCGGCGGCGCGTGGCGGCGCGCGACGGCGTCAGTCGGCGAGCCCCGCGCGCTCGCGCACCGCCATGATCGTCGCCTGCATGATCGCGACCGGCACCTCCGCCTCGCCCTGGATCGCGTGGACCTCGCCGCTGCACACGGAGAGCGTGCGCCCCGCGCGCACCACGCGCCCCGTGGCGACGAACGCCCGGCCCTCGGCGGGCGCCATCAGGTTGACCTTGAACTCGACGCTCAGCACGGCGGCGCCGGGCTCCATCAGCGTCAGCGCCGCGTAGCCGCACGCGCTGTCGACGACCGTCGTCACCGCGCCGGCGTGCAGGAAGCCGTGCTGCTGCGTGAGGTCGGGGTGGAACGGGAGCCGGATGCGCACCTCGCCGGGCACGACGTGCTCGAGCTGCGCGCCGAGGAGCGTCATGAAGCGCTGGCGCGCGAAGCTCGCGCGCACGCGCGCGGCGAAGTCCGGATCGCGCGGCGTCAGCAGGCCGCCCGCGACGCCGCTCGACGCGCCGCTCGACGCGCCGCTCAGCAATCGGCCTCCGGCGCGCAGCCGCCGCTGGCGGTGAGCGGCGTGGGGGGACGGCGGCGGCAGTACTCGCACCCGGGGTCGTCGCACGCCGAGTCGAGCCAGCGGTTGCAGCGCATGCACAGATACGCGTCGAAGGCCACGGCGTAGACGTGGGGCGCGCCGCAGTCCGCGCACTGCTCGCCGTGCTCCAGCCAGCCCACGATGCGGGCGCCGTCCGGCGCGATCACGAACTCGCCCCGTTCGATGAGCAGATCCGGCGGATCGTCGCGGTGGGCCACGGCATGCCTCGCGGAGCAGCGGGTCGGGGGCACGCCTCGCCCGATGCAGCGAGGCGCGCCGTCCCTAATCATCGCCCGCGTCGCGCGCGCCCGCAGCCCCCGCGCGCCGCGCCGTCGCCGACCTCAGGCGCCGCGCGTCAGCGTCCAGGCGCTCCAGTGCGCGTAGCGGCTGCCGCCGGGGGTCAGCGTCCACCCCTCCTCGCGCAGCACCGTGGTGATGAGCGACCGCACGCCGCCGTGCGTCACGGCGAGCACGCTCCCGTGCGCGGCGGCCAGCTCGCGCAGCCACGCGGCGGCCGCCTCGGCCTGCCGGCGCGCCGCCTCGGGCGGCGGCTCGCGGCGCAGCCGGGCGAACGCCACGCGCGCGCCGGTGGCGACGGCCCAGCCGATCATCGGCAGGCGCACGCCCGGCCAGGTGGGCACCGGCATCGCGACCTCGCGCAGCAGCGGCGACTCGCGGGCCGGCGGCCCGTCGGGCAGCAGCAGCGCGGCCGAGGCACGCGCGCGCGGCAGGTCGCTGGCGACGACGCAGCCCACCTCGCGCACGAGCGCGCGCGCGTGCTCGGGCGGCCGCTCGTCGTGCGCGAGCGCGGCGAGATCGTAGTCGGCGAACCAGCGCCGCACGGCGTCGGCGTCCAGCCAGCCCGCGGCGACGTGCGCCGAGCGGCCGTGTCGGAGGAGGACGATGCGGGTCGACATGGCCGCGCAAGCTAGCGCGTCCGTGGCGACCAGTCACCGTCGCGGCCGGTCGCGCCGCGCGGCGCGCGTCAGGGGCGCGGCGACGTGCCCACGGTGGGGCGCGGCGGCTCGCGGCGCGGCGTGCGCGGCACCTCGTCGGCCTCGGGCAGCGCGTCGGAGCGGCGCCACGCGCACCACCGCCGGTCGCCGAGGCGGACCTCGGCGAAGGTCTGCGCCGGCACGGGGCAGCGACTGCGGTCGGCGGCGACGAGCAGCGTGTCCGACACCTTGTCGACGACGCGGCGGCGCGCGACGGTGCGGTTGCCCGGCAGCGCGAGGCAGCCGGCGAGCGTCGCGCCCGCGAGCACGGCGAGGGCGAGCGGCCGCGCGGCGCGGCGCGCGCGCGTGGCGACACGGGCGCGCACGGCGGTCACCGCCCCGCGCGCAGCCACGCGATCGCGCGCTGCACCATGGCGTCGGGATCCGCGATCGTCTCGTCGGGCGCGACGGCGTCGCCGTACGCGCGGCGCGCGCGGTCGGCCATCACGGCGACGGTGAGGTTGAGCACCCCGCCGTCGCTCATGAAGAAGGGCGCGTTGGCGGTCGAGAGCCCGCACGTCGCGACGCCGAACGCGCGCGTGTCGGGGCGCTGGCGGAACGAGACGGCGACGGCCTCGCCCGAGCTGGCGACGCCGTTGTCGGTGAGCACGGCGACGCGCGGCCGCTCGCGGCGCAGCCGGTACGGCGCGGTGGCCGCCGTCTGCACCGCGCTGCCCAGGCGCGACGCGCCGTCGCGCACCTCCCAGCTCTGCGTGGTGCCGTCGGCCTCCACGAAGTGGCCCAGCACGTCGTCGCCGACGATCGGCGCGAGGCCGGCGAGCATCGGCCACATGTTGCCGCCGCCGTTGCCGCGCAGGTCGACGATCCACCCCGCCAGCCCGTCGCGGTCGGCGGCGCGGATGACGCGCTGGATGCTGTCGGCGAACGCCACCGCCGCCGCGCCCACCGTCCCGCCGAACGATCCCACGCGCACGTAGCCGACGTCGGCGGGGAGCGCGGTCGGCGTGGCGGCGCCCGACGGGCGGCAGGTGCGCGTGGGGACGAAGAAGGTGCGCCCGTTGGCGGTGCGGAACGAGCTGTGCCCGTCGGCGAGGACGGTGAGCGCGTGATGCAGGATCGGGTGCGTCTGCTCGATGGTCTGCGCGAGCGGCGCCTTCTCGACCACCGTCGCGCGGAACGCGACCCAGTCGACCTGGTTGCGCTTGAGCGACCGCGCCCGCATCACGCCGAGGTACTCGTCGACGTAGCGCCGCGCGACCTCGGACATGCCCGGCTGGACGAGCTCCCGCGGCTCGACCGACAGGCTGCACGCCGCGGAGGCGAGCACGCCGGCGACGGCGGCGGCGGCCGACGGGCGGACGCGGCGGGCACGCGGGACGTGCGGGGAACGCATCGGGCGCGTCGTGCGCGTCATGCGCCGTGCTCCTCGAGAGGTGGACGGGTCCGGCGGCGGGCGGCCTCTGGCGGCGCTACGATAGCGCGCGCCCGCGCGGGTCGTCCAGGGCGCTGACCGGCGCCAGTGCCGGTCAGCGCGGGCGCCGCGCCTCGACGATCGCCGCCACCCGGCGGTCCTCCGCGTCGGGCGATGCGCGCAGCCCGCGCACCACGCCGTCGATGTCGGCGGCGGGCCGGTTCTGGCTCATCTTCCACTTCCCCTCGATGCGCGTGATCGCGAGCTCCACGCCGACGATCGCGCGCTCGAGCTGCGCGAGGTACTCCGCGGGCGCGTCGGCGGGGCGCCACGGGCGCTCGCGTCCCGCCTCGTGCGCGTCGGTGAGCGACTCCAGGTGCCGGCGCAGGTACGCGGGATCCTCGACGACGCGCAGCGTGCCGTAGACGTGCACGGCGACGTAGTTCCACGTCGGCACGACCTTGCCGTGCTCCGCCTTGCTCGGGTACCACGACGGCGTCACGTACGCGTCGGGCCCCGTGAAGATCACGAGCGACTCGGCCGTCGTGGGCGCGTGGCGGTGGTGCGGGTTGGCGCGCGCGAGGTGCCCTTCCAGCGTGCCGTGCGGCCCGCGCGCGCGGTCGAGCACCCACGGCAGGTGCGTCGCGAACAGCCCCTCGGCGGACGCGGTGACGAGCGCGCCGAGCGGGTGCGCCGCGAGGAAGGCGTGCAGCACCTCGGGATCGTGCTCGGCGTTGGTGGACGGGACGTACATGGCCGGCGACGGCTGGGGGACGGAGCGGGGCGGCGGGACGCTCGCAATGTGACGGCCGACGGAAGCCGCGGCCATCGGTCACCCGTTCCGGTCAGGTCTCCCGGTCACGTCTCCCGCGCGGGGCGCGACGCCAGCGCGGCCGCGAGCGCGGCGGCGGCGCCCACCCCGGCGGCGTAGGCCAGCAGGTCGCGGGCGTCGAAGTCGGAGCCGAGCACGAGATGGCCGAGCCGCGTGGCGCGCAGCGCGATGAGCCAGGGCGCGCGCCACAGCTGGCTCGCCTCCACCGCGTAGGCGACGCCCAGCGCGCCGAGCGCGCGCACGCCGATCGACGCGCGCGGCGCGAGCGCGCCGATCCACCAGAACATCATCGCCGCCCAGAGCGCGTCGCCCAGCACGTCGGCGAGCGAGGCGGGCAGCGCGTGGCGGCCGGCGCGCAGCGCGAGGCCGAGCGCGATCGTCGCGAGCGCGGCCGCCGCGTATCGCAGGCGGCGCGTCACGGATGGACCGTGCGCCAGCGCGTGGGCGGCTGCGGCGACTCGACCTGCTGCCCGCTGATCACGCCCACCACCCACGCGCTGCCGAGGGTGAGCGCGACCGCGCCGCCCACGGCGTCGCGGCGCACGGCCAGCAGCACGCCGCCCAGCGCCGCGCCCGCGAGGCCGCCGCGCACCAGTCCGCGCTTCAGCGCGTCGCGCTGCGAGAGCGGCTCGCGCACCTCGATGCGCGCCACCGCGCCGAGCGGCAGCGCGCGCACGGCGCCGCCCGCGCCGTCGGGGCGCCAGCGCACGCTGTCCGGCGCGAGCTGCACGAGGCGGCCCGTGCTCGCGCCCGCGCCGCGCGCGTGCACGCGCACGACGCTCTCCGTGGCCGGCGGTCCGGTGGGCGTCGGCGGGGCGGGCGGCAGGCAGCCGACCGCCGCGAGCGCGAGCAGGAGCGACGCGCGAGGGCGACCGCGATGGGAGAGGGCGCGCACGGGCATCGCGCAGCTTCGACGGTGCGACACGTCCACGCAAGCGGCGCGCACGCGAGCGGCGCGTGCGCGAGCGGCGCGACGTCAGCGCGGGCCGAGGTAGTCGCGGCGGAAGGCGTCGTGCGCGCGCGCGGCCGCGGGCGTCCCCAGCTCGTACGTCATGCCGCCGGTGCACCAGGTGACGTGGTCCGCGGCGTCGAGCAGCGTCGGCACGTCGTGGCCGGTGACGACGACCGCGCACCCGTCGGCGGCGAGGCGGCGGAGCACCGTCGCGAGCACCTCCGCGTCGCGCGGCGCGACGCCGCGGAACGGCTCGTCGGCGAGCAGGACGCGCGGCCGCCGCACGAGCGCCGCGGCCAGCTCCGCGCGCCGCAGCTCGCCGCCCGAGAGGGCGGGCGGCCGTCGATCGGCGACGTCGGCGACGCCGGTGAGCGCGAGCGCCGCCGCCACGTCGCCGCCCGGGAAGCGCCGCCGCAGCAGGTCGAGCTGCGCGCGCACCGGCATCGCCGTCGACAGCAGCTCCTGGTCGGGGAGGTAGAACAGGCCGCGCCGCGCCAGCTCGGCGAGCGTCGGCCGCAGGTACGCGCGGCCGGCGAAGTGCACGGTGCCGGTGTCGGCGGCGATCCAGCCGGCGGCGATCTTCAGCAGCGTCGACTTGCCGGTGCCGTTGCGGCCGAAGATCACGCGCACCGCGCCGGACACGGCGCGCAGCGTGGCCGCCGAGAGGACGCGGCGCGTGCCGAACCACTTGCCCACCCCGTCGGCGACGAGGACGCTCACCGCGACGCGGGCAGCAGCGTCGCGACCGCGAGCTCGCCGAGCGTCGCGGGCACGGCGAGCCACGCGACCAGCTGCGCGCGCGAGACGCCGAAGTTGCCGAGCAGCGCCCGCTCGCCGCGGCGCGCGACGTCGGCGAGGCCCAGCGCGACCGCGACGCCGACCATCACGGCCGCCGCGCCGGGGGCGAGCACGTGCGGCTGGCCGTTCGACATCCCGCCGAACAGCACCACGGTGAACACGAGCACGCGCGCCAGCGCCCAGGTGCGCGCGCCGCGGAGCAGGAGGAGCGCGGCGAGCGACATCAGCGCGCGCGATCCGCGCCCGCCATCATCGTGTGCCGCACGATCGCGGCGGCGATCTTCGCCCCGCCCTGCACCGACGGCTCGATGGGGTTTGCGTAGTCGGCGGGCTCGGTGCAGACGTCGCGCAGCTCGATCACGGGGAAGCCCACCGTGCGCGCGGCGCGCTGGATCGCGTCGTTGAAGATGGCGAGCGCCGCGCGCGCCGCGCCGTGCAGCTCGGGCTCGAGGTTGCCCTCGTAGATCGTGCACACGACCGTCGGCAGCGCGCGCCGCGCGATCTCCTGCAGCAGGCGCGCGTAGCCGGGCGCGAACGACGCGCGCGCCGCGTCGAACCACTCCAGCACCTCGGCGCCGTGGCGCGCGCGCCGCTGCAGGAGCCCCACGTGGCGGAGCGCGTCGTTGCCGCCGACGCTGAGCACGAGGTGCGTCGCGTCGGCCGGCAGCCGCGCGAGCTGCGCGGGGACGCTGCCGGTCACCGCGCCGTCGACGGCGAGCAGCGTGGCGCGCGCGTCGGGCGGCAGGAGCGGGCGGACCTGCGCGACCACGTCCGGGCCGCCGCGCACGTACGCCGCGTTGTCGAAGATCGAGTCGCCGAGGAGGACGAGGTGTCGCATCGCCGGGCTACCGGTTGCCGCGCACGCGCCCCATCACCAGGCCGATGGCGACGCCGAGCCCGATCCCGAGGCCGACGTTGTCGAGCGCCACGCCGAGGGCGGCGCCGATCGCGATGCCGACGGCGAGGTACTGGCCGGTCGAGCGGTTGGGACCGTCTCTCATGGTGCGGAAGGCTGCAGGGTGATGGAGGCGTCGCGCCGCGCGAGGGCGATGCCGGCGGCGCGCTCGCGTCGCCGGTCGCGTGCCGTGGGGATGCCGTGCAGGCGGCTCATCCCGCCGGGCTCGCGTCCGCGTCGGGCACGGGGCTCACGTGGCCGCCGACGATGCGCCAGCGCCCGTCGCGCCGCTCCCACACGCGCGTGTAGCGGTAGGTGCCCGCGACCATCTGCCCGGCGACGCGCACGGCGAGCCGCGTGCGCAGCGCGGCGACGGCGACGTCCGTCCCCACGCGCCGCACGCGCAGCTCCTCGGGCTCGTGCGATACGAAGCGCACGACGCCCTCGCCGTGCGCGGCGAGGTCCTCGGCCTTGGTCGCGAGCCGGCCGTCGGGACCGGTGAACAGCAGGTCGTCGTCGATCAGGCGATCGAGCGCGGCGACGTCCGCGGCGAGCTGCGCGGCGCGCAGCTCCTCCTCCAGGGCGGCGATCTCGGGATCGATCATCGGCGGCACGGGGTGCGGGGTGGGACGGAACGGCACGTACGGCAGGCCGGTGTCGCGCGTGCGGGCGTGCACCACGCGGTCGAACACGATGCCGTCGCGGCTGCCCGCGCGCACGAGGACCGCCTCGCGGGCGTAGCCCGCCTTCTCCAGCACGCGCATCGACGCGGCGTTCCACGCGAACACGCCCGCCTGCACGCGCGCGACGGCGGGATCCATCCACGCGAGCTCGGTCGCGAGGCGCACCGCCGCGGTCGCGAGGCCGCGCCCCCAATGTGAGCGGCCGAGCCAGTAGCCGATCTCGTAGCTCGACGCCTCGACGTCGGCGCCGCGCTCCAGCGCGAGGCAGCCGACCGCCTCGCCCGCGACGTCGATGGCCCAGATGCCGCGCGGCGGCGGATCGGCGGCGGCGTGCGCGAGCCACGCGTCGGCCGCCGCGTCGTCGTAGGGATGCGGCAGCAGGCGCAGGTTGCGCGCGACGTCGGGATCGTCGGCGTGGCGCAGCAGCGCGGCGCGATCGCCCTCGCGCCACGGCCGCAGCAGGAACCCGTCGCCCTGCACGTGCGTCGGCAGCGTCGCGGCGCCGGGCGTCCACAGATACGTGCGCAGCGGATGCCGCGGCCCCGTGCTCTCGCCGAGCACCGTGAAGCCGGCGCGGCGCAGCATGCGGTCGGAGGCGGCGTTGGGCACGTCGGTCACGGCGGCCAGGCGCGGCAGCCGCAGCGTGCGCGCGGCGTGCGCCTGCAGCGCGACCAGCGCCTCGGTCGCATGGCCGCGCCCCCACGCGTCCGGCGCGAGCGCGACGAGCGCCTCGGTCATCCCCGCCAGCCGCGGCTCGTGCTCGGCGGCGGCGCCGACCGGCAGCAGCCCCGCGCACCCGATCGGCTGCGCGGGCCGATCGCGCGGCGCGACCAGCCAGAGGCCGAGCCCCTGCGGCGCGAGCGCGAGGCAGTCGTCGAGCGTCGCCACCGCCTCGTCGCGCGCGATGGCGCGGTCGTCCCACAGGTAGCGGCGCACCCCCGGATCGCGCCACAGCGCCCACAGCGCGTCGGCGTCCGCCGCCTGCGCGGGGCGGAGGACGAGGCGCGTCGTGACGAGCGTGGGCTGCGGGGACGGCGGCATGACGGCCCTCCGGTGTCGAGGCGCATGCGTGCGCCGTCCTGGTGGCGCGGGGCGGACGTGGCTACGGCGCCGCGCAGTCGTTCGCGGCCATCGGGCGCACCGCGAGCACCTCGCGCACGAGCAGCGCCGTCGCGCCGCGCGGGCCGACCTGGCCGCCGCGCGTCTGCACCGCGCGCCAGTGCACGAAGCTCGCGCGGCCGTCGACCAGCCGCCCCGCGCGGCGCGCGCTGTCGAGCTGCGCGACCGAGACGCCCGTGGCGGTCACCCACCACGCGGAGTCCGAGGGCGCCGCGCCGCACGGGCGGAACCAGCTGCCGGCCGCGCCGGGCGTGTAGTGGCCGCGATACGCCTGCGGCGGCGTGTCGTTCAGCCGGTCGAGCGACCCGCGCCCCGTGGCGCAGGCCGCGAGGAGGAGCGCCGCGGCGGTGGGCACCGCGCGTCGCGCGGCGTGGCGCGTCGTGATGCGCATCATCGGGCGTGCTGCGCCTCGATCCACCGGTCGACCGCCTCGCGCGCCCGCGACTCGGCCTCCGCCGCGCTCTCGCCGTGGTACTGGCCGAGCGGGGTCGTGTAGTGCTCGAACGTCCCGTCGTCGCGCCGGCGGCGCAGATCGACCACCGCGGCCACGAACCGGTAGCGGCCCGGCGCGATCGCCTCGGCCGCGCTCACCGCGATCTCGTACGTGTAGTCGTCGTGTGCCATGAACGTGCGCCCTCAGCGCAGCAGGATCTTCGCGAGCCCCGCGACCCAGAGCGTGCCGACCAGCAGCAGCGGCCCGCGCCGGTCGGTGCCGCAGTTCCACCAGAAGCGCCACGCGCAGAACGTCCCCGCGACGAGCAGCGCGAGCACCTGCAGCGTCGGCGACACGCCGAGCCGCGGCAGTGCCCACCGCAGCGCGAACAGCACCGCGAAGGTGATCCCCAGCCGCACGGCCGGCGGGAGCGCGGAGCGCTCGCACGCGGGCCCCGCGATCGTGGGCACGTGCGGGACGACGTCGGGGGCAGGAGTGGGACGCATGACCGGAAGCTAATGCAGGGGCCGGCCGCGCCTCGCGCCGGACCGGGGCCCGCGCCGAAGGTGCGCCGCGCGCGCCGCGCCGTCCAGCGTGCGGCCGGGCGTGGCTATGTTGCGTCGGACGGCGCGAGCCGCAGGGCGATCGACCGAGGAGCACGCATGTCGCAGGCATTCCTGAGGGACGACGCGGAAGGGGAGATGCCCCGCCGCAACTACGGGCTCCCCGAGCGGGACGACCCGGAGTACGACCGCATCGCCGCGCGCGCGCTGCTCGAGGCGGCGCGCGTGAGCGAGACGCAGCTCGCCGAGCGCGCGACCGGCTACTACTGGGGCGAGCCGCGCCTGCACCCGTACGTCGAGGAGATCCGCGCGGAGGCCGAGCGCACGAACGACGAGCGGCTGGAGCAGCTCGCGCGGCGCTTCCTACGGTGACGGCGGCGTGGCCGGCGCGACCGCGCTCGAGTCGTAGGTGACGTGCACGCCGTCGATCTCGCGCCGCATGCCGACGTCGCCCTGCCGCGGGTAGCGCACGTGCAGCGCGGCGGGCCCGGTCCAGCGCAGCTCGAGCGGCAGGTCGCGGTCCGCGCCGAGGACGTTGCCGACGCCGACGACCGGCTCCCCGGGCGCGACCACCGACAGCTGCGCGGTCGCCGGCGCGGCCGGCGCGCCGCGCCGCGCGCACACGCGGCCGAACGCCACCGCGTCGTGGCGCCCGTCGGGCGCGCGCACCCGCGAGCGCTCGGTGTTGGTGCACGGATCGCCGCACGCCGCGAGCGCGGCGAGGAGGGAGAGGCACGCGGCCGCGCGGCCCGTCGGGAGCAAGAGGCGCTGCATGCCCGTACGCTATGCAGGCAGGGGCGCGCTGTCAGCCGCGCCCGCACCATCCGCGACTCCGGGGACCTGATCCGATGAAGCTCTGGCTCGACGCCGACGCCGCCCCGCGCGACGTGAAGGACATCTGCCTGCGCGCCGCCGAGCGGCTGCAGCTGGAGACCATCCTCGTCGCGAACCAGCGCGTGCTCGTCCCGCCGGGCTACCGGTACGTGACGGCGGTGCGCGTGGAGGGCGGGCCGGACGTGGCCGACCGGTACATCGTGGAGCACGCGTCGGCGGGCGACGTCGCCGTCACCGCCGACATCCCGCTCGCGGCGCTGCTCGTGCCGATGCAGGTCGCGGTGCTCGATCCGCGCGGCGAGGAGTACACGGCGGAGAGCATCGGCGAGCGGCTGTCGGTGCGGAACTTCATGGACGGGCTGCGCGGCGCGGGCGTGGAGACCGGCGGGCACGGCGCGTGGGGCGCGCGCGAGAAGCAGGCGTTCGCGAACGCGCTGGACCGCGCGCTGACGCGGGCGCTGCGGCGCCGCTGAGCGCTGACGGCTGAGCGCTCAGCGCTCAGCCGTCAGCGCTCAGCGGTCGAACAGCACGAGCGGCGACGCCCCGCCCTGCACCGCGGGCCACCAGTCGCGGCGCCGCCGCATGCCCGGCAGCGCGGACTCCGCGGCGTCGACGAGGTCGTCCCACCCCGGCGCGTCGTCGCGCGCCACCAGCTCGCGGCCGCCGCGCAGCCGCAGCGCCACGCACGTCACCGCGCCCGCGTCCGCGACGTAGGCGCGCACCTGCTGCACGTCGTCCCACGCGCCGCTCGCCACCGGGCGGCCGTCGCGCAGCAGCGCGAAGTCCTCCGACGTCGCGACCAGGATCTCCATGTCGGCGTCTCCGGATTCAGGGCGCCGGCGCGACCGACCGCGCGCGCCCGATGCGGCCGAGATGCGTCTCGGAGAACGCGCCCGGGTACTTCAGGCCGTAGCCGAGCGCGCGATCGAAGCCGATGTGCGCCGCCCAGAGGGTCGCGACCACCGGCGGCCGGCCGGTCGCGAGCGCCAGCGCGGCCGCGAGCGCGGGCCCCACGTAGCTGTGCGCGACGTTGTAGCCGATCGCGCCCACGCGCGGGCCGGCGAGGTACGCGACGAAGCTCAGATCGGGCGCGAGGAACAGCACCGCGAACAGGAGCCACGAGTGGCCGCCGCGCGCGTGGACGAACACCGCCAGCGCGAGCACGGCCAGCCCCTCCAGCCGCAGCCAGGCGCGCGGCGCGCCGGTCACGGCGCCATTCCCGGGGATCGACATGCGCGCAAGCTACGACGCCCGGTCGCCGCGCGCCGCCGGCGTCGCTCCCATCGCCGCCACCGCGGCCGCCGCGTCGGCGGAGCGCACGACGGGGATCACCTCGAAGTCCACGAGGTCGCGCCAGCGCGCCATCCACGCCTCCAGCAGCGCGGCGTCGTCGCACTCCATCACCTGATAGCAGCGGCGCAGGTCCGCCGTGACCCAGCTCGCGACGTACGTCAGCCCCTCGGGCGCCAGCCGCCCCCGCTCGGCGAAGCGCGCGTAGACCGGGCGCGGGTCGCCGCCGCGGAAGGTCTCGATGACGAGATGGAGCACGGCGTCCGCTCAGCCCGCGCGGCCGCGCCGCGCGGCGCGCGTCCACTGCCAGTCGACCAGGAGCCCCATCGCGACGAGCCCCACGAGGACGCCCCACAGCGTGTCGGTCTTCTCGGCCGGCAGCAGCGCGTGCGCCGTGTACTGGAGCGCCAGCGCCGCGGCGGCGACGACCACGAGCAGCCCGACGATCGAGCGGAAGCGGCGGTGCGCGGCGCGGTTCGGCGCCCGGTCGGGGATGGCGTGCGGCAGCATGCGGCGACGGACGGTGGCGGGTGGGGACGGATCGCGATCGCGCGATCGCGCGGGAACGATGGCGCGCGCGCGCGCCGGTCCGCCACTGCCGGCGCACGCCCGCCGTCGGACCGGATGCTGACATGCGGCGCTCTCCCGCGCCCCGCGCCCCGGGCATACGGTGCGGGAGCCACCGCTCGACGCCCACACGCGCGTCGGACGCGCGCCGCCGCATGCGTCGTCCGCCCCACGCCCCACGCCGATGCTCACCGTGTCCACCACGACCGTCGCCCGCCACGCCGCGCCCGCCGCCCGCCCCGCGTCCGCCCCGCACGACGGCGTGCGCCCGATCCCCGCCGAGGCGCCCTACTATCGCCCGTCGGGCCACGAGGTGGACGTGTTCGCGCGCTGCCACGCGCGCGGGCTGCCGGTGATGCTCAAGGGGCCCACGGGCTGCGGCAAGACGCGCTTCGTCGAGCACATGGCGTACACGCTCGGCCGCCCGCTGGTGACCGTCGCCTGCCACGACGACCTCGCGGCCAGCGACCTCACGGGACGATGGCTCATCCGCGGCGGCGAGACCGTGTGGGTCGACGGGCCGCTCACCACGGCGGCGCGATTGGGCGCGATCTGCTACCTGGACGAGGTGGTCGAGGCGCGGCAGGACACGATCGTCGTCATCCACCCGCTCACCGACGACCGCCGCATCCTGCCGATCGAGAAGACCGGCGAGATCGTCGAGGCGGCGCCCGGCTTCCAACTCGTCGTGTCGTACAACCCCGGCTACCAGCACGCGATCAAGGACCTGAAGCCGAGCACGCGGCAGCGCTTCGTGACGCTCGATTTCGCGTATCCGCCCGCGCCCGTCGAGTCGGAGATCGTGGCGCACGAGAGCGGGCTCGATCGCGCGCGCGCCGCGTCGCTGGTGGCGCTCGCGGGGCGCGTGCGCCTGCTGCGCGACCAGGGGCTGGCGGAGGTGCCCGGGACGCGCCTGCTCGTCGCGACGGCGCGGCTCATCGCCGACGGCATCCCGGCCGACGAGGCGTGCCGCGTCGCGCTCGCGGGCCCGCTCACCGACGATCCGGACCTGCTGGCCGCGATCGCCGACCTCGTCGACGCCACGCTCTGACGCGCCGCATGCGCCCTCCCTCGCGCGAGCCGCGGCACGCCGTGCTGACCGAGCGCCTGCACGCGCGCACGCGCCGCCTGCGCCGCACGCTGACGCGGACGCTCGCGCGCGTGCAGGGCGCGCGCGCCGACGGCGCGCCGGCCGACGTGCCGGAGCCGGTGACGCTCGACGCGGTGCGCCGGCGGCTGGAGCTGGTGGTCGGCGCGCTGCACGGCCGCCCGCTGCGCGTGGAGGCCGCGGTCGAGCCGCCGCCCGCGTGGTGGGTCTGGCGGCTGCTCGGCCTGCAGCGCGCCGCGCCGGTGCTGGCCACGCACGCGGGCGACGTGATCCGGCTGCCGCGCACCCTCGCGCTCACCGACCCGGCGAGCGCGGTCGAGCGGTGGCGGCTGCTCGCGCTCGGGCAGGCCGAGCGGATCGTGCGCGGCGGCGCGGCGCTGCTCGTGGACGTCGACGACCGGCTGGAGCGCGCGCTGTTCGCGCTGCGCGAGGGCGCCGCGGTGGACCGCGCGATCGCGCGGCGCGTGCGCACGCTGCGCCCCGCGCTGCTGCGCGCGCGCGCGGAGGCGCTGGCCGCGCGCCCGCCGCTGGAGCTCTCGCCGGCGGCGGAGCGCGACGTCGAGCGGCTCGTGCGCGCGGAGCTGGCGGCGGATCCGATGGCGGAGGATGCGGAGGACCCGAGGCACTCGGACGACGCGGCCGCGTCGCTGGCGTGGGCGCGCGCGACGGCCGAGCGGCTGCGCGCCGTGCACGGGCGGGTCTTCCGCGCCGTGCTCCCCGTCGCGCACTGGGGCGTCTTCCCCGAGACGGACGCGCAGATCGCGGCGCGCGCGCAGGAGGCGGTGCGCGGCCACGTGCCGATGCCCGACGTGGAGCAGGAGGGCGTGTCGCGCGACGCGCGGCGCGACTCGCGCGCCCTGGACGTGTCGGACGCGGAGAGCCGCACCGCGCGCCCCGACGCGCCCGAGCCCGCGCCGGACGGACGCGCGGCGGTGGCCGTGGCCGGGCACGACCAGCCGTCCGATCCCGAGACGTCGGGCGAGCAGCCGCCGCCGATGCCGGACGTGGCGGACGACGATCCGTGGCGGCGCCCGCGCGTCGCGCCGGGGAGCGCGCCGAGCGGCGGGACCGCGATCGTCTATCCCGAGTGGGACGCGGACGCGGGGCGGCATCGCCCGCACGGCGCGACGGTGCTCGTGGCGACCGCGCCCGACGGCGACGGCGCGTGGGCCGACACCGTGCTGCGCGCCCACGCCGCGCTCGTGCGCGGGGTGCGGGAGCGCTTCGCACCGCTGCGGGCGCGCCGCGCGCGGCTGCCGCGGCAGCGCCAGGGCGACGAGCTCGATCTCGCGGCGTGCGTGGAGACGCTGGCCGACCGCGCCGCCGGGCACTCGGGCGACGAGCGGCTGTACGTCGCGTCGCAGGCGGCGCGGCGGCCGCTCGCGATCGCGCTGCTCGTCGACGTCAGCGGCTCGACGGACGCGCGCGTGAGCGAGGCGCGCGACGACACGCGCCAGATCATCGACGTCGAGAAGGAGGCGGTGCTGCTGGCCGGCGAGGCGCTCGACGCCCTCGGCGACCCGTTCACCGTGCTCACGTTCAGCAGCCGCGGCGCGCACCGCGTGCAGCTGCACGTCGTGAAGGCGTTCGCCGAGCGGCACGACGCGACCGTGCGGCGGCGCGTGTCGGCGATGCGGCCCGCGGGCAACACGCGGCTCGGCGCGGCGGTGCGCCACGCGAGCGCGCTGCTCGCGCGCCAGCCGGCGGGCCACCGCCTGCTGCTCCTGCTCTCCGACGGCCGCCCGAACGACATGGACGGCTATCAGGGGCGCTACGCGGTGGAGGACGCGCGCCAGGCGGTGCACGAGGCGCGCGCGCAGGGCGTCTTCCCGTTCTGCCTCACGGTCGACCGCGAGGAGTCGGAGTACCTGTCGCACATCTTCGGGGCGGCGGGGCACACGGTGCTCCGCCGCCCGGACCAGCTGCCGCTCGCGCTCGTGCGTGCGGTGCGGCAGCTGCTGGGCGCGGGCGCGCGCTAGCGATCGGGCGCGCCCGCGGCGTTCCGTCAGCGGGTCGGCGGGGCCGCGGGGGTCGCCGGCTTCTCCTCGGGCTTCGCGCTCGGCGTCGCCGCGGGGGTGGACGCCGCGGGGGTCGCCGCAGGCGCGGCGGCCGGCTTCGCCTCGGCCTTCGGCTCGACCTTCGCCTCGGGCTTCGCCTCGGGCTTCGCCTCCGGCTTCGCGGCGGCGCTGTCGGTGGAGACCTTCGGATCCACGGCGCCGGACGCGGAGTCGCGCACGACGGCGGGCTTCGCGGCCTTGCCCGTGTCGGCCGCGGCGGCGGGCGTGGCGGCGGGCGTCGCAGCCGGCGCGGCGGCGGGCGTCGCGGCCGGAGCCGGCGCGGGAGCGGGCGTGGCGGGCGACTGCGCGCCGGCGAACGCGGGCGCCGCGATCAGCGCGGCGGCGAGGGCGAGCTTCTTCATGCGACCTCCGAATGGGAGCGATGAGGCGCGGCGGCGCGGCGAACGCACACGCACGGATCCGCGCGAATCCCGCGCACGAGCGCACGGGTTCGAACATGGCCGATCGGCCGAGGCGCCGGGCGTGCAAGTCGCGCGCGGCGGGCGCCGGGACGGGTGACCTTGGTCACCCATCGACACGAATCGGAGCGCGACGCCGAAGCGGGTGGGCCGCAGCGCGCGACGTCCGACGTCACGCAAGGAGCGCCGAGCGCGCGGCGCCTGCCGTGTGGCGCGTCACACGATCGCGCACATGCCGTTGCGCGGATCGCAGCGCGCAGACGGCGGCGCGGTCGCACGCTCCCGCGCGGGTGCATGGCAACGGCGCATCGGCGCGCGCGCTGGGTCGTGCGCATCGCCGTGCCGATGGCGACGCGCATCGTCGGCGCGATCGCCGCGCGATCGCCGCGCGATCGCCGCGCGCTCGAGCGCGGGCAGGCGCGGGCGCGATCCGTCATGCCGTCTGTCGTCCTGACCGACGCGGGTCGGTCAACGCGACACGCGCGACGCCACCGCGACTGTCAGGTCGACACGCCGCGATCTCGTACGGCAGAGCCACCACACGCGGGCTGATCCGTGCACGCGATTGCGCGACAACGATTTGCGGAACGGCACGCGGGCATGGGCCGCGAGGGGGCACGTGCGTTGCCCTCGCGGACGGACGCCGGGCGAGGCGCCCGGCACCCATCATCCACCTCGCGATTCCGGAGGAGAGCCATGCGCCATGCTCGCATGCCACTCATCGGGGCGCTGGGCGTGATGCTCGGCGCCACCGTCCCCGCCACGCTCGACGCCCAGGCGCGGATGCCGTGGCAGGAACGGCAGCCCGCGGTCGAGGGCTACTACACCCGCCTGCGCCTGGACGCCGACGGCGGCGGCGCCGCCGCGGACGGCATCGGCGGTCGCCTGATGTGGAGCGCGACGCGTCCCGAGGACGCGGGCTCCTCGTGGCTCGCCGACCACGCGGCGATCGGCCTGCTCGCGCAGCACACGCCCGCGCAGCGCCGCGGCTTCTCGACGCTGCACCTGGGCGCGGTCGTCGACGTGCAGCCCGTGCTCACGCCGCTCTTCGGGCGCGTGACCCCGTACCTCTCGATCGGCGCCGGCGCGCTGCGCACGACGCTGTCGTCCGACGCCGCGACGTCGGGACGTCCGCGCTCCCCGCTGACGGACCGCGACAACACGACCGCGACGCTCTCGCCCGGCATCGGCGCGCGCGTGCAGCTCATCCCCGGCATCGCGCTGCAGGGCGACCTGCGCGACGTGATGACGTTCCGGCACGACACGCGGCACAACGTGGCGTTCTCCGCGGGGCTGCGGTTCACGAGGTGAGGGTCGGGTGAAGCGGGGACGGATACGGCGGAGACGAGTGAGGCGGGGACGGGAACGGCGGGGACGAGAACTGCGAATCCCTTCGCTCGACGCTCCGACCGAGACCGCATCGCGAGACCTGCTCGCGAGACCTGCTCGCGAGACCTGCTCGCGAGACCTGCTCGCGAGACCTGATCGCGAGACCTGATCGCGAGACCTCACCGCGAGACCCGACCGCGGAACCCAGCACCGGCATGCAAGACGGCGAGGCCTGCGCAGCACGCGCGGCCTCGCCGTCTTGCAGTTCAGCGTCGAGACGCGGCCGCGCGATCGGCGGTGTCTAGCGCGGGTGCGCTGCGGCGTGCGCTGCGGCGTGCGCTGCGGCGTGCGCTGCGGCGTGCGCTGCGGCGTGCGATGCGCTGTGCGCTACGGCGCGTGGTGCGCCGGACCTCGCCATGAGCTTTCGCGCAGAGCATCGAGCAAGGCGGCTCGCAGCTCTCGCCCCCGCGGTATCCGAGCCCGCAGTATCCGCCCCGCCTCACCCGTTCCCGCCCCTCCCGTCCCCGCCGTATCCGTCCCCGCCGCATCCGTCCCCGCCTCACCCGACCCGCCCCACCCGCCCCCGCAACTCCGCCTCGTCCACCACGACGTAGCGGCCGCCGCCCACGGCCCGCACGATGCCCGCGGTGCGCAGCGCGCGCAGCCCCCGCACGACGACCTCGCGCACGGTGCCCAGCTCCTCGGCGGCCTCCTGCTGCGTGCGGGCGAGCGTGAAGGGACGGCCGCGCGACGCGGCGTGGCGGGCGAGCAGGAGCGCGGCGAGCCGGGCGCCCGTGCCGCGCGCCACGCGGGCGTCGGCGCGTTCCACCAGCAGGCGCACGCGTCCCGCCAGGCGCGCCAGCAGCGCGAGCGCGACCTCCGGATCGGCGCGCACGGCGGCCCGCACCGTGGCGCGCGTCAGCAGCAGGCACCGCGTCGGCTCGGCGGCGATCGCGGTCGCGGGATAGGTCGGCGTCGCGCCGTCGAGCCCCTCGAACACCGGCACGTCGCCGAGCGTGCCGCCCGGCCCCTCGTCGTGCAGGACGTGCGCGCGGCCCGCGCCGGCGCGCAGCACGCGCACGCGCCCCTCGAGCACGACGTACAGCCCCCGCGCCGGCGTCCCCGCCAGGAAGAGCACCGCGTCGGCGGCGAAGCGGCGCTCGACCGCGCCGGCGAGCAGCGCGTCGCGGGCGCGCGGCGGCAGCGCGGCCAGCCAGCCCGCGGGCAGCCGATCCGCGAGCGGCGCGTTCGGGGGCGGCGCGTTCGGGGGCGGCGCGGGGCGAGGGACTTCGGTCCCTGCGGTGCGCGGGCGGGCCACCTACCGTGCTCCCGTGGCCGCGCGCCACCAGCGCCACTGGCGCCCGCACGCTCGCGCGTCCGACCTTCCGCAACCCTCCACCGTGCGTCTCATGCCGAGCTCCCCGCTCTCCCGTTCGATGCGTGCGATGGCCGTCGCCTGCGGCGCGGCGCTGCTCGCCGTCGCCGCGCCCGCGCCCGTCGCGCACGCCCAGGCCGTGGCCGACACGAGCTTCGCCGCCGTGCAGGCGCGCGGCAAGCGCGCGATGGGCGTCGACCAGTACACGTCCACGCACCGCTTCGACGACCTCGCCGACGGCGGCCGCATCGTCCTGCAGCGCGCCCCGGCGGACACCGCGGGGGCGCGGACGATCCGCGCGCACCTGCGCGACGTCGCGGCGGCGTTCGCGCGCGGCGACTTCGCCACGCCGGGCTTCGTGCACGGGCGCGACGTCCCCGGCACCGTGACGATGGCCGCCCGCCGCGCGGCGATCGCGTACGCGGTGCGCGACCTCCCGGGCGGCGGCGAGGTGCGCATCACCACCACCGACGCCGAGGCGCTGCGCGCGGTGCACGCCTTCCTCGCCTTCCAGCGCGCGGACCACCGCGCGGGCGGACGGGAGCTGCGCCGGGATCCGCACGCGGGCCACGCCGCGCACGCGGGGCACGCCGGCCACGCGCCCTGACGTGAACGGCGCGCCGGCCTTCCGCGACCACTTCTCCGGGCACGCGCGCGCGTACGCGCGGGCGCGGCCCACGTATCCGCGCGCGCTCTTCGCGCGGCTGGCCGCGCTCGCGCCGGGCCGCACGCGCGCGTGGGACGCGGGCACGGGGAGCGGGCAGGCGGCGGTCGCGCTGGCGGCGCACGTCGACGCGGTCGTCGCCACCGATCCGAGCGCCGCGCAGATCGCGAGCGCGGCGCGGCATCGGCGCGTGACGTACGCCGTCGCGACCGCGGAGGCGTCGGGGCTGGCGGACGCGTCGTGCGACCTCGTCACGGTCGCGCAGGCGCTGCACTGGTTCGACGTGCCGCGCTTCTGGGACGAGGTGCGGCGCGTGCTGCGGCCGGGCGGCCTCGTCGCCGTGTGGACGTACGCGCGGCTGCGCACGGCGCCCGCCGTCGAGGCCATCGTCGACGCGCTCGAGGACGAGGTGCGGCCCTGGTGGCCGCCGGAGCGCGCGCTCGTCGACACGGGGTACGCGACGCTCCCCTTCCCGTTCGAGGTCGTGCCGTTCGACGCGCCGCCCATGGAGGTGCGGTGGACGCGCGACGCGCTGCTCGACTACCTGCGCACCTGGTCCGCGGTGCGGCGGCACGCGGCCGCGCACCCGGCGCCGGACGGGCGCGACGCCGTCGACCGCATCGCGGCGCCGCTGGCGGCGGCGTGGGGACGGGCGGCGCGGCGCACCGTCCGCTTTCCGCTCGCCATCCGCGTCGGACGCGTGCCGCGCTGACCGCGCGCGCGGAGCGCGCCCGTTCGTCCCGCGTGGCTCCCGCTCGTCCCCGGTCGACGTGCGCGCGCACCCGGGCGCGGTAGTATTGGAGCATGCGCCCGCCGCTCGCGCCCACGCCGTCGTCCGATGCCACGCCGCGCAGCCACCTGCGCGGCCCGTGGCTCTGGGCGGGGGTGGGGATCGGGCTCGTCGTCCTGCTCGCGCTGCGCCTCGTCTACCAGATCTTCCACGACGTCGCCGACGGCAACCCGGGCGAGGTCCCGGAGCGCGTGTTCGAGGAGCTGACGGGGATCGGCACCGCCATCCCGCTGGTCGCGCTCGCGGTGTGGCTGGTGCAGCGCGTGCCGATCGTGCAGCGGCGCTGGTGGCGCCCGCTCCTCGTGCACGGCGGCGCGTTCGCGGTGATCACCGTGGCGCACACGACGGCCATGCTGCTCGTGCGCGGGGCGCTGGCGCCGCGGCTCGGGTTCGACGGCTACGCGCCGCACCTGAGCTTCGCGCGCTACGCCTTCGAGGCGGCCAACGACGTCCTGCCGGTCGCGGTGCTGCTCGGCGCGCTCGCGCTCGCGGACCACCTGCTGGCGGCGCGCGAGCGCGAGCGGCGCGCCGCGGCGCTGGAGCGCAGCCTGCTCGAGGCCGAGCTGCGCGCGCTGCGGCTGCAGCTGCAGCCGCACTTCCTGTTCAACGCGCTCAACACCATCTCGTCGACGATGTACGAGGACCCGGCGGCGGCGGACGCGCTGCTCGGCCGCCTCGCGGAGCTGCTGCGCACGTCGCTGCGCACGACGCACGCGCACGAGGTCGCGCTCCGCGACGAGCTGGCGCTGCTCGAGCAGTACCTGGGCCTCATGCGCGCGCGCTTCGGCGACCGGCTGGTCGTGCACGTCGACGCGCCGGCGGCGGTGGGCGCGTGCCTCGTGCCGTCGATGCTGCTGCAGCCGCTGGTGGAGAACGCCGTGCGCCACGGCGGCGTGTCGGCCACCGGGCGCGGGGTCGTGCGCGTGCGCGTCGCGCGCGTCGGGCCCGAGATCGAGCTGCGCGTGCACGACGACGGCCCGGGGCTCGCGCCGGGACGCGATCCGCTCGCGTCGGGGACCGGCCTCGCGGCGACCGCGCGGCGGCTGCAGCTGCTGTACGGCGACGCGCACGCGCTGCGCGCGAGCGACGCGCCCGGCGGCTTCGAGGTGATCGTGCGCATCCCCGCGCGCGAGGCGGCGACGCCCGCACCGGCGCCCGCGAGGGCGGCGAGCGCCGCATGAGGATCGCATGAGGGCCGCATGAGCGCCCCGCTCCGCGTCCTCGTCGTCGACGACGAGCCGCCGGCGCGCCGCAAGCTCCTGCGCCTGCTCGGCGAGCTGCCGGACGTCGCGGTGGCCGGCGAGGCGGAGAGCGGCCCCGAGGCGGTCGCGCGCATCCGCGAGCTCGCCCCCGACCTCGTGCTGCTCGACGTGCAGATGCCGGGGCTCGACGGGTTCGGCGTCGTCCAGGCGGTGGGCGTGGACGCGATGCCGGCCGTCGTCTTCGTCACCGCGCACGACGAGCACGCGCTGCGCGCCTTCGAGGTGCGCGCGCTCGACTACCTGCTCAAGCCCGTCGCGCTCGACCGGCTGCGCGAGGCGGTGACGCGCGTGCGGGCGCGCCTGCACGCGCACGAGGTGGCGGCCCCGGACGGCGCCGCACGCGAGGCCGCGCCCCCGACGGCGCCCGCGCTCCGCCACCTGCTCGTGCACGACGCGCGCGGCGCGCAGCTCCTGCCAGTCGAGGACATCGCGCTCGCGCGCGCGGAGCGCAACTACGTCGCGCTGCACACCGCGCGCGGCACCTTCCGGGTGCGCGGGACGATCGGCGGGCTCGCCGGGCGCCTGGACGCCGCGCGGTTTCTGCGCGTCAACCGCTCCGACGTCGTGCGGCTGGACGCGATCGCCGAGCTGCAGCCCTGGTCGCACGGCGACTACCGCATCGTGCTGCGCGACGGCACCGCGCTGCTCTGGAGCCGGCGCTTCCGCGCCGAGCAGGCGGGCGCGTTCGAGCTGGGGTGATCGCGCGCGCGGCGCGCGCGGCCCGAACGCGAGCGGGGGCGACCCCGAAAGGCCGCCCCCGTCGTGCGTGCGTCGTGCGTGCGTCGTGCGTGCGTCGTGCGTGCGTCGTGCGTGCGTCGTGCGTGCGTCGTGCGTGCGTCGTGCGCGAATCGTGCGCGAATCGTGCGGCGTGCCCGCGCGGATCAGAACCCGAAGCCCGCGCCGTCGTCCGACGGCTCCGAGCCGTCGCCCGCGCGGTCGACGACCACGTTGTAGCCGCTGAAGTGCTTGATGCGGCCGTACAGGTAGCCGCCCGTCGCGTCGCGCTTGGGCAGCAGGCTCGCGTCGGTGCGCGACTCGTCCACGCAGGTCGTCGCGCCCGTCGGGCACCACATGAACCGGAACGCCGGGTCGGCCACCGCCGCGCGGTCGTAGAGGTAGAGCGTGACGGTCTTCGTCGGCACGAAGCGCACGTCGGGGCTGAAGCGCACGCGCGGGTGTCCGGCCGCGTCGGTCCACGCCTTCACCTGGAAGGTGATGGACTTCGAGAGCGCGGCGCACGGCTTGTCCCACGTGGTCGGGCCGTAGCCCGAGGTGCTCGGGTCGCAGACGGCGTTGGTCGGCAGCACGATCTTGTGCGCGCCCACGCGGACCGTGACCGAGGTGTTGGGGCCGTAGCTGAACGTCACGCGGCTCGTGTCACCGCCGCTCGTCACCGTGGTGCTCGTGCTCCCGCTGCCCGAGGTGCTCGTGCTGATGCTCGTCGTGTTGGCGCGGGCCGCGTCCGTGGGCGCGAGCGAGGCGTTCGCGCCGGTCGGGGCGAGCGGCGCGTCGGCGCAGGCGGTCACGGCGGCCGCGCCGAGGGCTGCGAGGGCGGCGAGCGAGCGGCGCAGGTTGATGATGGTCATGGTCGGCGTCCTCGCTCAGCGCGTGCGGCCCGTGGAAACCATGTAGCCCGAGAAGTGCGACACGTCGAAGCTGAGCTTCGCGTTCTGCAGGTCCACGTTCGTCGGCGTGAACTCGGTCACGAACGCCTTCTCGGACTCGTCGTTCAGGCTCGTCTCGCTCGGGAAGTAGGCGCCCTCGAGCTGGCCCGCGTCGCGCACCTTCCACAGCGACGTGCCCTTGAGCATCTGCACGACCGTCACCGGCTTCGCGAACACGCTCGACGGCCCGAAGTCGTACGCGACGATGCTGCCCGCGCGCGCGGTCGCCCAGAACGTCGTCGGCTTGCGCACGAGCCCCGCCGGGAAGATCACGCGCAGCCCTGCCTGCGGAATCTCGATCACGCCGCCGCCCGGCGTGACCTTGCCCTCGACCGTGATGGACTGGGCGAGCGGCACGTCGCGCGTGAGCGCGTCGACCAGCACGGCCTCGCTCGACGCGGCGCTGTAGTGCGGCGCGGCGGCGGGCTGGCGCACGGGCGACGACGGCGCGTCGGCGCAGGCGGCGAGGCCGGTCAGTGCGGCCAGCCCGAGGCCCGCGAGGATGGTCGGGCGGCGCAGCAGCGCGAAGGTCGAGTGCAGTGTCGGCACGAGCGTCTCCGAGATGACGGGGGTGTGTTGGAGGGGGATTGGATGCGGTCCGGTGGACGCGATCCCGTTTCTGCCCTCACCGTCATGTATCGGCTGTCATCGGGCGCGACTTGAGCGCCTGAAGCGACTTTCTTCGGAAACTTGAGCACTTCGTCGTCACGCGCCCGGCCACCCGCGTCACGCGGTGCGGCCCCCGGGCCCGCCGTGTGACGACGCGGAGCGCTCGCCGCCGCGTCGGCGCGCCTCCGACGCGGCCGCGACGACGTCAGCGCGGCGTCGGGAGCGCGAACACCACGATCTCGTCGGACCTCCCGAACGCGTCGCCGTCGCCGCCGGCGGCCACCGCGACGTACTGCCGCCCGCGCACCGCGTAGGTCATCGGCGTCGCCTTCGCGCCGGCGGGGAGCGCGCGCCGCCAGAGCTCGCGCCCCGTGTCGACGTCGAACGCGCGCAGCTGCTGGTCGAGCGTCGCGCCCACGAACACCAGGCCGCCCGCGGTGACGATCGGCCCGCCGAGGTTGGGGGAGCCGAGCGTGCGCGCGCGCAGCGTGTCGCCCCCCGCGGCCTCGCGCGCGGCTCCGGCCGCGCTCGCGGCGCGCGCCACCGTCGCCTCGCCCGCGCCGCGCGACGGCGCGATCGGGATCGGCGTGCCGAGCGGCACGCGCCAGGCGATCGTGCCACGCTCCACGTTCACGGCGACGAGCGCGCCGAACGGCGGCGGCGTGCACGGCACCCCGGCCGGCGAGAGCAGCAGCCGGCGGCGCATCCCGTACGGAGTGCCGCGCATCGGCGCGTACTCCCATCCCTCCTCGCGCGGGGCGTCCATCCGGTCTCGGGGGATCAGCTGCACGACGGCGGCGATCGTGTTCACCGGCACGATCGCGAGCTGCCGCGTGGAGTCGAACGCCAGCCCGCCCCAGTGCGCGCCCCCGATGTTCGACGGCACCGCGAGCGTCCCGCGCACGCTCGGCGGCGTGAAGATGCCCTCGTTGCGCAGCGCGGCGAGCGCGGTGCGGCAGGCGGCGCGGTCCGCGTCGTCGGCGCCGAATGCGTCGTCGGCCGTGATGCGGTGCGGACTGAGCGGCGGCAGCGTGGAGAACGGCTGCGTCGGCGACGCCTCCTCCCCCTCGGCGTCGCTCGCGGGCACCGCGCGCTCCTCCACCGGGACGATCGGCGCGCCCGTCTCGCGATCGAGCACGAACAGCATCCCCGTCTTCGTCGCCTGCAGCACCGCGGGGATGGCGCGGCCGTCGCGCCGCACCGTCGCGAGCGCGGGCGGCGCCGCGTTGTCGTAGTCCCACAGGTCGTGGTGCACGGTCTGGAAGTGCCACGCGACCGCGCCCGTGCGCGCGCGCAGCGCGACGACCGAGTTCGCGTAGCGGTTGTCGCCGAGCCGCGCGCCGCCGTGGTAGTCGGGGCTCGGGCTGCTCGTCGGCACGAACACCAGCCCGCGCGCCGGATCGGCCGCGATGACGCTCCACGCGTTCGCGCCGCCGGTGCGCCGCGCGTCGCCCGCGCCCGCGGGGCGCCGCCACCCCGCGCGCGCCGCCTCGGTCGAGTCGAGGGGCACGGGGTGGAAGGTCCACCGCAGCGCGCCGGTGCGCGCGTCGAAGCCCCGCACCTCGCCGCTCGGCATGTCGGTGCGGCCGTTGTCGGCGATCGCCGAGCCGACGACGATCGTGCCGTCGACGATCGCGGGCGGCGAGGTCTGCTCGTAGTCCTCGAACGCCTGCGGCGCGATGCGCAGCCCCGCGCGCAGGTCGACCATGCCGCCGTCGCCGAAGCCCGGACAGGTGGCGCCGTCGCGCGCGTCGAGCGCGACGAGCCGCGCGTCGACCGTCGCCAGGACGATGCGCGCGCGGCAGCGCGCGTGCGCCGGCGCCTGCGCGTCGACCCAGTACGACACGCCGCGGCTCGCGAAGTCGCCGAAGCGCGCGGCGCGCGGCACGCCCGGGTTGTAGCGCCACCGCTCGCGCCCCGTCGCGGCGTCCAGCGCGAACACGCGCCCCAGCGGCGTGCTGAGATACATCGTCCCGTCGATCACCAGCGGCGTCGCCTCGAGCGAGACGCGGCGGCTCCCGGTCGCGAAGTCGGGATGCGTCTCGCCGGTGCGGAAGCGCCACGCGACCGTCAGGCGGTCGACGTTCGCGCGCGTGATCTGCGCGAGCGGCGAGAAGCGCGCGCCGCCCGGATCGCGGCCGTAGCTCGCCCAGTCGTCGATGGCGGGCGTCTGCGCGAGCAGGAGGGCGGGCGCGAGCGCGAAGGGCGCGAGCGCGAAGGGCGCGAGCGGCGAGAGGGCGAGCGAGCGGCGCATGGCGGGCGTGGGGTTCGGGGACACGCGCCCAACATCCATCGTCCACGCGCGTCGCGCGACGCTCGCGGGACGAGCGGGAGCAGCGCGGGACGAACGGGCGCCCGCGTCACGATCGTGTCAGGGCCGTTCGCGGAACGCGGCAGGATCGCCGCCGCGCGCTGTCGCGCGCGCGCCGTGAACGCCAGCATGGGCGGGCGGCGGCGCGTGCCGTCGCGCGTCCCCCCGCCGCCCCTCCGCCATGTCGCCGTCCGCCGTCCGCGCGCTCGTCCGCGCCTGCGCCGCGCTCGCGCTCTCCGCCTGTGCGGCGGCGCGTCCGTCGTCCCCGCCCGCCGCCGCGTCGTCGCGCGGCCCCGACCTCGTCGCCGGCGACACGGCGGCGCTGCTCGCCCCCGGCGTGATCGCCACCGGCGACGTGTTCGCGGCGTCGCTCGCGCCCGACGGGCGCACGATCTACTTCACGAAGGCCACGCGCGACCGCACGCGCATGCGCGTGATGCGCGCGCGGCTCGTCGACGGACGGTGGGCCGCGCCCGAGGCGCTCCCCTTCGCCGACGTCGCGCCGCGGGCGATGGATCCGTTCGTGTCGCCCGACGGGCGGCGCCTCTACTTCACCGCGTCGCGCCGCCTGGAGGCCGCCCGCGGGCAGCCGCAGGACGACTGGGACACCTGGGTGGTGGACCTCGCGCCCGACGGCGGCGTGGGCGCGCCGCGCAACCTCGGCGCACCCGCGAACTCCGAACGCTCCGAGATGTATCCGGGCGTCACGCGCGACGGCACGCTGTACTACCAGGTGTGGATGCCCGACTCGCTCGCGCGCGGCGTGCGCGGCATCTGGCGGCTCGTCCCCGGCGCGGCCGCGCCCGAGCGTCTCGAGGGCCCGATCAACGACGGCGACTTCCCCGGCAATCCGTACGTCACGCCCGACGGACGCCTGCTGCTGTTCACCGCCGATCGACCGGGCGGCCGCGGGCGCGGCGATCTGTGGGCGAGCGCCCGCACCACCGACGGCCGGTGGGACACGCCGCGCAACCTCGGCCCGCTCGTGAACGGCCCCGACGTCGAGTTCTGCCCCTCGCTGTCGCCCGACGGCCGCTACCTGCTCTTCAGCCGCATCGGATACCAGGGCGAGGAGCGCGTGCGCGACGACGTGTACGCGGTGCGGGTGGACGCGGTGCCGGTGCTGAGGGCGCTGATGCAGGGCGCGCGATGAGGGTGAGTGATCAGCGCTGAGCGATCAGCGCTGAGCGATCAGCGCTCAGCGGCCACCCGGCGCGATGTCGCACGCCCGGTTGCGGAGCTCCCTGATCGCTGATCGCCGAGCGCTGATCGCCGGGCGGTCCTCACCGCCCGCTCCCCAACGCGTCCGGATACAGCGCTCCATACATCGTGCGCCCCCGCAGCACGATCCGCACGTAGTCGCGCGTCTCCTCGTACGGGATGCGCTCGACGAACACCTCGGGGTCGGTCGTGCCCGGCGACTGGCGCCAGCGGCGCACGCGCGAGCCGCCGGCGTTGTACGCCGCGAGCGCGTACGCGGGATGCGGCCATCCGCTCAGCGCCGCGCGCAGGTGGCGCATGCCGAGCGTGATGTTGACGTCGGGCTCGAACAGTCGCGCGGGCGTCCACGCGCCGTACACCGATGCGTCGCGCGCCGTGTAGAGCGAGCGGCCGACGTCGGGCATCAGCTGCATCAGGCCGCGCGCGCCGGCGGGCGACACCGCGTCGGCGGTGAAGTTCGACTCCTGCTTCACGAGCGCCGCGGCGAGCGCGGGCTCGATGCCGCGCGCGACCGCCTCGCGCCGCAGCGCGTCGCCGTACAGCAGCGGATTGAGCAGGCGGTACGTCGGGATCGTGCGCGGCGCGCCCGCCTCCACGGCGCGCAGCGCGAGGCGGATCGACGGGCCCGGGCGCCCGCTCCCCTGCAGCGCCGTCGCGGCGCCGAGCTGGCGCGGGACCGACCCCTCGGCCCACCGCGTGAGCCAGTCGCGCTCCCAGCCCGCCTCGGCGCCCATGCCCAGCCGTTCGAGGATCGTCGCGCGCTGCGCGGTCGCCGACGCGGTCGCCTGCTCGTCGGCGGTCGCGACCGGGACGGCGCCCGGCGGCGGCGTCCACGGCTCCTGCGACAGCCGCTGCGCCGCGAGCCCCGCGTAGTACGACGCCGGCTCGCGCGCGACGACGTCGCGCCAGCGCTCGCGCGCGCGCGGCGCGTCGCCGACGGCGGCCCAGGCGCGTCCCGCCCAGTAGGTCGCGGCGATCCGCTCCTCGGCGTCCGGCCAGCGCGCGACGAGCGTGTCCAGCTCCGCGGCGGCGGTCGCGTGCTGGCCCGCGGTGTAGGCGAGCAGCCCGGCGCGGAACGCGGCGAGCGGCGCCCAGCCGCTCTGCGGATGCTGGAGCGCGACCGCGCGGAACGCCGCGCGCGCGTCCCCCTCGCGCCCGTCGTCGACCGCGAGATCGCCGAGCAGGTAGCGTGCGCTCGCCGCGGCCGGATCGGTGGGGAACTGCGCGAGCACGCGCTGCAGCCCGCCGCGCGCGCCGGCGCCGTCGCCCGCGCGCAGCCGCGCCCGGGCCGCCTGGAACGCCGCCTCGCCGCCGGGCGCGCGGGCGTACGCGGCGGCCGCCTCGCGCCACCGGCCGAGCCGCGCGAGGACGCTCCCGTGCGCCGCGTGATCCTCGGGCGTGCCCACGCCGGCCGCCAGCGCCGCGCTCCACGCCGCCGCGGTGCGCGCGCTCGCCGTGCCGGCGGCGGTCAGCGCGCGCGCGACGAGCAGGCGGTCCTCGGCCGGGAGCGGCGCGAAGGCGCTGTCGAGCAGCGTCGCCACCTCGCGCACGTCGGCGCGGTCGGCGCCCGGGGCGCGGGTCGCGCCCAGCGCCCCGCCGCGCGCGAGCCCGTCGCGCAGGAGCGTCACGAGCGCGCCCCGCAGCTGCGCGCGCGCGGCCGCGTCGCCGCGCCGCGTCGCGTCCTCCAGGCGCAGCGCCAGCGCCGTCCCCTCGGCGCCGAGCGCCTCCCACGCGCCGGCCGCGCCGGCCAGATCGCCGCCGCGCGCCCGCGCGGTCGCCTCCACCGCGTCCACCCGCTCGCGCGCGGCGGGGACGGCGATGCTCTCGCGGTCGCGTGCGCGCGCCGACGCGTCGGGCTGCAGCGCGAGCGCGCGCAGGCGCAGCCAGTCGGCGGCGGCGGGCACCAGCTGCGCGGCGCGCAGGTAGGTCGCGCGCGCGGAGTCGGCGAGCGCCGCGTCGGCGGCGCCGGCGCCCGCGATCGCCCGGGTCTCGAGCGCGCGGGCGGCGCGCACGAGCCCCGCCGCCTCGGCGAGCCGCGCGGCGCTCACCTCGGGCACCGGGCGCCGCGCGGCGCCCTGCGGATCCGTCGGCGCGACCTCGCCCGTGGACGTGTCGGTGGCGGCCGGCGGCTGCGCGCCGGCGCATCCGCCGGTCGCGGCGCTGGTCAGCGCGATCCCGAGTCCGAGAATGACAGCGCGGCCGGCGCGCGGTGCGCCGGCCGGCAGGGCACGGAGGTGGTGGGGCTGCGAGGGCATGCCCGCACCAGGTTCAAGCACGGGGCCACGGCGGCGCGGCGCCTGGGCCGCGCGCGGGCGCGTGTGGCCGGGGTCAGCCCTCGGGGACGACGTCGCGCTCGAAGACGAGCGTCAGACGCTGCGCGTCCTGCGACATCATCGTCGGCGCCCACCCGCCGCGGCTCCGCTCGTTCAGGAGATCCGTCAGCGCGTCCTCGTCGTCGCGAAGGTGGCGCGTCAACCGCAGCACGACCGCCTGGTATTCCTTCATGCCGTCGGGGCAGGGGAGAAGCAGACCAACTCGGCGGGTAGGGCGTTGCGGTTGCAATGGTTAGACGGCCGCTGCCCGCTGCACAAGTGGCGGGCAGGAGCCCGAACCGTGCCAGCCGACGCGCGGGACGGCGGATACCGACGAGCCGGCCAGCTCCTGCGAACCTCGGTTGGTCCGCCCCCGCGTCGCTCCTGCGCCGCGCGGCCGCCGCGGCCGGCGATGCAGGCGGCCGAACCCGGTGCCGAACCCGGTGCCCGGTCAGGCGGTGCGATCGCGCGCTGCCGGCCCCCGGCGTGCGTGGTCGCCGTCGCGTGGGGTGGCGCGCGTTCCCGGGTGGGGTGTGGGGGTGGCACGATGGACGACGAGCAGCGTGCGGAACGCTCGGCCGGTGACGACCAGCGGCCCCGGATCTCGATCCTCGTCGACGACGCCCGCCGCCGCGTCGAGGTGCTGCTGCGAGGGCTCGTGACCTACGACGACCTCGTCGACCTGCTCGCGCAGCGCCGGGCGCGCGGCGTGCTCGCGTACGACATCCTGGTCGACTGCGGCGACGCCACGACGGACCTGACGGGCCCGCAGGCGCGTGCGCTCGCGCAGCACCGGCACGCACAGTACGCCGACGCCCTCGTCGGGCGCACGGCGGTGGTGGCGACGCGCGACGCGCTGTACGGCATGCTGCGCATGTACGAGACGCTCGCCGAGGGCGGGCCGCTGCTGTACATCGCGCGGACGCGCGAGGCGGCGGAGGCATGGCTGGCAGGTCCGGCCGCCGCGCCGTAGCGGCGGCATCTCGTCGCGGCACCTTCGCCGGGCCGGCGCGCCGGACGGCGGGGCCGCGATGCACGGGATCGCGCGCCTGGGACGACGGGACGGGAGCGATCGCCCCGCTCGTCGCTCCGTCGATCCTCGCGCGGCGTGGCGGCGGTCCTCGATCGCGCGGTCGACGTGGAATGGCGCGCGCGTGGACGGCCGTGAACGCACGAGGGGGCTCCTCGGCGGAGCCCCCTGGTGCGCTGCGGTGCGCGCCGCTCGCGTGCGCGCCACTCGCGTGCGCGCCGCTCGCGTGCGCGCCGCTCGCGTGCGCGGTCGCTCTCGTGCGGTCGCTCTTGCGCGGTCGCTCTCGCGCGGTCGTCGTTCAGCGCGCCGCCCGCCTGCGCCGCGTCGCCACGCCGCCGATCGCGAGCAGGCCGCTGCCGAGGAGCGCGTAGGTCGACGGCTCCGGGATGGTCACGTTCGCCGTGCGGAACGCGACCTCGCCGATGGCGCAGCCGGGATACGTCTCCTGCCGATTGGGCTGCGGGCATCCCGACATCTCGAACCGGACGTAGCGGACGCTCTGCGCGGCGAACGCGAACACGTCGGCGGCGTAGGCGCCGCCCAGGTGGTCGGTCGGCAGCAGCCCGGACGCGAAGGCCGTGAACGCCGAGCCGTCGGTCGAGCCGAGCAGGTTGAGGCTGCCGATGCCCGAGGCCTCCTCGTTCCAGAGCGCGAGCCGATCGATGCCGAAGATGCTGCCGAGGTCGTACGTGACCGTGGCCGCCGTCGTGTTCGGGTTCGAGAACCACTCGGTGTTCTGGAACACGAAGGTGTGCGTCGGCCCCGACGCGATGTAGGCGTCGAAGTTCGTCACGCCGCTCACGAAGTTCGTGGAGAGCCCGGCGCCGTTGTACGTGTCGGCGATGCTCCCCGCGCCCGGCCCCCCGCTGTTGATCGTCGCGGCGACGGGGCGGATGATGGTCTGTGCAGCCGCGGGCGACGCGATCGTGATCCCACTCGTGAGAACGGCGACGGCGAGGAGTCGACGCATGGGCAGTTCACCTGGTCGGAGGACGCCCGCCGCGGCGTGCGGTGCGGGCGCGCCACAGTACCGTCCGCCGGGAACGGCCGCAACAGTGGCGGACACGCAGCAGACTCGGGCGTGGCGCGCGACGCGGCGCGTCGGATGCCGCGAATCCGCGCGGCCCGCGCGCGCCATTCTGCCGTGCGTCGGCGCTCGCTAGCTTGGCTGCCATGGACACGTCCCCCATGCCCGACGCGCCCGCGCGCAGCAACGGTCGCTCCGAGGTCCCCGCGTCGCTCGTCGTGGTGCGCCACCCGCTGGTGCAGCACAAGCTCGCGATCCTGCGCGACCGCCGCACGCCGACGAAGATCTTCAAGGAGCTCGTCGACGAGATCGCGATGCTCATGGCCTACGAGGCCACCGCCGATCTCGCGCTCGCCGAGGTGGCGGTCGAGACGCCGCTCGAGCGCACGCTCGGCTACGAGGTGAGCGGCAAGAAGCTCACGCTCGTCCCGATCCTGCGCGCCGGGCTCGGCATGGTCGAGGGCATCCTGCGCCTCGTGCCGGCCGCGCGCGTCGGACACATCGGCCTCTACCGCGACCACGACACGCTCGAGCCGGTGGACTACTACTTCAAGGTCCCCGGCGACGCGGCGGAGCGCGACTTCTTCGTGCTCGACCCGATGCTCGCCACCGGCGGCAGCGCGGCGAGCGCGGTGGCGTCGCTCAAGCGCGCGGGCGCGACGCGCATCAAGTTCCTCTGCCTCGTCGCCGCGCCGGAGGGCGTGCGACGCCTCGCCGAGGCGCACCCCGACGTGACGATCTACTGCGCCTCGCTCGACCGCGAGCTCAACGCGCAGGGGTACATCCTGCCGGGGTTGGGCGACGCGGGGGATCGGTTGTTCGGGACCCGGTGAGGCGGGGCGGGTGGGGCGGGTGGGGCGGGTGGGGCGGGGCGGGCGGGTCGGGTGAGGCGGGTCGGGTGAGGCGGGTCGGGTGAGGCGGGAGTCGGGTGAGGCGGAGTCGGGTGAGGCGGAGTCGGGTGAGGCGGAGTCGGGTGAGGCGGAGTCGGGTACGGCGGGTCGGGAAGTACGGGCTCGGATGCGGCGGGACGGATACGGCGGCCACCGCTCGGCCTGACGGCTCTACGTGCAAGCAAGACGGCGAGGCCGCGCATGGTGCGCTGGCCTCGCCGTCCTGCATCGTGCTGCATCGTGCTGCCGGGTCTCGCCGTCGGTGTTCGCGCCGAGGGTTCGCTTCGAGGTTTCGCGGTTTCGCTCCGGGCCCGACGCTCACGGCTTCGCCGTTCTCGACTCCGCCGTATCCGATCCCGCCGTATTCGATCCCGCCGTATCCGCCCCGCCTCACCCGACCCGCCGTACCCGGCCCCTCACCCAAACCACTCGCGGGGGCAGTCGCGCTGCTGGCGGGCGGCGTCGATCACCCACTGCTGGGTCGACGCGTCGGCGACCTCCTGCGGCACCTGGTCGAACCACTGGCGCGCGCGCTCCTGGTCGCCCACGCGGCGCCACAGCTCGCCCACGAGGTAGGTGAGCACCGCGCGCTCCTCCTGCGCCACGCCGTCGAAGCCGTCGAGCGCGCGCTCGAACGCCCACGCCGCCTTGCGCCGGAAGAACCGCTCGGCCTCGATGTCGCCCTCGTCGACGCAGCACCAGGCGGCGCGCAGCAGCAGGTCGGCCACGTGGCGCGGCTCCATCCCCTGCCACTCGGCGACCTTCGCGGCCGCCTCGTACTTCTCGGAGCCGAGGACCGCCGGCTTGGCGATCTGCGGGGCGAGCTCCGACCAGACCTGCTCGCGCAGCGTCGGCGAGACGTCCGCCTCCTCCGTGAAGTCGCGCTCGGCGCCGGTGTAGCCGCAGCGGTTGCACATGTGCACGAGATACGGCAGCGGCTGCGTGCCCGCGGCGCGCTCGTGGAAGTCGGTGCGCTTGCCACCGAAGGAGTTCGTCGACACCACGGCCTGCGAGCGGAAGTGCGTCTCGCACACCGGACACGTCAGTTCGATCTGCTGTAGCGTCGTCATTGGTGCTTCTCCTACTCGTGCTCGGTGCCGACCGCGGCTTCGCGCTGTTTCTGCGGCGTAAGTGAGGGTCTGACCGGAGGTTGGCCGTTGTGTAACGGCGGTTGCACGAGCCTCGAAGGCGACTTCTGTGCCAGTCGTTCCGCGAGGCTTCGCCTAGTCGGCGGCGCGTCGCCGGTGGTCGCCGCGACGCTCGCGCCCACCCCGGTGCGACGTGCCGGCGATGCCCCTGCGACGCGCGTCACGCGCAGTGTCGGATCGCCACGCGCGCGTCGCGCCTCGCGTCGCGACGGCCTTGTTCGTGCCCGGCACGGCGGGGTATCTTCTCGCGCCTCCACCCCCTGCGGACGACCTCCGCGGCGGTGTCGCCCTGCCTCGTCGATGCTGATCAATCTCCTGCCCGACTTCCTGGCCGTCCTGCAGCACGGCGACCGCGTCGCGGCGTACCAGCGCTACTTCGAGGCGCATCGTGCGCTGCTCGCGGCGTACTGGGACAACTACGTCGTCGATCCCGACGGGCCGCACTTCGAGGAGGTCGTGCGCGCGACCGTCGCCGCGCCGCGCGACGATCTGCACGCGATGCTCGCCGCCGTCGACGTCGTGGGCCTGGCGGAGGACGCGATGCGCCGCGCGGAGGCGCTGCTCGAGCCGGACGTGGAGATCGACGTCGTCGTGATGGTGGGCGTCGGCGCGGCGAACGCGGGCGAGCTGGTGGTGAACGGGCGCGGCGTCGCATTCGTGTGCCTCGAGCACTTCACCGGCGTCGCGAACCCCGCCACGCAGGGACTCGGCCTCGATCCGGGGCTCGTGCCGCTGTGGGTCGCGCACGAGGCGGCGCACGCGGTGCGCTACACGTCGCCGACGAGCCGCAGCGCGCTGCGCACGCTCGTGCAGGAGGCGGGCGGCTACTACTCCTACTGGGAGACGGGACGCCGCGGCGCGCTGCGCGAGCATCTCGTGAACGAGGGCCTCGCCGTCGAGCTGTCGCGCCTCGTGGCGCCGGGACACGCGGCGTGGGAGTACTTCGGCTACGGCCGCCGCCAGTACGCGCGCATCCGCGAGCTGGAGCCGATGCTCGCGCGCGCCGTCGCGCCGGAGCTGGACACGGCGGGCCTCGGGCTGCGCCTGCGCTGGCTCTCGGGCGGCATGAGCGACGAGGCGCGCACCTACGACCGCTACGTCATCCCGGAGCGCGCGGGCTATTACGTCGGCGCCCGCCTCGTCGAGCCGGCGCTCGCGTCGCGCGGCCCGGCGTGGGCGATCCGCGCCTCGGCGGAGGAGCTGTGCGCGGCGGGACAGGCGCACGCGGTCGCGACCGCGTGACGGCCCGGCGGACGGCGGGCTGCGGATCCTGATCCCGCAGCCCTCGTGTCGCCGTTCGGGTCCGACGCACGGCACCCGCAAACACGACGAGCAGCAGGGATGAAAGTCCGATAACGTCCGATGAAAGTCCGATGGCTCCGCACGGTGCGACGTTCGTCGCCGCCACGCGGAGCCATCGGACTTTCATCAGATCTTATCCGAAGTTCATCCCTGCTGCCGTTCGCAGTGCGGGTCCGGCGCGCGGATGCAGGAGCCAGGATCCGCCGCCCGCAGCCTCCTACCGCGCCTCCACCCGGAGCCGCGCGCGCTGCTCGAAGGTGTGCGTCGCGGTGCCGATCGTCATCGCCATCGTCGTGCGTCCCTCGCCGGTGACGTCGCGCAGCGCGCCGAGCACCGGGTCGAGCCGCAGCGTGGCGTCGGCGGTGCCGGTGCCGGTGACGCGCACCGCCTGGCCGCCGGCGAAGCCCTGGCCGCGCAGCGTGCTCGTGGTCCGGCGGCGCACGCGCAGCAGCGCGCCGTCGCGTCCCTCGACCTCGTAGGCGGCGACGCTCTGCACGGCGACCGGCACCGGGCCGGCGCAGCTGGCGGTGGTGAGCGTGTCGCGCCAGCGCGCGCCGACGGTGAGCGCCGCGGGGATGCGGGGGAGCGTCTCGCGGGCGATCGCGAGCGCGGTGACGGCCTGCGCGCCCGCGGGCGTCGCGCAGCCGCCGAGGGTGCCGGCGTTCGCGACCTCCAGGCGCACGGCCCCGCGCGCGGAGACGGTGCCGCGCACGCCCACCCCGACCGCCGGGGACGTGGCGGGCGCGCCGCCGGCCACGCGATCCGAGGCGCGCACGCGCAGCGAGTCGACGCGCGCGGCCACGGCCCGCGTCCCGCCCGTGCCGGCGGTCTGCACGGCCAGCGTCACGAGCGCGGCGCTCTCCACCCGCTCGCGCTCCGATCCGCCGCCCGTGCGCTCCACGTCGGCCTCGGTGCGGACGGCGAGCGTCTGCGCGGTGGTCGACCAGGCGAAGCGCCACGCGGTCGCGGCGTCCGCGGCGGGCGCCGGGGCGGCCGTGGGAGCGGGCGCGCCCGGCGTGGCGGGAGCGGGCGCGGGCTCCGGGGCCGGCGCGCGGCCGGCGCACGCGGCGAGCGTGGCCGCGGCCAGCGCGGCGGAGACGAGCGCGGGGGCCGGCGCCGCGGCGGCGCGGGGGCGGGAACGGGACGCGTCGGACATGCCGCGAGGGCGGAGACGGTCCCGCCCCGCGAGCCGGAGCGCGCGGGGCGGGACGTGGCGACTGGCCTGTAAGCCGGGTTCTGTCGGACGGCGCGAGCGCCGCCCGGACGGTCATTTCTCTCGGCGTCCGGTCACCCGGACGCTCCAGCAGCCTACCCGCGGCTATAGCGAGACGGGCCGTCTCTCGCCGCCTACTTGGCCTTGCTCCGACTGGGGTTTACCGTGCCGCCCCCGTTGCCGGGGGCGCGGTGGGCTCTTACCCGCCTGACGGGGCGCTCTCGCCCCCCGCCGGCCGCGGATCCTGCCGCGCACCCTTTCACCCTTGCCTGTGCCGCGGACGCTCGCGCGCCCGGGGCCATCGGCGGTGTGCTCTCTGTTGCACTGTCCGTCGCGCGCGGCGGAGTCCCGCGCGCGCCCAGGCGTTACCTGGCAGTCTGCCCTGCGGAGCCCGGACTTTCCTCGGGCGGTCACGGTCGCCCGCGCCGCACGCGACCATCCGGCCGGCCGCCACACGACAATCATACACCGGGCACCCCCGGACGGTACGCCCCGCGCCGCCTCGGGTGAGCGCCTCCCGCCGCGTGCGTGCACCGTGTCCCGACGTCGGCGGCCCGCGCCGGCGGAGACCCGCGCGCGCCGGGGCGCGCCAGCGCACGGGAGGGAGCCATGGGACAGGATGGAGGAGGACCGGGCGTCGCCGCGGACGGCGCCCGGAGCGCGGCGGCAGGGCCAGCGTCCCGGACGCGCTACCGGTCCCCGGCGGGGCCGCTGACCTATCGCCCGCGCGCGGAGCCCGGGCGGCCGAGCGGGGCCCCGCCGGTCGTGACGCTCCTGACGCCGGACGAGCGGCTGCGCGTGCAGGCGGCGATGGTGGGCGCGTTCGAGGCGGTGCACCGGGACGGGATGGAAGAGGTCGTCCACGAGCTACGGAGCCGCACCTGCGCGGCGGTGGTCGTCTCGACGGCGCAGGTGGCGCGGGACGGGCGCTCCGCTGCCGCCCGGGTGGGCGATCTGGTGCGCGGCCATCCGCGCGTGCCGGTCGTGGCGCTCGTGGGCGACGCGGGGCCGGGCGTGCCGCAGCTGCTGCTGGCGCTCGGGCGGGCGGGGGTGCGCTGCCTGGTGGACGCGCGCCAGGCGGACGGCTGGCGCTCGCTCCGCGACGTCATCGGGACCGACCCGGCGCGGCAGGTCGGGCGCGAGGCGCTGTCGATGGTCGCGCCGGACCTCGACGGGGCGTGCGAGGGGTGTCGGCGCTTCTTCGCGGCGCTGTTCGAGGTGCCGCCCGAGCCCGTGACGGTGCAGGTGCTGGCGCGGCAGCTCGGGGTGCGGCCGACCACGCTCATGAGCCGCTTCGCGCGGGCGGGGCTGCCGAGCCTGGCCATGCGGAAAAGTCTTCGCGCGCGGGAACGCGAAGTCTTTGAGTAGCGCCAGTACCACGTCAGCGGCAAGGAGTCTCACCAGTACCGGGCGGAGCCGCGGCACTTCTCACCGGCTAGAGCAGATTGCGCTCGACTGTAGCGAGCTCGGCGGATCGCTCGGGCATCACCATAGCGGACAAGCCCACTGGATCGACCGAGCGGGCTCCAGCATAACGAGCATAGCGTCCCGCTAGCTCGCTTCCGAACTCCGCACAGCTACAGGAGCGACTGCCTCGTCCGTGCGGGGGACCATCGCTTCGCCCGCAGCCCCCCTGACCAGCGGAGCCGGCGTCAGGCCCGCGGCAAGCGCGTCGACGACCTGCCGCACGTACGCGCGCATGGGCACCCCGGCCATCGCGGCCGCCGTCCAGCCCCCGCCCGCGATCCGCAGCACGCCGGCGATCAGCATCGCGTCGAGCCGGACGCGGAGGTCCTCCGGCGTCACGCCGGCCCGCTCCGCGAGCGCGCCCGCGATGGCGCGCTCCATCCGCTCGTACTTCCCGTGGGCGCGCGCGCGAAAGGCCGGCTCGTCGCGCTGGAGCCGCTCGATGAGGCGGGCCTCCTCCAGGTCGAACTGCCCGGCGGCCGCGACCACCGCGCGCTCGGCCACGGCGAGGACGGGCTCGTCGGGCGCCGCCGCGCGCACGACGTCCAGCAGCTCACGGTCGAAGTCCTCGTACCGGGCGAGGACGACGTCTTCCTTCGACGCGAAGTGGTGAAAGAAGGTCCGGCGCGAGACGTCCGCCGCCGCGGCGATCTCGTCCACGGTCGTGCGGTCGAACCCCCGCTCGGCGAAGAGCCGCTGGGCGGCCTGCGCCAGCCGGCGTCGCGTCGCCTCGCGCTTCTGCTCGCGCCTCCCCGGTTCTGTCATCCCCCGCCTCCTCGGAGCCTTGCATCGTTGCACTGGGTGCAGTAAGTCTCACTGCACCGAGTGCAATATATCCCGCGAGCACCGCGGCGCGCCCAGGCGGCGGCCCGGAGGCCGAGGCCGCGACTCCACGGCGCTGCGTGCGCGGAGAGGAGGTGTGGCTCGACCCGCAGCGGCGAGCCGCTCCCCATCCACAGGTGCGAGATGAGCGATCACGACGGCCAGATGACCCGCCGACACGCCCTCCAGCTGGGGCTGGGAGCGGGCGTCGGCCTCGCCCTGCGCCCCTGCGAGCTCTGGTCGCAGGGGGCGGTCTGGAGCTCCGCTCGCCCCGCCACTTCGCACCGCGCCCGTCGACCGATCCAGAAGACCCACATGACACGCAAGATCACCTTCGCCCGTGACGGGCTGACCCTCGTAGGCCACCTCTTCACGCCGACGGGCTTCGCCGAGACGGGCCGCTACGACGCCGTCATCGTCCAGGGCTCCCTGACCTCGGTCAAGGAGCAGATGGCGGGGACCTACGCCGAGAAGCTCGCGGCCGAGGGGTTCGTCGCCCTCGCCTTCGACTACAGCCACTACGGCGAGAGCGCGGGGGAGCCCCGGCAGCTCGAGTCGCCGGCCGAGAAGCTGCGCGACCTGCAGGCGGCGGTGTCCTACCTCGCGGGGCTGCCGTACGTGCGGGCCGTCGGCGTGGTCGGCATCTGCACCTCGGCCGGGAACGCAGTCGAGCTGGCCGCCGCCGACCCGCGGGTCGCGGCGCTCGCCACCGTCGCCGCCTTCCTGCCCAGCCCGGCCTTGTACGGCCAGATGTACGGCGAGGCCGGCGTCGCGCAGCGGCAGGCGACCGCCGCCGCCGCGCGCCGGAAGTACGAGGCGACCGGCGAGACGGACCTTGTCCCGGCGTACAGCGAGGTCGATCCGACCGCGCTGAACTACCGTCCGACCGCCGGCGCCTACGACTACTACCTGAACCCGTCGCGCGGCGGGGTCCACGAGTACCGGAACGCGTTCGCCGTCATGGGCCTGGAGCAGCTCTTGGCGTTCGACCCCGTCAGCCGGGCCGCCCGGATCGCGACGCCGACGATGGTCGTGCACGCGGACGGGTGCGCCTTCCCCGACGAGGCCCGGCGGCTCTACGCGGCTCTCCGGGGCGAGAAGGAGCTCGTGTGGGCCGACGGGACGCACTTCGACTACTACGACGCGCCGGCGCAGGTCGACCACGCGGTCGCCAATGTGACTCGGTTCTTCCGCACCCACCTGACCGGGGAGCGGTCCCGCTGACCCACCGGGTGCCACCAGAGCCCGCGACGGCGCCCGGTCCCAGACGGGGGTGGTGTTGGGCGCGGTGCTCTCCCCCAAGCAGCGCCAGGCGTGGCTCCCGAGGGGGGTGAGGCGTAAGCTCACGCGGCACGGCGGTCCGGGCGCATCCGCGCAGGACCGCCGGGCCTGCTACAGCCGGACGCAAACCGCTCTAGATGAGGTGGCGGGCTGGCTGCCTCCCCCCCGCGACCGGCCGTGCGTGAGGCACCAGGGGTAGCGGCGTGGGGCCGACGGGCCGCTCACGCGCTCTCGGCGTGGGGGGAGGTGCGACGCTGGTGGAGCGCTCCTCTAGTGCCGCCGGGCGCCGGAGTGCTCGCCCTCTCGTCCGCCAGCAGCCGCTCTTGGTGCGTTCTGCTCCGAGCCTCCCGCTTGCCACTCCGTCCCCGACCCGCGGGCGGCGGGCGAGAGCTGAGTCCGTAGTGCCGGCCGGCGTGATCACCTCAGCGTCGCCGCACGCGCAGCCGAAGCGCCGACAGCTGCCGTTTCGCCCCCGCTTCGGCTATCTTCGCCGTTTGTTCGTGGGCGTCGGACGCGGGAGTGCGCGGACGGGCCGCGCGCTTCGGGCCGGCGGAGGATCGCGGCGGAGGCGAGTCGGACGTATGGCCAAGATCACGTTCTATCAGCTCGGCAACGCGGACAGCTACCGGATCGACCTCGACGGCGGCGAGAAGCTGCTGTTCGACTACGCGAACATGCGCTGCGGGGACAAGCCCGAGGACAAGCGCGCCGACCTGCCCGCCGAGCTGCGCAAGGACCTCAAGGCCGCCGGCCGCGACGCCTACGACGTGGTGGCGTTCACCCACTTCGACGACGACCACGTCTGTGGCGCCGCCGAGTTCTTCGAGCTGCGACACGCCGCGAAGTATCAGGGCGGAGACCGGATCAAGATCACCGAGCTGTGGGTCCCCGCGTGGGCGATCACCGAGTCGCGGGCCGAGCTGTGCGCCGACGGCAAGATCCTGCAGGCCGAGGCGCAGTTCCGGCTGGAGCAGGGCGAGGGCATCCGCGTCTTCTCGCGCCCCGCGAAGCTCGAGGCGTGGCTCGAGGCCCGCGGGCTGACGCTCGCGTCGCGCCAGAACCTGATCACCGACGCCGGGCAGTTGGTGCCGGGGTGGTCGAAGGCGACGCAGGGGGTCGAGTTCTTCGTCCACAGCCCGTTCGCGTCGCGCCAGGACGACGGGACGCTCGACGACCGGAACTCGAACTCGCTCGTCTTCCAGGCCGTCTTCCTGGCCGGGGGCGTGGAGTCGAAGGCGCTCCTCATGGCGGACACGGAGCACGCCTGCATGCAGGAGATCGTCAAGATCACCCGCGCGAAGAAGCGGGACGAGCGGCTCGAGTGGGATCTGGTGAAGCTGCCGCACCACTGCAGCTACCTCTCGCTCGGCCCGGAGAAGGGGACGGACAAGACGGTGCCGGTCCCGGAGGTCGCGTGGATCTACGAGACGCAGGGGCGCCTCGGGAGCCGGATCGTCTCGACGAGCGACCCGATCCCGCACGCGGGCGACCAGACCCAGCCGCCGCACCGACAGGCGGCGAACTACTACCGGCCGGTGATGAAGGATGTCCACGGCGGCGAGTTCCTCGTCACGATGGAGCACCCGAGCGTGGCGGCGCCGGCGCCGCTGGTCGTGCGGATCGACGGGTTCGGGGTGACCGCCGTGAAGGCGAGCGCCGCGGTCGGCGCGGGCGCCACGAGCCAGCCGGCCCCGCGCGCCGGCTGAGGCCCGCATGGCCGAGCCGGCAGAGGTCCCGGCGGGCGCCCCCGACACTTCGGCGGGCGGCGCGCCGTCCGGCGCCGCGTCGATTCTGACCGGCGCGCCGCCCGCCGGGCTGGATGCGGAGTCCCGAGGGCTCCTGTACGAACCCGGCGGCTGCTCCCCCGGCGACCTGCGCGGTCCGCTGGCGCGCGGCCTGGCCGAGACGCTCGCGCGCGGGCTCGTCCCGTTCGCGCGCCTCGAGGCGTGTCGGGCGTTCGGCGACCGGGAGGCGGTCGTCTTCGAGGTCGACGTCGAGCGCGGCCAGCGCGTCGTTCACGACGTGCGACACGTCGAGCGCCTCGCGGCGGTCTTCGACGCGGGTCGGCCGGACGAGACGCCCGAGCTGCTGGCGCTCCGGGACGACTTTCCGGGCGACGTGCCGCACCTGAACCTGCGCACGTGGGCGTACCCGCGGAGCCTCTGCCTGTACGACGTGGCGTTCCGCGACGTCCGTCCGCGGTGGACGCCGGCGCGCTACGTGGCGTTGATCCGCGAGTGGCTCCGCAAGACCGCGCGCGGCGATCTGCACGCCGACGACCAGCCGCTCGAGCCGCTGCTGCCGCTCGGTCTCGGGTGGGTCGTGCTGCCGGCAGCGGTGCGCGAGGCGGCGCTGCGGGCCGGGGCGGACGAGACGGAGATCCTCGAGGCCGGCCTCGTGTTCGAGCCCCGGCGCGAGCACCAGGGGCGCATGGTGCTGGTCGGCGTGCCCGCGAAGGCTGGGGCCGGATCGGCCGACGGGCCGCGCGCGATGGTGACCATCGTCCGCGTTCGGCCGCGGACGCACGGCGTCATCCGGCGCACGCCCGCGACGCTCGCCGACCTGCACGCGATGCTCGCGGAGGAGGGCGACGACTTGCTCGGCGCGCTACGGCGCGCACTCGGCGGGCTCGCCAACGCGGCCGCGCGGCTCGAGGACCGTTTCGTCCTCGTGCTGGTCGTGCCGCAGCGGCGTCGCGCCGACGGCCCGGTCGAACGCACCGAGACGCTCGCCTTCTTCCTTGGGCGGGTGGGGGCCGTCGGGCGCGACGTCGGGGCGTGGGAGCTGCGCGACGGCGTCCCCGGCGCCATCGTGATCCCCGGCCCCGAGGAGGACGGCCGCCGCGTGAAGCCGGCGATGGTCGCGACGGTCTACGAGGCGACCCGCGACGACCTCGCGCGGTTGAACGGCGCCGCCGGCGCCGACGACCGTCGCGTCGTGGCCGTCGGCGCCGGCGCCCTGGGGTCGCAGGTGATGCTGAACGCGGCGCGCGCGGGGTTCGGGCGTTGGACGACGTTCGACGCCGACCTCCTCCTCCCGCACAACCTCGCCCGCCACGGGCTCTTCGGCGACATCGTCGGCTGGCCGAAGGCCTGGGGTGTGGAGATGGCCGCCAACTCGCTGACCCCGGGCACCCCGGGCGGCGTGCACGACGGACGTCCGCTGGACGTGCTCGATCCGGACGGTGCCGCGGCGTTCGCCGAGTCGTTGAAGGACGCGGACCTTGTCGTCGACCTGTCGGCGTCCGTCACCGTGGCGCGCGCGCTGGCCCGCGACTCGGCGGCGGTCGCGCGGCGCGTGTCGGTGTACCTGAGCCCGACCGGCGCCGACCTGACGGTGCTCGCCGAGGACGCCGCGCGCGCGACGCCGCTCGACGCGCTCGAGATGCAGCTCTACCGCGCCATGGTGCACGACGACGCCCTCGGCGGGCTCCTCGAGGCGTCGACGGCGCGCGTCCGGTACGGACGCTCGTGCCGCGACGTGAGCGTGCAGCTCCCCCAGGCGCTCGTCGGGGTGCACGCGGGGCTGGCGACGCTCGCGCTGCAACAGATGGTCACGACGCCGGCCGCGCGCGCGGCGGTGTGGCGAGTCGACCCGGAGACGCTCGCCGTGCGGGCCATCGCGGTGGCGGTCGCGCCGATGCGGGAGGTTCAGGTGGGCGCGTGGCGTCTCGTGACGGACGCCGCGCTGCTCGGGCGGCTGCACGCCGAGCGCGACGCCAAGCTGCCGAACGAGACCGGCGGCGTGCTGCTCGGCACCTACGACTTCGGCCGCCAGATCGTCTACGTGGTCGACGCCATCGCCTCCCCGCGCGACAGCCGCGAGTCGCCGACTTCGTACTACCGGGGCTGCGAGGGGTTGCCGGCGGACGTGGAGCGCGTCGAGGCCGCGACGGCGGGCCAGCTGCACTACATCGGCGAATGGCACTCGCACCCCCGCGGGCACTCGTGCCTGCCCAGCGCCGCCGACGCCGATCTGTTCCGCTGGATCGGGGACGAACTCGCGTCGGCCGGCCTCCCGCCGCTCATGTGCATCGTTGGCGACGACGGCGTGGTGCCGTACCTGGAGCGCCTCCCCGACCGCGCGGAGTATCCGGCGGTCTTGCCCGTGGACCCGTTGACGTGACGGCCCCTGGAGCACGGCGCGCGGCGGACGGTCCCGAAGGCCGAGACGGGCAGCGCGCCGGCGGCCAGTCGCCTCGCGCGCCGCGGCCGCGTCGCGTCGGGCTGGCGCTCTCGGGCGGCGGCTTCCGGGCCGCCGCCTTCCACCTTGGGGTGCTGAAGCGTCTCGAAGAACTGGGCGTGCTGCCGATGGTGGAGGCGCTGTCGACCGTCTCGGGCGGGTCGATCACCGGCGCCCTCTACGCGCTGCGGTGCGCGCAGGCCGGCGGGCCGCCGGGCAGCAGCCGCGTGGACGCGCTGATCGACGAGATGGTGCCGTTCCTCACGTCCAACCTCCGGGCGGAGGCGTTGTACGGCTCGCCCGCGCGCGTCCTGCGCGCGCTGCGCTCCGTGGTCTCGACCAGGGTCTCGCGCATCGGCCTGATGATCGGCGAGTTGGACCGGCGGCTGTACGGCGGCGCGACGCTCGACCAGCTGCCGGACTGGATCGTCGTGAACGCGACGAACCTGCGGACCGGCAAGGCGTGGAAGTTCTACCGCGACCGGGCCGGCGACTACCTCGCGGGCGCGACCGATCAGACGTCGCACCTCAAGGTCGCAGGCGCCGTGGCGGCGTCCGCGGCGTACCCCGGCCTCACGGACTCCTTCGCCTTTGTCACCCGGTGGGAGGACCTGCACCTCGGGCTCCTCTCGGAAGACCGGTGGGAGCGGCCGACCGGAGGCGACGGCCGGCCGAGCAGCCGATGGCGTGACCGCTTCGGCGCCGAGCGCGGGCCGGCGGTCTTCCCGCTCGTCGACGGCGGCTTGTACGACAACGAGGGGGTGAACGGCCTCCGCGGCCGCGGCGTCACGCACGCGATCATCTCGGGCGCGGCGCCGCCTGAGAGCGAGTTCGCAAGCGGGTTCACGCCGAAGCGCTACCTCCGGATCGTCGAGGTGATCCACGACCGCCTCGGCGCCGCCACGCGGCAGCTGGCGTACGAGATGACGCACGGCGTCCATCCGAACGAGGCGCGCGAGACAGCGCTCGCCCTCGCGCGCGACCTCCGACGTCTTGGTCAGCAGGAGACGACGGACGTCGCGGTGCGGGCGGAACTCGACGCGCTCGCGGACCGCGCCGCGTCGCTGGCCGCGGTCGGCGTCCCGCGGCGCGGGCCGCAGTTCCGGGCGAGCGCCCAGGTGCTCCTCCACCAGACGGGGCTTGCTCGGAACGCGTATGCCCGCCCCGGCGGCGCGGGCCTCGACGGCTTGGACGTGCTGCCCGAGTTCCGCGGCCTCGACGCGGCGCTGGTGGAGGAGCTTAGCCGCGTGCGCACGGACCTCGACGCGCTCGAGCCGCAGGCGGTGGAGCTGCTGATGGCGCAGGGCTACTTCCTCACCGACGCGCATGTGAAGCTCACGATGCCCGACCTGCTGTCACCCGAGGTGCTCGCGGGCGGGGGCTACGGCGACGAAGGCCAGCCGCGCTGGGCTCGTGCGCACGCGGCGGTCGCCGCGGCGCGCGCCGATGCAGTGGGCACGGCAAGCGTGCTGCGTATGGCGTCGGCGCGGCGGATGCCGTTGGGGCGCGTGCAGGACGGGCGTGCGCGCCGACGGTACGTGGCCAGCATCCTGGTCACGAGCCTCGGGGTCCTGACCGTGCTCGTCATTCTCGTGTGGCTCCTCGTCGGGGCCATCGCGCGCGTCCTGTAGACGCGAGATCGGGTACTGCCCGATTCTCGTGCGGTCAGATCGGCGCTGGCATCCTCAGGAAGTCGCGCTAGCTGCGCGGGCGGCGCGGGCGGCGTCCCCCCCCTTGCCGTCATCCCGCTTCCCTCCGCCACGCGCGTGCCCGCTCGCATAGCTTTGGCCGCCGCCATCGGCGGTGCGCGCGTATGCGAGCGGGCATGCGAGGGAACGGCACGGCGCGAGCGGACCGCGGCGGGCCGGCCGCCAAGTCCGTCGACCTCTTCGCTCGTGAGACACGACGTGGACAGCATCCGGCTTCCCTTCCGCATCGCGGACCCGAGAGTAGGACGCATCCATCGGCGCCTGCGGTTCTTGGGCGAGGGCCCGGCCGCGTACTTCTTCGACGCGTGCCGCCTGGTCGAGGCGCAACCGCGACTCCCGACGACGTCGCACCTCGTCGCGCACCTCATGCGCGAGGTCGAGAGCGGCCTGCGCGACATCGCCGAGCCGACCGAGGCCGAGTCGCCGCCGGACGGTGGCGGGAAGTCGGCGGGGAGGGCGGCGGCGAAGACCGACGCGCACACCGCGGAGATCGGCCGGGTGCTCCGCTGGCTGGGGATCGACGCCGCCGATCCGGCGGCGCTGGCGTGGATGGACCTCGCGGGTCGCTCGAACCCGAACGCCTTGCACCGTCGCGCACACCGCGACGCGCTGAACCCGCCCCGCGCGGCCGACGCGACGTTCGACGATTGGTGGGACCGGATGCTGGGCGTCCTCGACGTGGTGCTGTCGCGCCTTGAGGACCGCTTCGGCCACATGTTCGCGCGCATCGACGCCGTCGTCGCCGCCGGGCCGGGGGCGGCCGGTGGCGTGAGTGCTCTCGCGGAGCGCGTCCCGAACACGGTCGTGGCGCACGAGCATCTGTTCCGCCGCATCGACGAGGGCGGCGACGCGGCGTCGTGGATCGAGCCGCTGCGCGACGCGGGCCTCTTCCGCACGCCTCCCGCCCCCGAGGTCGACCCAGCGGGCGAGTCGGTCCGATACCCGTTCTGGCCGCAGGGCCGCTTCCTCGAGCAAGTAGCACCGCTCAGGCCCGAACTCGTCCGCGACATCGCGGTCGTCGTCGAGACGAAGAACGTGGCGGTGCAGCGACAGCTCGTGCAGGTCGCGCTCGCGCTCCCGCCGCTCGAGGCCTGCACGTTCTCGCCGCGTGTTCGCGCGTGGATCCCGAGTCTGGTGCAACACCACGCGGCGTCGCTCCTGACGCGCTTCGTCGTCCACCTCCTCGACGGCCTTCCCCCCGCCGGCGCGACGGGAACGCGTGGCCCGAAGGGCGTGACGGAGCGGGTGGTGGAGGACGCCTTCACCCTGGCCACGGCGCTCATCGACCCTGGCGCCTCCCACTCGGGCGCCGACGCGGCCGCGGCGCCCTCTGCGCCCGATACACCGACCGCCCCGCCGCGCGGGGCCCGCGACCGTGGGCTCGCCCTGCATCTCGCCGAGGCGGTCGCGCTGCTCGCCCCGCGGCTTGTGCAGGCCGACGCGCTGCGCGGCATCCGCTTGCTCGCCGCGGCCGTCGCCCGCGACATCGAAGCCGAGCGCGCCGAGTGGGCGCGGGAGTACGAAGCTGACTGGCGACGCGTCGTGCTGCCCGGCGCGGAGGAGGGACAGGAGCGCCCCGTCGCTGCCGGCGAACTCGCCGAGGCGGACCCGGCCCACGCCGCGCTTCCGGAGGCCCCTCCCGCACCGGCGGCGCCTTGGCGCTTCGATGGCTCCTCGATCAAGATTCCGATCCTTGCGGAGGCAGGGACCGTGCATGCGCACGAACACCGCGCCCACCACGCCTGGGAGCTGCTGGTGTTGGGACTTCGCGACGCGGTCGAGGCGGCCGTCGCCGCGGGCGCGCTCTCGCTCGGCGCGGCAGTCGCGGAGTTGGCGCGTGGCGGGGAGCGGCCGCCCCCGTTCGCGATCTTCGGCCGGCTCGCGCTTCACGCGCTCGCGCTGCGTCCCGACCACGCGCGCGACGAAACCGCGCGGTGGCTCCTCGACCGGTCCGTCTTCGACGCGCCCGAGCTCCGCGCCGAGTACGACGCACTCCTCAGCGTCGGGTACGCGGTCCTGCCAGGCGGCGACCGGGATCGACTGCACGGCTGGCTCGCCGAGGACCGGTCCGCCACGCGAGCGGAGGGCGATGACCGCGATGATCGGGATCAGAGTGATGAGGGCACGGCCCGTGATCTCGAAGAGCGGCGGCGGCGTGACCGGCTCGCCCCGCTTGACGGGCAGTTGCCGGCGCCGCTGCAGACTCTGCTCGACACGCTCGTCGCGTCGCGCGGACCGGCCGTCAGCGAGGCGGAACGGCGCAGCGACGGCGGCGTGTGGATCGGCCCCACGAGCCCGAAGTCTGAGGACGAACTGCGGGCGATGAACGACGACGCTCTCGTCGAGTATCTGCGCACGTGGGAACCGACCGAGCGGTACATGGCGCCGTCGCCCGATGGGCTGGGGCGGGAGCTAGGCCGCCTCGTCGAGCAGGACCCGGCCCGGTATGCGGCCGTCGCCGCGCGCCTGGCCGAGACCCATCCGACGTACGCGGCGTGGGCGCTCCGGGGCTTCTCCGGCGCGGTCGGCGCGGGCCGGGCCTTCCCATGGCCCGGAGTGTTGGCGCTCGGCGGCCGCGTGGTGGCGGCCGTCGACGACCGCGACGGCGTGAGCGCCCGGTTCGCGGGGCTCGACGCCTTCGACGCGGAGCGCGGGTGGGGAGGCGCGAAGCGCGCGCTCGCGCAGCTGCTGGAGCAGGCGCTCGACCTGCGCACCGCGCATCCGTGCGCGCTGCCGGTCCACGCGAGCACCGACGTATGGCGTCTCCTCCATGCGCTCGCCGCGGATGACGATCCGCCGGCCGAGCGGGCCGACGACCGCACCGTGGTGTCTACGCGCCCGACGGCCGTCGAGGCGGTCGTGGCATTCGCGTGGTGGCGGTGCGGGCCGGCCGGGGTCTTGGCAGAGGCATACGCGGAGGGCGCCGCGCCCGCGTTCCCCGGCGCCGGGCTCGCCGCGATCCCGGAAGTCGCGGTCGTACTCGAAGAGCGACTCGACTGGACGCGTGACCCGAGCCTAGCCGTCCGCGAGGCGTTCGGGCGCCGGCTCCGTCAACTCGTGGCGCTTGATCCCGACTGGACGGCGCGGCACCTCGACGATCTTCTGCCGGCCGACGCGGATCGGGCGGAGGCGCGAGCGGTGGCCTGGTCTAGCTACCTGCTCTCGGGGCGCTTCTACGACGCCGCCTTCCGCCTGCTGATGCCGGCGTATGACGCCGCGGTCGCGCGGCTCGCCTCCGCAGGCGCTTCGGACGAGCGCGAGACGGACGAGGCGTCGGACGAGTGGACGGACGGGACCGACGCGCGCCGCCGCCGCGAGCTGGACGCGCTCGGCGAGCACCTCTTGGTCGCGTACTGGCGCGGGCTCGTCGACCTAGACAGTCCGGACACGTTGCTTGAGCGGCACGTGTCGGCGATCAACTCCGAGGCGCGCGCCGCCATGCTCACCTTCGTCGGCCGGGTCGCGTCGCAGACGGACGGTCCGCTCGACGCGACAGTGCGGGAACGCTTCCAGCGGTTGTGGGACTGGTGGATCACACGGCCCGTCGCCGGCGCCCCAAGTGCGCGCGAACTGCGCATCTTCGGGTGGTGGTTCACGTCGGGCAAGTTCGAGGAGGGGTGGGCCGTGGAACGGCTGCGCGACGCGCTCCGGGCGACCGGGCGCGCCGAGCCGGACCACCTCGTCGCGGCCGCCCTCGCCGACCTCGCGGCGCGCGCGCCGCGGGCGGCGGTGGAGTGCCTGGCGCTGGTCAATCCCGACCACGACCCGTTCGGCGCCCGCTACACGTGGGTGGACGTCGTGCGCACCATCGTCGTGGCCGCGCGCGCGAGCGGGGACCCGGCGGCCGCGGAGGTCGCGCGCGGCGTGATCGGGCGCTGGACCGCGCGGGGGCACACGGAGCTGCTCGATCTCACGCGATGAGACACGCGACCTCGGCGCCGAGCGGTCACCCGCCGGCGCGGGGTCACGGCGGGAGAATCCGGCAGGCGGTGCGCGGCCGTCACGAGCGTGTGCGCCCAAGGCGCCGGGACCGCGAGGAGGATCGCGCAGAGCGCATCGACCCGGTCGAGCCGCGCCGCGGGTCGCCCCCCGCGGCGCGGCTCCGCGCCGGCAGCCCGCTCAATCGTGCGGCGGCGCGCCCGCGCCCCCGCGCGCGGTCACGCGGCGGTGAGTTCTTCCCAGCGCGTGTCGGCGAAGATGGCGTACTTGAGCAGCAGGAGGAGCGCGAGGCTCGCCTCGTCCTCCGCGACCACCGGCCCGGCCCCGTGCGCCGCCTCGTCCCGCCAGTAGTTGAGCAGGCCGAGGAAGGTCGGCAGCTCGCGCTGGACGTGCGCGTTGCGTCCCGCCGTGAGCAGCCGCTCGATGGCGCTCCGCCCGGCTGTGCGGCGGTACTCCGCGAGGACGGACGCCTCATTGCGGCCCGCCGCGGCGGCGCGCGCGACGGCCAGGGCGAGCGTGATCGACTCGGCGGCCGCGCCGCACATCACGCAACAGGCGAGGTAGGCCTGCGCGTGGTAACACGCTACCGCCTCTTGGCTCCGGGCGTGGTACCCAGCGCCGAGGCGGGCGCCGTGCGCGGCCAGGAGCTGGCCCTGCCGTCCGGCGTCCGCCGGGAGTACATCGCCCGCCCGCTCGAGCCACGCGCGACCGTAGCTCGTGACGGCGAAGGTGGTTCCGACCGTCGACACGTCTGCGCCTTGGGGGACCGGCGCCGGGCGGAGCACGCCGCGGCGCACCAGCGCCCAAGCGGCGTCGAAGTAGGGAGCGGCGTTCGTCTGCTGGTCGTGCACGTACATCGTCATGCCGCCGGCCCGGCCGGCAGCTTCGTTCCGCGCCTGCATCTCATGCCGCACCTCGTTGAGCCGGTCGGCGATCACGTCGGTCACGCGGAACAGGGGCGTGCCGTCCCGCGCGACGAACGAGCCCCGGTTGAGGGTTCCTTCGCCGGGCCGGCGGCGGAGCAGGGCGCGCAAGAAGGCGACGGTGTGCGCGGAGGCGTCCGACTCGGACGTTGGAGGCAAGACGAGGTCAGGCATCGGCACGCACCGTACGCATTGCCGCGCGCGTTGACCAGGGTGCCGGCGGGCAGCTTGGCCCGTTGCTCGACTTGCGTGCCCCGGGCGCGGTCACAGGGCGGCTGCCGGTCACCATCGGGAGGAACGAGTACCCGTGGCGTCGACGACTCGCGTGCGCTCGCGTCCCTCCTGCTTACGATCTCGAAGCGAACGGGTCTTGGTTGCTATCGGCGGATCAGGTCCAGAAGAGGCCAGACGAAGGAGGCGACGGACGCGGCGCTCGCCAGGAGCACCTGCTGACGAGGCAGCGGCTCGATCTCGCTGAGGAGCTTCGCCGTGTGCTCGACGTTCAGACCGCCGGGATCCTGGTGCGCCGCGCGCAGGAGCGTAGAAGTGCGCGTGGTACTCCAGGCGCGCACGTACACGAGGAGCGGGGCGGACGCCGCCAGCCAGGTCACCAGCCATGCGAGGTGCATCACGATGGCGGACGTCACGTAGCGCGAGTCGCCCAGCGCGACCACGGAGCGCCAGTAGAACCGCGTCCAGGGGAGGAAAACGGCGGCGAGCAGCACCGAGTCGCGCTGCCACTGGAGGAACGCGCCCCTCGCGTCTGCGGCCGCCGGCGCGAGCGCGTCCGCCCCGGGCGCGGAGGTGAGGGCGTCCCGCGCCTCGTAGCGTGCTCGTTCTACTCCACGTACGGCCGCCGACCACACCACGCTCAGCAGCAGGAACAGGCCGAACATGCGGAGTTCCTGTAACGCGAACGACGCGGGGCTGATGTCGAGGTTCACGTACGAGTAGACGGTACGCCCGGCCTGTCCTGCGGAGGTGTTTCGGTACCAGTTCGGGGCCATCATCAGCACGTACGCCCCGGCCCCGGCGAGCCACGTTCGCGTCTGCCGGAGCAGCGGAGCCACCGGCGCGCACGCCGCGAGCACGAGGGCGCCCAGCGCGAGGTACGACACCGTCCAGTACACGGTCGTCTCGTTGTCGACGAACCCTGACACACGGAGCCGAGGACGGGCGTCTTCAAGCGTGGCGCGCAGGTACTCACGGACTTGGCCGGCCTCCCCCGCGGCCACGCCGCCGGCGCGGGGGGCAGGCACAGCTTCCGAGGTGCCGGGGGTGATCAGCGCCGACGTGATGCTCCTGCTGAGCGCCTCCTGCGCGCTGCCGATCTGCCTGCGCACGTTGTCGAATGCGTGGAGGCGGGCGACCACCGAGGTGTCGTCGATCCGCGCCCTCGTCCCGGCCTCGACGAACACCCCGTCGCGGTACGCCACGACGCCGGGTATGGCGACGGTCCACAGCAGGGTGGCGGCGACCAAGCCGAAGGCGGTCGCATACAAGAGCCCCGCTCGGGGGCTCGGTGCAGGCGCCGCAGTGCGACCACGAGCTGACGCGAGCTTTCCCAGCTCCAGATCGTCATCGTCGACCGGTACGCCGCTGTCGACCTCCCGGCCGCGTCTGCGATGGCGGCGTGCGCCATCAGCAGCCGCCCGACCTCTTGGTTCCTGTGCCGTCGGATCCGTCATGTGACACGACCGCTGGCGAAGTGGTGAACTCAGGCGGACTACTTCCGCCCGCCGGCGTGCGGTATGTTGAACGTGCGACGCGGCACCAGCAACACGCCCGTTGGCGCCAGCGCTCGCTGGGAGTTGGGAGCCCGCAGGGTGGCAACCGGAAGTCGATCACGACCTGCACGAACCGCGACGCCCGCGAGGGTGCCGCGAACGGCAAGACCCGCGTGGCGAAGCGCTCTACGGCGCCCGCCCCCGCGGCTGACGGCAAGAAGAAGTCGAGCAACGCGTCTGTCGCGGCCGAAGGCCGTGGTGCTCGACCGACCAGCAAGCGTGGCGCGACCTCGGGTCGGGTCCTTCGCCGGCTGATCGGGACGGTGGCCTTGGTGTGCGCTGGTGCGTCGCGCATCGAGGTCGAAGGCAACGCGCACTGGATGACGCGCACGGAGACGGTCACCGAGACTCGGCAGCCGTCGCTCGTGAACGCCAGCCGCAAGATCACCGAGACTAACTTCAACCTGGAGGGACGTATGACGCTTGATTCCAAGCCCAATACGACTCCGGTTGCCAGCCCGGCCTCGGCTGCGCCCAGCTCGCACGCAACGAGTCCCCAGTAGGGGGCTCTAGGCGCCTGGCACCGCCACCTGCCAGCGCTGAATCCAATACCCGGGACGTGGCTCCGGCCACGACCCGACCTGAAGCACGAAGCCCGGCGTCCGTCTCCAGCGGACGCCGGGCTTCGTGCTTCAGGTCGGGTCGTGGCCGTTCGAGCGTCACCCGATCACCGACAGCACCGCCCCCGCGTCCACCCGACGACGGGCGACGTCCAGCAGGTCGAGGGCTGCCTCGGCCGGGCCGTCGGCCGCCGCCTCGAACCACGCCTCCGCCGCCTCGAAGGCCGCCGTGACCGGTTCTCGGTGGCCGAGGTGGGCGATGACGGCCGCCAGGGCGTACGCCGCCGCGTCGGCGGGGTCGCTCCGGCCGGGGGCGGCCGCCTCGAGCGGCGCCAGCTCGCCGAGCAGGCCGAGCGCCAGAACCAACGCCCGCCGCTCGGCGGGATCGGCGCCCTCGTGGATTACGCTGGCGAGCTGCGTTCCGACGAAGGTGACGTCGCGGAGGACATGGCCGAGTAGGCGGCGGGCGCCGGCGAGGAGCGCGTGGGCCCGGGGTAGCGGGACGGCGTCATAGAGCGCGAGCACGGCATCCACGCGGTCGATTCGCCGCGGCTCCGGCCTGTTGGCGAAGCCGCTGCGGGCCTGCGCGCTGGGAAGTCGGCGCTTCCGTGGGCGGTTTGCATCAGCCGCGTCGCTGGGGTCGTCGGGGAGTGCCGGGAACCGGCGGACTGGCAGGAGGATGTTCCGCCACGTCCCGGCGGCGCCCAAGATCGTCGACGCGGCTTCGGTCACGTGCGCCAGGTCGGGCACGCCGACCAGCCCCGCGCCCCCGGCGATGCACCACGGCGTCGGCTCGAAGCCGGGCTTCATGTGCTCGTAGACCACGTCCTCGTTCAGGAAGTGGACGAGTGCTTGGACGTTCGCCTCCAGACGGTCGATCACGCGGCCGCGAGCCCACCGGATCGCGTGCGTGCTCGGCGCATCGAAGATCCACCGCCGCTGCGCTCCCCATGCCTGCTGCAGTTGGGCGACGTGCCTCGTGAGCCGGTCCGCGTGCACTGCCGTCCACGCGCCCTCGCCGCCGACGTAGTAGCGCATCACTGCCCAGGTCAGCGCCCCCTCACGGGCTTGGGCGAACCGGGCGTGCAGCGGGGCGCCAGGGCGGTGTGCATCGGGGCCGAAGAACAGCGGATCGCCGGCGCTCCGGCGGAGTAGAGCGATCCCAGCAAGTTCGTCGGCGGACCGGAAGGCGTCGGCGACGTCCTCGAGCCGGCACGCCTCGACCCCGATGGGCACCCCAGCGCCAGTGGACGACGTGACCGAATACCGGGGCGGGCGGGCGCCGTGCGCGGTCAGCGGGCCATCCACCTGAAGGAGCAGGGTGTCGGGAGCGGCTTCCACGTGAGACCTGCGCCCCGCACGCTGGGCGTCGCGACGTACGGCGTCGGTCAGCACCCGGTGGGTGGAGCTACGAGCGCGCTGGCGGCGAACGGCACCATCCCGGCTGGCATCGTCACCCTCAGGATCGCCGGCGGCAAGACGCACGCTACGCGCAGCCGGCTCGTGCTGGTGTGCCTCGATCCACCACCGCACGTGCGTTCGCGTTGCCGGGATCCCCATCTGCGCGGTCGCCTGCCGCACCACCTCGCGAACCGCGTCCGAGCGGTTCGGCAGAAGGGCCTGATCAGTCGCGTCAGCTTGCACGCTCCCTGGCAGCCAGAGTGCGTGGTGTCGCCCCGCCCCGCTTGGGTTCGGGATCCTCCGCAGCCGAGCCGTCGCCGCGGACATACGCGATTCGCCCTCAGCGGCCGCCACGTTGCCGCGCAGCGTCACGTCCACGACCGCGGCGTCGGGCGAGCGGCGGCGGGGCTGCCACCCGCCCCGTTCCACGTAAGGCACTTTCGTCAGAGCATCGAGGACGCGGAACGTCCACGCTTCCCCGGCCGCACGCACGCCCGCCGCCGCGAGCGCGGCGCTGACCTCCGCGGTGGCGACGGGCCTCCCCAGCCTCGCCCACATCTCCTCGACGTAGCGGGCGGTGACCAGATAGGGATGGCCCTCGGGGATGATGGGGCCGGCGTGGCTCGTCGGCGCGTACCAGATGTGCTGCGGCGTCAGGGCCTCCCGCCGCAGCTCGCCCGTGACGCGCCACAGGTAGCGGGCGGTGCCCGCGACGTCGGGGGCGGAGCCGTTCGGCAGTCCGTACTTCTGCTCATACCGGCATGTCGCCTCGGCGCAGGTCAGGCCGTAGCCGGTCAGCAGATAGCAATCCTCGAAGAGGCGGAGGACACGCACGCGCAGCGAATCCGCATGGCGGTAGCCGATGGGGAGGCTCATGGCAGGTGAGGTGGAATCAGTGAAACGGGCACGCTCGGCAGACACCGTTGCGGCGGGGGCGGCGGTGACGGCGGGACTCATGCGTCCCCCCGGCTGTTGTCCCGATCCTGGTCGCCCCAGATGCGGACGAAGACGTCACGGTCGAACGGCACGTCGGCGAGCTGTTGGAAGGCCGGGTTCCGGCGCGCCATGTAGCGGACGTACTCGCGGGCGTGTTTCTCCACCGTACGGATCGGCGTGGGGCGGCCCTTGAGCAGTGCCGTGTCGACGAACGCCCTCCAGGGCTCCTCGCCCCCCATCCGCGTGATCGCGGGCGTGAATCCGGGGAACCACACCGCGTAGACGGCCGCGACGAGGGCGTGATCGACCGGCGGCACGTCGGTGACCGGGAACCACCGCTGCCCGGCCTCGGTGGACGTGACCAGTCGGGGCAGCAGCGCCGGCGTCGCCAGCAGGACGATGCCGAGACCGAGCGGCGCGGAGCCATTCGTGGACGCGCCGCCTCTCCGCTCGGCGGCCATGCGCTCGGCCTCCGACATCAGGTCGCGGAACAGCTCGAGCGCCGTGTCGGCGACGTGCTCGCCGTCTTCGACCGTGAGCACAGCGACGTTGTCCTCGAGGCAGCGCGTCAGGAACTCGTCGCGCAACTCGTCTTCGCGCTTGCGCCGTCCGCGCACCGACACCGCGGGCGGCGCGCCGAGGAGCGCGGTGATCATGTGGACGAGGAGATCGTCGTAGCGCCGCGTGCGCAGCAGCCCGATGTCGAGCACCCGGCGGCAGCGGTACGCGCGATCCGCGCGCTGGCGCGCGCGCTCGAGCGCCGCGAACCGCGTTCGCGCGTGTCGGAGGGAGTAGCTCTTCCCGCTGCCTGCCGGGCCGATCACGGGGACGCCGCGGCGGTGGACGGCCGCCCGGTCGAGCGCGTCGCTCACGATGGAGAGTCCGCGGAGCTCTCGGATGAGCGGGAAGACGACGGTCTCTGCCCAGTGCTCGTCCGGGCGCCGCGCCTGCGACGGCGCCCCGCTATCGGGAGCGCCAGCTCCAGAGGGCGGAGAGGCGGACGGATCCACCTTCCGCTCCGGCTGCTCACCGGCGCCCGCCTCCTGAGGAGCGGGCTGGCTGTCGGACTGGTGATCGGATGCGTGCGCGCGCGGGGCCTCGTTGTCGTGTGACGGCGTGCTGCTGGACATGCTGCTGGGGCGGGGGGTGGTCGGGGAGGTGGAACGGAAGGGGTGTACGTGACTGCGGATCAGTCGTCGGACGGCGCCTCGAGGTCGTGCGGCGAGCCTGACTCGTCCGAGTCCCCATCCGGCGGCAGGAGACTGGAGAAGTCCCCGAGTGCCAGGTCGTCGTGCGCCGACTCCTCGGGCCAGGCTTCAGAGAGGGGATCCGCCGCGCGCGACATGGCCGCGTCGTCGTCTTCTGGGCGCCAGGGCGGCGACGCCTCGTCCGGCAGCGCGATGTGGCTGGGGTGCGGCGGCGGCGGCCGGTAGCCGACACGGTGACGCGCGGGACCGTCCATGTCCTGCGGACCGTCAGCTTCCGGAAGGACGGGAGGGGTCTGGGGTCCGCCCTCGTCCGTCCTGGTCGGCGTCGGCGGCTCGGCGGGCGCCTCCACGGGCGCCTCGGTGGGCACCTGGGCGGGCGAGCCAGGTGAGAAGGCGGCCTGACGGCCCTTCCGGGCGGGCTCGCCGTACATCTCGGTCATCGCGTGCTGCCGACGGGCGACGGTCTTGGGGCCGAGTTGCTCCGCGCGCACGGCCAGCGGCGGCAGCACGAGCAGGCCCCCCTTGCCGGCGCCGGCCGACGCGCTCATCCCGCCGACGGCCTCGGCGAAGAGGCAGCGGAGGAGCGGGTCCGCGCGGTAGGTGACCGGTGTCCCGAGCGCCGCGATCCAACCGTCCGCCTCCACCGCGAAGCGGAATGCGCGGTTGTCCTGCCGGTGCACGAGGCCGTTCTTGGTGACCAGGCCGGTGGCGGCCGGCAGGGCCCCGATGAGATCGCGGCCCGAACGGCAGCGCCGCGGCAGCGCCTCGAAGTACGCGTTCGCGGGCGCGGTGCCGTGGTGTGGGTGCCGCCGCTTGAAGTTGTACCAGGTGATGCGCCGGTCGAGAATCTCCCGGAGTTCCTCGATGCTCGGGAGGTCCTCTGGGGCCACGAGCGTCAGCCTCGGGATGCGCTTCCCCTTGCCGCTCGCGCGGGTACGCGCGCGTCCCATCGCCCGGGCGAGCTGCTCGGGGCTGAGGTCGGCCGGGATCTCCTTCGGCAGCCGGTCCGTCGGGAGCACGACGTCTCGGTGGCAGTGCACGAGGGGGGCGCACAGGCGACGCTTCACGAACTTGATCTGCGCTTCGATGACGCCCCGGAGGTCAGGGGTCTCGCCCGGCAGCCGGGGCACCTCGACGATGCCCTTGAGCCGCTCGAACAGGCCTTCGACCTCGGCGTCGCTCAAGCCGTAGCGGCGGCGGCGTTCAGTGGGGTCGCCGCCGTGCGTCGGATGTAGGTCGATGCGGAGGCCGTCGCACAGGCGCCCTGCGAACGGCCGCGTGGAGGGCGGCGCGAGCGCCGGCACGGCGGCGTTCACGAGTGCGGCCATCACGTCGGCCGTGTCGTAGCCGGTGCGCATCTGGCGCCCGGTCTTCGCGTCGATCCGTCGGCTCGGGTCGACGAGGTGCCAGCCGACGATGGCCCGCGCCGCGTACTCCTGCACGAGTACGATCCACACCTCGATGGACACGAACCGCTTGCGCCTTCGGCACCACATGCGGGCCCAGAGCGGGAGCTTGGCTTCGTCGAGCGTCCAGATCTTGTTGGTGACCGTGGCCGGGACGGTGCTGTGCGGGACAAGGTCCAGCTTCGCCGCCTTCGTCCCGTGCCGTCCGACGCCGCGCCGCAGCACCCCGAGGCGTCGCAGCGCGGCCTTCACGCGCGGGTAGCTCGGGACGGGGATCTTCAGCCGCTCTGCTTCGAGTCGCACCGCGTCGTGGTAGTCGGCGGCCGTGGCGTACAGGCCGAGATCCGCGGCCCTGACGATCAGCTGCTGCAGCTTGTCGGGCAGCGGCTCGACGGGACGGCCCGACCGGGGCGCGTCCGCGTAGTCGGCGGCGTCGACGGCGCCGGCGCGGAAGCGGTCGATCAGTTCGTTGATCGTGTTCCGGCAGGGAATGGCACCGAGCGGGATGCGCCGCTCCTGCATCTCATGCTCGAGGAGTAGGCGGAGCTCGCGGTAGGGGCGCCGATCCTCCGCGGCGCGTGCCGCGAGCCTGGCAATCAGGAAACGACGCGTGGCGCGCTGGCGCGCACGCTCGGCGGACTCGGTCATCGCGGTGCGACGCGACGGGGTCGGCGCGTCGATGACGGCGACGGGCTTCTCGGTGTGGAGGCGCATAGGCGTCTATCGCCGGCCCGAAGGCGCGCGGTCCGGGCCCCGTGCTGGCATCCCGGCGCGCCGCCGGGCGGGTCCGGTGGACGTGAGGAGGACGTGGCGCATCTCGAGCGTGGCGGGCGGTGGTGGTGCGGTGGTGGAGATCGGACGGCGGAGCGGTGGTCGAGCGTGGGCGGCGACCGGTGCGGGCCGGCGACCGCCTCCCCGGCGGCGGTCAGCGGGGGGGCCCGGACCGCCGTCGGCATTCTGGGAGGGCCCGAAAACGCGAATCGGGTTATCCGATACGACCGGGCGCGACGAGTCCCGTGGGGCGTGCAGTCCGCCCCGGCTACCTCGTGTCGGAGGGCTCGCTCACGTCCGGCTGTCCGCCGGTCCGCTCACGGAGCGAAGCGATGCGGTCGCGGAGTGGCCGGAGTTCGTCCCGGCAGAGTTCGAGGAAGCCGCAGCGGCCGCAGGCCCGCCGGTCGGCGGCTAGGGCGTAGGCCTGCACCGGCCAGGCGAGGCCGCGCTCCGGGGCCGAGAGCATGGCGCGCATGCGGGCGACGTCGGTCGTCACGACCGCTCCGAGGGCGTCGATGTCGGCGTCGGTGATCGCCGTCCACGCCTCGCTCTCGCGAGCTAGGTAGACCACCCGGCCCACGTAGGCGGGGCGCGCCCCGTCGGAGGACCAGCCGGCGGGCGGGCCGCCTCCCGGCGCCGCGGCGTGCGCAGGCCCGCCGGCATTGGGTCGCCCGGCGAGCCCCGCCGGGTCGCCCGGTGCCGGCGGGTGCGCGACGGGCCTGGCGGACGTCATCGGGAGGGCGAAGACGTCGCGGGCCTGAAGGGCGTAGGCCGCGAGCTGGAGTCGCTCGTCCTCGGGCGCCGGGTTGCCCGTCTTGTACTCGGTGATGCACCACACCGGCCCCTCGAACGCGAGTCCGGTCATCCGCGCGAGTCCCGCGACGTCGTGGTGTCGGTAGGTCAGGTCCGAGGCGACCCACACCAGCGGTGCGCCGGGGAGGGCGGCCGCTCGGAACAGGTCTGGCACCGCGGGGCCGATGCGCACCGCGTCGGGGCCGTCGGCGGCCAGCGCGGCGGCGAGGGCGTCGAGGAGCGGCATCCCGTACAGCCCGGCGATGCACCGCTCCAGCCGTTCGCGCGCACGGGCGATCTCGGTCGGCTGGAGGCGGCCCCGGTAGACGACCTCGCGAAGCGCGGTGTAGGTGCCGGGCCAGCGCCAGAACCGGTCCTGGTCGTGGGTCGAGATCCACCACACCTGGTTCAGCGCCCGTCGGGCGCCGGCGAGGGCCTCCGCCTCCGGCGGCGGCTCGCGGCCGTCTCGAAGCGCGACCCCGAGTGCGTAGGCGGCGTTGTGGACGACCTGGCCGATGAGCAGGGGCAGCGCGGTCAGGTGCTTCAGCTGCCACGCGCGCCGTGCCGCGCGCGGCGCGGCGTCGGCGTGCCCGCCCCGGGAGCCGAGGTACTGCCAGAAGTACGCGCGCTCACAGGAGGCGAGCAGGCGCCGGCGCGAGGCCGACCAGGCCAGGAGGACTTCGGCAGCGGACGGTGCCGGCTGGACGACGGCGGCGGGCGCGGCGGCCGGCGGCAGCCCGGCGGGCGCAGGGTGGACACGGCCGGGCAGTTCGCCCGGTGCAGGGAAGCGGGACACGGCGGACCTCGGGTGACGGGGCGCCCCGCCCGAGATGGGGCAGGGCGGCCTCCCCAGGTCAGGTCGGCGAGCCGTGTCGGGGTCCGTGTCCGGCGGGCATCGGGTCAGCCAGCGCAACGGAGGGCGAGTGCCCGGGGTGTCGGTCGCACGGGACGCCCGGCCAGCAGCCCCGCGGCCGCTGGTCCCGCCGCCTCCTGTCGCCGTCTGCGCTCGCACTGGTGAACATGCGGGCGCCTCCGAGCGCTCGGACGACCGTGCCTGCCGTCGATGGTGCGCCGTGAACCCGACACCGCGGCGTCCCATGACCGTGGTGGTCGCGGGGGCCGTGGCGCGGCAGCCGAACGTACCTGCGGGGGCGAACGATGCCGAACGAACGCCGAACATGCAGCCCCCGGGCGGACGTGTCAAACGCGGCCGTTCGGCTCGTGTTCGCTCCCGCGGCCGGCGGGCGGCTCGCCATCGTAGGCGCGTCCGACAGACCGCGGCTGTTGTTCGCCGCGGCCGCGCCCCGGCCCCACCACTCCGGCGACGACACGGTGAGCCGTTCCCCGCGGAAGCTCCTCCGCCAAGCGCAGCGGGCCCTCGACGACTTCGCTGAGGTGACCGGGCATCACCCGGATGCCCAAGCGGAAGTCGAGCGCGCGCTCGGTGCCGAGGGCGTCGCGGAACTCGAGCGCGCGCGCCTGGTGGTCGGTCGCGCGGCGGCGGCGCTGGACGCCGACGTCCCGCCGGGGTGAGCGAAGCACCCGAGGCGCCCGCCGGGCGTTCAGATGCCCACGGTCTCGTGGGCGGCCAGGCCCCGGTGACGCCCGCGCCGGCCGGGCAGCCCACCTTTCGCAGCGCCGGTCGGCCACGCGACGTCGGTCGATGCGCGATCTGCGGTTGCCGCCTGGTGTCGATGGCCGGGGTGTACGGCAGCCCCACGCCTGAGGGACGGGCGCATCGCACGCGGCACCACTTCGTTGCCGAACGCTTCTTCGGCCGCTCCGCGAACCGGCCCGGCGAGACGCGCGATGCGGTCTTCGCCTCCTGTCCTTGGGGCATGGAGGGCAAGGCGGACGTCTTCTGTTTCGAGTGCCATGAGGTGCTGCTCCACAACCCCGTCTTCCTGCCGGAGGACATCGCGGCGTTCGCCGCGCTCGTGCGGGACCGAGGGCTCGCGGAGGACGAGAAGCCCGCTGACCCGCACCAACTCGCCGGGCGTGTTCGCCTGCTCCACGAGGTGATCCGCGCCGGGCTCGGCGCGCTGCGGACGTGCGAGCCAACGCCATCGCCCACAGCGGGGAGCACCTCGGCGTCGGCCCACGAAGCGTAGAGGGCTGCAGGGTGACTGCGCCGCAGCGCGCGGCGCGAATCGGATTTTTGCATATCGGCTTTCCCGATACAGCGTGCGGCGCTTCTCCCCTAGCCCGCACGTGCCCCGCATCGGCAACCGCGATCCCGCGCTCGTCTACGCCGACCGTCAGCTCGCCGCCCTCCGCATCCTCGAGCGCCGCGCAAGGCGCTTCGGTCGCCAGGAAGACGCCGCCCAGGCGCTCGGGAGGCCGCAGTCGTTCGTCTCTGCGCTCGAGACGGGACAACGGCGCCTCGATGTGGTCGAGCTCTTGGAGATCGCGGACGTCTACGGCTTCGAGCCATCTGAGCTAGTCGGACCGCCGCGCGATGACGCGGAGGAGACGCTCCACGCGCGGTGGCAGCAGGAGTACCGCGAGGCGTCGCGCGTCGGCCGGCCGCCGGCGCGCCCCCGCGGACCATACAAGCAGGGCCGCTCGTCGTAGTCGGCGAGCCGCGGGGCCCCGGCCCCTGACGACCGCAACGACGCGCGAGCCGCGGCGCCGGCCCTCGTAGCGCGCCGGCCGCCGGATGCTACATTGGCCCCACCCAGCACGACCCGTACAGATCCCGCAACCGCCTTCTGCGCTGCCGACGCCGGCCGCCGGTACGCGGCGCCGCCGCCAGCCAACGGTCATGCGCACCATCACGCTGCAGGTCCAACCCGACCACATCGCGCGGCTGACGCATGTGCGGAAGCCGCTCACCGCGTTGGCGGAGCTGATCTGGAACGGCCTCGACGCCGACGCGGCCCGGGTGCGGGTCATGTTCGACGACGGCGCGCTCACGCAGGCGGAGTCCATCCGGGTGGTGGACGACGGCTTGGGCATGTCCCAGAGCGAGGCCGTCAACGCGTTCGAGCGGTTGGGCGGCTCGTGGAAGCACACCGCGGAGCGGACGCGCGGCGAACAGCGCCAGCTCCACGGTCGGTCCGGGCGTGGCCGGTTCAAGGCGTTCGCCCTCGGCCACCTCGTCGAGTGGCGGACGACCTCGCGGGCGCCGGTGGGCCCTGCGCTGCAGACGATCACGATCACCGGCGCTGCCGACGCGCTGACGACGTTCCGCGTCTCGGATCCCGCCGACACGCCCCCGGGCGCCGCGACGGGCACCGAGGTCCTGATCACCGAGCTGCGGAACGGGTTCCGCGGCCTGCAGGGCCAGGCGGTCGAGCAGGAACTCCTCGAGGAGTTCGCGATCTACCTGCGGCAGTACCCGCACGTCCTCGTGGAGTACGACGGCCGGCGGCTCGACGCCACGGCGGCGATCCGACACGAGGCCCGCTACTCCGTACCGCCGGTGACGCTCGAAGACGGCCGAGTGGTCGAGGCCACGCTGGACGTGATCGAGTGGACGTTCGGGACGCGCCGGACCCTCTTCCTCTGCGACGCGGACGGCTTCGCCTTCGACGAGACCACGCAGGCCCTACCGTCGATGGGCGGCGGGTACTCGGCCTACCTCCGCTCGCCGTTCATCCGTGAGCTGGACCAGGAGCACGCCCTCGGGCTGGAGAACATCGACCCGCGCCTCCGCGCGCTGACCGACGCCGCCCGCGCCCTACTCCGCGACCACGTGCGCCGGCGGGCCGCCGAGGCGGCGGCCGACGCGGTCGCGGAGTGGAAACGGAAGGACGTGTACCCGTACGCGGGCGAGCCCACGTCGGCGGTGGAGGCGGCCGAGCGGCAGGTCTTCGAGGTCGTCGCGCTCACCGTTCGGGATCACCTCCCGTCGTTCGCGACGGCGGCGCCGAAGGAGCAGCGGCTCACGTTCCGGCTGGTGAAGCAGGCGCTCGAGCAGGATCCCGGGTCGCTGCAGACGATCCTCGGCGAGGTGCTCGGACTCCCGGAGCGCCAGCGCGACGAGCTCGCGGCCCTGCTGAAGCACACGTCGCTGGCGCAGATCATCAGCGCCTCTCGCGTCGTGACGGAGCGCCTCGACTTCCTGCGCGCCCTCGAGCTGCTCGTGTTCGACCGGGACGTGAAGAAGGTCCTGCGCGAGCGCACGCAGCTCCACCGCATCCTCGAGCACCACACGTGGATCTTCGGCGAGCACTTCCACCTCACCGTCAGCGACCAGTCGCTGAACGAGGTGCTCGCGAAGCACCGCACCTGGGTGGCGGGGTCGGACGGCGTGGCAGGGGCGCCGGGCGGGAACGGCGCGGCGGGCGCGGCGGGCGGCGCCGACGAGGCGGAGGTCCGGCGCCTCGACGGCTCGCGGGGCATCATCGACCTGATGCTCTCGCGCACCGTGCCGCAGCCGCGGGCCGACGAGCACGAACATCTCGTCGTCGAGTTGAAGGCGCCCAAGCAGCCCATCAACGGCGCCGTCCTGGCGCAGGCCAGGTCGTACGCTTTCGCCGTGGCGGCCGACGAGCGGTTCGCGGACACGAACACCCGCTGGAACTTCTGGGCGGTCTCGAACACGATGACCGAAGACGCGCGCCGCGAGACGCGCATCATGGGACTGCCGGAGGGCGTCGCGTACGCGTCCCCGGACGGCCGCATCACCGTGTGGGCGCGCACGTGGGGGCAGCTGATCGATGCGGCCCGAGCGCGGCTCTCCTTCTTCCAGCAGCAGTTCGCCTACGAGGCAACGACCGAGTCGGCCCTCGCGCTCCTCCGCCGTCTGCACGGGGAGCGGATCCCGGCCGTTCTGGGGGAGACGGCCGCGGACCAGCCCGACCCCGAAGCCGCCCCCGCGGGGGACGCGGCGGCCGATGTCGCGGCGCCGGAGGCCGGAGCCGTAGCCCAGGGGCACCGCTAGGCTTGCAGGGCCGCCGGACCTTACCCGACTGGCCCGGTCACCCGCCGCCTCGCATCTCCCCGCCCTCTCAATGGAGCCACCCGTCGTCGACACACCGCCGCCCGGCGGTGGCCTCTCGCTGGACACCGTCGTGCGCGTCGACGTCGCCCCGTGGGCGGGGGGAGCCACCCGCCGGCGGCGGGTGCGGCTACGCCGGGCATTCGCGCTCGGCGCCACCGCCGGGCCGGCGCTCCACGAGCTCGCGCGACACATCGTGGGAGTCGACGCACACGAACTCCTCACGGACGACAACCCGACCACGGGCGCCGTGACCCACGCCGTGCGCCAGCTGACGGCGCTCCGGCGCCGCTGGCTCGCCGGCGAGTAGGAGCGCGCGGGACGACGGCGATGTCGGCCCGGAGGCGCGCGGGCTAGAAGCGACGGTCGCGCGAGACGCTGAAGGACCAGAACCGCTGCGTAGCGGCGCCGCGGAACTCGCCGCTCCGCGCGACCCGCCGGAGCGCCAAGGCGTACCCGCAGCCAACCCGCACTACGCCGCCGAGCTCCTCATCCCGGACCCACGGGACGCGCTCGACGGTCCGCTGCGGCTCGAAGAAGAGCTGCGGGCCGTCGAGGAACACGCTGTGCTGCCGGCCGATCCAGTCGCGACCGTACTGGACGTAGGTCTCCCGCGGAGCGACGACCCGCCAGCCGAGCCGACGGACACACCGGCCGAAGCGGCGGCCGCCGCCCGGTTCCGCCGCGGCCGCGCCGGCCTGGCGCGCGGCCGCCGTGTCCGCCGTCGAGAGCGTGAACCGGACGGGTTCGATCCGGTCTACGAGATCGGACGAGATGTTCCAGCCGACGCGTACCGCAGCCCCTGCCGTCACCTCCCGGAAGACCGTGCCGGCCGTGACCCCCCATCGGGGCCGGATGTCGAGGACGCGCGGCGGCGGCGCGGACGCCGCAGGCTCACGCGCCGGCGACCACGGGGTCACCGCGCCGAGCCGCCAAGGCCGGGGTGTGCGGAGCTCCAGCAGCCGCCACTGGCCGCGGTAGGCAACGCTCAACGCGGGCTCGAAGGGCATCTGCGTGTCCCAGCCGCTCGGCCAGTCCGGGTCACCGATCAACTGGTGCCACCCCTGCTGCACGTTCTCGCCGAGCGCGAGCGGCCCCACCACGCCCACGCTGTACTCGACCGACTGCACCGCGTCGCGGCCGGCCGCCTGCAGCGTGCGGCCGACGTACAGCACCGCCCCGTACGGCCGGTCGCCGAGGGGCGGGTCGGCCAGCGTGATGTCAGTTGGCGTGTAGAAGTTCTGGCCGAACGCGTGCCCCACCCGGAGCCGGCGGCACCCGTCCTCCGACCCGTCACCATCCGAGCCCTCGCAGAACGGAGCACCCGACAGGCCGAGCGGCAGCCGCCAGAACCAGTGCCGCGCGGCGCGACGGCGCCACGTCGGTCCCGCGTCGGCGGTCGTCGAGTACCGCAGCCCGTTCGTGTAGAAGCGGTCACCGTCGCCGATGTCGTTCTCCCAATGGAACCGGGAGAGGCGACTCGTGTCCGTCGGCTGCGCCGCAACCGGCTCGGCGACTACCGCGGCGGTCAGCAGCAGGAGCGCGGTCGCGGCACCCACCGTTGGGCGCCACGTGTGCCTCGCGTAACGGCGCGAGGGACTCGTATGGGGGCGGGGCATCGACGCGGGCTCAAGCGCGTGGCGGTTACATCGTCGCGCGAACGTACGCCCCCGTCGCGGAGCGTCAAGCAGCAGGAGCGTCGACCCGCCGGGTCGCCCGGACTAGCGCCGCGTCAAGGTCTCTACAGCAGTTGACCACCGGTGCGCGGGTCAGAGTCGTCACGCTCCTGAGCGCTAGCGGCTGGCGGGCGGTGCCGACGGCAGAACGTCGCCGCTTCGGTCGCCCACACGGCAGCGGCCAGAGAAGCAGATGGCCTCTTGCCGGTTCTGGCGGGTGCTCGTAAGAAGGACGCGCACTCCTTCCTGTGCCTGTTCTCCTGCCGCAGCCCCCTCCATGTCCCTCCTCCCCATCCTCGCCGCGGTCGCGGTCCTGCTCGGCGGCGCCCTCGCGGCCGTCGCGTTCGTCGCCCTCCGTGCTCGGCGCGACGCCGCCGGCGCCCGTGCCGAGGCCGAGCGCCTCCGCGACCGATTTCGCGGCGTAGTCGACGCCGACGCGGAGCGCACCCGCGTCCTGGCGGAACTCGACGCCGAGCGGACACGCGTCCGCGAGGAGATCGCCCACGCCGAGCGGGCCGCCGAGGCGGGTCGCGCGGGCGCCGCGGCCGACGCCGACCGTCTGCGGCAGGAGGCTGCCTCACTGGAGGGCCAGGTCGCAGCTCTGCGGACCGAGTTCGAGCGGCTCGACGAGGAGGCGAACCTGCAGTCCTTCGGCTTCTACAAGCCCCGATACGACTTCGTGAACGCCATCGCCTACGAGGCGCGCCTGGAGCAGATCCGCGAGCGGCAGAAGCAGATGCTCAAGGCGAAGACGGCCGCCGTCGGCGACGTCGAGTGGCACGTCAACGGGAGCAAGGTCGAGGGCCGCAAGCAGATCAACCAGACGCTGAAGCTCATGCTGCGGGCCTTCAACGGCGAGAGCGACGCAGCCGTCGCGAAGGTCCGGTACAACAACGTGCACGTGATGGAGGCCCGCATCCGGAAGGCGTGCGAGACCGTCAACTCCCTTGCACAGGTGCAGCAGTGCCGGATCACGCGCGAGTACCTCGACCTGAAGCTCGAGGAGCTCTTCCTGGCGCACGAGTACCAGGAGAAGCTCTACGAGGAGAAGGAAGAACAGCGCCGCATCCGCGAGCAGATGCGCGAGGAGGAGCAGGCGCAGCGCGAGCTGGAACGCGCCCGTCTCGACGCGGAGAAGGAGGAGCAGCGCTACGAGGCCGCCCTCGCGCGGGCGCGCGCCGACGCGGAGAAGGCGGTGGGCGCGAAGCAGGAGAAGCTGCAGCAGCAGATCGCGGACTTGGAGCTGCGCCTCGCGGAGGCGCACGCGCGGAAGGAGCGCGCCATCGCGCAGGCGCAGCTCACCCGCTCCGGCCACGTGTACGTGATCTCGAACGTCGGTTCGTTCGGCGAGGAGGTCTTCAAGATCGGCATGACGCGCCGGCTCGACCCGATGGAGCGGATCAAGGAGCTGGGGGATGCGAGCGTCCCCTTCGAGTTCGACGTGCACGCGGTCATCTACTCGGAGGATGCGCCGGGCCTGGAGAACAAGCTCCACCGGCTGTTCCACTGGCGACGCGTGAACCGCGTGAACGAGCGGAAGGAGTTCTTCCGCGTCGGGATCGACGAGATCGCGGCGGCGGTGCGCGAGGAGAACGCCGAGATCAAGGTCGTCCGCGACGCCGAGGCCGAGGAGTTCCGGAAGACGCTGGCGCTGCTGGCCGACGAGACGGCCCGCGGCGGGCCGGCCCCCGACGCGCTCCCGCGGGGCGGGGCGCGCTACGACCGTCGGTCAGACCGACGCGGTGGTGTGCCGTCCCCCGCGTCCGCCAACGGGCCGGCGCGGGCGCAATCGGGCGTCGCTTAGACCGGCCCGCGTCGGGCTGCCCCGAGCTGGACCGCGGGATGGGCCCGCGCGCCGTGACGCTGCCGTGACGCTCGGGGCGGTGCTCGCGCGTCGCGCGGCGCCTAGACTTCCGCCCCCTCCAGAGACGACTGCTGCGCAGCAGCCGCCTCACCTCTGCCCGTTCTGCTCCACGTACGCTGACGACCGTGACACCCTCCGCCTCCGCCCCCGCCACCGACGAACCCCTGCAGATCGACGCCGCCCTTGAGCCATGGCCTGCCGTCAGCGCCCAACGCAAGCGCTGGGACGCGCTCCTGCTCGGCAACGGCGCTAGCTGCGCCGTGTGGGGACGGTTCACCTACGGCTCCCTCTACGAGCGTGCCGCATCCGGTGAGCTCGACAACGGCATTACTGCTGACGACCTGAGGCTGTTCAAGCGCTTCGAGACGGTGAACTTCGAGGCGGTCCTCGGCGCGCTGGCGACCACCGCGCAGGTGATCACCGCGCTGAAGCTGCCGCCCGAGGATACGGGCGCGGTCAAGGAAGCGATGATGGAACGGTACCGCAGCGTGCAGGGCGCGCTGGCGGCGGCCGTCCACGACCGCCACATCGCGCACCGGAGCGTGCCCCTCGCGACGCTGCTGACGCTCAGCGACGAGATGCGGCGCTACGCGACGGTGTTCTCGACGAACTACGACTTGCTCGCCTACTGGGCGGTGATGGCGGGCGGACCCGATGGCTTCACGGACTTGTTCTTCGGCGAAGCGTTCGACCCCGAGAACACCGAGGTGTGGTACAAGCAGACGGTCGTGCTGTGGCTGCACGGGGCACTCCATCTCCAGCGCCGCGTCAACGGTGAGACACTGAAGCGGAAGTCGGGCGGCATGGGCGAGTTCAACGACCTGCTGCGCCAGTTCGGAGAGCCGACCCCCGACATGGTCCCGTTGGTCATCACCGAGGGCACGTGGCGACAGAAGCTGGCCGCCATCGAGCGCTCCGAGTACCTGGCGTACGCGTACGAAGAGCTGTCGCGACGCCGCGACTCCGCCGTGGTGTTCGGGCACTCGCTTGGGGAGATGGACGAGCACCTCGTCAGCGCCATGCGCGGCTGGGGCCCGGCGACGCTCGCGGTGTCTGTGTGGCCGGGCATGGGGCCCGAGAAGATCATCGAGTTGAAGGTGTCGCTGCGGCAGCGCCTGCCCGATGCGACGCTGCTGTACTTCGACTCGACCACGCACCCGCTTGGCGCGCCCGCGCTCGAGGTCCCGGCGGCGTGACGGCGACCGGGGGCGCCGGGCCGCCGCCCCCGGTCACCTACCGCCCGGCGACCGCAAGGATCATGAGCAGCTGTCCGTTGACGCGCGCCACCAGCCAGGCGACCTGCTCGTCGTTCAGGGCGACCGGCATCCCGTGCGCGCCGTCGTTGAGGGCGAGGAACGTCTGCTGGATCAGCTTGACCTCGTCCTCGACATGTCGCGCGTACGCGCCGTTACCGACGCCGCGGTAGAGGTACTTGAGACGGGCCGCCCGCTTCATCTTGCCGGAGCCATCGTAGAGTTCGGACCGGGCAACGTCAGGCCCGTGCCAAGCGCAGACGTCGACGTCCGGGGCGAGGCGCGTGAGCAGCGCCTCTAGGAGTTCGCGGAGGGAGATGGCCGTGTGCCGCGCGTAGTCGTCGCCACGCTCGCGCACGGAGCGCATGGCCCCACGGTACGCCGCGGCCAGCCCGGGCCCCACGGCGTCTAGGCGTGCCGCCAAGTCCCCGACGTCGGCGGGGCGGCGCCCAAGGTCAACGGTCGCCCGCTCGGACGCATCATCTCGCGCCTCGCCTTCATGAGCGACGTCCTCGGTCCCGATACCGACCAGGGCAGAGACGCCGCGCGCGGCAGTGTAGACCTGCAACGTGGGCGCATCGCGGACGAGCTCGGGAAGGGCCGCGAACGCTGCGGGGGCCGCAGCGAACTGCTCCCACACCGCGCCGGCGGAGCGGGTGAGTCGGTCGACGCCACGTACGAGGCGGCGGGCGCCCGCGGCGGAGAGCCCCTCGGCCGAGACCCACCCCGCAGCGCCCGTCGTGGGATCGGTGACTGCCGCGAGGACCGAGCGGAGGGCAGACGCCTCGCGTGCCCAAGTGTCCATGATCGCGTACTCGCGTGCGAGCGCCGCCGAGGCTCCCCGCTCCAGACTGCGCTCGAGTTCGAGGCGCTGGAACGCGTTGCCCAGCGCCCCGACGTGATACGCGCCGGCGAGAGCGCCGGTCCGAAGGCCGGCCGTCGCGTCGGCCGACATCCGGGCAGCCGCGAGTGCGTCGGCCGCGAAGCGCGCGGCACCGCTGTCGAGCAGGCGGTCCGGCCGGACCACAGACTCCCGGAGGTCGGACAGGAAGGCCGGGTGGGGGAGCGACCGCGTCACTGCGTCGAGGAGCGCGCGGTCGCGCTCGAGGGCCTCGCGCGCCTCTCGCAGCGCGCGAGGCTCGATCACATCGAGCATCCGATGCGTCGTGACGAGCCGGTCGCGCACTTCCTGTGCGTACCGTGTCGACTCCAGGAAGTCCTGGCGCACGCGGGCTTCCTCAACGAATCGTGCCCTGATCTGGGCGTCGCGTAGGATCTGCTGGCGTACGCGCTCAAGCGCATCTGACATAGGACTCGTTACCAGTTCAGATCGCATGCCGTAGAACCGCGGTCCATCATAGGCGGCGCCCGCCGCTCAGCCCGCCGCCTGGCTGCGTACCCGCCCCCCTTCTACGATCTGAGGCTCGATGCGAGACCGCGTGTGCGAGTTACTCCTGGCGTGCGGGACGTCGGACGGCGTGATGCCGCCGACGATGCTCTACAACGAAGGCTGGATGCTGCGCCTCGTGCTGGACTGGTTCGCACGCCAGCCGCGTGAACCCGCCGACCAGCACCCGCTGGCGTTCCTGCCGGGCGCGCGCTGGTACTCGGAGGTGCTCCTCGGCAGCCGCTTCAGGCCGCGTCGCCGGGGGGACCCGCTCGGCGAGTCGTGGACGCACGCCGACGGCGCGGTGGGCCACTTCGCGGTCGGCGGCTCCGGCCGCGGCGACCTCGCGCTGGCCGCCGACGCGCGGCAGCTCGTGATCGTCGAGGCGAAGATGTTCAGCGGGCTGTCCGCCGGGACGAAGAACGCGAAGACCTTCGACCAGGCATCGCGCAACGTCGCCTGCGTTGCCGAGGCGCTCGCGAAGGCGGGGCGGGCGCCGGAGGCCGTGACACGCCTCGGCTTCCTCGTCCTGGCGCCGCGCGAGCAGATCGCGGCCGGCATCTTCGGCGCGGTTACGCACGCCGCCATCACGAGGGCCGTTCGCGAGCGGGTCGCCGCGTACGCTGGCGACCCGCTCGACGTCGACGGCACCGACGCGGCAGCCAAGCTCGCATGGCTCGAGGGGGAGTTCGCAGGAACCTGCAAGGCGATGCGCCTGGACGTCCTCGCCTGGGAGGATGTCGTCGGGTACATCAGGGCCCACGACCCTGACGCTGGGTCAGAGCTCGCCACCTTCCTCGGTCGCTGCCTGGAGCACAACCGACCGCCAGCGCGGCGGGTGGGCGTGGAGTCGCCTGCTCAGGCGACTCTGGTTCAGTCGTCGGCCGCGGCCCACCCCGGGACCTGCGCGTCGTAGCGGGCCCGGGCCGCGTCGATCTCCGGCAGGTGGGCCTGCGACCACGCGACGAGCTGCCCGACGATGCCACGGAGCGTCAGCGCGAGTGGCGTGAGGGCGTACTCGACGCGGGGCGGCACCTCGGGATACATCGCGCGCGAGAGCAGCCCGTCGCGCTCGAGGCTGCGGAGCGTCACGGCGAGCATGCGCTGGCTGATCCCCTCGACGCGCCGCCGCAGCTCGCTGAAGCGGAGTGGCGTGCCAGCCTCACCGAGCACATGGAGGACGTAGACCGACCACTTGTCGCCGACGCGCGCGAGCACCTCATGGGCGCGGCAGCCGAGCGGGTCGTGCCCGGCGGCTGGCGCCGCCGGCTGCTGCGGCGCGGACGCCGGCGCGGGCGCCGCGGTCGCCCGACGGCGCGTCGCAGGGGCGCCCGCCTGCGGCGCGCCGGTCCCGGCCCGGCCTGCACGCTGGGTGGTCGTCATCGTGGTTCCCTCTAGGTAACCGGGGCACGTTCGCGTGCGTTCTTCCGACCGCCTACGGACGCCTCTACGTTGCCGATGGTTCCGAAAGGGAACCGACCTACGAATCGGCACCAACGTACGAGGAGGCAATATGGCACCGCACGCTCCCATGATGAAGGCCGTCGTCCTGCCCGACTTCGGGGGTGCCGTCGAGCTCCGGCAGATGTCCGTCCCCGAGCCGGCCGAGGGGGAGGTGCGGGTCCGGGTGCACGCCGCCTCCGTGAACGGCTTCGACGTCTCGGTCGCGCACGGCCGGCTGCAGGGCATGATGGAGCACCGCTTCCCTGTGGTGCTCGGGAAGGACTTCGCGGGCGTGGTGGACGCCGTCGGGGCCGGGGTGACCGGGTTCGCGCCGGGCGACCGCGTCTTCGGCGTCGTCACCAAGCCGTACCTCGGCGACGGCGCGTTCGGCGAGTTCGTGACCGTGCCCGCCGAGATCGGCCTCGCGCGGCTCCCGGACGGCGTCGACTTCCGGACGGCCGGCGCGCTCGGCCTCGCGGGCACCGCCGCGTGGATGGCGGTCGCCGCCGCCGCGCTGGCCCCGGGGCAGACGGTGCTCGTCGCGGGCGCGACGGGCGGCGTCGGCTCCCTCGCCGTGCAGCTCGCGGCGCAGGCGGGCGCGCGCGTGATCGCGACGGCGCACGGCGACGAGGAGCAGCGGTTCGTCACGGGCCTCGGCGCGGCCGAGGTGGTGGACTACACGCAGGACGTCGCGGCGCAGGTGCGCGCGGCGCACCCCGACGGCGTCGACGCGGCGCTGCACTTCGCGGGCGATCCGGGTGCCGCCGTCTTGGTCGTGCGCGCCGGCGGCCGCCTGGCGTCGACGATGATCATGGCCCCCGACCAGATCCCGAGCGAGACGGTGACGGTGGCGGCGATCTACGCCATGCCCACCGCCGAGGTGCTGGACGGGCTGGCCGACGCGGTCGCGGGCGGACGCCTCACGGTGCCCGTCCGGCGGACGTACCCGCTCGCCGAGGTGCCGGCGGCGCTCGGCGACTTCGCGCGGGGCGCGCTCGGCAAGTTCGTCGTCGCCGTGGGGGCGGAGACCGCACGGTGAGCGCCACGACGCCCATGCGCGTGACGGTCTTCGGCGCATCCGGGAACGTCGGGCGGCACGTCGTCGAGCAGCTCCTGGCCGCCGGCCACGCCGTCACCGCGTACGTGCGGAACGCCGGCAAGCTCGCCATCGCGCACCCGAACCTCCGCGTCGTCGAGGGCACGCTCGACCAGCCGGCCGCCATCGCGCGCGCCGTGGAGGGCACCGACGCGGTGATCAGCGCGCTCGGCCCGACGCTGAGCCGCAAGGCGACCGGCACCCCGGTCACCGCGGGCACGCGCCACATCGTCGCCGCGATGCGGGCCGCCGGCGTGCGGCGCTTCGTCGGGATCGCGACGCCCGCCGTGGCCGACCCGCGCGACCGCCCGACGCTCAAGGCGAAGCTCTTCCGGCTCCTGCCGCGGCTCGCGTTCCCGAACGCGCTCGTGGAGATCGACGCGATGACCGCCGCGGTCACGGGATCGGACCTCGACTGGACCATCGCGCGCTTCATCAGCCCCAACGACAAGCCGGCCACGGGGACGATCCGGTCCGGGTTCCTGGGGCGGGACACGGTCGGCACCGCGATCAGCCGCGCTGACATCGCCGCCTTCCTCGTCGGCCAGCTCACCGACGCCCGGTACCACCGCGCCGCGCCCGTCATCAGCAACTGACGCCTCCGAGATCGACCGACCTCCCATGCAGCACGCTACGCCGCAGAGCACCCAGCACGAGAAGCCGTTCGAGCTCGGCGTCTACACGTTCGGCAACACGCCGCGCAGGGCGGGCGGCGGCCACGGCCCGACCGCGCAGGCGATCCGCGACGCCCTCGAGGCGGTGCACGTGGCCGAGCAGGTGGGACTCGACGTCTTCGGTTTCGGCGAGCACCACACGCGCTCGATGCCGATCTCCTCGCCGACGGCGCTCGTCGTCGCGGCCGCGGCATCGACTACGCGTATCCGGCTCAGCACCGCGGTGTCGGTGCTCTCCACCGACGAGCCGATTCGCGTCTTCCAGCAGCTCGCCACCGCCGCAGCGCTGGCACCTGGGCGGGTCGACATCGTGGCAGGCCGCGGCTCGTCGGCGATCACCTTCCCGATCTTCGACCTGGACGAGCGCGACTACGACACGCTCTTCGCGTCGAAGCTCGAGCTGCTGCTCGCGCTGAACGGCGAGGAGCGCGTGACCTGGAGCGGCCCGCACCGGCGCCGCGCCCTCCGCGACACGCTCGTCGTCCCGCGCCCCGAGCAGCCGCTCCGGATCTGGCTCGGCACCGGCGGCAGCCCAGAGTCGGTGATGCGCGCCGTGGAGCTCGGACTGCCGATGTTCCTCGGCATTCTCGGCGGCACGCCCGAGCACTGGGCGCAGTACGGCCACGCCTACCGCGCCGCCTGGGCCGAGGCCGGCCACCCCGCCGACGCGGCGGACGTCGCGGTGGCCGTGCACGGCTTCGTCGGCGACGACGACCGCGCCGCGAAGGCGACCTACCTGGAGCACGAGCTCCGGATGTTCGAGACCGGCATGGCGGAGATCGGCCGGCCGGGACGTGCGCCCGCGGGCCGGGCGGCGGAGCTGGAGCGGGGGCGCATGGTGTTCGCCGGCGGCCCGAACGAGATCGCCGAGCGCGTCCTGCACCTGCACGAGCTGCTCGGCCACTCGCGGCAGATCCTCCAGATGGACGTCGGCGGGATGCCCCACGCGGCCTTCCTGCGGAGCATCGAGCTGCTCGGCACCCGGGTCCTCCCCCAGGTCCGCCAGGCGCTCACCCCACCACAGCCGTCCCTCCAGCCAGCCTCCCTGCCATGACCTCCGCCACGACCAGCCCTTCGATGTCGCACGCCGCCCCGCGCAGCCGTGCGCTGCACGTGATCCTCTGGGTCGTGCAGGCGCTCCTCTTCGCCTTCTTCCTCATGGCCGGCATCAACCACGGCCTGAAGCCCATCGCAGAGGCCGCGCAGTCGTCGCCGTGGATCACCGGCGTGCCGGTGTGGCTCGCACGCTTCATCGGCTTCGCCGAGATCGCCGGCGCGGTGGGCATCGTGCTGCCGGCGGCGACGCGCATCAAGCCGTGGCTCACGCCGCTCGCGGCGGCGGGGCTGGCCGTGATCATGGCGCTCGCGGTGCCGTTCCACGTCATGCGCGGCGAGGCGAGCGTCGTCGCCTTCAACATCATCCCCGCGCTGCTCGCCGCCTTCGTGGCGTGGGGCCGCACGACCCGCGCGCGCATCGCGCCGCGGACCTGACCACGGGTCACCTACACAGCACCTACACGGACCGAGAGGATAGACGGATATGCGGATCGGAATCAGCGGCGCGAGCGGGCAGCTCGGCGCGGCCACGGTGGCGGAGCTCGTGCGCCGGGGCGGACACGACGTCGTCGGCATCTCGCGCTCGCCCGAGCGCGTCACGCCGCCGGTCGAGGGGCGGCTCGGCGACTACGACCGGCCCGAGACGCTCGCCACGGCGTACGCGGGGCTCGACCGGCTGCTCCTCATCCCGACTGGCGAGATGGGCCCCGGCCGCCGCGCCGGGCAGTCGGTCGCGGCCATCGACGCGGCGGTCGCCGCGGGGGTCGGGCACATCGTGCTCATGTCGTCGGCGGGCACGCGGGCGGCCGAGGAGCCGGACATCTACGCCTCGTACTGGGCCGCCGAGCAGCGGCTGATCAAGACCGCGCCGCGCTGGACGATCCTGCGCATGAACTACTACGCCGAGGCGCTCATCCAGGAGGCACGGATGTCGCTCGCCGGGGGCGTGCTGACGGGGCTCGGCGAGAACCGCGTGGCGTTCGTCGCGCGCGGGGACGTCGCCGCCGCGGCCGCGGGGATCCTGACGAGTGACGGCCACGTCGGCGCCATCTACCACGCGACCGGGCCGGAGCGCCTGTCGGGCGCCGGGCGCGCGGCGCTGGTGGCCGAGGCGTCGGGGAAGCCGTTCGCGTTCCTCGCGCTGCCGGAGCCGGTGCTCCGCGGCGGGCTGGAGCAGGCGGGGCTCCCGTCGCCCGTCGTTGGTGCGATCCTGTCGATCCAGGAGAAGTTCGTCCAGGGCGGCTTCGACGTCGTCACGGGCGACGTCGAGCGCCTCGCGGGGCGTCCCCCCCGCGGGCTGCGCGAACTCGTGGAGGAAGCCTTCTCGAGCCGCTGAAACTGCGCATCGGTACGGTCCAGGCGCCGGGATGGGACCGATCCGAGGGCACTTCCGTCGCTCTGCGGTGCACCATCGCGACAGCAGCTGCTTCTTTGACGCTCAAAGACTTCGCGGTATTAGGGAACGAAGTTTCCTGCCGGCCCACGAGCCCGAAGCGGTACCTGGCGTTCGCGCGGCTGGCGCGGGCGGCGCGGCTGCTGGAGAACCGGAGCGCGACGCTGGCGGCGGTGGCCGACGAGCTGGAGTACTCCAGCCCGCAGAGCTTCGGGCGCCACGTGCGCATGCTGCTGGGCGTCGGCGCGGCGGAGTTCCGCCGGACCTACGATGCTGCGCGGATGCTGGCGCTGTTCCGCGAGGAGCTCGTGGTGCCGTACCGCGAGCGGCTGCGGCGTTTCGTGCCGCTCGGGAGAGTGTGACCCGAGGCGGTCAGCTCCGGGCGCGGCGTCCGAACAGGCGGCCGATCGCCTTCCAGGCGGCGCGGACGAGGAGCGCCACCACCACGAGCGTGAGGAGCGCGAGGGCGAGTGTGATCCACGGGTGCTGCCAGACCATGAGGGCGATCGTGGCGACGAAGCCCGCTTCGGCGACGTTGGCGACGCCGTTGCTGAGCGGCTCGGGGCTCGCGTCGATGGCGACGCGGGCTCCGAGCTTGGTCGCCTGTGTGCCGAGCGCGAGCGTGCCGCCCAGGAGCCCCGCGGCGACGACGATGGCGGGGTCCGCCTGCCAGGCCGTCGCGACGGCGAGCGTGGTGCCGGCGAGCGGGCGCAGGGTGCTGTGGACCGCCTCCCAGGCGGAGGCCACGCCCGGAACGAGGGTCGCCAGGAACTCGACGAGGTAGAGGGCGGCGGCGAGGCCGATCACCCACCAGCTGGAGAGCCCCTGCAGCCCGGCGGGGAGCTGGTCGATCCACTGCTGCCGCGCGGCGATGCCGAGCACGGCCACCGTGGCGTAGGTGCTGACGCCGGCCGCCGAGGCGAGGGCCATGGCCTGGGCGAGCAGGGTCGCGGACATCGTCGGGGGGGTGGGCGGGGGGTCAGCGGGAGGCCGCGTGGCGCCAGCCGCGCAGGCTCACGTCGAGCGCGCGGGTGAGCAGCCGATGGAGGACGGACAGCGCCAGCGCCACGTCGATCGCGCCGGTGGCGGCGGTCTGGCGCACGACCGTCTCGATCTCATCGCGGAGGACGGCGTAGTCGCGGCGCAGGTGGGGCTCCGCCCAGCCGACCCGGTAGCGCTGCTCCCCGTGGCGGAAGGCGATCTCCTCCTGGATGGCGCTGCCGTCGCGCAGCAGGTCGGCGTCCATGCCGCCGCTGTGCTCCAGCGCGACGAGCGTCTGCGCGAGGTCGGCCACGAAGCTGAGCGCGTGGTCCTCGAGCTGGGCGCGGGGGAGCGCCGAGGCGTGCGGCAGCGACGGGTCGGCGCGGAGGCGGGCCGTGTAGCCCTCGAGCAGCGACTCCAGCCGCTGGCGCAGCCGTGTGCCGACGATGGCGAGCCCGTGCACGCCCCCGACCGCGGTGTCCATCCCGCGCGTCCCCCGCTCGCGCGGGCGGACCTTCGGCACGTGCGCGACCGCGCGGGCGCGTGGGACGTGCGGACGGCGCGGCGCCTCCTCGGCGACGGCGGGCGGCTCGGGGAGGCGCGTCGGCAGCCAGAGGGTGAAGTGGGCGCCCTGGCCCGCCTCGCTCTGCAGCGTGAGGTCGCCGCCCATCAGGCGCGCGAGCCCGCGGCTGACCGCGAGGCCGAGCCCGGTGCCGCCGACCGTGCGGGTGCGGCTGCCGTCGCCCTGGACGAACGGCTCGAACACCGCCTCGTGGAGCGCGGGCGGGATCCCGACGCCGGTGTCGCGGACCTCGATGGTCACCCACGGACCCGTGCCGGCGCGCGGCCCGCTCGCGCCGGTCGGGACGTCGCTGGTGATGTCGACCGTGATCGTGCCGCCGGCCGGCGTGAACTTGACCGCGTTGGTCAGCAGGTTCACGAGGATCTGCCGGACGCGGTGCTCGTCGCCGACGAAGCGGGCGTCGGTGTCGGGGGGCGGCTCGACCACGCGGACGCCGCGGGCGGCGGCCTGCGATGCGATGAGCGCGAGCGCCCCCCCGGTGAGCGGGCCGACGGTGCCGGGGACGCGCTCGACGACCATGCGGCCCGACTCCAGCCGCGCGAGGTCGAGCACGTCGTCGACGAGGCCGAGGAGGTGGCGGCTGCTCGTGAGGACGCGCTCGAGGTAGCCGCGCTGCGCCTCCGTGACCGGGCCGGCGACGCCGAGCTCCAGGAGCTGCGCGTAGCCGGTGACGGCGTTGATCGGCGTCCGGAGCTCGTGGCTCATGGTCGCGAGGAAGTCGCTCTTCGCCCGCGCGGCGACCTCCGCGGTCGCCCGCGCCTCCTCGGCGGCGCGGCGGGCGTGGTCGGCCGACTCGCGGGCGGCCCGCAGCTCCCCCGCGAGCCGCTCGGCCTCCTCCCGCGCGCGTCGCTCGGCGGTCAGCGCGCGGGCCGCCTCGTCGCCGGCGCGGAGGAGGGCCACGTCGCGGTGCAGGACGAGCAGGCCGTCGCCCATGGGGTAGGCGCTCACCTCGATGCGCCCGCTCTGCCGGGAGGCGAAGCTCTCGACGTGGAGCGGGCGCTGCTCGCGCATGGCGCGCGTCAGGCCGTCGTGCATCGCGCTCCCGGACGTCTGCGGCAGCACCGACCAGAGCGAGCGCCCGACGACCGCGTCGGGGGCGGTGCGCCAGAGATCGGCCGCGGTCCGGTTCACGTAGCGCAGGCGCCAGTCGCGGTCGACGACGTAGAGCGGGTCGGTGATCCGGTCGAGCAGCGCGCCGAGCGTGGCGGCGCCGAGCACGGTCGCGCCGCGGGCGGCCGGGTCCTGCGCGAGCGACTCCCCGGGGGAGGTGGTGGCGTCGCCGGCGGTGGGCTGGGCGAGCGCGACGGTCACCTCGCCACCGCTCGGTCCCGGCACCCGCCCGACGATCGGCGCGGTCCAGAGCGCCGAGCGCCGCTCGCTCGCGCCGTCGCGCTGCTCGCGGCGGCGGTCCTCGCGCGCGCGCCGCTCCACCGCCGGATACTCGCCGCCGCGCACGCCGCCCTCGCCGTCGTGCGGCGGGGCGACGGCGGGTCGCTCGGGCGGGGAGGGGTCGGTGGCGCGGGGCGGCTGCATGGCACCCCGCGATTGCGAAACCCGTGCGCGCACGTCACATGCGCGTCGGTGCGGGAGCGTACACGTGCGCCGACGCCGCGTCGCACATGCCCCGTCGGGTCCGCAGCGGGCTCGGGTGCCTTCCGGGCATTGATTGCGTGCTCAATGACCGTCCGGGTACATTGACCAGGTGAACAATGACCATCGCCGGCCCGCGCCGGCCACGCGCTAGCCGATGGGCGGGCGCAAGCTGCCCGAGGAGCAGCGACGCGAGGCGATCCTCCGGGCGGCCTATGCCGTCGCCGCGCGCGAAGGGTTGAGCGGGGTCACGGCGCGCGCCGTGGCGGCCGAGGCGGGCGTGAGCAGCGGGCTCGTCTTCTTCCACTTCGGGGAGAAGGACGCGCTGCTGGCCGCGCTGCTCGACTGGCTGCTGGCGCGCACCCTGGTCGCCGGCGAGCTGCCGACCGCGGCGCTGCTGGCCTCGCTGCCGCCGGACGCGACGGCCGCCGAGCGGATGCTCGCCGTCGTGCGGCGCGACCTGAAGGCGCTGCGGCACGCCGGCGCCCGCGTCGAGCTCTTCTTCGCCTACTGGGTCCTCGGCACGCACGACCCGGGGATCCGCCAGACCATCCGCGCGGCGCTGGAGCGCTACCGCGCCTCCTTCCTGCCGCTGGCCGAAGCCGTGGTGGCGGAGTCGCCCTGGCGCTGGGGCCCCGACGGGGCCGCCGGTCTGGCGACCGTCGCCGCCTCCTTCGTCGAGGGGAACGCGCTCCGCGCCGTGCACGACCCCTCCGGCTTCGACGCCGACCGCGCCATGGCGGCGCTGGTCGCGCTGCTCCGCACTCCCGGCTCGACTCCCGTCTCCACGTTCTCCGAAGCACCGTGACGCACCGCGCGACCCAGACTCTCGCTCCACACGACGACTCGCACGAGCACCCGCACGACGAGCCGCACGACGACATCATCCACCCCTCGCCGATCCCGTTCGTGCTCGTGCACCTCGCGTGCGTCGGCGCGATCTGGTCGGGCGTGACGGCGAACGCGCTGCTGCTGTGCCTCGCGCTGTACGTGGTGCGCATGTTCGGCGTGACGGCGGGCTATCACCGCTACTTCTCGCACCGCTCCTTCAAGACGGGGCGCGTGATGCAGTTCGTGCTGGCCTTCATCGCGCAGAGCACCGCGCAGCGCGGCATCCTCTGGTGGGCGGCGAAGCACCGGCACCACCACCGCCACAGCGACACCGAGCACGACGTGCACTCGCCGCGGCACATGGGCTTCTGGTACTCGCACGTCGGCTGGATCTTCACGGCGCAGCACGACTCGACCGACTTCGACGCGATCCCGGACCTGACGAAGTATCCGGAGCTGATGTGGCTCGAGCGGCATCCGTACTTCCCGGCGACGGTGCTGGCGATCGCCTGCTTCGCGTTCGGCGGCTGGCCGGGGCTGTTCGTCGGCTTCTTCTGGAGCACGGTGCTGCTGTACCACGGCACGTTCTTCATCAACTCGCTGGCGCACGTGCACGGCAAGCAGCGCTACCTCACGGGCGACGACTCGCGCAACAACTGGTGGCTCGCGATCATCACGCTCGGCGAGGGGTGGCACAACAACCACCACGCGTACCAGCGCAGCACGCGCCAGGGCTTCCGGTGGTACGAGTTCGACCCGACGTTCTACGCGCTCAAGGCGATGTCGTGGCTGCGCCTCGTGTGGGACCTCGGCGAGCCGCCGGCGGACGTCGTGCGCAACGAGCGGCAGCCGGGCCGCGCGGTCATCGAGAAGGTGGCGCGCCACCTCGCCGAGAGCTTCCCGGCGGCCGCGATCGCGGCGCGGGTGCGCGAGTCGCGCGAGTCGCTGGACCACGCCATCGCGGACGCGCGCGTCGCCGCGACGCACGCCCGCGACGAGGCGGTGGCGGCGCTGACGGCGCGCCTCGCCGAGCTGCAGCTGCCGCACGTGCCGACGCTCGACGAGCTGCGCGAGATCGCGCGGCAGAAGTACGCCGCCTCGCCGTCGATGGACGTGATCGTGGCGCGGGCGCGCGAGCGGCTGCTCGAGGCGATCGCGCGCGAGCTGCTGGCGACGCCGGCGCCGACGGCGGCCTGACCGACGCGGACCTGCGAGGCACGACGGGGGCGCTCCTGCACGGGAGCGCCCCCGTTGGCGTTCGGGACCTCGCGGCGCGTACACTGTGCACATGTCCACGCACATGTCCACACCGGATCCCACGCGCGACGTCGTGGACGTGCTCGTGGTGGGCGGCGGTCAGTCCGCGCTCGCCGTCGCGTACTACCTGCGCCGCACCGCGCGGTCGTTCCTGCTGCTCGATGCGCAGGACGGTGCAGGCGGCGCGTGGCGTCGCGCGTGGCCCTCGCTGCACCTCTTCTCGCCGGCGCAGTGGAGCAGCCTGCCGGGATGGCTCATGCCGCGTGGCGCGGGCGAGTATCCGACGCGCGACGAGGTGCTCGCGTACCTCGCCGAGTACGAGCGGCGCTACGCGATCCCGGTCGAGCGGCCGGTGCGCGTGCTCGGCGTGCACCGCGACGGCGACCGGCTGCGCGTGGCGACCGATCGCGGCGATCGCCGCGCCCGCGCGGTGGTGAGCGCGACCGGCTCGTGGGCGGCGCCGCTCGTGCCGGAGCTGCCGGGCCAGCGTGCGTTCGGGGGCACGCTGCTGCACTCGGCGCACTATCCGGGGCCCGCGCCGTTCGCGGGGCGGCGGGTCGTGGTGGTCGGCGGCGGCAACTCGGGCGCGCAGATCGTCGCCGACCTGCTGGACGTCGCGGCCGAGGTGACGTGGGCCGCGCGCGAGCCGCCGCGGTTCCTGCCCGACGACGTGGACGGGCGCGTGCTGTTCGGCCAGGCGACCGCGCGCTGGAAGGCGCTGCAGGAGGGGCGCACGCCCGATCCGCCGCGCGGGCTCGGCGACGTGGTGATGGTCGCGTCGGTGCGCGCGGCGCGCGACCGGGGCGCGCTGGCCGCGGTGCCGGTGTTCACGCGCTTCACGCGCGACGGCGTGGCGTGGCCCGACGGGCGCGAGACGCCGGTGGACGCGGTGATCTGGGCGACCGGCTTCCGTCCCGCGCTCGATCACCTGGCGCCACTCGGCGTGCTCGACGACCGCGGGCGCGTCGCGGTGCGCGGCACGCGGTCGGTGCTGGAGCCGCGGCTCTGGCTCGTCGGCTACGGCGAGTGGACGGGCTTCGCGTCGGCGACGCTGATCGGCGTGGGACGCAGCGCCCGCGCGACCGTCGACGAGATCGTGGCGGCGCTGGACGCCGACGCATGACGCGACGAGGGGCCCACGCCAGCCGGCATGGGCCCCTCGATCGTGCTCGCGTCGCGCGGGCTCAGTCCATCAGCCGCAGCGGCATCACGAGGCAGAGATACTGCGCCGGGTCGCTCCACCCCTCGGGCTCCACCGTCGCGGCGCGCTCGGGCGCCTTGAAGGTCAGCCGCACCTCGTCGGTCGGGATGTAGCGCAGGATCTCGAGCAGGTAGCTGGCGTTGAAGCCGATGTCGAGCTGGTCGCCCTCGAAGCGGATCGGCAGCTCGTCGGCCGCCTCGCCCAGGTCGGGCGTCTGCACCGAGAACTTCAGCATCCCCGCGTTGAACGACAGGCGGATCCGGTGCGTCTGGTCCGACGCGATGACCGACATGCGCTTCAGCGCGCTCGTCAGCGAGGCCTTGTCGGCGATCGCGTACTTGTCGTTGTCCTTCGGGATGACCTGCTCGTAGTTCGGGTACGGCCCCTCGATCAGGCGCGTGTACACCGCCGTGAACGGCGAGCGGAAGCCGAGGTGGTTGTCGCCGCGCGCGATCTCCAGCTCCTCCTCCGCCGGGAAGAGGCGGCGGATCTGGTCGAGCGCCTTGGGCGGCACGATCAGGTCCCCGGCCGGCGCGCCGCTCGACGCGATCGGCAGCTCCATGCGCGCGAGCCGGTGGCCGTTCGTCGCCACCATGCGCATGCGCTCGGGGCGCAGCTCCCAGAGCACGCCGTTGAGGATCGGGCGGCTCTCCTCGGTGCTGACGGCGAACGACGTGTGCTGGATGAGCTTCTGCAGGTCGCCGCTCTTGATGCGCCAGCTCTCGTCGAACTTGACGGCGGGGAAGGCCGGGAACTCGTCCTTCGGCAGGCCGAGGAGCTTGAAGCGCGACCGGCCGCACTCCAGCGAGACGCGCTGCTCGCCCGTGGCCGACATCTTCACCGGCGACGGCGGGAGCTCGCGCGCGATCTCCTGGAGCTTCTTCGCCGGGATCGTGATCGCGCCGGGCGTCTCGACGTCGGCCGCGACCTCGGTGCTGACCGCGATGTCCAGGTCCGTGCCCGAGAGGCGGATCCCGCGCTCGGTGGTCTCGAGGAGGATGTTGGAGAGCACCGGCAGCGTGGTCTTGGCCGGGATGCTCGCCGCGACGGCGCTGAGGCCTTCCTGCAACTTCTCCCGAGAGATCGTGAAGCGCATGAGCGGCACGGGTGCCCGAGGCGCGGGCGGTTGGGAACGCGGGGGCTCGCGAGCGCCGTGACGGCTGCTACGGCTCGCGAGAGTGACGACGGACGGACGGGGATCGAACGACGTGCGGTCGGGCGGAACGCTCCGTCCATCCACATCCGCCAAGGCTCTACTAGAGAAAGACTGTCTTGTATATCAAAAGACAGCAGTACCAGTAGAGGGTGTGGATGTGTCGAGAGACGCCGGAAGTTACGCTGGCAGCGGCACTTTGCCAGTGGGAATCCCGGCGGCCCGCTGTGGACGGGCGTGGGGATCGGAGCGCTTCTCCACGCGGCGGCACGTGGAGCCCGCGCGGACGGTCGCGCGCCGTGTGGAGTGCCGCGCCGGCGTGTGGACTACGTGGAGACGATGTGGAGTCGTGTGGTCAACCGCGCAGGGTTTCCAACACGCGCCGCACCTTCTCCACACGCCCGCGGAACCCCTCGTCCTCGGCCATCATCGCCTGCGCGCGCTCCAATGAATGGATGACGGTGGAGTGATCGCGCCCGCCGAACGCGCTCCCGATCTCCACCAGCTGCATCCCGAGCATCTCGCGCGTCAGCCACATCGCCACCTGGCGCGGCACGGTGAGCGTCTTGGTCCGCGTCTTCGACTGGAGCCCGTCGGGGGTGACGCCCCACTCCGCGCTCACCGCCTGCTGGATGACGAACGGGTTGAGCGGCGAGCCCGCGGGGATGCCGAGCGCCTGCCCGGGCGCGTTCACGAGCGTGCCGGTGCGGGCCGCGGTGGCGAGCGCCTCGACCGCGCCCTCGGAGCGCAGCTTGTCGCGCAGCGCCTCGCGCGCGAGGTCGACGGTGATGTCGCCGCGCTTGAGCGACGCGTACGCGAGCAGCTTGATGATCGACCCCTCCAGCTCGCGCACGCTCGACTTCACGTGCTGCGCGATGAACTCGAGGACGTCGTCGGGGATCGTCAGCTCGAGGTGGTCGAGCTCCGCCTTCTTGCGCAGGATCGCGACGCGGTGCTCGAACTCGGGGAGGTCGACGTGCGCCACCATCCCCCACTCGAAGCGCGAGACGAGGCGCGCCTCCAGCCCCGGGATGTCCTTGGGCGGGCGGTCGCTCGTGAGGCAGATCTGGCGCCCCGCCTCGTAGATCGCGTTGAACGTGTGGAAGAACTCCTCCTGCGTCGTCTCCTTCCCCTTGAGGAACTGGACGTCGTCGACGAGCAGGAGGTCGGTCTCGCGGTAGCGGCGGCGGAACTCGGCGGTCGTGCGGCTCTGGAGCGCGGCGACGAACTCGTTGGTGAACTGCTCGGTGCCGACGTACGTGATGCGCGTGTACGGATCGCGCTCGAGCATCGCGTGGGCGACGCCCTGCATGAGGTGCGTCTTGCCGAGCCCCGTGTCGCCGTAGATGAAGAGCGGGTTGTAGACCTTGCCCGGCGCCTGCGCGGCGCCCTGCGAGGCGGCGGCGGCGACGTCGTTCGACTTCCCGATGACGAAGTGGTCGAACGTGTAGCGCGGGTTGAGCGGGGCCGAGACGGCGGGCGGCGGGCCGAAGGCCGAGCGGCGGGTGTCGACCGGGGGGCGGTCGCCGGCGGCGGGGCGCGCCGGCGGGGCGGCCGGCGGCGGGGGCGGGGCGATGAAGAAGTCGATCTGCGGCTTCTTCTCGCGCTCCTCGTCCACCGTGAACACGACGTGCACCGGGTGCCCGAGGGCGACGGGGGCGTACGACGCCAGCAGCGCCGCGTGCTTCGACTCGTTCCACTCCGCCGAGAAGCGGTCCGGCGTCCCCACGACGATGCGGTGGTCGTCGACGGAGAGGGCGGCGGTCGGCTCCAGCCAGGTGCGGAAGGTCTGCTCGGGCAGCTCCGCCCGGGCGCGGGCGAGGAGACGGTCCCAGACTTCGGCGGCCGAGAGGGACATGTGGGACCGGATACGGCGGGGTCGATGCTGCGGAGACGGGTGCGGCGGGCCTCCGGCGGGCCGATCAGGTCCGAGCGGGGGGCGCGAAGGTAGCGCGGGCCGTGTGGAAAAGTCAACGCGAGCGTAACGCGCGTCACGGGGGCGGCGTTGGGCGGGCGCCACGCGGTCGGGGAGCGGGCGGGCGGGCTTGCCCGGGATCACGTGTGCGTCAGATGTTTCGCGCGGAAGTCCGTGTGGGGCCGCGAGCTACACGACGAGCGCGGAAACGCGTGGGGTTGACCTAAGTGCCGGCCCTGGCTATTCTTGCCGGTCTGCGCCGTTCCGGGGGCCCTCCCTCGGCGGCTGCGTCTGACCGATCTTTCTGACCCCGCTGGAGCACGACATGGGCAAGCCAACCTACCGGCCCCGGAACAAGCGCCGCATCCGTACGCACGGCTTCCGTGCGCGCATGGCGGACAAGTGGGGGCGTGAAGTTCTCAGCCGCCGCCGCAAGAAGGGGCGCAAGCGCCTGACCGTCCAGCTGCCGACCAAGTACGTCGCCGGGGCCTGAGCCCCGAGCGGCCGGCTCGGCGCCACCCTCCGGGGCGGTGCCGGCGGCCGCGGCGATCCTCCCTCGGATCGCGATGTCGCCTGCACAGGGCTTTCCGCGTCGGCACCGACTGACGCGCGGCACCGAGCTGGACGTGGTACGACGCGAAGGGAAGCGGGTCCGGACCGAGCACCTCGAGGTCCGCGTCCTGGCTTCCCTTCAGTCGTTCCTCCCCCCCGACTCGGCGGCCCACGCGGACGCCGACCCGCCGCGCCCCCGCGTCGGGATCGTCGTGCCCAAGCACCGCCAGAACGGCGTCGCCCGCAACCGGCTCAAGCGCCGGCTGCGCGAGCTGATCCGCCTGCGGCTCCTCCCCGCCCTGCCGCCGGGCGTCGTCGTCGTGCGCGCCCGCCCCGAGGCCTACGGCGCGACCTTCGAGCAGCTCGCGCGGCAGATCGAGCGCGCGCGCCGCGACGTGCTGCGCCTGCTGGCCGCCCCGGCCCCGGCCGCGACCCCGGCGCCGACTCTGGCTCCCGCGCCGGCGCCTCCGGCGGCCGCGCCCCCGGAGCCCTGAGGAGCCCCGCCGTGATCGATCCCACCCCCCCGGATGCGCCCACCCCGCCGCCGCCCGCGCCGTCGTTCGGCGCCCGGGCGCTGATGTTCGGCGTGCGCGTCTACCAGGTGGCGCTGTCGCCGATCCTCGGGGGGCAGTGCCGCTATTATCCTTCCTGCTCCGCGTACGCGCTGGAGGCGCTCGAGCGCCACGGCGCCGCGCGCGGGGCGTGGCTGGCGGTGCGCCGCATCGGCCGCTGCCACCCCTTCCGCCCCGGCGGCTACGACCCGGTGCCGTGACGATCCGCGGCTCCCGCACGCTCCACGCTCCTCGCTCCGCGCTCACTCCGTGCCGCGAACCGGCCGAGCGTGGAGCGAGGAGCGTGGAGCGTCGCTACAGGTAGCACTCGACGTCCCCCATGGAAAACAACCGACGGCTCTTCCTCGCGCTCGCGCTCACCGTCCTGGTGATCGTCGCGACCCAGTTCCTCTTCCCCACTCCGCCCGCGCCGACGCGCGGCGCCGGGGCCACGGCGGACAGCGTCGCGGCCGGGACGCCGGCAGGGACGCCCGCCGCCACGCCGGGGGCGACGCCCACCGCCCCGGGCGCGGCTCCCACGGTCGGCGCCGCGCCGGTCGCCGGGGACTCGGCCGCCGCGGTGGCCGCGCCGGTCGCCGCGATCGAGACGGTGACGGTGGCCGGGGAGCGCGCGGCGTACGCGGTCAGCAGCGCGGGCGCGCAGCTGGTCGGGGCCGAGATGCGGACGTACGAGGCGCTGACGCCCGGCGCGACCGGCGGGGCGCAGCTGGCGCGCGCCGGCGAGCCGCTGCTGTCGTACCGACTGGTGGTGCCGGGCGACACGATCGCCCTCGCGCGCACGCCGATGCAGCTCACGCGCGACGGCAACACGGTGCAGCTCCAGGGGACGGCGACGGGCCGGCTCGGGCAGCGCGTCCCGGTGTCGCTCACCTACAGCTTCGCGCCCGACAGCTACGTCGTGCGCGTGCGCGGCACCGCCGGCGTCAGCGGGCCGGCCTTCCTGCTCGTCGACATGCCGGCGTCGATCGCCGCGACGGAGAAGGACACGCTCGACCACTACAACCAGCTGTCGTACGCCTGGAAGCCGCAGAACGACGACGCGAGCAGCGTGGCGTTCGGCAAGCTCGATCCGGGCGAGCGCGAGCTCGTCGCCGGCCCGCTCACGTGGGCGGTCGCCAAGAGCAAGTACTTCCTCCTCGGCGTGCTCGCGCCGACGGGGCAGTCGTTCAGCGAGCTGTCGGTGAGCGGCGGCGTGCGCAAGGCGAAGGTCGCCACGCACGCGCAGGGCACGCTCGTGGTGCCGGTGGCGAACGGCGGCTTCGGCTTCGACAGCTACGTCGGCCCGCAGGAGTGGCGCCGCCTGGTGGCGATGGGGCGCGAGTTCGAGACGTCGAACCCGTACGGCGGCTGGCTGCAGGGGATCGTGCAGCCGTTCGCGACGATGGTCATCCGCCTGGTGCTGTGGATGCACGACGCGCTCCGCCTGTCGTACGGCTGGGTGCTGATCGCGCTCGGCGTGTTGGTGCGCCTGCTCCTCTGGCCGCTGCAGCAGAACGCGATGCGCTCGCAGATCCGCATGCAGCGCGTGCAGCCGGAGCTGCAGGCCGTGCAGGCGAAGTACAAGAACGATCCGCAGCGCCTGCAGGTCGAGATGATGCGCGTCTACAAGGAGCACGACGTCAGCCCGTTCGCGATGCTGACGGGCTGCCTGCCGATGCTGCTCCCGATGCCGATCTTCTTCGCGCTCTTCTTCGTGTTCCAGAACACGATCGAGTTCCGCGGCGTCGAGTTCCTGTACCTGCCCGACATCTCGCTGAAGGACCCGTACTACATCATGCCGGTGCTGGTCGCCGGGACGAGCTTCCTGCTGTCGTGGATCGGCATGCGCGGCCTGCCGCCGAACCCGCAGACGCAGATGATCACGTACATGATGCCGGCGATGTTCCTGTTCTTCTTCCTGAACGTCGCCTCGGGGCTGAACCTGTACTACCTCGTGCAGAACCTGGTCGCGATCCCGCAGCAGTGGCTGCTGACGCGCGAGCGGTCCAAGTCGGCGCCGCCGATCGTGCAGGGAGTGCCGGTGAAGCGGGCCTGACGGCCGGGTGGGGCGGGATCGGATGAGGCGGGGACGATGACGGCGGGAACGGGTGGGGCGGGTCGGTAGGGCGGGAACGGATACGGCGGGGGCGGATACGGCGGACGTCGCTGGGAGCCTGACGGCGAAACCGGTTCTTGCATAGCGGACGGCGGGGGTGGCGCAGAGGCGCTGCTCCCGCCGTTTCGATTGCCCGTGCGTCGCGAGCCAGAGCCGCGCCGCCGTACCCGCCCCCGCCGTTCCCGACCCGCCGCATCCGTCCCCGCCGTATCCGTCCCCGCCGTATCCGTCCCCGCCCCACCCGTTCCCGCCTCACCCGACCCGCCGTATCCGCCCCGATGCTCCTGACCTACATCGGCCACGCGACGCTCCTCATCGAGCTCGGCGGCGTCACGCTGCTCACCGATCCGAACTTCGATCCGTCGCTCGGGCGGTTCACCTTCGGGGACCGGCTGCGGCGGGTGACGCCGCCGGGGATCGCGCTCTCGGCGCTCCCGCGGCTGGATGCGGTGCTGGTCACGCACGCGCACATCGACCACCTGTCGCTCGCGTCGCTGGCGGAGCTGCCGCGCGACGTGCCCGTGTACGCGCCGCCCTCGGTGGCGCGCTGGCTCGTGGGGCGCGGGTTCGCGCAGACGCGGGCGCTGGCGCCCGGGGCGACGGTGGCGCTCGCGCCGCGCGACGGCGGTGATCCCGTGGAGGTCCACGCCGCGGCGGCCACGCACGTCGGCAGCCGCTACGGCGTCGATCGGTGGCGCGCCGAGACGAACATGTACCTGCTCGAGTCGGACGCGGGGAGCGCGTTCTTCGCCGGCGACACCGGGCTCACGGCCACGACGCACGAGCTGGCCGACCGCGTCTGCCACGCCGCCGGGCGCCCGCTCGACGTGGCGCTCCTCCCCATCGGGCACGCGCCCTGGTGGAAGCAGCGGAGCTTCCGGGCCGGGCACCTCACCTACGCCGACGCCCTCGACCTGTTCGAGCGGCTGCGCGCGCGCTGGATGGTGCCGTACCACTGGGGGACGTTCAACCACCTGAGCGCCGGCGCGCACGACGCGATCGACCGGCTGCGCGCCCTGCTCCCCACGCACCGCCGCCGCGACGCGGTCCGCATCCTCGCGCCCGGCGAGCGCTGGGCGGTGGACGTCGCGTCCGCACGACCGCTGGAGGAGGCGGCCGGCTGATCGGGCGGCGGGGGCGCGGAAAGCGGCGCGTGCGGCCGATACTTCCACGCATCCGCCGTCGCCATCGTTCGTCGTCGTCCCATCCCGTTCCCGGCGCGCCACGTCATGTCCCTACCCGCGATCGACTACCAGCGCTACTTCGGCACGTCGGAGACCGCGGCCGGCGCGCACGACGAGGCGCCGCGCGGCATGCCGGAGCCCACCCCGTCGACGCCCGTGCGCGCCATGCCCGCCGCTCCCGATCCCGCGCCGCGCGGCGCGTCGCTCGCCGCGCTGGAGGCCGAGTACCAGCAGCTCGCCCCGCGCGCCGCGCGCTTCGCGCAGGAGCTCGCGCGGCAGCTCGAGACGATGCTGGCGTCGGCGGGCGTCCCGCTCGCGATGCCGGTGCAGCACCGCGTGAAGCCGTGGGCGACGATCGCCGAGCGGGCCGCGCGGGCGGACGCGGCGATCGGCGCGGTCGGGGCGCTGGCGGATCTCGTCGGCGCGCGCGTCGTCGTGCAGTTCCGGCGCGACCTCGCGACCGTCGGGCGCCTGCTCGACACGCACCTCACCGTGCTGGCGCGCGAGGAGGGCGAGGCGTCGTCCGAGACGATCGGCTATCCGTCGGGCCACGCGATCGTCGCCCTCCCCGAGGGGTGGCTCGCGCTGCCGACGCTCGCCGACCTGCGCGGCTGGCGCGCCGAGGTCCAGCTGCGCACGACCGCGCAGCACGTGTGGGCGGGCGCGCTGCAGGCGCTCGCGCATCCGGACGAGTCGACGATGCCGCCGCGCGTGCGCCGCGTGATGGCGCGCGTGTCGACCTTCCTCGAGACGATCGACCTGGAGCTCGAGCGCGCGCTGCAGGAGCAGGCGCGCCACGGCCGCGCGCCCGGCGAGGCGCCCGCCGCGGCCGCAGCGGCGACGCCGGCCGCCGCGGCGCCCGCGATCGAGCTGCTCGACGCCGCGGAGCTGGAGCGGGTGCTCGACGCGCTGTGGCCGGCCGCGAACAAGCGCGCGGGCGAGGAGCCGTACGACGACCTGCTGGAGGACCTGCGCAACTTCGCGGTGAGCGACGCGCGTACGCTCCAGCCGCTGCTCCGCCGCTACCGCGACGCCGCGCTCGCCGAGGACGCGCGCGCCGCGCAGGCGCGCCGCACCTCGCCCGACGCCGAGCTGCTGCCGGCCGCCGAGCGCGAGCGGCTGGCGCGCGGCGTCTACTACACGCACGCGGGGCTCACCCGCTGGGTCCTCGGCCGCGAGTTCGGCAGCGAGTTCCTGAAGTACGTGACGCAGGCGATGCAGGAGCGGCGGCCCCGCACCTCCGCCGCCTGAGACGCGCGCGCGCCGTGCGGGCGCGGGGATGTTAGACTCGCACGGGTGTCCGCACGCGCCGCGTCCGACCCGCTCGCCCTCGGCGACACGATCGCCGCCGTCGCGACCGCGCCCGGCCGCGGCGCGGTCGCGCTGCTGCGCCTGAGCGGCGCCGACGCGTTCGCGATCGCCGCGCGCTGCGTGACGCCGTGGCCGGCCGCGCCGCGCACCGCGACGCTCGCGCGCGTGCACGAGCCGTCGCGCGGCGAGACGCTCGACCGCGCGCTCGTCACGACCTATCCGGCCCCGCGCTCGTACACGGGCGAGGACGTGGTGGAGATCGCGACGCACGGCGGCGTCGCGGTGCCGGCGGCGATCCTCGCCGCGCTGGTGTCGGCCGGCGCGCGCCCCGCGGAGCCGGGCGAGTTCACCCGGCGCGCGGTGCTGCACGGCAAGCTCGATCTCGCGCAGGCCGAGGCGGTGGGCGACCTGATCGACGCGCGCACGCAGGCGATGCGCCGCGCCGCGCTGACGCAGCTCGACGGCGGGCTGTCGCGCCGCATCGCCGCGCTGCGCGAGGCGCTGCTGCACGTCGAGGCGCTGATCGCCTACGACATCGACTTTCCCGAGGAGGACGACGGCCCGGTGTCGCGCGCGCGCGTGACGGAGGCGGCCGACGCGGCGCGGCGCGGCATCGACGCACTGCTCGCGACCGTGCCCGCGGGCGCCATCGCGCGCGACGGCGCGATCGTCGTCATCGCGGGGCCGCCGAACGCCGGCAAGTCGTCGCTGTTCAACGCGCTCGCGGGCGAGGCGCGCGCGCTCGTCACCGAGATCCCGGGCACCACGCGCGACGCGCTCGAGGTGGTCGTCGAGCCAACGCCGCACGACGGGGCGCGCGCGCCCTGGCCGCTGCGCCTGATCGATACCGCGGGGCTGCGCGACACCGACGACCGCGTGGAGCGCCTCGGCATCGAGGTGAGCGAGCGCTGGCTGCGGCGCGCGCACGTGGTGCTGGCGTGCGGGGAGACGGAGGGCGACGTCGCGCGCACGATGGATCACGTGGCGGCACTCACCACTGCGCCCGTCCTGCCGGTGTGGACGAAGAGCGATCAGCGTCCAGCGCTCAGCGATCAGCGTACTCCGTCACCGCTGAACGCCGAGCGCTGGACGCTCCACGCCGTCAGCGCGGAGACGGGTGAGAAGCTCCCCGCGCTGCTGGCGGCGACCGTGGCCGCCGTCGTCGCCCACCACGGCGCCCCCGAGCCCGACCTCCCCCTCGTCACGCGCGCGCGGCACCAGCAGGCGCTCGAGGCGGCGCGCGCGGAGCTCGGCGCGTTCGTGCGCGCGTGGGACGACGACCTGCTGCCCGCGCCCGTCGCGGCCGTGCACCTGCGCGCGGCGGTGGGCGCGCTGGAGGCGGTGATCGGCGCGGTCGACGTCGAGGACGTGCTGGACCGCGTGTTCGGGACCTTCTGCGTCGGGAAGTAGCGGGGCGCGTGCCGCGCTCAGCGCGTGCGGCCGGCGGCGGCGGCGCGCAGCCGGGCGGCGAGCGCGCCGAGCCCGCGGGCGGTGCGCGCGACGTCGTCGACCGACGCGCCCTGGCGGCGCATGGCCTGCGCGGCGCCGCGCGCGCGGGCGGCCGCGTCGTCGGCCACGCGGCCCGCCGCCTCGACGGCCGCGGCGAGCTGGCGCAGCGCGCCGCCCTGCGCGAGCGCGAGCGCCGAGGCGTCGCTCGTGACGGCGTCGATGCGCGTCACGCCCGACTCCACGCGCTCGAACGCGTCGACCGCGCCGGCGGCCACCTCGCCGACGTCGCGCACCGCCTGCTCGTTGGCGGCCAGCAGGCGCGCGACGGCGTCGATCTCGTCGCGCACGCGCCCGATCGACGACCCCGCGGCGCGCGCGGCCTGCGAGCTCTCCTCGGCGAGGCGGCGCATCGCGTCGGCGACGATGGCGAACTCGCGCCCCGCGTCGCCCGCGCGCGCGGCCTCGATGGAGGCGTTGAGCGCGACGCGGTTCGTCTGCCGCGCGAGGCGCGACATCGTCGCGACCATCGTCCCCACGCGCGCCGACACCTCGACCAGCGACGCCACGCTGGCCGCCGAGTCCTGCACGCGCGCGCCCACCTCGACCAGCGTCTGCGCCGCGTCGGCGACCGCATCGCGCCCCGCGCCCGCGGCGGCGGCGAGCGCGCGCGCCTCGTCGGCCGCGGCGGCCGCGCGCTGCTGCAGGCGCGCCGCGGCGTCGGCCGCCTGCGCGGCCTGGCGGGCGGCCTCGCCCACCTCGTGCCGCTGTCCCTCGAGCGCGGAGGCCATGGCCTCGGTCTCGCGCCGCGCCGTCTCGCCGCCGCGCGCCAGGCCGGCGCTCGCCTCGTCCAGCGCGCCCGCGGCCGCGACCACCTGCGCCGCCTCCGCGCGCACGGTCTGCAGCAGCCCCGCCAGCTCGTCGAGCATGCGGTTGTAGCCGAGCTCCAGGAACCCGAGCTCGTCGTGGTGCCGCGCCGAGGCGCGCGCCGACAGGTCGCCGCCCTCGGCGCGCGCCATCGCGGTGCGCGTCGCCCGCACGCGGCGGATCAGCCGCGCGGGCAGCGGGACGATCTGCAGCGCGACCGCCAGCAGCAGCGCCGCGGCCCCGAGCACGCTCTGCGCCGACGGCGCGGTCTCGGGGAAGAGCCGCGCGTGCAGCGCGCTCGCGACGAGGAAGCCGGCGACCGAGGCGAGCGTGGAGATCCAACCGATGGAGCGGCCACGATCGAACGAGTACGGGACGATCGCCACGAGGTAGAGCAGCGCCAGCGTCGGCGCGCCGAAGACGAGGACGGTGACGCTGATGAGCAGCGCGTCGACGACCGCGAACGCCGGCTGCAGCCACGGGCGCCACGCGCCCTGCCGGCGCGCGAGCGTGCGCGCCAGCAGCTCGGCGGCCAGGCTGACGCCCATCGTGGCGCCGAACAGCGACGCCATGAAGGTCGGCGACGCGTCGGTGAGCCCCGCGATGCGGGCCGCGCCGAGCGCCACGCCGAGCAGCACCGCGCAGCGCACGCGGCGCTGCGCGCCGAGGCGGAAGGTCAGCACGTCCTTCACGCGCGCCTCCGCCGCGAGCGCGTCGGCCGCGCGGGCATCGGCCGCGCGGGCGTCGGCGGCGCGCGGGTGTGGCGCGGCGGGCGCACGCGAGACATCATCGTCCGCAGGGCGCGTGGGCCCCGGTGCGGACACGCCGTGCGCCGGGGCCGCGCCCGACGCTGGCGCGCGTCTGGCGACCGTCGCCGGTGCGGCGCTCACGGCGTCTCCCGCCGACGGCGGCTCTCGGATCGCAGACCTGGAATCACGGCGTGACATCCCTCTCGGAGTTCGTCGCGGCCGCGCTGGACGCGCGCGCGCCGCAGCTGGCGGCCCACTGGCAGGCGCGCGCCGTCGCGGCGACGCCGCGGCAGGACGCGCCCGCGGGCGTCGCCGCCGCGGGGCCCGCGCCCGAGGCGGTGGTGCGGGCGCTGGCCGCCGGGCTCACGAAGGACGCCTGGCCGGCCGGCGAGGTAATGCGCCTCGGCTGGGGCGCGGGCGTCGCCGCCCACCGCGCGGCGCTCGCCGTCTCGCACGTGCAGCGCGACGCGGACCTCCTGCTGGCCGTCGTGCTGGCGGAGGCGGAGCGCGTGCTCGCCGACGTGCCCGACGACATGGGGGCGTCGCCGGTCGCGGCGCTCGCGCTCGCGCGGCGGCTGCAGCGCCTCTCGGCGAGCTACGCGCAGGCCTCGGTCGCGGGCTTCCTGCACACGCAGCGCGAGACGCTGCGCACGCGCTGGCGCACGCTGCGCCACGACCTGCGCAACCCGATCGGCACCATCCAGAGCGCGCTCGCGCTGATGGACGACGAGGCGCTGCCGCTCGAGAGCCGGCAGCATCCGCGCATGCGGGCGATGGTGGCGCGCAACGCGGGCACGCTCGCGCAGCTCATCACCGACGGGCTGGACGACCGCGCGGCGGCGTCGGTGCTCGCGGCGCAGCAGGCGGTGTCGCTGCGCGCGCTCGCCGACGCGGCGCGGCGCGAGGTGCGCGAGGCCGCGCGCGACGCGGGGTGCGAGGTCGACGTCGCGCACGTCGCCGACGAGCCGCTGGCGACGGTGGAGGCGGCGACCGTGGAGCTGGCGTTGACGGTGCTGCTGCTGGCGGGGCTCGCGCAGGCGCGCCGCGGCGAGGTGCTGCGCGTCGATCGCCCCATGACGCCGTCGGGCGGCGCGGCGCCGGCGCTGCGCGTCGCGCGCGTGGCGCCCGTCACGGGCGATGCGCCGGAGCCGCCACCCGAGAGCGACGGCCCGCGCTGGGACGCCGCGGGCGTGACGCTCGCCGCGGCGCTGCTGGCGGCGGTCGGCGGGCGGCTCATCGCCGGTGCGGCGGGCGGCGCGGGCGCGCTCGACGACGCGCCCGCGCTGCACCTGCTGCTGCCCGACCCGGCGGGCGACGGAGGGGCGGCGTGAGCGCGCGCGCCGTGCTCCGGTCGCCCGGCCGTGCGTCAGCCGGGCATGCGGGCCACGATGTCGGCGGCGCGCGCGAGCGCCACGACGGGGAGCCCCGCGCCCTCGATCGCCTCGCGGCCTCCCTCCTCGCGGTCGACGACGGCCAGCACGCCGACGACGGTGCCGCCCGCCGCCCGGATCGCCTCGACCGCGCGGAGCGCCGAGCCGCCGGTGGTGATGACGTCCTCCACCACGACGACGCGGTCGCCGCTCCGGAACGGCCCCTCGATCAGGCGTCCGGTGCCGTGCTGCTTGGCCTCCTTGCGCACCGTGAAGGCGCGGACCGGCCGGCCGGCGAGCGCGCTCGCGTACGCGATGGCGTACGAGACGGGATCGGCGCCCAGCGTGAGCCCGCCCACCGCGTCGGCCTGCCAGCCGGCGGCGTCGATGGCCGCGAGCCCCGCGGGGCCGATGAGCGCGAGCCCGTCGGGGCTCATCGTCGTCAGGCGCGCGTCCACGTACAGCGTGGAGCGCCGGCCGGAGGCGAGGGTGAAGTCGCCGCGGCGCGCGGAGCGTTCGGCGAGCAGCGCGACGACGCGCGCGGACGCGTCGTCGGAGGGAGCAGCGTGAGGCGCGGACATCGCAGGGCGTGGACGGAGGCAAACGGCGGGACGCTCGCGCGGCAGCATATCGCGGCACCGGCGCGCGTACAACCGCCGGCGCCGCGCGCCCATCCCCCCGCCGGCCGCGTGGAGGCGCCGACGTGTCGCCCCGCCTGACCCCCTTCGCCCCGATGCCGGCGGCGCTCCCGCCGCGCCGCACGACGGGCTCGCGCCTGGCGACGGCTGCGCTGGCGATCGCCTTCTGCGGCGTGCTGGGCAACCTCTGGGCGACCGAGCGCGCGATCGCCCACGCGGAGGCGGCGCGCCGCGCGCTGGCCGCCACGCAGCCGACGCGCGGCGCCGACGCGCCGGTCACGATCCGCTCGAGCAGCGACCTGTCGCGGCTGCGGCTCGGCGCGTGGTGCCTGGGCTTCGCCGCGCTCGGCTCCGTCGCGGTGGGGCTCGCGCACGAGCGGCGGCTCACCCGCCGCATCGCCGACCGCTCGGCGGAGCTGGAGCGGCTCTCGGGCGAGCTGATTCAGGTCAACCGCACGAAGAGCGAGTTCCTCGCCAACGTGTCGCACGAGCTGCGCACGCCGCTCAACGCGATCGTCGGCTTCGTCGACCTGCTGCACGACGGCGTGTACGGCCCGCTCACGCCGCGGCAGACGGCGCCGGTGCAGCGCCTCGCGTCGTCGGCCGCGCACCTGCGCCAGCTCGTCGACCAGATCCTCGACCTCGCCAAGATCTCCGCGGGGCGGCTGGACGTCCTGCCCGAGACGGTGGAGCTGCGCCCCTTCGTGCTCGACGTCGCGACGGAGCTCGAGCCGCTCGTGCAGGCGAAGGGGCTCGCGCTCTCGCTCGCGGTGCCGGTGACGCTGCCACGCGTGCGCACCGACCCGACGCACCTGCGGCAGATCCTCGTCAACCTGCTGGGCAACGCGGTGAAGTTCACGCCCGAGGGGCGGATCGCCGTGCGCGCCGCGCTCGCCCGCCGCCGCGAGGTGGGGAGCGACGCGCCGCGTGACGGCGTGCGCCTCGCCCGCGCCGCGACCGCGGCCACCACGGTCGCCACGCGGCTGCTCCCGGGCATGCGCCGCCGCCCCGCGGACGACCCCGAGGCCGACGCGCCCGACTGGGTCGCGCTGCAGGTGATCGACACCGGCATCGGCATCCCGCCGGAGGAGCACGAGCGCATCTTCGACGAGTTCGAGCAGATCGGCCCCCGCACCGGCGACTCCGCCGTGCGCGGCACGGGGCTGGGCCTCGCGATCTCGCGCCGCCTCGCCCGCCTGCTCGGCGGCGACCTCACCGTGGACAGCGCGCAGGGGCGGGGCACGACGTTCACGCTCTGGCTGAAGGTGGATGAGGGCGGGTGAGGCGGAGTCGGGTGGGGCGGGTCGGGGGAGGCGGGGACGGGTACGGCGGGGACGGGTACGGCGGGGACGGGTACCGCGGGGCGGGAACGGCGGGGGCGGATACGGCGGCCACCATTCGGCCTGACCACTCAGCCTGACCACTCGGCGTACCACACAGCGCCGTACCTCTCGGCCGTGCCTCCCGGCGAGACCGCTCCGCGCGACCTCACCGCCCGACGTCACGCCCGCACCGCGCGCCCGCACCGCGCCACGGCACCGCACGTCCGAGCTCGCCGATGGACAAGCGAAACGGCGAGGCCGCGCGTGGTGCGCGGGCCTCGCCGTTCTGCGTAGTGCTGTCGGATGTCGCGATCAGGTCTCGCGATCAGGTCTCGCGATGCGGTTTCGGTCGGAGCGTCGAGCGAAGGGGTTCGCAGTTCTCGCCCCCGCCGTCCCCGTCCCCGCCGTACCCGTCCCCGCCGCTACCGTTTGAACAACCCCCGGATCTTCCCGAGCACCCCGCCCTGTCCCCCGCCCTGCCCCTTCTCGGGCTCGGCGGCGGGCGTCGGGGCGTCGAGGGCGTTCCGCAGCTCGCGGGCGAACGTCCGCACGTCCGGGTAGCGCTCGGCGGGGCTCTTGGCGAGGCCGCGCATCACGACCGCCTCGACTGCCGGGGAGATCAGCACCCCTTCCTTCGCCTTGCCGAGCGGCTGCGGCGGTTGCGAGAGGAGCTGGGTGAACATCTCGCGCGGCGACTTGCCCGAGTACGGGTGGCACCCCGAGAGCAGGAAGTACGCGATCGTCGCCAGCGAGTACTGGTCGGCGGCGGCCGTCACCATCTCGCCGGAGAGCGCCTCGGGCGCGACGTACATCAGCGTGCCGACGAAGAAGCCGGCGCGCGTCAGCCGCTCGTCGGCGCCCTGGTCGGTCTCGGCGGCGATGCCGAAGTCGAGGAGCTTCACCTGCCGCGTCGCCGGATCGTACATGACGTTCTCCGGCTTCAGGTCGCGGTGCACGATGCCCGCGTCGTGCGCGGCCTGCACGGCGGCGGCGATCTGCTCGACGATGTCGGCCACCTCGGTCGCCGCGAGCGGGCAGTTCCGCTTCGCGTAGCGCTCCAGGATCTCGCCGCCCGCCCACTCGATCGCCAGGAAGTGGAGCCCCGGCTCCGCCTCGCCGATCTCGATCGTGCGGACGACGTTCGGGTGGAGCACCCGTCCGCCGTACTGCGCCTCGCGGACGAAGCGCGCGACCGCCGTGCGGTCCTGGCGCAGCCGGTCGCGCAGGACCTTGAGCGCGACGGTCCCGTGGGTGGGATGGTCGGCCCGGTACACCGCGGAGGTGCCGCCCTCGCCGACCACGCTGCGGATCTCGTAGCCGGCGAGGGTCGTGCCGACCAGGCTCTCTCGGGACATGCGGCAACTCTACCGACGGGGCCCGGGGGGATGCAAGCGAAGCGTGTCTCTCCCATGGCGCGTCCGTCCGGGCGCGTCCGCCGGGGCGCATCCGCGTCCCATCGCACAATCCCCGCACCCCGGGGTACATTCGAGCCGCCGGCCCTCCGGCGAGCCGAGCCTCTTCTGCTGCGAGAAACCCGCTCTCATGTCCAGCGTCTCCCTGCGCGTCGCCCGTCGTGCCCGTGCCGCCGCCGCCCTGTCGCTGACGGCCGGCGCCACGCTCGTGTCGGCCTGTGCGTCGCGCCCGCGGGTCGACGGCCCCGGTGCCGCGCCGGGCGCCGGCGCGCGGCGCGGCACCCCCGCCCCGCTCACCGAGATGACGGGGATCTACAACCAGATGGGGCTCATCGTCCCGCGCGGCGATCTGCCCGTGGTGGGGACGGTGTCCTACTTCGGGCGCTCGGGCGACTCGACGCTGGCCGTGCTGACGCTGTCGATGTCCAACCGCGCGCTCGCCTTCGTGCGCGAGGGCGACCGGTACCGCGCCAACTACCAGGTGCGCCTCGACGTGCGCCCCGACGCGTCGATGGCCGGCGCGCGCACGCGCTCGATCGCCAGCGACGAGGTGGTGCGCGTCGCGACCTTCCGCGAGACGGCGCGCACCGACGAGAGCGTGCTCTTCACGCAGGCGATCGTCCTCGCGCCCGGGCGCTACACGCTCGCCGTCGCCGTGCGCGACGTCGGCGCCTCGCGCAGCAGCGTGGTCGACGCCCCGCTGACGGTGCCGCGCCTCGGCCCGGGCACGGTGTCGACGCCGGTGCTCGCCTACGAGGTCACGCCGCGCGCGCGCCTCGACACGCTGCCGCGCCTCGTCGCCAGCCCGCGCGCCGCGGTGGTGTTCGGGCAGGACTCGCTCGTCCCCGTCTACGTCGAGGCGTACGCCGCGGGCGGCCCCGACGCGCCGGCGCGCACGACGCTGCGCACCGCCATCCGCGTCGGCCGCGGGCCGGAGCTGTGGCGCGACACGATCTCGCTCGAGCGGCGCGTCGTCTCGGTGTCCGACGCGGCGACGGCGCCGCTCGCGCTCTACAGCGGCGTGGTGCGCGTGCCGGTCGCGCGCGCGGGCATCGGCGTCGTGTCGCTCGACGTCGTGCGCGCCGAGGCGGGGGCCGCCGGCGCGGGGCCCGACTCCGTGCGCGCGCCGCTCTTCGTCTCGCTCGGCGAGGAGCTCCCCGTCGCGTCGTTCGAGGAGATGGTCGACTACCTGCGCTACTACGCGACGGCCGAGCGGCTGCGCGTGCTGCGCGACACCACGCCCGAGGCGCGCGCCGGCGCGTGGGCGACCTTCCTGCGCGAGACCGATCCGGTGCCGGCGACCGCGCAGCACGAGGGGCTGCGCGAGTACTTCACGCGCCTGCGCGCCGCCAACACGCGCTTCCGGGAGGAGGCCACGAGCGGCTGGCTCACCGACCGCGGCACCGCGTTCCTCGCCTTCGGCGAGCCCGATCAGATCCTCGATCCGAACGGCCCCGCGCAGAACGTCCGCGGGCGCACGCAGGTGTGGGAGTATCGCGAGCCGCGCGTGACCCTCGTGTTCGTCGACCAGAGCGGCTTCGGGCGGTGGCGCCTGAACACGCAGAGCCAGCAGATCGTGCAGAACGCGCTGCGCCAGCGCCTCGTGAAGTAAGCGGGGCGCGTGGCCGTCACCCTGCGGCACGAGCTGGCGCGCAAGGCGATCCACCTCTCCTCCGCCATCGTGCCGGCCGCCTACGCCGCCGGGCTGCGTCGCGACCTCCTCGCGGCGCTGCTCGGCGGCGCGCTCGTGGTGGCGCTCGCGGTGGAGCTCTCGCGCCGCCACGTGGCGCGCGTCCGCGATCCGTTCGAGCGCCTGCTCGGCGCGCTGCTGCGGCCGCACGAGCGCGCGCGCTGGTCGGGCGCGACGTGGATGCTCGTCGCCTACCTGCTCGCGGTCGCGCTCTTCCCGCGCCCGGTGGCCGTGGCGGCGATGCTCGCCGTCGCCCTCGGCGACGCGGCGGCGGCGGTCATCGGGCGCTGGGCGGGCGCCCGCCGCGCCGCGACGTCGCCCGCGCCGGCGCCGGGCGCGGGCAAGACGTGGGCGGGCACGGTCGCCTGCGGGGTGGCGACGATCCTCGGCGCGCTGCTGGTGGCGCGGCTCGCCCCCGGCGCGGCGCTCGCGTGCGCGGTGGCGGCCGCCCTCGCCGAGCGGCCGAGCGGCCCGCTCGACGACAACGTGCGCGTGGCGCTCGCGGCCGGCGGCGGCGCGCAGCTCGCGGCGTTCGTCGCGTCGCGCCTCGCGCTGGCCTAGCCGCCGCCGCGGTCCGCGTGGCGTTGGGCGCATTCGGCGACCAAATGGCGGCGTGCGCGACCGCCGGCGCGCGTCCCGCGTGAGCCCGGCGCGTGTCGGGCGCATTCTCTTGACAAGGCTGGAGGGCAATCCTATATAGGCCCGCGCAAGCCGACCGGCTTGCCCTCACCCGCGCGCACCTCCCACCCGTGCGCACGCAGGCGCAGGCACGCTTCCGTTTCACCGGGCATTCACCGGGCAGGAGACAGTTCCAATGGCCAGAGGGAAGGTCAAGTGGTTCAATGACGCCAAGGGCTACGGCTTCATTGAGCAGGACGGCGGCGAGGACGTGTTCGTCCACTTCTCCGCGATCATGATGGACGGGTTCAAGACCCTCGTCGAAGGACAGATGGTCGAGTTCGAGATCAAGACCGGCGACAAGGGTCTCCACGCGGCGAACGTGACGAAGGTCTGATCTTCCCTCCACGGTCGTGCGACTGTCTCCGCCCGTCAGGCCATGCGCCTGGCGGGCGGCGATGCTTTGGGGAGCGCTCAGCGCTCAGCGCTCAGCGCTCAGCGCTCAGGGATCAGGGATCAGCGATCAGCGGGTCCGGCGCGGCGGCATGGGGTCCTCCGCTGGACTCACTGAACGCTGAGCGCTGATCGCTCGTCGTTCCCCGCCGGCGCGATTCGGTCTAGCTTCCCGTCATGCCCGACGTCTCCCTGCCGCCGTCCCCGCGCCTGTTCCTCGTGGACGGGTACGCCCTGATCTACCGCGCGTTCTTCGCGCTCATCTCGCGCCCGCTGCGCACCAGCCGCGGCGAGAACACCAGCGCGGCGTGGGGGATCGTCAACTTCCTCAACCGGCTCGTCACCACGCACCGCCCCGACTACCTGGGGTGGGTGCACGACAGCGGGTTGAGCTTCCGCCACGAGCAGTATCCCGACTACAAGGCGACGCGCGAGAAGCTGACCGACGAGCTGCAGGACGACTTCGACCGCGGCATGGAGCGCATCTGCGCGATCCTCGACGCGTGGCGGATCCCGATCCTGACGCTCAAGGGCTACGAGGCCGACGACGTCATCGGCTCGCTCGCGCGCAAGGGCGCCGACGCGGGGCTCAACGTCGTCGTCGTCAGCGGCGACAAGGACTTCCACCAGCTCGTCGCGCCGCGCGTGTGGTTGCTGAACCCCGGGCGCGGCGGGCCGGCGGCGGTCGACGAGCAGTGGGTCGGCGTCGAGAACGGGAGCGAGCGCCTGGGCGTGCCGCCGGAGCGCACCACCGACTATCTGGCGCTCGTCGGTGACGCCAGCGACAACGTCCCCGGCGTGAAGGGGATCGGCGACAAGGGCGCGCAGTCGCTCATCCAGGAGTTCGGCGACCTCGAGGCGATCCTCGCCAACGTCGAGAAGATCAAGGCGAAGCGCCCGCGCGAGGCGCTGCAGGCGCAGGCCGCCGAGGCGCGGCTGTCGAAGGACCTCGTCACGATCCGCACCGATCTCGACGTGCCGCTCGACCTCGAGAAGCTGCGCCTCGAGGAGCCGGACCGCGACGCGCTCAAGCAGCTCTACGTGGAGCTCGAGTTCACGTCGCTCGCGCGCGACGTCGCGACCGTCGCCGGCGCGGCCGCGGCGCTCGTGGGCGGGGCCGACACGTCGTTCGACTTCGGCGCCAACGTCGAGGCGCCGCCGGCCAGGCCCGCGCTCGCGACCGACTACCAGACCGTCGACACCGTCCAGAAGCTCGCGCGGCTCGTGGCGCGCGCGCGCAAGGTCGCGCAGGCGGGCGGCATGGTCGCCGTCGACACCGAGACGGTCATCGATCCCGACAGCCCGTCGAAGATCGACCCGCTGCGCTCGCGGCTCGTCGGCATCGCCATGGCGCTCGCGCCGGGGGAGGCGTACTACCTCCCGCTCGCCCACCGCGCGCACCAGCCGGCGCAGCAGGAGCTGAGCTTCGGCGACGCGCAGCCCGCCGCCGATCCGAACGTCGAGCACCCGGAGGGCGAGGACGCCGCCGACGGCGCCGACGCCGCGCCCAAGAAGAAGGCGAAGGCCGCGAAGCCCAAGGCGCCCACCGAGGCTGCGCAGGCCAACATGGGCATCGCCGGGCGCATGCTCGCCGAGCGGCAGTATCCCGTGCGGAACCTCCCCGCGCTCGACGCGCCGGAGATGAAGGAGCTCGTCGCGCTGCTCGAGGACGCGGCGGTGCCGAAGGTGCTGCAGAACGCGAAGTACGACCTGCTCGCGCTGCGGCGCGCCGGCATCGCGCTCGGCGGCGTCGCCTTCGACACCATGCTCGCGAGCTACGTGCTCGATCCGGGGCGCCGCTCGCACGGCCTCGATGTGCTCGCGCTCGAGCTGCTCGACCATCGCATGACGAGCTACGAGGAGCTGTGCGGGCGCGGGCGCCAGCAGCTCCCCTTCGACGTCGTGCCGATCGAGGCGGCGACGGCCTACTCGGCGGAGGACGCCGACATGACGCTGCGGCTGCAGCAGCGCTTCGCGCCGCAGCTCGAGGAGGCGGGGCTCATGCCGCTCTTCCGCGACATCGAGGTGCCGCTCGTCTGCGTGCTGGCCGATATGGAGGCGGCGGGCATCGCGATCGACGTCGCGCACTTCCAGTCGCTCAAGACGCGCTTCCAGGCGGAGCGCGAGCGGCTGGAGCGCGAGATCTACGCCGAGGCGGGCGAGGAGTTCAACATCAACTCCAACCCGCAGCTGCGCACGATCCTCTTCGAGAAGCTCGGCCTCCCGTCGAAGAAGCGCACCGCGACGGGGCCGAGCACCGACGCGAGCGTCCTCACCGAGCTGGCCGACGAGGGCTACGCGATCCCGCAGCTCCTCATGGAGTACCGCGAGCTGTTCAAGCTTGAGGGCACCTACCTCGACGCGCTGCCGGCGGCGGTGAACCCGGAGACGGGGCGCATCCACACCTCGTTCGCGCAGACGGTGGCGGCGACGGGGCGGCTGTCGTCGAGCGATCCGAACCTGCAGAACATCCCGATCCGCCGCGAGCTGGGACGCGACATCCGCCGCGGCTTCGTCCCGCGCAAGGGATGGAAGCTGCTCGGCGCCGACTACTCGCAGATCGAGCTGCGGCTGCTCGCGCACCTGTCGCAGGACCCGGCGTTCGTCGCGGCGTTCCAGCGCGGCGGCGACATCCACCGCGAGACGGCGGCGATCATCTTCGGCGTGCCGCTGGAGCAGGTCACGAAGGACATGCGCGGCCGCGCGAAGACGATCAACTTCGCGACCATCTACGGGCAGGGGGCGCACGCGCTCTCGCGGCAGCTGAAGATCAGCAACGCCGAGGCGCGCACGTTCATCGAGACGTACTTCGAGCGCTTCGCCGGCGTGAAGGCGTACCTCGAGGGGCAGGTCGACTTCGCGCGCGAGACCGGCTACGTCGAGACGATCTTCAAGCGGCGCCGGTACGTGCCGGAGCTGCGCGAGCGCAACTTCAACATCCGCGCGTTCGGCGAGCGCGTGGCGCAGAACGCGCCGATCCAGGGCTCGGCCGCGGACCTCATCAAGATCGCGATGATCCGCATCCACGAGGCGCTGCGCGCGCCCGAGGTGAACGCGCGCATGCTGCTGCAGGTGCACGACGAGCTCGTGTTCGAGGTGCCGGGCCCCGAGGTCGAGGCGGTCACGGCGCTCGTCCGACGCGAGATGGAGGGGGCCGCGTCGCTCTCGGTGCCGCTGGTGGTCGACGTGGGCGTCGGCGACAACTGGCTCGAGACCAAGGGCTGAGCGGACGGGCAGGTGACGGGCGCGCGGCGTGACGGCCATCCGGTGACGCACGTCGCAGGTTCGTGCAATTTGCGACGATCCGGGCCGTTCGCCGGGCCGCGTGCGGTCGCGCCCCTGCCGTCGCTGGCGAGCCAAGTCGTGACGTTCCAAGCGGATGCGTCGTATCCCGCAGGGCGGGCACCGGCGTTGCCTTGTGATCCGTCAGCCCTGGCGCCGTTCGGCCGCCTTCCGTCCGGAGATCCCTCCATGTCCCCGTCCCGCTCCACCGCCCGCCCGCGCCGCCTCGCGCGCCGCCGCGCCGGCTTCTCGCTGATCGAGCTCCTGATCGTGGTCGTGATCATCGGCATCCTCGCCATGATCGCGATCCCGGCCTTCGCCAACACGAAGGGCAAGGCGCTGGTCACCAAGGTGAAGAGCGACCTGAAGAACCTCGCGACGGCGCAGGAGGGGTACTTCTACGGCGCCGGCCAGTACACGAACAACCTGGCCCAGCTGGGGCTGCAGACGTCGCCCGGGGTGACGCTGAACATCGTGTCAGCCTCGGCGTCGGGCTGGTCGGCGACGGGCACGGCCGCGGGCGCCAACCCGACGACCTGCGCGATCTTCTACGGCAGCGCCGCGCCGGTGGCGCCCGCCACGGTCGAGGGGCAGCTCACCTGCCAGTGACGACGGCGGCATGACGTCGCCGGAGGAGGCCGAGCGCCGCCGCTTCTGGCTGGGCGCCCCGGTCGTCCAGCCGGACCCCGTGCCCTGGCGCGAGTTCGCCCGCCGGCGCGACGGCATGGTGCACGCGATGGACGGCGGCCTCTGGCTGCACCGCCACGTGTGGAAGGGGACGCCGATGGCGCACCTCGTCTCGACCGACCGGGAGGCGCTCCTCGCCTACGGGCGCACCGTGGGGCTGCCCGCCGAGCGGCTGCAGGACAAGCCGCTGCGCGACCCGCGGACGGGGGAGCGGCGGGCGGCGTGGCACTGGGATCTGGTGGGGAGGTTCCTGCCGCCGGGGTGAGCGCCGCGTGCGGGGCGCTGCGGGCTGCGGACTGCGGATTTCCTGCCGCTGCGGGGCTGCGGGGCTGCGGAACCACATGCCCGCAGCCCTCGCCGCTCCGAGCGATCGCCTTCGCGGCGCATCGGCGCGATGAACAGCAGCAGGGATTGAAGTCGGATGGAGAAGCCGGACAAGATCTGATCGGCTCCGCCCCGGCGCACGGCAGGTCGCGCCACGCGGAGCGAATCAGATCTTGTCCAATTTTCTCCGATTTTCATCCCCGCGGCTCTCCGCAGTTCGGGTCCCACGCGCCGGCACGTCCCGAGCGGCCGTTCCGCAGCCCCGCAGCCCCGCAGCGCAGGCGAATCCGCAGCCCGCAGTCCGCAGCGCCCCCCCCCCGCTGCGCGTCGCTCCGCTCGGACGCGCCTCAAGGTGTCGCGTAGAACGCCACCGGCGACCGCGTGTAGCGCGTGCTCGGCGGCGGGTACTTCCGCCGCAGGCTCTCGTCGCCCACGGGGGCCAGCACGAGCGCGGCGGCGGTGCGCGGCAGCTCCACGCGGTGATCGAGCGGCGTGTAGAAGTAGTGCAGGTACGGCGCGATCCACCGGCCGTAGTCGGCGGTGCGCGTGCCCGAGCGGCTCGCCACGGTGAGCCCCGGCGCCTGACGCGCGAGCGCCGCCTGCAGCTCCACCGCGTTGATCGGCCGCCCGTCGAGCAGCGGGACCGCGTCCCACTGCGCGTCGATCATCACCCACCGCCCCGCGTCGCGCAGCCAGGCCTCCGCGACGACGTGCGCGACGCCGTCGGTGCGCGTGCCCTCCTCGCGCGTGAGGAGCCACAGCATGCGGGTGGGGATGCCGAGCGCGGTCAGCGCGCCGCTCACCACGGTCGCGTACTCGACGCAGCGGAAGCGGCGGCCGGCCGCGGCGTCCTGCAGGATCGAGGCGGGGTCCGGACGCGGCGCGGCGTTGGCGCCGTCGTGCGCGAACCGCGTGTGCGCCCACCGGCTCACCGCCTGCACGCGGGCCAGGTCCGTCGTCGCGTCGGCGACCAGCGCGTCCAGCCCGTGCTGCGGACGCAGGCGGACGTAGTACGGCTCGGCGGCGTCGCTCCACACGTGCGGGAACCGCTCCGCGGCCCCCGTCTCGTCGTAGCTCGGCGCGGGCGCGCGGAAGTCGGGCGCGGTGGCGCCGCCGCAGGCGGTGGCGCAGGCCAGGGCGAGGGCGGCGAGGACGAGGCGCGGCGCGATCATCGGGAGGCGGGGCGGGAGCCGGGGCGCACGGGGCGCGCATCGCAGGACGCCCGTGCTACCCACGACGGTACGTCGCGCCCGCTCCCGCGGTGTTCGGGAACGGTGAAAGCCGCGCCCCGCGACTCAGGCCGCGCCCTGCGCGCGCGCCGCCTCGGCCTCCTGCTCGCGGGCGAACGCGCGCCCCGCCTCCACGTCCACGCGCGTCAGCAGCAGCATGCCGACGACGAAGAAGACGATGACGCTGAGGATCGCGCTCCGGCTCGTGCCGCCCACCTGCACGACGAGCGCGAACAGCAGCGGGCCGAAGATCCCCGAGAACTTCTCGAACACGCCGAAGAATCCGAAGAACTCGCCCGAGCGGTGCGGCGGCACCATCGACGCGAACAGCGAGCGGCTGAGCGCCTGCGTGCCCCCCTGCACCATGCCGACGAGCAGCGCGAGCGTCATGAAGTGCGTCGCCGTGCGCATCCGGTAGCCGAGGATCGCGATCACCACGTAGAGCGCGAGGCCGAGCAGCACCGCGCGCTTCGCGCCCAGCCGCCCCGCGAGCGCGCCGAACACGAACGCGAACGGGATGCCGACGAACTGCACGACGAGGATCGCGGCGATCAGCGCGTTCTGCCCGATGCCGATCTCGGTGCCGTACGCGGTCGCCATCTTGATGATCGTCTGGATGCCGTCGTTGTAGACGGCGAACGCGAGCAGCATCAGGCCCGCCTGCTTGAAGCCGCGCAGCTCGCGCGCCGTGTTCCGCAGCCGTACGAACGACGCGGCGATCGCGCGCCCCGCGCCGCCATCGGGTTCGCCCGGCTCGCGCGTGGCCGGGGGCTCGGGCACGCGGCGCAGCAGCGGGATCGTGAACGCGAGCCACCACGCGGCCACCGACAGGAACGCGAGCCGCGTCGGCAGCGTCGCCTCGGCGGGCGCGAGCCCCGGCCCGCTCGGCAGCCCGAACGCGCCGGGCTGCGTGATCCACGCGAGGTTGAGCGCGAGCAGCAGCCCGCCGCCGACGTAGCCGAGCGCGTAGCCCGCCGTCGACACGCGATCGACCTCGTCGGCGCGCGCGACGTGCGGCAGCAGCGCGCCGTAGAACGCCATGCTCCCCGACGCGCCCACCATCGCGAGCGCGTACAGCGCGGAGGCGCGCGTCACGTCGCCGTGGCCGATCGTGAACATCGCCGCGCACGCCGCGGCGCCCAGCAGCGCGAACGCCGCGAGGAACCGCTTCTTCGCCGCCGAGTGGTCGGCGAGCGCGCCGAGGATCGGCGAGGCGAGCACGATCAGCAGCATCGCGATCGTGTTCGCGTACGCGAGCTGCTGCGCGCCGCGGCCCTCCGGCAGCCCGGCGCTCGCGACGCGCACGAAGTAGATCGGGAAGACGGCGGCCATGATCGTCGTCTGCATCGACGACACGGCCCAGTCGTAGGTGGCCCAGGCGCGCAGCTCGGGACGGTGGAGGCCGAGGCGCTCGAGGAAGGCGGGCATGCGCGGGCGGGGGGAGGCGGGAGAGGCGCGGCGCCCGCAGATTACCCGCGATGCCATCGACCAGCCAGCGCCGCGCCCGCCTGATGGCGGGATGCGCCACCGTCCTCGCCCTCGCCGCCGCGTGCGAGCGGAAGTCGGAGCCCGCGCGCGTCGACAGCGTGCGCACGCCGCCGCCCCCTCCGCCGGACTCCGCGCCGCCGCCGGCGCCGGTCGCGACGACCATGTGGGACGCCCAGGCGGGTCTCGCGCTCGTCGTGCCCGGGGAGCAGGACGACGTGCGCCTGGTCGTGCCGGGCACCGGCGCCGGCACCCCCGTCGACACCTCGGCCGGCGCGGCCGACGCCGTCCTCCCGGGTGAGGTGCTGCTGCTCTCGCGCGTGGGCGTCGCCGGGCGCGCGCGGGCGCAGCTCGCGGCCGCCGCGCCGGTGGGCAGCGCCTGCGGGAGCTGGCCGGCGGCCCGCCTGGGCCCCGCGTCGGGCGCCGAGGCGCTGCCCGAGTGGACGGTGGGGCTCGTGCAGCCGGCCGGCGGTGCGGCGCCCGTGGCCGCGCTCCCGCTCGACTCGCTGCACGGCCTCGCCTCCGCCGACTCGGCCGGGCTCGCCGCGGCGGTCACGCGGCTCGCCTCCGCGCTGCCGGCCGACAGCGCCGCGCGGGCGCTCCGCGGCATCCCGTTCGTTGTGCGCAACGCGGGGCGCTTCCGCCCCGACTCGACCACCGAGACGGTCGTCGCGGTGCTCACGCGCGCCCTGGCGCAGGAGGCGTCGCCGGTGGGGGAGATCATCCTGCTGGTCGCGGAGCGGCCGGCCGGCGCGCCGGCCACGCGCTGGGCGACCGCGTACCACGAGCGCACCGTCGGGCACGAGGAGGTGCTGCCCGCCGCCGAGGTGCTGGCCGCGGTGCGGGTGGGGACGCCGGGGCGGGCCGCGCTGGTGGTCGCGCGCGCGGGCGAGGAGGGCAGCCGCTACTCGCTGCTCGAGCGCGTCGGGCCGGGGCGCTGGCAGCTGCGCTGGACGAGCGTCGCGCGCGGCTGCTGACGAGCGCACGACGACCGCGCGACGACCGCACGCGGGTGGTGAGGCGGCGCACGTCGTCGCCTCCCCGCCCATCGGGGCGCGGGCTACGTTCCCGCCCCATGCATCCTCCTGCCGGTCCGCGCGTGCCCGTCGCCGCGCTGCTCGTCCTGCTCGGCGCCTGCGCGCCCCCGCTCACGCCGGCCGTCACGCCGACGCCCGCGCCGGCGCCCGCCACGGCCCCGCGCACCGCCGCGCCCGGTCCCGCGCCCGCAGCGCCTCGGGCTGCCGCTACGGCCGCCGCGTCCGACGTCGTCGCCGACGACGCGGTCGCCGAGTCGCTGCTCGTGGACGTGCAGCGCGTCGACCCGAGCATCGTCGTCGACGTGCGGTACGCGACGCCCTACAACTTCGTCGGCGAGGTGCTGCCGGGGTACGACGCGCCGCGCGTGTTGCTGCGCCGCGAGGCCGCCGCGGCGCTCGGCCGCGTGCAGGCCGCGCTGCGCGCCCAGGGGCTCGGCCTCCGCGTCTTCGACGGCTACCGGCCGGCGCGCGCGACCGCCGCGATGGTCGCCTGGACGCGCCGCGTGAAGCGCGAGGACCTCCTGCGCGACGGCTACATCGCCGAGCGGAGCCGGCACAACCTCGGCCTCGCCGTCGACCTGACGCTGGTCGACCTCGCGACCGGGCGCGAGCTGAAGATGGGGACCGCCTTCGACACCTTCTCGCGGGCCGCGCACACCGCGAACGCCACCGGGGAGACGGCCGTAAACCGCCAGCGCCTGGTCCGCGCGATGCGCGAGGAGGGATTCGTGAACCTTCCCGAGGAGTGGTGGCATTTCAGCTACGACGTCCCCGACCCGCTCCGCTTCGACCTCGTGATCCGGCCGGCGCGCGACGAGTGACCGCCGCGGCGGCCGCCCGCCGCCGTGCCGCATCCCCTGCCCTCTCTCTCCGGACTTCCGATGCACGTCACCCGCCGTCTGACGCCCGCCCTGATGGGCGCGCTCGCCGTCGTCGCCACCGCCGGCTGCGCGCGCAGCTCCCGCATGGCCGACGAGCACGCCGGCCACGCCGAGACCACGACGACCACCCGGACGACGACCACCACCACGACGACCGTCGCGCCGTCGACCGCGCTTCCCGCCGGCGTCGCCGACGCGCGCGCCCGCGTCGAGCGGTCGCCGCGCCACGGCGAGTGGGCGATGGTCCGCACCAGCACGGGCGACAGCGTGCGCGCGTGGGTCGTCTATCCGGAGCGGTCGACCAAGGCGCCGGTGGTGCTCGTGGTGCACGAGATCTTCGGCATCAGCCCGTGGATCCGCGCCGTGACCGACCAGCTGGCCGCCGAGGGCTTCATCGCCATCGCGCCCGACCTGCTGACCGGCAAGCCGGTGGGCGGCACGGCCGACTCGGCGGACGCGCAGGCGGCGGTCGCGCAGGTGCGTCAGCTCCAGCAGGCCGAGGTGCAGAGCCGACTGCTCGCGGTCGCGCAGTACGGCATGAACCTCCCCGCCGCGGAGAAGCGCTACGGCATCGTGGGCTTCTGCTGGGGCGGGTCGACGGTGTTCCAGCACGCCGCCACGGCGCCGGGGCTGGGCGCGGCGGTCGCGTACTACGGCGGCGTCAACGTGCAGCAGGTCGACCTCACGAAGGCCAAGGCGCCGGTGCTCGCGCTCTACGGCGAGAACGACGCGCGCGTGAACGCGACCATCCCCGCGGCCGACAGCGCGCTGAAGCGGGCGGGCGTGCCGTGGGAGTACGCGGTGTATCCGGGCGCGGGGCACGGCTTCCTGCGCCAGCAGGACGGGCAGAACGGCGCCAACCTGGCCGCCACGCAGCAGGCGTGGCCGAAGACGGTCGCCTGGTTCCGCCGGCACCTCGAGCAGCGCTGACCGGGCGTGCTTGTGGGGGCGCAGCCGTTGCCCTGATCTTGCACCGCCCGCCCCCACCCCTCGCTCTCCCACGAAGGACATGACCGCCGTCTTCGTCGCCTGCCTGGTCCTCGGGCTCCTGCTCGCCGTCTACGTCATGCTGCACGGCGTCGAGCGGCCCGCGCCCCCGGCCACGCGAGCCCCGCACGAGCCGGCGGGCGGGCACGATCCGCGCACGGAGCCGTCTCCGGTGCTGAACCGGCAGAACGTCGCCGCGTTCGTCGCCACCTTCGGCCTCGCCGGCTACCTGCTGGAGCGCTGGACCGCGCTCGGCGCGCCGGCGGTCGTGGGGCTCGCGCTGCTCCTGGGCGGCGCGGGCGCGGCGCTCTCGCTCGTGCTGCTCGCCGCCTGGGCGATCCCTAGCGTGCGGCGGGACGTCGTCGACGAGCGCTATCTGATGCAGGGCCACCCGGCGTCGGTCACGCGGGCCATTCCCGCCGACGGCGTGGGCGAGATCGCGTACGAGGCGGACGGCCGCACCTGGACGGTCGCCGCGCGCAGCTGGGACGGCGCGGCCATCGCCGCAGGGACGGAGGTCGCGATCGAGCGGGTGGAGGACGGCGTGGCCTACGTCGAGCAGTGGGCACAGGTGGAGGCGCGGCTCTAGCACGGGGCCGGACCGCGCGGGCGGGGGCGGAGCAGCAGGCAGCAGGTCAGGGGGGCTTCATGTCGGACGCGGCCATCTTCATCGGCGTCTTCGGCGGACTGTTCGTGTTCCGCATCATCGCCGCGACGGTCTTCTTCTTCTACATGCTGCCGCAGGGCGACCGCTGCCTGAACTGCGACGCCCCGACGCTGCGCGTGCAGCGCGCGTTCTGGCACCGGTGGACGCCCTGGTTCCGCCCCAGCTGGTGCATGGAGTGCGGCTGGAAGGGGATGCTGCGCAGCGGCGGGCCGCTCACGCCCGCGCCGACGACGCCCGCGCTCCCCTCGCCGCCCGGCCCGCTGTCGAAGCAGGCCGACCGCTGACCCGCGGGCGCATCCCGCCGCCCGGCGGCTCGTCCGCCCCTTCGCCCGTCCGTCCCCCGACTCGCGAGGTCCACGTGGCTCGTCCGCGCGCCGGTCTCCTGCCCGTCCTCGCCTCGCTGCTCGCGCTCGCGGCGTGCGGCGGCTCCGACCGGGCGCCCGCGCCGGTGGAGCCGGTGCCGATCGTCGTGGTCGACGAGGCGCTGCGCGCGGACGTCGCCGCGGCCGCGGCGCTGGCGGTGCCGCCCGCGCCGACGATCGGCGGCGTCGCGCTCGACCGGCTGCCGCCCGAGCTGCGGCTGACCGACGCGCAGCGCGCCCGGATCGACGCGCTGCTGCGCGCCTTCACGGACGCCACGCGCGCCGACGTCGCGGCGCTCGCCGCGACCGTGCAGCGTGCGGAGGCGGCGCTGCGGGCCGGCCGGCCGACTGCGGCGGTGCGCGCGATCCTGGAGGAGGCGACGCCGGTGCGCCGGCGACTCGATGCGGCCGCGCGCGCGCTGCAGTCGGACCTGGCCGCGGTGCTCACGCGCGAGCAGCGCGACCATCTGGACTCGCTGCGTGCGGGGCGCTGCGACGCGCGCACCGCGCCGCCGCTCACCGCGGAGCAGGCGGCGCGGATCCGCGCGCTGCAGGAGGCGCACGCCACCGCCGTGCGCGCCGACCTGGAGGCGCTCGCGCGCGTGGCCGCCGAGCTGCTGCCGGCGCGCCAGGCGGGACGGCCGGAGGCGGAGCTGCGCGCGATCCTCGAGCGCGCGGCGCCGCTGCGCGACCGGCTCGCGGCGGCGGAGCGTCGGCTGCGCGCGGAGGTGGACGCCGTGCTCACCCCGGCGCAGCGCGCGTCGGGCTGCCCCTACGTGGTGCCGCCGGCGCCGCGCGGCTGACGCCCTCCGCGGTGCGTCAGCGGCTGCTGACGCGCAGGTGCAGCCACTCGGGCCAGTTGCCGCTCAGCTCGAAGAAGTCGTCGAAGTAGACGAGCCCGAGCTGCTCCAGGTCGGCGACGAGCGCGCCCAGCGCGTCCTCGTCGTGGATCGGCCCGATCGCCACGAGGTCGCCCTCGACGCGGAACTCGTCGGGCGTCAGGCCGAGCCGCTCGTCGAGCGCGGCGCGGACGAGGTTCGCCCGCTCGTAGGCGGCGCGGCGGAAGACGAGCGTCGGGTGCGACGCGGGGACTTCGAGCGGCATGGACCGGGAGGCGGGAGGGGCTGCGGGCTGCGGACTGCGGATCTTAACGGCGGCTGCGGGGCTGCGGGGCTGCGGAACGACCTGCCCGCAGCCCTCCGCCCACCGAGCCGTGTCCGGCGGAGCGCATGGGACGAGCGAACGGCGAAGAGCAGCAGGGATGAGAATCGGAGAACGTCGGATGAAGATCGGATGGCTCCGCGTGGTGCGACGGTCCTCTCCGCCACGCGGAGCCATCCGACTTTCATCCGATGTTCTCAGACGTTCATCCCTGCTGCTCTTGGCCGTTCAGGGTCCGGCGCATCGAAGCGTCCGGATCGGCTGTTCCGCAGCCCCGCAGCCCCGCAGCTGTACGAAATCCGCAGCCCGCAGTCCGCAGCCCCCCGCATCGCGGAGCCGGGAGCTACTGACGCGTCCAGCCGCGGGTGAGTCGCGCCATGAACACCGCCGCCCGCTCCGCCGACATGCGCAGCGAGGGGAGCGAGACCGACTCCTGCGGCGAGTGCGAGCCGCGGCCGTCGACGCCCAGGCCGTCGATGCCCGGGATGTACGGCGCGACGAACGACACGTCGCCGGCGCCGCGGCTCTCCGGCGGCGTGCTCTCGACCGCCGGATGGCCGAGGGCGCGGCTCGCGCCGTCGAAGATGCCGAGCAGGCGCTCGTTGGCGGGCGTCACCGCCATGGCGGGATAGCCGTCCTCGAAGGTCAGCTCCGCGGTCGCGCCCGGGAGCGCGCGCGCCAGCACCGCGCGCATGCGGGCGCGCGCCGAGTCGCGCTGCGCGTCGCGCAGGAAGCGCAGGTCGCCCATCGCGACGAAGGTCGGCGGGATGATGTTGTCCTTGCCGCTCGCCGTCGCCGTGCTGCCGGTCGAGTCGAGCTGCACGCGTTCGCCGCCGGCGATCAGCCCGACGTTGAACGTCAGCCCGCGCTCGCCCGCCATCGTGCGGCGCCACTCGTCGACGATGCGCACGCCCTCGTACGTCGCGCCGTAGCCCGCGCCGGTCGAGAAGATGCCCGACGAGTGCCCCTGCCGCGCGCGCACCCTGAGCGTCCAGGTGCTCGCGCCGCGCCGGCCGATCGCCACGCGCGTCGCCGATCCGCCCTCGAACGCGAGCGCGACGTCGCTGCGCTTGGCCGCGTCGATCAGCGCCGCGCGCGCGATCGACAGCGGTCGGCCCGGCAGCTCCTCGTCGCCCGTCATGACGACGGTGATCGACATGCCCTCCAGCTGCCCCGTCTCGTGCAGCGCGCGCAGCGCGAGCAGCATCGCGACGTCGCCGCCCTTCATGTCGCCCGAGCCGGCGCCGCGCGCGATGGTATCGCTGCGCACCCACCCCTGGTTCTCCCCCTCGAAGACGGTGTCGAGGTGCCCGATCAGCAGCAGCTGCGGCCCGCGCGTCCCGCGCCGCTCGGCGACCAGGTGCCCCGCGCGCCGCAGCGAGTCGGGGAGCGACACCCAGCGGACCTCGAAGCCCATGCGCCGCAGCTCCTCGCCGAACAGGTCGCCCACCCGGCGCACGCCCGCGAGGTTGTGCGTGCCGCTCGGGATGTCGACGGCGCGCGCGAGGAGCGCGACCGCGTCGTCGTAGCGGGCGCGCACGGCGTCGCGCAGCCGGGCCTCGTCGGCGGTGAGCGGCGTGGCGGCGGTCGTCGCGGCGGTCGTAGCCGCGGTCGGCGCCGCGGGCGAGGGCGTGGCGGCGGGACGCGCGGCCGGCGCGCAGGACGCGAGCGCGGTGCACGCGACGGACGCGGCGGCGCGGAGGGTGTGGGATCGCATGTCGAGCATTACGAGAGCGGCGCGCGTTGCGCTGTCCGCGGCGCGCCGACACCGGCCGCGCCGATCCCGCTCACGCGCGCAGCCAGGCGCGCGCCTCGGCGAAGACGTTGGCGGCGACGCGCGAGAGCACGGGATCGCCGGCGTACGTGTCGGCGTAGCATTGCGCGAGCAGGTCGATCTGCCGCGCGAGCGCGTCGCGCTGGTCGGCAGCGCGCCCGCGGCGCCGCGCCCGCAGCGAGCGCTCCAGCGTCCCGCCCGTGCCGGCGTGCTCGCGATACAGGAGCCGCGTGGCCGAGGTCCGGAACAGGCGCGTATACGCGCCGTGCTCCTCGGCGTCGATGAGGACGCAGGGCAGCTCGCGCAGGTAGAAGGCGCTTTCGGCGTGCGAGCCGCCGGCGTGCTGCAGCCGCCCGCGGAAGTCGATGTCCGCGTAGTGGGTCGCCTCGACCACGTGGTGCGCCTCCCACGCGTCGGTGGGGAGCGTGCGCGGGACCATCCCGTGGCGCCGCAGCCAGGCGAACAGCCGCTGCTTGTTGCGGCCGGTCAGCGCGTCGTAGGTGCCCAGCAGCCGGACGCTCCCGGGCTGCCGGTGGTGGTGGGCGGCATAGATTCCGTCGAAGGCCGCAGGACCGTCGAGGTCCAGCAGGTCGACGGGGAAGGCCGCGACGTGCTTCAGGTAGCGGTCGGCGTACATCGGACGGCGGGCCAGCGGCGACGGGACGGATGCGTGCCCCACTCTGGGCCGCCCGGGCGGATCCCGCAACACCGCGTCCGGAGCGGGAATTAGGAGCATCATGCCATGAATGACGCGCGCGCCGCGTTCGAGGACGAGTACGACGTCGTGGTGGTGGGCGGCGGCCACGCGGGCGCGGAGGCGGCGGTCGCCGCGGCGCGCCTGGGCGCGCGCACCGCGCTCGTCACCAGCGCGCTCGAGACCATCGGGCAGATGTCCTGCAACCCCGCGATCGGCGGCGTGGCGAAGGGCGTCGTCGTGCGGGAGGTCGATGCGCTGGGCGGCATCATGGGGCGGGCGACGGACCGCGCGACGCTGCAGTTCCGCATGCTCAACCGCGGCAAGGGGCCGGCGGTCTGGTCGCCGCGCGCGCAGTGCGACCGCGGGCTCTATCGGCGCGCGGTGCGCACGCTGCTGGAGGCGCAGCCGGGGCTCGTCACGCTGCAGGGCACCGTCGCGCGGCTCGTCTTCGACGGCGCACGCGTCGTCGGGCTGGAGACCTTGGAGGGGCGGCGGCTGGGCGCGCGGGCGGTCGTCATCACGACGGGGACCTTCCTCCGCGGGCGGCTGCACATCGGCACGAGGACGGCGCTCGCCGGCGGCCGGGCGGGCGAGGGGGCGACGACGCACCTCGCGGAGCAGCTGGAGGCGGCCGGGCTCACGGTCGCGCGCTTCAAGACGGGCACCCCGCCGCGCATCGACGGGCGGAGCGTCGACTTCGACTGCCTCGTGCGGCAGCCGAGCGAGCTGGCGGAGACGCAGTACCGGTGGAGCCACTTCTCCGCCCCGGACGACCCGGCGCCGCTGGCGCAGCTGCCCTGCTGGCTCACGCACCTGGAGGCCGAGGGGAAGGCGCTGATCGCCGCGCACATCGGCGAGAGCGCGATGTACGGGGGCGCGATCGCCGCGCGCGGGCCGCGCTACTGCCCGTCGGTCGAGGACAAGATCGTGAAGTTCCCCGAGGCGGTGCGCCACCAGCTCTTCCTGGAGCCGGAGGGGCACGACACGGCGGAGCTGTACGTCAACGGGCTCTCGACCTCCCTCCCCGCCCCGGTGCAGCTGGTGATCCTGCGCACGGTGCGCGGGCTGGAGCGCGTGGTGATGACCCGCGCGGGCTACGCGATCGAGTACGACTACTACCCGCCGACGCAGCTCGATGCGACGCTGCGCGTGAAGGCGCTCGACGGGCTCTGGCTCGCGGGGCAGATCAACGGCACGACGGGCTACGAGGAGGCGGCGGGCCAGGGGCTGCTCGCGGGGCTCAACGCCGGCCTCTCGGCGCTCGATCGGCCGCCGGTCGTGCTGGGGCGCGAGACGTCGTACGTGGGCGTGCTGGCCGACGACCTGGTGACGCGCGGCGTGGACGAGCCCTATCGCCTCTTCACCTCGCGCTCGGAGTTCCGGCTCACGATCCGGCAGGACAACGCGCTGCGCCGTCTGTCGGCGATCGGCGAGTCGCTGGGGCTCTACACGCCCGACGAGCTGGCGCAGGTCCATCGGCGCCTGCGGGCGGAGGACGAGCTGCGCGCCCTCGCGGAGCGCACGAGCATCACGCCCGCGCAGGCGTCGCCGGTGCTCTCGCCCCCGGGGGAGAGCCTGCCCCCGCACCCGGTGCGGGTGGTCGAGCTGGCGCGCCGACAGGGCGTGTCGCTGCACGCGCTCCTCGTGGCGGCCGGCGTCTCCGACCCGATCGACCGCGAGGCGGCGGTCACCGCGGAACTGGAGCTGAAGTACGCGGGCTACCTGGCCCGCGAGCGGCAGGCCGCCGAGCGGCTGGGGCGCCTCTCGGCGTTCGCGCTGCCCGAGGATCTGCCGTACGACACGCTGCTCGCCCTCTCGTTCGAGGCGCGGCAGAAGCTCGCCGCCATCCGTCCGCGGACGCTGGCGCAGGCGGGGCGCATTCCGGGCGTCTCGCCGAGCGACCTGCAGGGGCTCGTGTTCGAGGTGGAGCGGCGCCGTCGGCGCGAGGAGCCGGCGGCCACCGAGAGCTGACGAGGGCTGACGAGGGGCGACGAGGGCTGACGACCGTCCGCGACACCTCCCGGCACGGCGCTGGCAGCTAGGGGCGGCATGCGACCGACCTCCCTGCCCTCCCGCTCCGGTGCGCGTGGCTTCGCGCGCCCCGCCGCCGCCCTGGCGGCGCTCGCCCTGTCGCCCTGCGCCCTCGCCGCGCAGGGAACGCCGTCGACCTTCGCCAGCGCGGTGCCGACGCCCGCGCCGGAGGTCGGCGCGCCGGCGCTGCGGATCGTCGACCTGGCACCCGACGGGCAGGAGCGCGGCTGGATCGGCGCCGACGTGCGCCAGGGCCAGGGGGGCCTCGTGGTCTCGGTCTCCCGCTCGGCGCTCCGCATCGCGTCGCCGAACGCGCGCGTGGTCGCGGTGCGGGCGGTCCTGGCGGACGCGGACACCTCGCGCGGGTGGAAGGTGCGCGCCGCGAGCGCCCCGGTGGCGGCGGCCAAGCTGGTCGGCTGCGTCGACGGGCGGCTCGCGAACACGGTCCGCCTCGACATCCCCATGGCGGGCGGCCCAGATGCGCTGCGGGGCACCCGCCTCGCCTTCGAGCTGGTGGGCCAGGTGCGCGCGCCCGGCGAACGGCGCTGGTCGCGGGTCGCGGAACGGCGGATTCCCGGGCCCGTCCTGGCGGGCGTCGCACCCTGACGACCGCAGACGCGCGCACGGGGGCGGGCTCCTTCGGGAGGCCCGCCTCTTCCTTTACCTAGCCAAGGCCCGGCGTCCTCGTGCGCTGGCCGGTGACCGGCGGGCGCCTGCGGGGTAGCATGGGTTCGACCGCGGCTGCGCCGTCGGCGCGCTCGGCGTTTCCCTCACCCGCACCCGGCTCCCATGCGTCTCGCTTCCGTCGTTTCCCTCGCGCTCGCGGCCTCGCTCGTTCTCCCCGCCCGCCCCGCCGTGGGGCAGACGGTCGCGTCTGCCCCGCTCCAGTCGGTGGCGTCCGGGATCGCGGTCTCCGCGATCGGCGAGGAGCAGGTGACGCCCGACCGCGCGCGGCTCTCCATCGGCGTCCAGACGCAGGCGGCCACCGCGGCGGACGCCTCGACCCGCAACGCCCGCACGCAGCGGGCGATCATGGACACGCTGCGGGCGATGGGCATCCTGCCGGAGCAGATCACCACGAGCGGCTACAACGTCTACCCCGAGCAGGTCTACGACCAGCCGACGCGCCGCACCCGGATCACGGGCTACAACGTGCAGAACACGGTCGTCGTCGACCTGCGCCGGATCGACCAGGTCGGCCCGGCGCTGGACGCGGTGCTCTCGAAGGGCGCGAACCTGGTCTCGTCGCTCCAGTTCTACTCGTCGCAGAGCGAGGAGGTGCGCCGCCGCGCCCTCGCGAAGGCGGTCGAGCGTGCCCGGGTGGACGCGGAGGCGATGGCCCGTGCCGCGGGTGGCCGACTGGGTGCCCTGCTGGAGCTGAGCTCGGTCTACGAGGCGCCGCGCCCCCGCCCCATGATGGACGTGGCGATGAGCCGCGCGGAGGCCGGGGCCGCGACGCCGATCTCCGAGGGCTCGCAGACGATCTCCGCGAGCGTCACCGCGCGTTGGCAGTTCATCGGCACCCCGTGATCGCCACAGCGCGGCCGAGCTGTTTCACGTGAAACATCGGCCTTAGCGGTAGCGGCATTGTTCCACGTGAAACATCGACGAGCGGGGCCGTCCAGCAGCATGGGCGGCCCCGCTCGCTTTGCCGCACTGAGCCACGAGCGGGAATGTGGGCGCGACCAGGCGGGATGAACCGCCGCCAACGGGGCCTACTCCAGCACGCGACTGAACAGCCCAGTCCCTATCCCCGGCGGCTCCAGCGCGTCTGCGTCATCGGATGCCCGTTCGCGCCGGTGGCCGTTCAGGATCCACCACACGAAGGAGTTCCGAGGCTGGCATCCGCAGCCCGCAGTCCGCAGCGCTCCCGGCGCGCCACTCCACCCCCGCACGACCCCGCCCCGCCCTCGCCGGTCCTTGTATATTGGCCGGTCCCTCCCCGCTTCACCTCCGCAGTCCGAGTCGTGGCCCGCGTCATCGCCATCGCGAACCAGAAGGGCGGCGTCGGCAAGACGACCTCCGCCGTCAATCTCGCCGCTTCGCTGGCCGTCGCCGAACAGCGCACCCTGCTGATCGACGCCGACCCCCAGGGCAACGCCACCAGCGGCATCGGCCTCGCCCGCGAGTCGCTCCAGGCCACCCTCTACGACGTCCTCCTCGGCGAGGCGACGGTCGACGAGGCGCTGCACCGCGGCGTCCAGTTCGGGCACCTCGACGTGCTGCCCGCGACCCCGGATCTCGCCGGCGCCGAGGTCGAGCTCGTCGATCGGCCGAACCGCAGCGAGCTGATGCGGACGGCGCTGGAGCCGGTCCTCGAGCGCTACGACTACGTCCTCGTCGACTGCCCGCCCTCGCTCGGGCTGATCACGCTCAACATGCTGGCCGCCGCCGACGCGCTCCTGATCCCCGTCCAGTGCGAGTACTACGCGCTCGAGGGGCTCTCGCAGCTGCTGAACACGGTGCACCTCGTCCAGCAGGGGGTGAACCCGCGCCTCGCCATCGACGGCGTGCTGCTCACCATGTTCGACAACCGCCTCAACCTCTCGCGTCAGGTCGCCACCGACGCCCGCGAGTACTTCGGGGCCAAGGTCTTCCAGAACGTGATCCCGAGAAACGTCCGTTTGGCGGAGGCGCCGAGCTTCGGCAAGCCGATCATCCTGTACGACGTGGCCTCGATCGGGGCGCAGGCGTATCTGCAGGTCGCGCAGGAGCTCATCGCCCGCACCAGCGCCGGCGCCCTCGCCGCCGCCACCCCGCCCGCCGCGTGAGCGCCGCCGACAAGCAGCCGCGCCGGCTCGGGCGCGGGCTGGAAGCGCTCATCGCCTCCCGGCAGGCGGTCGAGCCGACCCCCGACGATCGCTCCGCGCTCAAGAGCATCCCGCTCGGCCAGATCCGCCCCAATCCGTATCAGCCGCGCAAGGAGTTCCGCCCCGAAGACCTCGCCGACCTGGAGGCGAGCCTGAAGGCGACGGGGCTGCTGCAGCCGGTGACGGTGCGCCGGGCGCGCGACGGGCGCGGCTACGAGCTGATCGCCGGCGAGCGCCGCTTCCGCGCAGCCACCCGGCTGGGCTGGCCCGAGATCCCGGCCATCGTCAAGGAGATCGACGACCAGACGCTGCTGACGCTGGCGATGGTAGAGAACCTCCAGCGCGCCGACCTCAACCCGATCGAGGAGGCGGAGGGCTACCAGCGGCTCGCGGAGGAGTTCAACCTCACGCAGCAGCAGATCGCGGAGGTCGTCGGCAAGGAGCGGGCGACCGTCGCCAACTGCATGCGGCTGCTCGGGTTGCCCGCCTCGGTCCGCCGGATGGTCGCCGAGGGCGCGCTCACCAGCGGGCACGCGCGCCCGCTGCTGACCCTCGGGCGCGAGCACGCCATCATCGACCTGGCCAAGGAGATCGCGGCCAAGGGGCTGACCGTCCGCGAGGTCGAGCGCCGCGTCCGCGAGGGCGCCGGCCGCCCCGCCCGCCCCGCCGACGCGCCCGCCACGCGCGACGCCCGCCCCGCCGAGGTGCGCCGGATCGAGGATCATCTCCGCCGGCACTTCGGGACCGACGTCAGCATCACGCTCTCCGACGCGGCCAAGGGCGAGATCCGGATCGCCTTCTACTCGGCCGACGACTTCGACCGCGTGATCGAGCTGTTCGGAACGCGGCCGGACTGAGCACACGTTCTCCACGCGACCGCGTGGAGAGGCGCGCACTTGTCCACAGATAGGCAAGTCGTTGCCACACGGATACTTATGCAGCCCGCCCGATGATCGTTCGCGAGTTTTCCACGGTTTCCCACATCGGCAGGCTGGTGCGTGTCGGGGCCGTGTCCCTCGTCCTCGCCGCATGCGGGGGCGAGACGCCCAAGGGCGGCGCGGCCGATTCGGGCGCCGGTGCCCCCTTCCGCGTCGCCCTCCTGACGCCCGGCCCGATCTCCGACCAGTCCTGGAACGCCGGCGCGTACAACGGCCTCCGTGCCATCAAGGACTCGCTCGGCGCGCAGACCAGCCACATCCAGACCAAGACGCCCGCCGAGTTCGAGGAGAACTTCCGGCAGTACGGCGCGCAGGGGTACGCGCTCGTGTTCGGGCACGGCTTCGAGTTCCAGGACGCCGCGCTGCGCGTCGCGCCGAGCCATCCGCGGACGATGTACGTGACGACGTCGGGCAACTCGACGGCGGCCAACGTGGCCGGGATGACCTTCGCCTTCGAGGAGGCGAGCTACCTCGCGGGCATGGTCGCCGGCACGATGACGAAGACCAACGTCGTCGGCTGCATCGGCGGGACCGAGCTGCCCCCGGTGAAGGCGAGCTTCGAGGCGTTCGCCGCCGGCGCCAAGGCGGTCAACCCGAAGGTGCGCGTGCTGACCTCGTACGTCGGCAACTGGGACGACGTCAGCGCCGGCAAGGAGCAGGCGCTCGCGCAGATCGGCCAGGGCGCCGACGCGCTCTTCCAGAACGCGGACGCGGCGGGGCTCGGGATCTTCCAGGCGGCCAAGGAGCGCGGCGTCTGGGCGTTCGGTGCCAACTCGGACCAGAACGGCGTCGCCCCGGAGGTCGTCCTCGCGTCGGTCGTGATCGACCTGCCGCGCGCCTTCCTCACCGTCGCGCGCGAGGTGAAGGCGGGCAGCTTCGCGCCGCGCGTCGTCGACCTCGGGATGAAGACGGGCGTCGTGCAGCTCGTGTTCAACCCGCGCCTCGAGTCGCGCATCCCCGCCGCCACGCGCGCCGCCGTCGATAGCGCGCGCCGCGCCATCGAGGCGGGCACGCTCAAGCCGCTCGGCGACGCGCCCAACTGGGCCGACGTCACCAAGCCCGCGCCGTGAGCGCGCCTCCCACTGCCCCGCGCGCCCCGATCGCCCTCGACGCGATCGTCGCCCACCTCGACGCGACGCTGCGCACGTCCGAGCTCCCGGACTACGGCGGCGCGCTGAACGGGCTGCAGGTCGCCAACGCAGGCACCGTCGCGCGCGTGGCCGTCGCCGTCGACTTCTCGCGCGCCGCGATCGAGGGCGCGGTCGCCGCTGGCGCGCAGCTGCTCGTCGTGCACCACGGGATGTTCTGGAGCGGCGCGCAGCCGCTCGTCGGTCCGGCGTACGAGCGCGTGCGCCTCCTGCTCGCGCACGACGTCGCGGTCTACGCCTCGCACCTGCCGCTCGACGCGCATCCGACGCTCGGCAACAACGCGCGCCTCGCCGCGCTGCTCGACCTGCAGCCCGCGGGCGGCTTCCTGCGCTACAAGACGCTCGACGTGGGGCTGTGGGGCGAGTCGGACGTCGACACCGCCACGCTCGCGCAGCGCGCGACGACGTTCGCCGCGGCGCACGGCCACACGACGGTGCACACGCCGATCGCGCCCGGCCGGCGCACCCGCCGCTGGGGCGTGTGCACGGGCGCGGGCGCGTCCAGCGACTCGCTGCGCGAGGCGTCGGAGCGCGGCATCGACACGCTGATCGTCGGCGAGGGCCCGCACCACACCGCCGTCGACGCGGTGGAGCGCGGCATCGTCGTGATCTACGCCGGCCACTACGCCACCGAGACGCTCGGCGTTCTCGCGCTCGGCGAGGAGCTGGAGCGGACGTTCGGGCTGCCCTGGTCGTTCGTGGGCGCGCCGACGGGCCTCTGACCGGCGCACCGCGTCTCCCCGCGCACGTCGCCCCACGCCCCATCTTTCGCCGCGCGCGCCGAACCGAGAGCTTTCCTGCCGTGGAGATCATCATCTACGCCACCTCCGTGGCGCTCGGCGTGCTGCGCGTCGTGCTGCTCGCCGGCGCGGTGCTCGTCGCGGCGGCGGCCGGCTTGAGCTGGGCCGCGCGCACGCGCCGCCTGTCGCCGTTCAGCGGCCCCGCGCGCTTCGCCCGCGCGCGCCTCGACCCGCTCTTCCTGCCGGTGGAGCGCAAGGTCGTGCGCGCCGGCGGACAGCCCGCGCACGCGCCCTGGTGGACGCTCGGCGCGGTCGTCGTGGGCGGCATCGTCCTGCTCTCGCTCCTCGGCTTCGTGCGCGACCAGCTGCTCGGCGCCGCGTTCGCGCTGCAGGGCGGCCCGCGCGGCGTGTACGTGCTCGTCGTGACGTGGGCGTTCGCCATCCTGAAGCTCGCGCTGTTCGTGCGCGTCATCTCCAGCTGGTTCCGGCTCTCGCCGTACTCGCGCTGGGTGCACTGGTCGTTCACGCTCACCGAGTGGATGCTGGCGCCGCTCCGCCGCGTGATCCCGACGCTCGGGATGGTCGACCTCACGCCGCTCGTCGCGTACTTCGGCCTCTCGATCCTGCAGAGCCTGCTGATCCGCGGCATCTGACCCGCCGCGCGATCCCCGTTCGTCACCCGTCGCTCCTCCGATCATGGCGGGCTACTCCGGCAAGCCGCTCGCGCAGAAGCTGGGCATCCGCGCCGGGCACCGCGTCGCGCTCGTCGACGCGCCCGCGGGCTTCGACGCGACGCTCGCTCCACTCCCTGCGGACGTCGTGCTGCGCGACACGCGCGGCGACGGCGCCGCGAGCGCGGACGTGCTGCTCCTGTTCGCGCGCGAGCAGGCGGTGCTCGCGCCGGAGCTGACCGCCGCCGCGCGCGCGCTGCCGCGCGGCGCGATGCTCTGGGTCGCGTGGCCCAAGCGCGCGTCGCGCCAGCCGACCGACGTCACCGAGGACGTCGTGCGGCGGCTCGGGCTCGCGACGGGGCTCGTGGACGTGAAGGTGTGTGCGGTGGACGAGGTGTGGTCGGGGCTCAAGTTCCTGCACCGGCGGGTGACGTCGTGAAACGCTCCGTGGGCGATCTCCTCATCTGGGCCGGCACGGCGGTCGGCGTGGGCGGCGCCGTGCTCATGGCGACGGGTGCGTGGGTGTCACTCCCCATGTCGGTCGTCATCCTGATCGCGAAGGCGCTGCCCTTCGTCGTCGCGGCCGCGCTGCTGACGCCGGGCGCCATCGTGCGACGCTCGGCGCTTCGCGCGCCGCTGCCGCCGGCGACGCACGACGCGCCGCTGCCGCCGGCGACGCACGACGCGGCGCTCCCGCCGGCGCACGACGTCGCCGCGCGTCCGCCCGCGCGCACCGAGGTGCGCCGATGACGATCGCGAGCGACGTGCGCCCGTTCGCGCCGCGACCGATCGTCGCCCACCCGCCCATCGCGCACCACGACTGGCGCCTGAAGCGCTACGCCATCACGGTCGACGGCGCGCCGCTCGACTGGGCGGCGTTCCACGACGGCGTCGCGATGGCGCTCGACACGCTGCCGCTGCCGGCGGCGGCGCCCGGCCGGCCCGGCGCGGGCTTCCTCGTCGCGCATCGCGGGCGCGGCGCCGACTACGTGGTCCTCGGCTGGTGGAGCGCGGAGAACGAGCTGCCCGTGCACGTGGTGCGACGCGACCAAGCGCCCGGCGCCGCGTGGCGCGCCGCCGCGCAGGGCGAGTCGTTCTGCGTCTGGGACCTGCAGGTGATCGCGTTCGAGCGCGACGCGTGGGTCGCGACGGTGCTCGCCGCCGACGCGGCGCGCCCTCCCCTGCCCGCACGCGTGGACGCGTACATCGCGCGCCGTCTCTCGCTGCCCGCCCTCGACCCGACGGAGACGCGCTGATGCCGCAGACGCTGCTGTCGCTGCTCGACCACCTGCGCTGGGCCGACGCGCGCGCGCGCGAGTCGCTCCACTCGCTGCCGCCGGACTCGCCGCACGCCGAGCGGGCGCGCCGGCTCTACGCGCACGTCGCGGCGGCGGAGCACGTGTGGCTCGCGCGGCTCGAGGGGCGCACGCCCGAGCATCCGGTCTGGCCCGCGCTCGCGCTGGACGAGGCGGCGGCGCTCGCCGCGACGGCGGTCGACGGGCTGCGCGCCCACGTCGACGCGCTCGATCCCGATGCGCTGGACGCGCCGGTGTCGTATCGCACCACGACCGGCGACGCGCATCGCAGCACGGTGCGCGAGATCGTCACGCACGCCGCGCTGCACGGCAGCTATCATCGCGGGCAGATCGCGCTGCTCGTGCGCGAGGGCGGCGGCACGCCGATGCCCACGGACTTCATCGTCTGGTCGCGCGGCACGCCCGCGCGCCGCGACCCCTGACGCCCCCTCGCACCCCGAGCGCACCATGGCCCGCAGCACCGCCACCACCGTCGACGAGTATCTCGCCGAGCTGCCCGAGGAGCGCCGCGCCGTCGTCGCGGCCGTGCGCGCGCTCGTGCTGCAGCACCTGCCCGCCGGCTACACGGAGTTCATGAGCTTCGGGATGATCGGCTACGGCATCCCGCTCAGCGAGTATCCGGACACGTACAACCGGCAGCCGCTGTGCTACGCGGCGCTGGCCGCGCAGAAGAACCACTACGCGCTCTACCTCATGGGCGCGAGCGCCGACGGCGAGGAGGAGCGCCGGCTGCGCGACGCCTTCGCCGCGCGCGGGCTCAAGCTCGACATGGGCAAGTCGTGCCTGCGCTTCCGGAAGCTCGAGGACCTCGCGCAGGACGCGGTCGGCGAGGTCGTGGCGAGCACGCCGCCGGCGGCGTTCATCGCGCGCTACGAGGCGAGCCGCCGCAAGTAGGCGCACACGCGCGCGTCGGGGATGCGTCGCGCGTGCGGCGGTCCCGCGTTGACGAAAGCGCAACACGGCGCGCGTCACCCGGCCGGCGCGTCGATCGTATCGTGCGGGACCCCCATCTCGGAGCCCCGTCGCATGCGCCGCCCGTCGCTCGCCCTGTCCGCCGCTCTCCTCGCCGCCGCTGCCGCGGCGCCCGCGCACGCCCAGACGTCGGCGGACAGCGCCGCCGTGCGCCAGGCGTCGCTCGACTATCTCGACGGGTTCTACGAGGGCGACTCGACGAAGCACGTGCGCTCCATCCGCCCGGAGGTCTTCAAGTACGGCTTCGGGCGCTCGCGCGACTCGGTGCGCTACAACGCCGTCCAGCAGATGACGTGGCCGCAGTTCCACGCCTTCGCCAACCGCGTGAAGGCCAGCGGCCGCGCCCCCGATCCCAAGTGGCCGAAGAAGATCGAGCTGCTCGACGTGCTCGATCAGACCGCGGCCGCGAAGGTGACCGCGTGGTGGGGCACCGACTACCTGCTGATGGGCAAGTTCGACAACCGCTGGATGATCACGCACGTGCTCTGGCAGTCGCCGCCGCCGAAGTCCACGGCGACGCGCTGATCGTCACGCCGCGCTGTCGGCCGCCGGGCATCGTCCCGCCGCAGCGGGGGCATGAGGGGCCGCGCCGGCTCGCAAATCGCAGATTTGAGGTCGCTCGGCGCGACCCCTCATGCCCCCGCTGCACACGAGCGGGCGCGCATGCCGAGAGCGCGCGGCGCACTGATCGCGAGCTCGCATGCCGGAGCGGCCGCGCCTGCCTGTCGTGACGCGGGCCTGTGGGGGAGGCGCGGTGGAGGGGGCGCGCCGAGCGACCTCAAATCTGCGATTTGCGAGCCGGCGCGGCCCCACCACCGCGCCGACCACGCGCGGAGCCCAGCCCCGTGCTCAGGACAGCGCGTGCAGCCGCACCTGCAGCTGGTCCCGATACGTGCGCGAGAGCTTGAGCTGCGTGCCGTCCTTGAGGAGGACGATGTAGTCGCCCGCGAACCAGGGCTGCAGCTCCTTGATGCGGTCGATGTTCACGATCGTGCTGCGGTGGATCCGCGCGAAGCGGTCGGGCGTCAGCGACGCCTCCACCACGCTCAGCGCCTCGCGGATCAGGTGCGTCGTCGTGCCGACGTGCACGCGCACGTAGTTGCCGTGCGCCTCGAACCAGTCGACGTCCGTCACGCGCACGAAGAACACGCGCCCGTTCGCCTTGATCGTGAGCCGGTCCGCGTAGCGCTGCCGCTCGGGGAGCACGCCCGCCGCCGCGGCGGCCGCGTTGCCCGTGCCGTCCGTGTCCTCGTTCGCGAGCACCGTCGCCAGCATCGCCTTCAGCCGGCGCCCCATGCTCGCCGTCGTCGCGCGGTCCAGGTGGTCGCGCGCGCGCGCGAACGCATCGCGGAACCGGTCGGCGGTCACGGGCTTCAGCAGGTAGTCGAGCGCGTGCACCTCGAAGGCGCGCAGCGCGTACGCGTCGTACGCGGTCACGAAGATCACCGGCGGCATGCGCTCCGCGCCGACCTCCGCGATCACGCCGAAGCCGTCGAGGTCGGGCATCTGCACGTCGAGCAGCGCGAGGTCGATCGGCTCGCTGCGCAGCAGGCGCACGGCCTCGGTGCCGCTGCCGCATTCGGCGACGACGTCGGCGTCGGTCTCGGCGCGCAGGAAGCGCAGCAGGCGGCGCCGGGCGAGTGGCTCGTCGTCGGCCAGGAGGACTCGGATCGGCATGAGCGATCGGATGGACGGAAGGAGGATCAGGACGCCGCGGCCAGGGAGGCGCTGCCCGCGACCTCCTCGGCCGCCCGCACGCGCGCGACGAGCCACGGACCGGTGCGCGTCACGCGCACCACGCCGCCCGAGACGTTGGCCGCGTCCGACGCGCCGAGGGTGACGGTGACGCGCACCTCCAGCGCCTCCGCGTCGGCGAGCGCGACGCGCGCGCACGCGACGTCCAGCACGCGGCGCAGCGCGCCGGCGCTCAGCGTCGCGCCCTGCAGGTCGGCGGGCACGTCGCTGCGCAGGCGCACCGGGCGCCCGGCGGTGAGCGACAGCAGGTCGAGCGACTGGCTCAGGAGCGCGAGCTCCTCGCGCACCGTCGGCGCGCGCGTGGCGCGCGACTCGTCGAGCAGCGTGCGCAGCAGGTCGGCCAGCTCCTCGACGATCGCCTCCGCGCGGTCGGGCTGCGCGACCGCGACGTCGGCGGCGCCGGTCAGCACGCCGGCCACGAACTCGGGGCGCAGCTCCACGGCGACGCTGCGCACGCGCGTCACCTCGAGGTCGGCCTCGAGGCGCGCCGTCGCCACCGCGCGCTCGCGATGCCACACGGAGAAGTCGCGCGCGTGCGACCACGCGACCAGCGCCGCGTAGATCACGCCGTTGAGCGTCATCGGGAAGACGACCGCGATCGAGAACAGCGGCAGCTCCGAGCCGAACACCACGGTGCGCGCCACCGCCACCTGCACGACGGCCAGCGCCGCGCACACGACGACGTGCAGCGCCAGCGGGCCGGCCCACCGCTCGCGCGACAGGCGCACGCGGCGCGCGAGCCAGAGCACGAGCGGCGTGAGCAGCGCCCACGTCGCCGCGCCGACGAACTGCGTCAGGTAGTTGCGCGCCTCGTCCAGGCGCGCGATGCCGCCGAGCCCCATCAGCAGGACCTGCAGGCACCACACGAGGGCGCAGGCGGTCCAGAAGCCGGCGATCGCGCGGAAGGGCACGCGCAGCCCCGGCGACACCGTGGCCGCGTCCCCCTCGGGCTCCGCGGGCGGCACCGCCGCCACGGTCGCGGGGCTCGCCACTGCGGCGTCGAGGGCGGGCGCCTCACGGCGCGCGGCCGCCGTCGGCGCCAGCTCGACGACGATCGCCGAGTCCACCGGCGGCGCGCTCTCGGCCGGCGGGGCGCCCACGCGCGTCGGCATGTGCGCGGGCGCCGGGCGCGCGGGCAGCTCCAGCTCCACTGTCGTGCCCACGCCCGGCGCGTAGCGGATCTCGAGGCGGTGCCAGCTGCCGTAGAGCTGCGCGAGCCGGTCGCGCGTGTTGCGGAGCCCGATGCCGTGCCCCCCCGCGCGTCCGCCCGACGGACGGTCGGGCGACAGCGGCGGCGCGCCGTCGTTCGTGACCTCCAGGCGCAGCCGCTCGCCGCCCTGCTCGCCCGGGCCGAGCGCCGTCGTGACGCGCACGCGCCCGCGCCCGCTCGCGAGGCCGTGGCGGATCGCGTTCTCCACCAGCGGCTGTAGCACGAACGCGGGAACCAGCAGGTCCATCGCGCGCGGATCGAAGTCGTACGTCACCTGCAGCGCGTCGCCGAAGCGCGTGCGCTGCACGTCCACGTAGGCGTCGAGCACGTGCAGCTCGTCGCGCAGCCGCACCTCGGCGTCGGTGAGGTGCGCGGTGGCCGCGCGCAGCAGCCGCGCGAGCTGCCGCAGCATCCGCTCGGCGACGCTCGGCGCCTCCTGCGTCAGCTCGGCGGTGACGTTGAGCGCGTTGAACAGGAAGTGCGGCTGCAGCTGCCGCTGCAGGTACGCGAGCCGCGCGCGCGCCAGCCGGGCCTCGGCCAGCAGCGCGTGGCGCGCGCGCTCGACGTAGGCGCGGTGCGAGTTGGCGGCGCGCGACAGCGCCACCAGCAGCGCGTAGAGGAAGACGTAGTAGTCGAGCAGCCGCCCCATCATGCCGAGGAGCGACGGCGCGCCCTCGCCCCCGTAGATGAGGGCGAACAGCGCCCAGCGCAGCACGACGCTCGTGACCGACAGCCCGAGCGCGGCCGCGCCGTGCAGCGCCACGCTGCGCGCGAGCCCCACCCGCTCGGGCGCGAGGCGCACGGTCAGCCGGCGCACGAGCGGCGTCACCGCCGCCCAGAAGGCGCCGACGCCGAACATCACCGGGACGCTCCACCCGAACGTCCGCGCGCCCTGCGTGGCGGTGAGCTCGAAGAGCATCACCATCATGGCGCTGTAGCCCGCCCACGCGGCGAGGACGAGCGGCCAGCCGCGCCGCGGGCGCTCGGCCGCGGCCGTGGCCAGCGGGGTGGCGACGGTCAGGAGGCCGGTGACCGGCAGCGCGCCGTGCGGCCCGCCGTCGGGCGACGGCGCGGCGGACGCGAGGGGACGGAAGGCGCGCGGGAGGCTGGACATCGGGGCGGCGGGGGCCCGCGCCCGCGCGACGCGGGAGGGGGACGTCGGAGGATAAGGACGGGGCCGGGCCGCGCGACAGCGCGCCCGGCCCGGCGGCCGCCGTCAGGCCACCAGCCGATAGCCCGCGCGCGAGACCGTGACGATGTAGCGCGGCCGCTCCGGCACCGGCTCCAGCTTCCGGCGCAGCGCGAAGATGTGCGAGTCGACCGTGCGCGTCGTCGTGTCCGGCGCGTACCCCCAGACGGCCGACAGCAGCTCGGCGCGGGTCACGACGCGGCCCCGGCGCTCCCAGAGCGTCTGCAGGAGCGCGAACTCCTTCGGGCGGAGCGGGACCGCCATCCCGTGCCGGCGGGCGCAGCGCGCGTCCGGATCGACCGTCCAGCCGCCCAGCATCGGCGAGGCGGCGAGGTCGGCCGGCGCGTGGTCGGCGCGGATGCCGTCGCGGCGGCGCACCACGGCGCCCACCCGCGCCAGCAGCTCGGCCCAGGCGCACGGCTTGACGACGTAGTCGTCGGCGCCCGCGTCGAAGGCGGCCAGCTTGTCGTCGAGGGCGTCGCTCCGGCTCACCACGAGCGCCGCCGGGAGCGCCCGGGCGTCGCGCAGCAGGTGGAGCAGCGTGACGCCGTCCAGGTCGGGCAGCGCCAGCTCGGTGACGACGACGTCGGGCCGACGCTCGCAGGCCGCCGCGAGGGCCGCCTCCCCGCCGGGCTCCACCCGCGGCCGGTAGCCGGCCCGCTCCAGGTGATGCGCCAGCAGCAGCGCGTGCGGCGTGTCGGAATCGACGATGAGGGCGTGCAGCATGGGGGCGACGGAGCGGCGGGGACGTGGCGCGTGGCCGGACGAGAGCGTCCGGGCGCGCTACAGGATCGGGGCACGGGCCGGCCCCGTCCACGAACACGTGACGGACCGTGCGCCGCAGGACGCCGGGCGCGGCTGGAGTGGGACGAAGCGTCGGTCGGAGACGCGGGCCGAGCCGCTCCGGGCGGCGTGCGCAAGAGGGGAAACGGCAACTCAACCGATCGTGGACAGCCGCGGAGGGACGAGACGTGCAGGGTCGCATCTCACCGGCCCCGCTGGTGCCGATCACCTCCCCCGCGCCATCATACGCGCATGCCGAAGCGCGCCACCGTCAGCGCAGGACTCCTGCTCTACCGCCGCTCGGCGGGGGGCCTCGAGGTGTTCCTGGCGCATCCGGGTGGCCCCTTCTGGCGGCAGCGCGACGCGGGCGCCTGGACGATCCCCAAGGGCGTCGTCAACGAGGGCGAGGAGCTGCTCGCCGCCGCGCAGCGCGAGTTCGAGGAGGAGACCGGCGTCCACGCCAGCGGACCCTTCCTGTCGCTGGGCTCGGTCCGCCAGCGCTCGGGCAAGCAGGTCCACGCCTGGGCCTGGGAGGGCGACGCCGACCCGGCGCTGGTCACGAGCAACAGCATGAAGTGCGAGTGGCCGCGCGGCTCGGGCACTTGGATCACCTTCCCCGAGGTCGACCGCTGCGCCTGGTTCGACCTCCCGACGGCGCGCGGCAAGCTGCTCGCCGCGCAGGCGGAGCTCCTCGACCGGCTGGAAGCGGCGCTCGCGGACGCGGCCCTCGCGGACGCGCGCTGACCCCACCCCGCCGGCGGAGCGTGCCGCCGGCCGGGAACCGCGGCGCGGGCGGGCGCGCTTGGTCGGCGCATCCGACCATCCCGCACCTTTCCGATGTCGCTCCTCGACACTCCCGTCGTCACGCTCGACGGCCAGCCCGGCACGCTCGCGCCCTGGCGCGGCCAGGTGCTGCTGATCGTCAACGTCGCCAGCCAGTGCGGCTTCACGCCGCAGTACGCCGGCCTCGAGACACTCTGGCGCCGGCATCGCGACCGTGGGTTCGCCGTGCTCGGGTTCCCGTGCGACCAGTTCGGCCACCAGGAGCCGGGGTCGGCGGAGGAGATCCGGACGTTCTGCTCGACGCAGTACGACGTGACCTTCCCGATGTTCGCCAAGGTCGAGGTCAACGGCCCCGACGCGCATCCGCTCTGGCAGGCGCTCCGGTCGGCTCGGCCCGGTTTCCTGGGGCACGACCCCATCAAGTGGAACTTCACGAAGTTCCTCGTAGGTCGTGACGAGACTGTGGTTTCGCGGCACGCACCTACCGACGCACCTGAGCGGCTGGAGCGGCACATCCTCCCCCTGCTCGACGTGCCGGTGCCCTGAGGCGCACCGCCCATGGCCGCCCCGTCCCTGTCGACCGCGCTTCCGGCCGCCCTGCTGCTGGCGCAGTCCGTCGCCGCGGCGGTGGTGATCCGACGGCTGCTCCCGGGCCGCCGGCGGCTGCCCCCCGTCGAGCCGACGAGCGTCGAGCCGGCCTCCGCCACGGTCTCGGTGATCGTCGCGACGCTGAACGAGGCGCACCGGATCGGCCCCTGCCTCGCGGGCCTGCGCGCCCAGGGCGCCGCGATGCTTGAGGCGCTCGTCGTCGACTCGCGCTCCACCGACGGCACGCGCGCGCTGGTCGAGGCGGCGATGGCGCTCGACCCGCGCATCCGCCTGCTGACCGACGCGCCGCTCCCGCCCGGATGGGTGGGGAAGGTCTGGGCGCTCGAGACAGGGCTGCGGCACGCCCGGGGCGAGTGGGTGCTGGGGCTCGACGCGGACATCGAGCCCGATCCGGCACTCGTCCCTACCGTCATCGAGGCAGCCGAGCGACAGCGACTGGACGTTGTATCGTTCGCGCCGCGCTTCGCGGGCCAGACCGCCGGCGAGCGGTGGCTGCAGCCCGCGATGCTCGCCAGCCTGCTCTATCGGGTCGGGGCCGCCGGCGCGACCGGCGCCGCGCCCGAGCGGGTGATGGCCAACGGCCAGTGCTTCCTCGCCCGGCGCGACGTGCTCGTGCGGCACGGCGGCTACGCGCCCGCGCGCGGCTCGTTCTGCGACGACGTCTCGCTCGCGCGGCATCTCGCCCGGCGGGGCGCCCGCGTCGGCTTCCTCGATGGCTCGCGGCTGTACCGGGTCCGGTCGTACGCCTCCGCCGGCGAGACCTGGCGCGAGTGGGGGCGCTCGTTCGACCTCACCGACGCCGCCGGCGGTGCCCGTCAGGCGTTCGATCTCGCGACGGTCACGCTCGTCCAGGGGCTGCCGCTCCTCGTGCTGCTCGGCGGCGTGCTGCTCGCGGCGGCCGGCCGTCCACCCTGGCCCGCCGAGCCGGCCGCCCGGTCGGCCGACTGGATTCCGGCCGCGCTGCTGGCGCTCAACCTGGCGCTCGTGACGATGCGCGTGCTCCTGCTGGCGGCGACGCGCGGCTCGTACGAGCGCCGCGGCTTCCCGTGGTGGGCGAGCGTCACCGCCGATCCGGCCGCCGTCGTCCGGCTCTGGCTCTCGACCCTGCGCCGCCCCCGCGCCTGGCGCGGCCGACGCTACGCGATCCTCGGCGCCACCGACTGAGGCGCTGGCCGCGCGGCCGGGCCGCCCGCGGCCGGCCGCATCTTCCCTATCGCTCCCGGCGCGTCCGCGCGCCATCTTTCCCACGGATCCGACGCGCCCGCGCCGCGATCCGACCGCCCGCTCCTCGAGGTCCGCGTCCGATGGTCCGCTCGTCGCTGCTCCGCCCCGCCCTGCTCTCCGCCGCCGCGGTGCTCGCCGCCGCCGCTCCGTCCCGCGCCCTGCGCGCCCAGGCGCCCGCCGCCGCACCGGCGGCCGCCGCGGCCGCCGCGCCCGAGGTCGGGCAGCCGGCGCCCGACTTCACCCTCGCCTGGGCCGACGCCTCGGGCACCCGCGCGACGCCCGTCTCGCTGGCCGCGCACAAGGGGAAGGTCGTCGTCGTCGCCTTCTATCCGAAGGACCGCACGACCGGGTGCACCGCGGAGCTGACCAAGTTCCGCGACGAGTTCGACACCCTGTTCGGCAAGGACGTCGTCGTGCTCCCCATCTCGGCGGACAGCGTCGCCACGCACACCGAGTGGGCGAAGGAGATGAAGTTCCCGTTCGCGCTCGTGTCCGATCCGCAGCTGACGGCCGCCGAGGCGTACGGGTCGCGCATGCCGGGCCGCGCGATGTCGGGGCGCACGGTGTTCGTCATCGGCAAGGACGGCACGATCGCGTGGCGCGACCTGCGCTTCAACGCGCTGAACGAGGGCGCCTACCAGGCGCTCGCCGCAGCGGTGGCCAAGGCGCGCGGCGCCTGACCGTCGTCTCCCCGCCGGGGCCCGGACCGGGGCCCCGGCGGGGCTCCCACCTCGTGCGTCTCCCGGAGACTCCCGTGAACGAGAAGCAGCTCGCGAAGCTCATCAAGCAGAACCAGGCGAAGGCCGAGGCGAAGGCGTCCAAGCCGCGGCCGGGCAAGGCGTTCGATCCGACGCTCGTGACCAAGGAGCAGGAGACGGACACGGACCTGGAGCGGCAGCAGCTGTTCAAGGAGCTGAAGCGCCGCGAGTTCTGACGGGCGCCCGGTCGGCCCGAGCGAGCGACGGAACGCCGGAACGCGCGAGGGGCCGTCCCGCACCAGCCGGGACGGCCCCTCGCGCATGCGCCGTCGTGCAGCGCCGAACCGCTACCACAAAGCTCGAGCGCCGGCGGTCGTGGAACGACCGTCGGAGCGGAGCAGAACGTCGAGCCCTGCGCACCTCACGAAGCGCGGCGCGGTGACCGCGGGCGCACGGAGCGCCCGGACGATCGACCTGGTGCTGACGCGAGCGCCGGTGGCGAACCACCGAGGACTCGGGCCAGCGGACGCCGGCTCAGCGCGACGCGCGGTTCTTGGAGCGCGCGTTGCGGCGAGCCGCGGCGGCCTTCAGCTGCCGGGCCTCGCTCGGCTTCAGGTAGTGCCGCTTCTTGCGCACGTCCTTCAGGATGCCGGCCTTGAGGACCTTGCGCTTGAACGCCTTGAGCGCCCACTCGATGCGGTCGTCGTCGCCAAGTCGAACTTCGATCACGTCTGCTACCTCGGGGGAGAGCGCCGTCGCGGGCTGCGGCGGCTGGGTGCTGAAAGGCCGGTCCGACGTGCGCCGGACCGGCCCGGAACTGCCGCGCGCCGCCGTCGCCGGCGGCCGCGGCCTTCAGGCTTACTGACCGAGCTTCACGACGTTCTCGGCGGCCGGGCCCTTCTGGCCCTGCACCACCTCGAACTCGACGCGCTCGCCCTCGGCGAGCGACTTGAAGCCACGGCCCTGGATGGCCGAGTGGTGCACGAAGCAGTCCTTCTCGCCGCCCTCGGGCGTGATGAAGCCGAAGCCCTTGGCGTCGTTGAACCACTTCACGGTGCCGGTCGTACGCATGCGTAACTCCGAAAGCTGAAAGAGAAGTCGGAGTCCGGTAATGCCGTACGGTCCGACGAGAGCCCGCGCTGGAAGGCGCGGTGCGACATGGCGCAGCGAAAAGGGGCCACCGCGAGGAGGCCCCAGGGTCGTTGACGTCCGTAGCCGCTGCGCTGTTTTTTGCGCATCCGCAACCTAAGCGGCGCTCCGCGCCCGCGCAATCGGCCCTCCCAGCACCGGCATGCCCGCACCCCGCAGCTTCTCGCTCGTCCTCGGCCTCGTCATGATCGCGCTCGGGGCGTTCATCGCCATCCGCGCGCTCTGGCTCGGCGCCTCGGTCACCCGGCAGCCGCTCCTGGACGTCGGCTTCGCGCTCTTCTTCCTGCTGCGGGGCGCCCTGTACCTGCGCGCCGCACGCCGGGCGCCAATCCCGCCGGGCGGGCCCACCGCGGGGCCGCGCTGACCGGCCGCGCGCTCCGGTGCCCAGCCTCTACGACCTGGCCGCGCGGCTGCAGGCCTTCGCCGCCGGCGACCTGACGCGCGAGGCGCTCGACGCCTGGATGGCGCCCGTCCTGGCCGCCGATCCGCTCGACGTCGAGCACTCCGACGCGATCCCGTGGGAGGACGCGCCCGACGAGGAGCGCCTCTTCTGGCGCCTGCTCTACCTCGTCGAGTCGAGCGAGCCCGCCGAGGACGACGACGCGACGCTGCGCGCGTTCGCGGGGCGCGCGGTGCAGTGCCTCGCCAGCACGGCCAGCGCGGCCGACACGCTGGAGCTGCTGCCCATCGTCGGCGATCAGCCGCGGCTCTGCACCATCGTCGAGCGGCACGCGCGCGGGCTGGTGTCGCGCACGGGCTTCCTGTCGGTGCTCGCCAACTCGGGCTATCCGCCGCACGCGAAGCTCTGGCTCACGCACGCCGACGGCGCCGCCCTGGCCGGGCTCTGCGAGCGGCTGTCGGTCGGCGACTACGGGACCGTCGCGCGGATGCTGGAGCGCGCCCCGCAGGGCCCGTCGCGGACCGGGCCCGCCGCGTAGATTCGCGGCACGTCCGCACTCCGCACCGATCGCATGGCCATGACTCCCGAGTTCCGCCGCGGCCTCGCCGCCCTCCTCGCCGGCACCGCCGCGTCGCTCGCGGCGCTCCTCGCCTCCACCCTGATGCGCGCGCGCGCGTGCGCCAACGCGGGCGGCGAGTGGATGGAGGGCGTGCGCCGCTGCGCGATGCCGGGCGGCGCGCCCGAGCCGTCGACCTGGCAGGGGCTCGTCGTCGGGGCGCTCGCCGGCGTCACGACGCTGGTCGTGCTCTGGCGCACCTTCACCTTCTTCGCCGACCGGCGCACCCGCGGCGCGCCCTGAGCGTTCCCCCGACCCCCCGACGCCCGTGACCCACGACCCCGGCGCCCCCGACGATCGCGATCCGCTGCTGCGCGCCGCCGTGGCGCTCGGCGGGGTGCTGGGCGGCGCCCGCCGCGCGGCCGGCGCGCTGCGCGACGCGATCGCCGAGGCGCGCGACGGGGAGCCGGCGCCGCACCACGTGGTCGCGTACCGCGGGTACGGCACCCCGCGCACCGCGCTCCTGCAGGCGCGCGCGCTCCGGCAGCGGGCCTTCGCGCCGGTGGACGCCGCCCTTCCGCGCTGGCGCAACCTGCTCGACGCCCTGCGCCGCATCCGCAGCGACCCGCTCCCGCACGCGCCCATCCGCGCGACGTTCGCGGGCGCGGAGCACCAGCTGCGCGGCGACGACGAGGGGTTCGTGCACCGCTGGCTCGCGATGCCCGAGCCGCTCGCGCCGGGCCGGTGGCACCCGGTCGGCTTCGCGCTCGCGGACGCGGCCGCGTCGGGATCGCCGGACGCGCGCGCCAGCGCCGGCGTGCTCGTGCCGCCCTCGAACGCCCGCTTCGGTGTCGTCAGCGACATGGACGACACGGTGCTGCAGTCCGACGTGACGAGCTTCCTGAGCGCCGCGCGCATGGTGCTGCTCGAGAACGCCCGCACGCGTCTCCCCTTCCCGGGCGTGGCGGCGTTCTACCGCGCGCTGCAGGCGGCGATTCCCGGCGCGCCGATCGACGGGACGGTGGGGGCCGCGGGCAACCCGATCTTCTACGTCTCCAGCAGCCCCTGGAACCTGTACGACGTGATCGCCGATTTCCTGGACGCGCAGGCGATCCCCGCCGGCCCGCTCCTGCTGCGCGACTGGGACCTCGGCCCCTCGCTGCGCAGCAACAAGGGGCACAAGCTGGCCCGCATCCGGGAGGTGTTCGCCACCTATCCGCAGCTCCCCTTCCTGCTCGTCGGCGACAGCACGCAGGAGGACCCCGAGATCTACGGCGCGCTCGCGCGCGAGCATCCGGGGCGCGTGCTGGCGATCTACATCCGCGACGTGCACCGCGACGCCGCCCGCCGCACCGCGATCCAGGCGCTCGCCGCCGACGTGCAGGCGGCGGGCATCCCGCTCGTGCTCGCCGACGACACGCTGGCGCTCGCGCGGCACGCGGCGGCGCACGGCTGGATCGCCCCGGGCGCGGTCGACGAGGTCGCGGCCGCCTCCGCCGCCGAGGCGGCGCGCGCCACCGCCGAGCGGCGCGGGCAGGCGCCGGCGACGCCGGGGGTGCCCGACCAGCCGCCGCACCCCGCGCACGCCGCGCCGACGCTCGTCGTCGACGACGCGCTGCCGAAGGGGTGAGCGCGTCGCGCCACGGCGCGCCACCGGTGCTTCCGTTGCTTCCGTTCCGGCCGCGCCGCGGCCGTCCTTCCCCAGCCTTCAGCGTGCCGCCAGGTCGGCCGTCATGTCACAGGGAGCCAAGCAGGGCGACACCGTCCGCATCCACTACACCGGCACGCTGCAGGACGGGACGGAGTTCGACTCGTCGCGCGACCGCGAGCCGCTCGCCTTCACGGTCGGCTCCGGCGAGGTGATCCCCGGGTTCGACGCCGCCGTCACGGGGATGACGGTGGGCGAGAGCAAGACGGTGACGATCCCCGCCGAGCAGGCGTACGGCCCGCACCGCGCGGAGCTGATCGTCGAGGTGCCGCGCAGCCAGGTGCCGCCGCAGATCACGCCGCGCGTGGGGCAGCGCCTGCAGCTCGGCCGCGGCGACCAGGCGCTGATGGTGGTCGTGCGCGAGGTCAGCGACGAGACGCTGGTGCTCGACGGCAACCATCCGCTCGCGGGCGAGGACCTGACGTTCGCGCTCGAGCTCGTCGAGGTGCAGTGACGGGTGCGGTGACGCTGCGCTGGCTCGTCGCGGCCGCGCACCTGCTCGGGTTGGGGATCGGGCTGGGCGCGGTGTGGGGGCGGTTCCGAGCGCTGCGCGGTCCGGTGGTCGACGCGGCCGCGGTGCGCCGCGCCCTCGTGGCCGACGCATGGTGGGGCGTGGCCGCGCTGCTCTGGCTCGGCACGGGGCTCTGGCGGGCGTTCGGCGGGCTCGAGAAGGGCACGGCGTACTACCTGGCGAACACCGCGTTCCACGCGAAGATGGGGCTGTTCGTCCTCATCCTCGCGCTGGAGATCCGGCCGATGGTGACGATGGCGCGCTGGCGCGGGGCGCTCGGGCGCGGCACGCGGCTGGACACGGGCCCGGCGCGCGCCATCGCGCGGCTGAGTGCCGTGCAGGCGCTGTTGGTCGTCGGCATGGTGCTCGCCGCGACGGCGATGGCGCGCGGGATCGGCGTGCGCGGCGCCACACCCTAGAGGCCCCTGAAACCGCGCTCCGGCGCCCCTCGTAGACGGCCACATGCCGCTGCAGCTTCCCTCCCCCGCCGTCGCCCCGGTCGCCCCGGCGCCGCCCGCCCCACCCGCGCCGGTGCAGTTCCCGGCCGGCTCGCCGGCGGCCGAGGTCTTCGCGCGCGCCGTGACGGGCGTGCCGACGACGGCGCGCGAGTTCCGGGCGCTCAAGGCGCGGCGCAGCGAGCTGTCCGACCAGCTCACCTCCGCGGCCGGCCGCCGGAAGACGCTCGTGCGCGAGCTGCAGAGCGCGCCCGACGGGCCGGTGCGCGCCGGGCTGGAGGATCGCCTGAAGGTGCTCGACGAGCGCATCGTGCAGCTCGAACGGGACATCGCGAGCACGGGGCAGCTGCTCGTCGCCGCGCCGTCGGAGCTGCTCACCTCGTCGTCCGAGCCGCGCGCGGCGGGCGTGCGCGTGAACGACCGCCGCATCGACCTCACGCCGGTCGCGATCGTCTTCCTGCTCGCGGTGCTGATGCCGATGGCGATCGCGATGGCGCGGCGCATCTGGAAGCGTGCGAACGCGCCGGTGGTGCACGCGGCGCCGGCCGAGGATCGGGAGCGGCTGATGCGCCTGGAGCAGGCGGTCGACACGATCGCCGTCGAGGTCGAGCGCATCTCCGAGGGGCAGCGCTTCGTCACGCAGCTGCTGGCCGACGGGCGCGACCTGCGGCAGCTGGCGCCGGCGCACACGCTCGACGCGGTGTCGGAGCGGCGCTGAACGAGGGCGGCGGGCTGCGGATCCTGCTTCTTCGCTCCTGCATTCTCGCGCCGGGCGCGAACGGCGAACAGCGGGAGCAGGGATGAAGATCCGATGACGTCGGATGAGACCGAAGGGCTCCGTGTGGCGGCGAGGAACCTCGCACCACACGGAGCCCTTCGGTCTCATCCCCGGCTTCGGACGTTCATCCTGTCCGATGCCGTTGCGGTCGTCGCGCGCCGGAGCGGCGAACGACCAACAGCAGCAGGGATTGAAGTCGGATCGAGAAGCGGGACAAGATCTGATTGGCTCCGCGTGGCGCGACGTCCCGTGCGCCGGGGCGGAGCCAATCCGATCTTGTCCGATCTTCTCAGATTTTCATCCCTGCTGCTGTTGGCCGTTCGGGTCCGACGCGAAGCGCGGGATCAGGACTCCGGATCCGCAGCCCGCAGCGGCCTTCTCACCGCCCCGACACCGCGCGCGTCGCCGCCTCGAGCGCGCGCGTGGCGGCGTCGAAGCGCGCGGCGAGGTCCGTGATCTCCGTCGTCGTGCGTGCCGCGTCGCCGTCGCGCACCGACTCCGAGATCGACGGGAAGACGACGTTCGAGTAGCCGTTGTTCTCGTCCGCGGCGTACACGAGGTTGCGGAACCAGGGACGCGTGCGCAGCCCCGACGGCCGGGTGAGCGCGCGCTCGACCTGCTTCAGCGACTCGTTCGCGGCGCGCAGGCGCGCGGCCGGCGGCGTGGCCGACGCGAGCGCGGCGTCGCGCGCGGCGGCGAAGTCGGCGGCCGCGCGTTCCATGCGGTCGATCGCCGACGAGAGCGGCGCCAGGCTCACGCCCGACAGCCTGCGCGCGGCGGCGGCGCGCTCCAGCCCGGGGACGTAGCGGCGCATCGTGCGCGCGAACTCCACGTAGTCGTACGGCAGCACGTCGGCGTTCGCGAGGCGCAGCAGCAGCGCGGCGTTCACGCGCGCCGCGGCGGCGTGATAGGCGAACGTCGGGTCGGCGAAGCGGCGCACGAAGTCGTACGAGTCGTACTGCGAGTGGTACACGCCGCCCGCCCCGCCGAAGCCCCAGTCGGCGTGCGGGATGCCGAGGTGGTTGTAGAAGCCCGCGAAGTCGCTGCCGCCGCCCGGGTCGCCCATCGCCGGCTCGGCGGTGTCGGGCACCGCGGCGCGACGGCGCCACACCGCGTACACGCTCCCCTGCCCGCTCGGGTCGGGCACCACGCGCGCGACGTCGCGCAGCGTGGCGCGCAGCGACGGCGAGCCCCCGCCGCCGAAGTTCGGGCCGCTCGCCGAGACGTCCTGGTTGAGGTACGCGACCGCGTGGCGCGTGAGGCGCAGCGAGTCGTCCTCCACGTACTCCGTCGAGCCGACGAGGCCCCACTCCTCCGCGTCCCACGTCGCGAAGACGAGCGTGCGCTTGGGCGGCCGGCCGGCCCTCACCTCCTCCATCACCGCGCGCGCCGCCTCCAGCACGCTCACCGTGCCGCTGACGTTGTCGCCGGCACCGGGGCCCCAGCCGTCGCGGTGCGCGCCGACCATCACCAGCTCGTCGGGCTGCTCGCTGCCGCGGATCGTGCCGAAGGTGTTCCAGATCGTCTTCCAGCCGTCGCTCGCCGCGTCGGTCGTCACCCGCACGCGCGCGCGCGCCGGTCCGGGGCCGACGTGATAGCGCAGCGCGAGCCCGCCCTGCCACGTCTGCGGCACGCTCGCGCCGCGCACGCCCTCCAGCAGCAGCTGCGCGTTGCCGTAGCCGATCGGCACCACGGGGATGCGCGGCGTGCCCATGCTGTCCGCCGACAGACGCCGCGCGCGCTCGGTGCTCGGCCAGCCGGGCGTCGACGGATCGCCGTTGCCGTTGAAGACGGAGCCGCGCTGCACGCCGAACGGCGGACGCATCGGCCCCTCGGGGTAGACGTCGCCGCGCACGTAGCCGTCGTCCGCGGGGTCGCTGAACATGAGCAGCGCGACGGCGCCGCGCTTCTCCGCCTCGCGCGCCTTGATGCCGCGGAACGACCGGCCGTAGCGCGCCAGCACGACCTTGCCCCGCACCGACACGCCGATCGAGTCGAGCTGCGCGTAGTCCTCGATCAGGCCGTAGTTCACGTAGACGATCTCGCCGGCCGCGTCGCCCGCGGCGCTGGCGCCGTTGACGGTCGGATACTGCGCCGCGCCCGACGTCGCGTCGCCGGGGACGGCCGGCTCGGCGAGCGAGAGCGCGACCGAGTCGATGCCGCCGCCGGCGCGCGGCCGCTGCACCCACACCTGCACGCCGGTCGCGTGCGGCATCCACACGCGGTAGGCGCGCACCTCGGTCTGCAGGCCGAGCTTCCGCATCTCGGCGACGACGTAGTCGCGCGTGCGCACCTGGGCCGCGGTGCCGGCGACGTGCGTCTCGGCGGCCAGTGCGCGGGCGTGCGCGTGCGCCCGCGCGGTGTCGGGGCGCGCGACGACGCTCGCCTCGAGCGCGCGCTGCCGAGCGGCCGCGGTGGGCGAGTAGCCGGGGAGCGCGGCCGCCTGCGCGCCGGCCGCACCGGGCGCGGCGAGCGTGGCGGCGAGGAGCGCGGCGCGGGCCGCGGACGGGAGACGACGATTCACGGGAGGCGGGGCGGGTGGGCGCGGCACGCGGCGGCGCGACGCGGGTTGGGACACTCCGCGCATACGATACCGAGCGGACCCCGGTGGCGCCGAGGGAGCGCGACGGCCCGAGTGGCGCACGGCGCGACCCGGGCCTATCGTGGGCCGCCCGACCGACCCTGGCCGTCCCTTCCCGCCGCATCCGTCGTGTCCTCCGCCGTCCTGCTCGACGCCTCGCTCGACGAATCGCGCCCGTCGGCCGCGCCACCCGCGTCGGCGGATCCCGACGCGCGCTGCCCGAGCTGCGGCGCCGAACGGCCGGCGCGCTTCTGCCCCGAGTGCGGCGAGGCGCGGGTGGCGCCGGAGGACTTCACCCTCCGCCATTTCGCGACGCACGCGGTCGAGCAGTTCACGAGCGTCGACGGGGCGCTCTGGCGCACGCTGCGCACGCTCTGCCTGCGACCGGGACAGCTCACCGCAGACTGGATCGCCGGCCGGCGGCGCGGCTACGCGCGCCCGCTGCAGCTGTTCGTCCTGGTGAACGTCGCCTTCTTCCTGCTGCTGTCGGCGGCCGGCACGGGCTTCCGCTTCCGGCTGGAGCAGTACACGCACGGCCGGGTGAGCACGATGGTGCTCGGCGACACGACGGCCGTGCAGCGGATGGTGGCGCGCAAGGCCGCGCGCGAGGGGATCAGCGTGGCCGAGTACGGGCGCCGCTTCGATGCCGCGAGCGGGCGGCAGCAGTCGGTGTGGCTGCTGCTCGCGCCGACGCTCGCGGGGCTGCTGGCCGTGGTCTACGCGCGGCGCCGGCAGCCGTTCGTGCAGCACCTCGTGTTCGCGATCCACTTCCTCGCGTTCATGCTGCTCTTCCTGGCCTGCTGGATGGGCGGGCTCTCGCTGGTGATCCACGGTCTCGTGCACGCGGCACGCGCGCTGCCGCCGGAGCATCGGTGGGTGTGGCCGCACATCGAGGCCGTGGTCCGGCTGGCGAACAACGAGACCGTCACCGGGCTCCCCGCGCTGGCGCTGGTCGCGACGTACCTGTTCCGCGCGCTCCGGCGCGTGTACGTCGAGGCGTGGCAGTGGACGCTGGCGCGCACGGCGGTGCTGGCGTGGCTGCTTCCGCGGCTGTTCGACGGCTATCGGGACCTGCTGTTCGCGATCACGTACTACACCACCTGAAGGACGCGGCGGACTGCGGATCCCGGACCCCGCTGCGGCGTCCTCGCGCCGGACCCGAACCGCGAACAGCGGCAGGGATCAGCATCTGCGAAAACCCGATGAAGATCCGATGGCTCCGCGGTGGGCGAGGTGCGTCGCCACCATGCGGGGCCATCGGACCTTCATCCGACGTTCTCGGACTTTCCTCCCTGCTGCCGTCGTCGTTCGCGTGTCCCGGGCCCGATCCGCCGCCGGCCGCGGGCAGTGCCGTTCATGGTTGCCGCTCGTCCTCCCCGGACCGATACTTCGCCTCCTCGCCCGCCCTGCCCGCCCGCCGCATTCCCGATGGCCACGCAGCCCCCCGCCACCACGATCGGCAAGTACCAGATCCTCGGCCTCGTGGGCGAGGGGGCGATGGGCGCCGTGTACCGCGCGCTGGATCCCGTGCTCCAGCGGCCCGTGGCCATCAAGGTCATGAGCGACGCCGTGGCCCGCGAGCAGGAGCTGCGCGAGCGCTTCCTCCGCGAGGCGCAGGCGGCCGGCTCGCTGCAGCACCCGAACGTCGTGACGATCTACGACTTCGGCGAGGTGGACGGGCACCTGTTCATCGCCATGGAGTTCCTCGACGGCGAGGACCTCGAGGCGCTGCTGGCCAAGCGGGCCGACCTCTCGCTGGCGGCGAAGCTCGGGATCGCGATCGACGTGCTGGGCGGGCTGTCGTACGCGCACAAGCGGGGCATCGTGCACCGCGACATCAAGCCGGCGAACATCCGCATCACCGAGGACGAGCGCGCGAAGATCATGGACTTCGGCGTCGCGCATCTCACGTCGCAGAAGATGACGCGCACGGGGATGACGATGGGCACGCCGAACTACATGGCGCCCGAGCAGGTCGCCGGCGGCGCGATCGGCCCGCACACCGACGTGTTCTCGCTCGGCGCGGTGCTCTACGAGCTGCTGACGCACCGCAAGCCGTTCGCGGCCGAGACGCTGCACGCGGTGCTGTACAAGATCGTGAGCGAGCCCACGCCGCTGGCCTCGACGCTCGCGCCCGAGGTGCCGCCGGAGCTCGACGCGATCGTGGCGCGCGCGCTCGCGAAGGACCCGACGGACCGCTACCAGAGCGCCGCCGAGATGGCGAACGACCTCACGGCGCTGCGCGCGTCGCTCGGCGCGTTCCCGGGCGCACGGCAGGCGTCGGCGTCGATCTCGCTCAACGCGCGCCTGGCGAGCGCGGTCCCGGGGGCACCCGCACCGGCCGCCGCCACGCCCGGGCTGCCGGGGGCCGCGGAGCCGCCGGCCAGGTCGGGCGTCGGGCGCGGCGCGCTCGCCTTCACCGGCGCGCTCGCCGTGGTCGGGCTGGGCGTGGGCGCGTGGGCGCTCACGCGCGGCGGTGGGGCCACGGGCGACGCGGCCGCACGCGACGGCGCCGCGGCCACCGCGGCCGTCGCGAGCGCGCCGGCGGCGACCTCGGAGCCCACGACGCCGCCCGCGTCGGAGCCGACGCTGCCCGCGACGCCCACGACGACGTCGACGCGCGACGCGGCGCCGCCCACGCCGACGACCAGCGCGCCGCCGGTCGGCTCACCCGCCGTCTCGACGCCCGCGCCACCGGCAGCCATCGCCCGCCCGCGCACGACGGCACCCGCTCCGTCGACCGCCGGCGCGCCTGCCGCGACGCCGAACGCGCCCGCTCCCGTCCCGACGCCGCGCGCGCCCGAGGTGGCCGCCACGTCCACGCCGGCGCGCGAGACGCCGCCTCCCGCCACGCCGGCCGCCGAGCCGTCGACCAACGCCGCCGCCGAGATCGCGGAGACGGTCGCGCGCTACGCCCGCGCCATCTCGGGGCGCGACCTGGCCGCGGTGCGCGCCGCGTACCCCGGCATCACGAGCGCGCAGGAGAAGAACTTCGAGCGCTTCTTCGCGTCGGTGCGCGAGCTGCGCGCGTCGTTCACGCTGAGCAACCTGGACGTCGCCGGCACGACCGCCGACGCGCGCCTCAACGGCGTCTACGAGTTCGTCACGAGCGCGGGGCAGCGCGAGCGCAGCCCGGTGACGTTCCAGGCGACGTTCCGGCGCGACGGCGGCGGCTGGGTGCTGGGCGCGGTGAGGTAGGGCGAGCGGTCAGCGGTCAGCGCTCAGCGGTCAGCGCTCAGCGGTCAGCGGGGCTCCGTCGTCGGGCGGGGCCCCGCGTGGCGTTCGGGCATCGTTGGGCGGCGCACCCGCCGACGGCCGCCGCTGTCCCGTCGCGCGCGCCGGACGGAATGCGCGACCGTGCTCAGTGCAGCAGCGGCATCCCGAGGTAGAGGGTCGCGTTGAGGGTGCCGTGCGTGAGGGTGGACAGCTCCAGCCCGCGCCGCCAGTAGGTCCATCCGTACAGCACGTTGCCGACGGCGTTCACCGCGAGCACCCGCGCGCCGCCCGAGGCGGCATCGCCGACCATCCCGACGTGCCACACGCCGACGAGGAGCGCGGCTGCGATCGTTCCCGTCCACTGGGCCGCCGCGACGTGGCTCGCGCGCTCCCCGACGCCGCGTCGGAGGGCGAACAGCACTGCGGTCGCCACCGCGGTCGCGAAGCACGCACGGAAGACGAGCTCCTCGAGCAGCCCGCCGATGAACGTGACGGCCACGCGTGCCGGCGGCGTGGGGTGCGCGTCCAGGGCCGGGGTGCGCCGGGCGGTCTCGCCCCCGAAGAGGAGCTGGTCGATGACCGCGACGACAATCGCAGCGGCGACCGCGAAGGCGACGCTCTCCAGCGCGCGTCGACCGAGCCCCCGACGATGCTCGGGTGAGCCGGTGACGAGGTTGAGCGGCGGGCCGAGCCCGAGCAGCCGAGGGGGCCAGGTGAAGCGGATCGGAGCCTCCAGGTGCGAGAGCCCGCCCGTACGACGACGGGCGCGGAATGGTTGCGCATGGTGCGCGCACGACCGTGGGGCCCGCATGCGCCGCGGGGCCCCGCCCGAAGGCGGAGCCCCGCTGACCGCTGACCGCTGATCGCTGAGCGCTGCGCGCTGAGCGCTAGAACGAGTACTCCACCCCCAGCGTGAACGTCGCGTTCGGCCGCAGCCCGCCGTCGTTCAGCGGGAAGAGCGCGTTCGCGATCGCGGTCACGCGGCTGGCGGTCGTGAACTTGAAGCCGAAGGAGCCGTTCACGACGTCGTCGCGCATCTCGGGGATGTTCGTCGGCTCGACGGTGCGGCGGAACGGCGCGTCGAACTGCACCGTCGTCGGCAGCCGCAGGCGGTTGGAGCCCACCTGCAGCTCGGTGAGCACGTCGGCGGCGAGCGTCACGCCCTTGCCCAGCAGATGGTCGAAGCCGAGCGTCGCCAGCACCGCGTCGTTGGCGATCTCGCGGTCGGAGCGGAACAGGTAGCCCGCGTTCGCGTGCGGCGAGAAGTTGCCGAAGCGCGACGAGACGACGGCCAGCCCGCGGCCCACGAACTCGCCCGTGCCCATCAGGTTGTCGACCTCGCCCGTCGGGAAGCGCGCGTCGAGCAGGAACGCCACGCCGGTGCGCGCCGAGTTGGTGGCGTTGACCTTGAGGCGCGCCGCGACGTCGCCGATGCCGAACGCCGACGCCGACGTGCTGCGCGTCGCCGCGAGCACCGGGTTCTGCGGCGTGCCGGCGAAGAAGTGCACCGCGTTGCCGCCACCGAAGGGGACGATCTGCGCGTTGCTCGTGCCGCGGAACGAGTTCTGGAGCACCGGCACCGCGATGCCGAAGTCGACGCGGTCGGTCACGCCGTACGTGACGTAGAACGACGTCACCGCGACGTCGATGTCGAGGTCGAGCGAGACGGCCATCACCTCGTTCTCGAGCACCGGCACGCCGTACTGCGCGCAGTCCTGCCCCCCGTTCTCGGCCGCGCAGCCGGCGGCGTTCGTGTTCTCGTGCGTGAAGTTCACCTGCAGGTCGCGGATCGGCACGCCGCGCAGCGCCGAGAAGTTGAACGACGAGCGGTTGACGCCCGCCAGCACGCGGCCTCGTCCCAGCGTCTGCGCGCGCTCGGCGAAGATCGGGCCCGCGGATGTGGCCGTGCTCACCGGCACGCCCCCCTCGAAGCGGAACGTCTCGCCGCTCGTCGTGGCGCCGATCGGGATGCTCGCGACGCTCGTGCTCAGCGCCTGGCCGATGAAGCCGATGATCGAGCCGTTGCTGGCCGCGGCCGACGGGATGAAGTGCGTGCCGTGCGCCTGCACCGACGCGGGGTTCGTCGCGCCCGCGGAGCCGGCGAGGAAGAGCGGGTCCTGCCCGGGCCCGAAGATGAACAGCTCCGCGATCTTCCCGCGCAGCCCCGTGGTGGACAGCGTCGACGTGGCGCCGTGGTCGTGCCCCGGGTGCAGGACCCGCTGGGCATGTGCCGGGGACGCGAGGAGCAGCCCGGCCGCGGCGAGGGCGGCGGGGCGGAGCGGACGGGCAGCGGGCATCGCGGGCGGGGACGGAGAGGGAAGGACGTCGCGCGGCCCGCGGGCGGGTGGTACCGAGGGCGCGACAATCTGACGGCTGCGGCGGGGAGGGGCAACACCGGAGCGAGCGTTCAGCGCTCAGCGTTCAGCGATCGGCGTGATCGGCCGCGACGCGGGGCCCCGCGCGTGGACGGAGCGCCGCTGATCGCTGATCGCCGAGCGCTGATCGCTGGCGATCAGCCGTCGAGTTCCTCCAACGCCACGATCACCGCCTGCTGCAGCCGCGCCTCGCGCTCCGGTCCCTCGGGGATGCTGCGGGCGAGCGCGCCGTACTGGCTCAGCATCTCGTCCTCCACCAGCGCCTTCGTCGGGCTGTGGACGCCGAGGTGCTGGAGGCGGATCGTCGCCAGCGTGCGCAGGAGGCCGCGCGTCTCCGCGTCCAGCCCCGCCAGCGTGCGCGGATCGGGCGGCGGCGGGGGCGGCGGCTCGCGGCGGCGGCGCGGCGCCTCGAACAGCGCGTGCAGCGGCGCCAGCTCCACCACGAACGAGCCGGCCGTGTGCTCGCGGAAGCCGGCCAGCACGTTGCGCCGCCGCAGCGACGAGAGCAGCTGCAGCACCGCCTCGCGCACGATCGAGACGCCGTCGACGCTGCCCGCGCCGCGCCCGGTGATGACGAGCACCTCGTCGACGCCGGCGACCTGCTTCTCGCGCAGCCACGCCTCGGCGCGCGCGACGGCCTCGCTGCGCGTGGGGAGGTGCGCGCGCAGGTTGAGCGTGCGATCGGGCCCGAAGGTGATCGCGTCGAAGGCCTGGGGGAGCCCGCCGGGCGCGTCGTCGGGCGGGCCGCTGCGGCGGCGTCGGGACATCGGGTGCTCCTCGCGGTCAGCGCAGCGCGCGCCGCAGCACGCGGCCGTCCACGCGCTCGGTCGGCAGGATGCCCAGCACCTCGGCGAGCGTCGGCGCCATGTCGACGACGAGCGCCCGGCCCTCGTACTTGCCGGGGCGGAAGGGCGCGCCCCAGAACAGCACGGGGACGCGCGCGTCGGTCGGGTTGCCGGCGTTGTGCCCCATGCCGCCGTAGCGCGACCACGCGTTCCACGGCTTCAGCGAGGCGACCGCCTCCACCGGCTCGTCGGGCGGGAGCATGTGGCGCCACCAGCGCGCGAACTGGTCGCGCGTCGTGTCGGCCGCGGCCAGCGAGCGCACCGTCGCCACGCGCCCCATCAGCGGCTCGGCGCGCAGCGCGCGCATCGCGTCGGCCACGACCGAGTCGGCATCGAGCCCCGCCGCGCGGATCGCGCGCCGGTCGACGCGCAGCATGCCGTACTTGAACTGCAGCGCGCTGCGCGAGACGCCGCGCGCCGCCAGCCGGTCGCGCACGCCGCTCACGAGCGCGGTGTCGTTCACGAGCCCGCGCCCGACCGCGGGATCGGGAGAGCGCGTGAACCGCGCCGCGCCGGGGATCGGCGTCATCCCGTGGTCCGCGGTGAGCGCGATGACGATGCGCGTCGAGTCGCGCTCGCGGAACAGCGCGTCGAGGAAGGCGCCGAGGTCGCGGTCGAGCCGCAGGATCTGGTCGTGCTGCTCGCGCGAGTCGGGGCCGTAGCGGTGGCCGACGTTGTCGGTCGTGGAGAGCGAGATGTTGAGCAGGTCGGGCGCGGGCCCGCGGCCGAGATCCATCACGCGCAGCCCGTCGAGCGCCAGCGCGAGCGTCAGGCTGTCCATCACCGGCGTCTCGGCCAGCTCCGCGCCCACGCGGCGCAGCGGCTCGGTCGGGATGACGTGCGGGAAGGTGAAGGCGCGCCCGCGGTTCTCGACCGGCACGCTGTCGACCTCCGCGTACGCCGACTCGGGGAGCAGCGGCGCCCACGTATACCCGGCGAAGCGCGCGATCGGGTTGCGGCGGTTGAAGTCGCGCACCCACGTCGGCAGCGTGTCGGCGTAGTAGCTGCTGGTCGTGAAGCCCATGTCGGGCGCGTACCAGAACACCTGCTGCTTGGCGCGGCCGAGCGGGAGGATCGCGCCGCGGTCCTTGCGCGAGACCGAGAGCGCGCGCGTGCTGGAGTCGGCGTTGCGCATCCAGTCGATGAGCGCCGAGCCGCGGAACTTGTACGGCGACGCGCCGACGTCCTGCGAGCCGACGAGCGGCGCGTACGGATCGGGGACGCCCTCGTCGTTCAGGAGGATGCCCGTGCTTGCCGGGTGCCGGCCCGACATCGTCACCGAGTGGCCGGGCGCGGTCTCGGTGATCGCGTGGTCGTAGCTGCCCTGCACGAACACCGCGCCGCCGTCGTACAGCCGCCGCAGCCCGCCCGTGAGCTGCGCCCCGAAGCGCGTGAAGTAGTCGGGGCGCATCTGGTCGATCGTGATGAACACGACGAGCGTTGGACGCGGCGTCGCCGGGGATGCGCCGGTGGGCGCGCCGGCCGGCGCGACGCGCTTGGCCACTGCCTGCGCGCCCGCGGCCGGGGCGAGCAGCGCCGTCGCGGCCAGCGACGCGGCCGCCGGGGTGACCAGCGCGGCGGTCAGCGTGGCGGCCAGCGCGGGGAGGACGGAGGCCGGGCGGGAGCGGGGCATGCTGCGTGGTGCGACGTGATGCGACGTGGGGGCGAACGGCTCGCGCGAGCCGCCCGCAATCTACCCGGCGGCATCGGCGGCGCGGATCGTCGCGGGATCGTCGGGCGTTCGGCGCGAGGCCGCACGGCGGACCCGGACATCGGGGCCGCGGGCGCGCATAGATTCCGCGCATGCCCGCCGCTCCCCCCGCGCCCGCCACGCTCTGGCTCGTCCGCCACGGCGAGAGCGTCGCGAACGTCGCCCGCAACGCCGCCCTCGCCGCCGGCGCGCCCGAGATCGACCTCGCGCTCTCCGACCTCGAGGTGCCGCTGTCGCCGCTCGGCGAGCGGCAGGCGACCGCGCTGGGTCGCTGGTTCGGCGAGCGCCCGGCGGCCGAGCGGCCCACCGTGGTCGTGGCGTCGCCGTACGCGCGGGCGCGGCGCACCGCGGAGCTGGTGGTCGCGGGGCTCGGCGACCTCGCGGCGCCCATTGTCCTCGACGAGCGGTGGCGCGAGAAGGAGCTGGGGCTCTTCTACACGCTGACCGCGAACGGGGTGGCCCAGCGTCATCCCGAGCAGTGGGCGCTGCGGCAGCAGCTCGGGCACTTCTACTACCGGCCGCCCAACGGGGAGAGCGGCGCCGACGTGGCCTTCCGCGTGCGCGCCGCGCTCGACGCGGTGGCGCGCGAGTACGCGGGCGAGCGCGTGCTGGTCGTCTGCCACCAGATCGTCATCCTGTGCGCGCGCTACGTCCTCGACCGGCTGGACGAGGAGGGGCTCGCGCGGCTGTGGCGGCAGTACGACCTCGCCAACTGCTCGGTGACGACCTACCGCCCCGACGCGACGGGCCGCCTGGCGCTGGCGGGCTACAACTTCACCGTGCCGCTGATCGAGGAGGGTGCCTCGGTGACGACCGAGCCCGCGCACGCCACGCGCCCCGCATGACGCCCCCCGCATGACGCGCCCGGACCTCCCTGCGGAACCGTCGCGGCTGCGCGCCGCCGTCCACCGGCTCCCCTGGCGCGAGGGCGGGCTGCTGGCGCTCGCGGTCGGCGGCGGGCTCTGGCTCGGGCTGCGGCAGTCGCGCGGGATCGACGAGGGGGCGGCCGGCGACGCGCGCGCCGCCACGCGGGCGTTCGGCCCGGGCGCCGGCGTGGCCGCGCTGACGGTGCGCACGACCGATGGGCGCATCACCCCCCTGGCGCGGCTCGGCGAGCCGGCCGTGGTGATGGTCGTCTCGCAGAGCTGCGGCGTGTGCAAGGAGGCGCTGCGCGACTTCGGGCGGATGGCGGCGGGGCGCCCGCTGCCCCGCCTCTGGCTGGTGACGCTGGAAGGGGCGGCGCTCGGCACGGCGATGACCGACAGCGCCGGCGTGCGCGGCGCGATCCTGGCCGGCCCGGTGGTCCCCGCCGCCGAGGCGCTCTTCACCTTCCAGATCCAGGGGACGCCGACCTTCCTCGCCCTCGACGCCGAGGGGCGGGTGCGGCGCGTCTTCCCGGGCTACCCGGGCCGCGAGGTCATGGCGCCCTGGGTGGAGCTGATGACGGGCGCGCGCGACGCGCTCTGAACGGCGCTGCGGGCCGCGCATCCTGAAGGCGGATCCTGCATCGTCGGGCCGGACCTGAACTGCCAAGAGCAGCAGGGATGAACGTCCGAGACCATCGGATGAAGATCTGATGGCTCCGCGTGGCGGCGAGGAAGGTCGCGCCACACGGAGCCATCGGACGTTCATCCGACGTTCTCAGCTTTTCATCCCTGCTGCCGTTCGGGCCCGGCGCGAGGACGAGGATGAGGACCCGAGATCCGCGGCCGCTGCGCCCGCCTCCACGCAACGCCGCGCCCGGTGCTAACGTATTCGGGTGTCCCGGCCGCCCACCCGCGCCGGGCCTTCACGCGTTTCGGAGCCCCAGCGTGCCCCTCAATCGTCGCGACTTCCTAGTGGGAACGACGGCCGCCGCCGCGGCCGCCGCGCTCGGCGCCCGCAGCGCCGTCGCGCTCCCGACCGGCCCCCTTCCCGCCCCCGGCGACCCGGCCATCCGCGCGCTCGCGATGCGCGCCCTCGACGCCGCGAAGTCGGGCGGCGCCGAGTACGCGGACGTGCGCATCGCGCAGAACCGCTCGCAGTTCGTCTCCACGCGCGAGCGGCGCGTGCAGGGCCTCGCCGACAACGAGACGTTCGGCGTGGGCGTGCGCGCCCTGGTCGGCGGCGCGTGGGGCTTCGCGGCCACGAGCGACCTGTCGCCCGACGGCGTCGCGACGGCGGCCCGCCAGGCGGTCGCGCAGGCCAAGGCCAACCGCGCCGCGCAGGTGCGCCCGCACCAGCTCGCGCCCGTGACGCCGACGGCCAACGGCGAGTGGAAGAGCCCCATCAAGGTCGATCCGTTCGACGTCCCGGTCGCCGACAAGGTCGCGCTGCTGCTGGCGGCGAACGAGGCGGCGATGAAGGTGAAGGGCGTCCGCTTCGTCAACTCGGGGATGCAGTTCCTGCGCGAGGAGAAGACGTTCGCGTCGACCGACGGGACGTTCACCGTGCAGACGCTGTATCGCACGACGCCGAGCATGAACGTGACGGCGGTGGCAGCCGACAACTCCGACTTCCAGTCGCGCCAGGCGACCGACATCGCGCCGATGGGGCTCGGCTACGAGCACGTCACCGCGGCCAACCTGGTCGGCAACGCGACGCGCTGGGCCAACGAGGCCGCCGAGAAGCTCGGCGCCAAGCCGGTGGAGGTCGGGCGCTACGACCTGATCCTCGACCCGACGCACCTCTGGCTCACGATCCACGAGAGCGTCGCGCACCCGACGGAGCTCGACCGCGTGCTCGGCTTCGAGGCCAACTACGCCGGCACCAGCTTCCTGACGCCGCCGGAGAAGATCCTCGGACAGCTCAAGTACGGCGCGCCGATCATGAACATCCGCGCCGACCGCGACCAGGTCGGCTCGCTCGCCGCCTGCGGCTGGGACGACGAGGGCGTGAAGCCCGAGACGTACGACATCATCAAGGACGGCATCGTCGTCGACTACCAGACGACGCGCGAGCAGGCGCCGTACCTCGACTGGTGGTACAAGAAGAGCGGCAAGGCGTCGCGCTCGCACGGCAACTCGTACGCGCAGTCGTGGGCCGACGTGCAGTTCCAGCGCATGCCGAACGTGTCGCTCATGCCGGGCGAGAAGGACCTCGTGTGGGAGGACCTGATCAGCGCCACCGACCGCGGCATCGCGATCGTCGGCAACGGCTCGTTCTCGATCGACCAGCAGCGCTACAACGCGCAGTTCGGCGGGCAGCTGTACTACGAGATCAAGGGCGGCAAGATCGTCGGCATGCTCAAGGACGTCGCCTACCAGATGCGCACGCCCGAGTTCTGGGGCGCGCTCGACATGCTGGGCGGCAAGCGCTCGTACTTCCTCGGCGGCTCGAGCAACGACGGCAAGGGCCAGCCCTCGCAGAGCAACGCGGTGAGCCACGGCTGCGTGCCGACGCGCCACCGCCAGATCAACGTCATCAACACCGGACGGACCGCGTGAGCGCCTTCTTCGACTCCGGCGCGCCGCGCTCGCTCTTCGCGAGCGCGCATGCGGCGCCCGCCCGCTACCTCTCGCGCAACGACTGCGAGGCGATCGCCAAGAAGGTGCTGTCGTACTCGACGGCCGACGAGGCGCGCGTCACGATCAGCAGCGGCGTGTCGGGCAACACGCGCTTCGCCGTGAACCAGGTTTCGACGGCGGGCGACACCTACGACGCGGTGGTCTCCGTGCGCTCCGTGTTCGGGAAGCGCTCGGCCAGCGCGACGACCAACAAGCTGGACGACGCGTCGCTGCGCGCGGTGGTGCAGCGCGCCGAGGCGCTCGCGCGCCTCGCGCCCGAGGACCCGGAGGCGATGCCGGAGCTCGGCCCGCAGCAGTACCAGGACTCGGACGCCGGCTGGAGCGAGGCGACGGCGACGCTCGACCCGAGCGGCCGCGCCAACGCGGTGCGCGCGGTCTCCGAGCCGTCGCGCAGCGCGAACCTCACGTCGACGGGCTACCTGGAGACGAACGCCGGCGCGTTCGCGATCGCCAACAGCAAGGGGCTGTTCGCCTACCGCCGCCAGACCGGCTCGTCGATGACGACGACCGTCCGCACGCCCGACGGCACGGGCTCGGGGTGGGCCGGCGCGTCGCACCACGACTGGACCAAGATCGACCCGGCGGCCCTCGGCGCGCGCGCGATCGAGAAGGCGAAGCGCTCGGCGAACCCGGTGGCCATCGAGCCGGGGCGCTACACGGTGGTGCTCGAGCCGACGGCGGTGGGCAACCTGGTGCAGCTGATCGCCGGCTCGCTCAGCGCGCGCAACGCCGACGAGGGGCGCTCGTTCTTCTCCAAGCCGGGCGGCGGCACGAAGATCGGCATGAAGGTCGTGGACGAGCGCGTGACGCTCTCCTCCGACCCGTTCGACCCCGAGACGCCGGGCGCGCCGTTCGGCGGCGACGGGCTGCCGAGCCGCAAGAACGTGTGGATCGAGAACGGCGTGGTGAAGAACCTCGCCTACGACCGCTACTGGGCGCAGAAGCAGGGCGTCGAGCCGAACGGCGGCGGCGGCGGGCTGCGCATGAGCGGCGGCACGGCGACGCTGGAGGACATGATCGCCTCCACGCAGCGCGGGCTGCTGGTGACGCGCCTCTGGTACATCCGCGGCGTGGACCCGCGCACGATCCTGTTCACGGGGCTCACGCGCGACGGCACGTTCCTGATCGAGAACGGCAAGATCACGCGCGCGGTGAAGAACCTGCGCTGGAACGAGTCGCCGATCTTCATGCTCAACAACCTGGAGGCGATGGGCCGCCCGGTGCGCGTGAGCGCGAGCGAGGACGGCAGCCCGGGCCAGGCGATCGTCGTGCCGCCGGTGAAGGCGCGCGACTTCAACTTCACGTCGCTGTCGGACGCGGTCTGAGCACCGGAACGTCGCTGCGGGCTGCGGACTGCGGATTGAACCCGCAGTCCGCAGCCCGCAGTGCATTTCAGCGCGTCGCGCGCGCCACCAGCCAGTCCGCCGGCTCGTACCGCGCCCGGTCCTCCTCCGTCCGCGCCGCTGCCGCCCACGCCTCCAGCGCGTCCACCACGCGCGCCGGGCCGACGTCGTCGACGTGGCGCATCAGGCCACCGCGCGCCGCGGGAAAGCCGAAGCCGAGGCCCATCACGACGTCCACGTCCTCGGGCGTGCGGGCGATGCCCTCCGCGATGCAGCGCGCGCCCTCGTTCGCCGTGACGTACACGACGCGCGCGACGATCTCCTCGGGCGGGATGGCGCGCGGCGCGGTGCCGCGCGCGGCGCGCAGCGCGTCCAGCAGCGCGTCGACCTCGGGATCGGGATGGCGCGCGGCGTCGCCCGTCTTCCCGGGCTCGTAGCGGTACCACCCCTTCCCCGTCTTCTGGCCGTGGCGGCCGAGCGCGTACAGGCGCTCGACGATGGGCGAGCGGCGCGCGCGCGGGCCGTAGGCGCGCTGCAATCCGGGCTGCGCGAGGTGCGAGATGTCGACGCCCGCCATGTCGCTCATCGTCAGGGGGCCCATCGGCATCCCGAACGCGACGAGCGCGGCGTCGATCTCCGCCGGGCGCGCGCCCTCGTCCAGCAGCGCCGTGGCCTCCGCGAAGTACGCCATGCTCAGGCGGTTCGACACGAAGCCGTAGCAGTCGCCCACGAGCACCGGCACCTTGCCGATCGCGGCGACGTGCGCGAGCGCCGCGGCCGCGGTGGCGTCGCTCGTCGTCGCGGCGCGCACGACCTCGACCAGCCGCATGACGCGCGCGGGGCTGAAGAAGTGCAGCCCGACCACGCGCTCAGGCGCCGGCACCACCGCCGCCAGCTCGGCGATCGGCAGCGTCGACGTGTTGGAGGCGAGGAGCGCGTCGCGCGACAGCAGCGCGCCGAGCCGTGCGAACAGCTCGCGCTTCACGTCCAGGCGCTCCACCACCGCCTCGATCAGCAGGTCCGCGTCCGCCAGCGGCGCGTCGTCGAGCGTCGGCGTCAGGCGCGCGAGCAGCGCCTCGCCCTCGGCGGCCGTCGCGTCGCCGCGCGACACGCGGCGCGCGACGTGCCCGCGGACGACCGCGACGGCGGCGTCGAGGCGCGAGCGGTCGGCCTCGCGCAGCGCGACGTCGTGGCCCGAGAGCAGGTGCACGAAGGCGATGTCGCGCCCCATCGTCCCGCCGCCGACGACGGCGACGCGGCGCACCGGACGCACGTGCGCACGGGCGGCGGCCAGCTCGGGGACGTCCGAGGCGGCGCGGCAGGCCGCGGCGAGATACGCGGGCCCCGACGCGGTCACGCCGCGCTCGGCGCCGCGTGCCAGAGCACCGCGAGGAAGTGGCAGGTGCTCCCGGCGGCGACGAAGAGGTGCCACACCGCGTGGCCGTAGCGCAGGCGATGGTCCGTGGCGTGGAACGCGACGCCGCCCGTGTAGCACAGCCCACCCGCCGCGAGCCACGCGAGTCCCGACGGCGAGACCTCGCGCACGAGCGGCACCGTGGCGACGACGATCAGCCACCCCATCGCGAGATACACCGCCGTCGAGAGGCGCGGAAAGCGGAAGCCGATCGTCCACTTCGCCACCACGCCGACCAGCGCCAGCAGCCAGATCACCACGAGCAGCGTCCATCCCCAGGTGCCGCGCAGCGCGCCGAGCAGGAAGGGCGTGTACGTGCCCGCGATCAGCAGGTAGATCGCCGAGTGGTCGAGCGTGCGCAGCAGGTGCTTCGCGCGCGGGTGCGGCACCGCGTGGTAGAGCGTCGACGTGAGATACATCAGGAAGAGCGTCACGCCGAACACCACGACGCCGACGTCGAGCACCGGGTCGGCCCGCGGGATCGTGCGGCCCAGCAGCACCGGCACGGCGATCAGGCTCGCGACCAGCCCCGCGCCGTGCGTGATCGCGTTCGCCACCTCCTCCGCCCGCGTCTGCGGGCGGCCGATCGTCGTGCGCCGTGCGTCGTTCATCGTCCGCTCGCGTCGATCGCCGGGGTCAGGTGAGATAGCCGCCGTCCGCCATGTAGACGCCGCCCGTGCAGTAGCCCGCCGCGTCCGAGGCGAGGAAGAGCGCGAGCCCCGCGACCTCCTCGGGCACGCCGACGCGCTTGATCGCCTGCTGGGCGAGCGTGTGGCGCAGGATCGTCTCGTCCTGCCAGAGCGCCTGCGAGAACTTCGTCCGGATGAGCCCCGGACAGATGACGTTCGCGCGCACGCCGGCCGGTCCCCATTCCTGCGCCATCACCTTCGTGAGCGAGATCAGTGCCGCCTTGCTCACGCTGTAGAGCCCGAGCCCCGGCTCCGGCGACACGCCGCCGATGCTCGAGATGTTGATCACGCTCCCCGCGCCGCGCGCCTGCATGCTCGCGTACGCGCGCCGGCACAGCTCGAGCGGGCCCTTCACGTTGACGGCCATGATCTTGTCGAACGCCGCCTCGTCCTGCTCGAGCACCGGCCCGAACACGGGGTTCACCGCCGCGTTGTTCACGACGACGTCGACGCCGCCCCACTCGGCGATCGTGCGGTCGACGAGCGCGCGCGCCTCGTCCAGGCGCCCGACGTTGGCGGCGACCGCCATCGCCTCGCCGCCCGCGCCGGCGATCGCGTGCGCGACCTCGTCGACCGCCTCCTGCCGCCGGCTGCTGACGACGACGCGCGCCCCGGCCTCCGCCAGCGCGCGCGCGATCGACTCGCCGATCCCCTTGCTCGCGCCGGTGACGATGGCCACCCGACCCTCCAACCTGAAGCGTTCCACTGCCGATCTAGATTCCGTCTCGGGCATCACCGTTCCGTGTGGAGGACGCTGCGGACTGCGGACTGCGGGTTCACCTGTGCTGCGGGGCTGCGGGGCTGCGGCACGGCCGCTCGGGAGGCGTCGTCCCGCCGCACCCGAACGGCCAGGAGCAGCAGGGAGGAAAATCGGAGAAGATCGGACAAGATCGGACAAGATCGGACAAGATCGGACAAGATCGGATCAGCTCCGAGCCGGCGCACCGGACGTCGCGCCACGCGGGGCTAATCCGATCTTGTCCGCTGTTCCAATCCGACGTCAATCCCTGCTGCTCCTCATCTCGCCGATGCGCCCCGAGGGCGATCGCTGAAGGCTGCGGGCAGGTCGTACCGCAGCCCCGCAGCCCCCCAGCGCTTCTAGATCCGCAGCCCGCAGTCCGCAGCGCCCGGCGCGTGGCGCCGTCAGGTCCGAGGAGCCCTCAGGGGCGAGGAGCCCTCATGGGCGAGGAGCCCTCAGGGGCGAGGAGCCCTCAGGGGCGAGGAGCCCTCAGGGGCGAGGCGCTTCCGGGCTCGCGTGCCGCACGCCGGCGAGCGCATACCGGATCGTCCCCTCGATGTAACGCGTGCGGTCGATGCCGCGATCCAGGCGGTCGCTGATGATCGTCGACACGATGCCGTGCAGGGTCGCCCAGAGCGCGGTGGCGCGGATGCGCGCGTCGTCCTCGGTCGGCACGCTCTCGGGGGCGTAGGCCTGCACCAGCTGCGCCATGAGCTCGAGGTTGCGGCGCGCGCGGCGGAACAGGTCCTTCGGATACCGCGCCATGCGGTCCGAGTGGAACATGAACATGATCTCGTAGAACTCCGGGTTCGCGAGCCCGAAGTCGACGTAGGCGCGACACACCGCCTCCAGCCGCGCCGCCGGCGTGCCGCCGCGCTCGGTCAGCTCCATCTGCGTGCGGTACCAGCGCTCGAACCCCTCGTCCATGAGGGTGTGCACCAGCTCGTCCTTGCCCGCGAAGTACAGGTAGATGCTGCTGACGCTGCACCCGACCGCGTTGGCGACGTCGCGCATGCTCAGGTCGCGGTAGCCCTCGCGCACGAGCTGCTGCCGCGCCGCGTCGAGCACGGCGGTGCGGAGGTCGGTCTCGCGCGGGCGCTGGGCCTCGCGTCGGGCGGCGGTCATGCGGGGCGTCGGGGCGGCTGGGAGTGCCGAACACCGTTCAGGAGCCGGTAGCGTACGGGACGGCAACCGGGTGTGTCAAGCAGATCGCGGCCGCGCGCCCGCTGGCGCGCGAGCCGATTCGCGCGACTTTGGTGCGTCCAGGACGTGGGGCGGCTCGGCGCCCCGCCTGCCACCGGCGCACGCCTCCCCGACCCTCGCCGACCATGCCCGCTTCCACCCCCGCCGTCGCCATCGCGGCCACCCACCTCGCGGTCGCCCGCCTCGCGGCCGCGGCGCTCGCCCTCGTGCCCGGCGCGCTCGCCGCGCAGGGCGCCGACGGCTGGCGCCGGTTCGACCAGTCGGGCAACGGCTACCTCTCGGGCACCGAGGTCACCGCCTGCGGGTGCAAGGCCGCCGACGCCGACGGCGACGGCGTGGTCATGCCCGACGAGTACGCGCGCTGGCGCGGCGCCGCGGCCAGCACCACGACGCCCGCCGCCTGGCGCGGCGGCGACCGCGTGGAGGCGTACGTCGACGGCGCGTGGCACCCGGCCACGGTCGTGCGCATGGGCACGGGGGACGAGGCCGGGCGGGTGCGCGTCTCGCTCGACGGCTACACGTACGGGACGAGCCGCATCGAGTCGCTCGATCCGCAGCGGGTGCGGCGCCGCGCCGCCACGCCCGCGCCGGTCGCCGCCTCCCCCAAGGGGCTCCCGGCGGCGCTCCCCGCCGGCCTCTACGTCTGCACGACCTCCTATCCTGCCCTCATGACGCTCGGCCGCCTGACCCTCCGCGGCGACGGGTCGTACACGGGGATGAGCCGCGACGGCACCGGGCGCGGCGGGCGGTACCGCTACGACGCCGCCACGGGTCGCGTGGACTGGGTCGGCGGGCTGCAGGGCTTCACGGGCCAGGTGAGCGGCACCGAGGTCTACCGCGACACTCAGGGGGTCCTGAACGTGCGCGTGAGCTACACCGCACGCGCGGGCGGCAACGAGTCCTCGATGGACTGCTACCGCGAGGGCGCCTGACCCGTCCCGCCATGAGCTCCTCCCGACCGGGCGCGCCCGATCGCCCCGCCCGCCGGACGCCGCCCCCGAGCGAGGCCCAGCGCCGCGTCTACGGGCTGCTCGACGGGCGCGCCGAGGCCGGCGACCGGCTCGACGTCGCCTGCTACTACGCCCTGCTCGGCGCGATCCTCCTGGCGGTGGCGGCGATGATCCTCGGCACGGTGCCGTCGGTCGCCGCACGCTGGGGGGCGGCGCTGCTCGCGCTCGACCTGCTGCTGGGCGCGGTGTTCCTGGTGGAGTACGTGGCGCGGGTCTGGTCGGCCCCCGCCGATCCGCGGTACGGCAACGACTGGCGCGGGCGGCTCCGCTACATGCGCTCGCCGCTCGCGCTGCTGGACCTCGCGGCCGTCGTGGCGCTCCTGCTGCCGCACCTGCCGTTCGATCTGCGGCAGGCGCGGCTCATCCGCCTCTTCGCGCTGCTGCGCGTCGGCAAGGTCGGACGCATGGCGCGCTCGATGGCCATGGCGCGCCGCATCTTCGCGTCGCGGCGCGACGACCTGCTGCTGGCCGCCGGCACGGTCGCGTCGCTGCTCCTGGTCGGCTCGACCCTCGTGTACTTCGCCGAGCACGAGGCGCAGCCCGACAAGTTCAGCAGCATCCCCGAGGCGCTCTGGTGGGGCATCGCCACGGTGACGACCGTCGGCTACGGCGACGTGTACCCGATCACCACGGCCGGGCGCCTGCTCGGCGGCTGCCTCGCGGTGTTCGGCATCGCCAGCTTCGCCCTGCCGACGGCGATCCTCGGCGCCGCGTTCCTGGAGGAGCTGCAGCGCGCGCACGTGGTCGCCGCGCAGACGGCCGACGCGGACGCGCCCTGCCCCACCTGCGGCCTGACGCGGCGCGAGGTCGCACCGGTACCGGATGACGCCGCGCGCTAATTGGATGGCCGGCTCGCCGGCGGATGCCGCCAAATGTTTGGCTGGCGCGACTGTGATGACAATCACATCATGGGCGCGCTCCCGAATCGGCAGCCAGCGCACTCGGCTGGCCCAACGCGCACGCCCCGCGTGCCTCCCCCCACGAGACGTGGCCATGAGATCTCCGCTCCTGCGCGCTCCCGTCCGGCGCTCCCTGCGCACCGGCATCGCTGCCCTCGCCCTGGCCATCGCGCTGCCCGGCGCGGCGCAGGCCCAGGCCGGGACGATCACCTTCCAGAACACCGGAGACGGCGGCGCGGTCGTGCCCATCTTCACGGGGCCGACGCTGACCACGGGCGGCACCGTCCGCACGGGCTTCGGCAACGCCCCGAGCGCCAACGCGAACCTGGCCTACTGGAGCAGCCAGTACAGCGGCGGGCCGGCGGTGTACGGCGGCGCGAACGGGATCGGGACGGTCGCCGAGTTCACGCTCGGGCACACCGCGGGCGAGACGCTCGCGCTGACGGGCGGACTGTTCGGGACCTACCCGAACGCCGGGGACTTCATCCGCATCCGCATCTTCGACCTGGACTTCAACCAGCTGTTCGACCAGGTGATCGACACCGACGCCGCGACGCAGACGCTCGTCAGCTTCGGCGGCGTCTCGACGCAGAGCGGCCTGCTGCGGCTGCAGTTCACCGAGACCGACGCGCAGGGCGCCTTCGCCGGGCGCGGCGCCTTCGACACGGGCTTCAGCCAGCTCACCTACCGCGCGACCAACACCACGGTGCCCGAGCCGCAGACGTGGCTGCTCCTCGCCTCGGGGCTCGGCGTCATCGGCGGGATCGCGCGGCGCAGACGCACGACGGCCTGACGCGCGGCCGGTGGACAGGCACGCGGGGGGCGGCTCTCGATCGAGAGCCGCCCCCCGCGTGCATCGTTCCCGCTCGCGGTCGGCGTGCGTCAGGCCGCGGCCGCGAGGTCGCGCGCCGCCGGCGCCGTCAGCGCGCGCTGCACGCACAGCGTGTGCGGGCGCGCGCGCTTCTCCGGGAACCACGCGCGCTCCGCCGCGTCGTAGCCCAGCGCGGCGAAGAACTCCGGCTGCAGCGTGTGCGCGAACATCACCGCGTGGCCGCGCACGCGCGCCAGCGCCTCGACCGCGCGCACGACCAGCGTCCCGAGCCCGCGTCCGTGCGCGGCGCGCGACACGGCGACGCTCGTCAGCTCGGCGAGCGACGGCGAGTACTCGCGCAGCGCGGCGCACGCGAGCACGCGGCCGCGCCCGTCGGTCGCGACCACGAAGTCGTCGATGGCGCGCGCGATCTCCCCCGCGCTCCGCGGCAGCAGCAGCGACTCCGCGGCCCACTCGGCGACGAGCGCCGCGATGCCGTCGGCATCGGCGAGGCGCGCACGCCGCACGATCGTCTCCGCGCGCGGGTCGCGGGGGGCGACGTCGCGCACCAGCTCCACGGGCGTCATCCCTGCGACTCCCCGCCGATGACCTGCTCCAGCAGCGCCAGCCCTCGCGCGAGGTCGTCGCGCGAGATGACGAGCGGCGGCAGCAGCCGCAGCGTGTGATCGCCGGCCGTGAGGATGAGCAGCCCCGCGTCGCGCGCGCGCGCCACGATCTGCGCCGCCGGCTCGTGCGTGTCGATGCCCCACATGAGCCCCGCGCCGCGCACGGCGCGCACCTTCCCCGTGCGCGCGGCCATCTCGCGCAGCGCCTCGCCGAACCACGCCCCCTGCTCGCGCACGTGCGCCAGCAGCGCCGGATCGCCGAGCCGCTCGCAGACGTGCAGCGCGACGTTGGCCACCAGCGGGCCGCCGCCGAACGTCGTGCCATGGTCGCCCGGCTGGACGGCCGCGGCGATGTCCGCGCTCACCAGCACCGCGCCCATCGGCAGCCCGCCGGCCAGCGGCTTGGCGAGCGTCACCATGTCGGGCACGACGCCCGTCGTCTCGTACGCCCACAGCGTCCCGAGGCGACCGAGCCCGCACTGGATCTCGTCGAAGATCAGCGCGATCTGCCGCTCGGCGGTCATCGCGCGCAGCTCGCGCAGCAGGCCGTGGTCGATGACGCGCACGCCGCCCTCGCCCTGCACCGGCTCGACGATCACGGCGCACACGCGCTCCGCGTCCAGCGTCGCGTCCAGCTCCTTCGCGTCCCGCTCGGCGATCGTGACGCCGCCGGCGAGCGGGCGGAAGGGCGCGCGGTACTGCGCGCGGTCGGTGGCGGCGAGCACGCCCATCGTGCGGCCGTGAAAGGCGCCGCGCAGCGACACGATCTCGTGCTTCGCGCAGACGCCGAACGGCCCCGGCGCCTCGTCGGCGCCCGGCGGCACGAGCGTGCGCGCCCAGCGGCGCGCGAACTTGAACGCGCCCTCGTTGGCCTCCGCGCCCGAGTTGCAGAAGAACGCGCGCGCGGCGAACGAGTGGTCGACCAGCCACTGCGCGAGGCGCTCGCCCGGCTCGGTGCGGAAGAGGTTCGACACGTGGACGAGCCCCGTGTCGAGAGACTCCTGCACGGCGCGCGCGATCCCCGCGTCGCCGTAGCCCAGCGCGTTGACGGCGATGCCGCTCGCGAGATCGAGATAGGCGCGGCCCGCCTCGTCCCACAGCGTCACGCCCTCGCCGCGCACGATGCGCATGGGCGCGCGCTTGTAGGTGCCGAGCAGCGCGGCCTCGGTGGAGGCGGCGTGCGGCGCGGCGGTGTCGGCCTGGTCGGCGACGATCGGGGAGACGGCGGTGGCCATGGGCGGGCCCTGCGTGGTGAAGAGAGAGCGGTCAGGCCGTCGCCGGGGCCGCGGCCCCGGCGACGATGGCGGTGCCGCGGGCCGGGTCGGCCAGCGCGGCGAGATCGCCGATGCGCACGCGGCCGACGCCGCGGGCGAGCGCCGTCTGCGCGGCGTCGAGCTTGGCGGCCATGCCGCCGCCCGCGGTGCCGGCGCGCACGAGCGCGGCCGCCCCGTCGGGATCGAGCGCGGCGACGGGGGCGCCGTCCACGAGGACGCCCGGCACGTCGGCCATGAAGAACAGCTCCGCGGCGCCGAGGGCGGCGGCCACGGCGGCCGCGGCGTCGTCTCCGTTCACGTTGAGCGCGACGCCGCGCGCGGCGGTGCTCGCCGACACGGGGCTGATCACCGGGCAGTAGCCGGCGCCCATGAGGAGCGCGAGCAGCGCGACGTTCACGCGCGCGGGCTCGCCGACGCGGCCCATGCGCGCGTCGGCGGTGGGCGCGGCCTCGAGCAGCACGCCGTCCTCGCCCGACAGCCCCACGGCGGCGACGCCGGCGGCCAGCAGCGCGGCGACGAGCTGCTTGTTGGCGAGCCCGGAGAGCGCCATGCGGATGACGTCGATGTCGGCGTCGGTGGTCACGCGGCGCCCGCCGATGAACTCGGGCGTGATGCCGCGCGCGCGCTGGATCTCGCTCACCGCGTCGCCGCCGCCGTGCACGACGACGAGGCGCCCGCCGGTGGCGGCCGACACGGCGGCGAGCGCCGCGGGGAGCGCGGGATCGCCCTGCGTGCGCCCGCCGAGCTTCACGACGACGGTGCCGCGGAAGACCTCGTGCAGGGCCGCGCGCGCGTCGGCGACCGTGCCGCGCGGGGGAACGACCGCCCGATCCGGCTGGCTCAACGCGGGAGCCCCGCGGTCTCGTCGAGACCGAGCATCAGGTTGGCGTTCTGCACGGCCTGGCCGGCGGCGCCCTTCATCAGGTTGTCGATCGCGGCGATGACCTGCAGCGTCGGCCGGCGGACGCCCTGCACCGGGAGCGCGGTGAGGCGCACGACGTTGCGGTGCTGCACGTCGGCGAGCGCCGGCAGCGCGTCCACGACCTCGACGAACGGCTCGTCGGCGTACGCCTCGCGCCAGAGCGCCAGCGCGTCGGCCGGCGCCGCGGTCACGGGGACGGTGCAGGTCGCGAGGATGCCGCGCGCCACCGGGAGGAGGTGCGGCGTGAAGACGAGGTCGACGTCCGCGCCGAGCGCACCGAGCGTGGCGCGCATCTCGGCGAGGTGGCGATGGACGTTGCCGGCGCCGTAGGCGCGGAAGCTCTCGGTGACCTCGCCGAACAGCAGGTCCTCGCGCGGCGAGTTCCCCGCCCCGGTCACGCCGCTGGCGGCGTCGGCGACGACGGTCGCCCCCTCGGCGAGCAGCCCGGCGCGCGCCAGCGGCGCGAGCGCGACGAGGATCGCGGTCGGGTAGCAGCCCGGGTTGGCGACGACGTCGGCGGCGCGGACCTCGTCGCGAGCGAACTCGGTCAGTCCGTAGGGGATGGTCGCCTCGGCAGCGCTCAGCGCTGAGCGCTCAGCGCTGAGCGCTGCCACGGCGAGCGCGGACCGCGGAGCGCGGAAGCTCGCCAGGAGCTCCGCCGTGAGGTGGCCCGGGCGCAGGTCGGACGACAGGTCGACGACCTTCGCGCCGGCGGCATGGGCGCGGCGGCTCCACTCGGCGGACGCGCCGTGGGGCAGGGCGCTGAAGACGAGGGCGGCGTCGCCGAGGGGGGCGTCGTCGGTGGCGACGAAGGTGACGTCGGTCGGGCGGCCGGCCACGCCGAGGGGCGCGCGGACGCGCACCGTCTCGCCGCGGCGGCGATCGGCCGTGGCGAAGGCGAGGGAGAGCCGGGGGTGGGCGGCGACGAGGGCGCACAGCTCGCGGCCCGCGTAACCACTCGCTCCCAGAATGCCGACCGGGATGTTATTCATAGCACCTGCATAATATTCCAGCGTCCCCCCAAGTCAACCGATGCGGGAGCCGGGGCGCACCATCCGTTCCTGCACGTCCCCGCTGGAGATCCTCCGTGTCCCGTCCGCCCATGTCCGTCAGCCAGCCGACCAAGCGCGACCGCCAGAAGGCGATCCTCGAGATCGTGGAGGCCACCCCGGTGGGCAGTCAGGAGGAGCTGCGGAAGCTCCTGGTCGGGCGGGGGTGGGACGTGGGGCAGTCGACGCTGTCGCGCGACCTGCACGAGCTGCGGCTGGCGCGGGTGCCCACCGACGAGGGGATGCGCTACGTCGCCACCGACCATTCGGCGGACGCCGAGCAGGCGCGGGCGGCGCTCGAGTCGCTGCTGCCGCAGCTGTTCGACCGGGTGGACGGGGTGGGGGAGCTGGTGGTGCTGCACACCGTGCCGGGCGGGGCGCAGCCGGTCGCGGCCGCGTTCGACGCGGCGGCGTGGCCGGACGTGCTGGGAACCGTCGGCGGGGACGACACGATCCTCATCGTCTGCCGGTCGGCGGCGGCGCGGGAGCGGGTGATTCGCCGGCTGGAGAAGATGGCGGAGGGGTGACGTGCGGGGCGGCGGCGGACCGGTGCGGGGCTTCCGCGTGGTCCGTCGCCGCCGTTCCGCTCCGCTGGGTTCCGCTCGTGCGGTGCTCGTGCGGTGCTGCGCGCTGCCGGATCGACAGGCCGATCCGGGGCGGGGTAGGGGCGGGTGCCGCCGGTTGGCCGCCCGCCACGATGAGGAGGCGAGTCGGTTCGGTGCCGGCCGCTAGTCGCGCGAGGGCGTGCGCCGGCGCGTCGGGCGGTCGGCGATCGGGGCACGCGGCGTCTGGACCGAGCGGGTGAGCGCGCGCAGCATGCGGGCGAGCTCCACACAGTGGCCGAGCAGTGGCGCGATGCGGGCGTCGGTCGCGAGCCCCAGGCGGACGCTGAGGAAGAGCAGCGTCTCGACCTCGGCGACCGTGCCCAGCGCCTGCGAGAGGTAGTGGGCGTACTCGCGCGGCGTGTAGCGGACGTTCCCCTCCGCGATCGCGGCCGGGATCGCCGCCGACGCACGCCGCATGGGGACCGCCATGCTGTCACGCGCCGAGCTGGGGAATCCCTCGCTGAGGGAGAAGACCGCGCCGGCCAGCTCGAGCGCCTTCTGCCAGACGCGAAGGCCGCGGTAGCCCGGCGGCAGCGGGGTGACCGGCGTCGCGTCGGCGGCGGGCTCGGTGGGCGCCACCACCGGCTCCTCGGGCGGCGCGGAGAACTCGGGGAAGGGGAGGTCGCCGTCGTCGAGGTCCGGCTCGTCGAGCTCGGGCGCGTCGGGATCGGACGGGCCTGCGTCCGCGCCGGCGACGGGCGCCACGGTGACGTGCGTGTCCGAGGGGGAGGGGCGGCGCGTCGCCTTGCGGGGGCTCGCGGCGCGCGGCGTGGGGCGGCTGGGCATCGGCATCTCCGGCGGAGGGTTCGCTCCGAGGATGCGGGCGTCGGCGCCGGCGGCCCGTACCGCGCCGACGCGCGCCGTGCCGTGCGGATGCCCGAAGGGCGCCGGCTCCGCGTGGGTTCCGGCCGATCGGTGTGGCGGGCGCTGCGGACTGCAGGCTGCGGATCCTGAACACCACGCGGCTCCGCATCCGCACGGAATCCGCAGCCCGCAGTCCGCCGCGAGGGGTGCGAGGACATTGACTCCGGCGCCAAACTGGTTGATTATGCAAGACTACTGCATACTTAACCGGAGCCCCTGCATGACCTCGCGTCCCGCCGTCCGCACCATCGCCCTCGCGTACTCCGGGGGCCTCGACACGTCGATCATCGTGCCCTGGCTCAAGGAGCACTATCCCGGCGCGCGCGTCGTCTGCGTGGCCGCCGAGATCGGCCAGGGCGACGAGCTCGAGGGCATCAAGCAGAAGGCGATCGCCTCCGGCGCCGACGAGTGCTACGTCGAGGACCTGCGCGAGGAGTACGTCCGGGACTTCATCTTCCCGACCCTCCGCGCGGGCGCGATCTACAACCGGAAGTACCTCCTCGGCACCTCGATGGCCCGGCCGCTGATCGCCAAGCGGCAGGTCGAGATCGCCCGCCAGGTCGGCGCCGACGCGCTCGCCCACGGCTGCACGGGCAAGGGGAACGACCAGGTCCGCTTCGAGCTGACCTACATGGCGTTCGCCCCCGAGCTCCCGGTCATCGCGCCCTGGCGCGAGTGGGACATCCGCAGCCGCGAGGACGCGCTCCGCTACGCGGCGGAGAAGAACGTCCCGGTGGCCGCGACGATCACCAAGATCTACTCGCGCGACCGCAACATCTGGCACCTGTCGCACGAGGGCGGGCAGCTCGAGGACCCGGCGATCGCGCCCGCCGAGGACATGTTCCAGCTCACGACCGACCCGGTCGCGGCGCCGGACACGCCCGAGGAGGTCACGATCGAGTTCGTGAAGGGGACGCCGGTCGCGGTGAACGGCCAGCGCCTCGGCCCCATCCAGCTCCTCGAGACGCTGAACGCGCTCGGCGCCCGGCACGGCGTCGGCCGCATCGACCTCGTCGAGGACCGGATGATCGGGATGAAGTCGCGCGGCGTGTACGAGACGCCGGGCGGCACCATCCTCTACGCCGCGCACTCGGAGCTGGAGCAGCTGATCCTCGACCGCCGCACCCTGGCGGCCAAGGACCTCATCGCGCCGCGCTACGCGGACCTCGTCTACGAGGGCCGCTGGTGGACGACCGAGCGCGAGGCGTACGACGCGTTCGTGAACGCGACGCAGGAGCGCGTCACGGGCACGGTCACGATGCGCCTCTACAAGGGCTCCGCGATCCCGGTGGGCCGCCAGAGCGAGTTCGCGCTGTACGACGAGCGCTTCGTCACCTTCGGCGAGGACGACGTCTACCAGCAGAGCGACGCAGCGGGCTACATCCGCCTGTACGGGCTCTCGCAACGCGTGCGCGCGATCAAGGACAAGGAGATGCGCGAGCGCCAGCCGGTCACGACGCCGGACCCCGAGGTCGGCGAGCACCCGGCCGAGTCGGGCGACGCGAAGTTCCCGCCGAGCGAGTCGGAGCTGGCGGAGGCGTCGGCTTGAGCGCAGCCGTGAACGGGGCGCCGCCGGCAGGCGGCGCCCACAAGCTGTGGGGCGGCCGCTTCGCCGGCGGCCCCTCGCCGCTGCTCGACGCGATCAACCGCTCCATCGGCGTCGACTTCCGCCTCTGGCCGCACGACGTCCGCCTCTCGAAGGCGTGGGCGATCGCGCTCGGCCACGCGGGCGTGCTGACGCTCGACGAGAGCCGCGAGCTGGAGCGCGGCCTCGACGTCGTCGCGCAGCAGCTCGCCGACGGCGCGCAGCCCGTCGCGAGCGACGAGGACGTGCACACGATGATCGACCGCCTGCTGCACGACGCGGTGGGCTCGGTCGCGAGCAAGCTGCACACGGGCCGCAGCCGCAACGACCAGGTGGCGACCGCCACGCGCCTCTGGACGATCGAGGCGTGCGGGCGCGTCGACGCGGCGGTGCGCGCGCTGCAGCACGTGCTGGTGACGCAGGCGGAGGCGCTGCAGACGGCGCTGATGCCGGCGTACACGCACCTGCAGCGCGCGCAGCCGGTGAGCGTCGCGCACTGGCTGCTGTCGCACTTCTGGCCGCTGGAGCGCGACCGCCGCCGCCTGGCCGCCGCCGCGCGCGGCGCCAGCGAGCTGCCCCTCGGCTCCGGCGCGGTGGCGGGGAGCGCGTTCCCGGTGTCGCGCGTGCTGCTCAAGGAGTCGCTCGGCTTCCAGGCGGTCGCGCGCAACAGCATCGACGCGGTGGGCGACCGCGACTTCGTGGCCGAGGCGATCTTCGCGCTCGCCATGATGGGCGCGCACCTGTCGCGGCTCGCTGAGGACCTGATCCTGTTCGGGTCGAGCGAGTTCGGGTTCGTGCGCTTCGGCGACGGCTTCTCGACCGGCAGCAGCATGATGCCGCAGAAGCGCAACCCGGACGCGCTGGAGCTCGCGCGCGGCTCGGCGGCGCGGCTGCTCGGCGACCTCGTGTCGATGCTCGGCACGCTCAAGGGGCTGCCGACGGGCTACAACAAGGACCTGCAGGACGACAAGCGCGCGCTGTTCGACGCGGTCGACACGATGATGCTGGTCGTGCCGGCGGTGGCGGGCACGGTGGCCGAGCTGACGTTCGAGACGGCGCGCATGGAGGCGTCGCTGTCGAGCAGCATGATGGCCACGGACCTCGCCGACTACCTCGTGCGCAAGGGCGCGACCTTCCGCGAGTCGCACGGCGCGGTGGGCGCGCTCGTGCGCGAGGCGGAGGAGCGCCGCATCGAGATGACCGAGCTGCCGGTGGAGCGCTTCAAGCAGGCGCACGCGCTGTTCGGCGACGACGTGCTGGACGCGCTCTCGGCGCGCAGCTCGGTGGCGCACCGCGAGGCGATCGGCGGCACGGGCCCGAACGCGGTGCGCGAGCAGATCGACGCGGCGCGGGTGGTGCTCCAGCCGGTGCACGAGACCCCGGCCCACGGAAACGAGCTGGTGGCGAACGTCGCGCTCTGATCGCCGCTCGTGCGCGCGCGAAGGGCCGGACTCCGTGTGGAGGCCGGCCCTTCGTCGTGTCGGGTTCCGTGCGGCCGCTCCCGCCACAGGCGTGATCGCGAAGGCGGGCCTCCACCGTCGCTCGGCCCTACGCGCAACACGCTCGGCGCTCCGCGCTCGGCGCTCGCTCAACCCGTCCACGTGGGCTGCCACGCGCACCCGCCGGCTGCGTCACGACGCCCGCTGATCGCTGACCGCTGACCGCTGATCGCTGACCGCTGACCGCTACGCCCGCGTCCCCCGCAGCGCCGACCGCACCATCACGTACTCGCCGACGTTGTCGAGCGTCAGCAGACCGAGGAGCGTGCGGCCGCGCACGACCGGCATCGCCTGGCAGTCGCACCCCTTCAGACGCGCGAGCGCGTCCTCCAGCGGCTCGTCGGGCGCGGCGACGGCGAAGTCGGTGCGCATGGCGGCGCGCACGGGCGACTCCGGCCCGCGATCGCGGAGCGCCTGCAGCAGGTCGCGTCGCGTCAGCACGCCGATCAGCGTCCCGCCATCGAGCACCGGGAAGTCCTGCTGGAAGCCGGCCAGCATCAGCTCCACCGCGCGCGCGAGCGGCTCGTCCGGGCCGATGGTGCGCACGTCGGTGATCATCACGCGCGACAGCGGCAGCTCCGACAGCCCGCTCTCGCCCGTGACCGCGTCCGCCTCGGCGGCGGCGGCCATCCAGACGAAGAGCGCGACCAGCACGAGCATCGGATTCTGGAACCGGAAGAATCCCAGCAGCCCGAACACCACCGCGAAGGCGCGGCCGAGCGCCGCGGCGCGCACCGTGGCGCGCGCGTAGTCGCCGGTGCGCCAGGCGAGGATCGCGCGCAGCACGCGTCCGCCGTCCATCGGGAAGGCGGGGAGCATGTTGAACGCCGCCAGCCAGACGTTGACCGCGAGCAGCTGCACGGCGATCGATCGCGTGAGGACGGCGCCGTCGGTGACGCTCGCCATCGGATCGGGGTGGGCCGCGAACACGCGCAGCCCGACCCAGAGCAGCGCGGCCAGCACGACGTTCACCGCCGGTCCCGCGAGCGCGACCACCAGCTCCTGCCGCGGCTCGCGCGGCATGCGCTCCAGGCGCGCGACGCCGCCGATGGGGAGCAGCGTGATGTCCTGCGTCGCGATGCCGTAGCGGCGCGCCGCGAGCGCGTGCCCGTACTCGTGCATCAGCACGATGACGAACAGCAGGAGCACCGAGGCCACCGCGAGCGCGGTGGCGGTGGTGGAGCGCGAGCGCTGGTAGGCGGCCAGGCCGTAGAAGCCGACCAGCAGCAGGAACGTCGCGTGGACGTGGACGTCGATGCCGGCGATGCGCGCGATGCGCCAGGACCACTTCACGGCGGGGAGGGTGCGGGGACGGAAGGCGGCGCCTGTCCGAAACGTCGCACGATCCGTCGTGGCCGGCCAGCGGTCGGCGAGCCGCGCGTCAGGGGGCGGCGGCCAGCGACGCGGTGCGTGGGTAGGCCAGCCGCGTGCCGTCGGCGCGCTCGATGGTGAGGTGCGGCGTCGTACCGCTCAACGCGAACGTGAAGCGCGTGGTGCCGACCGCGAAGCGGTCGTCGCCGAGCGGCACGAGCGCGTCGGGCATGACGCCGGCACGCGCGCGATGCCAGAGTCGGCCGTCGACCAGCTCCACGCGGCGGCCGCCGTCGTACACGCCCGCCCAGCGCGCCAGCGACGCGGCCGGCGGCTGCGCGTCGCGCAGGCGCGCCTCCACCGCCTCGGCGGTGCGCGCGAGCAGCGTGCGGCGCGCGGGATCGCGCTCGCGCTGCGCGATGGTGCGCAGCGCGGCCGCGTGCGCGGCGTCGAGCGCCCGCTCGGCCGGCACGCGCACGTCGGGCTGCACGCCCACGCGCTCCCACTCCAGCCCCGACGTCGGGTCGGTCACGCGCGCGATGGAGATGCCCGCGACGAAGCCGTGGCCGACGGGCAGGCTGCGCACCATGTGTCCCGCGCCCGCCGTGCGGTCGCCGACGAGCGTCGCGCGCTTCCGGTTCTTCAGCACGAAGCCGAGCTCCTCCGCCGCCGACGCGGTGCCCTGGCTGGTGAGCACGTACAGCGGCACGTCGGGGCGCCGCGGCCCCGGCACCTCCGCGATGCTGCGCCGCTGCTCGTCGCGCCCCGTGCCGCGCTCGACGACGCGCACGGTCGGCACCTGCTGCGCGAAGAAGTGGCTGAACAGCAGATGGCTCATCTCGCCGCCGCCGGGATTGCGCCGCACGTCGATGATCAGCGCGTCGGTGCGCGACAGGAAGCGCAGCGCGTCCGCCATCGCCTCGGCGCCTCCGGGGCCGCCGTACAGGAAGGTGGTGGCCTCGAGGTAGCCGACGTTCCCCGGCAGGATCTCGACGCGCTCGAGGCCGAAGTTGCGGGCGCGCGCCTGCGCCGCGAACGCGTCGCCGCCCGCGCGCGATGCGGATGCCGCGCGCGCGCCCTCGTGCCACAGCGACAGGTGCAGGTCCCCGTTCACGGCGCGCAGGTCCGTCGTCACCTGCTCGGCGAAGCGCGCGGGCGACGCGGCCGTGTCGTACGCGCCGGCGCGCAGCCGGCTCCGCAGCCGGTCGGTGATGAGGCGCGCCGTGTCGCCGTCGACGTAGTGCCGCGCGAGCGCGGCGCCCAGCGCCTCGACGACCTCGGCGCGCGCCGCGGTGGAGAGGGGCGTCGCGGCCGGCGCCTGCGCGCACGCGGCGCCCGGGAGCACGCCCCCGAGCGCGAGGAGGGCGCAGGCGAGCGGACGGAGGACGCGGCGGCGGGTGGCGGGGATCATCGGGACCTCGGGGCAGGGCGGGAGGCGGCGGAGCGTGGCGCCCGCATGAATACGGGACGCCGGCCCGCCCCGAATGGGTCACCCGGAGGAGTCGCCCCCGTTCACTCCGGCCCGCGCAGGCGCCGCAGGCGGTCGGTCACGCTGCCGGGCACCAGCAGGTCGTCGGCGATCGCGGCGATCTCCTCGGCCTCGCGCCAGGCGCGTTCCAGCTCGGCGAGCTCGCCCTCCAGCGCGCGGCGCTCGCGCTCCTCGTGCGCGGCCATCTCCAGCGCCAGCCGCACCGAGGCGGGGAAGCGGTTGACGACGCCGTCGTCGCCGAACTGCCACGAGCGCGCGTAGAAACGGCGCCGCTCCTCGTCGGCGGCGCGCGCGAACAGCGCCGCGGGATCGGGCGTCTCGTCGAGCAGCGCCACCGCGTCGCGCACCGCGCGCGCGCTCCCGCCCGCGCGGTTGACGCGGGGGAGCAGGGTCGCGGCGGCGCGGAGCGCGTCGTCGCCCTCGAGGACCACCGACCGTCCGGCGAGGTCCGGCGAGATCCAGCTGCCCGCCGAGTGGTCGTCGGGGAGGACGCCGCGCACCTCCAGTCGCCAGCGCGCCTCGCCGAAGGGCACGAGGCGCGGGGCCGCGTGCATGGCCGCCACGCGCAGCGTGCGACCCGACGACACGGGCACCGAGAGCACCTGCTTGGAGCGCCGCGCGCTGAACGCGATGTTCGCGACGTTGAGGAGCGGCGACACGATGCTCATCGAGAGGCCGAGGAGCGGGCCGACGACCACCGCCGCGCCCACCACGCCCACGGCGCCGACGCCCATGGCGATCGCGCGCCGCTGCCGCCGCCCGAACTGATCGCCGTAGCGCCACGCGGCGAACTCCGGGCGCAGCGGTTGCCCGATGCGCACCAGCTCCGTGCCGTCGGCGACGCGCGCCAGCCCGACCTGCTCGGTGGCCACGCGGCGGCGCGTGTCGCGGTACAGCCGCTCCGCCGCCTCGATCGCCTCCCAGCGCTCCTCGAGCGGCGTGAGGTTCCACCGCTCGCACGCGCGGCACACGACCCAGAGCCGCCCGCGCGCCGCGTCGTACGCGAGGCGCCGGCCCACGGGAAACGCCTCGATGGCCTCGTTGCGGCCGAGGTCCGCGTGACAGAAGAGACAGCGTGCGTACATCGGTGCGCGTGTTCAGCGTGCGGCGAGGACGGCGCGGGCCGCGGCCACGCCGCCGCGCGCCGCCCCTTCGAGCGACGAGGTGTGCGCGGCCTCGCTCGCGCGCCAGAGGCCCGGGAGCGCCGTCGCCGCGCTCGCCCGCCGCGCCGCCGCGCCGGGCGGCTGCGGATACTGCGACCAGGGCACACGCTCGACGGCGACCGGGTGCAGCGCGTCGGGGCCGGAGGCGCCGCGGCCTCTCGCGGCGGTCCGCATCTCCGCAATCTGCGCGCGCGCCGCCCGCAGCAGCGCGTCGTCGTCGAGCGCGGCGTGCGCGCCGACCGCGGTGAGCGACAGGAGGTGCGGTCCGTGGCGCGCGCCGTCGGTCGCGTACTCGGGCGCGACGTCGGTGAGCGTCACCGCGTGCGCGAACGTCGCGTCGGGGCGCGGCGCGAGCCAGATCGCGCGGCCCGGCAGCGCCGCCTCGCGCGACGCGAGGTACAGCGTGGTGCAGCCGAGCGCGGACGCGAGGTCGGGACCGGCGAGCGCGACGCCCGCCGTGCGCGCGAGCGTCGCGGCGGCCGGGCCGTCGGCGGCGAGGACCACGGCGTCGGCCGCGAGGCGCGAGCCGTCGGCGGTGCGCACGCCCGCGACGCGTCCGTCGACGACGTCGATCGCCTGGACCGTCGTGTCGGTGCGCACGGTGCCGTCGGGGAGCGCGTCGGCGAGCCGACGGGCGATTGCGCCCATGCCCTGCGCGGGGACGACGGTGTCGCCCTCCGCCAGCATCTTGAACGTGAAGAGCAGCACGGACGCCGCGGTGCCGAGCGCGGGGGCGAGCAGGATGCCGCCGTAGAACGGCGCGAAGAAGGCGTCGATCGCCGTGCGCGAGAAGCCGCGCGCGCGCAGGAAGTCGTGCGCGGGGCGCGCGTCGTAGGCGGGCGCGAAGCACTCCTCGACCGAGAGCGTGCGCGCGAGGCGTCGCAGCGCGGCGAGGCGCAGCAGGTCGCCGACGGGCAGCGCGCGCGTCGCGAGCGTGGGGAGCAGCAGCCCGGGCGCGCGCAGCGCGTCGCCGACGATGCCGGCGTGGCCCGCGCCGGTGAGGCGGGCGGCGGGGGCGAAGCGGCGCAGCGCGAGGCGGGCGTCGCCGTCGCCGTCCAGGTCGAGCGCCGCGCGCAGCGTGGGATACGCGGTGAACAGCACCTGGAAGCCGCGATCGACGACGTAGCCGTCGACCACGCGCGAGCGCACGCGGCCGCCGACGTCGGGCTCGCGCTCGAGCACCGTCACGGGGCGACCGGCGCGGGCGAGCTCGCGCGCGCAGAGCAGGCCGGCGATGCCGGCGCCGACGACGACGGTGGTCATGCCACGGTCAGGCGCGCGCGGCGCATGGGGACGGGACGCATGCGCATGAAAACGCGATGGGGCGTCGAGGAGATCCTCGACGCCCCATCGCTGCGTACCTGGCTCGGATCAGCCGGCGCGCTGGACGTTCTCCGCCGCGGGACCCTTCTGGCCCTGGACGATGTCGAACTCCACGGCGTCACCCTCGGCGAGCGTCTTGAAGCCCTGGCCCTGGATGGCGCTGTAGTGGACGAAGCAGTCCTTGGTGCCGTTGTCCGGCGTGATGAACCCAAAGCCCTTCGCGTCGTTGAACCACTTCACCTTGCCGGTCGTACGCATGTCCAGCTCTCCTTATGGTGTTGATTTGTCCAGGGAGCGGAACACGCCGTACCCCGACAAACTCCGCGATACCTGCATCCATCGCGGTGGATGTTCTCGGCACGACGCACGACACCCGTGTCCTGGTCCCACCGAGGCAGGACGAAGATACGGGCGGGTGGAAGGTCGCACAATAGCGCGGCTGTCTACCCCCTGGGTGTGGGGAGGTTCCGCCACGTGGCCCCGATGCGGCGCCGTCCATCCCCCCACCCACCCCCGGCCCCTCGGCGCGCCGGGAGACGTCGCAGGTCCGCGCGCGCCGCGACTGGCCCGTGGAGGGCGCGGCGGGCGTCGGCCGGGCCGACCGGGGTGTCGCGCGCGGAGTGCGCCACGCGAACGCACGCGCGGCCGGCGAAGGCTCGAGCCCTCGCCGGCCGCGCGGCCGACCGTCGTGCGGTCGGAGATCGGAACGCGCCCGTGACGCGATCAGAACCGGATGCCGACGCGGATCGGGATCAGGTTCACGTTGTCGGGCGAGGCGAAGATCGACTGGTAGCGCACGTCGCCGAAGGCCGTGATCCCCGAGAGCGGCAGCTCGAGCCCGATGCCCACGTTGCCGCCGAAGTCCGTCTCCGACTCGCTCCCCTCGACGCTCGAGCCGGTGTTGAACAGGCCGACGCCGCCGAGCAGGTACGGGCGCACCGTCTCGCCCCCGAACTTGTACAGCACGTTGGCGACGCCGCTGATCACGCGCAGGTTGCCGGCGCCGGGGAGATCCAGCTTGCTCTCGAAGCGCTGGTAGTCGACCTCGAGGCGGAAGGCGAGCGGCGAGACGGGGCGGGCGAACTCGAGGAGGCCGCCCACGAGGAAGCCCGACTCGATCGCGTCGCCCGCGTCACCCGTCGGGATGCTGAGGCCACCGGTGATGCCGATGCTGACGGGGCGCGTGGGCGCGCCGGTCGCCTGCGCGTGCGCGGACGCGGCGGAGACGGCGAACGCGAGGGGAGCGACGGCCAGCAGGCGGCGGAGGGTCTTCGTCATGAGTGCGGTAGTGAAGGTGGCGCGTGCCCCTGCCGCGCGAGACCTCACGGCGTGGGGGACGCACCGGGCGCTGCCGCAGGACTTGCGCCACCGGGCGCCGTCGCCGGTGCCGGCGTGCCCGCGGGCGTGACCCCCGGCACCGACTCGTCGGCGCGCGTGACGCCGGTGGCGAAGTACTCGGTCTCGCCGAAGCACGAGGTGGGGAGCCCCTTGTGCTGCTCGTAGGTCAGGGCGACGCGCGCGCCCTCGAGCCCCTGGATCCGCTGCGCCACGGCCGCGTCGCGCACGGAGTAGCGGAACAGCTCCGGCGCCTGCCCCGGCACGTTCGAGAGCGCGAGCTCGCCCTCCCACGTCTTACAGATCCACCCCTTCCGCGAGAGCTTCTGGTTGTAGCCGACGCGCTGCCCCTCGGAGTAGGTGTAGGTCAGCGCGATCGCCGACCAGGCCGCGAACACCACGGCCGGCACGAGGACGAGGGCCGCGAGCGCCAGCTTGCCCCAGTGGCGACGGACGAACGAGTCGCGCGGGCCCGCGATGGGTGTGGTCATGGACGCGAAGGGACGCGAGGGGAGGCGGGATCCGCGCGCGGCGCGCGCGGCGTTGGTC